>Ga0209809_1000005_pt1 | contig 403003 bp, 336 predicted proteins | sample YNPMSTMetaG_FD_186172 | JGI IMG/M metagenome (GOLD analysis project Ga0209809, IMG submission 186172) | Anoxygenic and chlorotrophic microbial mat microbial communities from Yellowstone National Park, USA - YNP MS-T MetaG (SPAdes) (version 2) ...
AACAGGAGCAGGTAGAGACTGCCGATCCAGTATTCGGCCGCGATCGGGGGAAGAACGACCGGCAGGACACGAGCCAAATCCGCGGCGATCATCACGCGCCGCCGATCGACCCGGTCCACCACCACACTAGCGAGCGGCCCGAGCAAGAGATCCGGCAATCCGCTGGCCAAAAACGCCAGGCCAGCGACGGTCATCGGCCCCGTCAGTTCGTACACCAGTGCCGCGAGAGCGACCCGGTGTACCCGGTCACCGATGGGCGCGACCAGATCGGAGCCCCACAATGCCGCAAACCGCCGGTTCCCCACCAGCAGCCGCAGCGGCTCGCGCCACTCCACCCTTCCCCTCCCCGACCGTCTGCCTGGCCGTGAGAGGGAATCCCGTTCCGGCAGTATAGCCGATCGTCTCCAGGATCACCGAGCGAACTGACGAGGAAGCGAGAACTCATCCGTCGCTGGAAAGACGAACGCCCTTTTCTTCGAGTTGGCGAATGTCCGCTTCCACTTCCGCGAGCTGACGCTGGATGATCGGCAAGCGGTCACGTGCGCGCTGCCAATCGCGGAAAACCTCATCCCGCTCGCGCCGCAGCCGGTTGCGCTCCAGGATCAGTTGTTGCACTTGCCAGGCGCGTGCGGCGCATGTCGGACAGCGCTCACGCAGGTCTCGCCAGCCACCGCAGGCGGGACACGGTCGCGCCAGATCGTCGAGCCGGATGTCCGTCCAGACTTGCCGACGTCGCACTGTCTCCAGCGCATCAGCCGCCACGAGATCGGCACTCGCCCCAAGGGTCGCGAGGAGCTCAGGGCTCGGATCGCGGTACCCCACTGCTGCCAATACCTTCTCGAGTTCGTCCTCCACACGCCGGAGCTGGGCCGGTGCTATCTGGTGACCACGCTCAGCCCAGTCGACTTCCTCGGTCCAGCGGAGAACGACTCCGCTGATCTCCAATTCGACCGTCACGGGCGATGCTTGCAGATCGACCCTCACTTCGACCGGAACAGGCGGGAGGGGATGTGGCTGAAGGACGGAGGGCGCCGTCTCGAATGCTTTTCGCTGTTCTTCGAGGTCAGCGATCGCCGCATCGAGTTCGCGAAGACGTTCTGTCCAGCGGTTCTCCGGTTGGCGAGCCTGCTCAGCGAGCATGAGGTCGTAGCGCAACTCTTCACGACGCTGGTACAGGCGAGCCAGGCGTCGGCGCTCTGCCTCCCGGACCGGCCGCTCGGGCTGGTTGGTCGGTCGGTCTGCGGCTGGTCGTTCATCCTGGTCACGATCGCGCCGCCACCACCGTCGCATGTCATTCCTCCCCCACCGGCTCGAGCGCATCCGCCGCGGCGCGCAAGCGGTGCAAGAGAGCGGGGAAAGGCGACGGGCCGGCGAAGAGCGCTTCAGGCGGAACGAGTGCCCGCCAACTCGCCCGTAACGCGGGCGGCTGCCCCGCCAGCGCTTCGACCTCCAACACATCCGACCGCTCACCGATGCGTGCCCGCAACGAGCGCTGGCCCTTCGCTCCTCGCCAGGAAAGGTGCAGTTCGGGCCTCCCTCCGTTCTCCTGAACGGAGACCGCCAGCGACGCGTCATGCTTCCCGAGTTCCTCCGCGGTCTCAGCCAGTTGCCGCCAGGCGAGCAGTCGCCGGTCGTGCTCGTCCAGCCGCCACGGCCGACCGATCCGCGCCGAGACGCGCCAGCGGAGCCACCGACTCCGCCATACTGCGAAACCAGTGAGCAGGAGCGCCCCATGCAGTACCCCGAGCATGAGAGCGGCCGATCTCGGCCCACTGTAAAGCTGCGTCCAGTCACCCTGCAAACCGCTCGCGAGATCGAGTGCAGGGTAGAACACCAGCGTGGTCGCCAGGATCATGCCTCCGGCCGTCAAGAGCAGCGCGGCGACCGGCCGGCGCAGCGGAGCGAAGAGGCCAGCCCCGATGGCGACGAGTGCGAGGAACAAACTCACGAGATTACCGCTCAAGGCGATCCAGAACTGCGCGACCGGGTTCGTCACGCCTGTGTACTCGACCCAGCCGAGAAATAAGAGGTACCCGAAGTCGGTCACGCGTCCACCGGAAAGCCACACCGCGACCGCGTGTCCGAGTTCGTGCGTGAGGACACTGATCGGTACGAGCACGAAAAGCGCTAATTCCACGAGCACCGCCAGTTGTTGAGCGGTCATCGGCTCAGCAAAGAGCTGGTGTCGGGCACGCCAGGCCCGCACGATCGCACGGACCGAGAGAACCACCAGCGCGAAACTGACCAGTTGCAAAGCCGGGAAACTCCACATGAAACGGTCCGGTCCAGCAGGATCGCCTGGTCCTGCTCTCTCCAGTCTACTCCGTCACGAGGCGCGGAGCACGCCCAGAGACTGCCGGATGTCCGGGAATCACGAACCGCCACAGGAACTCCTGACCGCGCGAGATCCCGATGCGTGGCGTGCTGGCGACACGCTGCGGCGATGAGCCAGACTGAATCCAGAACGGCGGTCGATCGATCGGCAACCCGTGATGATCGAGCGCAATCCCGAACGCCTGAGCGAGCGCTCCCGGCCCGCTCGCCAGCCGGTGCTCAGCCAATCGGTATCCGGCGTGACGCGATCGCTCCCGGCGTTGCCGCATGATCGCGTGGCCAGCCAGCGGCATCGCGGCACGGAGCAAGACGGCTCCGGCTGTACCGTCCGGATCGGTGACGATGTTGCAGCATGGGTAAACGCCGTAGGCCCGATAGACGTAGGCATGGCCCGGTGGTCCCCACATGACCCGAGCTGGTCCGTTCCGGTAGCGGGCCGCGTGCGAAGCAGGATCCTCCGGCCCGCCATAGGCCTCGACCTCGACGAGTACACCAGCGACCAAATCGCCGCCGACCATGCTCACCAGGATTGCGCCGAGGAGATCGCGAGCGACCTCGACCGCCGGACGCGCGAACCAGTCACGCGGCAAGGCTCGTGCCGGATCCAATGGGATCTCGCTTGTGTCGACAATGGTTCCGACACCGTCCATCAGTCACTCGTGCGTGCTTCCCCTCCGGCCAGGATGTTCGCCACTTCCGCGGCGAGCCGTGGTCTTCTGGCTGTGCTCTCGCCCGACTGCTCAGCACCGGTCCAGTCCGCTCACTCGGGGTAGCAGTGACGCGGAGAGCCGAACGCTGCCGACCGCTGGCTCGAGCAACTCCCCCTTCTGACGAGCCGGCTCGAATCAGGCCAACTCGTCGAGCCGGGTGCGGATCAGCCGCATGCGCTCCTCGGCATCGGCCAGCTTCGCACGGTGGCGCTCGACCACGTGCGCTGGCGCTCGCGTGACGAACTGTTCATTGGCCAAGAGCGCCCGCGTCCGCTCAAGTTCGGCGAGCAGTTCCTCCAGTTCGCGCTGCAGGCGCTGTCGCTCGGCTGCGACATCGAGCATCCCACGGAGCGGCAAGTAGATCACCGCATCGTCCACGATGAGCGAGACGACCTGCCGCGGCGCCTCGAGGAGTTCTTCGACGTAGCTCAAACCGTCACTCGCGATACGAGCCAGGAAGCGGAAGACGCCCTCGCTGTCCTGGAAGGCGCGCCGATGCGAACCCGGATAGACGATCGCCTGGATCCAGCGGGCTGGCTCGACACCAGCTTCGGCACGGGCGTTCCGTACTGCTCGGATGGCCTCCATCAAGAAGCCGAACTCGCGCTCCGCCTCCTCGTCGATCCGTGCCGCGTCCGGTTGCGGCCAGGGAGCGACCATGATGCTCTCTCCAGCGTGCGGTAGCCGTTGCCAGAGCTCCTCAGTCACGAACGGCATGAAGGGATGCAGCAAGCGCAGCGCCCGCTCGAGGACGTACGCCAAGGTCTGCCGGGCCGCTCGAGCTCCAGGGTCACCAGCATTGATCGCCACCTTGCTCGCTTCGATGTACCAGTCGCAGAACTGCGACCACAGGAAATCGTAAAGGAGGTGCCCTGCCTCGTGGAACTGATAACGTTCGAGTTGGTCGGTCACCTCCGTCGTCACGCGTTCGAGGCGACTGAGAATCCAGCGATCGGCCAGACTCTTCGCCGAGCGCTCAGGCGGTACGACTGAACCGTCCGGTGCCTGCTCGATCTCTCCACCCGCCAGCGCCCGGAGCGTGTAGCGCGTGGCGTTCCAGAGCTTGTTGGCGAAGTTCCGGCTGGCCTCCACCCTGTTCAGACTCAGCTTCATATCGGTACCGGGGCCAGCCATGGTCACGAGCGTGAAGCGCAACGCATCGGCGCCATACTGCTGCGTGACCTCGGTGGGATCGATCACATTCCCCTTGGTCTTGCTCATCCGCTGGCCACGCTCGTCCCGCACCGTTCCGTGGAGGTAGACGGTGTAGAAGGGCACCTCGCCCATGAACTCCAGCCCGAGGAAGACCATGCGGGCCACCCAGAAGAAGAGGATGTCGTACCCGGTCTCCATCACCGAGCCAGGATAGAAGTAACGGAGATCGTCCGTGTCATCAGGCCAGCCGAGCGTGCTGAACGGCCAAAGCCCGCTGGAGAACCAGGTATCGAGCACGTCCGGATCCTGCTCGATCCGCATGCTGCCACAATGCTCGCAGCGCTCGATCGTCTCCTCTGCCGTGACCGTGAGCTGCCCACAGTCCTGGCAATACCAGACCGGGATACGATGCCCCCACCAGAGCTGCCGCGAGATGCACCAGTCGCGTACGTTCTCCAGCCAGTGCAGGTAGACAGCGCGGAACCGCTCCGGAATGAACTGGAGTGTCCCATTCCGCGCGACCTCAATCGCCGGCTGGGCGAGCGGCACCATCTTGACGAACCACTGCTTGCTGATGAGTGGCTCGACGACGGCACCGCAGCGCTGGCAATGTCCCAGGCTGTAGCGGTGGGGCATCGTGCGCACCAGATACCCCTGGCGATCGAGTTCCTCCACGACGCGTCGGCGAGCTTCCTGGATCGTCAAGCCCGCAAAGGGCCCAGCCTGCTCGTTGAGTGTCCCGACCGGATTGAAAATGTTGACGGGTGGCAGACCGTGGCGCTGCGCGATCTCGAAATCGGTGAAATCGTGTGCTGGCGTCACCTTCACCGCACCGGTACCGAACGCGGGATCGACCGCCTCGTCAGCCACGATGGTCAGCCGCCGGCCGAGGAGCGGCAGGATGGCTGTCTTCCCCACCAGGTGGCGATACCGCTCGTCGTTCGGGTGCACAGCGACACCCGTATCGCCGAGCATCGTTTCCGGCCGCGTTGTCGCGACGACCAGCGATTCGTCACTCCCATCGATCGGGTAGCGCAGGTAGTAGAGCGTCCCCTCGATTTCCTCGTGATCGACCTCCAGATCGGAGAGTGCGGTCATGCAGCGCGGGCACCAGTTGATGAGCCGCTCTCCCCGATAAATGAGCCCTTTGTCGTAGAGACGCTTGAAGGCAGTGCGCACCGCCCGCGAGGGGCCGGGGTCCATCGTGAAGCGGAAGCGTGTCCAGTCACAGGAAGCCCCGAGAATCCGCAACTGCTCGCGGATACGACCGCGATAGCGGTTCATCCAGTCCCAAACGCGCTCGAGGAACTTCTCGCGCCCGAGATCGTGCCGGATCAGTCCCTCTTTGAGCAGTTCGCGCTCGACGACCCACTGGCCCGCGATACCCGCATGGTCGGCACCGGGCAACCAGAGCGTCGGGTAGCCCTGCATCCGTCGCCAGCGGATCATCAAGTCCTCGATAGCGACGAAGAGGGCGTGCCCCATGTGCAACTCGCCCGTGACGTTGGGCGGCGGCATGATGATGACGAACGGCTTCCGGTTCCAGTCGATAGCCGGGGTGAAGTAGCCGCGCTGCTCCCACCAGTCATACCAGCGCGCTTCGACCGTTTGCGGCTGGTAGGCCGGAGCGAGTTCGTCCGAATGGGCCACCTGCGTCATCGAGCCCCGCCTCCCTCTTTGGCACGCTGTTGCCTCGAGTCACTGTCAGACGAGTGCATCGTACAGCGCCGGATGCACGCGAATTCCAAACACGAACCACCGTCCACTGGGACGGCCCTCGGCAAGGGTACCGACCAGCGTCGGAAACCGTCAACGCCGCAGCAAGTGGCTCGGACGCATGACCGACTCACGTCGGCCGGGGCTGGTGCGCCGAGGCAGAAGACGAATGCTGCTCTCGACGTGAACCGCCATTTGCCGGAAGGGCTGGCTGCCATTCTCCACGAGAAACACACCACCACGCGCCGAGAGACCAGCGAGCACTCGCAGTACTCTCGATCAGGGCGTGACGAGCTGCAGTCTCCTCGCTCACAACGATGAGTCGAAAACGCCTCGATGTCGGGACGGCAGGTAATCGAGCCAGCCCCCTACCACAGCAGGACCCTCGTCCGCTGGTCTCGGCCAGCACAACACGTGCCCCGAAAGGTCGCCGATCGCCGAGTGCGTTACTCCTCCGGCTCAGCGGGCATCGCTGGGAACCGCTGGGCCAGCCGTGCGCGGAGTTCCCCCAGCGAGCGCTCCTGGAGGGAGAGAACCAGTTCGTTCACCTCGCGCAACCGGCGGGACAGGCGCATCGAGAGTGCCAGGGCTTGGGCAGCGAGCTCCAGCGCATCGTCCACGGTCAGGTCGTTCCGCTGCGTTCGCTCGAGCAGCTGCATCATCTGCTCCTCGAACGTCGTCACCATGACGCCGAAACTGCGCAGGACGATGCGCGTTTGCTCGCCTGGTCGATGCTCGCTCATCGCACCCCCACGTTCAGCGCTCGCGGACCGCATCGAGTGCCTGCGCGATACGCGCGACCGCCAGGTCGACTTCGTCGCGCGACAAGATCAGCGGTGGGAGCAAGCGGACGACCGTTGTCCCCGCCGGCAAGGCCAGGACGCCACGCTCTTGCAGCGCTTTCAAGACCGGGGTCGACCGGACCTTGAGATCCAGGCCGAGCATGAGCCCGATCCCTCGCACCTCGCGCACGAGGGGATGACCGAGCGCAAGCAACTGCTGGCAGAAGTACAGGCCCAGTTCCGCTGCTCCCGGGATGAGCCGGTCGTCCTCCAGCGTTTCCAGCGTGGCCAGACCTGCTGCGCAGGCCAGCGGGTTCCCGCCGAACGTGCTCCCGTGTACCCCGGCCGGCAAAGCGAGGGCGACATCTTCCGTCATCAGGGTCGCACCGATCGGAACACCGTTGGCCAGACCTTTGGAGACACAGAGGAGATCCGGCGACACGCCGGCATGCTCGCAGGCGAACCAGGCTCCCGTGCGGAAGGCGGACTGGACCTCGTCGAGCACGAGCAAGGCACCAGCCTCGCGGGTGATCCGTCTCACCTCCGCAAGGTAGCCCAGTTCCGCCGGGTAAATGCCGCCCTCGCCCTGCACCGGCTCCAGGATCACCGCCGCCGTGTCGTTGTCCACTGCCTCGGCCAGTGCAGCGGCATCACCGTAGGGGACATGAACCACCTCCGGCAGGACAGCCAGGAACGGTTGCCGGTACTTGGGTTCGCCGGTAGCCGCCAGCGCTCCGAGCGTGCGCCCGTGATACCCACGCTTCGCCGCGACGACCTTGCGCCGACCGGTCACGGCCCAGGCGAACTTGAGCGCAGCCTCGACCGCCTCAGCACCCGAGTTGCTCAGAAACGCGCGCGAAAGTCCATGCGGAGCGACCGCGAGCAGCTTCTCGAGAAACGCTGCCCGGACATCCGAGGCGAACGACTGGTGACAGCTCAAGAGCCGACTCGCCTGAGCCACGATCGCTGCCGTGACGCGTGGGTGCGCGTGACCCAGGATATTCACGCCGTAGTTGCTCATCAGGTCGAGGTACCGCTGGCCGTCACTGTCGTAGAGCCAGGCGCCCTCGCCACGGACCAGCACGATACCGCGCTTGGCCCAGAGCGGCGGCTGCAGCGACTCGTCCAGCTGGAGGATGGCGGTCGTCGATCGTGCCGTCATGGCCGCACCTCGACACGACTACCAGCGGTCAGCATAGTTCCGACACCCGCCAGGGCACGCTGGATCGGCTGCGGGAGGCGCGCATCGGCGAAGACGACGCGCCCGATCCCCGATTGGACCGCCTTGCAGCCGGCCTCCACCTTTTTCTTCATGCGACCTTGCGCTGCCGTCATCGCTGCTTCCATCGAAGCAGGGTCGTTGACATCGATCGTCGCGATGAGCGATGCCGGATCGCGCACGTCGCGCAACAGTCCAGGCGTATTGGAGAGGATGACCAGCGCCTCGGCCCGCAAGGCCACCGCCAGCTGCATCGCGAGCTTGTCGCCGTCGACGTTGATCGCCTCGCCCTGGTCGCTCAAGGCCGGTGGTGTCAGGACCGGGAGATACCCGTTGTCGAGCAGGAGATCGAGGAGTCGCGTATCGACCTGCTCGATGCTACCGGCATAGTCGCCACGCAGGACCTTCGGCTTGCCGTTCTCGATCGCTCGCAGGACGTCCTTGCGTGGTCCACTCGCGATCCGACCATCCATCGCAGTGAGGCCGACCGCATTGATGCCGCGCTGCTGCAAGCCCTCGACCAGCCGCTTGTTCACCAGACCAGCGTAGACCATGAGCATGAGGTCCATCGTCTCCCGGTCGGTGAACCGGCTCACCTGTCCGGTCGACGAGGTGACCAACCGAGGTTCACGCCCCAGCCGGCGCATCCACTCGTCGAGCACGACGTTCGCACCGTGAATGAACACGATCCGGTGCTCCGGCCAGAGGGCCGCCAAATCGTCGAGCGTCAACGCCGGATCGATACCTGCACTCCCACCAAGTTTCACCACCAGCATCGCTGTCACGCCGCTCCCTTCGTCGCACCGTCGTGTGGTTTCTCCCAGACCGTCGTATGACCGAAAAGAAATCGCCGCTCCTGGAGGAGACGCAACCCGGCTGCTTCGCCCAGCTCGCGCACGCGCGCGTACCGCACGTAATGCGGATCACCGATGTGCTCGATGACCGCCAGCCGCCCGCCGGGCCGGAGCACAGCCGCGAGCTCGCGGAGTGTCGCAGCGGGATCGTCGGTTTCGCCGAGCACGTGCACGAGCAACGCGCGATCGTACGTCTCTGGCCCGAGGGCTGCCAGTGTCCCTCGACCGAGTTCCGCCAGGAATAGTCGGACGTTCGTCAGCCCGCGCTCGGCTGCCCGCTGCCGGATGTACTCCAGCATCCGCGGCTGGACATCGACCGCTGTGACCGAGCCTGTCGGCTCGACGACTTCCGCGAGCGGGATGGTCAAGCGACCGGGACCGGCACCCGCATCGAGGAGGTACATTCCTGGCTGCAGGTCGAGGAGCGCCACCAGCTCTTCGGGCCGGGCGATCGCACGCGGTCCGGGCAGCGTCAGGAACCAGGCGAGCCGCGCCGAGAAGGGTCGCCGCCGGGCGAGGGCCCAACCGAGACCGATCCCGAGCGCAAAGATGCCGACGACCAACCACCGACGTCGCACGCTTCTGTCCTCACAGCGGGTGGAGACCGGGGAACTCCAGACCCAACGTTTCGGGGAAACCGAGCCGGATATTCATCGCTTGCACCGCCTGGCCGGCCGCCCCCTTCATCAGGTTGTCGATGGCCGACATCACTACCAGACGCTGGCGTCCACCTGGCAGCTCGTCCAACTCCCAGCCGATGTCGCAATAATTCGAGCCGGCCAAGATCTTCGGTTCCGGATAGCGGTGAATACCGCTGGCCTCTTTGACCAGACGAATGAACGGCTCTTGCCCATACGCTGCCCGGTAGACCTGCCAAAGGTCGCGGTCCGTCAGCGGCTGCTTAGGGAAGAGGTGAGCGGTCGCCAAGATCCCGCGCACTGCCTCCACGCTCGTTACCGACAGACCGAGCGATGGGGTTCGCCCGCACACAGTGAGTTCCTGCAGCACTTCGGCGGTATGGCGGTGTCCACCTGGCTTGAAGGGGCGGATCACGCCGCTCCGCTCCGGATGATGACTGGCCGGCCCAGCCTCACCACCAGCGCCCGATGAGCCGACCTTGCACTCGACGGTGACAGGGAGGTCGAGGTCGACCAAGCCAGCCCGGAACAGCGGGGCCAAACCGAGGATGACCGTGGTCGAATTGCAGCCCGGGCAGGCGATATAGCGCGCGTTGCGGATCTCCTCCCGATGCAACTCTGGCAGGCCGTAGACGGCCTGTGCCAGGAGATCGGGCCTCGGGTGCGTCCAGTGGTACCACTGCTCGTAGGCCGCGGGATCCCGCAACCGGAAGTCCGCGGAAAGGTCGATCACGACCGGCGCCAGCTCGAGAAGCCGGTCGACGATCGGTGCCGTTTCCCCGTGTGGCAAGCAGGCAAAGAGCAAATCGACCGGCTCGAGCGCTTCGGGCGGAACGAATTTGAGCGCTGTCCGCTTCCGCAGGTTCGGATGTACGGTGTGTACGAACTTTCCCGCGCGCGAGCGTGACGTGACCTGCTTCACCTCGACTTCGGGGTGGCTCAACAGCAAGCGAAGCAATTCACCACCCGTATACCCAGAGCCCCCCAAGATCGCGACCGATACGACCATCCGTGACCGCCTCTCCCTCCCGTCGGCGAACGTTTCACCGGCTCAATACGATCGCGGGCGACGCACCTCGCGTCGCCCGCGCGAGCACGTAATCGGCGATGAGACCGGCGACATCGATATGAGTCGTCCGCATCAGGCCCTTGAACTCGACACCACCATTGACTTCCAGCACCTCGAGTCCGTCGGCAGTCTCGACGAGATCGACTCCGGCGATCTCCAAACCGATCGTCTGGACAGCCCGCAAGGCGAGATCGGCCAGTTCAGGTGTCACGGGGCAGGGATAAGAAACCGCCCCGCGAGCGACATTGGTCACCCAGTGGTCGGCCTGACGATAGGAAGCAGCCACCACCCGGTCACCGACCACGAAGACGCGCACGTCGCGGCCCGGCTTGTCCACGTATTCTTGGAGATAGAAGACTCCGTGGTGGAAAGAGCCGAGCGACCGCTTGTGCTGCAGCACGGCGCGGGCTGCCGCTGGGGAGTTGACGCGAGCGAGGAGCCGTCCCCAGGAACCAGTCACCGGTTTGATGACAGCTGGATAACCGAGCCGTTCCAGCGCTGCCAGCGCACTCTCGACGTCGAAGGCGACGAGCGTGCGGAGGGTCGGGATACCAGCTGCTGCGAGCAACCGCGTGGTCAGCACCTTGTCGTCAGCGATCGCCGTCGCCTGGCTTCGATTGATCGTCGGGACGCCAGCCGACTCGAAGAGGCGTAGCGCGACCTGCCCCCGGCTATGCGCCATGCAGCGATCGAGTACCAGATCGACCTGGGGCCAGCTCCGCTCGTCCGTCAAATCGAAGACCAGCTGCCGGTCGTAGAGGCGCACGACCTCGGCTCCCCGCTCGCTGAGCGCACGCAGGAGCAGCTTCTCCTCTTCCCGGACATGCGAGAGCAAGACACCGATCCGCGGTGCACTCACGACTCGTCCCCCCATCGCCCACCCACGATCTGGGCTGCCACGCGTTCGATCACCCGCTCTAGGACCATGATCCCGCGCAGGAACTCCTCGATCGCGATATGCTCGTTCGGCGTGTGGTCCAGCCGCGAGTCGCCAGGACCATAGGCGACGATCGGGCACCCCCACGCCGGCCCGACGATGTTCATGTCCGACGTTCCCGTCTTCACCTTGAGCTTCGGCTCGCCGCCGACCTCGCGGATCGCCGAGAGAAAGGCGGAGACGAGCGGCGAACGCTTTTCGACGCGAAATCCCGCTGCATTGACCGTCGTGACGACGTCACCGGCACCAGCTAGTCGCTGGGCCGCGGCCACCGCCTTCTCGGGCGGAAAGCCGGGTGGCAAGCGGAGATTCGCACGCAGCCAGGCCTGCTCGGTCAGGCCATCCCCGTTGGTCACGATGCTCAAGAGGGTCGGCGTCACCCGGTCGAACTCGCGGGTGCGCCCGGTATTCTGCTCCTCGCACCAGGCGACCAGTGCATTCCAGAACGCCACCGCATCCTCCGCGGCGGTCGTGCTCGGTCCAGCAGCATGCGCTGACGGTCGCACGATGCGGTACTCGATCGCGACCGAGCCCTTGTAACCGAGGACGACACCGTCCCATCCACTCGGCTCGCCGATGATGACGGCATCGGGACGGGAATGGTGCTCGACCAGCCAGTTGGCGCCGCGCGAACTCATCACCTCTTCCTCGACCGCGCCAACGACCGTCAAGCGGATGCCGGGCGGCAGCTGCGCTCGTGCCCCCGCCAGCACGAAGGCGGCCAGCGGTCCCTTGGCATCGACTGCTCCGCGGCCGTAGAGCAAGCCATCGACCTGGCGCACCGGTATGCGACCGGGCACGGTATCGATATGTCCCAGGAGCATCAACTCGCGCGGCCCGCTTCCGCGGGTACCGACCGCGTTCCCAGCTTCATCGGGTCCTGCTGCATAGCCGGACTGGCTCATGCGCGAGCAGAGCCACTCGACGGCAGCAGCTTCCTGCCCCGACAAACTCGGGATCCGGAGGAACGCTTCGAGAAATGCAGCCGCCTCGACAGCGAGTTCGGTGGTCATCGCTGCCCCTCGTCTTCCGAGCGCCCCACGCGTACTTGCTCCAGGACAAACGCGGCGATCCGCTCTGCGACCGGCACACCCAGCTCGGCGAGATCCCGGAACGCCTGCAGATTCTCGGCCGAAGTGACCACCATCCCAGATGGAGTCATCACGGCATCGACCGTGTAGACGCCGCTCCCCAGCCGACCGATCAGCGCCGACGCCACTGCTCGCCACGGGGCGAGGTCTTCCAGCGCGAGCGGCTCTTCCCCCCGTCCACGCACCACCGCGACGAGTTCGTTTCCCACGATCACCAGTCGCCGCACTGCCTCTGGCTCGGCGACCGCCTTCTGGACCAGCACGGCACGTTCGTCACCGAGCACGCGCCGATGCTCGACCAGCGCCTCAGCAGCATCTGGGTCCTCGACGTAGGCGATCGGCATGCGCAGATCGACGACGAGTGGCTTGAGGTAGACCGGATAGCCGAGCGCCTCGATCGCGCGGAAGGTCGCTGCCTCGCCGAAGGCGACCAGCGTTGGCGGCGTGGGGATCTGCGCCAGCACGAGATGCCGGAGAAACGCCAACCGGTCCGCCAGCAAGCGAGTCGTGGCTGGGCGATTGACGACGACCGTGCCACGCGCCGCGAGCAATGCCGCTAGCGCCGTCGCCTCGCTCGTCGCTCGTTCACGATCGAGCGCGACCGCCGGAAGGTCGATCGCCTCCTCGGTGAGCGGGATGGCGAGCTCATTCGGATCGCGCAGCTGTGCCTCCCAGCCCACGGCGGCGAACGCCTGCTGCAGGAGGCGCTCTTCGACCCGTAACCGCTCAGCGAGGAGTGCAACCGTCCTCATGATCACTCGCCCCAGTCCTCTTCCTCGGCCGGCGCCAAGCCGAGCTCGAGCGGGTCGACCGAGAGCACTTCGAGATCAGCACCGCATTCCGGGCACGAGACGATCTCCCCGACCTCGACATCCTTGAGTCCGAGATCCGCACCGCACTCAGGGCACATGGTTCGACACTCCCTCCTACTCCTGTACGACTCGCAAAACGAATCGGCGGTGAGCTTGTGGGCCCACCGCCGCTCCGGCTCGACGCTCGCGTGTCAGGTCAACACGACCATCCGCAGGCGCTTCCGGTTGCGGCAGGAGCCCCCAGGCACCTGGGGGCGGGGATAGGTGCGGGGATCACCGTCGCGGGCACAGCAACGCGCCGACCGAGCGGCTGACTTCGCGTTATCCGTTTGGTCTGTCGCGTTCCCTGTCCCATTGCCCCGCTCACTCACCGCACCGGAGCATCTGTTGGCCACTCTACCACAACGAGCAGCAGCTGACAAGGGCTTCTGCAGCCAGAAGACCGCTCCACCGGTGAAGGAACGTTGAACGCGGGCGGTCGGCGCGCCACGAATTCACGGATGCATGCTGTGCCGGGATTCGTCACTCATCCCAAGGGATCGGGCTTGACATTCACGATCCTCTTCTGTAGTGTACAGATCCTAAGGGAGACCGGTTCACTAGGACGGGCTACGCGATTGGAGGGAAGGCATGCTGAAGGGTCATCCCATCACCCGACGCCAGTTGCTGCGCCGCGGGGCTATCCTGGCTGGGGGCAGCGTCGTGCTCACTGGCCTTCTGGCAGCGTGCCGGGGCACCACGCCGGAAGCCTCACCCACCGCAGCACCAGCGCCTGCCGGGCAAGCGACTCCGACACCGATGAGCGTGATCACTCCTGCTCAATCTCCGACACCCGCTACCACTGCCAAACGCGGTGGAACGCTCCGGGTCGCCATCATCGGCGAACCGCCGGCACTCGACCCGCAGTTCACCACTGCGACTCTTACAGCGAACATTACCTGGCATATGTTCGAGGCTCTGTTCTATCGGGACAAGCAATTCTCTCCGAAGCCTCTTCTCGCCGAGTCGTATGAATTCACGGAGAACAACAAAGTTTTGACGATCAAACTCCGATCGAACGTGAAGTTTCATGACGGGCGGCCACTCACTGCGGACGATGCGATCGCTTCGCTCCTTCGCTACTCGAAACTCTCGGGACGCGGGCGCAATCTCTTCACCCGTGTCGCCAATCTCGACAAGGTCGACACGCACACGATTCGGTTCGAGTTCAAAGAGCCAACTGGGATTGCGCTGATCTACTTGGCCCAGGTCGATTCCTTCATCATGCCGAAGGATCTTGCTGAAGCCTACCCGGACAAGGGTTTGGAGCAATTCATCGGAACGGGGCCCTTCAAGTTCAAGGAACGCTTGCCGGACCGCTACATCGCGCTCGTCCGCAACGAAGACTACACGCCTGTCGATGGCGGCCCTGATGGATACGGTGGCACGAAGATTCCCTACTTCGACGAGATCCGATTCTTCCCTGTTCCCGAGCAAGCCGTTCGAGGTGACGGACTCGTCACTGGCGAATTCGATTTTGCCGAGCAGCTCAGCCTCGACAACTACGATGCGTTCAAGGCAGAACCGAACCTGGCGCCCCAAGTCACGATGCCCTACTATTTTTATGGTGCACACTTCAATAAGTCGAAGGAAAGCATCATGTCCAACCCGAAGTTGCGCAACGCGCTTCTCGCAGCAGTCGATGTCGAGCCGGTTGCTCGAGCGGGATTCTCGCGTCCCGAGTTCTATCGTCTCTACTCCAGCCAGTCGGCACCGGAAACTCCCTGGCATACTGACGGCGGAGCGGAGTATTACAACCAGCGCAATGACGAAAAGGCAAAGCAGCTGCTCGCCGAAGCAGGATACGACGGTCGTCCGATTCGCTGGCTGTCAACGAAGGAGTACTCGTACAACTACAACATGGCTCTCGTCTTGAAGCAGCAGCTGGAAGCGATCGGCGTGACGATCGATTTGCAAGTCATGGACTGGGCGACGCTCGTCAAAACCCGCAGCCAGCGTGATGCCTGGGATATCTTCATCACCGGTCATGAGTCGTACCAACATCCAGTTCTCCAACCCTACATGAACCCGACGTGGCCTGGTTTTTGGGAAAATGCGCAGCGGGATCAGCTGGTCCAGCAACTCATGGGAGAGACGGACGAGGCGCGAATCAAAGAACTGGCACGCGAACTCGACCGCGTTTGGTGGGAGGACGCAGTGATGATCAAGGTTTGCGAAGGAGCGACACTCCGGGCATATACGAAGAAACTACAGGGGTACGCGAATCTGCCGGATTGGTTCTTCTGGAACTGCTGGTTCGCCTGATCATGTCCGGTGGGCACCAGTCTGCCGAGGGAGTAGCGAGCCGAGCGAGGGTGCTCGATGACGGCATATATCCTGCGGCGACTACTTCTCGCCATCCCGGTCATGTTGCTCGTGGCAACGGCAACGTTTCTCTTGTTGCACATGACGCCGGGCGATCCCGTCGCTGTCCTGCTCGGCCCGGACGCGACGACGGAACAGATCGCCGAGTTACGACGCGAGCTCGGCTTGAACGATCCCGTTTACGTCCAGTATGGTCGCTGGGTGGCAGGAGCGCTGCGCGGAGATCTGGGCCAAAGCATCTTCCTCAATAAGTCAGTCACGACAGCCATTTTCGAGCGCCTGGCACCGACGGCACAGCTCAGTATCCTCGCCTCGCTCGTGGCCATCGTCATCGGCCTCTCGCTCGGCATCCTGTCAGCCGTTCGCCACGGCACAGCGCTCGATCTCGGTGCGATGCTCATCGCCATGATCGGTATTTCGATGCCCACATTCTGGCTGGGCCTCAACCTCATATTCATCTTCGCTGTTTCGTTCCGCCTGCTTCCACCACAGGGCTATCAACCACTCCACGAGGGACTCTGGGATAATTTGAGCCGCATGATTCTGCCAGCGATCACCCTCGGCGCCGGGCAGGGTGCTTTTCTGGCTCGGATCACCCGCTCGGTCGTGCTCGAAACGCTCCGAGAGGACTACGTTCGTACGGCCCGAGCCAAAGGTCTCAGTGAACGGCGCGTCCTTGTCGGACACGTGCTGAGAAATGGTCTGATCCCGATCACCACGGTCATCGGCCTCACTTTCGCTATCCTGATGGGTGGAGCAGTGGTAACAGAACAGGTATTCAATATTCCAGGAATCGGGCGCCTTCTCATCCAGGCAGTGCTGAGACGTGACTTTCCGCTCATCCAAGGCATTGTTTTATTCATCGCATTTGTTTATGTCTTGATAAATCTCCTGATCGATATTCTCTACGCCTTTCTCGATCCGCGTATCCGGTACGCTGAGTGAGGAGGCGAACTCGCGTGACCACAACAGCGTCGACACCGAGGATCGTGGGGGCAGCATTCCGCACCCGCCGGTCACCAGCACGCCGACTTGTCATGCTGATCCGGCGGTATCCTGGTGGAGTTCTCGGTATCTCGCTACTCGCCGTGGTCCTCTTCGTCGCCCTTTTCGCTGGCCAATTGACCGACAAGAGTCCGTTGAGCGTCGACCCGATCAATCGTTTGAGTCCGCCCATGCCAGGGCATCCCTTCGGCACCGACAACTTCGGTCGCGACGTCTATGCCCGCACGCTCTATGGAGCACGCACGTCGCTGCTCGCCGGCTTCGGTGTCGCGATCGTCGCCCTGCTGGGTGGAATCGTTTTTGGATTACTGGCAGGGTACTATCGACGACTGGATACCGTTCTCATGCGCATCATGGACGCGGTAATGGCCTTCCCGGGCATCATCCTCGCTATCGGTATCGTCGCAGCACGCGGTCCCAGTCTCACCAACGTCATTATCGCGCTCGGTTTCATCTTCATCCCCCGAGTAGCACGTGTCGTCCGCAGTATCGTCCTTGCTGTCCGCGAGTATCAATTTGTCGAAGCTGCCCGTACCCTCGGTGCAAGCGACGTACGCATTTTGCTCCGTCACGTTTTTCCCAATGCTTGGTCAGTGGTCGCTATCCAGGGAACGTTCATTTTCGCTGAGGGGGTGCTCGGCGAAGCGACACTCAGCTTCTTGGGCGTCGGGCCTCCACCGGAGTTCCCGAGCTGGGGAAATATTCTCGGAGAAGCTCGGCTGTACATCCGCGAGGCACCCTGGCTCATGCTCCTGCCTGGTCTCGCCCTCACACTGACCGTTTTATCACTGAATCTCATCGGTGATGCGGTTCGTGATGCTCTCGATCCGAGAAGTCGCCGGCGCGTGGCGTAACCGTCATTGACCAACAGTGGAGATTGCTACCAATCGTCTCTGCTGAGCGCAGGCCGAGTTTCTGCATGCACTGTTGTCTTCCTTCTGCATTTACTGTTCTGCTATGCTTGGTAAGCGAGGGAGGTAGGACCATGCGCCAAACCACTATCGCACCCGATCGGCCCTCTACACGCGATCAGCTCCTCACCTTGCTCAAGAAGAGCGAAGGGTTGACTGCCGACCAGCTCGCACGTCGACTCGGGATCACCTCGATGGCCGTGCGCAAGCACCTCATCGCGCTGGAACGCGACGGCCTCATCACCACATCGCTCCAGCGCCGCAGGATCGGGCGCCCCGCTCGCCTCTACCGCCTGAGCGAGCGTGCTGATGCGCTCTTTCCTCAGCAGTACGACACGATGCTCAGTGACGTCCTCCACGATCTCGAGACGCTCGATGGGCCGGCCAAGGTCGAACTGGTCCTGCACCGCCGGGTGCAACGGCTCGGCGAGCAACTCGCCGAACGACTCGAGCGGACTCCCACCTTGCGCGATCGCGTCCGGTATTTGGCCGAAACGCTCGATGCCCTCGGTTACTACACCAGTTGGGAACAGCTGGACAGCGAGACATTCCGCCTCTGTCAGTACCACTGTCCGATCCGGCGGGTCGCCGCTGAGTTTCCGGCAACCTGCGAGGCAGAAGCGGAGTTGTATCGCGTCTTGCTCCGAGCTCAGGTGGAACGCCGGTGTCACTTGGCGACTGGTGACGCCTGTTGCTCCTACCTGATCCGCGCACCGGAGATCGCTGCCGCGGAGTGAACGATCAGCGCAGCGATCCCAGCAAGAGCCCGATCAACGCGAGACTCCCCGCGAGTGCTGCACAGGTGAGGAGACCGAACAGAACGCCGAGCACCGCTGCTCGTCGGATACTGACCGAGCGTCTCGGCTCCACAGGACTCCTCTGTCCTGTCATCGCTTCCCGAAACCCAATCGGGCACTGTTGCCCAGGATGAAGACGTCCGGCACGACCTGTGCCGTTGCCGCGAGCGTCGGCGGTAGCAGACCCACGGCTGCGAGGCTCAATCCGACCAGATTATAGAGTGCCGTTCCGGCCAGATTCACCCACGCAGTCCGCAGGGCTCGTCGGGCAGCGCGGATCGTCTCGGGGATGAGTGCCCAGTCCTCGCGCAAGAGCACCACATCCGCTGTTTCAGCTGCCAAGGCCGTACCCAGCTGCCCCATCGCGATCCCGACATCGGCCTGGGCCAGCGCTGGTGCATCGTTGATACCGTCGCCAACCATCACCACCACATGCCCCTGCGCCTGGAACGCCGCGACGATCGCCAGCTTGTCTTCGGGCAAGAGACGAGCCCGCCAACCGATCCCCAGTGGTCGCGCGAGCGCTTCCGCTGCTCGCTCATGATCGCCCGTGAGGAGTTCGATGGTCCGGAATCCCGAGCGACGTAGCTCAGCAATTGCCTCAGCGATCCCCGGTCGGAGCTCGTCAGCGAACGCGACGATCCCGATCGCTTCCCCATCGCGCTCGACGATGACGACTGTCTTCCCTTCTTCCTGGAACGCGGCGATCTCCGGCACCGAAGCCTCCTCCTGGAGCGGTGCCCGCACCCGGATCGACCGACCAGCCACACGCGCCCGAACTCCGATGCCTGGATCGACCACCGACCACTCGGGCCGCACCAGAGCGACTCCCCGCTCGCGCGCAGCGAGGCGCAGGGCTTCGGCGAGCGGATGCGTCGCAGCGTGTTCAGCTGCTGCTGCCAGACTCAAGAGTTCTTCCACCGAGCAGCGACCGGCCACCGGCACCACGTCGGTCACCATCGGGCGACCGAGCGTGAGCGTGCCGGTCTTGTCCAGGAGGAGGACATCAGCACGGGCTAGGCGCTCGAGAATCGCTCCACCCTTGATCAGGACACCGCGACGCGCCGCTCGACCGATCGTCGCCACGAACGCCATCGGCGTCGCCAGCGCGAACGCACAGGAGCAGGACACGACGAGAACAGCAGCGACCGCCAACGGGTCCCGGCGTAGGATCGAGGTCAGCAGCGCCACTGCGACCACGACCGGGAGGTACCAGCCGGAGAAGCGGTCGGCCACTCGTTGCAATCGCCCAGCCTGCCCCTCCGCTGCCTCGACCAGTCGGACGATCCGGGCGAAGGTCGAGCCGGCCGCTTCCGCTGTCGCGCGGATCCGCAGCGATCCCGAGCGCACGACCGTCGCTGCATAGACTGGGTCACCCGCGGCGACCGCACGGGGCAGCGGTTCTCCGGTCAGTGCCGCCTCATCGACGAGCGCTGTCCCCTCCAGCACGGTCCCGTCGACCGGAATCGCTTCACCGGTGCGGACGAGCACGATCTCCCCCGGTGCGACGCTTCCGGCAGGAACCTCGAGCTCGCTTCCATCACGCTCCACACGTGCCAGTTGCGGCGCGAGTGCCGCGAGTTCTCGCAGAGCCCGGCCAGCCTGCCAACCTGTTACTTCTTCGAGCACCGAACCGAGTCTCATGAACAGAACGACGATGGCAGCGGCCGCCCACGCACCGACCACCATCGCGGCGAGCGCACCGATGGTCATCAAGGTATGGGCGGTGACGCGCCGTTGCCAGCTCGCACGCGCCACGTCCCGGAAAACCGGCCAGCCGCCGATCGCGATCCCGAGTAGCCAGATCGGCCAAGGAATCACCTGGTTCGCGCGCTCCACCAGCCCCGCGAGCTCGGCCGCTACGACTCCCAGCACGACGGCGACCGCGACACCGCTCAGCAGCGCGACCCGGCGCCATGTCCGCTGCGTGTCCTCCGCCGGCTCGCTGCCGACGGTGTAGCCGGCGCGAGCCAGCGCGCGCTCGATCGCGACCCGGTCAACTCGCGTGGGATCGAGCACCACAGCGACCTTGCGAGCGACCGGGAAACCCTCGACATCGAGGACGCCCGGCACCGTCCGGAGCGCCTGCTCGACGTGCTGCGCGCACTCCGCGCAATCCAGCTCCGCCACCGGGAGAATGAGGGTCGTCCAGCGCTGCTGTTCGTCAGCGGAGCGCACCGACTCGGCCATCGCCAACCCCCGGATGCTCTTCGAGCCGATCGTAACGCGGGCAGGAAGCGACTCCGGTGGCGCTCTCCGCGAGCACCCGTTCCGCCAGTTCCAGGAGCGCCGCCACGCGCTGGTCGCTCAAGCTGTAGCGGACCCGCTGCCCGTCTCGCTGGCGCACGACCAGTCCGCAGTCACGCAAGCAGCGAAGATGATTGGAGACGTTGGAGAGTCCCTGACCCGTCGAGGCAGCGATTTCCCCCACCGTCGCCGGTGCCGACCGGAGGACTTCGAGGATGGCCAGACGGCTCGGATCAGCGAATCCGCGAAAGAGTTTGGCCTTGATTTCCAACTGTCGCCGGTCGACCATATGCTCTCCAGCATTTCAGCAATTACTGAACCTCAGTATACCCGATCACCCCAGCGCGAGGCAACCAGCGACGTGACGAGTCACCACGTGTGTCACGCTGGACGGAATCCGCCGAAAGAGGCATCGGGGGGAGGCACCCGGCGGAGCGGTAGCGTCATCGGCCCGGTACGCGCGACCTCGCGTTGGCGTGCCCCGCGCGGGGCAGTGCGGGCCAGGGGGGCGGTGTCGAGGGCAACGAGAGCGAATTGCCGCCTCACCACCGAGGCTGGACGCGTGCCTCCGAGGGCAACGCTGGTTCAACCGGTTGCGCAGAGCGACAACCACCCCAGCCACTCGCGCGCTGGATCATTGCCCTGAACCAGCTTCGCCTCTGGAGAGACCACACGACCCGAATCGTCCCCAGGAGCTGACCCTGCACAGTAGTACTCTGGATGAGGTCGCGGGCGCCTCGGTCGCGCGGCACTCGCAGCGTTCGAGCGATGCGACCACACGGGCAGCGAGAGCAAGTGCGTCAGCGGACGTCGGCGATCTGCTTTAATCGAAAGGCGAAGCGAACGGGACGGCAGAGTGGCAGGAGCAAAGAACGATGCCAGAAACGATCGGCGTCTTCGTCGCCTGGCCCTACGCCAACGGTGATCTCCATCTCGGCCATGTCGCCGGCGTCTATATTCCCGCCGATACCTTCGCCCGCTATCACCGTTTGCGCGGCAACCGCCTTCTCATGGTGAGCGGAAGCGACGCGCACGGGACGCCGATCACGGTGGCCGCTGAGCGCGAAGGCGTTACACCAGAAGATATCTTCAGGCGGTACCACCGGCGCTTTTTGGAGACCTATCAGCAACTGGGGATCTCCTTCGATCTCTTCACCCACACGCATACTGCGAATCATTTCCGTGTCGCACAAGATATTTTCCGCACCCTGTACGAGAAGGGATATATCTTCACACAGACGCAAATCCAGCTCTACTGTGAGTACGATCGACGGTTCTTGCCCGATCGGTACGTGGAAGGTACCTGCCCGTATTGCGGGTATCCCAACGCGCGCGGTGACCAGTGCGACAATTGCGGTCGAACGCTCGATGCGATCGATTTGATCGACCCACGCTGCCGCCTCTGCGGGCAGCGACCCGTTCCGCGCGAGACCGAGCATTGCTTTTTCGATCTCCCCGCTTTCACCGACCGCCTGCTCGCCTATTTGGAACGCCAGACGCACTGGCGGCCCAATGTCCAGCACTTCGTCCGCAACTTCATCCAGGATGGCCTCAAACCGCGCCCCGTCTCACGCGACTTGGAGTGGGGTATCCCGCTTCCCATTCCCGGCTACGAGCACAAGGTCATGTATGTCTGGTTCGAGGCTGTCATCGGCTACCTCTCGGCGAGCATCGAGTGGTCGCTCGCCGAGGGTCAACCGGAGGTCTGGCAGGTCTGGTGGCGGGATCCGAGGGCTCGTGGCTATTACTTCATCGGCAAGGACAACATTCCGTTTCATGCCATCATCTGGCCAGCCGAGCTCATGGGTTATGACGAATCGCTCAATCTCCCCTACGATATTCCAGCCAACGAGTTCCTCAATTTGGAGGGTCAGCAGTTCTCGACGAGCCGTAACTGGGCCATCTGGGTTCCCGACTTCCTCTCGCGCTATGCCCCGGATCCCTTGCGTGACTACCTCACTAGCATCGCTCCCGAGACGCGCGACAGCGAGTTCACCTGGCACGGTTTCGTCGAGCGCAACAACAACGAACTCTTGGCTACCTGGGGCAATCTCGTCCATCGCATCCTGACCTTCGTCCAGGCCCGCTTCGAGGGACGGGTGCCGGAACCCGGAGCACTCGATGGCCGTGATCATCTCTTGCTCGACCAGATCGCTGCCGGATTCCAGCGGATCGGTGACCTCTATGCACGCGTCGAACTGAAAGCCGTCCAGCGCGAAGCGATGGCGCTGGCTCGCGAGGTCAATCGCTACCTCGACGACAAAGCTCCCTGGTTCCAGATCCGCGAGGAGCGCGCAGCGGCGGCCACCACCCTCTTCGTCGCGCTGCGCGCCATCGACTCGCTCAAGCTGCTGCTCGCCCCTATCCTTCCATTCACGAGCGAGCAGCTGCACCGCCTGCTCGGCTATCGCGACCGGCTGTTCGGTGACATCGTGATCGAGCCAGGGCCGGAGACTGGCGGGCATGAGGTGTTGCGCTATCGGCCAGCCGAGAGCGAGGGACGAGATCGCTGGGCACCGAGCGAGCTGGAGGCCGGGCGCCCCCTGCCTCCTCCGCAACCGCTCTACCAGAAGCTCGAGGAGAGCGTGATCGAGGAAGAACGACAACGGCTCTTGGCGCAGTCACGCTGAGCAGGTTCTTCACCGGACGCTTCAGCAGCTCCGCCACGAGGCGCGACTTCCGTCCTGCTGATTCCACCTCTCTGCTGTTGTCGATTGGCGGCGTGGATGCGCTCACCCGCCTGACTAGCCGTGTCGTCTCGACGCGCTCGCCGAGCGTCCGCTTGCCGGTCGTGGGAGAACCAGCCGAGCGAGGAAAGCCTCGAGAGCCGAGGACATCCGTCGTTCGGCGATCCCCCACGCCGTGCGACTGGCAACACGCCGGCTCGCTCGTCAGCCGAGACGGGCCAACTCGTGGTACCGGCGATAGCCAGCGTAGACGCGTTGGACGTACTCGGCCGTTTCCCGGTACGGAATCCAAGCCACGAAGAGATCGGGGTCGCTGGTCGGTCGTTGAGCGAGCCATTGTTGGACGGCTCCGGGGCCTGCGTTGTAGCTCGCGAGGGTGAGAACGAGGTCCCCGTGGAATTGCCGCAAGCGCTGGGCGAGCTCCGCTGCACCGAGCATGATACTCGTTTCCGGACGGAAGGAATCCGCTGGATCCCAACTGGACAGGCCGAGCTGCCGAGCCAGGGCCGCTGCCGTTTCCGGCATGACCTGCGTCAGTCCGCGGGCACCGGCCGGCGAGACGGCAGTCGGCTCGAACCCGCTCTCCTGCCGGATCAGGGCAGCGAGCAACAACGGATCGATTCCAAAACGCTCGCTCGCCGCAACGAGTACTTCCGGATAGGGTATCGGCGCCAGGAGACGGGTACGGACCTGCTCGGGTACTCGTTCGTCGGTCGCCAGGTCTCCTCCGATGCGATAGGCATAGGCTGCCTCACCACGCTCCAGGAGAAGCCAGCCGAAGACAGCGAGCGACACGGGCCGATCCCGCAACTCCGTCCGGGCAGCATCGACCTCCCAGCCGGCAGCTTCACGCAGCCCGGCATCGAGGAGCAAGAGAGCCCGCCGGGGCGCAGCGGTTTTCTCGATTTCCTCCCTGGCCACAGCGAGATTTTCTCCTCTGCCGTCCAGCCAAGCGAGAACCACATCAGCCTCCGAGTCGAGCGAAAGTGGTGCGACCGGCTGCTGCAGGATCGTGGTACGGCCGGACAGGAGATCCGCGGCCCGCTGTCCCCAAAAGCTGTTCGGATCGCGCTGGTAGGTGCGGGACCACCATGCGCGCGCTCCCGCTGGCTCGCCGCTCGCTGCCAGCGCCTTTCCATACCAGTAGGCGGCGCGGGGATCACCCGCCTCGGCATCCGCTCGCCAGAGATCGCGGGCCTCGTCGTGCGCGCCACGCGCAAAGGCGAGGAGGCCGAGACGGAAGCGGGCCTGACGGGCTGCCACAGTCCCTGGATACTGAGACAGGACGCGGCGGTACAGCACCTCAGCCGCCGGCTCGTTCCTCCACTCGAGGAGCGTCGCGGCAGTCACCAGGGCATCCGGTGCTCGTGCGTCTTGGGGGTAACGGTCAGCCATCGCGGTGAGTTCTTCGATCCCTGCGGCGAGGTCGCCCGCGCGCACCCGCGCGATCGCCCGCTGGTACCATGCCTCGGCTCGCGTCGGATCGCTCGCCAGGAGAGCAGTGAAGGCAGTCACCGCCTCCCGATATCGCCCCGCTGAGAAGAGGATCACAGCCCGTCGCTCGATCGGCACCGTCTCTGCCACCCCGAGCGCAGCCAGCTCATCGAGCGCGAGCGCCGCAGCCGGACTGGTCGGTGCCTCGTCGATCGCCCGTGCGAAGTCGGCTCGCGCGGCTGCCGCATCCCCACGCTGCTGCTCGACACGACCGCGATGGAGCAAAAGCGAAGCGCGGTAACTGGGGATCGTCGCCAGATCGAGCAGTCGGTCGAGCGTCGCGGCGAGCGTTGGGAGATCACCGCGCTGTTCTGCCCAGGCACGCCGCGATTCCAGAGCGGCCACCGCGAGCCGCCGGAGCGGTGCTTTCGCAACGATCTGCTCGACCAACGCCTCCGCCTCGTGCGCGCGACCGGCCTGCACGAGCGGATCGAGCGCACGATACTCGAGATAGGGCGCGATCTCAGGCAACAACGCGCGTGCAGCCAGGAACTCCTCGGCTGCTTGGCCAGGCTGGCCACGCGCTAGGAGCGCCTCCCCGGCGATCACGAGTGCCAACCCGGTCTCCCGCGTCGCGGAAGCTTGTCGTGCCACGGCCGCAGCGAGTTCCAGCGCTGCCGCAGCATCCCCACCAGCGAGCATCGCGCGAGCCAAAAGCAAGCGCGCCCGGACCCGCAACACCAGATCGCTCGCCCCCAAGACTGGCGCAACGACCCGGGCAGCCAGCGCAGACGATCCCGCTGCCAAAAGTCGCTCCGCTTGGAGGAGCGCCTCGACCGGGTCGTCTGGGGTCCGCAGCGCGTCGTCCTCACCCGGTTCGGCGGCGTTCCCGGCCTGATTCCCGACGATCGGCAGGCTCGAGGAGTGCTCGCTCGACAGTGGTGCGGTCGCGAGGACGACGAGTACTGCGAGCGAGAGTAGTCCGCTGTGTAGCAGTCCGCGGCGTACCCCGCCCATGGCATGTTTCACCCGACTCAACAAGCCCTGGTTTCAGGATAGACGGAAACGGTTCGGGAGACACGATGTCGGTCCCTCCGTTTACCCTCCGATTACCGTACTCGTGCCATGCTCGACCGGGAAAGGAGGGAGCGCATGCACGGCTGGGTCCACGGCCTGGGCGTTCTCCAGCCCGCGAGTTCACCGACTATATGTGGATCGGGTTCGCCCAAGCACTCGTCTGGTTGCTCGTCGTCGCTGCCGCGATTTTGCTGGTCGCCTGGCTGTTCCGGCGAATCAGCCGCGAACGGGCTCCGGTGACCACTAACCGGGCGCGCGCCATCCTGGACGAGCGCTATGCGCGGGGTGAGCTGACGCGCGACGAGTACCTGGCGATGCGCCGCGATCTCGAGGGGAGCCCCTGAACGCGCTCGATACTGTGGCGGGTGGCGTCTCATCGCCGCCCGCGGAAACCTTGGGAACGGTCAGCTGCCCGCCAGCCCCGCGGCAGACGCGCGTCGCTGAGGCGTCATGGTGGAGAATACGCCCCTGGGGTATAATGCGAGGAGAGTCGCCATGATGCCGTGCCCAGGCTGTGGCCCGTGGGGTGGAATGTGGGATTGAGGCCCCTGGTGGTGGGGGCTCGTCATGCTCGTGTTCTGGATCCTGATTCTGATTGGCCTCGTTCTCCTCATCTTTTGGCTGATCCGCCAGTTCACCCAGGCGAGCGGAGCAGGCGGTCGGAGTGGAACGAACCGCGCGCTGGAGATTCTCCAGTAGCGATACGCTCGGGGAGAGATCACCCGCGAGGAATACGAAGCGATGCGTCGAGATCTTCTCGGGGGGAGTTCGTCGTGAGCCGCGCGCTTCTGGTCAGCGGGATCGCGCTCCTGCTCGTCGGCTTCGCCGGCCTGGGAGTCGCGAGCGCCCTCCTGACTCGACCGCCCCGTTTGGACGATGCGGTCACCCGCGGCCAGTGGATCTTCTTGACCGGCACCGACCCTGATACCGGTCTGCCGATCCCTTCCAGCGGCGGGCCACTGATGTCGATGGCCTGCTCCGATTGTCACGGCCCGGATGGACGCGGGCTGCGGACGCCGATGTTCGTCAGTCCGGTTATCCGGTACCGGAATTTGACCGATCCCGCCGGCATGGTCGAGCCCGACGGAACGCGTGGCCCACAGTACCGGTCCCATGAGGAGATCCGACGCGCGATCACCGACGGCATCGGCCCAGATGGTGCGTCTCTCGCCTGGCCGATGCCTCGCTGGCACCTGACCGACCAGCAATTCGCTGATCTCCTCGCGTATCTGAAAGCGCTCCCCTGAATGGCGATCGGGCGATCGCGGTGCTCTACCGCTGAACTGCTACAATCGCTGCCGACGGTGCACCGTGGAGCCAGCGATGACGGTGGACATCAGTCTGGTGATTCCTGCCTACAACGAGGAGCAGCGATTGCCGAGCTCGCTCGAGGCCATCGCCGCCTACTTGACGAGCCAGCCCTGGAAGTGGGAAGTCATCGTCGCTGACGACGGCAGCGAGGACACCACGCCCGATATCGTCCGCGCCTGGAGTGCGCGCGATCCTCGCTTCGTCCTGCTCCGCCTGCCGCACCGGGGGAAGGCAGCTGCCGTGCGGAGCGGTGTCCTAGCGGCCCACGGCCGGTTCATCCTTTTCACGGACGCCGACCTCTCGACTCCCATCGAGTACGTCGAGAGAGCGCTCGTCTTGCTCCGCGAGGGTTGGGATATCGTCATCGGGTCGCGGGAGGGTGCAGCAGCCCGGCGGATCGGCGAACCCTGGCATCGTCACGCCATGGGCCGGGTGTACAACTGGTTGGTGCAGTTGCTGCTCCTCCCGGGTATCGAGGATACCCAGTGCGGTTTCAAGGGGTTCCGGCGCGAGGTCGCGCACGATCTCTTCCTGCGCACGCACCTCTATCGCGATGGTCAGCGCCCGATCCGCGGACCGCGCGTCACCGGCTTCGACGTCGAAGTGCTCTACATCGCTCGCCAGCGAGGCTACCGGCTCGCGGTGCTGCCCGTCACCTGGCGACACGTCGAGGGCTCGAAAGTCCGCCCAGCAGTCGATTCCCTCCTCATGCTGCGTGACGTTCTCGCGGTCCGCTGGAACGCCTGGCGGGGTGCTTACGACGGCGAGGTGGCTCCCGCTCAGGAACGGCTCCCTGGTGATTGAACCCCGCATCGCCGCTCGGCATCAGGAGGAATCGGCCATGTCGACGCTCTACGCGATCACCGGCAACGATGTCGTCCTGCTGCAGGAGTCGCCCCGCGGCTGGCGAGCCGAGCCACTCCTGCGCAACGTCGGCGCCCAATGCATCGCGCTCGACCCGCACGATGCGCGGCGGCTGGTCGTCGGTACGTTCGATCGCGGTCTCCTCCTGAGTGAGGACGCTGGACGCTCATGGCGACAGGCGACCGGACTTCCGGCGCAGCGCATCCTCTCGGTCGCGATCAGCTCCTCGCGGGTCGTCGGCGGACGCGGGGTCATCTTTGCCGGAGCCGAGCCGAGCGCGCTCTACTGGAGCGAGGACAACGGGTCGTCCTGGCAGGAAGCGCGCAGCCTACGCGAGCTGCCCAGTGCTGCCAGCTGGTCGTTTCCACCACGCCCCTGGACTTCGCACGTGAGGGCGATCGCCGTCTCACCCCATGACCCGAACCTGATCCTGGTCGGGATCGAACTCGGTGGTGTCCTCCGCAGTACCGACGGTGGAGTCACCTGGGCCGATCAACGCCCAGGGTGCTACCTGGACTGCCACGCGCTCCTGCTGCACCCAGCAGCACCGAACCTGGTTTACGAAGCTGCCGGCGGTGGAGTGGCGGTCAGTCACGACGCCGGAGACACCTGGCGCGCCGAGGACGAGGGAATCGACCGTCGTTACGTTTGGGCACTCGCCTCTTCGCCGGATGATCCAGCCATCTGGTTCGTTTCCGCCGCTCCCGGACCACGCGAGGCGCACGGTCCGGGACCGCGCCGGGATGCGGTCCCGATCCGAGTGGGAGAGGCGAACGCCCGCATCTTCCGGCGAGTCGCCGACCAACCCTGGCGACCGGTCGAAGGGCTACCGGATCCGCTCCCTTCGATGCCGTATGCGCTGCTCATCCCGCCCGGGGAACCGCGAATGCTCTACGTCGGCTTCCGCGATGGTCGTCTGTGGCGCGGCCGCGAGTTGGGATCCATCTGGGAAGAATTGCCAGTCCGTCTCGATTCCGTTCTGGTGCTCGCCGCTGCGCTCGCGTGAGCGCAGGATCCCTGGCTGCGAACCCAGCGCCTCGGGGTGTCACGACGGGGCTGGTCGCTGGCGTGTCCAGCCGAGGCGGAACAACCAGGCCAGCACGACCAGGTTGAAAAGCGAGAGCAGCCACAGGCCGAGCGCGAAACGGTACGGCTCTCCGGCGCTGAGTTGTCCGATCGCTGTGCCGAACACGCTCGCCAGCACTGTGCTCCCTACGCCGACGAGGCTGCTGGCGAATCCGGCGATCCGGCCGAGCGGCTCGAGCGCCGCGCTGTTGGCATTCGGGAAGATCAAGGCGATCGCGAAAAACATGAGCACTACACCTGCCCAGAAAGAGAGGAATCGCGGGGTCGCGGCGCTGGTCACGACGAGCGCGGTGGTCGCCAGCGCCAGGAGCGCAAGCGCGGCCGGCAGAACGCGGCGGAGTCCGAGCCGCGTAATGAGCCAGCCGTTCGTGAGCGTTCCCACCACCTGCGCGAGGCCGCCGGCCGCGAAGGCGAGGGCGAACGCCTCGTTCGAGAATCCGAAGTATCCCTTGACCAGCTGCGGGGCACTAGCCAGATAGGCCTGCAGCACACCATAACTGGCGCCCAGGATGAGTGTGAAGGCCACGCTCGGTTTCGCTTCCCAGAAGGCGCGTGCTGCACTCCACAGATGATCCGGATTCTGGCGAGCGCGACGACTGGGTGGCAACGTTTCCGGAATGCGCAGGAGCACCCACCCGAGGAGACCCACGGCGAGCACCGCCAGGAAGGCGAAGGGAGCACGCCACCCCCACCGCAAGAGCAGGACGCCGAGCGAAGGAGCGAACAGGGGAGCCGCCAAGAGCACCATGAAGGCGAAGGAAAGAATCCGCGCCATCGCCTCTCCGCGAAACGCATCGCGGACCATCGCGGTTCCCGTCGCGCGCAGCCCGGACGCGAAACATCCTTGGACGAAGCGCAGAACGAGCAACAGGCCGAAGGTCGGTGCGAACAGCATTGCGAGAACGGTTACCCCATAGCCACCAGCAGCGAGGAGCAGGGGAACACGACGCCCGATCTGGTCACTGAGTGGACCGAAGAACAGCTGACCGATGGCGAAACCGAGGAAGTAGACGTTCACGACCAGCTGGGCGCGCGTCTCGTCGATCCGGAAGGCGAACGCGATGTCGCGCAGCGCTGGGAGCATGATGTCGATGGCGAAGGCGCTCATCGCCATGAGCAGACCGAGTACGGCTGTCAGTTCCCAGACCGGGAGTACCCGGCTGCGAGCCGTTTCGGTCGGAACCGTCGCTGATCGGCCATCTTCCATGATCACCCCCATGCGCCGCCTGGGCGAGTATACGCCGCACAGCGACGAGCGAGACAACATAGTTTAGCATGAAAGCCATACAGCGCTCCAACCGTCGCGCGTCTCGGTCCCCGGTGGGCACAGCGCGGCTTCTGCGGTCGCGTCCGGTCGCCTACGATCTGGCTCTCCGGAGGGCGGAGAGCCGATCGCGGTGCCGTGCGCCCGCTTCTCGCCGACGCACGAAAACCTAAAGACCCGACGGACCGGCCGCTGGTCGTCATGGGGGCTCACGAGCTGTTGTCCCCGTCGGGGATGTCTTCCTCAAAGATGCCCTTCGTGCGTCTCCGCCGTGCGCGCGGGCACCCGAGCGTGCCCCCTCGTCACGATTTCTCTCCCCCACGGGAACACCTGTGTTCCCGTCTGGTGACGATACTGGCAACAGGAGGTGGGCCCAACTCCTGGACGACAACCGGACGAGGAGGTAGACGATGCGGCGCTTTCTGAAGGCGCTCTTGATCGGAGCAGGTGGGCTCTTGGCGATCTGTGTGCTCATCGCCGTGTTGGTCTCGGGTGGCGGGCAAGGCGGGGGTACACCGACTCCTGCAGAGGCGAGCGGGCAGGTCGTGACGACGGCTGCGGCACCAGCGACGAGCCCGGTCGCACCGGGCGAGCGTGCCGCGACAGCGACGCCTGCGCCACAGGCCGCGCCGACCCTCCCCTGGGGAACGAGCAAAGAGGATGTCCACGCCACGCTGGCCGAAGGGCAGACAGCCGAGCTCCGCGACGGCAAGATGATCTATCGTATCACCATCGAACGGATCGTCGATGGTGCCACCTCGACGAATTCCTTCCAGCGGCCGAAGGAAGGCCACCGCTATTACCTGTTGGTGATCGTCGCGGAAAACGCCGGTAACCAGTCGAAAACCTTTTCGGCGAGCAACTTCCAGCTGCGCACGATCACGAACTTCGACTACGAGCCGGTCTTCGCCCCAGTCGGTTTCACCGAAGGGGAAGGGCTGTCCCAAGAGGTCAGTCCCGGTGGGAAGGCGCGCGGGATCGTGGTCTTCGAGCTACCGGAGGGGGAACAGCCGCTCTTCCTGAAGTTCGATCCCAATCCGTTCACCTCTGCGGAACTGTACTTCGACGCACCGAATGCGCTCGAACTCGTCCAGTCCGGCGCAGTGAGCCAGCCTACCCCGGCAGCCCCGGAGGGTACCCCGGGAGATCGAGCGGGAAAGAGCTGGGGAACCAGCAGGAACGACCGGCACGTTCCGCTGGCGCCCGGTCAGAGCGGCGCTATCGCGGACGGTAAGCAGGTCTACCGGGTCACCATCGTCAACATCGTGGATGGCGCCACGTCCAGCAACATGTTCGTTCAGCCCAAGGAAGGGCAGAAGTTCTGGCTCGTCCAAGTCCTGTTCGAGAACGCCGGCACGAGCTCGATCAGTCTCTTCCCGACCAACTGGGCGCTGCGAACGCAGGACGGGTTCGACCACAAGGCCGAAATCATGGTGACCGGCTTTGCGGAGGGCGAACTCCTCAGTGGCGAGGTCGGACCGGGTGGAAAGCTGCAAGGAATCGTCGTCTTCCAGATCCCTCAGGACGCCAAGCCGCTCTTTCTCAAGTTCGACCCGAATCCACTGACCAGTGCTGAGCTCTACTTCGACGCGCAATGAGTCGGTCAGGCGAGGGGCGAGTCGAGCGGCTCGCCCCGCGCGCATCGAACAGGAAATGGAGGACACTCGTGCGGATCGCGGGGCTCGTTTTCGGTCTGCTGGGCGGATTCCTCGGCGTGCTGGCCGGCCTGCTCGCGCTCGGCATCGGTGGGTTGGGCGCAGCCTTCTCCGCTGAAGGCACAGGAATGGTTCTCGGTGGCGGCTTAGGAACCATCGTCGCCGCCGCAGTCGGTCTCGTCGGTGCAGTCGTCGTCCTGAGCCGTCCGGGCGCCAGCGCAGTTCTCCAGCTTCTGGCAGCATTGGCCGGCCTCATCGCCGTCTCACTCTTCTGAATCCCGTGAGCACTGTTGTTCGCACTCGGCGCGCTCACAGCGGCACTCGGCCGCCGCGGGGGCGCGAGCCGCCAACCCCGCGGCTGAGCGCGCTGCTGGTCCACCGTCGGAGCAGAAAGGAAGGCGGACCATTGGCACGACGACGACGCCCACTTCTACCGCACCAACTCTTCGTCACACGGCGCAGTCGGACGCGACCACGTCCGACCGAACCCGGCGAGCAGGAACGACAGGAGCAGTATCGACCGGAAACACCGAAGGAGGAACCTTGTTCCGAACGCACCGCGCGCCCCATGAGTTCCCCGACCCAGGGACTCCTCGCCGCCGATTGACCCAACTAGCGCGCGGCCTCGGCAGTACCCAGCTGTCCTGTCTCTCGGACACCGTAGTGGCGGAGGATACCGCGCGCTTGCGCGAGCACCTGCTCGCGAAGCGATTCTGGGCGGATCACGGTCACGTCGACGCCATAGTTGAGCACCCAGCGGACAAAATCGGGAGTCACTGGTATGCGCAAGCGGAAACGGATGCGCCCATCGGGCAAGGGGTCGATCTCTTGGCTCGGATGCCACTCCTCTTCGGCAATCCAGGGGGCTGCCGTCTGCGAGAACTCGAGTTCCACCTCCTCGGTCGGGAGTTCGCTCGTTTGGAATACTCCCCAACTCTTGGTCAAGAACTCGCGCAGCGAGAAATCGGACCGGACGCGAAACGGTACGCGGGTATCTCGGAGGTACTCGATGCGGTCCACCTTGAAGGTACGAACATCGGATCGCAAGTGACACCAACCGACCACGTACCACGAGCGGCCGAAGGGAAAGACGCAGTACGGATCGAAGCGACGACTCTCCGCCTGGTTCCCGCGTGACGCTGTTCGGTACGTCATCTCGACCGTGTGCTGGAGCGCCATCGCTTCCAACAGAGCGAACAAGCGCTTCCGTCGATGCTCGTCCAATCGACTCGGTCGGCGTGCCTGGAGCGAATGCTCCAGGAGCGTCCGCATCTTGTCCGGCAGGATCGCCCGGAGCCGCTCGAGCGCCGCGCTCAGCTCTTGGGACGAGATGCCCGGGATCATGTGCCCAGCTTCTGCTGCCAGGAGGAGCGCCAGAGCTTGAGGAAGCTCGAGCTGAAGCGAGGGAAGGCGTGGAACGGAGACCAGATAGTATCCGCCACCAGGAGCACGCTCGATCGCCAGGCCAAGCCGCTCGCGGAGGAACTGGAGATCCTTGCCGATCTGTCGCTCGCTCACCTGGTACCGCGCTGCCAGCTCCCGGCGGGTATACCGCTTCGGAGCCTGAGCGAGTGTCACCAGAAGATCGACCAGTCGAGCGACTCGATCACCCTCGCCCAGGCGCTCGATGACTGCCGCTCCACTGCCCACCATGAGCCCACCCTTTCGGTCGAGAGCTCCAGTATACGAGAAGCGGCTCGTGTTCGGAAAGAGCGACCGGTATCCTTGCCAGCGGAGGTCGAGTGCGACCGAAGGACGCGACACGCCGAATGACCGAGATGCTGGCAGCTACCGGCTGGAAACTACGCCGCGTACTTATCCTCGGCCTGCCGGTGCACGACGTCACGCTCGCGGAAGCAGTTCAGCTCATCCTAGCCTGGAGCCGGGGGGCGCGCGACCTGCAGCAGGTGATCACGCTCAATCCGGAGATGGTGATGGCCGCTCGCCGCGTCCCGGCCTTCCGAGCCGTCGTCGAACGGGCGGCACTGGTGACACCGGATGGAATCGGCCTGATCCTGGCGGCCCACTGGCGTGGGACACCGCTCCGTGGGCGGGTGACCGGTGTGGACCTCGTCGAAGCGTTGGCCCGGACCGAAGTCCGCCTCTTTTTTCTCGGTGCAGCGCCCGGAGTTGCCGAGCGTGCGGCAGCGGTACTGGCTCGCTCGGCTGGAGCGACCATCGTCGGTACCTGGGCTGGCTCACCGCGCCCTGAAGATGCCCCCGAGACGCTCGCTCGCATCGCGGCTGCTCGCCCGGACGTCCTCTGTGTCGCATACGGGGCGCCGGCCCAGGACTGCTGGATCGCTCGGCACCGCACGGAACTGACTGCTGCGGGCGTGCGGGTCGCCCTCGGGGTAGGCGGAACCTTCGACTACCTCGCTAGCATCGTCCCGCGTCCCCCACGCATCGTTCGGCACCTCGGCTTGGAATGGTTGTATCGTTTGCTACGGCAGCCGTGGCGGTGGCGACGGCAGCTGGTGTTGCCGCATTTCGCGCTCCTCGCCCTCGCCGATGGACTGGCGAATCGGCTTGCCGGCAGGGAGCATGACGAACCGGAGGCCATACCGTGACCAGCGTGTTCGACGAGCGATCCTGTCCGCGTCACCCCGGCATCACGACTCGTCTCCGCTGCAGCAAGTGCGGGACACCGATCTGTCCCCGCTGCATGGTCGAAACGCCGGTCGGATACCGCTGCCCAGCTTGTGCCGGTGTCTCTGGTGGTGCATGGGGTGACTTGCCTGGTTCGCTCCTGGTACGGGCGGCGGCAGCCGGGTTCCTGGTCGCCCTCGTCGTCGGTTGGCTCTGGAGTCGCATTCCGGAGTGGCAGTTCTACCTGGCGCTCCTCCTCGGCTTCGGTGTCGCCGAAGCGATAGCCGCGGCGGCCCGCTTGCGGCGTGGGCTGTCCCTCCAAGTACTGGGGATCGCGGGCGTCGCAGTCGGGCTCGTCATCTCGCGCCTGCTCTTGCTCGCCGAACTCGGCCCCGAGACGCCAGCGCTTCCGAGCCGACTGAGCGATCCCCGCTTCCTCGCTGCCCTCCAGCTCCGGCCCATCCCTGACCTCCTGTTCGCCGCACTCGCGCTGCTCATCCCGTTCGTTCGCTTCCGGGGAGCACGATGAGCGAATTGCGCCGACGCCTGCTGCGCATCCTCGACGACGTGAAGACCAAGCGTTTCCTGGTCATCGGCGACTTGTATCTCGATCGCTATATCTTCGGCGAACCGACGCGTATCTCGCGGGAAGCACCGGTTCTCGTCCTCGAGGAGCAGCAGATCGCGCATCGGCCAGGCGGCGGGGCAGCACCCGGGCTCGCGTTGGTCGCCTTGAGTGCCACCGTCCAGCAAGCGGGCGTGATCGGTGATGATCCGGAAGGCGCGCTCTTGCGCCAGCTGCTCGTCGAGCAGGCCGTCGGGGTGGACAGCATCGTCGTCGATCCGACGCGCCCGACGACCGTCAAGACCCGCATCGTCGCCACCGGGCCGTACAACGTCCTTCCGCAGCAGTTAGTCCGCGTGGACCGTCAGGTGCGTCGGACTCTGCGCCAGACTGAGGAGGAGCAGCTCGTCTCCGCCATCGCCAGGGCTGCACCCCACGTGGACGCCATCGTCCTCTCCGATTACCGGAGTGGTGTGCTGACTTCCCGCGTCATCGCGACGGCTCTGGCATCCGGCAAGCTGACCGCAGTCGATTCGCAAGGGCGCCTCGATGCCTTCCGACAGGCGACGGTGATCAAGTGCAACCGCGCCGAGGCGGAGCGTTTCCTCGAACGCTCGCTCGCCGAGCGGGCGGAACGGGTCCGGACGCTGCCGGTGCTCTGGCGGGAACTCGCCTGCGAGGTGCTCGTCGTGACGCTGGGCGGCGACGGTGCTGCACTCGTCACTGCCGAGGGGTATCGCGAGTTCCCGCCGCCAGCAGTCCGGACGGTCTTCGATGTCACCGGTGCGGGCGATACCGTTCTGGCCATCCTCGCGGGTGCTCTGGCCTGCGCGGCGACACCGATCGAGGCGCTCGCACTGGCTCAGCTCGCGGCCAGCATCGTGATCGGCAAGTTCGGGAATGCCCAGGCGACCACCGAGGAACTCCGGAGTGCCCTCGAGCGCGATGACCTCGTGGAATTGCCGGAGTCCGAGCGCTAGGCTGCCGGCTCGACCGCGAACTGCAGACGGTACAGACGCGCGTAGAGTCCACCCTGTGCCAGAAGCTCGTGGTGCGTTCCCTGCTCGACGATCTGACCTCCCTCCATGACGAGGATACGATCCGCCGCCAGGATCGTGGAAAGTCGGTGGGCGATCACCAACGTGGTCCGGCCACGCATCAGTGTCGCGAGCGCTTCTTAGATGAGGCGCTCCGATTCGGAATCGAGCGAGGAAGTCGCCTCGTCGAGCACGAGAACGGGTGGATCGGCCAAGAAGAGGCGTGCCAGGGTGAGGCGCTGCTTTTCTCCACCAGAGAGGCGATACCCTCGTTCACCGACGACCGTTTGGTACCCCTGCGGGAGCTGGGTGATCCGCTCGTGGATCTGCGCGGCCCGCGCAGCGGCCTCGAGCTCTGCCTGTGTCGCTTCCGGCCGCGCGTAGCGCAGGTTCGCGGCGACGGTATCGTGGAAGAGATACGGCTCCTGCGTCACCATCCCGATGGCCCGAACCAATGTGTCGAGCGAGAGATCGCGGAGATCGTAACCATCGAGCGTGATCCGGCCCCGGGTCGGATCGAACAACCTGGCGAGAAGATAGGTGACAGTCGTCTTGCCGGCGCCGCTCGGGCCAACCAGGGCGACCAGCTGACCCGGCTCGACCCGGAAGGAAACACGAGCAAGAGCCCAATAGCGCAGCGACTCGTTCCACTTGTCCTCGCGCCCCGCCAGGGGAAGGGGCTCGCCAGCCTCGCAGGGTTCGGCCAAATAAGTGAACCAAACGTCCTCGAACGCGATCGCACCACGCGGACGCGCGATGCGGACAGCGTTCTCGCGCTCGCGGATCTCGATCGGTCGATCGAGCAGCTGATAGATCCGCTCGAAACTGACGAGCGAGGTCGCGAGATCGACGTGGGTGTTGAGCAGCGCGGTCACTGGCCCGTAGAGCCGTGCCAGATACACGATGAACGCCACCAACTCACCGGTCGTCAGCCCACCGCGGAGCGCCAGCACCCCTCCGGACCAGGTCACGACAGCTGTGCCGACCGCTGCGGCCATCCCGTAGAACACCATGAGCCAGCGTCCCGCGATAGCCAGCTCGATGCCGATGTCGCGCACGGCAGCCGCTCTCTTGCGGAAGCGTGCCACCTCATCGGCGCGGCGGCCGAACAACTTGACCAGCAATGCCCCACTCACGCCGAGCGTTTCGATGAGTTGCACCGTCATCGCGGCATTCCGCTCCATCTGTGCCCGCGTCAATGCACGCAAACGATTCCCGAAACGACGGGTAGGCAAGACGAGCGCCGGAAAAACAAGAAAGGCCAAGAGTGTCAAGCGCCAGTCCATGGCCAGCATCATGGCGAGCGAGACGGCGATCACGGCGACATTGCTCACCAAGTTGGTCACGGTACTCGTCACCGCACGCTGGGCACCGACGACATCGTTGGTGAGACGCGAGACGAGTTCGCCAGCCTTGACTCCGGTGAAGAACCGAAAGCCTTGCTGTAAGAGACGCTCGTAAAGGGCAGCACGCAGGTCAAAGATGATTCCTTCCCCGACGCGCGCGCTCAGCTGTCGTTGCCATACACCGATGAGGCCACCGAGGAGCGGCAACGCCACCATCCCGATACTGAGCAGCGTGAGCAAGAGGAGGTCACCCGATCGCCCAGGAGCTGGGAGGGCACGATCGACGAGGACACGCACGAGTTGCGGCTGGAGCGCCTCAGTGACCGAGGTCAGCAGGATCGCCAGCACCATGAGCCCGATCGACCAGCGATAGGGAAGAGCCGATTGCAGAACGCGCCGGAGGAGCGCACGGTCGAGCGACACCCGCCGCTCCGCCTCGGCACCACGCCAGAATCCATGCCACATCGGAGGTGGAACACCGAGCATCCGTCACCAGCCAGGAGTAAGGTCGTGCGAGGGAGAAGAAACCGGCTGGAGCATCCCAGCCGGCGATCAGCTTCTGACTATCCGAGACCGGGTCATCCGAAGAGACCGACGACAATCATGATCACGGCCATCACCACGATGACCGCGATCGCGATCCACCCGATCGCTGCCAAGCGCGGGAGCCCCAGTCGTCGCGCACGTACCGCTCCGGGGACACTCCACAGCGCAGCGAACAGCGCCAGGATCCCCATGGAAACCATCGCCGGATTGTCCGCCATGACCGTGCTTCTCCTCCCGTCCGCGGCCACAACGCCCATTTTATCCTACCGCAGCGTCTCCCGGATCGTCACCCGCTCCAGCCGAAGCGCCGGTCGAGCGCCGCCAGCACAGCGGCGAGTTCCGCTTCCTCGGCCAGGTGGTCGGCGACTGGGATGAGCATCGTCAGCAACTCGTCGATGCCGCCGTCGAGCAGTTGCGCCAGCCGTTCTCCCACCGTGTCGCGGTCACCCCACACCACCAGATGGTCGAGCAGAGCATCGCTCGGAGTACCGTTTTCCAGCGGGAACCCGGCCGTCTCGAACATTTGGGCATAGAAAGGCATGCGCCCATAGAGACCGACGACTGGTCGTGCCTTCTCACGCATGACCGCGCCATCGGTCGTCATGACCACCGGTACCTGCACCACGAGACGGGGCCGGCGGGTGCGCCCGGCAGCTCGGGCCCCGTTCTCCAGAGCCGGAACCGCACGCTCGTGGATGTAACTGGGTGGGCACATCCAGGAGATCACGCCGTCGGCGATTTCGCCGGCCAACTGGAACGCTTTCGGGCGCAGTGCGGAGGTGTAGATCGGCACCGGTGCCGTCTCCGGGAGGCGCTGGCGGACCCGGAAAAATTCGCCTTGAAAGTCGATCTGCCCGTCCCAGAGGAGACCGCGCACGATCGTCACATACTCCCGCAGGTGCGCCAGGGGACGCTCCATCGGGATACCGAGCGAGCCTTCGATGATCGGCCGATGGCTCGGCCCGAGTCCCAGGCGAATCCGGCCTGGTGCCAACTGATGCACGGCGAGTGTCTGTTGCGCCGTCACGAACGGGTGGCGAGGATAGGTCGGGATGATTCCCGTACCCAGGATGATCCGCTCGGACCGCACTGCGGCGGCTGCGTAGACGGTCAAGGCATCGATCGTCCGGCCACCGGTCACGGTCCAGATGGCAGGTACTCCGGCTGCCTCCAAGCGCTGGATCGCGGCGAGAGCACCGACAGCATTGCTGCGATCAGGCTGGTCGATGGCGACGCGCGGCCACGGCATCCTGCTCTGCCTCCCTTCGTGGGACGACCTCTCCCGCACGAGTTGTCCGCGCCAGTCTAGCATGATGCTCTGGCGGCGATCGACAGTCGGACACTGGGTGCACCGGTTCGCTTCATTACGCGCCGTCTCGCTACTTGCGAAGCAGGGCTTTCCATTCGCGAGCATGCTGATCCTCTCTTTGTATACGGAACGGAGGAAACCTGTCACAGTGGCGTGGATCGTCGTTCGTACCGAAACGACGCTGACGGAGAGCGTGTGGAGCCCGCACCTACCGGTGCCGAACTCAGGCTGCCTGCCCAGAGCTTTCTGGTGCCCCGGCTATGGGCGTGCTTGCACACCGCTGTCCAGCCCCGGATCGAGCGACGTAGGAAGCATCGAAGCGGTGCCGTGTCCAGTTCAATCCTCGCTCCAGGCCAATGACTGGCTGGTGACGGCAGCGGGTAGCAGTGCTTGTAGGTTCTCGCTCTTCTCCGTATAATCGTTGTGGCTTGGCATTTGCGCCCCCTGGCGGCCGCACGATGCACGGGACAGTGGGTGTAATCGTGAACGCACGAGAAAGTCAATGACCCAAGTCCCTGTCGTAGAGGCAGATTCCACTCGAGAGCCAAGCGAGAGCGACGGTCGATTGTAGATACGGAGGAGGAGTAACACCGTGAGCGCCCACGAGCAGCGACTAGCAAACGCACTTCTGCGACGTCGGGAGTTCCTGCGCGCGTTGGCGGGATCGCTTACCTTGCCGGCTGTAGGCGGGCTACTCGCCGCGTGCGGCGGCGGGACATCGGCATCCCCTACTCCTGCAATGGGCGCGCCGAGCCCGACCGCAGCGCCGACGGCCGGCGGGAGCACCGGCACCGGAGGCAAGGGACAGGGAGAACTGGTCGTTTACAGCTGGTATCAAAAGTGGATCAAGGAAGACGTGATACCTGCGTTCGAGCAAGAGACTGGCATTACAGTAAAGTACCTGGGCGCCTATGCGTCGAACGACGAGTGGTGGGCCAAACTCCAAGCAGGCGAGTCCTGGGATGTCTTCATACCCTCGACGAGCTATGTCATTCGGGCAATGGCTGCCGACCTGCTCACTCCTCTGGATCTCGCGCAAATCCCGAACTACAAGAATCTGTTGCCAGAATATCAAAATCTCGATTACTACGTAAAAGAAGGCAAGACCTACGCAGTGCCGTTCGACCGGGTATTCTACGCGTTAGCCTATCGCACCGATGTCTTCGGTAGTCCTCCCGATTCCTGGGCGATCACGTGGGACATGACCTACGCCGGGCAAATCGCCTTGCATGACAACGCCTATTCGCGCATTGCCTATGCTGCACTTCTGATCGGGGACGATCCGCTGCGACCGACACGATGGGACGACATTCGGCAGAAGCTCATCGAGCAGAAGGCGCTCGTGAAAAAGTACTGGAAAGACTATCAGAATGGCATGGAGCTCTTCATCAACAAGGAAGCAGTCGTCGGACAATTGACCGACGGACGAGTGCGTATGGCCCAAGATCTCGGGGCTCCTGTCGGCTGGACTGTGCCCAAGGAAGGCGTGCTCATCTTCATCGACACGTTTGCCATCCCGAAGACAGCGAAGAACGTGGAGAATGCCCACAAATTTATAGACTTTCTATTGAGACCGGATATTCAGCTCAAGCAGCTGCGAGGAATGCGGTACGATGCCGTTAACGCGGCAGCTCGGCAGCTGCTTGCACCCGACGAATCGAAGCGGTTCGAGCCGCCAGCGGGAGCGAAACTGATTCTCGGAGATCTGGCCCCGGCGGAAGTGCTGCAAAAAGCCAGCGAAATCTGGAACGAAGTCAAGCTCGCCTGACGAGCCCCGTTGCAGGAGTGCGACGATTGACGAGATCGGACGTGCAGTACGACGTCGAGCTTCATCGTGTGGTGAAGCGATTTGGCACGCTGATCGCTGTCGACCACTTGAATCTCGCGGTAGCGCGGGGCCAATTTCTGACTCTGTTGGGGCCCTCCGGTTGTGGCAAGACCACCACACTGCGGATGATCGGCGGCTTCGAATACCCAGATGCCGGAGAGATCGTCATCCGTGGGCAACCGATGGGACGAACGCCGCCTTACCGTCGCCCTACATCCATGGTATTTCAGAATTACGCGCTCTTCCCTCACCTTACAGTGAAAGAAAACATCGCCTACGGGCTCCGCGAACGAGGGGTGGATCGTCAGACGATCGAGCGACGTGTCCGCGAGATGCTCGATCTCGTGTCGCTCAGCGGCTTGGGCGACCGCTACCCCCGCCAACTGTCAGGCGGGCAGCAGCAGCGCGTCGCCTTGGCACGCTCCTTGGTGATCGAACCAGCGGTTCTGCTGCTCGACGAGCCGCTCGGAGCACTCGACCTGAAACTGCGGCAGCAAATGCAGCTCGAATTGAAACGCATCCAGTTACGAGTCGGCATTACTTTCATTTATGTGACTCATGATCAAGAAGAAGCGATGACGATGTCCGATGTCATCGCTGTCATGAATCACGGTCGGATCGAACAACTCGGTCCACCGGAGGAACTGTTCGAGCGCCCCAAAACACGTTTCGTCGCTGAGTTCCTCGGCGCTGCCAACGTTCTGCCGGCAACGGTCTGTGCTGCTGACAGCCGAGGAGCCTGCCTCGAGATCGCCGGACGATCGATCACCGTGCACGAGTCCGGTTTACAGGCAGGCGACACGGTCTTCCTCGTCTTACGCCCCCACTGGCTCCGATTGACTGCGCCCGACAGCCATGAGAGTGTGTGGCGGGGCACCGTGATCGACAGAGTGTATCGGGGACCCGTCATGACCATGCGGGTCGCTCTTGAGTCTGAGACCGTTCTTAACGTCGACATACCGAGCGGTACCGTTCCTTCGCCACAACTCGGCGACACAGTCGGGATCGCTCTTCTCCCTGACCATCTCTGTGTGGTGCGGGAGTGACACCATGGCTGTGCAGGTGCATCCCGAACCGGCACGCACCAGCCGTCTCCTCTCTCCCAGCCAAATACTCGTTTTCCCAGCGATTCTTCTGCTGGTCTCGTTCCTGGTGCTTCCCTTGCTGCTCATCGCGGTTTACAGCTTTTATTCGACTGATCCCGTTACTGGACTGATGCGTCCTGAGGGAACACTCGAGCAGTATCAGCGTATCATCTCGTCGCCAATCTATCGCCGCGTCTTCTTCCGCTCGTTGGAAATCGCCGCCACCAGTACGTCGATTGCCCTACTGCTTGCTTACCCGGTCGGATACACTCTTGGGCGATTTGTCCCACGTCGCTACCAGCCTGCCGCTCTCTTGCTCATTCTGGTGCCCTTCTGGACCAGCTATATCGTCCGCACCTATGGGTGGATTGGTTTCCTACAGAACGGCGGATTCCTCGACAGTGTCTTGAGTTTGCTTCTCCCTGGACGTGTGCAGCTGGACCTCCTCTATACCCGCGCTGCCGTTCTGATCGGTTTTATCCATGTGTATATGCCACTCATCATCTTGCCGATCTTTGCCGTGACACGCTCGCTAGACACGCGACTCTTGGAAGCATCAGCAGACCTCGGTGCTCCCCCATGGCGCACATTCTGGCGCGTGACGCTCCCCCTAACATTGCCGGGTATCGTTGCCGGAGGCAGCCTGTTCTTCATCGCGGTTTTCGGATCGTTCGTCACACCTCAACTTTTGGGGGGGACAGGTGATCTGATGATCGGCAACCTGATCGCCGATCAGTTCGGCGAGGCCTTCAACTGGCCGTTCGGAGCGGCTCTGGCCATCGTTATAACGCTCGTGGTCTTGCTCGGCCTGGTCGTGCTTTTCCGTTTCGCGCGTCTCGAGGGATTCAATGAGACAGCAGTGGGTCAGTAGCCTTGCGGCAAAAACTCGTGTGCGGCACCGATCGTCGCTGGCAACGGTGATCCTCAGCCTCCTCACGCTTCTCGTGTACGCCTATCTCTTTGCACCGATTCTCGTCGTGATCATCGCGTCATTCAATACGACGGGACTCACGTCCTTTCCGCCGGCCGGCTTCACCGTCGACTGGTATCGTGAGCTGCTGCGCGATAGGGATCTTCTCGCTGCTCTGCGAAGGTCTCTCACAATCGCCGTGACGACGGCACTGCTTACCGCTTCTTTGGCTACGGCGACAGCCATCGGCTTGCGGCGACTCGCACCACGCTGGCGTCGCTTCCTCCAAGCTTTCTTCTATCTTCCGATCGTCGTCCCCGGCATCGTCGCTGGAATCGCTCTCGTCTTCTGGTTCAAGCGCGTCGGTGTTCCGCTCGGCTACCCGAGCATTCTCCTCGCCCACATCGTGCATGCCTTCCCCTACGCCCTGGCCCTCGTCCTCGCTGCGTTCAGCACCTTCGACACTCGGCTGGAAGAGGCGTCGCTCGACCTGGGCGCAACGCCTTGGCATACCTTCCGGCGCGTGACTCTACCCCTTATTGCGCCAGGCGTGTTGGGAGGGATGCTGCTCGCTTTCACGCTCTCGTTCGACGAGTTCGTGTTGACCTTTTTCGTGACCGGCGGGGGCATCACGACCCTGCCTCTGGAGATCTACAACCGCATTCGGTTCCTCATCTCTCCCGTCGTCAATGCTGTCGCCGCGTTTGTCCTCCTCGTCTCCATGACTATCGTGCTCGTGACTCAACTCTTGGTCATTCGTCGCCGCTAGCCCGTCAGCCTCCTCGCAACAGCCACGGAGCATGCACTCGCGCTCACCCTCTGCCGGACTGTTCCGTCCGCTATCCGACTACTGCCGCTGGCTTGACCGGTACCCATCCGATCACCTCTCAACCCACACCGTTCTGTGCGGGGCTATGTTTCCTACCAAATGAATGGCATTTGCGTGGTGACGGTTGCTTTGCCATGATGGCCGCTGGACATGCAGTGCCGGGACCGGATGGGAGGGGACAGTCCGATGTCGCTCGCCTACTGCTACGACGAACGTTTTCTCCAGCACGACACGGGACGCGATGCACACCACTTGCCAGACGGCTCGATTCTCGATCCGGTCGAGCATCCCTCCAGCGCACGCATCATCCGCCGGACTGCCCAGCTCATCGCTGCCTCCGGTCTTCTCGAGGGAGCACTCGTCGTGGCGGCTCGCCCGGCGACGGAGGACGAACTCACTGCCTACCACACGCCCGAGTACATCGCGCACGTCCAGCAGGTGACCACGAGCGGCGGAGGCTGGCTCGATCCGGAGACTCCAGTCGTCCCCGGCTCATGGGAAGCTGCCCTGCTTGCGGCGGGCGCCGCCATCGAGCTCACTGATGTCGTCCTCGCTGGCCGGGCATCGTGTGCCTTCGGCCTGCTGCGGCCGCCCGGGCACCACGCGATGCGCGATCAGGGTATGGGCTTTTGCGTCTTCAACAACGTCGTGCTCGCCACCCGGCATGCCCAGCGACGGGGTGTGCAGCGCATCATGGTCCTGGACTGGGATGTCCATCATGGCAACGGTACCCAAGCCGCCTTTTGGGACGACCCCTCAGTGTTGTTCGTCTCGCTCCACCAGGACAACTGGTACCCGGAGGGTTGGGGCGCAGTCGACCAGATCGGTGGGCCGGATAGCGAGGGCACCACGGTCAATATCCCGCTCCCACCGGGGACGGGCAATCGCGGCTATCTGGCAGCCCTGGAGCGGATCGTCGTCCCGATCGCCCGCCAGTTCCGACCGGAGATGATCTTCGTCTCCGCCGGACAAGATGCCAGCATGGAGGACCCGCTCGGGCGCATGCTGGTCACCATGCGCGGTTACCGCGCGATGGCGCGACTGGTTCGCGATCTGGCTGACGAGCTCTGTGCTGGGCGCCTGGTCGTGCTGATGGAGGGTGGATACTCCCTCCGGTATGTCCCCTTCTGCACGCTGGCTGTCATCGAGGGAATGATCGGGCGCGAGAGCGGCATCGCCGATCCTCACGAGGGGACCAGCGAGCTCCCGCAGGCTGAGCGGGAGTTCCGCCCTGATCAGGAGGCAGCGATCGAGGCTGCTCGTCAGGTCTTGTCGCGCTATTGGCAACTCTGAACGAGCCAGTCAACTCACCAGCTCAGCCACCGAGCTTGCGCGGTCCAGTGACAGCCAGGAACGCGTGTCGGCTGGCAACCTCCTCAGGACAGGCGCAGGGGAACGCTGCGCACACTGGACAAAGCTCGCTCGTTCTCCGTGCACTGTCGCGAGAAGCTCGCTCAGCGTGCGCGCAGGCCACCGCTGAACGTCCAGCTCTCGCAGTCGGGCAGTAGTGAGAAGCAGGCTTCCTCGACCGACGCGTGGTTTCCCATCGGCCGGTCGGTAGATGCCGCAACGCTGCTCCATCGGCGGACTCGACGGCCGAGCGAGACCGACTCGCTCGGAGAGACTCGTCGACTGCATCCTGTCGTGCGCCAGGAGTCACCTCAGGCAGCGCGGATCGATCGGCAACGGCGGCTATACTTGATGCGCGCGACAAGGGCCGAAAGGTGCGTGCCGATCGATGAGCTGTTTCGAACTCGTCACCGATTTTCAACCGACCGGCGACCAGCCCCAAGCGATCGAGCAGTTAGTGGAGGGCCTCCAGCGCGGATACCGGCACCAGACGCTGCTCGGCGCGACAGGGACAGGAAAGACGTTCACCATGGCATGCGTCATCGCCCGTTGGCAACGGCCGACGCTCGTTCTCGCGCCGAACAAGACGCTCGCTGCACAGCTCTACTCGGAGTTCCGTGAGTTCTTCCCACGCAATGCCGTCGAGTACTTCGTGAGCTACTACGACTATTACCAGCCCGAGGCCTACATCCCGCAGACCGATACCTATATCGAAAAGGAAACAGAGATCAACGACGAGATCGACCGTTTGCGCCTCGCCGCAACGCGTGCGGTGCGGACCCGGCGCGACGTGATCATCGTCGCCAGCGTTTCCTGTATCTATGGCATCGGTTCACCTGAGGAGTGGGACAAATCGATTCTCGCCTTGCGGCGCGGTCAAGTCGTCCGGCGCGACAAGATCCTTCGTCACCTGGTCGACTTGCAGTACGACCGCAACGACATGACGCTCGTCCGCGGCACCTTCCGCGCTCGTGGCGACCTCCTCGAGGTCTTTCCGGCCTACGAGGAATTCGCGGTGCGCATCGAGCTTTGGGGCGACGAGGTCGAACGGATCGTCGAGTTCGATCCCTTGACCGGCGAGATCCTGGCCACGCGCGAGGTGATAGAAATCTTTCCCGCCAAGCACTGGGTCACGAGCGGAGAACGGCTGGAAGCAGCTATCCGGAGTATCGAGGCTGAGCTGGAGGAGCGCCTGGCCGAACTCCGCGCCCAAGGGAAGCTCCTCGAGGCACAACGACTCGAGCAGCGGACCCGCTATGACATCGAGATGCTCCGCGAGGTCGGCTATTGCAGCGGCATCGAGAACTATTCCCGGCACCTCTCGGGACGCAAGCCTGGCGAGCCACCCTGGACGCTCCTCGACTACTTCCCTGACGATTACCTGATGTTCATCGACGAGTCGCACCTGGCGATCCCTCAGGTGCGCGGCATGTACCACGGCGACCGCTCGCGCAAGGACATCCTCGTCGAGTACGGTTTCCGGCTCCCTTCGGCACGCGACAACCGTCCCTTGACGTTCGAGGAGTTTCTGGAGCGCATCAACCAGGTGATCTATGTCTCCGCCACACCGGGTCCCTGGGAGCGGGAAGTGAGCCAGCAGATCGTCGAGCAAGTGATCCGGCCCACCGGCATCCTGGATCCGGAGATCTCCGTGCGGCCGACCAAGGGGCAGATCGACGATCTCTTGCATGAGATCCGCCAACGCGTCGCGCGCGGTGAGCGCGCACTCGTCACCACGCTCACCAAGAAGATGGCTGAGGACTTGGCTGATTACCTGAAGGAAATCGGGATCCGTACCCACTACCTGCACAGCGAGATCGATACCATCGAGCGCGTCGAGATTCTCCGCGATCTGCGGCTCGGCGTCTACGATGTGGTGGTCGGCATCAACCTCCTGCGCGAGGGGCTGGACCTGCCGGAGGTCTCCTTGGTCGCCATCCTCGATGCCGACAAAGAGGGCTATCTCCGCTCCGAGAGCGCACTCATCCAGATGATCGGTCGTGCTGCCCGACATGTGAACGGGCACGTCATCATGTATGCCGATACGATCACTTCCTCGATGCAGAAGGCGATCGAGGAAACCTATCGGCGGCGCCAGATCCAGATGGCCTACAACCAGGAACACGGTATCGAACCACGCAGCATCTTCAAACAGGTGCGCGACCTCACTGACCGCATTCGGCAGGCGGCAGAGGAGCGCGCCCCGTACGAGGTCGCTGCCCCCGTGCCCCATGCCGGAGCGATCGGCGAACTGGCTCTGGACGAACTTGCACGGCTGATCCGGGACCTCGAGCGGCAGATGAAGGAAGCAGCCAAACAGCTGGAGTTCGAGAAGGCCGCCCTGCTGCGCGACCAGATTTTTGAGCTCCGTCGCCTTCAGGAAGCCCTGCGCTGATCCATGCCCCCGGAACGAAGACGACTGGCCCAGACAGGGGGCCAGTCGCGCTGATCCTCGCCCGAGGATCAGCCAGCGTACCGGTAGCCCACTCAGGAGCGCAGCGGGAGTGGCCGCCACTGTCCGAAATTATCCGGACCAGGATGTTCGAGATAGGCGCCAACAGCGTCGATCGCGAAAATCGCCGCGCCGACGAGCAGGACCGCAGCGATCAGGCGAAGGGACGGAACGCGGAAGCTCACCGGTACGAGCATGCCGGCGATCCCGATCGCCCCATAGGCGATCGCCCACATCACTGGGCTGCGCGTGAGCCCATGCTGGAGAATGGCGCCAGCGATCACGACGAGCATGATGCCTCCGGGTAGACTCAGCTACGCCAGTGGCCGGAGATCGTGCCCGATCAAGATAATCAGCCCAGCGAGCGACAGCAGCACCCCGAAGTAAAGAGCCGGCTCACCCATGATGATGTTGTTACCACCCGGCAACGGCCACGTGAGCGTCAGATGCAAGGCTGGTATCGCGAGGAGCAATCCGGTCGCCAGGAAACTCCAACCCCAGGGCCGCACGAGTTCAGCGGGAGCATCGAGAAAGCGCCACCCATACCATGCAGCCAGCAACGCCCCACCACGACAGCGACCATCATGATGGTCAGGTAATCGATGAACATTGTCCCTCCTCCTTCCCCTCCTCAAGCGAGTCTATCGAATACGAGCAGACGTGGCGTGACAAAACCGTTCCAGCAGGACGTGCTGAGCAGGTCTCGACGTGACCAGTGCCTGTTCGCTCGGGCGTGTGGTCGCTGGCCAGCTTACCAGGGAGATCGATCTTCAGAGTTCTCGATCGCCATTCGAACCATGCGAGAAGGAGAGAAAGTGGCGCACCTTCCAAGGTAGCCCTGCCCTCGACCGAGAAGCTTTCGTCGCTTTGGGGCGGACAGGTTCAGGAGTCGCAGGCGAGGCACAGCGCACAACATGATGGACTCGGACATCGACGCCGATTAGGAACGTGGTGGCTCGTCGGGCCGGGTGCGGACAAGGCCAGTCCGGAGAGCGCAGGCGATCACCTGTGCCCGATTTTCCAGGTGAAGTTTGGTCATGATGTTGCGCAGGTGATGCTTGACCGTGTTCTCGCTTATGAAGAGCCGCTGGGCTAGTTCTCGGTTCGAGGTCACACCTTGCACGAGCAGTTCCAAGAGTTCGCGTTCGCGCTCTGTCAAAGCCGGTCCTTCGAAGCGGTGCACTCCCTCCCGGCCGAACTCTTGCAAAACCCGCCGCGTGAGATGGGGAGTGAAGACCGGTAGACCCGACTGGACTGCTTCGGGCACGCGAAAGAACTCGTCAGCCTCCAGGTTCTTGAGCAAGTACCCGTACGCGCCCGACTTGATGGACTGGAAGAGATCTGCCTCGTCGTCCGAGGCGGTGACCACGACGACTTTCACTTCCGGGGGTTCCGTCACGAGAATGCGTGTCGCCGTCAAGCCATCGACTTCTGGCATCGTGAGATCCAGAAGCACGCTATCCCGTTTCAGCTGGTGCGCGAGTTCCACCGCCTCGCGTCCATTCGCCGCCTCGCCGACGACCTCGATACCCCGTGCTTCCAGGAGGCTGCGCAGGCCATCGCGAAAGAGCGCATGGTCATCGACGATCAAGAGACGCATCTCGTCCTCCAGTCGTTTCAGCCAGGACGATGCCGACCGGAAGCACCGCCTCGACCGTCGTCCCCTTGCCCGGAAGCGAGGTGACCTGCAACCTTCCTCCCATCGCTTCGGCACGCTCGCGCATCGTCGCGATCCCAAAATGTGGGAACTGTCCGCGCTCCAGCGCTCCCGGATCGAAACCGATCCCATTGTCCGCCACACGAACGCACACCGTTCCATCGAGTCGAGCGAGCTGGACCGTGACTTCGGTCGCTCGCGCATGCTTGCGGACAGTCGTCAGTGCTTCCTGGACGATGCGGAGCAGCTGCAGTTCTGCCATCGGCTGGAGACCGCGCAAGCTGTCCGTCCGAGGGATCGACGATGAGTCGAGCGTTGACGCCGCTCTGGTCCTGCCACCGCTCCACGTAACTCCGCAACGCATCGACGAGGCTCCGCTTCGGAGCGAGGCCGGTCCGCAGTCCGAGAATCGCTTCACGAACGTCTGCGTAGGCGTCTCGCGCAGCTCTTTCGAGTTGCTCCAAATGACGCTCTGCCTCTGCGAGGCGATCGGGCTGGCGCAGGAGTTCACGCAACGCCGACACCTTCGTGATGACATACCCCAAGACCTGGGCGAGGCTGTCGTGCATTTCTCGGGCGATCCGCTCGCGCTCCTCGTGTACCGCCAGACTCATCAGGCGACGATGGAGCCGGGCATTTGCGATCGCGAGCGCAGCCTGTATCGCGAACCGCTCCAGCCGCGAGCGATCATGCTCATCGAATGGCTGACCATCCTCGCGATCGGCCAGATAGAGACCACCGAGCACTCCCTCTTGCGAGCGGATGGGCATCCCGAGCAAGCTGCGCATGGTGGGATGACCCTCGGGATAGCGCCGCGTCCCGGGATACCGATCGAGATCCTCGATATTGACGGGACGATCGTCCCACAGTACTGCCTCCAAAATGCCGTGCTCTCCCATCGTGCTCTGTTCGCAGCGGGCGGTTCGCGGATAACCCGAGGTGAAGAGCGTACGCTGGCCCTGATCATCCAGCACGATCAAAAGGCCATAACGCGCGCCGGCCAGCCGACGAGCTTCGTCGATCACTCGCTGCAACACGAGAGCGAGATCGAGATCAGCGGTGATCGCCACGCCAGCTTCGTGCAGGGCAGCCAGTTCCGCATGTTGCATGAGGAGGCGGCGGTAGAGTGCACCGATCGGGCAGAGGATCCAATCGGCGAAGACGACTAACCCTAAGACTGCCAGCGTTCCACTGGCGATCCATGCCCAGGTCGCGCCGAGCACAGGAACGAGCGCGTGGCCGATTACCACAAGTGCAGCCAAGAAGGCGAGCGGCAGGACGATGCCCAGCCGCTTCAGCCGGGCCATCGCCCGATCGAGCTCGTGCTCCGAACGCTCGGTCATCGCCGCCCTCGCTCCGTCGCCACCCTACTCGATGCAGAGGATAGCAGGTCCTAGCGCGCAGTTCGCGATCGACCACCTTGCCGAGCGCTGACGTGCCGTCGAACGGCCATCGTCCTGACACTTTCTCGCCACTCATCATCGCCGCCCGCTCGGGATCGCACGACCGATGTGCCCGCGGGACTGCACGACGGGGTAGACTAGTACTTGACAGCACTGCGCTGCGGTGTAAGATCCATAACAGCGTGGTTGCGAAAGTGCGGAAGGACGTGGAGCGAGAGCCATGCAGCAGACGACGCTCATCACGATGACATCCGAGGCGGTGCGCCGCCTGAAGCAGTTCATGGACGAGCAGGGCATGCCGGAGGCGTATCTCCGCGTGTTCGTCGCGCCGGGGGGCTGCTCAGGTCTCCAGTACGGTATGGCCCTCGAGGAGTCGGCGGAGGAAGACGACTTCACATTCGAGATCGACGGTGTCCGCGTGATCGTCGATCCCTTCAGTGCGACGTATCTCGAGGGTGCCGAGATCGACTATGTCAATAGCCTCATGGGAGGCGGATTCACTGTCCACAATCCAAACGCCGTTGCCACGTGTGCCTGTGGCCATAGCTTCGATGCTGGCGGCAATGCCGGTACGGCCCAAGGGTGCAGGTGCGGCGGCTGGTGAACTGCTGAACCATCAAAGAGGCATGGGCCGGCAGCCACGTTCGGCTGCCGGTATACTTTCTTCGGTCGCGCTCTGCGTTCCTGCCGCGGGGGAATGCCGGAATTGGCAGACGGGCGTGACTTAGGATCACGTGCCGATGAGGCGTGTGGGTTCGAGTCCCACTTCCCCCACCGACCAGCCAGTCGAAACCTGCGCTCGCCGGTCGCTCGTCGAGCGACCTCGTTGTCTCCACCGCCGGCACTCGTGCGAGGCGACCTCACGCACTCCGGCGCTACCCACCGCGGCTGCCCACCGACCACCATCCACCCACGACGAGATTCGAGCGCGAGTGGCGACAGGGTATGCTCGTCGCGAGCCGGGTACCACGGTGGTATCCAGTTCAGTGCAACAACCCCTCTCTGGAAGCGAGCGCACACCGAGAGAGGAGACACGTACGCGGAGCCACCGGCGAGCGACGGTCCAGTGACCGCTCCGACACGAGCGAGCGATCACCGACAACTGATGCGCGATGAGATGCCGTCGTTGCCCTCGGCGAAGGCTGCGCAGGCACGGGGCTGTGGCCGCACCTGCCAGCGGATCGCCGCTCACGCGACGAGTCAGGGCCTCGCCGTACCCCTCGACCGGTCGCGCGCACTGAACGGTGAAGATCAGCGGGAGGAGAACGTCGCGCGTGTGGATGAAGAGCGACGCCCCGGCAAGCTGGGGCGTCGCTCGAGTTTTCCGTCAATAGATCTCGAGGTAACGATCGAGTTCCCACTGGGTGACATACTGCCGGAAAGCATCCCAGTCGCGCTTCTGCGCCTCGCGCAATCGCTCGAAGACATGTTCGCCGAGAGCCTCGCGGATCACCTCGTCCTTTTCGAGTTCGGCCATCGCTTCACCGAGGGTCGCTGGTAGCGTTTGGATGTTGCGTCGCTTGAGGTCCTCGTCGGTGAAGTGGTAGACATTCTCCTCCACCGGCTTGGGAAGTGGCAGCTTGCGCTCGATCCCATCCAGCCCGGCTGCCAACATGACAGCGTAGGCGAGATAGGGGTTCGCCGAGGGATCAGGACAACGCAATTCGATACGGGTCGCTTGCAGGCGACCATGCCGCACGGCAGGGACGCGGATGAGCGCTGAGCGGTTCTGTCGTGCCCAGCTGATGTATACCGGCGCTTCGTATCCGGGAACCAGTCGCTTGTAGCTGTTGACGAGCGGTGCCAGAACCGCGCACATCCCTCGCGCGTGGGCGAGCTGCCCCGCAACGAAGTGCTTGGCGAGATCGGAGAGACCGTAGGGGTCCTCGACATCGACGAAGAGATTGGCACCAGTCTCGAGCGAGGCCAGGCTCTGGTGCGTGTGCATGCCGCTGCCATTGATACCGGCGATCGGCTTGGGCATGAAGGTGGCATGCAGATCATGCTGTTGAGCGATCGCTTTCAAGGTGTACTTGAAGGTGATCGCGTTGTCGGCTGTCGTCAGCGCATCGGAATACTCGAAGTCGATTTCGTGCTGACCGATGGCGACCTCGTGGTGACCGGCCTCGACCTTGATGCCGAACGCTTGCAAGGCCCGGATCATGTCCTTGCGCACCTCGGCGGCCAGGTCGGTGGTCAAGTCGAAGTAGCTCCCCTGGTCATGCGGGAGTGGCATGATCTTGCCGTTCTCCTTGCGGAACAGAAAGAACTCCAGCTCGGGACCGGTATTGTAGACGAGGCCGAGCTTGGCTGCCCGCTCGAGCTGACGCAGCAGGACGACCCGAGGGTCACCGGGAAACAGTTCACCATTCGGATTGTACACCCAGCAAATGACGCGAGCGGTTTGGGGATCCCAGGAAATAGGGGAGAAGGTCGAGAGGTCGGGCATGAGGAACATGTCGCTTTCCGCGATGCGCGCAAACCCCTCGATCGACGAACCATCGAACCACTGGCCCTGCTCGATGACGTGGGGAAACACATCGATGGGAATCTGGACGTTCTTGACGATCCCCATGATGTCGGTGAATTGCAGACTGACGAACTCGATCTTGAGCTCTTCTGCGCGCCGGAGCACCTCCTCCGGGCTCGGCGTAGCAGCACGACGACCGATCACGCTCGTATCGACGACCAACGCAAACTCTCCTTCACGGACTCGACCGTCACTGCCGATCCGCCGGCGACGCCACTGCACACCCGCCCAGCGGGTAGCCGCGTCTTGGCCCTCGTGGCCCTGCATCAGTGTACTCCTTTCACGGCCCCACCAGAGCACCTCCCATCCCCACCCACCATCGGTTCTCGTCTCTAGATATCAAAGTACAGGTAGAATTCGTAGGGATGCGGTCGAACCTCTACTTCTCGGAGTTCCTTCTCGCGCTTATAGCTCACCCAGGTTTCCAAGAGATCACGGGTGAAGACGTTCCCTTCCAGCAGCCAGTCATGATCACGCTCGAGCGCCTCGAGGGCGGCCCCGAGCGAGCCCGGCACGCTCTTGACCTGTGCTGCCTGCTCGGGCGGCAACTGATAGGTATTGACGTCGAGCGGGCCGAATCGGCTCGCATCGAGTCGCCGCTGAATGCCATCCAGACCGGCCATCAGCATGGCAGCGAAGGCCAGATACGGATTGCAACTCGGGTCGGGAGGGCGGAACTCGACCCGCTTGGCCGCAGCATTCTCCGGTCCGGTCGTATACATCGGGATCCGGATGCAAGCGCTGCGATTGCGCTTGGAGAAGGCCACGTTGACCGGAGCCTCGTAGTGCGGCACGAGCCGCTTGTACGAGTTGGTCGTCGGGCTCGTCAATGCGAGGAGCGCATCGACATGGGTCAGCAAGCCGGCGATGTAGGAAAGGGCGAGCTCGGAGAGTTCAGCATAATGGCACGCCGCGTAGAACAGGTTCGTTCCATCGCGCCACAAGCTCTGATGCGTGTGCATGCCGTTGCCGTTATCCCCGAAGAGCGGCTTTGGCATGAAGGTCGCTGTGCAGCCATGCTTTCGGGCAACGTTCTTGATGACATACTTGTAGATCATCACCTTGTCGGCCATAGCAGTCAACGTATCGCGCCGCATGTCGATCTCGCCTTGGCCAGCGGTCGCGACTTCGTGATGGTGCATCTCGACGGGAACACCGATCTGCTCGAGGAGCAACGCCGCCTCGCTGCGGATGTCCTGAAAGGTATCGTGAGGAGGAGCTGGGAAGTATCCCTCCTTGGGGCGGATGGTATAGCCGAGATTCGGCGTCCCGTCGTTGCGACCACTGTTCCAGTACCCTTCGCGCGAGTCGATCGCGAAGCCCATGCGATAGGGCAAGACCTCGTAACTGACGTGGTCAAAAGTGAAAAACTCGATTTCCGGTCCCCAGAAACTCGTGTCGGCGATCCCCAGATCGCGCAGGTATCGCTCGGCTTTCTGGGCAACGTAGCGCGGATCACGCGCATACGGTTGACGCGTCTCCGGATCGACGACGTTACAAATCATGACCAGAGTCGGGACAGCCGCGAACGGATCGATGAAGGCCGTCGTCGGGTCAGGAACGAGCAACATGTCGCTTTCTTCGATGGCCTGGAAACCGCGGATACTCGAACCATCGAAGCCGATGCCGCGCTCGAAATCGGCCAAGCTGAGCTGGCTCGCTGGCAGCGACGCATGCTGTATCGTGCCGGGAAGATCCGTAAAGCGCAAATCAACGATCTGGATACCGCGTGACCGGATCAGATCGAGAACGTGTTCTGGCGATGGGCACGACCCGTACATGGTTCTCCTCCTGTTCCGCGCACTCACGGCACCTTCAGCGCGCCTCGACTACGTCCCAGCATAAGGCAGCAGCGGCACGCCACCTTCGGCGTCCTGCTGAGGATGGCGGAGAACCGTTGTGCACTGTGCACAAAAGAGGCGGATGATGAGGACGAGAAAAGACACAGCCCTGACCGGCAGCCTCACGGCCGGCACACCCTCGATACTCTCATTGGCCCGCGGTGCCGATTCATCACCGGACGCCGCGACCGCCAATGGCGGCTCGGTGAGAGCCAGGGCCGCTCAGCTTTCGCCGACCGTTGCGCCAGCCGCGCACTCACCCGTCAGGGCCGTGCAATCATATGCTAGCACATCGTTCGCGCCTCTGTCAAGCCCGCGGTTACTCACCCTGCCCGCGCACTCGAGCACGAGCCCGCTGCTAATGGAGCGCCACGTGCACTGGCGCTAAGGCACCTCTGCTCGTGACGAGCCAGCCCCAGCGATCACCCTTCAGCCCGACCAGCTCCCTGCCGAAAAGAGAAGACTGAGCACGGCCTCGCCTGGCACCTGGAGGACACGGTGAACGAGGATATCGAACGGGGGTCGGAGAAAGGGTCCGGCCCGACACTCGCCACGCACCGGCCTGCCGGGGACAGCTCGGACATTCCGGAACTCGTCGCAGCGCTCTGGAACAGTAGCGAGCCGCAGCTGCTGATCGACCCACAGGACGGGCGTATCGTCGACGCCAACGATGCCGCCGTGCGCTTTTACGGGTGGACCTACGGCGTCCTGTGTTCGTTCACCATCGATCGCATCAACACCCTTCCGCCTCCTGAGATCCGAGCACGACTCGCCGAGGCCACCCAACGCCCTCGCACGCATTTCCTTTTTCCCCACCAGTTTGCTGATGGGCGTGTGCGCTCGGTCGAAGTGATCACCGGACCGGTACGCGTCGGCGAGCGCATCCTCCTCTGGTCGACTCTCCACGACCTGAGCGACATCGTCCATCGTTCCCCGGAATTCGAAACGCTCGCGCACCGCTATCAGACACTGGTCGAAAACCTCCCCGCTGTGGTCTATCTGGAGGAGGCCGATCCACCTCACCGTAAGATCTACGTGAGTCCGGCGGCTGAGCGACTCCTCGGTTGGGCCGCGCACGAACTCCAGGTCGATCGAGCAACCTGGTACGAGCGATTCGTCGCACCGGAGGATCGCGCTTGGGCGCTCGCTGAGCAAGAGCGAAACGATCGTACCGGTGAAGCCTTGCGCCTGGTGTACCGGTTCTGCACTGGCGATGGTCGAACGGTCTGGCTCCGCGACGAGGCGGTCCTCATCCGCGACCGGCTGGGACACCCCTGGGCTCGGCACGGGCTCCTGACCGACGTGACCAGTCAGAAGCGCCTCGAGGCCCGCCTGCAACGGGAACTCGCCTTCCACAACGTCCTGCTCGGAATCGCCAGTCGCCTGGTGACAGCGAGCAGCGACGAGTTCGAGAACGTCGTGGCCGCGACGTTAGCCGATCTGGGATCGTTCCTGGCGATCGATCATCTCGCGCTTTTGGAGTGCGAAGGAACGGACATCGTGCTCCTGAGCCGGTGGCAGGCTCCCGGCATCGAGTTATCGGTACAGTGTCTCGGCCGGCAAGCGATTCCGAGCCTTCCCTCGCTCCAGTCGCTGCTCGAGCGCGGCCAACCGGTCGTCGTACCGCGTCTCGAAGCGCTCGACGCGGAGGCCGACGATGTGCGGACCTTCTGCACGCACCTCGGCCTGCGATCGCTCCTTGCAGTTCCGCTCCTGGCAGCTGGGCGCCTGATTGGCTGTCTCCTCGCCGCCCAGCAACGTGACGAGCGGCTGTGGGGTGAGGAGGAGCTGGATCTCTTCACGCTCGTGAGCCAACTCTACGCGGCATCTATCCAGCAGCGGCGGGCAGAACGAGCGGAGGCTCAGCATCACGCCTGGCTCCGTGCGACGGTTCTCGCTGCGCCGGACGCCCTGCTCGTTCTCGACGCCAACGGTATCGTTCGCTTCGCCTCGCCCGCGGCCCGGACTGTCCTCGGGCTGACACCGGACCAGCTGGTCGGTCGCCCGCTCGCGGATCTGACGACCACTCCGGAGCGAGTCGCCAGCTGGGCACTCGACGGACTGCGACCCGAGCGAGCGAACCGCATCGAAGTCCAGTTCGCGCACCAGCCGACGCGCACGGTCGAACTCTCGGGTGTCGATCTCCGCAGCGACCGGCACATCGCGGGAATCGTGCTGTCTGCCCGCGATGTCACCGAGCGCAAGCGAGCCGAGCAGCTGCTCCGCGAGCGGGCGACACGCGACCAGCTGACCGGCCTCCTGAGCCGCTTCGGATTTCTCGAAGTGCTCGAAGCGCTCCTCCACACGACCACCGCAGAAACGATCGGCATCCTCTGCTGTGATCTCGAGCGCTTTTCGGCATTGAACGATGCGCTGAGCTGGGAAGCGGGTGATGCCATCCTCCGCGCGGTCGCCGAGCGGATCCGCCGAGTAACCGGCGCGCTGGCCGCTGCTCGCCTGGAGGCTGACCGGTTCGCGGTCGCGCTGACCGCGCCCGACCGGACGACGCTCGTCCGACTCGCCGAGGAACTCTTGCACGAACTCAGCGGCTGGTACGAGGTGGGTCGTGACGAAGTCTACGCCCGCATGCGCGGCGGGCTGGCTTGCGTGGAAGATGGAATCGACGCGACCACCGCGCTCCGTCGGGCGGAAATCGCCTTCCAGGTCGGCAAGCGTGCCGGTCAGGGGCGTTTGTCCGTTTTCGATCCGGTGCTCTACCAGGCCAGCATCGAACGACAGTTCCTGGAGCGCGACCTGCGGCGCGCGCTGGAACAGGGGGAACTCCAGATCCATTATCAGCCAGTCATCGCCGTCTCGAGCGGTCGCTTGACCAGTTTGGAAGCACTGGTCCGTTGGCACCATCCCGATCGTGGCCCCATCTCTCCCGCCGTTTTCGTCCCCTTGGCCGAGACGACCGGATTGATCAGCCAGCTGACCCAGTGGGTGCTCCTGCAGGCCTGCCGTCAACTCTGGACCTGGTCTCGGGCCGGACTGGCTCCAGAACTTTCGATCAGCGTCAACCTGAGCCCCACCGACTTCCTGCACGTGGACGTCCCGCAGCTCGTCGACGACATCCTGCAGGTGACCGGCCTGGAGCCGCGACGGCTGACGCTCGAGCTGACCGAGTCGGCGATGCTCGACCCGGCCGTCTCGCGCGAGCGACTCGAGCGTTTGCGGGCGCTCGGCATCGCGGTGTTGATCGACGACTTCGGTGCGGGGTACTCCTCGCTCGGCTACCTCAAGCAGTTACCGGTGAGCGGGCTCAAGATCGATCGCACCCTGGTGGCCGATATCGATCATGATCCGGCGAGCACAGCTGTCGTCCGCTCGATTCTGGAGTTGGCTGGCGCTCTCGAGTTGAGCGTCACGGCGGAAGGGATCGAATCGGCACGCCAACTCGCTGTCCTGCGCGAGCTCGGTTGCCATTACGCACAGGGATTCTTCGTCGGTCGGCCTGCTCCGCCGAATGCGATCCACCATCTCTTGCACCGTGGCTCCACCGACCACCCCTATCTGGACGAGTGAGCGCTCGAACCGCTCGTGCGGGTACTCAGAAGCGGGGTCGGTACTCTCCCCACACCTGGCGCAGGCGCCCACAGAGCTGACCGAGCGTCGCCGCTGCCAGGAGCGCCTCGCGCAGGACAGGGAGCATGTTCTCCGTTCCTCGGGCAGCCTCCTCCACGCGGTCGAGCGCTCGGGCGACCCGCTCGCTGTCCTGCCGCGCCCGGTACTCCTGCACACGCGCGATCTGTCGCTCGACCGCTGCATCATCCAATCGGTGCACCGGTACGTGCACCGCTATCGCGTCTTGATAGCGGTTGACGCCGACGACGATACGCTCTCCACGCTCGACGGCTTGCTCCCACGCGTAGGCGCTTTCAGCGATCTGCGCTTGGATCCAGCCTCGCTCGATCGCGGCGACTGCCCCGCCGAGCTCCTCGATGGCATCGATGACCTCCCACGCGCGCCGCTCCACCTCGTCGGTCAAAGCCTCGACGAAGTAGGAGCCGCCCAGCGGATCAGCCGTATCAGCCACACCGGTCTCTTCGGCCAGGATCTGCTGCGTGCGCAAGGCGATCATCGCCGATTCCTCGGTGGGCAAGCCCAGCGCCTCGTCATAGGAATTGGTGTGCAAGCTCTGGGTTCCCCCCAGGACAGCAGCCAGAGCCTGGTAGGCGACGCGTACGATGTTGTTCAAGGGCTGTTGCGCAGCGAGGGTGCAGCCATAGGTCTGCGTGTGGAACCGCAACATCCAGGATCGTGGGTTCTGGGCGCCGAACCGCTCCGACATGATGATGGCCCACATCCGGCGCGCGGCCCGGAACTTGGCGACCTCCTCGAAGAAGTTGTTGTGGGCGCCGAAAAAGAAGCTGAGGCGCGGCGCGAACTCGTCCACCGCGAGCCCCGCATCGATCGCCGCCCGGATATAGGCGATGGCGTTGGCCAGCGTGAACGCGACTTCCTGCACAGCGGTCGCCCCAGCTTCGCGGATGTGGTAGCCGCTGATCGAGATGGTGTTTCAGTTGGGGAGGTGCTCCTTACAGTACGCGAACGTATCGACGACCAAACGCATCGACGGGCGCGGTGGAAAGATGTAGGTACCGCGCGCAGCATACTCTTTGAGAATGTCGTTCTGGATGGTGCCGCGCAGCTGCTTCGGATCCACCCCCTGCTCCTCGGCGACGATCTGGTACATGAGCAGGAGAATCGCCGCTGGGGCATTGATCGTCATCGAGGTCGTGACAGCACCGAGATCGATTCCAGCGAACAGCCGACGCATGTCATCGAGCGTCGAGATAGCCACCCCGACTCGCCCCACCTCCGGTCGCGCCAGCGGATGATCGGAGTCGTAACCGAGCTGAGTAGGGAGGTCGAAGGCGACGCTCAGTCCGGCTTGTCCCCGCTCGAGGAGAAGCCGGAAACGACGATTCGTCTCTTCTGCCGAGCCGTATCCAGCATATTGCCGGATCGTCCACTTCTTGCCGCGGTACATCGTGGGGTGGATCCCCCGCGTGTAGGGGTATGCACCGGGATCCGGCTCGGGCCGACGACCGGTTTCGCGATAGACCGGCGCGATCTCGATTCCTGAATCGGTCACCACGCGGCGGATCTCGGTCGTCGCCATTTTCGACCTCCTCGCTCTTGCTCGCGGGCGTGTTCGATCCCTCAGCACACCGATGGGGGCGGGTGATTCTGGCCTGCCGCCCCGAATCGGCGACTTTCCAACTCTACCCGATACAGCTCACGCCATCGAAACCGACGGCGGTTCTGGGAACAGTGTCTTCCTCCCCGTCGGGAACGCGCCTTTCCGATCGAGACCACGAGCGCCGAGCACTTTCCTGCGCCCTAGGGCACAGCGAGGCGATCCAGTGGCGGAACTCCTCCCCGAGATGATCGGGCGAGTCCATCACCGCAGGCGAGAGAGCCGTGGGCAGCCGGCCCTGCGTCACAGTCACACGACCAGCACACTGGACCGCGCGTGCGAGAGTGGCGAGCCACTCGCCGCCTTGCGAGTCGCTCCATACTGGGGGAACTTGCCCTCTTGCCCACTGGTCGCCTCGCTGGCACACTGGCGTTGTTCGAGGGCAGGAAGCCACTACGCACGCCTGCCCGGTCGGTGTGCAGGCTGCTCGATGGTGAGGAAAGACGGATGGCCGCTTCTAGCCGTGCCGATCTCTACGCATCGCGGTATCCGGTCCTCGTGTTGCGCAACGTGGTTCTGCTTCCTGGTCATGCCGCGACGATCGCGGTAGCCAGTCCAGAAGGGCAGCGCGCAGTCGACTTTGCGCGGCGGCAGGAAGCAGCCCTCGCGGTCGTCGTGTACGCGGACGGCCGCCCACCGAACATGCTCACGCCACAGGTCGGGACGCTGGCGCGTATCGCCGAGGTCGTTCCCCAACCTGACCAGCGCTGGCAAGTGCGTGTCGAGGGACTCCGGCGAGTTCGTGTCCTCGCGCTGGATGTGACGAGCCCGGCACCCCATGCACGTATCGAGCTGTTGTTCCCGCCCGTCACTCCACAGGCCAACACGATGGCGCAGCGGGTGCGCACGCTCGCGGGCGAGCTGCATCGTGCGGTGGGCATCCCCGATGCTGAGACGCTTCGAGTGCTCGACGCAACCGAGGATCCCGACCGGTTGGCTGACCTCCTGGCTGGACAACTCGTCCGCGACGTCAGCTATCGCCAGCGCCTGCTCGAACTGGTCGATCCACACGAGCGCCTCGAGCACCTCGCCGCGCTGATCGAGCGGGAACTGGCCCGAGTAGCCGCTCCGAGCGCGCCGGCAGTGCCAGCTGCTAGCACACGCTTGTCGGCGGAGCCAGTCATCGTGGCGGACGAGACGAGCGAAGCACGCGAAGAAGCGGAGCGCTTGCGCCAGCGCCTGGCAACCTGTGGCGCTCCCCCAGCGGTGGTGGAGCGAGTCGAGCAAGAGATCGAGCGATTGTCCCGCATGAGTCCCGCCTCCGCCGAGGCAACTGTCACTCGGACCTACATCGAGACAGTCCTGAGCGTCCCGTGGCTGACCGAGACTCCCGAAACGGTCGATCTGGCCCGAGCACGGGCGATCCTGGAGCGCGACCATTACGGCTTGGAACGTGTCAAAGAGCGCCTCCTCGAGGAACTGGCTGTCCGCGCGCTGACCCACGGCCGCGCGAGCCGCAGCACCGTGCTCTGTTTCGTCGGGCCGCCTGGGGTAGGCAAAACCAGCCTCGCCCGCTCGATCGCCGAAGCCTTGGGACGACGCTTCGTGACGGTGAGTCTGGGTGGAGTGCGCGACGAAGCGGAGATCCGCGGTCACCGCCGCACCTACCTCGGTGCGTATCCAGGGCGCATCGTGGAAGCGCTCCGGCGGGCCGGCACGCGCAACCCGGTCATCTTGCTCGACGAACTCGACAAGCTGGCGACCGACTATCGAGGTGATCCGGCCGCTGCGCTCCTCGAGGTGCTCGATCCGGAACAGAACAAACAGTTCGTCGATCACTATCTGGACGTACCAGTCGATCTCTCCGGTGTCCTCTTCATCGCCACCGCGAACTCGCTGGCTCCGCTGCCTCGGCCTCTGCGCGATCGCTTGGAAGCGATCGTGCTGGAAGGGTACAGCGAGGAAGAAAAGCGGGAGATCGGGAAACGCTACCTTCTGCCGCGCCAGCTCGCAGCCCACGGACTGCCGGAGACAGCCGTCGAGCTCACGGACTCGGCCTGGCAGGAGCTGATCACCGGGTATACCCGCGAAGCAGGGGTGCGCGAACTCGAACGGCAACTGGCGGCGCTGTGCCGCAAGATGGCACGAGAAGTCGTCGAACGAGGTGGTACACTCAGGACACTGTCACGACGTCGTGTCACCCCCGCCACCTTGCGCCGCTTACTCGGTCCACCACCCTATCGCGAGATGACGGCCACGAGCGAACCACAAGTCGGTTTGGCTTTGGGGCTCGGTGCCACTCCCGTGGGCGGGATGCTCGTGCCGGTGGAAGTCCTGGTCATGCCAGGGCGGGGAGAATTGCTGGTCACTGGCCAGGCTGGCGAAGTCTTACAAGAATCGGCCCGGGCAGCACTGAGTTGGGTCCGCGCCCACGCGGCTCGATTGGGGATCTCGGCGGACTTCGTGGAACGGATGGACATTCACGTCCATCTCCCCGAAGGAGCGCTCCCGAAGGAAGGGCCATCGGCTGGGCTGGCACTGGTCGTCGCGCTCGTCTCAGCGCTCTCGGCACGGCCGGTGCGCAGCGACCTCGCACTCACCGGCGAGATCACGCTGCGCGGGCGTGTCTTGCCGGTCGGCGATTTGCGGCAGAAGGCACTGGCTGTCCAGCGGGCAGGGCTGCGCGAACTCGTGGCACCAGCCACCAACCAGGTCGAGGTGAGTCGGCTCCCCGCCAGTCTCGCTCGCCGGCTGACGGTGCACTGGGTGGAAACGATCGAGCAGGCGCTGGAACTGGCGCTCTTGCCCCACCGCAACGACGCGTAACCGAACGGGCGGGCTGCCGAGAGCGCCTGTCTCGCCGCCCGCCTACCGGTTTCGCTAGGATTGCCGCGACGATCATGCCCGTTCGTGGGCTCTACATTAGGAGGTCACGCATGCACACCGCTTGGCGCGACCCCAGTGTGGAACAGCGAGTGCTGTCAGCGATCTCGCTGGATGAACCGTGGGCAGCGATCGAGCAATTCGCCCAGCTCGTCCGGCTTTCCGGTAGCCCAGAGGAACGCGAGGCACTCGATTATCTCGTCGAGCGACTGGAACGCTGGGGAGTGCCGTATCGAGTCTTCTGGCCGACCTGTCTCATTTCTTGGCCAGTCTACGCGACGCTGCGCGTCGTCTCACCGGAAGCCCGAGCGGTTCGGGCTAAGACGCTCGCCTTCTCTCCCTCGACCGAGGGGGCGGAAGTCATCGGCGAACTCGCCGTTGTCTCGTCGGAGCAGGTGGCGGGGATCGAGCAGATTTTCGCCGAGCATGTTCCGACGCAAGTTCCCGATCTTCGCAGCAAGATCGTCCTGACCGATGGATTCGGCTTCGCGGCGCAGGCCGTTCATTGGGCGAGCACCGGTGCGCTCGCGGTCATCTTCGTCCATCCAGGCGAAGCGATCCACGAAGGCATCGCGACGACGTCGTGGGGATCCCCCGACCTGGATGCCGAGGGCACGATGCCAGCGGTCCCCATCGTGACCATCGCTCGGCCGGACGGCGAGTATCTGCGCTCGTTGGCAGCACGCGGTCCGGTGACAGTCGCCCTCGCCACCATGGTAGAGACCGCGTGGCGACCGATCCCGATACTGGTCGCCGAGATCCCAGGAAACCAGGCGGCTGACGAGTTCGTCCTCCTGCACGGTCATCTCGACTCGTGGCATGTAGGGGTCGGCGACAACGCGACTGGCGATGCAACGCTCCTGGAACTTGCCCGCGTCTTTTGGCAGCATCGCGAGTCGCTCGCCCGCACGCTGCGCATCGCGTGGTGGTCGGGTCATTCCCACGGGCGCTATGCTGGCTCGACCTGGTACGCCGATACCTACGCGCAAGACCTGGTGCCCAACTGCGTGGCGCACGTCAACTGTGATTCGCCCGGATGCCGCTGGGCCACCGAGTATCGAGATGTCGCAGTGATGGCAGAAGCTGCCGCCCTGGTCCGCACAGCGATCCGCGACGTGACCGGGCTCGAAGCGACGACCGCTCGTCCACCGCGCGCTGGTGATTACTCGTTCACGAACCTCGGGATCACCGGCTGTCTCATGCTCTCGTCGACCATTCCGGAAGAAATCAGACGGGCCAAAGGCTTCTACCCCGTCGGGGGCTGCGGCGGCAACATCGTTTGGCATACCGAGGACGACACGCTGGACGTCGCTGACCCCGACGTCTTGTTGCGTGACCTCCGCGTTTATGCCGCCGTGACGCTGCGCCTGCTGAATGCGCCCGTCCATCCGTTCGACTTCCGCGCGACGGTGCGGGAGATCGAGGAAGCGCTCCGCCGTTACCAAGAAACAGCCGGTGAGGCGTTCGACCTGCGCCCAGCGCTGCAAGCTGTTGGGAATCTGCTCACGACTCTCGACCGGTTCTACGAGCACAGCGCGACGCTCCTGGACCGACCAGCCGACGATCCGGAAGTGCGGCACGTCAACGCGGCCCAGCGCTCGATGGCGCGTCACCTCGTGCCGGTCAACTACGTGCGCCGCGGACGCTTCCGGCACGACCCAGCGCGACCGATACCAGCAGTGCCGGAGGTGGCAGCGGCGCTCGAGTTCGCTCATGTCCAGCCAGAGAGCGACCGCTGGCATCGCGTCCGCACGCATCTCCTGCGCGGGCAGAATCAGGTGGTCTGGTCGCTCCGGCAGGCACAACGCCGGCTGGCTGAACTCCTCTCGTGAGCGATCGTCGAGGGCCGAGGAGCGCTAGACCAGACTCGTCCCGCTGTCGGAGACGAGCGCTGCCAGCATGACAGAACATATCATCGGCGCTGCTGCTAGAATTGCCTACGATGGTGGGCACTTCGCGCAGGTTGCCAGTCACAGCGAACGAGCAACGCGACAGGGTGGGGGTGCGGGAACAGTGGCCAAGCAGCTCGGGATCGACCTCGGGACCGCGAACGTCCTCGTCTACGTCCGCGGGCGCGGTATCGTGATCAACGAGCCATCGGTCGTCGCGATTTCTGCCAAGGACGGGCGCGTCAAGGCTGTCGGTATCGAGGCCCGGAACATGCTCGGGCGTGAGCCGCGCGACACGATCGAGGTGATCCGACCGATGCGCAACGGCGTGATCGCGGACTACGAGGTCACGCAGGAGATGCTTCGCTACTTCATCAACAAGGCGGTGGGGCGTTTCTCTCTCATCCGCCCAGAAGTGATGATCTCCGTCCCGGCTGGCGTGACCAGCGTGGAACGGCGCGCCGTGCGTGACGCCGCCTTGAATGCTGGCGCGCGCCGGGCCTACCTGATCGCTGAGCCACTCGCTGCCGCCATCGGCGCACGGATCCCGATCGCCGATCCGAGCGGCAACATGGTGATCGACATCGGTGGGGGAACGACCGAAGTCGCCATCATCTCCCTGAACGGCATCGTGGTCGCCAAATCGGTCCGCATCGGCGGGAACCATCTCGACGACGCGATCGCCGCCTACATCAAGAAAAAGCACAACCTGCGGATCGGCGAACGCACGGCCGAGGAGATCAAGATCGCCATCGGCTCGGCGCTGCCGGTGGAAGACGACATGGTGATGGATGTCCGAGGACGCGACGAAGTCACGGGCCTACCCCGGACTATCCAGGTGCATGCGAACGAAGTGGTCGAGGCGATCGCCGAGCCGCTGGAAGCCATCCTCACCACCGTCCGTGCTGTCCTCGAGGAAACACCGCCCGAACTCGCCTCCGACATCATCGACAAGGGAATGGTCTTGACCGGTGGCGGCGCATTGCTGCGTAACTTGGACCGCTTGCTGACCGAGGTGACTGGTGTCCCCTGCTTCGTCGCCGATGATCCCCTCAGCTGTGTCGCCATCGGCACCGGGCTGGCGCTGGAATACTTCGATGTCATCCGCGATAGCCTGGAAGAGGTCTAGGTGAGAGCGTAGTACTCCGCTTCCTCTCCCCCGCAGGCGATCACGGCATGGATGTGCCGCACGGCCCAGCGCTGACTGGTCCAGAGCAAGCGAGCGACTGCCTCGTCGAGATCACACCAGGCGTAGTCGTCATGGGCTTGCGACAACCGGACAGCTGCCCGCGGCTCGACCAGCGCGGCGAAGGCAGGGGCGAGAACGATCGCGTCGCTGGCATGATCGTAGAATTGGGCGATGTAGTCCGCCGAGTAGAGTTTCTGTGGCACCAGCCCAGTCTGCTCCAGGAGTTCGCGCGCCGCTGCATCGAGCGCACGCTCGTTCGGCAAGATCCGCCCATGGACAGCGTGCCACGTTCCGCCGAGCGGCGCATCTTCGCGGCGACGCAACAGGAGGAACTGTACCTCGTGGGCGGGACGCTGCGGCAGACGACGGAAAACATAGACATCGACGAGATCGGCCACGATGCGCGGCATCGTTCCCCATATCCTCCGCACTGGCCCGGCGAGAGCCGGTCGTCCCCCGACGCACAGAGCGAGGATAGCACGTCACCGGAAGAAGCTCACCAGCGATGTCGACGGCGCCACCATTGGTAGCGGAGCCAGCCCAAGAGTCCCCGGCGCGGTGGGGGGAGGTCGATGTCGCGGCCGCGCCAGCGTCGCGCCGAAGAGGGTGCCCAGGAGTTTCCGCGGACGAACTGGCGCACGACGGGCGTGAAGAAGGAGAGCAAGCTGGCGATGGCGAGGAGCATCGCTAGGGTGCGCGACCAGTCGCTGACCAGCACAGCGAGCAGCGCGAGCAGGAACGCCGCTGCCAACAGCACCGTATTTTCCGGCAACGAAAAGTGTGTCCCGGGAAACCGACGACGCGCTCGCGGAAAGCGTGGTCGTCGCACCAGACGCAGCGCACGTCGCCACCACGGCTCGCGCTCCGCTTTCTCCAAAATCTCGAGAATCTGCTGTTCCAAGCGGGACGAGCGGCGTTCCTGCGGCATGGTCGGCCTCCTCAGTCCTTGCACTGCGGTGCGCGCGCGAGCGTTGCCACAGCCGCGATGGCTCGATCGATCTCTTCCTCGGACGTCGACCATCCAGGCGAAAGGCGGACGGTTCCACAAGGAAACGCGCCGATGGACCGGCAGGCTTCGCTGACACCGTGGAGCCCTGCCCCGACCAGAATGGCGAAGTCCCGCTCCAGCGCACGCGCCAGGTCGAGTGGTCGCCATCCCTCCACCTGGAACGAGACGAGAGCGACGCGAGAAGCGGCCTGAGCCGGCGTGAACAGCCGCACACCCGGGAGAGCGGTGAGGCCGGCAACGAGTCGCTCGGTGAGCATGCGAGCGCGCTCCCCCGTACTGGCCAGGCCAGTCCGTGCCAGCCAGTCCACGGCCGCCCCTAAAGCAGCCAGTCCGATCGTATCGAGTGTCCCAGTCTCGTACCGCTCCGGGAGGCTACGCGGCCCCGCGTCGTCCGGCGACTCGGTTCCTGTCGCCCCATCGCGCAGCGGAACGAGCTCGGACGGGTCGATGCGCGGGCCGACGACCAGCGCCCCAGTTCCCGGAGGGCCGAGCAGCCACTTGTGCCCGCTGAGCGCGACCAAATCGGCACCCAGGGCATCGATGGCCAGCGGAATGACTCCCGCAGTCTGGGCTGCATCGATCAGGACAAAGGCCCCGCGAGCATGCGCGAGCTCGACGATCTCGCTGACCGGCTGGATCGCACCCGTCACGTTGGAGGCGTGGCAGACGACGACGAGACGCGTATTGGGGCGCAACGCGCGGCGCACATCGTCCGGATCGACTGTCCCATCGGCCCCGACCGGCACGCGCGTGGTGGTGACACCGAACACTTCGAGTGCCCGCAACGGTCTCCGCACCGCATCGTGCTCGAGCGCGGTCGTCACCACGTGGTCACCCGGGCCCAGCAACCCCTTGAGCGCGAGATTGAGCGCATCGGTACCGCTGGCCGTGAAGACGACACGCCGCGGATCAGCCACACCGAGGAACGCCGCCAGTCGCTGCCGAGCTTGCTCGACCGCTTCCCAGGTCGCCCGCGCCAGCCGGTGCCCTGTCCGGACGGGAGCACCGCTCGCCGTCGCGAGGAAGCCAGCGAGCGTTTCGCGCACGACATCCGGTTTGGGCCAGCTGGTCGTGGCGTTGTCCAAATAACTCATCATCCCCGTCACATCCCGATGTACCGCGCGTAGAGCACGCGGGCAACCGCAGGATCGGTCGTCCCACGCACGATGGCTCGTCCGTCCGGGAAGGCCGTCAACTCATAACCCTCCACCATGAATCGTATCAGGTACGGGTTATGCTGGAGCGGCCCGAGTGCCGACAGACGCTCAGCGAGCGCTGCGAGATCGAGCGAGACGGCGGGTCGCACGACGACCTGGACGGCATCGCGTCCGCACAGGGAGACGATGCGATTCGCCACCTGCTGGTGGAGGAAGGCACGCTCGCCTCGGCCACAAGCCGGGCAATCCGGCCGGCGCTCCACGGCGATGCGCGCGATCTCCACGTTCCAGAGATCGATGGAGAGCAGGCCAGGGTTGCGAGCGGCCCGGTCGTTCACGAGGAGCTTGAGCGTCTCGCTGGCTTGCAGGGCACCGACCAGCGCCGCAGCGGGGCCGAGCACACCGACCGTGTCACAGGTGGGAACGCTGCCTGGTGCTGGCGGATCGGGGAACAGGCAGCGCAGGCAGGCTGTCTCGTTAGGAACGATCGTCATCGTGGAGCCATGTGTCCCGATCACGCCACCGTAGACCCAGGGTTTCCCCAATTCCAGCGCTGCATCGTTCAAGAGGTAGCGCAGCTCGAAGTTGTCGCTCCCATCGACCACGACATCGACGTCGGCAATCAGCCAAGTGATGGATGCCGCATCGACATCGAGGACAACCGGCTCCACCGCGACCGCCTGATCGATCCGCTGGACGGCTCGCGCGGCCGCGACCGCCTTCGGGAGCGCGGCCCGCACGTCTTCTTCCTCGTAGAGCGCCTGACGCTGCAGGTTCGTCCACTCGACCACGTCGCGATCGACCAGCCGGAGGAAGCCGACACCCGCTCGGGCGAGCAACATGGTCGTGTGACTCCCGAGTGCCCCCAGCCCGAGGACGCAGACGCGTCCCGCTCGGATGCGGGATTGGCCAGCTCGTCCGATGACCGGGAGAAGGATCTGACGGTGATGGCGCTCTGCTGACTCGTCGCTGGTCATCGCGTGTTCCCACCCTCTCGATCTATATGGTACAGTTGCCAAACGGCTCGTCCCAAGCGGGCTGGCCACTGCTCCCGTGCGTCCGAGGAGCAGCGGCCCGGCTCGCTCTCATGGGGTGCCGCAATCGACGGATGAGGAGAGAGCACGCCCGTGAATACCGTTCGCCTGACTGTCGTCGCTCGCGACGGCGTCGCGAGTTTCCTCGGTCCTGGTCACGCGATCAAGATGCTGGCGGCTGCCTGTAGCCGCAATCCGGTAACCTTGACCGAGCTCCTCGACTACACGGCCCCCTTCGACACCGATTTCGTCGAAGGTGTTCGGGCCGGATTGGCAGTGTTCGATGAGCACAACAGTGCCGAGAACGCCACAGCCTTCCACACGGTCGTCCAGCTCCTCAGTCCGGACCGGCTTCCCCCCTTCCGCGTCATCGACGAGTTGACCCGCTCGCTGAGTCTTCAGCCGGTCGGTGTCGGCCTGGTGCTCTACAACCTGGAAGCTCGCCGGATCGTTCAGCTCGTCAACCAGTACGGGGAACTGCTGCGGCAGGATCGCGGACGGATCCGGCGCGGCGGCGAGCCGACACGCCTGCTCTACACGTATCGCCTACCGGACGACTGGCGGATCCTGCCCTAGCGATCGCGCTCCGGCTTTTGCCGCTCACGCTCCGGGAGCGAGCGGCGGCGCGTCAAGAGTCCACCCAAGAACAGCTGCTGCAGGTGCTGGCCGACCGAGAGTTGGGACAGTTCCCCCGCGGTATCCTGTAGGAGCTCACCGGGACGTCGCTCCTGCGTCGCCCACTCAGCGCGGGTATCGCGCGCCTGCTCGAAGGCAGCCTCCAGCTCTCGCAGCGCATCCTCCGAGCCAGCGGCGATCAGCGCGCGCAGGCTTTCCAACTCGGCGATCGCCGCATCGAGCCAGCGGGTGATCGCTGGTGCATTGGTCGCACAGATGTCGCGGTACATGCGGGGGCTGCCAGCTGCCAGGCGCGTGGTGTCGCGGAACCCTCCCGCCGTGAGCTGGCGCATCTCCCGCCAGGCGACATCGCGGCTGGTGACCCGCATGAGGGCGACGGAGAGCAGGAACGGCAGGTGGCTGATCGCCGCCACATAGGCATCGTGCTCCTCGGCATCGAGAAAACGCGGCTCGGCGCCGAGCGCCGCGACCAGCCCCAGCACCGTCTCGATCGCCTCGCGGCTGGCGGTGAGCGACGGCGTCACTACCCAAATCGCTCCCCCAAAGAGATCAGCATCGGCACCTTCGATGCTCTGCGTTTTGCCGGCCATCGGGTGACCGCCCACGAAGTGCAGCCGTGACGGCAAGCGCTCGGCTGCCCAGCGCAGGACAGCCGCCTTGGTGCTGCAGGTATCGGTCACGACTGCTCCGTCGGGCGCGTGCTCGGCGATCGCCGAAAAGACCTCCGGTACCGCACTCGGTGGCGTGGCCACGACGATGAGATCAGCGCCAGTCAGGGCCTCCGGTAGCGTCCAGGTCGTCCGGTCGACTGCCTTGATGCGCTTGGCCTCGTTCTGGTGCAGGAGTTCGATGTCGTAGCCGACGACTGTCAGCGGCACACCGCGGGCCTGGGCAGCCGCCCACCGCTTGAGCCCGAGCCCGATCGAGGCCCCGATGAGTCCCAGTCCGACGATGGTGATTTGCTGCATGACGACTCCTCTGTGCTGTTCCGGCAAACCCCTGCTCGAGCCAGCTCGGTGCAGCTGACACGCGTCCCCACCCGTCGAGACGCGCGCCGGCCCGAGAGGTGCTCTGCTCCGGAGCAGGGATCGGCTGCTGGCCGCGTGACCGCCGTGTCCACGCCGTTCGATCCTATCATATCAACGCCGAACCAGTTCGAGATCGACCGTCCGGATCCAACCGTCGCGTCCATCGGGGAGCTCGAGATGCAGCCAGGTCGCGTTGCCGACCTGCTCCTGCTCGCCGAGAAAACGGAGCTCGGTACCCGGTTCCAGGACAGCGACGACCTGGTACTGCGTTCCCGGCCCAGCCCGGAAATTGACTTGCGATCCCTGAGCAACACGGTGCGTCGCCTGCCACGCCGGCGTGGGCGTCACCGCAGGTGACGCTACCGGAGTCGGACTGGGACGCGGTGCGAGCGCCGCCGGAGTCACGGCTGGAGTGCCGGTCACCGTCGGCGTGACCGCGGGAAGACGCGAGACGAAGTCGCTGAAGACAGGCGCGAGCCGTGCGTAGATCCACACGAAGCCCGCCAGCGCGATGAAGATCGCCAGTCCCATCGCCAGGCCCAGCCAGATACCGGACTGGCGCGAACGATGGCGCAGGCGGGCAGAAAGCTCTCGATCGATCACCGTCTCGCTCCGGACCGATGCTCCACGAAGCGCCAGCGCACGCTGGCCGCGCTGCGCAGTATAGCGCAGGCTGCGGTAGACTCGTGCCGAACTCGACGCGATCCCGCGGCCGCAGGAAAGGAGCCGACCATGGCGGACTTCAAGAACTATATCGATGGCAAGTGGGTCGAGGCGAAGAGCGGTGCCACGTACGAGCGCCGCAACCCCGCGACGGGCGAACTCATCGGCACCTACGCCAGGAGCGGCCCGGAGGACGTCGCCGCGGCGGTGGAGGCGGCCAAGGCAGCCTTCGATCGCTGGCGCAAGCTCCCCACGCCCAAGCGCGGAGAGATCCTCTTCCGTGTCGGCCAGCTCCTCATCGAGCGCAAGGAACAGCTAGCGCGCGAGATGACCGAGGAGATGGGCAAGGTTCTTACCGAGGCCCGAGGCGACGTCCAGGAAGCGATCGACATGACCTTCTACATGGCGGGTGAGGGTCGCCGCCTCTGGGGCCAGACGACTCCTTCCGAGCTCCCCCACAAGTGGAACATGACGCAGCGTCGACCGATCGGCGTGGTCGGGCTCATCACGCCGTGGAACTTCCCGATCGCCATACCGGCCTGGAAGATCATGCCGGCGCTGATCTGCGGGAACACGGTCGTCTTCAAGCCCGCCAGCTACACAGCGCGCTCGGCTGTCCGACTCGTCCAAATCTTCGAGGAAGCCGGTTTGCCGCCCGGCGTGCTCAACCTCGTCCTCGGAACCGGCGAGACGGCGGGGACCGCGCTCGTCCAGCACCCGGACGTCGCGCTCATCTCCTTCACCGGGTCCAACGAGGTCGGCCAGCAGGTCGCCGTCGAGTGTGCGCGATTGGGCAAGCGCGTTTCGCTGGAAATGGGTGGGAAGAACGCCATCATCGTGATGGATGACGCGAACCTCCGGCTCGCCCTGGACGGGATCGTCTGGAGCGCTTTCGGGACCTCCGGCCAGCGCTGCACGGCAGCCAGCCGCGTCATCGTGCACGAGGCGGTCTTCCGCGAGCTCGCCGATCAACTCGATGCGCGGGTGAGCCGGCTCAAGCTCGGCAACGGCCTCGACCCCACGACCGACGTCGGCCCGGTCGTGAGCGAGAGCCAGCTCGAGCGTGTCCACCGCTACGTCCAGATCGGCGTCGAAGAAGGGGCGCAGATCTTGACCGGTGGACAGATCGCGCGCGACGGGGACCTGGCACGCGGCCACTTCCACCAGCCGACCATCTTCGTCGATGTGCGCCCCGAGATGCGGATCGCCCAGGAAGAGATCTTCGGACCAGTCACCGCGCTCATCCGGGTGCGCAGCCTCGAGGAAGCGATCGCGGTCTGCAACGGCGTGCGCTATGGTCTCTCGGCCTCGATCTTCACCCGCGACATCGACAAGGCATTCCGTGCCATCGAGGACGTCCATACCGGCATCTTCTACGTCAATGCCGGTACCATCGGAGCGGAAATTCATCTCCCGTTCGGCGGTACCAAGGCGACCGGGAACGGGCACCGCGAGGCAGGGCAGGCCGCACTCGACGTCTTCAGCGAGTGGCAGTCGATCTTCATCGACTACAGTGGTCGCCTACAGCGCGCTCAGATCGACGTCGAGCAGCTCACTGCCGACGACTGACCGCCGCTGCCGAGCGGAACGATCGCGCGAGTCGGCTCCCCACCGAGCCGGCGCGCTGCTTTCCTCACTGGGCACAGGCGAACCGAGGCACGAGGCGACCGACATGGTCATTGGCCAGAAGTGCCGGTGCCCGAGAAGGACGACGCGTCACCGGCCGGGACGGCGCCCACTGGCCAGCCTGATCGGTCGACAGGGCACTCGTCACCGAGGTCAGTCCCAGTCGCGCGGTCGCTGGCCGATGACCAACCGCAGCACGCCATGCCAGGACACTGGCTCACCCAACCGGCTACCGAATGGGCGTCAGCCCCAGTGTCTGAGCGAGCTCGCGCAAGATGTCCAGGTGCGCCTGCGGGGAGGATAATCCGAGCCCCATCGTGTTGATGCAGAGGTGCGTCGCCCCGAGACGACGCCAGGCCTCGATCTCGGCCAGCCACGCTGCCCGTGGCACCTGCGCGAGTGTCAGGCGTCCTTCGAGCCCGAAGCGAGCGGGATCGCGGCCAGCTGCCACGACCCATTCCCGCAGCTCCTCGACCATGGCGCGGAGTTCGGCAGTCGGACGCCATTGCGGCATCCAGCCATCGGCCAGGCGCGCCGCCCGCCGGCGCGCCGCCTCGGACATCCCGCCCAGCCAGATCGGGATCGGCCGCTGGACAGGCAACGGGTTGAGGCCGACCGCCGGCAGCCGGTGCCAGCGTCCCTCGAAGCTGACGACTGGCTGTGTCCAGAGCAACCGCAGCACGGTGATCTGCTCTTCCTCCCGCCGGCCACGCGTGTGAAAGTCCATGCCGAGCGCGATGTACTCCGCCTCGTTCCAGCCGACTCCCACGCCGAGCCGCAGGCGCCCGCCCGAGAGCACATCCACCTCCGCCGCCTGCTTAGCGACCAGCACGGTCTGCCGTTGCGGCAAGATGACGACGCCAGTGACCAACTCGAGACGCCGCGTCACTGCCGCGAGATACCCGAACAGGACGAACGGCTCGTGGAACTGGTGCCCCGCATGGTACGGACCGCGCCACCCGGGGTAGTGAGCGAGATCCACGCCGACGACATGCTCGTAGGTCAAGAGATGCGTGTACCCGAGCTCCTCGACAGTTTCGGAATACGCACGGATCACGGCCGGATCGCTGCCGATTTCGGTCTGCGGGAAAACCACGCCGATCCGCATGACCAGCCCCTTTCCGATCGCGCTCGGACGCGCGCCAGGACGTCCACCGCTCGACTGTACCGGAACGAGCGCTTTCCGTCAGCGGAGTCCGCCAGCGGCACGGGCACGCGGCAAAACGGCACCCGCTGCGACCAGGGATGCATCACCCCGCCCTGTCCCCTGCCGCAGCGCGCGAGAAGAGCCGCCTACCTGCCACCAGCAACGGCGCCACGCGCCGATCGCACCGGCCAGGCCAACCGAGCCGACAACCGCACCGTGGACGAACGGTCGCGGCGCGAGAGAACCCATCGTGGCAGAATAGACCGTGCCGATCCAACGCCTGCGATGAGGAACCGGCGAGACGGTCACGCGTACCGGCCCTCCCAGAACGGGGGTCAGGCACAGCCTGACCGCTACCAGACGGGGCCGGTGGCACCGATCCGTGGCGCACGACTCCCCGACCGGCGAACACGGCGCTCTATCCCTGTAGGGGCGAGGCGATGCCTCGCCCGCCGCGCCACAGGCGCGGGAAACCCCTGCGCCAGGTATCGGCGGCATCGGCGATCCACCCGACACCGCGCCCATTACCCTACCCGGGGACTGCCGGCCTTCCAGGCCGGCGGGTCAGGCACCGCCTGACCCCTACAAAACGGGGATCAGGTGCCGCCTATCCGTGCAGGCATGCGCTGCACCGGGGTCGCCACCGCATAACCCCGTAGGGGCGAGGCGCTGCCTCGCCCGACCGCGCCGCATGGCGCGGCAATGCACCGTGGCCGACACGTCTCGCCCGACACGCAGCGCCGATCAGCCGAGCGCCCTCTCCACGATCGCCCGGCCGTGAACGGCCGGGCTCAGTCCCCAAGCCGGCTGAAGCCGGCTGATCCCAACCGCCCCTGCACCCGGCCGATCGACCCGGGCGCCTGGGCGCCTCACAGCCCCCTTCAGGGGGCTTGCGCACTGAGCCCGGGGCTTCAGCCCCGGGCGTTCGCTGCCGACCGCCCCGGTAGCGATGGTCGCGGCACCACCGCACCCTTCGGCGTCGATCTGCTCGCCATGCGGGCTGGCGGGTCAGGCGCTGCCTGACCCCTACGGAGCGGGATACCGCCCCACCGTGGTGCCGAAGTGCCCGACCAGCGATGCATTTCCCCGTCTTGTAGGGGCGAGGCGCTGCCTCGCCCGCCGGGCGGGACGCCCGGCAATCCACCCCGGCCCCTGACGGCGACGCATCTTTGCGGGCGATCGCCCGTGTGTGATCCGGGGCACCGTGAGTCGACTCCGCACACCGTCGACCGGCGATGGCGTGATGGCCGGCCCTCCGGGCCGGCGGGTCAGGCACCGCCTGACCCCGACAACACGGGGCGGTACCACCCACCCGTGGGGTACAGCTGCCTCACGGGGGACGTGCTAGCCAGCTCTGCCGGGACGATGCGTTGCATCGCCCAACTGCGCCGCAGGCGCCGCACGGCGAGCGGCCGCTGCCCGACGCCAGCGCGCCAACGAACACGATGGTCAGGCCGCCGACCGGAGAGCTGGCCCGGCACCGCAATGCCGACCTCGGCCCGCCGACTCGGTACCTACTCCGGGGTCGATCACCGATGACTTGCTGCGCGAGATCTCTTCTTGCTATGCTTGCTCATCTTTTTTCGGTGTTCTGCGAAAGGACGAACAGCATGGCCCGCCTCGCGCCGATCGCACTCCTGGCGCTCGCGGTCACGCTCGCCTGCGGGGGACCGGCGGCACCGACCGCCACGCCACCCGCACCCGCGGCGACGCCGACTTCGCTCGCGCCACTCGCGTCGCCGACACGACTGACCCCAATACCGTCACCGGGGGCGGCCATACAGCCGTCCCTGCCCGCACCACGCGACGCCATCGACGAAAAACTCCTCGCCTGGTCCACCGCTTGGGCGACTGTCCAACGATTCAGCGTCGAAATCGAGACCAAGGACGCAGCGGGTATGGTCTACAACCGATCGATCATGCGCGTCGTCCGCCCCGACCGGTATCACTTGACCAACCTGGATCTGGAGACACGCCAGCCACGCACACAGACGATCGTGATCGGCAGCAAGACGTGGGTGAAGCTCGCCGGAAGCGACCGGTGGGAATCGTTCGACGGCCAAGGCGCTTACGACTTCGGTCAGGCGTGGAACCCCGACAGCCTCTTGAAAGAGCGCGCCGCCGGTGCGACGCACTCGTTCGAGCAACTCACACCCGAGACGATCGACGGTGTTCCGTGCGAGCGCTGGCAAATCGTCAGCGAACTGCCGGGCGCGGTCACGCTCACGTACAGCGTCTGGATCGCCGAGTCGGATCGCCTGCCGCGGCAGATCGCGTACGTTCAACCGGACGGGCTCACCCAGCTGCAGCGTTACAGTTACAACCAAGCCTTCGACATCCAGCCACCGCAATGAGTCGGGCGCACCCCCGGCTCGCTGCCAGGAGACCATTGCCCTGCCGCGCCGGTCATCGCGACAGGGCAGCGGCTCCCTATGGACGCGGTGAACAGGCACCGGAGCGCCATTCCTCTCGGCTGGCGCGCTCGCCCGGTCCCCGCACTTGACGATGCGATGCCTCTCGCCGAAACTGGAGCTTGCGAGACCAGTCACCGGCGGAAAGGACCGTGCCGATGCACCGCCTGGCTCTCCTGGCCAGCCTGCTCCTCGCCCTGGCAATCACCGGCTGCGCCGCGCCGGTGCGCCCGACCCCGACGCCTCTGCCCCCGACGCCGACTCCGGTCCCACAGGGTGCACCGGCCGTGCAGGTTGCCGACCGCACGCGGCTCGCCGCCTGGGCCAGCGCGTGGGAGGCCGTCGAGCGCTTCCGCGCCGAGATCACCGTCATCGACCAGTCAGGGCGCGTGCAGCAGCGCGTCCAGCTGGCAGTCGTCCTCCCCGACCGACTGCACGCGTTCCAGCTCGATCCGGCGACCGGTCAGCCGACCCTCGAATGGATCGTCATCGGCGATGCCGGCTGGATCAAGCAGGGGGACCGCTGGCAACTCGGCCAGATCCGCGGGCCGCTCGACCTGGCCCAGCTCTATGACCCCTCCTCGCTGGCCGAAGCGCGCGACGCGAGCGCTGGTGGCGCGACCGTCACGATGGAAGAACTCGCCCCGGAGAGGCTCGATGGCGTTCCCTGCCAGCGCTGGTCGATCACGGTGACACCGGTTGGGCAAGCCACCAACCGGATCACCCTCTGGCTGGGCCAGGACGACCAGCTGCCGCGGCAACTGCGCACCGAATACCCGGACGGATCGGTCCTGCTGCTCCGGTATTGCGACTTCGGCGAGGCGATCGAGATCCAGCCACCAGCCGAACGCTGAGGCCAGCTGGTCACGGATCGAGCGCGGGGAGGCCACGATGGAGGGAACGGCGATCGCGTTGCTCGCAGCCAGCGGCATCATCCTCCTGGCACTCGGCGTGCTCCTCGGCCGTCTCCTGGCACGGGGACCGGCTGCTCCCCCACCGGATCTCGGGTCGCTTTCCGCCCCCCTCGCGCTCCTCCAGGAGGCAGCACGGGCCCATGCGCAGCAGATGCAGGAACTCGCGCGGTCAGTCAACGAGGTCGCGCTGAGCACGGAACGACTCCAGGCCCGTCAGGAAGCGGGCGAGCAGCATCAGACCCAACTCCAGGACCACCTGCGTCAGCTGAGCGAGCGACTGGCCGAACTCGGCAGCGCCCTCCAGACCCGCCTGCAGGCCAGCGAAGGCCGGCTCGACCACCTCCAGCAAGCCCTGGCCGCTGCCCAGCAAACGCTCAGCGAACTCCGCCGCTACGACGAGGAGGCCCGTCGCCAGCAGGAAGAACTCGGCCGCTTCGTCACGCGACTCGATGCCATCCTGACCGGTTCCGCATCGCGCGGCGCGGCTGGCGAGCACATCCTGGAGACCTTTCTCGAGCAGCTGCCAGCCGAGTTCAAGGTGTTCGATCTGCCGATCCGTAACCGGCGCGTCGAGTTCGCTTTTCGCCTTCCCAACGGCAAGCACGTGCCGGTCGATTCCAAATGGGTCGGTGCCCGCCAGCTGACCGAACTGGACGAGACCGCTTCCGCGGAAGCGCGCCGCGAACTCGAGCAACTTCTCGACCAGCGCGTCGAAGAGGTGCGGGCCTATCTCGATCCCGACCTCACGCTCGGTTTCGCGGTCATCGCCGTGCCGGACGCCGTCTACCGCTGGACCCAGCGCCGGCACGCGCACGCCCTCGCCAAGGGAGTGATCGTCATCAGCTACAGCATGGCTATCCCCTATTTCCTGACGCTCCTCCATCTCGCCCTGCGCTTCCTGCGCGACGAAGAGACGATGCGCATCTCGCAGCTGGCTCACCAGCTGGAGCAGGCCCTGCAGGCCATTCAGCAGGAACTCAACGGCCGCTATGCAAAAGGCCTCACCATGCTGCAGAATAGTCGCGACGCGCTGGCCGAGCAGACTGCCAGAGCGCTGGGGACGCTCCGCCAGCTCCAGGCGCTCGGCCAACCAGGCGGGCCAGCCGCGCTCGCCGAGCGGAACGAGGACGAGGCTAGTGCCCAAAGCGAGTGAGCACTGGGAACGGATCGAGGCGGCCATCGCCGGTGAGTCGGTCGATCACCCGCCGGTCAGCCTGTGGCGTCACTTCCCGGAAGAGGACCAGGACGCCGCCACGCTGGCGCGCGTCACGCTCGCCTGGCAGCGCCGTTTCGCCTTCGACTTCGTCAAACTGATGCCACCCGGTGACTACCCGGTCATCGCCTGGGGTGGCGCGAGCGAGTACCGCGGCAGCCCCAGCGGCACGCGCACCGTGACCCGTTACCCAGTCGAGCAGCCCGCCGACTGGTCGACCATCCGCCCGCTCCCGGTCGACCACGGCCCGTTCCGCACCGTGAACGAGGCAGCTCGCCTGGTCGCCCGCGAACTCGGCGGCGCGGTCCCCGTGCTCCAGACTGTCTTCAGCCCGCTCACCGTCGCCTACAAACTCTCCGCTGGGCGCGTGCTGCACGACCTCGTCGAGCACCCGGCACTGGTCGAAGAAGCGCTGGCCGCCATCACCGAGACGATGCGCGCGCTCGTGCACGCCGCGCTGGCTGCCGGCGCGGATGGTCTCTTCTTCGCCACCCAGTGCGCGACCGCCGATCTGACCGATCCGGCCACCTACGCCCGCTGGGGACGCCCCGGAGACCTGGCTGTCCTGGAAGCCGCTGCCGGCGCGCCGTTCCTGCTCCTGCACATCCACGGCCCAGCGCCGCACTTCGACCTCCTCGCCGACTACCCGGTGCACGTCCTCAACTGGCACGACCGGCGGGCCGACCCGAGCCTGGCCGAGGGAGAGCAGCGCAGTGGCCGGTGTGTGGCTGGCGGACTGGACGAGAGCGCGATCGCGACGCTCGCACCGGAAGCGGTCGCCGCGCAAGCGCGGGACGCGATCGCCCAGTTGAAGGAGCGTCACCTCATGGTCACGCCGGGCTGCGTCATCCCGATCGCCACCCCAGACGCCAACGTAGCGGCAGCGGTCGCCGCTGTGCGGTCCAACGGCGAGAGGTCGCAACGGAGCTGATACCGGCGATGACCCTCTTCGCGACTTCACCCGATCCGCGCATCGCCCGCCCGACCGCACCGCACCGCGCGACGCTCGCCCAGCGGCTCGCCGGGGCCGTCACGGAGCCCGACCAGCGCGTGCGCGACCTGCTCGAGGCGTGGTTCGCCCGCTTGCCTGGCCCGGCACAGACCGACGTGCGCAGCCGCCTGTGGGAGCGTGATCGCCGACTCGCCCTGGCCGCCTTTTGGGAACTCTACCTGCACGAGCTGCTCACCCGGCTCGGCTACCGACTGGTCCCGCATCCCACCGTGCCGGGGGCCGGCGCCCGCCCGGATTTCCTGGCTACGCGCGACCAGGAAGCGTTCTACCTGGAAGCGCTGATCCATGGCCCGCCCACTGAAGTGTGGCGGGCCGAGCGGCGCCTCTATCCCATCCTGGACGTCCTGCACGAAGTCCAGCGCGAACCGTTCATCGTCACGCTGGCGCAGGCTACCTGTGGGCACGGCACGCCGCCACTGCGCGCGCTCCGCTCAGAACTCGTCCGCTGGTTGGACTCGCTGAGTGCAGCGACCACCGATGCGACGCTCTCCTGGCAGCGGGATAGCTGGTCGCTCCAGTTCCGTGCCCGCCGCGCCGGCAGCGAGCGCGCCGACGAGCCGGTCGAGCCGGAACCCCCGCCACTCCCGCTGCGCACGCTCTCGAGCAAAGTCCAGGCCAAAGCACGGCGGTACCGCGTCTTCGACCACCCCCTACTCCTGGCCCTCGCCACGTCCCAGGCGTGGCCGAAGTCGACCTCCCAGGAGCTGGCGCGCCGACTCGTCGGGCAGCTGCCCGACCCAGCCGTCGGCATCCTCCTGGCAGCCGGACTCGACCCCTGGACGATCGCCTCCACGCCGCTGCTGGTCACCTGGCGCGCTGAAGCGATCGCCCCTCTGCGACCGTTCCTGGCCACGCTCGAAGAGGCCGGCGGCCGACGCCGCACCGCCACCATGCTGCAGCTGGACGTCCACTGGCGCCTCTTCGGGCTCTGGCCAACCTGGCCACACGATCCGCCCGGTGGAAACGAGTGACCCCGCCTCCCCCGGCCAGCGCGTCAGGCACGCACGACGCGCAGCGTGGCCAGCGTCGGGTCGCTGGTACCGTTGAACCGCATCCCGGCCGCGCGCCCGGCCTGGAGGAACTCGACGACCTCCGGCCTGACCACCTCGCCCGGGGCCAGCACCGGGATCCCTGGCGGATACGGGGTGACCGGCTCGGCGGCGACGCGCCCCACCGCGTTAGCGAGCGGCACTCGCTCGGCTGGGGCGAAGAACGCCTCCCGCGGCGTCATCGCCTGGGGCGCGCCCGCCACGATCGGCCCGGTGGAGCGCAAGAGCGCCCGCACTGCACGTCGACCGGCTGCGCAATCTGGCCGGGTGCGATCGGCCGCGAGCGCACGGAAGGCAGCGACCAGGGCCGCGATCGTCTCCGGCGTGTCGCCGATCGTGATCAGGAAGACGACGCTCACCAGATCAGCCATCTCGGCCGTGATCCGGAACTCGCGCCGGAGGATCCGCTTGACCTCCAGACCGGTCAACCCGAGCCCCTGCACGTCCACGACCAGCCGCGTCCGATCGAAGCCTGCTCCCGGCCGCCCAGCGACGATCTCCGGCCCGACGACCTCGAGCCCGGGGATCGCGGCCAGCTCCCGCCGGGCATGCTCGGCCAGCTCGAGTGTGCGCGCCAGGAGCTGCTCTCCTTCCAGCGCCAGCCGACGACGCGCCGCATCGAGCGATGCATAGAGGAAAGCGGCCGGACTGGTCGTCTGCACCATCGCAGTCGCCGCGCGGAGCTGCGCCTGGTCCACCAGATTTCCCCCCATGAGCAGGAGTGCGGTTTGCGTCAGCGACCCTGCCAGCTTGTGCAGGCTGGTCACCGCCAGGTCCGCACCCGACGGGATGGCCGCCGCGGGCAAGGCAGGATGGAAAGGGAGATGCGGTCCCCACGCCTCGTCGACGAAGAGAGGGACACCGTGGGCATGGCAGAGCGCGGCGAGCTCCGCCGTGTTGCTCGTCACTCCGGTATACGTCGGGCTGACCAGCGCGACCGCCGTCGCGTCCGGCCACGCGGCGAGCGCCTGCGCGACCGACTCGGGCGGCAGGTCGAGCAGGATACCGGACTCCGGTTGAACCGCTGGAACCACGTACACCGGTCGGGCACCGCTCAGCACCAGCCCGGCCAGGAGCGACTTGTGCATCGCCCGCGTCACGACGATCGGCTGGCCGGGTCGGCCAAGCGTCAAGAGCGCGGCCAGGTTGCCGGTGGTGCTCCCATTGACCAGGAAGACGGCGTCCCGGGCACCACACAAGGCAGCCACCAGGCGCTCGGCCGCAACCAGCGGATCATGCTCCAGATGCGCATCGAAGGTACCGCCATCATGCGGGATGTCCAACGCGAGCGCGCGCTCACCGAAGGCAGCCACGAACTCCGGGGGTGCACCGCGTCCCTGCTTGTGCCCAGGCGTCGTGAAGGGAATCACGCACTCATTGACGTAGGCTAACCACTGTTCCAGATAGGGCGCCCGCCGTTGTTCCTCCGACACTCCACCGCCCTCCGCGCTCCTGCCCACCGGATGGGTGAGTATACCCCCCCCCGGGGCACGATCGCTGTGCCCTGTAGACAGGGGACGGAGACGCGTGCATAATGGCAGTCGATACCGCTCCATGCGCTGCGTGAGAGAGACGGAGTGCGCCGTGGCAGAACAGCCGACCCGCGATCAGTTCCAACCCGACGACGAGCTGTTCGAGGCGATCGAGCGCTTCCTGGCTGAGCAAGCCGCCGAGACGATCGATGCTGACCTGCGCCGGGCGCTCCTGGAAGCGCAACGGTTCGTCGAACGCGACCTTCGACGCCGCCCCGAATACGACCGCCTGATCCAGGCGCTCGAACGCCTGATCGAGGACGAGTTTCCCGGCGCCTTGACCGCGCCCGTCCGCACGCGGCTGGCCGAGCTCTTATACCGCTACGGGCTGGCCCACTACTGGCTGGTGCAGGGGCGCGAATTCCCCGAGGCGCTCGCACCGGCCGAGGGCGAAAAAGACGAGGAAGCGGTCGAGCCAGTCGAGGAAGCGCGCCCGCTGGTCATCTACGACGTCTGGTTCCCGCACGACATCGCGCTTGAGCGGGCGGACGATGGCTACTACCTGCACATCAGCGACGGGCGGATCGACCTCTCGCTCTACCTGGGGGAGGATCCCAACGAGCGGGGCGCGCTGGCTGATCTCATCAGCCACTACCGCTACGCGCTGGCCCATGCCCCGCACGGCGAGCCAGCTGAGCCGAGCGACCGCCTCACGCCGGTCCTCACCGTCGAACTCGACTACAGCGGCTCCGAACTCGTCGAAGCCAACGACCACGTCGATGTCCTCTTCCTCGACCCGCAGGGCGAGCCGATCGTGCGGATGCACGCCCGCGCCGCCGAGCTCCGCCTGATCGTCGAAGAGCTGCAGACGATCGGGCGCGACGGCAGCTTCTGAGCGCGCCGACCGGTCACCACAACACTGCCATCCGTGCCCCAGTCGATCCGACCACCAAAGCGACCATCCAGCCGGGGCGATACCTTCCGGCCTGCCTAGCCGGCTACACACTGGGCGCGCATGCGCCGTACCGTCGCGCACAAATCCCCGGCTGGGCATGTGCCGACACATCCGTGTCGGGGCGAGGCGGCGCCTTGCCCGCCACGCCTGTGGCGCGGCAATTCCGCGTGGCCGGCCACACGCACAACGATCGGCAACCGCACCGCGGCGACCAACGGCGACGCATTCCCGGCCCTGCGGGCCGGCGGGTCAGGCAGCGCCTGACCCCTACAGGGCGGGGGCTGCCGCCCCACCGTGGTGCCCATGTGCCCGACCGGGGACGCATCACGCCACGTTTGTAGGGGCGAGGCGTGCCTCGCCCGCCGCGCCGCATGGCGCGGCAAAACAGCGGTATGTACCAGCGCCCTGTGACGGGCATTTGACCCCGGCGATCGACGCACGGCGGCGGTGCGTGTACCGGCTGCTGCGTGCCGGCCTCACCGGGCCAGACGTCGGCCAACGCCTGACCCCCGCAGAACAAGGGCAGGAGCGGGAGGGGTGCGGGGCTGGCAGATCGAGCACCGTCGGCGCAACACCCGGGCGCGGGCGCGACCGGTCAAGCCCGCCCGGCGCCGCGCCGCCCACCGCGCAGTCGATCACCCTCTTGATCACCAGCAGGAAGAGGGACCGCTCGGGTCCCTCCCGCATAAGGTAGGGTCCCACCACACCCGATCAGTGCACGACACGGCCCGACCCCGCATCCAGCGAGTGGTGGTCCAGCCCGCTCGTTCCCGCAGCCAGCCACCTGGCGGTGTGCCATCCCATCATCGCCCGCTGGTCCATGCCGCGGAATTTGCCGCGCCCCGGGCGCGGCCGGGCGACGCACCGCGTCGCCCCTACAGGACAATGCCATCCATACCCGATCGGGCGTGGATGGGCCACGGTGGATGAGGCGTCCCGTCTGGTAGGGGTCGGGCGCTGACCGACCCGCCGGCCCTGGCGGGCCGGCAAACAACGCCTGGCCGGTCGGCGGTGTCCCAAGCCGTATGACCGCCCCGGCGTCCCCCGCGTCGTCGTTCCCGCGCCTGCCGGCGCGGCCCGGCGAGGCATCCCCGGTCGGGTTTAGGGACACCAGGATGCGGGGCGACCGGCCCCGTCGTGTCGGAGTCAGGCACGGCCTGGCCCATCCGCCTGTCCAAGGCGACCATCCCGACTGTCCGCGTTCACCGGCGTACCATTCCGATCGCGACGTGCCTGGTCCCGACAGTGCGTTGCTGCGCCGATGGCGCGGCCCGGCGAGGGGGCGCCTCGCCCCTACGATGGGGCGGTACATCCCGAGTGCGATCCCCGTCCAGTAGGAGTCAGGCGCTGCCTGACCTGCCGACCCGGAGGGTCGGCCAAATCCTCGCTGGCGTCTGACGCCACTGCGCTGTCGCGTTCGACGGCGATCGCGCGTCGTCGTTGGTCTGCCGCCCTGCGGCGCGGCAGGCGATGCACCGCGCCGTCCCTCCCTTCGCCATGGCCCTCGCAGGTGCGGCCGTCCGCCAAGACGATGTGCGGTGAGGGACTCCCGTTTCGTAAGGGTCAGGCGGTATCTGACCCGCCGATTCGCCAACCCGGCACATCCCAGCGCAGTGCGATGGCCACGGCGTGACGCAGATGGTCGACCAGAGAGGTGATTGTCGCGGGAATCGGCCGCGTAGGGCCGTTAATCACCCCGCGGCGCCCTGGTCTCCGCGTGCTCGAATCGCCCAAACTGCAGCCGTCCGCCTCGACGGTCTCCCGCTCCTGGCGCCCCCAGCGACGCCGCGCGTCGTCCCACCGGCGGGGACGGGGATGCCCCTCGGCCCTTATGAGTATCCTGCGCCCAGGATACGACGCTTGTCAGGTTCGCCACAACGCCCCGTCGATCGGGGGCAGGCGATGCCTCCCTCCGATCCGACGGGCTAGGGACGCCCGTCGGGGCAGGCCGCTACCGCGCGCCCGCGTTCTGGACCTGCTCGCACTCGGCTGTGCCCCGTCGATGCAGGCGCACCCGCCCATCCGAGGTGCTCTACCGCGCCACTGATCCAGACACACGCTGGAGACGGCCCGTAGAATCGGTGCCGGAGGAGGACGCGCGATGGGACGCCCGATCACCGAGCGACGGCTCGCGCGGATGCGCGAGGTCCTGGCCCGCCGACAACCCGATCTGACGGTCGTGTTGGAAAACGTGCACGATCCGCACAACGTCAGCGCGGTTCTGCGCTCGTGCGATGCCGTCGGGCTGCTCCGCGTCCACCTCGTCTACACGATCGAGGAGTTCCCCGAGCTCTCGGAGAACGTCTCCGGGAGCGCGCTCAAGTGGCTCGAACTCGTGTTCCAGCCCTCGATCGAGGCCTGCTACCGGACCTTGCGCTCCCAGGGCTTCACGATCTACACGACCTATCTCGGCGACCCAGCACGCAGCGTCGACCTCTACGACCTCGATCTCACTAAGCCCGTCGCGCTGGTGTTCGGCAACGAGCAACGCGGGGTCTCCGACGAAGCCATCGCAGGAGCCGACGGCAATTTCGTCATCCCGATGATGGGAATGGTCCGCAGCCTCAACATCTCCGTCGCCTGCGCTGTTTCCCTGTACGAGGCGCTGCGCCAGCGTCGCCTGGCCGGCCACTACGCGCGGCCGAAGCTTCCGCCCACCGAACTGGAGGAGCGACTGCAGCGCTGGCTCGAGCGCGAGGGACGAGCACTGCCGGTCGAACTGCGGGCGAGCGATCCGTCAGCCGCGAGCGAGTGATCGACCTGCCGCGAAAGCGGCCATGGCCAGAACCGTCTTCTCGTGAGAGACCCACTGGAGTCGCATGCTGTCCGGTTCCCTGATGGACAGGTAGACAAGGGAACTGATCGAATGACGACTGGCACCGGGCAAGGCTCTGCGGGATCAGCCAAGCGCTCCAACCGAAGAGCACGCTGCCCGGGAGGTACGTCATGGCGAATTATCCTGCGATCGCTGTCGAACGCTTGACCCGTTCCTACGGCGCCCGCCGCGAGGTAATCGATCTGACGTTCCAGGTGCAGCCCGGCGAAATCTTCGGCTTTCTAGGGCCCAACGGTGCGGGGAAGACGACCACCATCCGCGTGCTCATGGGGTTCCTCCGGCCGACGAGCGGTTCAGCCCGCATCTTCGGCCTCGACTGTTGGGGCGACGCGACCCAGGTGAAAGAGCGGGTCGGCTACGTGCCAGGAGATGTCCGGCTTTGGGAGAACATGACCGGTGAGCAGTTCCTCGACTTCATGGCTGCCTTCCGGGCGAGGACCGATCCGAAGCGCCGGCAGATGCTCCTGGAGCGGTTTCGCGTCGAGCTGGACAGACCGATCAAGCAGCTTTCACGAGGTAATCGACAAAAGCTCGCACTCGTCCAAGCACTGCTCCATGATCCTCCGCTCCTCATCCTCGACGAACCGATGAGCGGACTCGATCCGCTCATGAAGCACGAATTTCTGGCCTTCCTCGTGGAGGAGCGTGAGCGCGGCAAGACGATCTTCCTCTCATCGCACGAGTTGGCCGAGGTGGAGCGCGTCGCTGATCGGGTCGGGATTATCCGCGAGGGCCGGCTGGTCGCGGCACTTCCCATCGAGGAACTCCGGCGCCGACGGACACGTCCCATGGAGGTCGTCTTCGCACAGCCGATCGACCCGCGCCAGTTCGCTGACCTGCCGGGCGTGCGCGTCCTCACCGTCGAGAACAATGGCAGACGCTTCCAGCTCGGCGTGCAGGACAATCTCCCCGCGCTTCTGCGGTGACTGAGCGAGCTTCCGGTAATCGCTTTCACCTATGCACCACCGGATCTCGAGAGCGTCTTCCTCGCCTACTACCAACCGGAACACGCTCGAGTGGGAGAGGAGGATCTCTCATGAGCTGGCCAATGGTTCGAAAAGCTGTCCGCGATCTTCGCTGGACGACCTTCTGGTATGCCTTCGGCATGGCTCTGTTCATCTTTTTGATGACCTCGTTCTATCCGACGCTCGAGCGTCAGCAGGAACAGTTCGTGGAACTGCTCCAACAGTATCCCGAATTCTTGTTCCGTATCTTCGGGATCGACCCGACCCAAGCAGCGCTGTTTGCGACCTTCACTGGCTTCATGCACGCGGAGACGTTCGGCTTCATCTGGCCAGTGACAGGCCTCCTCTTCGTCGTGCTGAGTGGAACGGCCGTCGTGGCCCAGGAGATCGAGCGAGGCACGGCTGATCTCTGGCTCTCGGTACCAATTCCGCGTGTTCACCTGCTCGTCAGCAAGCAGGTCGCTCTGCTCAGCGGCATCCTTGTCTTCGTCCTCACGAGCGAGGTCGCGCTCGCAGCTGGAGCATTCGCCTTCGGTGGGGACATCACTGCGCGAGGACTCGTCCAGCTCGCCGTTGCCCTGACCTGTTTCCTCATCGCCTTCGGCGGTTTGGCGACGCTCGCCTCGGCCCTGGCGAGCGAACGCTCCAGAGCAGCCGGGATCGTCGGCGGACTCGCGCTCCTGATGTATCTGCTCTGGGTTCTCGCTGGATTGGCCGAAGAGGCTCGCTGGCTCCGCTCCTTCTCGCTCTTCACGGTCTACGATCCACAGGCAGCCATGCTCGGTGAGCTCCCTTGGTCTAACAGTGATTCAGCTGCTCGTCGGTCTCGTCGCCGCAGTCGCCGCGCAAATCGCCTTCGCTCGTCGCGATATTGTCGCATGAAAGGCGAGCCATCCACGTCGAGCATGGTACGATGAAGGCGAGAGAGCCAGCGGACGATCGACGAGAGGGGGTTTGCCATGGCCGAGCTTGCTGGAAAGCGTGTGGCGATGCTCCTCGCCAAGGACTTCGAGGACAGCGAAGCGACCGATCCCAAGCAGTATCTCGAGACACGCGGTGCCGAAGTGGTGATCGTCGGGCTTGATCGCCAGCCGATCACTGGCAAGAAGGGAACTGTGCTGCAGCCGGACAAGACGATCGACGAGGTGACCGTCGAGGAGTTCGATGCGCTCATCATCCCGGGCGGAGGCTCGCCGGAAAACCTGCGGATCGACGATCGTGCGGTGGCCTTCACCCGCGCCTTCGTCGAAAGCGGGAAGCCGGTCGCCGCAATCTGCCACGGCCCGCAGCTGCTGATCTCGGCTGATGTGTTGCGGGGCCGCACGGTCACCTGCGTCAAGAAGATCCGCGATGACGTCAAGAACGCCGGTGCGATCTACGTCGATGAGGCGGTCGTGATCGACGGAAACGTCATCACGTCGCGCGTCCCGGCTGATCTCCCGCTCTTCGACCAGGCGATCGCCGAGGCGCTGGCACGCGAGCCAGCGCGCGGAGACTGAGCCGATCGGGCTCGTGCCGGGCAGGCTCGCTCGATTCAGCGGTGGCCAGCCTGCCCGGCGACCTCCTTCCTGATCCGCTCGATCGTATCGCGCACGCGGCGGGCGGCAGCCCGTGCCGACTCCGCAAAGCGTGCACTCGCATCCGCATAGAGGATCGAGCGCGAGACAGTCACCAGGAGCGGCGCCGTTGCCTCGCTGAGGCCAGCGCACACCGCCCGCTCCAGGTCCCCGCCCTGTGCCCCTATCCCGGGAGCCAGGATCGGCAAGTCGGGGCAGCGTTGTCGCACCAAGGCCAGATCGACCGGGTAGGTGGCACCGACCACGAGACCCACGTTGCCGGAGCGCTGGTTCCACGCACGCGCTCGCTCGGCGAGCCACAAATAGAGCGGCTCACCGGCCTCGCCCACTGGTAGATCCTGGATCTCGCTCGCGCCAGGATTCGACGTCCGCACGAGGATGAAGACACCGCGATCGGAAGTCGACAGGAACGGCTCCAGAGCCTCGCTCCCGAGGTAGGGATGGACAGTCAGCGCATCGAATCCGAGCGTCTCGAACACCGCGCGGGCGTACGCGGCAGACGTGCTGGCGATGTCCCCGAGCTTGGCATCCAAGATCACCGGGATGTGCGGTGGGATGAGTTGACGTGTGGTGGCCAACGCGGCGATGCCAGCTGCGCCGTACTGCAAATAGAAGGCGAGGTTCGGTTTGTACGCGCAGACGAGGTCAGCTGTCGCCTCGATGATCGCCCGGTTGAAGACCACGATCCCCTCGGGATCGCGCGGGATTCCCGTGGGAAATCGCTCGACGTCGGGATCGAGACCGATACACAGCAGCGAGTGGTTCTGGGCGATCGCCTGCTCGAGCCGCTCGCGGAAGCTCACCGCGCCCCCCTTCGACCGCACCATAGAATAGTAGTGCTAGCCTGGAGCGGCGTCGATGCACGAGACAGGACTCAGGCTCGCCACCCTCCTCGAGAGCGTTTTCCCGCCCCGCATCGCGCGGTGGATCGCTGCACCTGCCCAGCGGACCCCACTGGAGGCAGCGCTGCCGGCGATCTGGTGGCGGAGCCAGGTCTGTTCGCTCGTCCTGCGCCTCTCGTCTCCGCACCGGCGCGGTGATCGAGCGGGGCTCCTCTACGCGCTCCACCTGGCCGGCGTATCCACCGCTCGACTCGCCGTTGTGACCGGCGCGGAGGAATCGCGCATCGGCGACGCACTGCTCGCGGTGCGCGCCCAGCTGAGTGACCACTGGAGCGACCCCTGTCCGGAGGGGCGGGAGGAGGTCGCATCCTGGCGCGATCGCCTGGCCGACCGCGATGCCTGGCTCGCGCTCCTGCTCCATACCCGCACCTGCTCCGCGTGCCGGACAGCGCTGGCGACGAGCCGCGAGGTCGATGCGCAGGCACTCGAGCGTGCCAGCACCGCACCAGTTCCCCCTGCTCCCCGTCAGCGCCGGCATCCGAGCATCGTCGTGCTGGTCGCGCTCGTGCTGCTTCTCGTCTTCGTAAGCTGGAGGCTCCCGGGAAACCGCGCGGTCGGGCCGCCCGGCGAGGCCGCTGCACCGTCGGCGAGCGGACCGTACGTTTGGTTCGGCTCGGCCGGTCCGTACGCGCTCGCCTTCGAACTCGGCCAGCGTCGCTGGCTCGCCGTGACCAGTCGCCTGCCGGCCGATGCCGGAGGGTTCCGACTGCTCGGTCCCGATGGCCAGCTGATCGCCGCTTGGACACCCGATCCACCGCGCGAGCCGCGCTGGTTGGATATCCTGCGCTGGGACGGCACGCGTCTCGCTCGCTACCGCTGGGACCGCCAGACGAACCGCCGGCCACTCGCCTGGCTCGATGCGACGACGCTCCTGATCCGGGAAACGCCGGTCCGGCATGCCTACGAACGCGAGGCAGAGTACCTGGAGCGCTTGCAGCGCGACGCGCGGGTGCTGGCACTCGATGTCCTGCAGGGCACGGAGACGACGCTTCTCCGCGAACTCGTGACCGACGCGATCCCTTCACCCGATGGCCGATCGGTGGCCGTCGTGCGAGCGATGGAGCCGTTCGGCGCCGGCGCGACCAGCCGACAGATTGCAATCGTCGAACGGTCCGGGACGCGCGTCCTCGCGATCACTGATGGGTACGTCGGGGCAGGACTCGACCACCCGCTGTGGCTGCCGGATAGCTCAGCGCTCCTCTTCGCCCGCCGCCCGCCAGGCACTCCACCACAGCTGCCGACCCCCACGGAGCTGGTGCGCTTCACCGTGGAGGGCAAAACCGCGATCGTCGTGCCGAGCTCGCCGGGAACCGTGCTTCGGCCCCTTGCGCTGGACGAGCAGCGACTGTTCTACCTGGCGCTGCCCGCCGGGCACGCCGAACCAGGGGAGCTGTGGGAACTGGACCTGGCGACCAGCGTTCGACGGCGGCTCGGGCAGCTGGACCGGCTGAACGGGTTTCTCACTATCCTTCCGCAGCCGGACAGTCCGCTCCTCGTCGCCGTGCGCACTCTGCCGGCATCGCCGCCGCTGCGCCCGGAAAGCGAGGTGACCGAACTCTACCGGATCGGAGAAGATGCTCCGGAACTGATCGCTGCCGTGCCGGGGCGCTGGGGATTCGACGCCTGGGGGCAACCGCTCGCCGTGGCAACGACGACTGCGCCATCAGCGGCCGCATCGCCACTCGTGCCGCCGACTGGGCCGCTGGGAGCCGGTCCGCTCGCCCTCGCCCCTGGCCGGAACTGGCTGCTGGCGCCTGTCCCCGACGGGCGCGTTACGATCTGGGACGCGACGAGCGGTATCCAGTTGACCGAGCCGTGGCCGTTCCGGAAACCACACTGGCATCCGGCTGGACTCGCCTTCGTCGCCCTGGGCGAGCTGGGGGAACTCCAGCTCGTCGCTCGCTCGCCGGACGGATTCTGGCAAGCGGTACCGCTCGCGCTGGATGCCCCGCGCGGCGATACCCTGGACCTCACCGTCGGGCCGGACGGGCGGCTGGCGCTCTTGACACGAACCGATGGTGGCGAGCTTGCTCTCTGGGCAGGCTTCCCGCCGCAGGCGCTCGAGCTGGCTCGCTGGCGTGGACCAGAACTGGTTGGGACGCCGTGCATGGCGTGGCTGCGTACCGGAACGTTGCTGGTAGCCGCTCCGTTGGTCGGCGGACAACTGCTGCTGACGTCCATCACGATCGAGGAAAAGGGAAGGGTCGCGGTCCGCACGCTGGCACGCCTGCGCACTGACCGGGGACCAGCCGTCGAGACGTGCACCCTGGCGCTCGAACCGTCCGGAGGAGCAGTCGCCCTCCGAGCTGGGTCCAGGGAACGCGAGCGCATCGTTCTTCTCTGGCTCGCCGAGCCGGATTCACCGCTGATCCTCGCCGAGGGAAGAGCGAGCAGGGGGCTCGCCTGGTCACCGGACGGCGCCCTCTTGGCTGCTCCGCTCGATGGAGCGCTCGTCGTTCATGGCCGGAACGGCCGAGAGGTGCTGAACCAGCGCGCGGCGGGGCTCGCTGATCTCGTGTGGGTGGATACGCGAGAACTCTGGGTTTTGGAGCGATCCGAAGCAGGTTCCGCGATTCACCGCGTCGCGATCATCGATCTTTCGGAGGCGCCGACGCGAGCCGCGCGGCCATCGGCAGGCTGAAGGCGATTTCCGTCCCCTCCGTGCTCGCCGACGCAACCCAGAGACGTCCGCCCTGCGCTTCGACGAGCTGACGCACGAGCGCGAGTCCCAATCCGCCACCGCGTTCCGGATCGCTGGTCACGTGATACCGATCGAAGAGCTGCTCGTGCATGTCAGGCGGAAGACCACTGCCGGTATCGGCAGCGCTGACGATGACCTCCTCGTGAGACCGCCGGGCAACCAGACGCACGATTCCTCCCTGTGGGGTGTGGCGCAGCGCATTGTGGAGGAGGTTCAACAGGACCTGGCGGAGACGAAGCGGGTCTGCCGAGACGAATGGACAACCAGGCTCCACATCGACGGACACCGCGATGTGCCCGGACAGACGCGCGAGCGGGCGCACGATATCGGCGACGGCCTGCAGCAGGGGAGCGCGATCCAACGGGCGCAACGCGAGAGCGAGTCCCTACTCCTCCCGCCGAGCCGCCGCGCTGATCGGCTGGCCGTTGTCTTCTGCATCGCGTCCGCGGGATCGAGCCTGCTCGCCGGCAGGGATGGGGCCAGCCGGTCGGTCGCGGAGCGCCGCCGCACTCCGAGTGGGCCGCACCGGCGTCTGGGAACCGGCAGCCCGACGACCGGCCGCGGAATCGAGCGAAACAGCGTGGAATGACGGTGGAGGGGCGGATGCGCTGGCCGGTCGCACCACGCATTGCCGCGTGATCCGCGCGTTCAGTACCGTGCTCGGTGCTGCGCTGGGAAGAGCCCGGACCATGATGCGTCGTTGCGTGCAGCTCTCATCGAGCGACGAGCTTTCCGGCGACTGTGCTGGCCGGGGCTAGTGACGCGATCGCAGTGCGAGGGACTTCTAGAACGGCGACTCAGCACGAGCGGGTTCGTACGGGGTGATCGGCTCCGCCACCCTGACAGTGGTCCGGGCCTGGTGGCAGACTCAGGGGCGGCAGGTCCTACCCGCGAGCTGGGTCAGCCGGGTGATGGACAAGCCGCGCAGCGCGTCGTAGGCTGGAGCGTGCGTGAGGGCAGGAGCGAGACCGGCGGAGGACGGACCGGTGGGGGGCACAGATCGACGTCACCAGCTGGAGCCACCGACATTCCACGATATTCTCCGAGCACGAGCGGTCGTTCAGCGGTATCTGCCACCCACGCCGCTGCTGCACTCGCCACTCCTGAGCGAACGACTCGGCTGCCAGGTCTACCTGAAATGCGAACAGCTGCAGCCGATCGGGGCGTTCAAGGTGCGTGGTGGCATCTATCTGATGAGCAAGCTTTCTCCCGAGGAACGCGCACGTGGGGTCGTCACGGCATCGACCGGCAACCATGGTCAGTCGATCGCCTATGCTGCTCGTCTCTTCGGCGTTCGGGCGATCATCTATGCACCGGAGGGTGCCAATCCCCTCAAAGTCGCGGCGATGCGCCGGCTCGGCGCCGAGGTCGTGCTGACCGGGCGCGATTTCGATGAAGCGCGCCTGGCCTGCGAGGCCTGCGCGGCAGCTCACGGACTGCGCTACATCCATTCGGCGAACGAACCGGATCTCATCGCCGGTGTGGGAACCTATGCGCTGGAAATCCTGGAAAGCGTACCGGACCTCGATGCGATCATCGTGCCGATCGGGGCAGGAAGCGGCGTGTGTGGCACCGGCATCGTGATGAAAACCGTCGATCCCGCGATCCAGGTGATCGGCGTCCAAGCAGCTGGCATGCCGGTCGTCTACGAGTCCTGGCGGAAAGGTCAGCTCTTGGAATTGGCTGACGGGTACACGTTCGCAGAAGGGATCGCGACCCGCGTTGCCTTCGAGCTCCCGCTGCGCATCATCCGGGAACGCGTCGACGACATTGTCCTGGTGTCGGACGAGGAGATCGCACGCGCGATGATCGAGCTGCTCGAGACCCGCATCGTCGCCGAGGGGGCAGGGGCAGCCGCGCTCGCTGCGGCGCACCGGATCCGCGACCGATTGGCCGGCAAGACGATCGTCCTCGTGGTCAGCGGCGGCAACGTGACCCTGGAGACCTTGCGCTGGGCCTGGGAACTCGCCGGAGCGGCAGCCAGCGAACAGGCGACCGAGGTGGGACGATGAGCGTCTTCGAGCAGTTCGGCCGCTGGCTCCGTCGTCGTCAGGGTATCGAACGCAATCCGCTCTATCGCATCGCGGCCGACGTCGTCCAGGGCCGCCTGACGCTCGAGCAAGCCTATGCCCTCGCTGAGCAGCCCGCGACCGTGGCCCGACTGGCCGACGGCGATTTATGGGAAGTGCTCGACGAAGCCACGCGTGCTCGCCTCGACTATCCGGAGCACGCGCTCCTCTTGAACCGCCTGGTCATTCTGGCAGCCCGCCAAAAAGGGTTCGACCGCGTCCTCATGGAGGCGAACCTGCGGGCAGCCGATATCCTCGCTGATCTGGCGATCGAGAGTGGCGAACAGAACCCGACATACCAGCGCGAGCAGGAACTCCATCTGCAAGAAGCGCTGCGAGCGGCGCGCCGCATCGCCAACGCGACTGGCCAGCGACGTGCTCTCGCCCGCTTGGCTCGCTTGGCCCGGGATCGCGGCGAGCACGAGCGGGCACGCGAGTTGCTCCTGCGCCAACTCGAGTCGGGACGCGAGGACACCGACACGATCGAGGATGTCGACACCGCGCTCCTCCTAGGCGATCTCGCCCGGCAGGAGGCGAACCTCGCTGCCGCACGCGAGTTCTACAGCCGGGCAGCGCGCAGCGCCCGCCGCATCGGTCACAATGTGGGTATGGTCGATGCGCTCCTGCGCCAGGTCTCGATCCTGCGCGAATTGGGGGATCTCGATGCCGCCTATCCGCTGCTGCAGCAAGCGCAGGAAGCGGCCGAACGCTTGCTCGATCGCCGCTTGCAGGCCGAGATCGCGATCCAGATCGGTGCGCTGCTCGCCGAGCAGCGGCGGTTCAGCAAGGCTCGCGCTGCCCTGTTGACCGCCTTGGAGCGAGCCCGTGCAGCGGACGACCTGGCGCTGGAGAGCCGGTGCCTCATCGGGCTCGCCCAACTCGAGTGGCAAGCCGGCCGTTTCCGAGACGCCGCTGATCACCTGAACCAACTCGCCCATCTGGAACTGCGGATCGGCAATCAGCGGGCAGGGATCCGCGCGCTGCTCGATGCCGCGGAGCTCGCCCTCGAGGGAGACCAGCCAGAGCGGGCACTTCAGCTTCTCCAATTGGCCCAGCAGCAGCACGAGACCAACGAAGACACCGCACTGCGCCAGCGGTTGCTGGGCCTCTCCGGACTCGCGCACGCGGCGCTCGACCATCGGGGCGAGGCCCTGGAGTACCTGTACCAGGCCGTCCGGCTCGCGAGTTCGACGGGCAGCACTGCCGAGCAGGCGCGCTGGTTGATCGGCACGGGAGAAGTGCTCCTCCAGTTCGGCGAACTCGCGGACGCGCTCCTCGTCGCCAAGCACGCGGCCGATCTGGTTCGAGCGAGCGACGATTCCCGCCTGGAAGCGCAGCTCGCTGTTCTTCAGGGTTCGATCGCCATGGCACGGGGTCTGCGGCAGGAAGCGATGGAGCGCCTGTCCGAAGCGGTCGAGGCGGCCGAACGGGCCCACGACTTCGTCACGCAGGAACGGGCGTTGCTGCTCCTGGCGGAACTCGAGCTTCAGGAGGCCGATCCGCATCACGCGATCGGCTACCTGCGCCAAGCGCTCGATCTGGCACGAGCAACCGGCAACGACGAACTCCGCACACGACTGCATGGCCGCATCGCCCGGCTCTACCAGTCACTGCATTATTTCCGGGAGGCAGAGGAACATTATCGTGCCGCCGCCCAGCTCGCTCAGGAGATCGATTCGCTTCCCCTCCAGGCACGCGCTCTGCGCGGGCTAGCGACCGTCCTCGATGCGTCCGGGCGAGCTGACGAAGCATTGGTAACCTACAAACAAGCGATCGCGCTCGCGGAGCAATTGGGCGACCGGCGGGCGGCGCTCGCCCTCCATTACAACGCTGCGCTGCTCCTGCTCGATCGCGGGAACGACGGCGAGGCACGGTATCACCTGCGGCTGGCGCACGATCTTGCGCTTGCGCTCGGCGAGACCCAACTCGCCCAGAACTTGCGGGACCTGCTCGGCCTGCAGCCGGCCGAGCCCTCCTTCCCCGACGAGCTGAGCGACGAACTGGTCAGCGAATCGCCGCTCAACCCACCGCGCCGCGAGACCTCGCCATACGACTTCCTCTAGAATTTGCGTACGAACGCGTGTTCCTCTAGACGTACGTACACCTCCTGTGCTAGACTGCGCAGTGCCAGGCAGGCACGGCTGGGTCACAGCCCGAGCGAGCGTGGGAGCGAAGGGGTCCACGCCACGGGGACGGTGTGTCCTAGCGAAGGGGAGTGTGCAACGGCGAGAGGAGCGGAGCATGGCGCATGTCGTCGAGCGGAGCGCACGGTCAGCCTGGGCGAGTCCCTCACCGTACGTCGCGCTCCAATACCCGACCGGAAATGGTGCAGTCGAGCCTCGAGCCTTCGCCATCGTCCTCGACCCGATCGATCCCCTGCCGAGCAGCCCCGAGGTCGTACGACGGATCATCACTTTGCTGCAGCACGCCGTGTGGCAGCTCGGCGAGCATCCGGCAGTGGAGGATCTCTGCGAGGCCCTGACCGAAGCGTTCCTGCGAGCCAACCACTGGCTCACGACGCTGAACAGCGGGCGACCCAGTCGGCAATGGCACCGCTTCGGTGCCACCTGCGCTCTCTTGAGCGGGCATGACCTCGTTCTCGCCCAAGTACCTCCCGGATGCGCGCTCGTGGCACAGGACGGCGAACTCTATCGCTTCCCGTCCGAGGATCACGCAGCGAGCCGCTACGCCACTGCTTTGGGGAATGCTCGTCAGCTCCAGCCAGCGCTCTACTACACCCGCAGTGCCCCCGGAGATGTCATGCTCCTCACCAACGCCGAGTACGGAGCCCGCCTGCTCGCCGCGTACGCCGACTCGCTCCCGGGCGCCTCACCGGCTCGACTCGTGGAATTGCTGGAGGAACTCGCGGTGGATGCAGGAGATACTGAACCAGTCCCCGCGGTCGCGCTGCGTGTTCCCGAGCCGATCCGCCTCACCCGCCAGCCGGTGCGCCGACTGAGCGAACTCCTCCGTCTCTTGCTCCCGGAAGACGGGAACCAGGACAGTCGTACTGCGCGGCGAGTGGACGAGCGGGATATTGACGGGATGCTCCCGGATAGGCAGACTAAGGAGGCACGAGCGGAGCGACCGGACGAGCGGGCCGACACGGACGCTGAGCCGGTCGACGTTATCGAGGACCAGATCACCGGTGCTCCTGGCTGGCACGCCCAGCCGCTCGACGCGGTCGCAGAAGAAACCGAGCCACCACGAGTGGCGAAACGAGGTGGGGGGCGCCCCCTGTTCGAGCTGATCGCTGGACTGGCCATCGCCACAATGACTGGACTCGCGGGAATCTGGCAGCTCCTCCGCCGGCGACGCCGCCCGCTCCTTCCCCAGGACGAGGGCACCTTCGGACTCCCCCGCCTCGAGCGACACGAAGACCGTATTCGGTTGCCTGACTTCACGCCGGTGCGCCGGCAGTTGCCTCGCCTGCCAGCGAGCCGCGTGACTGGACTCATCGCCCTCGGTCTGATCGGTGCGCTGACCACGACGCTGGTCGTCTCCGTCCAGAACGGGCGAGTCAGCGAGCGGAAGCAGGAGTTCGCGCACCTGTATCAATCGGCCGTTGCCGAGCGGCAACTCGCCGAACAAGCGACGGATCCAACGATCGCCCGCGCGTATCTCGCCACCGCCTCGCAGCGCCTGGAGCGTGCCGCCTCCCTCGGTCTGCAACCGGAACTGCTCGCCCAAGAGCGCGCCGCCATCGAGCGGACGCTGGATCGCCTGTTGCATGTCGAGCGCCTCTCGGCCACAACTGTCCAGGTCCTCGGCGCCGTTCCGAGCGCACCTGCCGGCATCGCGCCACGGCTCTTCTTCGGCAACGGCCAGCTCTATCTTTTGACCGATGCGTTGTATCGGCTCGATGCTGGCGGAACGCGTCTGGTGCGCCTCATCGGTCCTGGTGATACGGTCGATGGCCGGACCGTGGGAACACTGGTCGGAGCAGCCTGGGCCGACGGTGCGCCGATCGCCTTCGATGGGAACGCCGCGTATCTGTTCGATCCGGCCGCTGCCCGCTGGAGCGCTCAACCGGTCGGCACGTTCGGTGCTCCCTACCAGAACGTAGCGGCTGTCGGTAGCTTCGCCGGTAATCTCTATCTCCTCGTGCCACAGAGCGGGCAGATCCTCCGGTTCCTGAACGGTGCCTATGCCAATCTCCCGCAAGACTGGACCGGTGGACTGGCCGACAAGGAGCTCCGACAGGCGACTGATTTCGAGATCGATGGCCGCATCCATGTCCTGCTCGCCGATGGACGCATCCTCACGTTTTACCGTGGGGCGCTGGAGACGACCGTGACACCCGCGGTCGAGCCGCCCGTTACCGACGCCGCCGCACTCGCCATGCAACCGGATCGGCCCTACCGGTATGTCGGCACGCGGAGCGGCCGGATCCTTCGCCTGAAGGCGGACGGGACACTCGTCCAGCAGTTCATCAGCGGGGCTGGAGTTCCCTCGCTCGATGGTCTCCTCGATCTCGCGGTCGATGACGTGCAGGGGCTCGCCTACGTCCTGACCGAGCGCGGATTGTTCCTCGTCCGCTTGCCTGTACCACCGCCTGGCTCATGACCCCGGCTCGTCGGTAACGAGTTCGGCGAGGGGAACTCGCACCGTCTCGTCCCCCACCTGGAGGAGCACGGTGCGATCTCGTGTACGCACCGACCAGACGACGCCGCTTCCGTGGGGCAAGCGCACCGGCGAGCCGATCCGCGGGAATCCCCCTGGTCGAGCCGGTGCTCCGGCCAGTAAGCGCTTCACCGCTGCCTCTTCCAGGTCGATCGGCAAAGCTGCTCGCCCGGTACTGCCGGTGAGCGCACGTTCCCCGACGGACACCAGTGCGATCGGTCGGCTGAGCAGGCGAGCCAGCTCCGCCTCGCGTTCGCTCAGCTCGTTGACCGGTGAGGCGATCACCTCGATGACCAGTCCTCCAGCGAGGGTCGGGCGGAGACCGACCAGACGCCACGGCAGCAGACCGGCGAGCCGCCCGGCGAGCACGCTCGCGTCCGCGATCAGCATCGCGAGGCGCGCTGTCTCGTCCGCTCCGAGCCGGCGAGCGGGCAGCAGCGTCTCATCCTCCCAACCGAGAAGCGCTGTCTCGTCACCGGCGAACGCAGCCGCTTCTTCCCCGAGCGGACCGGGGACCGCGACCCATGGCACGGCATCAGCCACCGTAGCGATTTCCAGTCGCGCGCTTCCCACGCGCCGAACCGCTATGCGCACCGGCTCACCTCCGCCCAGGTCACCATCGCGGCATCGAGCGCGAGGCGCGCCTGCACGTTCGCCTCGAGGTCCGCTAGTGCCTGAAGGGTCGCCGAAAGACCAGCACACGCACCGGCGATCCCACAGCGGCGAGCGAACCGCTCGAGCGTCGTGCGGGCATCTTCGTGCACGATCGGAGCACTCGGATCAGCAGCGAGCCAGAGCGCATCGCGCCACAGCTCGAGTGCAAGCTGGAGCGACGAGAGGACCTCGGCGCGACGCCCCCGCCGGTACTGCTCAGCCAAGCGCCGCGCGAAGCCGATGGCGGCGAGCGGCTCGGTCATAGCGGCGATCACCTCAGCCACGCGCTTCTCGCGTTGAACCCGCGCAGCCTCGTCGCTGACCAGACGAAACGCGAGCGCGATCCGTCCCCGAGTCTCGCGCGCGAGCCGGTTCGCCAACTCCGGCGCCGCACCCCGCACCTCAAGTGCGCGCGCGACAACCGGTATCGGCAGCGGCTGCAGCACGATCGTCTGGCAGCGGGAGCGGATGGTCTCGGGCAACGCTTGGGCATCCTCGGCGACGAGCACGAGCACAGCGTACGGCGGAGGTTCCTCCAAGGTCTTCAGCAAGGCATCGGCGGCCTCGCGCGAAAGCCGCTCGGCATCGTCGACGATCGCGACCCGCCACGCGCCTTCCAGGGGACGCAGGCTGAGACTCGCCCGGAGCTCGCGCACCTGATCGATCGAGACCTGCTTCGCCTCTTCCGCCCCGGTATCCAGGCCGATACGCGTCACGTCGGGGTGAACGCGGCGCGCGATCCGCTGGCAGGAGCGGCAGGTCCCGCACGGCCGCTGCTCAGCTGCTCCCTCGCAGAGCAAGGTTTGGGCGAAGAGGAAAGCGAGCGTCGTCCGCCCGATCCCGGCCGGACCAGCCAGGAGGTAGGCATGATGCACCTGGCCGCTTTCGATGGCCCGGGCGAGCGTCCTGACCGTTTCCTCGTGCCCGATGATCGGCCAACCGGGTGTCGCTCGAGATGGCGAGAGGTCGTTCGTCGCGTTCACTTCGTCTTGACAGGAACGCGCGTCGCCAGCGAGATCGGTCCTTCGACCTGTTCGCCTTGCGAGAGCGCGGCCACGATCTCGTCGATTTCGCCTTGGCTGAGGCGCCGTTCGGTTCCCAGCATGCGCACAGCCTCGAGCAGTTCCTTGCGGGTCACCACGGTAATCGGCGACTCGATCACCTCCAGCTGCGCCTGATCGTTCAGGAACACGATCAACCCCTCGACCAGGTCTGCGCCAGGCAAGTCACGCTGCTGGAGAAACGTCCGTAAGGCTTCCATCTGCCGCTGGCATTCGATCGTCGGGTTCCCGAGCGGCGGCCCACCGAAGGTGAGGAGCCGGATGAAGAGACGATCGAGCCGGCGCCAACGGGTCCCCTTGACGACGATCCGCCCCGCCAACTCGCGCGTCGTGATGTTCAGGATCCCGCCAGGCCAAATCAAGACATGCTCGGGGCGCCATCCCTCCGGGATTTCGGGAAGGTGGACCAGCGTATAACGATCGTTCAAGCGCCGGAGCGCCGAGTCCAGCAGCTCGTCCGGTCGTGGCCGGCGATTCCACTTCGCCCACTGCTGCATGCCGGCATTGAAGAACAGGAAGCCGGTGATGAGCAGGGCGTATGCCAAGTAGACGTACAGCAGCTGTTGCAAGAAGGTGAGCGCGACCGAGCCGAAGAGTCCACTCAGCCCGAGCGCGATCATGATCCGTGTGCCGCGTTGCCGCTTCTTGAGATAACCGACGTTGCGCACCACACGCATGCTCGGGCCTCCGACCGGTCGCTCGTTTCCTCGACCCCAGTCTAACACGAGGCTCAGGACGGTGAGGGTTCGGCCGAGTCCGGCGGCTGGATGATCGTGACCGTTCGTGGATAAGGGACGCTCACGCCAGCCTCACGCAAGGCGAGCAAGATCCGGCGCCGCAGTTCGCGCGCCACCCGCCACTGCTCGAGTGGACGGGTCTTGACTGCGAGTCGTACCGTCGCCTGCTGGGGAGCGATCGCTTCCACCCCCAGCACCTCACCGGGCTCGAGCACGAGGGGGCCGAGCACCAGATCGCTCGGGAGTCCCCCCAAGAGATCACGCAACACGGCGACCACACGATCGACGTCTTCCTCCGGCGTGACCGCCACATCGATGACCGCGCGCGCCCAGTCACGCGACAGATTCTGAACGATCCGGATCTCGCCGTTCGGGATGACGACGTACGCACCATCTAGGGTGCGCAGCACGGTATAGCGAAGGGTGAGCGACTCGACTTGCCCACTGATCGCGTTGACGGTGATCACGTCGCCGACATGGAACTGGTCTTCCAGAACGATGAAGATCCCGGCGATGATATCCCGGATCAAGGTTTGGGCCCCGAGCCCCACCGCGAGACCAGCTACTCCCGCACTGGCCAAGAGCGGACCGATCGGGACACCGAAGACCGCGAGAATGGTCAGTCCTGCCAGGATCCAGACGATCAGACGAGTCGCTGACTCGGCCAACGAGGTGAGGGTGCGGAGGCGAGTGGCGAACTCGCGATCCGTCGCCCGCCTCGACGACAAGAGCCGGGCGACGCCACGGCGGATGACGAGACGAGCGATGCGCACAGCGAGCCAGGCCAGTAGCAGAATGATGACTGCCCGAATGCCCGGCTCGAGGAGCGTTCCCAGTCGATCGGCCCACCGGTCGATCACCGACCGTCTTCTCCAGTTCTCTCAGCGAGCTACTCGGGATGCACCAGCCAGCGAGCGAGCGCTTCCTCCCAGTTCCGGACCACGCGGTCCGCGATGACCAGGACCCCTTGGGAGGAAGCCAATCCGGCGTCGTCGGTCGGACGGAGCGCGACCAGCGCTGGAAGCACCCGCGGGAACGTTTCGCGCAAGGCAACGAGACGGTCCCGCGCACTGGTCACCGCCGGCTCGTCGATCTCCGGAACGACCCAACCGACGATCCAAAGCGGCGGAGCCTCGGCTGCTTGCCGCAACACGCCGGTCACCACCAGATCAGCCGAGAGCCAAGAATCGAGCGCTCCCTCCGGCACATGCCCCTGTATTTCATCGTAGAACTCCCCCGGGACACCCCAACGCAACTGGATGAGATGCCGGCAAAAGAGATTGGGAACACGCCGAGCGACATCCTCAGCGAGTACCAGAAGGTTCGCTCGTTCCTGTTCGCGGAACAGCTGCCGCAGCAGCACCCCGAAGCCGACCAGTTGCCCGGTGACCTCCTCCAGCTGGGGCCACAGCTGTTGCAGCTGTTCGATGAAATCAGCTAAGAGTCGGCGCGTCGTCTCGTCGATCTCAGCGACGTTGCGGAGCTCCTGACTGAGCATGTTCAGGAAGTCGTTCACCTTGGACTGGGTATTGGTCATTTCGCGGAAGAGGGCACTCACTTCGCGCATCGCGTCGATGACACCGTGGAGCTGACCAGTCGTCTCGCGCTGGACACCGATCAATTCGCTCAGCTGGTTGACCGTGACGCGGTGCAAGGAGACGATCTCCCGCATCGCCTGGTGGATCACCTCGAGCGGAGACTGGTGATTCGGATTCACGCTGTCCTCGCTTTCCCCCATCGGGCCGGCTCGGGGCGAAGGATAGCACGCACAATCGCGCCCTCGAATAGTTCAGGGCGGAGATGCGCACCCGTGCGAGCACGTCCATCAGCACGGTCATGCCGGGAGAAACGCCAGGAACCGGAGAAGCGACAGCGACGAGCGAACGGAGCAAAAAGCGATCCCGACGAGCCTCTCTCGTCCCGGCGCGTGATCCGCCAGCTCCTCGATTCACCCCCCTTCCCGGCTCGCGCCGGTCCGGCTGGTGAACGATTCTGACGCCGTTCCTTCCGGAACGGCTGATCCAGCAGGTGGCCGCTGGATCAGGAGTGAGCTGCCTGGTCACCCAAGCGCTCTTCCGCGACGGTCCGACGACAACTCGTCGGGATCGCACTTTCAAAATAGCACGATCGTGCCACGTTGTCAAGATCCCTGCCCCGCCTCTTTTCCGAGGAGTCGACCGCACGGTATCAGCTCCCACACGACCTGGCCTTCCGCTCCGAGCGAACCGCGCCACGACGACCCGAGCAGAAGCCAGGACTCGTCTGCCGGCAGAATCAGCAGGCACGCGTTGCCAACAGCCCGCGGACCATCACGCGTGCCTCGTCGCCACCGAGCCTTTCGGCCGCTCGCCCCTCTTCGCTCCTGTCGAGCAGGATCGCTCATCGTCCACCGGTGGTTCGGGCCGATCGCTCCTTGCTCGTTCGGGCATTTTCTTCTAGTCTGGCTCTCGATACCGTGGGCAGGTCGTGGACCAGCGCGTGGACATACTTGTGAGGCGATCACCTTTTCGTCCGACCGCTTCTGGTCTACCTCGTATGGCGTCGGATGTCACCTGGTGGGCCGGACTCGCTGTGGCGCTCGCCGTCGTCCTCGGCCTCCAGGTAACGCGCGTGTTCGTCTCCGATCTCGTCTTCGTCGTCGATCAAAGTCGGCGGCTGGTCCTGCTCGGCCTGATCGCGATCGTCTTCGCGAGTCCGGTCCTCGCGACACTCGTTGGGAGGCTGAGCGGTGGGCGACTCCTGCCGGTGGCGACGGTGCTCCTCGTTGCCACCCGAGCCGGTCTCCAGTTCGTCGACTGGCCGCTCGCTCGCCTGATCCTCGCTGCTGTGGGATTCGCTGCCGTGAACTGGATGCTGATCCCGCTTCTCCGCTGGCGAGCCCGCGCCGGACTCGGCATCCTCGCGGGTGCTGGTCTCGATCTCGCACTCCGCACGGCACGGACGACGATCGACCTTCCCTGGAACCCTGGATTGGGAAGTCACCTCGCCACGGCTGGGCTGCTCGTTCTCCTGCTCGTCGCTGTGGTTTTGGTCGGGGCTGACCGGGGACCGGTCGAGCCGCGCGGGGCACTCGGCTTCTTCGCTTTCGGCCCCGCGCTCGGTCTCTTTCATCTTTTGACCGGTCATATCGGTTTCGCGATCGTCCACACCGGTTGGCCGCTCGCTGCGGCGAGCGCGCTCCTCGGCTTCGCCCTCCTCGTGGGCCTCGCGAGTTTTCCGCTCGCCGGCAGACATTGGCTGGGCTGGGTCCTCACGGCGCTTCTCGGTGCGGGTGGATGCTGGCTCGCCTGGGATGATGGTTGGAGAGCCGCCATCGGCATCGCCGCAGCGGCGCTGGCCTGGACGGTTCTCACCGGTGTCGTCGCGCTCGGCGGCCGCCCGCTCCGCGTGCCAGCGAGCGTCTTGCGCATCGCGAGCGCGCTGGCTCTCGGGAACCTGCTCCAGGTCGCTCTCCTGTTCCGCTACTACACAGCCACCGGCGACCACTCGATCGTGCTCGCGCTGTTCGGGCTGGTCGCGCTATTCGCTGCGCTCGAGTGGCCGAGGGCCTGGCCGGCGGGTACGGTCGCGCTGCTGCCGCATATCGCGCTCCTGGTCGCCGGACCACTCGCCGGCGCTCTCGTGTGGCAACTCCTCACCACGCGGGTGCAGGAACCAGTGCCGCGCGCAGGCGGCAACGATCTCCTCGTCGTCACCTACAACATCCAGTCGGGCTACGATCGCCAGCACCGCTGGGATCTGGAAGCCACCGCCCAAGCGATCGAACGCCTACAGCCGGACATCGTCCTCCTTCAGGAAGTCAGCCGTGGCTGGCTGGTGACCTCCAGTGCTGACCAACTCACCTGGCTCAGCCGCCGCTTGGGCATGCAGGCCGCCTGGGGTTCAGCCAGCGACGATGGTCTCTGGGGCAACGCGGTCCTCAGCCACGGCCAACCACTGGAGATCAGGACCACGCGCTTCCGCGTGACCGAGAACCTGCAGCGGGGTGCCATCGCAGTACGACTGGCGCCTCCCACCGGCTCACTGTGGGTCGCCAGCACCCACCTCGACGACCCTCGGCAAGCGGTGACCGTCCGGCTGGCACAGATCGAGGAGCTGCTCGTCTTCCTCCAGCCGATGCGCCCGCTCGTCCTGGGAGGCGATTTCAATGCCGAGCCTGGTAGCCCCGAACTGATCCGACTCAGTGAATCCGGCCTCATCGATGCCGCAGCCGCAGTCGGGGCAACCGACCCGACCTCCGCGGACGACCGGCGGATCGACTACCTGTTCATCACCGACGAGCTGCGGCCCCTCGCCGGCTCGGTTCCACCGATCAGTGCGTCGGATCATCGGCCGGTCGTCGTCCGCCTTGCACTGCCGTGAAGCGCCCCAGGCACCTGAGCCACGCAGACCTCACACGAGCCGGATCGCTCGCGGGAGCACATTGGCAGCCAGGCCGCGACCGCTCGCGGCACTCGCTGCCACTTCTGCTTCGCTCCAGACGAAGAGATCGACAGGCACCGGCAACCGCTGGAAAACCTCCTCGCAGCATGCCCGCGCGGCTGCTCGATCCGCCCCGTCGGCGATCACCACGAGAACGTCAGTATCGCTGCGCGGCGTCGGGATACCGCTGGCGAAGGAGCCGAAGAGGTAGATCGCCCGCACGCCAGGACAGCGGCCAGCCTCGCGCGCCGCTTCCCGCAGGGCAGCGAACACGCTTTCACGGTCGAGGAAACGCACGCTCACAGAACTCGACGATCGCTTGTGCATCGACGATCGCCTCCGCTGCATCGCGCTCCGTGTAGTACTCGCCGGGAAGGCCGGCAGGGAAACCGTTCGGATAGCGCGCCAAAATGTCGTGACGGTCCAATCGTCGGGCAGCGTCGAGCAACGCTTCCGGTACCTCGAGACGAGCGGCGAGTCCGCTGAGCAATCGCCAGACGCTGTGGCCCCATCCCTCGCAACCGAGTCCGAAGAGCAACCCTTTGACAGCCTTCTCAGCAGCCTGCTGCGCAGCGAATGCAGCCCACTCGTAGTCGCCAGCTTGGTGAGCCCGCTCAGCATGGGCGAGATCGCGTCGCGCTTGCGCCAGCCAGTCTGTCCCGCGGTTTGCCACGTTCCTGCCCCTCGCGTCCGGAAGGATAACAGAGGGCCGGACAGTCTGGCACTCGCCCTCGTTTCCAGCGATTTTGCCCGTTAGCCGAGGAGACGGCGCAGTGGCGAGTGCAGCTCACCCCGAAGCGGTTCTCCCGCGACAGCGGATCTCCTCCCCTTTTCTCTGGGACGGTGGTATCTTCGAGTCGATCGGCGATGGAGTCCGCCGGGGCTCGTCGAGAGCCCGAAGCGCCAGAGAAGGCTGATGGCTCCTGCTCGCAGGACGTGCGGGCAGGAGTTTTTCTTCTGCCCCCGTCCACGAAAACAGCGAACGGAACGAGCGGGAAGGGGGCATCGATGGCAAACATCTGGGCCACTGCCGCACTCTGGATCGGACTCGCATTTTTGGCGAGCATCATCTCCATTCGCCTCGGACTGTCCGTCGCACTCGTCGAGATCCTGGTCGGTATCGTCGCCGGGAATACGCTCGGCCTCCAGACCGATACTTGGATCAATGCGCTCGCCAGTTTTGGGGCGGTCGTCCTCACCTTCCTCGCCGGGGCGGAGATCGAGCCGGAAGCCCTGCGCCGGCACCTCAAGGCGAGTCTCGCGATCGGCTTGGCTGGATTCCTCGCGCCGTTTCTCGGTGCCACCGCCTTCACACGCTTCGTCGCGGGTTGGAGCTGGCCACAAGCCTGGATCGGTGGCCTCGCTCTCTCCACCACTTCGGTCGCCGTCGTCTATGCGGTGATGGTGGAAACCGGACTGAACGAGACCGACATCGGCAAGTTGATCCTGGCCGCCTGCTTCGTCAACGACTTGGGCACGGTTCTCGCATTGGGGCTTCTCTTTGCGAACTATGACCTGCACCTCGTGGTTTTCGTCGTCGTCACGGCAGTCACGCTCTTCTTGCTCGGGCGAGTGACACGATTCGTGATCGCAGCGTGGGAAAACCGCGTCAGCGAGCCAGAAGTCAAATTCCTGCTCCTGGTACTCTTCTTCCTCGGTTGGCTGGCGACGATCGCCAAGAGCGAAGCTGTTCTGCCAGCGTACTTGGTCGGCCTGGCCATCGCTGAGATTTTCACGCATCATCGCCCACTCATGCTGCGCCTGCGTACCCTGGCCTTCGCTCTGCTCACGCCATGGTACTTCCTCAAGGCAGGCTTGTACGTTTCCCTGCCAGCGCTCGTCAGCAGTATCGGGTTGATCGTCGCGCTGCTCTTGGTCAAGATGGTCACGAAACTTCTCGGAGTCGGACCCTTGACGCTCGTCTTCGGGCTCGAGCGGCGCACGAGCGCCTATACCACCCTGCTGATGTCGACAGGCCTGACTTTTGGTACTATTTCCGTACTCTTCGGCCTCAACAACGGCATCATCGACCGCACCCAGTACACTGCACTGGTGACCGCGGTGATCGCCTCCGCGTTGGTACCCACGTGGATCGCACAGACCTGGTTCCTGCCACGCACCGAGGAGACGCCGCGCGCCTCGGCCGACACCGCGGCACCTCTGCCTGGAGTGGAGACAGAACTCGTCGCCGAGCGAGCGACACGAGAGGACGGTTGAGCGATGTACCGCAAAATTCTCGTCGGATTCGATGGTTCACCAGGGGCACAGGCGGCCCTGCGCCACGCCATCGAGCTGGCGCGCCTGTTCGGGGCTGAATTATGGAGCCTCTCCGTCATCGAGATTCCGCAGTGGGGAACGGCAACCATCGCGGAGATCGACGAACAGCGTCGCATCGTCGAACAAGAGCTGAGCACCCTGCAAGAGGCAGCGCAGCAGCAGGCAACGGAATTCGGGGTGGAACTGCACACGGTGACTCGTATGGGGCATCCTGCCCAACTGCTCGTCCAGAAAGCGCAGCGCGGCGCGTTCGATTGGCTGGTGATCGGGCACAGCGGTCGCTCCGGGGTCTGGGGGGGTCTTCCTCGGCACGACTGCCGATAAGGTGGTGCGCCACGCTCCATGCAGCGTTTTGGTCGTCCGATGGTAGCAGCGATGCACCGACATGCTCCGGCAGCATACGCCGCCAGCGAGATCCGTCACCTGCTGGCTCGAGGAGAATGCCCGATTTGTCGTGCCGGCCAGGAAGCGATCGAGCGCTACCTCTTCTGGTTCTTTCACGAATCCCATAGCGAGCCGAGCGTCATTCTCCGGTATGTCCGATCGCGCGGCTTCTGCCCGTGTCACCTCACCCTGATCGGCGAGCGTGGGCCACAGTGGCAGCTGACGGCGATCTTCAGCTCGATCATCGCCGATATCCTGCGAGCCCTCGATGCGCCCGCACCGCCCCTGCGCAGCAGGTTTCAGCAGCTGCGGCGGCACGTCTCCGCTGGCGACGCTCTCACGCGTGTCCTCCAGCCGAATGGGCTCTGCCTTCTGTGCGAGGTCGAGGAGGAGGCAGCGAGCCACACCGCGCTGATGCTGCTCGACGTCCTGGAGTACGACGAAGATGTCCGCGACCGCTATGCCGCCAACGGCGGGTGCTGTCTCCCTCATGTCCATCGAGTGGCACGAGCCGCCGGCAGACACCACGAGCAAGCGATCGCGACGATCCACCAGGTTCTGCGCGACCGACTCGCGAGCCTGGAGCACCTCTGCAACGAATTCTTCCGCAAGGCGGACTATCGCTTTGCACACGAGCCCAAGGGTGAAGAACGAGAAGCGTGGCGGCAGGCGCTCCAACTCTTCGGCTATCATGGACGTGCGACAGCGGTCTTCGACCAAGCGCCGGCAAGGAGAGCGGAAGGCGAGCGCTCATGAGGCTTCTCCAACAGCTGCGACAGCACGTCGGTTTCGTTCCGAACCCGGTGAGCGAGACGACGCGCCAGGCTCATGCACGCGTCCGCGGCGCCGACGTCAGCATCAGCGTCTGCCCCTACTGTGCGGTCGGATGCTCCCAGCTCGTCTATACCAAGGACGGGCGCATCATCAACATCGAGGGGAACTACGAGAGTCCGATCAACGGCGGAACGCTCTGTCCGAAGGGAGCCGCCACCTGGCAGCTCATCCACAGCCCATTGCGCCAGCTCCGCGTCAAGTACCGCGCACCGTACAGTGACCACTGGGAAGAGCGTCCGCTGGAGTGGGCGATGGAGCGGATCGCCCAGCTGGTCAAACAGACCCGCGACGCGACCTTCGTGCATCGCGACGACCAGGGGATGGTTGTCAACCGCACGCTCGGGATTGCGCATCTCGGCGGGGCGACGCTGGACAACGAGGAAAACTATCTCATCAAGAAGCTGTTCACCGGTGGACTGGGGATCGTCGCGGTCGAGAACCAAGCGCGCATATGACACTCCAGCACGGTGCCCGGTCTGGGCGCCCGACTGGGTCGAGGCGGTGCGACGACGACGCTGGCGAGTCTGGCCGAGAGCGACTGCATCGTTATCATGGGCTCGAACATGGCCGAGAACCACCCGGTCGGCTTCCGCTTCGTCGTCGAGGCACGCCGGCGTGGTGCGACGGTGATTCACGTCGATCCGCGCTTCTCGCGCACCTCCGCGCTGGCCGATCTGTACGTCCCGATCCGGCCAGGCAGTGATCTCGTCTTCCTCGGCGCGCTGGTCAACTATGTCGTCAATCACGAGCGCTGGCAGACCGATCCATTCTTCCGCGAGTACGTCCTGCACTACACCAATGCCAGCGTGATCGTCTCCGCTGACTTTCGCGACACCGAGGACCTCGCCGGGCTCTTCAGCGGATACCGAGCCGAGCAACGCCGCTACGATTCCGCGAGCTGGCACTATGCCGCGCAGATTCACCGCGTCGAGGGTGAGCGCTGGCCCTGCCGCCCGCTGGTCGAGCCGGAGCGGGATTTGACGCTCCAGCATCCCAACTGCGCCTTCCAACTCGTGAAACGGCACTTCGCGCGCTATACGCCGGAACTCGTCGAGGAAGTCTGCGGCGTGCCGCGTGAGCTGTTCCTCCGCGTCGCCGAGACGATCCTCGCCAACTCCGGCCGCGAGCGAACGACCGCTTTTTGTTACGCGGTCGCCTGGACGCAGCACACCATCGGCACGCAGATCATCTCGTGCTGCGCCTTGCTGCAGCTCCTGCTCGGCAACATCGGCCGCCCCGGCGGAGGCATTCTGGCGCTCCGTGGGCACGCCACCATCCAGGGATCGACCGACATCCCGACGCTCTTCGATCTTTTGCCTGGCTACCTCAAGATGCCGCGCGCGATCCCGGAGCACGCGACGCTCGCGAGCTACTTCGCCAGCGAGCGCCCCGCAACTGGCCTCTGGTACGACATGCCCAAGTTCCTGATCTCGCTCCTCAAGGCGTGGTACGGGGATGCGGCGACCCCAGAGAACGACTTCGGTTACACCTTTCTCCCCAAGATCGGCGGCGACTACTCGTTTCAGTCGATCCTCACCATGATGGAGGACGGGATCATCAAGGGACTCTTCGTCATGGGGATGAACCCAGCCGTCGGCGGGCAAAACGCGCGGCTGGCCCGCCGCGCACTGGCCAATCTGGACTGGCTGGTGGTGCGGGATGTCCATGAGATCGAGACGGCCTCCTTCTGGTACGATGCCCCGGAAGTGCGCAACGGCGAGGTTCGGTCCCAAGATATCAGGACCGAGGTCTTCTTCCTCCCAGCGGCGATCGCGGCAGAGAAGGACGGCACCTTCACCAACACGCATCGCCTCGTCCAGTGGCACGACAAAGCCATCGATCCACCGGCCGATGCGCGCTCCGAGGCTCATTTCGTCTACCACCTCGGCCGTCGCCTCAAGGAGCTCTACGCCGACGACGATTCTCCGGCCGGTCAGCAAATCCGAGCCTTGACCTGGGATTACCCCACGACCGGACCGCACCAGGAGCCCGAGCTCATGGCGATCGCCCGCGAGATCAGCGGGTATCGTGTCGCTGACGGACGACCGATCGCCGGATTCCATGAATTGGCTGACGACGGATCGACTGCCTGCGGTTGCTGGATCTACGCGGGTATCGTCACACCGGAGGGCGAGCATCGCGCCAAGCGCCGACAGGGCGACGACCGTGCCAGCCTCGATTGGGGCTTCGCGTGGCCAGCCAATCGCCGCATTCTCTACAACCGCGCTTCAGCTGACCCACAGGGTCGCCCCTGGAGCGAACGGAAGAAGTGGATCTGGTGGGACCCCGAGCAGGGACGTTGGGTCGGGTACGACGTTCCCGATTTCCCAGCCACCAAGCCGCCCGATTACCAGCCGACTCCCGGGGCCAAGGGGCTCGACGCTCACCCCGGTACTGCTCCCTTCATCATGATGCTGGACGGCCGCGGTTGGCTCTTCGTCCCACACGGTCTCGTCGACGGACCACTGCCCACGCACTACGAGCCGTGGGAGAGCCCGGTTCCCAACCTGCTCTATTCGACTCAGCCACGGAGTCCGGTCGCCCCGGCCTTCCTCCGACCGGACAATCCCTATCACGAGATTGCCGACCCACGCTACCCGTATGTCATCACCACCTACCGATTGACTGAACATCACACAGCTGGAGGAATGAGTCGCTGGGTACCGTGGCTCGCCGAGCTGCAGCCGGCTGGCTTCGTCGAGATCAGCCCCGAACTCGCACGGGAACTCGGCATCGCGACCGGCGACTGGGTCGTCGTCGAGACGGCGCGCGGGAGCACCGAGGCACGCGCACTCGTGACCGAACGTGTTCAGCCGCTCACGATAGCGGGACGGACGGTTCACGTCATCGGCATGCCCTGGCACTTCGGCTTCGGCGGCTTGGCTACCGGGGGAATCGCGAATGAACTAGCCGCATTGATCGAAGACCCCAACTCTCTCATTCACGAGGCGAAATCGTTCACCTGCACGATCCGCAAGGGGCGTTTGCCGGAAGGAAAGGCACCGTGAAGGGACCAGCAGCACTCGAAGGCACCACGCGAGCCCGGCTAGGCGCCTTCGGCTTCCTCACCGATACCACCCTCTGCATCGGCTGTAAAGCGTGCGAGGTCGCCTGCAAGCAGTGGAACCAGCTGCCGATGGACGATTTCGGCTTCACCGGCATGAGTTACGACAATACCGGCGATCTCGGCGCGACCACCTGGCGTCATGTCGCCTTCATCGAGCGGATCAGCGATCGGGAAGGGCGACGTCCAACGACCCTCGCGCCCTTCCAGAGCAACTGGCTCATGCTGAGCGACGTCTGCAAGCATTGTGTCCACGCCGGTTGCATGGAGGCATGCCCGACTGGCGCCATCATCCGCACCGAGTTCGATACGGTCGTGATCCAGCAGGATATCTGCAACGGCTGCGGCTACTGTGTTCCGGCCTGTCCCTTCGGCGTCCCCGCCCTCAGTCCACTCGACGGCAAGGCGCACAAGTGCACGCTCTGCTATGACCGGCTCAAGGATGGCCTGGAACCAGCCTGCGCCAAGGCCTGCCCCACCGATGCCATTCAGTTCGGTCCGGTCCATGCTTTGATGGACCGGGCACGAGCGCGGGTCAGCGAACTGCGCACCCAAGGTGTGGAAGCTCGCATTTACGGTGACCAGGCACTCGGTGGTACCGGCGGCATCGGTGGGCTCAACGCCTTCTTCATCCTGACTGCACCGCCGGAAGTGTATAACCTGCCGGCCAAGCCCGAGCTTCCCCAGCGGCGCGTGTTGCCCGCGTTTCTCACCACCGCGCTGGCCGCACTCGCACTCGGCATCGCCACTCTGTTCTCCTTCCGACGAGTGGGAAGGATGCAGCATGGCTGAACTCCGGTCCTGGCGACACCGACGCGCACCTGGCGAGCCTATCGGTGCCGCAACACGTGAAAGCTATTACGGACTCCCCGTCATCCATGGCCCGCATTGGCATTGGCCGATCGTGTTCTACTTCCTCTTGGGCGGACTCGCCGGGGGGAGCGCCGTCCTCGCTGCTGCTGCGCGACTTCTCGGCGGTCGTTCGGCTCGCCCGGTCGTTCGGGCGGGTCGCTATCTTGCCTTCCTCGCTATCTTGCCCGGTCCCCTGCTGTTGATCGTCGATCTCGGGCGTCCAGAGCGCTTTCATCATATGCTCCGGGTCATCAAGTTGCGTTCGCCGATGTCGCTGGGCGTCTGGGGGTTGATCGCCTTCAGTCTAAGCGCATTCCTCAACGCGCTTCGCCAGGCGGTCGATGACGGCTTCTTCGGTCGTTCGCATCGTCTGGTGCGCGGCTTCCAGCAGCTGCCGGACCGCGCGCTGGCCATCGCGAGCACGGTCCCGGCCTTCTTCCTCGCTGGCTACACTGGTGTCCTGCTCGGCGCTACTGCCGTACCACTTTGGGCACGCAACGCGTTGCTCCTGGGGCCGCTGTTTCTCTGCTCGGCGCTTTCCAGCGCTGCTGCCACGCTCTCCCTCCTGCTGACACGCCGTTCCCAAAATGACCGAGCGGAGCAGGCCCTGGCGCAGGTCGAGTTCCTCGCCCTGACCGGCGAGGTCGCGCTCCTCGAAGCGGTTCACCGGAAGAGTGGTCCGGTGATCGGCCGCCCCTTGCGCCACGGGGCCGAAGGACGCGCGTTCGCCGGTGCCCGCGCAACCACTGCTGCTGCACTCGCGCTGCACGGCCTTGCGCTGCTGCTCCCGCGGCGCTGGCGCCAGCGGCTCGAGCTCCCGGCGAGCATCCTCGCTCTGGCGGGAGCCTTCCTTCTCCGGGCGACGATGGTCTTCGGCGGTCATCGCTCGGCCGATGATCCGGCCGCGACATTCGCACTGACCCGCAGCGACGAATGACTGAAACGATGCGGTGCGGCGCGATGCACGATCGCGACACCGCGAAGACCCCATCGTGCGCACCATCGGTGCACGCTAGTTGCTCGTGTCGTCGAGGAATCGCTGCGGGGAAAAGCGGGGTGGGATGCCGTCCTCGCTCTCGAGTTCCATCGCCCGCGCGATCAGTTCGGCAGTGATCGGCGCCAACATGATCCCGAGCCGGAAGTGGCCGGTTGCCACCCAAACATTGCGCCAGCCGGGCAGTCGACCCAGGATCGGCTGATCGTCGACCGTGCCGGGTCGCAGCCCTGCCCCCGCCCAGAAGAGTTCCTCTTGCAAAAGAGCTGGCGCGAGACGCCGAGCTGTATCGATGCAGAACCACAAGCCGTGCGCGGTCGGTCGCGTACCCCAACGTCCTCGCTCGACCGTCGTCCCGACCCAGACCAAGCCGTCCGCGCGGGGCACGACGTAGCCAGTCACCCCTGGCGCGCCGATGATCGATCGGGGACGCCGTGTCGTTCCATCGATCAAGACCATCTGACCCTTGACCGGCAAGGTCGGGAGTGGACGCCCGAGCGGAGCAGTCAATTGGCCGGACCAGGCACCAGCTGCCAACACGACGGCTGCCGTTGCGATGCGTTCGCGAGCAGTCTGGACGGCCACCACGCGGTCACCCGCCGTCTCCATCCCCACGACGGCAGTATGCTCGAGAACCGTCGCACCATAGCGCTGAGCAGCGAGCGCCGTTGCGCGTACGAGCTGCGGCACGAGGACACTCGCTCCCTCGTCGATGCGCAATGCTCCCTGCACGTACACCGGCAAGAGTGGCTCTGCCTCACGCACCGTGGGGCCATCGAGCCATTCGACGCCGAAGCCGCGTGCCCCGAGCCATGTTCCGACCGCTCGGATGTCAGCGATTTCCGCCTCGGTCTCGGCGACCAAAAGGGTTCCCCACTGCTGAAAACCGACCGCCAGACCTGTCTCCTCCTGGAGCGACCCGATCAGCCATGGGTACGAGCGCAGGCTGCGCCAGAGCAAATCCTGCAGTTCGACCGGATGGTGTCGTTCATCGAGTGGGCTCACGATCCCCGCGGAGGCAGCCGACGTCCCATCACCGATCGATTCCCGTTCGAGGAGCGTCACGCGCTTACCCTGTCGCGCCAGCGCGTAGGCGATCGTCGTGCCGATGATCCCACCGCCCACGACAACGACATCCGGATAGAGCTCCAGTCGCGTCGTCATGATCGCTCCCTCCGTAGCGACCGCACCGAGTGTCCCCGATGGTTCGAGTCACCCGTGAGGACGAGCACTACCAGTGCGTGCTCTTCAACCGCTTCGACTCCACGACGCCAGAGAAACCTGCTGGGGGCATCCGGATCGAGACAGAGGAGAGAACCGTTTTCGATTCCTCGCGAAAACGCTCACCGTGTCTCGTCGCCGAAGGAGACGATGGCCGCTCAGCGTCAGGTGAGCGTTTTCCGAGTCCGGTCCTTCGCTCCTCCATCCCCTCACTCTGACCGCCCTTTAGGAGTCGACGGCGATAGCACTCGTGAACGATACCACGTGAGAACGCAACCGTGAGCAGTGCGACGATAGCGCTTCCGGTGTACCAGCCATACCCGACAGCACACATGACCGGTGAGCGACAACGGCTCAGGGGGTTGCCGGGGTCGGAATCTCACCGGGCAAGGAGGGACGAGGAGGAGTCGGCTGGGAACCGCTGCTCGGCGGTGCTCCGCCGGGAGACGGTGATCCAGCTGGTGGGGCGCCGGGGATCGGAGCCACCTGTTCGCTCGCGCCCGGCGTCGGAGTCGGGCGCTGGATCTCGATCCGCGGGGCAACACCGACCATCGCGGCATAGGCTTGCAGCGAACTCCAGCCACGTTCGGTCATTCCCTTCGGTGTCGCCAGAGCAGCTCTGAGTTCGCGCAGCTCATACTCGGATACCTGATCACAGCGCAACCGGGGTGGCCCCTCGCGGACACTGAGTTCGGTGACCGTACGTGCGCCTGGAATAGGCAACTTGCCAGTCGCAGCGCAGACCTGAACCTCCGCGATACCCGGCGGCCGCGGGAATTCGCTCGGGATCGGTCGACCATCTGCACCGAGGAGGGATCGTGCGATCTCTGGATCCTGATGCGCTTTCACCATGAAATCGTGCCAGATCAAGGCAGCGCTCGAGATACCGTCCAACCCCCGCGACGGGCTGTTGTCGGTATTGCCGACCCAGACGCCGACGACGAGATCAGTGGTGTAGCCGACCGTCCAGAGGTCACGCGCGTCTTCCGAGGTCCCGGTCTTCGCCGCGGCCGGGCGGTTATCGAGTTCCGGCAGCACCAGCGGATTGTTGAGCCCGAAGATCATGGCACGCGCCTTGTTGTCGGAGAGAATGCTCGTGATGAGATAGGCATACTCGGCACGGACCACCTGCTTGCCCTGATCGAGAACCGTCGCACGATCCAGTTGATAGATCCGGTTGTTTCCCGGAGCGATGATTTCCAGGATCGGATTGTAGGGGACATACTTGCCATTGTTCGCGATCGTCGCGTAGGCATTGGTCAACTCGAGGAGCGAGACCTCCCCGCCACCGAGCGTGATCGAAAGGCCGTAGAAGTTGGGGTCCCGCCAGAAGCCAGTCTTGATACCGAGCCGGTGCGCCATGTCGATCATCGCCGGGACACCGACCACTTCGATCGCCTGCAGTGCCGGGATATTGAGCGAGTTGGCGAGTGCCTCGCGGACGGTGATGGCACCAAAATGCTGCCCGGTCGCATTCTTCGGCTCGTACTTCCCGAATCCGGGAATAGTCCAAACTTTGGCATAGTCGAACGCGATCGTACCCGGATACCAGCCAGCTTTCTCGAAGGCAGTCAGATACGTGACCGGCTTGATCGCCGAGCCGGGCTGACGCTCGGCTGTCGTCACATTGAACTGGCCATCGATCGCGTCGTTGTAGAAGTCGGCACTTCCGACCATCGCGATGATCTCGCCGCTCCAGGGGAGCATGGCCACCAGCGCACCGTTGTTGACCCGATACGAGGCAAGCTGCTCGACGCGACGTTTGACGATCTCTTCGGCCGCCTGCTGAGCAGCGAGATCGAGCGTGGTGCGCACCATGAGGCCACCGCGATAGACCGCAGCCGGGCCATACTTCGCCTCGAGATACTCGAGGACGAAGTTGACGAAATGCGGAGCCTTGTTGTAGCGACCTTCCCTAGTTTGTGGGCGGAGCGGTTCAGCGAAGGCTTCGTCAGCTTCTTCCTGGATGATCATGCCGAGTTCCACCATGCGGTCGAGCACGTACCGCTGGCGGCGCTTGGCGAGTTCGAAATTCTTCGTCGGGTCATAGACACTGGGTGCCTGCGGCAGCCCGGCCAGCATCGACGCTTCGGCCAAGTTCAGCTCCCAGGCGAACTTGTTGAAATACGCCTGTGCCGCCGCATCGATACCGTACGCCCGATTCCCGTAATAGACATTGTTCAGGTACATCATGAGAATCTCTTGCTTGGAGTACCGTTGCGTGAAGCGGGTCGCCATGATCGCCTCGCGCACCTTGCGCCGGTACGTCCGCTCCGTCCCGATCGCTTCCGGGTAGAGCATCCGCACCAGCTGCTGGGTGATGGTCGAGGCACCGCTCGTACTCTCCCCACTCAAGTTAAAGACCAGGCTGCGCAGGATCGCACGCGGCTCCACACCTGGATTGGTCCAGAAGGTCGCATCCTCCGCGGCGATCGTCGCATCGATGATCCACGCGCGGTGCGGCTTGGTCGGATCGTTTTGCTGTTGCCGGATATGGTCCATCAATTCCTCGTAACTGATCGCCGTGCGGTAGCCCGTCGTCGGATCGGTCACCTCGCTCAGCAGGACCCAGTTCCGGTCGTAGATCTTCGTCGTCTGGAACTCCAGGGCCTCGAACCGATCCGGTGACGGCAAATCGGCCGTGAGCGCAGACCAACCCAAGTAGCCCGCCGCGCCCACCACGCCCGCACCGGCCAACGCCAGCAACACCAGGGAGAGAACGATCGCCGTGAGCAGCCGGAGCAGTACCGTCGTGACCGGATGCCGGCGACGAGCGCGGCGGCGGCGCGCGAGCAGGATCGCCCCAGCGTTCGCCTTGCGCTGGCTGTTCGCGCGGGATCGTCGGCCGTTGCCGCCCGGTGTCCGCATTCCTCGTCCTGCCATACTGGCCTCGCTCCGTCCTCGGCGTCCGCGGCAAGAGGATACACGACAGGAACGAGTCCAGCCGGGTATGATGGAGCCGAGGGAACGCCGACCGGCAAGAGGGGCGGTGCGACGGTGGAACTACGGAGCTTGCGAGGCATGCCCGTCATCGCGGTCGAGTCTGGCGAGCGATTCGGCCAGGTACAGGATATCTTGATCGATCCTCAGGAACGCCGCATCGCGATCGTTCGTGTCCGACGCGGTGGTCCCTTCCGGGGTGACGTCAGTGACGTACCGTTCTCTGACCTCCACGGCATCGGGCGCGATGCCGTGATGGTTCCGAGCAGCCAGGTACTGCGCCCGGCCATTGCCACAACGGAGCACCTGCGCCGGATCGATGACCTCGTCGGTTCACGGGTGGTCACGGAACGTGGTGAGGCAGCTGGTACGGTGGACGATGCCGAGATCGATCCCCAAACCGGTGCCGTGATGCACCTCCTCATCGCACTGCCCAGCATCAGCGGCTTGCTCGGCCGTCGCCGGACCGTGTCGATCGATCAGGTTCGGACCATCGGGCGGGATGCGGTGGTCCTGGCTGCGCCACCATCGGAGGGAACCCAGGAAGCTGGTACCGCGAACGCAGCGGAAGCAGCGTCCGACCAATGAAACGGATCAGAGAAGGCGCGCGATGAGGAGACCGACCAGGGGAGCCGGGACGACATCGCGCATCAGCGCCAGCCAGAGCGGTAGGCGTGGGGCCGGTCGCAGCAGTCGCCAGATCGTCGCCACCATCCACCACAGTCCACTCGCGAAGAGGACAATGGACCAACTGGTCATAGTCTCCTCTCTCGAATGGTGACGGAGCGTGCAATGCGGATCCTCTTTGTCTCCCCGTTCGATTTCAGCTGTCCTGGTGGCGTCAACGAGCACATTCTCCATCTCGATGCAGAATATCGCAAGCTTGGCCACCAGACCCGTATCCTGACTCCGCGCTCGCCGGGCGAAGCAGAAAGCGATGACGGTCACATCGTCAAGCTCGGCGTCGCCGTACCGATCCCCGCCAACGGATCGACAGCACGGATCACGCTCTCGCCGTTCGTTTCCGGCAAGGTGAAGGATCTCCTGCGCCGCGAACGGTTCGACATCGTCCATCTCCACGAGCCGCTGGCCCCGATGTTACCGCAGCTGGCGCTGCTCCACTCCCGGTCGGTCAATGTCGGCACGTTTCACGCTGCCCGAGCCCACAACTGGGGCTACCTTTCGGCTCGTCCCCTTTTGAGCCTCCTCTTCGCCAAACTGCACGGACGCATCGCCGTTTCACCAGCAGCGTTGGAATCGATCGCGCGCTATTTCCCCGGTTATTACGAACTCATCCCCAACGGGATCGATGTTCAGCGCTTCCGGCCCGACGTTTCCCCGATCGCCCAGTTCGGCCGACCGACCCTGCTCTTCGTCGGTCGCTTCAACGAGTCCCGGAAAGGGTTGCGCTATCTCATCGAAGCCCTGGCACTCGTCCGTCGCGAATTTCCCGACGTGCTCTTGCTGGTCGTCGGTCCCGGTGATCCCGCACGCTATGCTCGGCAGCTGGAACGCCACGAACTCGTCGATCATGTTCGTTTCACCGGCCCTGTGGCGGATGAGGTGTTGCCTGCTTACTACACAGCGTGCGACGTGTTCTGTGCCCCAGCCACGGGCGGCGAAAGCTTTGGGATCGTCCTGCTCGAAGCGATGGCCAGCGGCAAGCCGGTCGTGGCCACCGATATCCGCGGCTTTCGCTTCGTCCTGCGCCACGGTATCGAGGGGTTGCTCGTCGAACGGAAGAATCCCGAGGTGCTCGCCCTCGCGCTCGTGCACCTTCTCGCAGACCCGGCACTGCGCGAGCGATTGGGAAAGGCCGGACGGCAGCGAGCCAAGCAGTTCTCCTGGGCAGCGATCGCCCAGCGGACACTCGCGTACTACGAGCGACTCTTGCGCGGTGTTCGCGAGACGACAACCGAACCACCGATCGATTGGTGGACCTCGCTCCGTCTCGCCTTGAAGGCATGGTCAGGGAGGTAAGCTGCAGTGCTCAGTTCACTGGTAGCCGACCGGGTCCGCCTCCGCTTGCAGCGAGTCGGCGAACTCGTCGGGCGAACTGGCCTCACACCCAACCAGTTGACGGTGATCGGATTGTTCCTCAACGGGCTCGTCGGATGGGTCACCGCGGAGGGAGCTTTTCGCTGGGCCGGTGGGCTCCTACTCCTCGCCGGGATCTTCGACATGCTGGATGGGGCAGTCGCCCGTGCTACCGGGCGCGTCACGCGCTTCGGCGGCATCCTCGATTCGGTTCTGGACCGCTACGCCGAGGCACTGGTCATCGGCGGACTCCTCGTCTGGTTCACCCGTTCCTCGGCGGGAACGGTGCCGGTTCTCCTCTGCTACGCCGTCATCGTCGGCTCCATTCTCGTGAGCTATGTCCGCGCGCGTGCTGAAGGTGCTGGTCTCCAGTTGACGCAGGGCTTTTTCGCCCGACCGGAACGCATCATCGTGCTGGCGCTCGGACTCTTAGCCGAGCGACCGATCTGGGCGCTCTGGCTCCTGGCCGCGGCGACCAACCTGACGGTGCTCCAGCGGCTCTGGCTGGTCCGACGCGCCTCTGGAGCATGAGTCTCATGCGTCGGATCATGCTGCTCCTTCTGCTTCTCGGGATCCTGACCGGCTGCCTGCCAGTCGGTCGTTCCCCTGCTGGCCCGGCCAGCGAGATGACGCTGGCCGTTCTCGATGTCGGCCAGGGGCTAGCGGTCGCCATCGTGACGCCTGACGGACACGCCCTGGTGTACGATGCGGGGAACAGTCGCCAGGACGTTGAACGGGTGATCATCCCGTTCCTGCGCGCTCGTGGTATCGAGCGTCTCGACTACGCGGTCCTGAGCCATCCGGATCAGGACCATGTCGGTGGCATGCCGGCGCTCCTGGCGAACTTTCCCGTCGCTGCCTACGTCGATCCGGTCCTGCCCTCGACCAATCGTGCGTATGCCGAGACATTGCGCCTCGTCGCCCAAAAGGGGATACGCCCCATTCGGGCGGAACGCGGCCTGGTCCTGCCGCTCGGCGAGCAGGTCACTGCTCGCGTCCTCTGGCCCGAGCGCCCGTTCCTGCGAGCGCCAGACGGTACCGTGAGCGACAACGATAACTGTGTGGTGCTGCTCGTCGAGTACGGCGCCATGCGCATCCTGCTGCCTGGTGACCTCGAGGAGCGAGGAGAAGCCGAGCTCGTCACGCGCGACGGCGAAGGGCTCCATGCGGATATTCTGGTCGTCGGCCATCATGGCAGCCGAACGTCGTCGAGTGAACCGTTCCTCGCCGCGGTGCGGCCAGCTGTCGCTCTCATCTCGGTGGGAGCAGGAAATCCATACGGACATCCCCATCGGGTAACACTCGACCGGCTGCGACGAGCTGGTGCCCAGATTTACCGGACCGATCGCGACGGCAGCGTCCTGGTCGTCACGGATGGGAAGCAGTACGAGATCCGGACAGAGAGGACCCGATCATGACCGCCCTGCGACTCTGGGCGACAGTCGACCGCTTCGAGATGACCGAAGAAGGGCAGGAACTCGCTGTGCTGGTCTTCGACGATGGGCAGCAACTCGTCGTGCCACGCACCGCGCTCCCTTGGGCACGGCGGGGGACGGTGTTGCGCGTCACCCTGGAGCAGGATACCGCAGCCGAGGAGGAGCGCCGGGGCGAAATCGAGCGACTGCAGCGACAATTGTTCGGGGAGGAGGAGCCATGACGATGTGGCGTCTCGGCGTTGTGTCGCTGCTGGTCGTGCTGCTCGCCGCGGGATGCCTGCCGTTCGGCCGTGCCACACCGACCGTGACACCGACGCTCGTCCCCACCCCGACCTCTCTCCCGGTCCTACCGGTCGTGACGCCGACGCCAGCTCCAGCCAACCTGTCCAGCATGACCCCGACTCCAACGGCGCCCGCAGCGCAACCGACCGGGGAAGGGACAACGTACGTCGTCCAACCAGGTGATACGCTCTACACCATTGCAGTCCGCTTCGGCGTCTCGCTGCAAGCCTTGATCGAGGCCAACCGGATCGAGGATCCGAACCAGCTGCAAGCTGGACAAGTGCTGGTGATCCCACGCCAGCAGTGATGCAGCAGAGAGCATCTGACCGATCAGTCTTGCCGAGCGTGCGCTCGATCCGTACCGAGCCATAGTAGCGCTTCCACCAAGCTGAGCCGACTGTGAAAGCCGCGGCACGCAGCGATACGGACTGGACCCTCCAGTCCTGGCCTTGCTTGGGGAACGGACTTCCCTGACGAGCCGGAGCGTCGCCTCCAGGCCACAGGCCCGCCACGCGTCCGGGGCGGGATGCGCCTGACGATCGCCTGCCGAGGTGCGCACTGACCTGGCGTGCCAGCATCGTGAGCAGTCCACCTGGTTTGGCACCGCGACTGACTCGGCGTATCCTGAACGCAGCACCGGTGTTCCAAGTGGAATGCTCGCCATGCAGTCATCGACCTCTCCCCTCCCAACCCGGCTTCGGACTCGCTTCTGGCAGGCCAGTCTGGTGCTGGCTGTCCTGCTCCTGCTGGGATGGCCTGAGCCGGCTCGTGCGGTCCGCGATGGACCAGACCGTATCTACTTCCCGCAGACCGGTCACTTTTTGGCCTTCGGTTTTCTGGATTTCTGGCTCGCTCACGGCGATACCTTGCTCTTCGGCTACCCGCTGAGCGAGGAACTCGATGAGGGTGGGCTCACGGTTCAGTATTTCGAGCGAGCGGTGTTCGAATGGCACCCAGAGGCACCAGCCGAATGGCGCGTGCAGCTCCGCCGTTTGGGAGCCGAGACGAGACAGGGACGCTCCGACCGGGCCTTTCGCCCGACGCCGCCGATCGAGCTGACCGCCTGCCGGTACTTCCCCGAGACACAGCACAATCTCTGTTCCGGTTTCCGAGCTTTTTGGGAACGGCACGGCGGACTCCGTATCTTCGGCTACCCGATCAGCGAGGAACTGAGCGAAGACGGGTTGACTGTCCAGTATTTCGAGCGGGCGCGACTGGAATGGCATCCGGAAGCACGCGGCACTTACGACGAAATCCAGGTCACCCCGCTCGGGGCTTGGGCAGCCGACCGGATCGGCACTGCTGGCGATCCGCTTCCCCAACCGCCTGGTGTGCCGGTCTTCGACCCCGAACGCTTTCCGCGAGCGCCTGCTCTCGTCCGCACACCACCAGCCGGCGCCCCGGTGCAGGAAACCAAGTGGATCGAAGTCGACCTGAGCCAGCAGGCCTTGCGTGCCTGGGAAGGAGATCGCTTGGTCTTTTCAACCCTGGTCTCCACCGGCTTGCCTCAGTACCCGACACCCGTGGGCACGTTCCGGGTGTACGTTAAGGTGCGCTACGAGCGGATGCGTGGCGGCACGCCCGGGATCGACTACTATGCTCTGCCCAATGTCCCGCACACGATGTATTTCTACCGCGGCTATGCACTGCATGGCGCGTACTGGCACAACAACTTCGGCCACCCGATGAGCCATGGCTGTGTCAATCTGCCCCTGGACGCCGCAGCCTGGCTCTACGATTGGACTCCGCTGGGAACGGTCGTGTGGATACATCCCTGACCAGATGCTCGCGTCGTGGTATACCCACCGCCGGAATGCAGCAGGACGGGGGAGCAGTACCGCGTGGCGCGTTTCCTTGGCTGTCTCCTGGTCATGCTCATCGTGACGACCTCCTGCCGACAGGCTCCTACGACACCGGCGCCGTCCATCGCCCCCTCTTCCCCGATCCCGACCGTGAGCGCCGAACCGAGCCCGACCATCCCGGTCCTTCCGACTCCCTCGGTACCAGTCGATCTGCCTCCTTCATGTTCCATGGCGAGCACGATGGAATCGCTCCAAACATTCCTCTGGGCAGTGAGCCGAACCGACCTTCCCCTGCTCCGCCAGCTGATTCTCACCAGCGAGACCACCACGATGAGACGATGGTTTGCGGTCATCCCACGCGAGCCGGATCGACTCGCCACCGGTCTCTTCGCCGAGCGCCCCGAAGCGTTTCTGGATTGGGTCGAGCAGCGAGCGCTCCAGCGTGAGCGCTGGAGCATCCTCGAGTTTCTCCGTTTTCAGCCGGAAGAGACCGATCGCGTGCGCGTGACCGCAGCACTCTTGCGCGAGGCCGACGACCTGCTGGCGAAACCGATGGTCACGATGATCGAGCTCGATTGTCAGCGCGGTACCGTCATCTCGGTCATCGTTGGCGCGATCGGTGGCCAGGATGTACCGGAGCGTGCCGAAGATCTTCTCGCGAGCGCGCTCAGCCAGCGTCCCCTGCGCGGGATCGAGGGAAGCCCGAACTGCCCGCGCAGCCCGTGGGCTTTTGGCACAGCAGTCGGCGAAGGGCCTGTGTACTTGGAAATCGGGCCGGACGCTGTCGTCAATCTCGGAAACCTGATCGCTCGCGGTCAAACAGGACTCCGCGTCTCGACAATCGTCGACGCGAGCGAGCGTGGACCAGTGCTGCTGCGCTTATTCCGCGCGACAGATCTCTCACTGCTTCCTTCGGCAGGGGAACACTCTGCGTGGTTCATCGAGCCGGACGTCACAACTCCGCGCCGAATCGTCCTCGACCTTCCGGTGGATGCCCCAGGTTGCTACGTGCTCCAGGCGGACGGTCCCACGTGGCAAACACAGCTCGTCTTCGAGGTCGTTCCCGAAACCATCGAGTTCCTCGCTCCCACGCTGGCTGGCGTGACGTTGCCGGTTCAGCTGCAGGTCCTTTCCGCTGTCCGCGATGGCCCGGAGAGCGTTCGCGTCAGCCTGGCTGGGCCAACGCTCGTGGTTCGCATGCAAATCAGTCTCGGTGGGCTCGGAACCCCCTACCTGGGACCAGCTACCCACTGCACTCAAGAATTGGATTCGATCGAACTCTGCTGGACACCCCATCCGGTCTGGGGTTGGCCCCAAACCGCGGTCTGGGACGATGGCATCCGGCGCTACCAGTTGGCTATTCTCGCCGGTGGGCGCGATGCGTGGAGCCAGAACGACCTCTTGGAACTGGTACGCCAGGTGAGTCGCAGTGGGAGCGACTAACCGCGGAGAAGACCGCGATCGGTTTGCCGGCTGCTCGTCCGTACTGCTCGGCATGTCAGCTTTGCTCTTTTTCTCGGCCCCCAGCGCGCGAGGATCGACGCGGAGCGGATGATGCGCTACCGTAGGGTTCGATCCGAATCGCCCTGGAGGAATGCGTATGACAGTACCCGAGAGAATCCCCGACATCGAACGACCGCCGCGCGAGCTGATTGAGGCACTCCAGGCCGACGTCAGTAGCGCAGCGGCGACTGGTGCGCTGTATCGGCTCGGTCTCCGCGACTCCCACCTTCGAGGCCTGGTGAGCTACTCCCCCGGCATGAAGGTCGTCGGCCCGGCACTCACCTTGCAGCTCATGCCGAAGCGCGAGGACGTCTATACGCTCGAGGAGTATGGGGACGTCGAGCGGCAGCTGCATCGCCACGTCCTCTACAAGGCCCAGCCAGGCGATGTCGTCGTCGTCGACGCGCGTGGTCACCTGGGGTCGGGCGTATTCGGTGAGATGATGCTGACGTACTTCAAAGCCAAAGGCGGCGTCGGCGTCGTCGTCGATGGCTGTATCCGCGACTTTCCCCGCGTCAAACAGCTCGGCCTCGGACTCTGGCTGCGCGGCGTCACCCCGAACTTCCACACGCAAACCGATCTCTTTCCTTTTGCAGTCAATGTCCCCATCGCCTGCGGTGAGCGACTGATCTTTCCGGGTGACATCATCATCGCCGATGACGACGGCGCGGTGATCGTACCGCGCAAGCTCGCCGAAGCCGTCCTGGCCGATGCCCATGAGCACGCCGAGTGGGAGGAGTTCGCCCGGGAACGCCTCGCTGCTGGCGGGGACCTGCGGAAGTACTATCCGCTTTCCGAGGAAGCACGCCGCGAGTACGAGCAGTGGCGTGAGCATCGCTCTTCCTGAAGCGAGGCTGGTCCCTCGCCCCGCTCGCCCGGCTGCGTTACGATAGCCTCGACTGAGCGAGCTGGGAGGGCGAGCATGGAGATCGATCTCCTCATCCGCAACGGGCGCGTGGTGGACGGGACCGGGAATCCCTGGTTTCAGGCCGACGTCGCCGTCCGCGGCGACCGGATCGTCGCCGTCGCGCCACCCGGTCGGATCGAGCCGAGGAACGCGCGCGAAGTGGTCGATGCGAGCGGGTGCGTCGTCTCTCCTGGTTTCATCGACATCCAGAGCCACTCGATCTACCCGCTCATGCGCGATGGTCGCTCGCTCTCCAAGATCGCGCAGGGAGTCACGACCGAGATCATGGGTGAGGGGTGGACACCAGCCCCGTTCGGAGGCCGCATCAGCGAACCGATCCCCAGCGCCTACTTCGCTCGTCGCTTACCCGAATGGGAAGAGCGCGCGCGGCAGTGGCGGCGCTTCCGCGATTGGCTCGAAGCGATGCTCGAGCGTGGGGTCTCACTGAACATCGGTTCCTTCCTGGCTGGTGGAACGCTCCGCGAGTACGTCAAGGGCTACGACATGTCACCGGCGAGCCCGGACGAGATCACCGCCATGCGGCGTCTCGTCGCCGAAGCGATGGAAGATGGAGCCTTCGGGGTCGCCTACGCGCTGATCTATCCTCCCGACGCGTATGCCTCCACCGACGAGATCGTGGAAATCTGCCGGGAAGTGGCGCGCTGGGGCGGCCTCTACATCACGCACATCCGTTCCGAGGGTGAGCGACTCTTCGAGGCGCTCGAGGAAGCGATCCAGATCGGCCAGCAGGCTGGCATCCCGGTCGAGATCTACCACCTCAAGGCATCGGGACGCCGCAACTGGTGGAAGTTTCCCAGCGTGCTGGAACGGATCGAGCGCGCTCGACGCGACGGAATCGACGTCACCGCCGACGTCTACCCCTACACCGCAGCGGGAACCGGTCTCGCCTCCGTCTTGCCACCCTGGGTGGCAGCCGGCGGACGCTTCTACGAGAACCTGCGCGACCCCGCCATGCGCGAGCCGATTCGGCGAGAGGTCACCAACCCGTCCGGCGACTGGGAAGCGCTCGGCACCGAGGCCGGCCCGGAGGGGATCATGCCGGTCGGTCTGCACCATCCCAGCCTGCTGCGCTTCGTCGGTAAGCGGCTCTCCGAAATCGCAGCGGAGCGCGGGCAGGACTGGATCGATGCCGCGATCGATCTCCTTTCGATCGAAGGACGGAATATCTTCACGATCTACTTCGTGATGGACGAGACGAACGTGCGGGCAGCGCTCCGGCAACCTTGGATCAAGGTCGCGACCGATGCCGGTGGACTCGATCCGGCCTGGGCACGCGCCGAGGGTCCCGTGCATCCGCGCGCCTACGGCACCTACCCCCGCGTCCTGGCCCGCTTCGTGCGGGAACTGCGCGACCTGACACTGGAAGAGGCGATCCGCAAGATGACCTCGGCAGTGGCAGACCGGCTGGGAATCCGCGACCGCGGACAGGTGCGCCCCGGCTTCTTCGCCGACCTCGTCGTTTTCGATCCCGAGTCGGTCGCCGATCGAGCCACGTTCGAGGATCCGCACCAGCTTGCAACCGGAATCCGCTCCGTTTGGGTCAACGGCGTCTGCGTGCTCCGCGACGGTATCCACACCGGAGCCATGCCAGGCCGCATCGTCTCCGGCCCGGCCCGTGCGTAAGGGAGGATCGATGCTCGCGCTCCAGATCGTGGAGAGTGTGCCGCGCTATCTCCTAGCCAAGGCGGTCGGTCGCTGGCAACCTGCGGCGTACTGGAACGGCCTCGGGCTTCTCCAGTTACGCGACGTCCCCGAGCCCCGCCTGCCGACACCAGAATGGGTCAGGATCACCACGCGCTACAGTGGGATCTGTGGAAGCGACGTCGGACTGATCACCCTGCACGCCAGCCCGACCACCTCGCCGCTGGTCTCTTTCCCTTTCACGCTCGGCCATGAGGTAACCGGACAGATCAGCGAGCTCGGCTCAGCAGTGGATGGCTTTCTGGTCGGGCAACGCGTCACGGTCAACCCGCTGCTCGCGTGTGCCGCACGCGGTTTTCGGGAACCATGTAGCGAGTGCGCGCGCGGTCTCCCGAACCGCTGTCTCCGCTTCCGCGAAGGCACGATCGCGCCCGGTATCATGATCGGCTTCTGCCGCGACACGGGTGGAGGCTGGAGCGCCAGTTTCGTCGCTCACCGAGCACAGCTGATCCCGATCCCTGACCAGCTGACAGACGAGGAAGCCGTGTTGGCCGAGCCGTTCGGTGTCGCGCTCCATGCAGTGCTCCAAAACCGACCTCCCGACACAGCGACCGTTCTCGTCCTCGGTGCTGGCATCATCGGACTCCTGACGGTCGCCGCACTGCGAGCGATCGGATCGCAAGCCCGCATCCTGGTGACGGCAAAGTATCCGTTCCAAGCCCGAGCTGCCGAGCGACTCGGAGCCGATCTCGTTCTCCTGGGGCGGACAGGCCCGGCACTCTATCGCGAGATCGCGCGCCTCACGGGTGCGCGTGTCCTGCGTGCACGCTTCGGTCGCTGGTTGGTCCAGGGTGGGGTCGACCAGGTATTCGACTGTGTGGGTTCCAGTCGGTCCGTCCACGACGCGCTCACGCTCACGCGGGCTGGCGGGCGCGTGGTCCTCGTCGGTCTGGCCAGCGACCCACGCAACGTGGACTGGACGCCGATCTGGCTGCGCGAGGTCGAGATCCGTGGGTCGATGGCCTATGCGGAGGAAGAACTGGACGGCATCCGTGCCTCGAGCATCGCCCATGGAGTGCGGCTGATGGCCGAGCGTCGCGTCGAGTTGGGCTGGCTCGTCACCCATCGCTTCGCACTCGCCGAGTACCGGGAAGCGCTGGCGACGGTGACTGGCAAAGGGGCGAACGGCGTCATCAAGGCCGTCTTCGCCTTTCCCGGCGGCAACCGAGTCTGAGGGGATCACCGCTCGAGCGCAACCGACCCGAGACGACATCCCCAGTAGGTTACGCTCGCTGCGATCAGGCCATCGGGACTTGCGGGATCAGCTTCCCATCGATGCGCTCCAGGATCTCGTCCATGTTCCGCCCGGTGATCGTCACCCCGTGATTCTTGAGGCCGATCACCGCTCGCGTCGGATCAGGCTCCTGGGCGAGCACGTTGGAGACCGCCAGTGCCAGCTCCAGCGTCCCACACGGGTAATTGATCTCGGTCGAGCGGATACCATCCATCCAGGCATGGACATGGACGATCGCACCGATGTCCGGATGTTGCTGGTAGATCATCCAGTGCTCGATCGCATCGACCGAAACCCGACGCGGTTCGACGTTGGGCGGGACGCTCAACACGATGGCAGGAATAGTGGGATCGAACCCGCTGACCAGCAGGATGTCCCGGCCGATGACCTCGAGCTGCGCCTTGTTCACGCCACTGGCACTCATCCAGAAGCGGTGCCGATCCTTGCGGGCGCTCAAGTTGCCGTAGCTCAGCCCGCCGAGGCCGTACAGGCGCTTGACGTGCCGCAAGTCATCCTCGCTCAGGAGTTCGTGAACGGGAAACGGTGCGGGGAGCAGGTTCATCGCTTCCAGTCGCTTCCCGGCCCGCGAGATCTGCTCCGTGATCTCGTCACCGTTCCAGAGTTCCGGCTCGAGGTCGGTGCGGAACACGTTGTTGATGACGAGACGCGATGCCGCCAGGGGATGCAAGCGCTCGTAGATCGTCGCGAAAAACTGAGCGTCCTCGCCTTCCTGATAGGGGATACCGTAATGACCGCGCTCCAGGGTGACGAAATGCGCCTCTGGTCCTCCCGGCCCCGGAACCAAGATGAGCACGAGGTTCGCGAGCGCGTAGAGCAGGAAGGGATAGCAAGCGCTCAGGACGTCCGCCGGACGCTCCGGGAGCTCGGTAATGCCGACGACGAACGTCGCCTGCGCTTTGCGGCGATAACGGCGCGGCCGATCATGCTGGAAGACGCTGAGCACGAGCCGGATATCGGGAATCGCCTGCTCATGGTAGATGTGACCGTGCCGCTCCAGTTCCTGCCGCAGACCCTCGACAAACCAGCGCAGGCGCGGAGTTGGCGGTTCCCCATAGATGGTAAACGTGCCGCTTTCCGGCTCTTCGGAAAGAAGACGCAATGCCTCGGCGAGCGCCTCGACCTGGTTATACATCTTTTGCTCTGTCGTCATCGTTCGCGTCGTTCTCCTCGACTGTTCTCGTGTCGGGCCATACCCCGTCGCCCGATTGTGGCAGAGGAGTTATCGCGGGGTCAAGCAGAACCGTCGCAGGCACCACGCGGCACGCGAAGAGACAATGCCTTGGGGGCGACCCACGCCTCGATATCTGTCGTCCCCACCACCTCACCATCCGTTTCGATCCGCACAGGCTCGACACTGCGCACCGCGACGCGACGAGCGGTCCAATGCTCGACGGCTGGATGAGCAAGGTGCGTCCCTCGATAGACCGCCGGAAGCAGGGAACCGAGCAGGGCGAATCGCGAGACGTGACGCAAGGCGAAGACTTCCAGCTTCTCGTCCGTCACCGACGCCATCGGTGCGATCCGCATGCCACCGGCATGGAAGCGGCCGTTGGCCAGCGCGACCATGAGCGCTGGGCCGCGAAACACTGTCGTGCCCTCGATCTCGATCGCGAGTTCGGCCGGTCGATGACGGAGAATCGTCCGCATCGCGCCGACCAGATAAGCGAGGAACCCACCGAGTTGCTTGGTCGATTGGCTCACCCAGGCCGCCGTCTCCGCCCCGAGCCCGATATCCGCCATGTTGACGAAGTAGCGCTGACGGGAGGAGCCATCGCAGGCGCGAAAGCGGATCGCGCCGATATCGACGCGGCAGCGCTGCCCGTAGCGCAGGAGATCGACCGCCTGTTCCGGGCGAACGATACCGAAGAGCCGTGGAAAATCGCGCCCCGTCCCGCACGGTACGATGGTGAGCGTCACCGGGCCGATCGGTTGTCCCTGCGCATCCACACAGCCATTGACGACCTCGTTCACTGTGCCATCGCCACCGATGACCAGGAGTTCTCGGGCGCCACGTTCGACCAGTTGCCGAGCCAGAGCGATCCCCGCCCCCGGCTCGGTCGTGTGCACTTCCTCCACGCGCAGGCCGAGCGACTCCAGGCGACGACGCACCGCCGGCCAGGCACGAGCCGGACGACCGCTTCCTGCCACCGGATTCACGATGGCATGCACGGTTTCGGTCGGCAGAGTCGTCAGCCCCTGCGCTGTTCTGATTCGGGTCTCTTCCATCACTGAGCGCCCTCATCCACTGTCTTCTGTCATCGTACCGTACAGTGAACGATCCGTGAAGGCGGGAATACAGGACCTTCCAGTGAGGCAGAAAACTACCGAAATTGCCGCCCTGGATTTGACGGATGCCACCGGACATGTTATCCTGCGCGTGAGGATCGGGGAATCGGCGAGTTCGGCATCACGACGAGCGAATCGACGAGCCGCTGAGGGAAGGGAAGCCGGATAGGGACGATGCCGACCAACCCGCCGAGCGAGGAGTATCGTGAGCCGTCCGCCACCCGAGAGGTGCGCTTCGGCTGGACGCCTGAGCTGGACGCCGCACGCGAACCAGCGAATGGGCATCTGAACGGGTACCCCGCGATCGAATCGACCGACGCAGTGCACGAGCGGCTCGCTGCACGGAGCAATGGTGTGTTCGCGGGCAGTGCGAACGGCACCGTCGTCGCCCCTCCCAAACCGCCACGACCTCTCCTGCATCCACCGAAACGAACGGAGCAGCGGCTCCAGCGCCGGTGGACGAATGGCACGATCGGACGCTGGTGCCTCCATCTCGCGGTCGTCGTCTGCGTCGCCACAGTTGCGATCGGCGGAGGATTCTGGCGACGCCCCGTGCCGATCCGTGTCGCAGCTGGAACGGACCAGATCACGGTGATCCAGGACGTCCTGCCCGGCGCGCAGGGCCAAACGGTCGCGAGCGTTCCCGCTCTGACGGTGAGCGATCCGCGCCTCGGTTATCTGGCGACGGGTGGACTCGCTGTCAAGCCAGATGTCCTCGTGCTCGATACCTATGTGACGGCAGCGGGGGAAACGATCTACGATGTGGCGCGAGCGACTGGCCGGAGCATCGAGACGCTGCTCTGGGCGAATAATCTCCTCGATCCTGGAGCACCGTTACCGGCTGGGCTGCAGCTCCGCGTTCCACCAGTCGATGGCATGCTGCACCTGGTGCGCGAGGGCGACACGATCGAGGCGATCGCGGCACGCTACGGTGTGCAACCCGACGCGATCACCGGCTACGAGCCCAACGGCGTGCAGCGTGACACCGATCTGGTGCCGAATCGCCTGATCATGGTACCGGGCGGCAAGATGCCCCAACGCGACCGCGTGGTGATGTACACCGTCCAGGAAGGGGATACGCTCTGGAAGATCGCCCAGCGCTTCGGTCTCAAGGTGCAGACGATCACCTGGGCGAACTCCTTGCCTGATCCTGAACTGATCTATCCCGGCCAGCAGCTGGCGATCTTGCCGACCGATGGCGTCATGGTCAAAGTCAAGGAAGGCGACACGATCGAATCCTTGGCCAAGTACTGGGGAGTCGAGCCGGACGCGATCCGCAACTACCCGATGAACGGGATCGGGCCGAACGGCGTCCTGCGCGTAGGCCAGCTCGTGATGATCCCGGGCGGTGAGCCACCCCCGCCACCGCCGCCACCACCGCCGCCTCCCGCCCCACGGGCATCAGCGCCGAGCAATCCACCCGCTCAGCGTCAAGCACCCCGTGGCTCCTTCATCTGGCCGACGACCGGGGTCATCACGCAGTACTTCCATGCCCGGCATAACGGGTGGGACATCGCCAACAACATGTACACACCGATCGTGGCGGCTGACAGCGGAACGGTCATTTTCAGCGGGTGGAACAACTACGGGCTCGGGTACGCCGTTGCGATCGATCACGGAAACGGCTTCGTGACCTGGTACGGGCACATGGCCGAACCACCACCAGTGCAAGTCGGACAGTGGGTCAACCGGGGACAGTACATCGGCCCAATGGGGAGCACCGGCTACTCGACCGGCCCGCATGTCCACTTCATCATCATGTACAACGGCGTCTACCAGGACCCGGCGCTCTACCTGGGATGAGGCCGGTGAGAGGAAGGGCACGACCATGATTCGACCACTCAGCGCACTGTTCGGGTTGTTCAGCCGAGACCTCGGTATCGACCTGGGCACGGCGAACACGCTCGTCTACGTGCGCGGCAAGGGTATCGTCATCTCCGAGCCATCCGTTGTCGCGGTCGATAAGAAGACGCGGCGGGTACTGGCTGTCGGCGTCGAAGCCAAGGCGATGGTCGGCAAAACACCGGATACGATCGTCGCCGTCCGTCCGCTCAAGGACGGAGTCATCGCCGACTTCGATACCGTGGAGATCATGCTGCACTATTTCATCCGGAAGGTCCACGCGCAGCAACTCCTGACTCCCCATCCTCGAGTCGTCATCGGTATCCCCTCCGGCGTCACCGAAGTGGAAAAGCGTGCTGCCAAGGATGCCGCACTCAGTGCCGGCGCTCGGGAGGCGTACACGATCGAGGAGCCGATGGCGGCTGCCATCGGCGCCGGTCTTCCCATCAACGAGCCGGTCGGCAGCATGATCGTCGATATCGGCGGTGGGACGACCGAGGTTGCGGTCATCTCGCTGGGTGGCATCGTCGTCAATCGCTCTATCCGCGTGGCAGGAGACGAGATCGACGAGGCGATCGTCCAGTGGGCACGACGTGACCATAACCTGATCATCGGTGAGCGGACCGCCGAGAACGCCAAGATCGCCGCCGGCTCCGCCTACCCGCTCGAAGAAGAACGGCGGGTCGTCTTGCGGGGGCGGGACGTGCTCACTGGCCTGCCCAAAGCGGTCGAAGTGAGTTCGGTCGAGATCCGCGAAGCGATCGCCGGACCAGTCAACCAGATCATCGAGGCGGTCCGCTCCTGCGTCGAAGAGACGCCACCGGAACTCCTGGCTGACATCATGGAGCGAGGGATCGTGCTTGCAGGCGGCGGGGCACTCCTCATGGGCCTGGACAAGCGTCTCCAGGCTGAACTTCGGATCCCGGTCTACCTCGCCGACGACCCGCTGACCTGTGTCGCTCGCGGCACGGGCCGCGTCGCGGAAGCGCTCCACCTCTACCAGCGCGCTCTGCAAGGGACGCAACAACGACGCGTACCGGCTGCTTCGAGCTCGACGACCTGACACGGATGAGGCATGCCGCTCACGCTCAAGCGCACGACGCTCTTCATCGTGATCCTCCTCCTGGCCAGCACGGTGCTCGTGGTTCTCGACCGCCAGCAGCGACTGGGCGGGATCACCGCTCCGCTGACCGGCCTGGTCACGGATGTCCAGCGCGGCATCGCACCAGTCTTCGCGTCCCTTCCTGTTCCCGCCACAAGCTCCGAGCGCGAACTCCGTGCGGAAGTCGAGCGCTTGCGCGCGGAGCGAAACGCGCTCCTCGCCGAGGTCGCCCGCCTGCGACAAGCGCAGCAGGAACTCGACCAGCTGCGCGCCCAGTTGCGTTTTCAGCAAGAGCATCCTGGACTCCAGCTCGTCCCGGCACGCATCATCGGATTCGATCCGGAACGACCACAACGGGTCTTCGTCATCGATCGAGGCAGCGAGGCAGGAATCCGCGTCGGTATGGCAGTGCTGGATCCCAACGTCCTCGTGGGCATCGTGACACGGGTCGAGCCTGACCGCTGCCAGGTGACCGCGGTGACCGACCCCTCCATCCAGCTCGGCGCGCAACTCTCGGAATCGGGCGCCGAAGGGATCGTCTATGGCCAGGGCTGGCGAGGAAGCGGTTTGCTGATTCTCCGGCACCTTCCTCCGGACACGCCGTATCGAAACGGCGAACTCGTCGTCACGTCGGGACGCACCGCCGGCATTCCGCCAGGCCTCGTCATCGGTGTGGTGATCGGCGGCTCGCGCCAGGTCGCTGACGACGAGCTGCGCTTGACCGTCCGACCGCTCGTCGATATCCCATCGCTCCGCACAGCCAGCGTGCTGGTGAGCAGTGCGACCCAGTAGACTGGAGGCATGAACGTTTCGACGCTGCTCGCCATCGCAGCCGGTCGGCTGACAGTTCAGGCAACTCGCCGCCTGCGGCTCGGCGGTGGCACGGCGCTTCCGGGATTGCTCGCACTCCGCATCGCGCCGGATTTCCTGACGACGGCAGGTCGCGCGCTTCCGCAGGGGGCAGTCCTCATCGCGGGAACCAACGGAAAGACGACGACTGCGCGGCTCCTGGCTGGAACACTCGAATCGGCCGGCTTGACGATCGTGCACAACCGGTCGGGGAGCAACCTGCCGCGTGGCATCGCTGCCACGCTCCTGGAAACGATCGACTGGTCAGGCATGGTCCACCGTGACCTAGGCATCTTCGAGGTCGACGAGTTCGCCCTTCCGGAGATCGCCCAGGCGCTGCGTCCTCGCCTGCTCGTCCTGCTCAACCTGTTCCGCGACCAACTCGACCGGTACGGTGAACTGGAAACGATCGTCCGCGTCTGGGAGCGCGCCCTGGACTCGCTTCCACTGGAGACGCTCCTCGTGGTCGATGCCGATGACCCGATCCTCGCTGCGCTGACCGAACGGTTCGCGGATCGGCGCTGGACCTTCGGGCTCGCTGACCCCCGTATCGCCCTGCCTGCCCTGCCGCATGCTGCCGACTGGCGCTCTTGCCCGCGGTGCGGTGCTCCGCTCGCGTACGAGCAGGTTTTTCTCGGCCATCTCGGTGCCTACCGCTGTACGGCTTGTCCGTTCGCTCGTCCCCCACTGACTGTTGCGGGTCGCTGTGTGCGAACGGAGCACGGGCTACTCGCGGTCGAAGCGGTGTCCGACGAGCGGGAACTCGTCCTCCAGAGCCAGCTCACTGGCGTGTACAACGCCTACAACGTGCTGGCCGCGGCCACGGCGAGTCTGGCTTTGGGGCTCGCACCCGAGCAACTCGCCGCGGGGCTCGCGGGAGTGACGGCAGCTTTTGGCCGACAAGAGCGCGTCGAACTCGCGGGACGAACCGTCACCCTGCTGCTCGTCAAGAATCCGACCGGCTTCAACGAGGCGATCCGCCTGATCGCCGGTGCTGCCCAGCCGCAGCCGGTCCTCATCCTGATCAACGATCTGGACGCGGATGGGCGAGACGTTTCCTGGCTCTGGGACGTCGATCTCGAACCTTTGCAGGCACTCAGCGCACCAGTCAGTACCGGAGGCATCCGCAGCGCAGAGATGGCGCTCCGGCTCGCCTACGCTGGGATCGCGCCAGCACACCAGTTCGCTGGCGTCGCGACCGCGCTGGATCGCTGGGTGGAAACGCTTCCACCCGGCAGTGGCGGCTGGGTCCTGGCGACCTACACCGCGCTGCTGGAACTCCGGCGGGAACTCGCCCGACGGGGGCTGGCTCGCGAGTTCTGGCGCCAGTGAGGGAGCGACCGATGCACCTGACGATCGGCTGGCTCTACGCACGGACCATGAACATCTACGGTGATCGCGGGAACATCGTCACACTCGTGGAACGCTGCCGTCGGCGCGGCATCGCGGTCGACGTGCTGGAGATCGGTGTGGGCGATCCGCTCGAGCCGGGTCGCTGCGATCTTTTCTTCTGGGGCGGAGGCCAAGACCGCGAACAGATCGCCGCCGCGCGCGACCTCGCTGGGCCCAAAGGCGAAACGCTGCGGGCGGAGATCGAACGCGGAGTTCCGCTCCTGGCCGTCTGCGGCGGCTACCAACTCCTCGGACACTTCTATCGGCCGTATGGTGGCCCCGAACTCCCAGGTCTCGGTCTCTTCGACGCCTGGACGATCGCCGGGTCGCGGCGCATGATCGGGAACATCGTCGTGGACTCGGACGAGTTCGGCGAACTGGTCGGCTTCGAGAACCACAGCGGGCAAACGTTCCTCGGGCATAGCGCTCGCCCGCTCGGCCGCGTCCGCATCGGCTGGGGAAACAACGGGCGAGACGGAAGCGAGGGCTGTCGCTATCGGCACGCGATCGGCACGTATCTCCACGGCCCGCTGCTCCCCAAGAACCCTCGTCTCGCCGATTACCTGATCGCGCGTGCCCTCGAACTGCACGGCTGGTCGGGTGAACTCCCGCCGCTCGACGACACCCTCGCCGATCGCGCCCATGCGGAGGCCGTTCGCCGCGCCGAAGACCAGCGCCGTCGTTTCGCCTGGCATCGTCTCCTCAGGCTGCGCTGATCCCGCTCTCGCCGCCGTCCACCGCGATCCAGAGAACGTCGCACAGCGCTCGGAACCAGGTCAACCAGTTCTGGGCAACCGCGTCGCCTGTTTCGGCTCGGACGCGTTGTCCCGGGAACTCCCGGAGCAGTAGCTCGTACGCGATATTCTGGACGCGCCAGGTGTTGATCGGCTCCCGGATATGCGCCGCCACGCGAGCCAGGCCAGCGAGTGTCTCCATGAGAGCGACGTCCCGGGGGTTCGCGCGCCAATCGGTCGCCAGCGTCTCCATCGCCTCCTGGACGGCATAGGCCAGCCCCGGGTGATCGAGATCGAGCTGCCAGGTTTCAGCTTCTCGGAATAACTGCTCGAGCCGCTCGATCGACGGTCGCGGTTCGACCAGCGTATGCCGGAGATCGGCGTTGACCGTCACCTCGGCAGCAGTCAGGAAAGCGCGGGGGATGGGAACGCCGAGTTCGCTGAGGAACCGCATCAGCGGCTGGCTGTCCTCGTACAAGTGCCGATAGAGCTCTTCGGCCTCGGCGAGCGTCGCGGTCAAGATGGTGTCGACCAGCTTGCGTTGCTCGTCCTTGAACAAGGACCGGAGCGAGTACTCGGCGCGGCCGAAGGCGCGATCGAGTGCCCGAACCGTCTCTGCCAGATCAGCGCGAGCGAACGGTTCGTTCACCGCAGCGAGGACCTGTCGGTAGCGTTCCGGCGTACCATCCGGTTCGACCCCACCGACCAGGTTGTGCTCACCGAGGTGCAGCGCTGCTGTCACGAAGGCCTGCTGCCGCCCCGTCAAGCTGGAGCGGACGCGGACTCGCGCCACGTAGAGATGCGCTCGCCCCGCGCGTTGAGCGGTTCCCTCAAGGCGCTCTACCTCATAGCAGCCGATGGCAGCTCGCTCCGGATACTCCTCGAAGAGCGCGCTCAGGGCATAGTGCGCTGCCACGTTGGCCAGCTCGACTCGGGCGGGACGCACCAGTCGCTCCCAGACACCGCGGCCATTCTGGTATTGCGGGAGATTGCTGGGAGCCTGTGCCAGCCGCTCGACGAATTCCTGCTCGAGCGGAACCTGAAAGAGTTCCTCGGCGATCTGAAGAGCGCGCGCTGCCGACTGCAAGGCTTGGACTGTCTCCAAGCCGGACAGTTCGTCGAAAAACCAGGCATCGCTGCTGTACATGCGGAGCGCGTGCCGCTGGAGTTCCAAAGCTTCCAGAACGCGAACCTGTTCTTCCGGCTGGAGCGCGCGCACCTGCCAGCGCTCCAAGAAGCGCCGGACGTTGTCCGGGGAGCGGTCGAGCACGACTTCGATGTAATCGTCGCGGGCAGCCCAGGGATCGCGGAGCAGCGCCCCCAAGTGCCGTTCGTACAGCGGCGCGATGGTATCGCGCAGCCAATCGAGCGCAGCCCGTAGCGGCGCGCGCCATTCCTGCGTCCAGCCGGGATGAGCACCGGTCTGGCAGCCACAGTTGCTGCGCCAGCGCTCGATCCCGTGGGCACAGCTCCACGAGGTCTCCTCGACGATCTGCGCTTCCCACGTCGCCGGGTGCGCGGCCAGATAGGCACCGTACGTCACGACTCGCGCATCGCGCTCGGCCCGCAGCGCCGCGATCGCCGCCGCCAGCGCCATGTCACCGAACCGGCGATGGTGACCATAGGTTTCGCCATCGGTCGCGATATGCGCGAGGCGATCGACCGTATCGCTCGCTGCTGCCAACAAGCGGGCCGCCAGCCGCCGCCCGTCCTGGAGCAGGTCACCGAAGGCGACATCGCGAGCGATCGCACCGTCATAGAAAAAGACGACCAACTCACGGCCAGACGGGAGCGTCACGCGGTAGGGTCGTGTCGTTTCCACACGCCCGCCGGACACGTCTTGCCAGCCGGAGAACCCGGGCGGTCGCACTGCAGCCGCCTGGTGCGGTGCCAGGATGGTGAACGTGATGCCTAACTCCGCGACGACTTCCAGGGTCGCGAGGTCGACCGCCGTTTCGGGCAACCAGATCCCTTCCGGACGTCGCCCGAAACGGTACGTGAAGTCTCGGATACCCCAGAGCAGCTCAGTGCGCCGATCGCGCTCGTTCGCCAGGGGCAAGATGACGTGATGATAGGGGTGCGCGATGGCTGGGCCATGCCCACCGAACCGCTGGCGCCCCTGTCGGTCTGCCTCCAAAATCGCCTGGTAGACCTCGGGAGCCGCCTGCTCGAGCCACCAGAGGAGCGTCGGGCCGAAGTCGAAACTGATCCAGGCATAGTTGTTGACGATGCGCGTGATCCGGCCACGCGCATCGAGGATCCGCGACCACGCGTTGGGGCCATAACACTCGGCAGTGATCCGCTCGTTCCAATCGTGATACGGATACGCGCTGTCCTCGAGTTCGACCACCTCCAGCCAGGGATTTTCCCGGGGTGGTTGATAGAAGTGGCCATGAATGCAGACGTACCTCACCGGACGCTCCCCTCGGTCGCACGCTTGAAGATCAGGATCGCGAGCGGCGGCAGGGTGAGGACGAGCGAGTACGGTCGGCCATGCCAGGGAACCGGCACAGTCTCCACACCACCCAGATTGCTCCAGCCACTCCCCCCGTACTCGCGGGCATCGCTGTTGAGCAACTCGCGCCAGAATCCGGGAGCCGGAGCACCGACACGGTAGTTCTGTCGCGGCACGGGGGTGAAATTGCAGACGATCAGTAGGGTGTCCGCTGGGTCGCAGCTCTTCCGCAAGTAAACGAGAACGCTGTTTTCGGCATCGTTACAGTCGATCCACTCGAATCCGTCAGGCCACACATCGCGCTCGTGGAGCGCGGGTTCGCGGCACGCGAGTCGGTTCAGATCAGCGAGCCACCGTTGGACCCCACGATGAGGCGCGTACTCCAGGAGATGCCAGTCGAGACTCGTCTCGTGATCCCACTCCCGCCACCGGGCCAACTCCGCTCCCATGAACAGGAGCTTCTTGCCAGGCTGGGTGTACTGGTACCCGTAGAGCAGTCGCAGGTTGGCGAATTTCTGCCAATCGTCACCGGGTATCTTGGCGATGAGTGAGCCCTTCCCGTGCACCACCTCGTCGTGCGAGAGGGGAAGCACGAAGTTCTCCGTAAAGGCATAGAGCATACGGAACGTGAGTTCGTGATGGTGGTATTTTCGATAGATTGGGTCGCGACTGAAGTAGAGCAACGTATCGTGCATCCATCCCATGTCCCATTTCAGCCCGAAGCCCAGCCCACCGAGGTAGGTCGGCCGGGAGACCATAGGCCAGGCAGTCGATTCCTCGGCGATCGTCTGAACATCTGGATAGTACCGGTAAATCTCCTCGTTCAGGCGGCGCAGGAAGGCGATCGCTTCCAGGTTCTCGCGCCCACCGTACTCGTTGGGAATCCACTCCCCCGGGCCGCGCGAGTAATCGAGATAGAGCATGGAGGCCACCGCATCGACGCGCAGCCCGTCAGCGTGGTAGCGGTCCAGCCAAAACATCGCGCTGGACAAGAGGAACGTGCGTACTTCGTTGCGCCCGTAGTTGAAGATCGCGGTGTGCCAGTCCGGATGGAATCCCTTGCGCGGGTCAGCGTGCTCGTAGAGGTGGGTCCCGTCGAAGAAGACGAGCCCGTGCTCGTCAGTGGGAAAGTGGGAGGGGACCCAGTCCAGGATCACCCCGATTCCCTGCTGGTGCAGCGCATCGACGAGCGCCATGAAATCCTGAGGTGTGCCGTAGCGCGCAGTCGGTGCGAAGTAACCGGTGATCTGGTAACCCCAAGAACCGTAGAAGGGATGCTCCATGACCGGCAAGAACTCGACATGCGTGAAGCCCACGCGCTGCACGTGCTCCGCGAGCTTGGGAGCGATTTCCCGGTACGTCAGCCAGCGGTTCCCTTCTTCCGGGACCCGCATCCAGGAACCGAGGTGCACCTCGTAGATCTGCATCGGCGCATCCAGGGCATTGGCTCGCCCGCGCCGTCGCATCCAGTCGCCGTCCTGCCACTCGTAGGTGAGATCCCAGACGATCGAGGCAGTACCGGGTGGACATTCATGTCGGAAACCGTAAGGATCCGCCTTGAAAACCTGGTAGCCATGATAGCGAGAAACGAGGTGGTACTTGTAGCGGGCTCCCGGGCCGAGTCCTGGGATGAACCCCTCCCAGATACCGGAAGAGCCCCGAGGACAGAGCGGGTGCTTGCCCGGTGTCCAATCGTTGAAGTCGCCCACCACGGAGACGCGCTCGGCATTCGGTGCCCAGACCGCGAAGTAGACTCCTTCCTCGCCATCCAGCACGCAGGGATGAGCGCCCATTTTCTCGTAGGCACGGAGCCATGTCCCTTCGCTGAACAAGTAGACATCGTGCTCCGTCAGCAGCGAGCGATCATGGCACGCCGGGCCTACTGGCCGACCAGTCATCCCCCTCCTCCCTTCCGTGCCGTCTCGACGATGGCGAGCGCACGCCTGACGAACGGATCACGAGTGAAGCTCGCCAAGCCGACGCGGGCCAGGCGCCGCCAGTTCGGCATTTCCAGCCCCGTTCCGGGACGGTTCTGCGGCTCCCGCTCAAACCAGAGGTCTTCCACGTTGACCACCACGACTGCCGCCGGGCTCTCCGCCAGAAAGTGGAGCACGCCGAGCAAAACCGCTGCTCGGCGGTCGCGTTCCGACTCGGGTAGCGAACCACGCTCGGCCAGCCAGCCGAGCACCGCTTCCTGGATACCCGGCCCCCACTCATCCCAGAGGGCGACGAACGGTGGCAGATCATGAGTTACCAGACTCGCCACGACGTCGGGCGCCGGCTCGGTGAACTGACCGTCCCGGCGCTCGAACGGCAGTACGTACATGCGGAGCAAGCCATTGCGCCGCATCGCCTGGCGAACCGCCCGCGGCACCGTGCCCAAATCTTCCCCGACGACGGCACAACCGGCACGCTGGCTTTCGATCGCCAGGACGGCGTAGAACTCCTCGGCCGGATACCGGACGTAGACCCCTTCGCGCCCGCTCGCTCCGGCCGGCACCCAGTAGAGTCGATGGAAACCCATTACGTGATCGATCCGAAGCAGGCGCGCTGCCCGCAGGTGATGTGCCAGCACCGCTCGCAGGTAGCGATAGCCGTCCTCCCGCATCCGCTCCGGATGCGGCGGCGGGAATCCCCACACTTGCCCCCCAGCGAAGAAGGGATCGGGCGGAGCACCAGCGCTGGCCCCCTGAGCGAAGAGTTCCGGCCAATACCACACATCGAACCCTTCCGGGTGCACGCCGAGCGGGAGATCGAGGTAGAGTCTCTCCTTCCCCACGGCAGCCAGCTGCTGGTCCGCCAGCCACTGGGCGACCACATAGATCCACGCGGCCTCATCCAGACCCTGGTCCTGCTCGCGGTACTGGCGAGGTGGGGGCAGGTGCCCACCCTGGTCAACCGCCGCGCGGAATCTGGCGTAGTCCGATACCAGCGGCCGCTGGGCCAGCCATGCTTCCACCTTGCTCCGCGCCCGCTCGTGCCGAGCGACCTCCCGCGCCAGTACGGCCAGCTTCTGGAAGCGCTCCCGCCAGGTCGCCCGGTAATCGACGAACCGATTCCCCTGCTCATCCGGAGACACGACCAACGGGCTCGCCCTCACCAGCTCGGGAAAAGGAGACCAGCCTGGATCGACGAAGAACTCGCTCCAGAAGAGCCGACTGACCGGTGCATAGGGACTCGGGTCGTAAGGGTGCTCGCCCAGGAAGGTCGGGAGCAGCGGGAGCGTTCCGACGAATTCCCCACCGCGTTCGCGCGTCCAGGCGACGAGTTCGTCGAGTCTCGTGTAGGTCGCGCCGTCACCCGGCTCGTCGCGCCAGAGCGCATAGAGCGGCAGAAAGTTTCCCCAGGTCCGTTCGATTCCGACCGCGCGAGGCAGCGCCACCGTCGGTGGACGGACGATGAGCAGCGTCCGCGCCTCCTGGCCATCCGGACAACGAATCACCATCTCATGGTAGCCGAGAGGGAATTCGTACGGCAGGGCGAGTTCCACCCGATATCCAGGCAGCTCGGGGATGCCGGACTGCCCGACCTGGTGCTGCGACCAGCGTCGCTCAGCTGGTAGCAGTTCCAGCACCGCTCCATCCTCGCGCTGGACGACGAGTTCGAAACGCCCTTCCTGGAACGCGGGAAGCACGAGCTGGAGCCGCGGCGTACCGCGGTCGGCTCGCCACACCTGGACCGGCTCGCACCGACGAGCCAACCGTGCCTGCCGCCACTCCGCGAGCAAGGCTGGTGCCTCCTCCGGCGTGCCGATGGGAAAACCGAGCGCGCGCAGAACAGCGAGCAGGGCCGCATCGCTCGCCACCTGACGCTGTCCAGCAAGATCGCGATACGCCAACTGGATACCCGCCTCGCGCGCCAGCTGGCGCAAGGCCTGGCGCGTCGTCATGCGCTCCCCTCCCGCGCCCGCAGCAGCTCGAGGACACCGCCCAGCGGGATCGCCAGCCAGTCGGGGCGATGGCCGAGCTCGTAGCGGATCTCGTAGATCGCCTTGTCCATGAGGTACGCCTCGAGCAGCGTCCCCAGGTCCTTGGAATCGCTCGGGACGAGTGCCGTCGAGCCCACCACTTCCAGGTACCCTTGCAAGAAGACCGCCGAGACCCAGCCGTACCAGAAGCGCAGCCAGGCCTCCGCCCGAGCGAGATCGGACAGCAAGCCACGTTGCTGCTGCTCGAGCAAGGTTGCCGAGGCCACATAGTGGAAGGAGCGGAGCATCCCCGCCACGTCGAGCAACGGCGAGCGCTTCAGTCGCCGCTCGCTGAGCGGGCGCGCTGGCTCTCCCTCGAAATCGATGATGACGAAGTCCCGGCCGGTATAGAGCACCTGCCCGAGGTGATAGTCGCCGTGACAGCGGGTCCGCTGCGCGGGCAAGAGCTTTTGCAGGAGCTTCTGGTAGACCTGCACGATCTCGCGCTCGCGCTGGAGCACCGCATCCGCTTGCTCACGGGTAGAAACCGGGAGACTCGCGAGCTGCTGGCGCAGCAAAGCGAGCGTCTGCAGCAGGTGGCTGCGCATCGCTTGATAGAGGGAGCGCTGGTGGAGCATGGAGAACGGTTCCGGCGCGAAGGCCGGGTCGTCGGTCACGCTGGCCAGTGCACGGTGCAGCTCCCCCGTCCGCTGGCCGAGCAAGCGCACGGCTTCCACGTAGGTGTCGATGAGCTCGTAGACCATCGTCGGTGGGGTCTGGCCAGCCAGATCGAGGAGCGACTCGACCTCGAGCCGGAGCGAGGGAGGATCCTCGCTGTAGGCCAGGGCCCGCTCGAGGAAACCGGCCAGTTCGTCCAGCGTGTACTGCCAGGCATCCCCTTCGTTTGGCACGTAGCCGAGCACGATCCCCAGTGTCATCGGCTCACCGTGCGCTGGCTGGTACTCCAGGCTTCCGGCCAACGGCGGCACGTGTGGGAAGCCGAGTCGTTCGCTGAGTACGCGCTCCATCTCCAGCTCCGGATTCGGCCCCGGTTCGACCTGCCGATACAGCTTGAAGAGCACACGATCCGGAAAGATGACAGTTGTATTGCTCTGCTCGGCGCGACTGAGTACCGGCTCCGGGAGTGGCGTGTCGGGTCGAACCAGGCGGCGGAAGGCGGCAGTCGGCTGGCTCGCGATGACGCCGTGCTCGCCGCGGAAGCGGCGCCGACGACCGATCTGCTCGATCAGACTCCGCACGCAGGCCGGCTCCGCCAGGGCATCGACGAGCAGGGCCTCGCTCCCTTCGACCAACGCTCGCGCGATGACCGCATGGGGCGTGCGCTCGACGATCTCACTGGCTCGCTCACCGCGGGCGAGCGCCAGCGGCAAGACGTACTGCTCCGGATCCCCCTCGGTGTACTCGACCGTGACCAGAACCACGGTCGCTGGTGACTCCCCGGTCACCAGTGGGACCTGCTCGCTGATGCGGACCTGCTTGATCCGCCGTGCCTTTCCAGCGAACCAACGTCGTTTGCGCAGGTAACGCGGCAGGATCTCCTCGAACGCGCGCTGCCCGCTCCCCAGTTCCAGGGTCCCCTCGCTCTCGCGCACCGGGACGAGCGGAAGCTCGCTCGTCGTGATCTCCAACGGTTCCTCACCAGCTCGCGGTCGCTCGAGACTGAACCAATAGAAGCTGTGCGGGCCCAGCATGACGCGATACGGTTCGTCGCCGATCAACGGAAATTCGATGCGCCCGAACAGCTCGACCGGCACCAGCCCCCGATAGGCGGAGAGGTCCAATTCCGCCCACTGGACGAAGCGGGAGAGATTGGCGACAACCAGAATCGTTTCCTGCTCGTACCGACGGACATAAGCCAGGACCTTGCGGTTCTCGACCGGGATGAACTCAAAGGAGCCGCGGCCGAAGGCCTTGAACTGCTTGCGCAGCCCGATCAGGCGCTTCATCCACCAAAGGAGCGAATGCGGGTTCGCCTGCTGGGCCGCCACGTTGACCGCTTCGTAGTGATACTCGGCATCGACGATCACCGGGAGGTACAGTCGCTGGCGCGGTGCGGTGGAGAAACCAGCATTGCGGTCCGCGCTCCACTGCATGGGGGTACGGACACCGTTGCGGTCGCCCAGGTAGATGTTGTCCCCCATGCCGATCTCGTCACCGTAATAGATGACCGGCGTCCCGGGGAGCGAGAAAAGCAGGCCGTTCATGAGCTCGATCCGTCGCCGGTTGTTGCCGAGCAAAGGGGCCAAGCGGCGGCGGATCCCGAGATTGATGCGTGCGACCGGGTCGCGAGCATAGACGCGATACATATAGTCGCGTTCTTCGTCCGTCACCATCTCGAGCGTCAGCTCGTCGTGGTTGCGCAAGAAGAGCGCCCATTGCGCTGTTTCCGGAATCGGCGGTGTCTGAGAGAGGATGTCGACGATCGGGAAGCGATCTTCCATGCGGATCGCCATGAAGAGGCGCGGCATGAGCGGGAAATGGAAGGCCATGTGACACTCGTCACCGTTGCCGAAGTAGGCGACGGCGTCCTCCGGCCACTGGTTCGCCTCGGCCAGCAGCATCCGGTTTGGGTAACGCTCGTCGATGTAGCGCCGGAGTTCCTTCAGGAACTCGTGGGTTTCCGGTAGATTCTCGCAGTTCGTCCCCTCGCGCTCGTAGAGATAGGGGACAGCGTCCAGCCGCATGCCGTCCACGCCGAGCCGCATCCAGAAATCGACGACGCGGAGGATCGCGCGTCGGACCGCCGGATTGTCGTAGTTGAGGTCCGGCTGATGGGAGTAGAAACGGTGCCAGTAATAGGCCTTGGCGACCGGATCCCATGCCCAGTTGGAGGTTTCGAAATCCTTGAAGATGATGCGCGCTTCCTTGTATTTCTCTGGTGTCTCGCTCCAGACGTAGAAGTTGCGCCAGACCGAACCCGGTGCGGCACGACGCGCGCGCTGGAACCAAGGATGCTGGTCCGAGGTGTGGTTCAACACCAGCTCGGTGATGACCCGAATGCCTCGACGATGAGCCTCCCGGATGAACTCCTTGACGTCGCGCAAGGTTCCGTAGGACGGGTGGACGTCGGTATAGTCCGCGATATCGTAGCCATCGTCGCGGAGCGGGGACGGATAGAAGGGAAGCAACCAGACTGCCGTGATTCCCAGATCTTCGAGATAGTCGAGTTTCTGCGTGAGCCCAGGAAAATCGCCGATTCCATCACCGTTGCTGTCGAAGAAGGCACGGACATGCAGCTCGTAGATGATCGCGTCCTTGTACCAGAGCGGATCATCGGCCAGTTGGGTCACGGGTGCAGGGCGACGACGTTCAGCCAGCCTGACGGCCATGGACGCACCTCATTGGTAGTACTCGAAGTCCTGTTCCGAGCGCACGCGCCGACGGACGACAAAAATATGCGCCGGCATGACGTGCGGATCGAGCTCGACGTAGTTGCGGGTTCCATGCCAGATGTACCGCTCGCCGGTCAGCAAGTCGTGCAGCTGGTACGGTGTATCGGCCTCCAGACCGAGCGCCGCCAGGTCGAGCGTCACCCAACCACCATGACGATGGTGCGGGTCGAGATTGACGACCGTGACGATGACGTTTTGCCGATCGGGGCTCGTCTTCGAATAGGCGATCAGCTCGTCGTTGTCCACCGGATGAAAACGCAGCGTCCAGTCCTGCTGCAGTGCCGGGTTCTCGCGCCGGATCCGGTTGACCCGGGCGATGACCGGCGCGATGGAGTGGGGCGAATCGAGCTGCCAATGCCGGATCTCGTACTTCTCCGAGTTCAGATACTCCTCGCTCCCCGGCGCCAGCGGCGTCGCCTCGCAGAGCTCGTAGGGCGGTCCGTAGATCCCGTAGCTGGCGCCGAGCGTCGCTGCCAGGATGAGCCGGATGAGGAAGGCTGGCCGACCACCGGTCTGCAAGTACTCGGTCAGGATATCCGGCGTGTTTGGCCAGAGGTTGGGGCGAAAGAACTCGCGTACCTCGGTCTGGGTCAACTCGGTGAAGTAGGCTTCCAGTTCCGCCTTGGTATTCCGCCAAGCGAAGTAGGTATAGGACTGGGTGAAGCCGAGCTTGGCCAGATGGTACATGACCTTCGGTCGCGTGAACGCCTCGGAGAGAAAAATCGTTTCCGGATAGTCACGCTTGATCTCGGCGATCAGCCACTCCCAGAAGGCGAACGGCTTGGTGTGCGGGTTGTCGACCCGGAAGATGCGGATCCCCTGCTCGATCCAGAAGCGGACGATCCGCAAGAGCTCCAGCCAGAGTTCTCGCCAGGCCGGCGACTCGAAGTCGAAGGGATAGATGTCCTGGTATTTCTTGGGCGGATTTTCGGCGTACTGGATCGTTCCGTCCGGTCGACGGCGGAACCATTCAGGATGCTCGCGCACATAGGGATGATCCGGCGAGCACTGAAAGGCGAGATCGAGCGCAACCTCGATCCCGAAGTCACGCCCCCGGGCCACGAAACGCCGGAAATCCTCCAGCGTCCCGAGCTGCGGATGGATAGCATCGTGCCCACCCTCCTCGCTCCCGATCGCCCACGGGCTGCCGGGATCGTCCGGTCCGGCAACCAGACTGTTGTTCTTCCCCTTGCGGTGCGTGCGACCGATCGGGTGGATGGGGGGAAGATAGAGGACATCGAAGCCGAGTTCGGCAATATGGGGGAGCCAGGCCTCGCAGTCGCGGAACGTGCCGTGGCGCCCCGGCTCCGGCGCACAGGAACGCGGGAACAGTTCGTACCAGGTGCTGAAGCGCGCTCGCTCGCGATCGACCATCACGCGCAGCACCCGCGGATACTCGCTGGCGAACGCTCGCGGATCGCAGGCGCGAGCCCGCGCAGCGAGCTCCGGATCCAGCGCCAGCTCGACCGCGTCCGGATCGCTGCGCAGCCGTGCAGCGACGTCGCGGAAAAACGAAGCGTCCGGGTCGGTCGCCGCGCTGGCGATCGACTCCAGCAGTTCTGCGCCGATCCAGAGATCGATCCGTACGTCCTGCCCCGCCTCGACCCGCTTGCGGAGATCCCGCTGCCAGGTCGCGAAACGATCGATCCAGGCGAGGACGGTATAGTCCCAGAGACCGAGTTCGGTGAGACAGAAACTGGCTCGCCAGCGGTCGTTGCCGAGGAAGGTCATCGGAACCTCGCGCCAGCCGGTCTCCCCTGGCCCGCGGTAGCGCAGCACGGCAGCGAGCTCGTCGTGTCCATCGGCGAAGATGTCCGCCTCCACGATGAACTCGTCACCCACGATCCGCTTGACCGGAAAGCGCCCGCAGTCCAGTTCCGGCGCGACGCGAGCGATCGCGACGCGCTGCCGCCCTTCCGCGGGCATCCGCTGGGCTGATTCCATACGCGAGCCCCTCTCTCGGGTGCGCTCCTTCCCTTCCCCGATCTATTCTGCCCGTTGCCAGCACTGGGCGCAGTAGGATCGTACGGGATGAGCAACGCAGCGAGGAGGGTGAGGTATGCGCGTCGCCGTTCTGTCCGATACGCACGGGAACCTGCCAGCGCTCGAGGCAGTCCTCGAGGCTATCGAACAGGACTCGCCCGATCTCGTGGTGATGGCCGGTGATGCGGCCTTCGGCGGCCCCTGGCCAGCCGAATGCATCGATTTCCTCCGCCAGCGCGGTATCCCAGCCGTCCGCGGCAACACCGACGAGTTCCTGGTCGCGGTCGCGACCGGCCGTCCACCCGCCACGCCGGTGGAGGACCCCCGCCTCGACCATCTGGCCAGTTCCGCCCTCGCTGCTCGGTATGCCTGGTGCGTCGAGCGACTACGCAGCGAACAGATCGATTATCTCGCCTCGTTGCCGCTCCGCTTCGTCGTCCCCGCACCGACCGGCGCGGCGCTGGTCATCGTCCATGCCACACCGTCCAGCCCGCATCCTATGGTCCCGCCCGATGCCCCGTCCGAGCGACTGCGCGCGCTGCTCGACGAGAGCGGTGGAGCAGCGCTCGCCTACGGGCACATCCACCAGCAAGCCCGCTGGCAGATCGGTAGCCGGTTGGTCGTCGCGGTGGGCAGTGTCGGCCTCCCCTTCGATGGCGACCAGCGCGCCGCCTACGCGCTCCTGGAGTGGAACGGGACGAGCTGGAGCGCCCGCTTTCAACGCGTTCCCTATCCGGTCGAGCGGACGATCCAGGCATTGGAGCACAGCGGCATGCCGGGAGCCGAGGCGCAGATCCGCGTCCTCCAGACGGCTCGCCCACCGGGAGCCTGAGGCAGGCGTGGTACGATTGGCGTGAGACCGGCGCAGGGGTGGAGCGCAGTGCAGCAGATCACGATCACGATCTTCCTCATCGGGGCGGCTGCGCTGGAAGTGCTCGTCCTACCGCGCGTCACGCCGTTCGGCTTGTTCCCCGATCTCGTGCTGGGAGTCGTCCTGGTCGCCAGCGCCCTGGAAGGGATGCGTGCCGGATTCCTCTGGGCAGCGATGGGAGGTCTGGCACTCGATCTGCTGGCAGCCAGCCCGCTCGGTGGGCACTTACTGGCACTAACCCCGGCTGTGCTCGCCGGAACGGCCGCACGGCGGAGCATCTACCGGAGCGCCCTGCTCCCACTCATGGGGATCGTGGGGGGACTCACGCTGGCCTACCGAGCGATCCTGCTCCTCGTCCACTGGCCAGCTCGCTGGGAAGCCTGGTTGGACGCGGGAGTGACCGCCATGCTGGTCGGCATCCTCAACCTGATCGCCGTCCCGCTGGTCTACGGCATCATCCTGCTCGCTGGACGTCTGGGGGTCAGGCGTGCGCACTAGGCCGGCCCGGCGCGGACTCGATCTTCCCGCGCCGAAGTCGATCGCGCCACCAGAAGAACCGGAACCGACGCGCGACGAGCGGATGACGCGCCGGGTGTTCCTGCTGCGCAGCGCGATGGTGCTCGGCTTCGGCGCAGTCCTGGCCAAGCTCGGCATCATGCAGCTGCGCGAGCGCCCACGCTACCAGGCAGCCGCTCAGGGCAGCATGGTGCGCTTCGAACCCTTGCGCGCCCCGCGCGGACTGATCGTCGATCGCAACGGCACCGTGCTCGCCCGGAACCGACGGAGCTGGACCGTCTGGCTGGTCCCCGCCGAACTCCCCGACGACGAGGCAACGTACCGGCAGGTGCGGGACCAGATCGTCGCCGCTCTGGGACTGGACGATGTCCTGGTCGTGCACCGGCCAGCGCTGCCACCCGGCGAGGAGCGGGCGGTTCTCGACGCACTCGGCACGGTGCTCGGTGTGCCCGGAGCTGACGTGGCGGGGCTGGTCTTTTCCGCCCCCAAGGACCGCAAGTACGTCATCGTGCGCGACAAGCTCCGACCGGAAGAAGCGGCAGCCCTGCGCCAGGAAGCCAAGCGCCTCCCGGGGGTGCATGTCCTCAACCGGCTCGATTACCTGGCGCAGTCGGCGGTGGGGAGCGCCGTACCGGTCGCGCTCGCCGACGACATCCCGCGCGAACTCGCACTCACGCTGGCAGCGAACCCGGCTGCTCTCCCCGGGATCCGCGTGAGCGACGACAAGCTCGTCCGCGAGTACCCGGCGGGGCCGGAGTTCGCGCACATCCTGGGCTACGTCGGGCCAATCACCAAGGAAGAATACGACGCAGCGGGCGGCGACAGTCCGGCTAATCCGTATCGTCCCGATGACCGCGTCGGGCGTGGCGGAGTCGAGCAAGCGATGGAACCCGCCCTGCGCGGTCAGCACGGGGGACGCTGGGTGCAGGTCGATGCCCGCAACGTGATCGTCGGTGAACTGGTCGAGCGACGGCGCGAGCCGATCCCGGGACTCACCGTGGTGCTGACCATCGACTCGACCCTGCAAAAGGCCGTCACCGCGGCGCTGGCCGAAGGGATCCGCGCTGCCGATCGCGCTGCCCGCGAAAAAGGACGTGATCCGGTCGGGTCCGGCGTGGCCATCGTGCTCGATCCGCGCTCGGGCGAGGTCCTGGCACTGGTCTCCCTGCCGACCTATGACAATCAAAAGTTCGTGCATGGCCTGAGCCAGGCAGAATACCAGGCGCTCCTCGACGACCCCTTCCACCCGCTGGTCAACTATGCGATCAGCGGCGAGTTCCCGCCCGGCTCCACCGTCAAGCCGCTTCTCGCCTGCGCGGGGTTGCAGGAAGGGGTCATCACGCTGGCGAGCACCTTCACCTGCCGAGGAGCGATCCGCGTGCCGACTGTCTGGGACGAGGCAGGCGGCAACACTTACGTCTGCTGGCTGGCCAGCGGGCACGGCGAGGTCGACGTGCTCGATGGGATCGCCCAGTCCTGCAACGTGTTCTTTTACAACGTCGGGGCGCCCGGCCAGACGCCGGAAGGCGGCAGCGAACCGCTCCATTACTACATCCCCGGCGACCCGGCCAAGCACTACTTTACCGGGCTGGGGATCGAACGGATCGAGCACTACCTGCGCCAGGTGTTCGGCTTCGGGCAACCGACCGGCATCGAGCTCGCCGGCGAAGCCGACGGCCTGGTGCCGAACCCGCGCTGGCTGTTCCAGACGTTGCGGGAGTACTGGTCGGTCGGAGATACTATAAACGTCTCCATCGGCCAGGGACACCTGGCCTGCACGCCGTTGCAGCTGGCCTGTGCCTTGGCTGCCATCGCCAATGGGGGGACCTACTATCGGCCGCGGATCGTCCGCGAACTGCGCGACGCGAGTGGGCAGGTGGTCCAGCGGTTCGAGTCGGAAGCGGCGCGTCAGCTCGCGATCGCGCCCGAGCATCTCGAGACGGTCCGCCGCGGCATGCGCCGCACCGTCACCGATGGGACGGCGAAAGGAAAGTTCGTGCTGACGGGAGACGACATCCCGATCGCCGGCAAGACGGGGACAGCCGAGTACGGCGAGGCGGAGAACGGCCGCTACAAGAAGGCCCACGCCTGGTTCACCGCCTTCGCTCCCTACGACGACCCAGCGGTGCTGGTGCTCGTCCTGATCCGCGATGGGGGAGAGGGCGCGACCTTCGCTGTCCCAGTCGCTGACCGGATCCTGGCGACCTACTTCGGACGGATCAGCCCGGAAACAGGAGCGAGAGGGTAGGCGATGCTCGACGACGAACGAGCACGAGCGACGGTCCGCGTGCGCGGAACTCAGGACGGCGTCCGCCTCTTGTTGCCGCGCGCTACCCCCCTCGCGGTGGTGCTCGAGCAGGTCCGCGATCTCCTCGAGTCACGGTCCAGCTTCTTCCGCGGTGCCGCCTTGACGCTCGACTTTTCCGAACGAGAGCCGGTCCTGGACGAGATCGCTGCGCTCCAGCAGCTCCTCGATCGCCACGGAATCCGGATCCAGGCGATCGGTGCCGCCACCAGTGACGTGCGCCAGCGGCTGGAGCGCTGGGGATTCCGCACGGAGACCGCCGAACCAGCCCGCCGCTTGCGCCTGATCGAGCCGGACAGCGAACAAACTCACGATGGAAGCGCGACCTATCTCCGCCGGACGCTCCGCTCCGGCATGTCGGTCGAAGCCGAGGGGCATCTCGTCCTGATCGGGGACGTCAATCCGGGCGCGCTGGTGGTCGCCGGCGGGGACGTCCTGGTCTGGGGCGTGGTGCGCGGGACGGTCCATGCCGGACGACACGGCGACACCGACGCCGTCATCGCGGCGCTCCGCCTGGCGCCGATGCAGCTGCGGATCGCCAATCTGGTGGCCCGCGCACCTGATCGCGGCGGGCAGCTCTTGGATGCGCCAGCCTTGGCACGGGTGGTCGATGGGCAGATCGTGATCGAGCCCTGGCGGATCGAACGACGCTAGCCTGGTAGTGCGCCAGGAGGAGGGGTGCGGTGGAGGAACAGCAGGATCGCAACGGTCGGGTCATCACCATCACTTCGGGCAAGGGTGGAGTCGGCAAGACGACCACGACGGCCAACGTGGGGGCGGCACTGGCCGCCCGCGGCAAAGCGGTCGTGCTGGTCGACGCCGATATCGGGTTGCGCAACCTGGACATCGTGCTGGGACTCGAGAATCGGATCGTCTACGACATCGTCGACGTCGTGGAGGGCCGTTGCCGCCTCCGGCAAGCGCTCATCCGCGACAAGCGGCTGACCAACCTGGCGCTCATCCCTGCCGCCCAGACCCGCGACAAGGAGGCCGTCTCGCCGGAGCAGATGCGCGCCCTCTGCCAGGAACTGCGCCAGCAGTTCGACTTCGTCCTGATCGACTCGCCGGCGGGAATCGAGCGCGGCTTCCGCAACGCGATCGCCGGCGCCGACGAGGTGCTCGTCGTCACCAATCCGGAAGTCTCCGCTGTCCGCGATGCCGACCGCATCGTCGGGCTGGTCGAGGCAGCCGAGCTCCCGCCCCCGCGGCTGATCGTCAACCGGATCGATCCGGAACTGGTCCGGCGGGGTGACATGCTCTCCGTCGAGGACGTCCTGGAGATCCTGGCCATCCCGCTCATCGGGGTGGTGCCGGCCGACGAGACGATCGTCACGGCGACCAACCGGGGCGAGCCGGTTGCGCTCGATCCCCACTCGCGGGCCGGTCAGGCGTTCCGCGATATCGCCGCGCGCTTGCTCGGCGAGGAGGTGCCGTTCCAGCCGTTGGACACACCGGATGGGGTCTGGCGACGCATGCTGCGCGCGCTCGGCTTCGGTAGCCGCGCCTGAACCAGAGGAGGGAGACTGCATGGGCTGGTTGGACGCGCTCTTCGGTCGCAGCACGAGCCGGACGCCGCGCGGCAGCGCGCAGATCGCCAAGCAACGCCTGGTCGAGGTCCTGGTCTACGACCACGTCAAGCTGACGCCCGATGTCCTCGAGGCGATCCGCCGCGAGATGTGCGCGATCCTCTCCCGTCACCTGGAGATTGAGCCTCAGGGGATCGAGATCACGATCGTGCGTGGCGAAGGCGGTGACCGCCTGGTCGCCAACGTGCCGGTCCGCCGGGCTGGGACGGGGAGTCGCGGCGCCACGCAGTGAGTTCACTGCTATACTTCGAACCTGCTACGCACCGGACGCAGTGCGTTGCGATCGGCCGCACGAGCGAGGGAAGTATCGGGGTATGGTACCCGTACCGGTGATCGGGCTTCATCACGTCGGGATCGTCGTCGCTGACCTGGATGCAGCGATCGAGACCTACCAGAAGCTGGGGCTCACCTTCGACGGCATCGCGGACTACCCGCACACCCGGATCGCGCTCTTCCATGGTGGCGAGGGGCACGTCGAGCTGTTCGAGCCCAAGGACCCGGATTCCGATCTCGGACGCTTCCTCCAGCGGCGTGGCGGTCTTCACCACGTGGCCTACGCGGTGCGCGACATCCGCGCGGCCCTGCGCCAGCTCGAGGAGCAGGGCTTCCAGCTCATCCACCGCGAGCCAGTGATCGGCCTGCATGGCTTGCCGGTCGCCTTCATCCACCACGAGTCGTGTCACGGCGTCCTGACCGAGCTGATCGAGTTACCGGAAGCCGCCGCACCTGGTCACTGACGCACCGGCCGCACGTCGTCTCGGCCGAGCCAGAGACGCTCGCTGACCGGTCAGCGGAGCAGGTCCCGGAGCGCGACTATCGGCTCGGATCCCGCCGGACGGCCACGCGCCAGGGGCGCGCACCCGGCCTGCCGGTCGGCCGACCGGCGGGCCGGGTTGGAGCAGAAATCCCCGACCGCCTCGCCGGGAGGCTTCCCGGGAACCGCGAGCGAGCCAGCCACTGGTGACCACGAATCCGAGATCCGGCGGCGAGTTCCCGCGGAGCAGCTGCCGGGCAGGGGTAGCACTGTGCGGTCTCCCCTTTCCGCTCTCCCGCAGCGACGACCTCTTCGTCTGGCGACCCACCCCGCTGGCCAGGCCGGGCGCCTCCGTCTCCGAGGCGTCTCGGTGCCGGTCTCCGGCATGCTGGCCGGTCGCCGGGGGAGTCGCAAGCGCGCGACCTGGCGGGCCACGCGATCATCCCACCACTGCTGGAGTCCAGCTCGCGGAGCACGCCGAACGAACAACCGGGGCCAGCATTGGCCCCGGTCACCGGTCTCGCGAGCGAAGAGGCGTTCACTTGGTGAAGCGGAACCACGCCTCGTGCGATGTCCCGTCCTTGAGCGTCACGACGAGCTTGGCACACTTCCCTGCCCAGTTACGGTCGGTCTTCCAGACGTAGATGTACTGGTCGGTCACCGGGTCGTACTGCAAACTGCTGTTGCCGGCCGTGCTGGCAAACTCATCGATCGGATCGGACGCCCCGTTCGTGCACGGTACCAAGACGACTTTCGGAGTACCGGACAAAATGTCCATCCCCTGGAAGCCAGCGAGCGAGAATTTGACCGGCACGGCGCTACCGGCCTTGACCACGTTCGAGACGTTCGGGTTATCGACCGGCTGGAAGAAGCCGCTCCAGTCGTCGATGACCGTGTCGGTGCAGCTCGCCTCGGCACTCTCGTTGCCCACGCGATCCCGCACCCGCACGGAGCCGAGCGTAGCGGTCCAGACCCCGACTTGGCTGGTATCGAGCGCGATTTCACCCGAGTCGTTCCCAGCCACGCCCGACTCGCCGTCCGTCGCCGTCCACATGGCGACGACGCCTGACGTGTTCTGGAGGATCTGCCCGCTGGGGCAGCTGAGCGTCACTTCCGGCGCCTTGCGGTCGACTTTGAAGGTGTAGGGGCCAGCTGTCGCGCAGTTGCCAGCCTGGTCGCATACCCGCCGGCTGCCGGTGCCGGCGCTACCAGTTTCCCCCGCCTCGGAGCTCCACCGGATTCTCGAGGACGAGGGAACCGAGGCGGATCACCACGCGGTCTCCCGGCTGAAGCGAGAACTCGTCGGGCGGGACGATCCCGGTCCCGGTCATAAGCACGCCGCCCCAAGGGAAGCTGAGTTCCTTCCCCAGCCACCGCACCAGTTCGCCGGGAGCACGCTTCATCCGCTCCGTCGTCGTCTCGCCCTGCACCACCAGCTGGCCCTCTCGCCAGATCTCCAGCGCGATCGCGCACGCGCCGAGCGCTTCCTCCCCCTCGACCACCACGATCCCGGGCCCGAGCGCCCCCGCACCGTCGTACACCTTGGCTTGCGGGAGATAGAGCGGGTTCTCTCCCTCGATGTCGCGCGAGGAGACATCGTTGCCGATGGTATAGCCGAAGGGTTCCAATGTGCGGGTGAAGACGACCGCCAGTTCGGGCTCCGGCACATTCCAGCGACTGTCCCGTCGCACCCGCACCGGCTCTCCGGGTCCCGCCATCCGCCACCCCTGCCCCTTGAAGAAGAGCTCGGGTCGCTCGGCCTCGTAGACCCGCCAGTAGATGTCCTTGACCTGTGCCTCGGCCATGCGGGCATCGCGGCTGCGCAAGTAGGTCACCCCGGCTGCCCAGACCTCCTGCTCGGGATCGAGCGGTGCCAGGAGCGCCCCCTGAGCCGACTCGCCGAGCGGTAATGCTGCCAGCACCTGGCGTGCCACGGCCGCCGGCAGCTCGAGGAGCCAGCTCAGCCGGAAACCAGCTGGTAGCCAGCGGCCGTCGAGCGCCCAGCGTGGTCCGGCTGGCGTGCGGTGGCGAGTGAGTTGCATCGCGTGCCTCCTCTCTCCTTACCGAGCCCAATTGTCGTCCAGTGCGGGTAGTTCGTCGAGAATGACCCTCCACGGCTGCGGTCTGGCACCGAGCTGTCCGAGCGATGCGAGGATTCCGCGCCGGGGACGAAGCGATATCCTGCTGCACTGTCTGGGAACTCGAGTGGCGAGGCTCTGGAACACGGCGGCCGTGTCTCGGCATCGTCGCGCAGACAGCAGAACGCCGCATCAGGAATCCGCAACGACCGCTGACAGCTCCTGTGGTATACCGGGATCGGTGAGGAAGCTGAGGAGTCGGGATGGAGCGGCACGAACCGCCACTTTCCACCCAGCGCCTTTTCCGCATGGTCGTCCTCGACATCGACGGTACGTTGCTCGACCCGAGCGATGTCGTGCGACCGGTCGTGCGGGCAGCCATCGCGGAGTGTCGTCAGCTCGACATTCCGGTCGCGTTGGCGACCGGTCGGAGGCTGTGCGCGACCCGTCCGGTACTGGCCGAACTCGGTCTGCCGCTCCCGCTCGTCCTGGTGAACGGCGCGCTGGTCTGGGACGCCGAGCGCGAGGAAGCGCTGGCCGAGCGACCGCTCGCTCGGCAGGCACTGGCTCGCGCGCTGGCCGAGGCCGAGCGCGAGGGGCTGGGGGCGCTCGCCCTCCGCGGGCTGGCCAGTGGGGAGCGGCTCGTCCTGGTCACCGACCCGCTGCCGGCACTCCCCGAGTTCGAGCGAGAGCTGTTGCCGCGCACCGGTGAACTCGACCGTTTGCCCGCCGCGGCCGTTGTGGACCTGCCCGATGTTCTCACCTTCGACCTTTTCGGTCCGGAGCGCGCCCTGCGGCGCGCCACGGCCCGCCTGGCCCGCGCCGGTCTTCCCGTCTATCACCATGGCCCGTTCGAGTTGATCCCTGCCTTGCCACGCTGGGTGGCCAACGTGCACGCACCGGGCGTGAGCAAGGCGAGCGGTGTGGAGATCCTGGCCCGTCGGTTCGGTCTCACGCTCGAGGAGGTCCTCGCCGTGGGGGACGGCGAGAACGACCTCCCCCTCCTGCGCCGTGCTGGCCTGGGCGTGGCGATGGGGAACGCGCCGGACTACGTGCGGACTCAGGCCGATGCCGTCGTGCGGGGGCATGACGAGGACGGAGTGGCCGAGGCGCTGGAACGGTTCGTGCTCGAGCCGTGGCGGCGAGCCCGCTCCCTCGCCTAGCCAGCGTCGCGGCCGCCAGCCGAACGGGAAGGGAAGGGTGCAGCCGTGCTCGCAACTCGCTGGTTGCGGCTTCTCCTGGTGTCCACGACACTCCTCTCCGGCCTCGCGCTGCCGGTCCAGCCAGCAGCAGCCGTGCGCGATCCCGCCAGCTGGCCGGAGTTCTTCGGGATCGTCGGGCGCGACCCCTGGTACGAGTTCAACACCGATCCGGAGCGGTATCCGGTCGAACTGAACCGCGCCTTCCTCGAGTCGATGATGGCCGAGATGGCAGCGCTCGGCGCACGCTGGGTGCGGATCGAGTTCCACGCCGAGTACGACCGCGCACCGGGTCCCGGCTGGATCGATTGGGACAAGCACGACTGGTATCTTTGGGACCTCGCGCCCCGCTACGGGATGAAGGTGTTGACGGTCCTCGGTTCGGGGATCCTGGCCGACGTCGACCCCACCTACGCCTTCTCGCGCATCGACGAGCCACCCGACCGCGAAGGGCGCAACCACTATACCCGGGCCTTCGTCGAGCGCACGGCCGAGATCGTTGGGCGCTACGGCGCGGCGCTCGCCGCGGTCGAGCTTTTGAACGAGCCCAATGCCAATGAACTCTTGTGGGAGGAGACCGGCGGGCGCGTGCACGCGGTCCGCCCCGAGATCTACGGGCGCCTCGCGGTCGACGTTTACGAGACGGTGAAACAGCGGAGCCCGTCGACGCGCGTCATCGCTGGGAGCCTGCTCTTCGACCGGCATGCCGACAGTGACCGGCACCTGGCGTGGCTGGAGGCCGTTTACCAGAGTCCGGCGGTGCAGGACTATCGCAACCGCACCGGTCGCTATCCCTGGGACGCGCTCTCCCTCCATCCCTACTTCCTGCCAGATGCTGGGAGCGTGCTGGCGGTCGTGCGGGAGCTGCGCGCGCTCCAGCTCGCCTACGGCGATACGACCCCCATCTGGCTGACCGAGGTGGGACTGTCGGCCGATCCCCCGGCCTGGTCACCGGCCGACGTCCTACAGCCGACAGCGAGCGAACTCGCGCAGGCCGCGTTCCTGCGCCAGGTCTACACGCTCATCTGGGAACAAGCACCCGAGGTCGAGCGAGTCTTCTGGTTCAAGTTCGAGGATTTCGGCACCAGCCACGGCTATGCCAGCTGGGGGCTGGTTCGCCTGCTCGATTCGGGCATGGTCTATGGCCGCGAGGCCATCCCCTGGCCGCGCAAGCCGGCATTTCTGGTCTACCAGCAGCTGGCCCGTCCCGAAGCGGTGCCGACCAGCCGCGTCCCTCGCCCGGACGACCCGGCAGTGCGCTACTTCCCGGAGACGGGGCACACGCTGCGCGGCCCCTTCCGGCGCTACTGGGAGCAGAATGGTGGGCTGGCCGCCTTCGGCTACCCGCTCACCGAGCCGTTCTGGAGCGGCGGGCGGCTAGTCCAGTTCTTCGAGCGGGCCCGCTTCGAGTACTGGCCGGAGTACCGCGGCACCCCGAGCGAGGTGCAACTCGCCCACCTCGGCCGGTGGGCGCTCGGCGACGGGTCTTTCGCACCGGAACCACCACCGGAGCGGCTCGGTCCGGACGAGCGGTACTTCCCGGAGACAGGGTTCGTCGTGCGCGGTGCCTTTCTGCGATACTGGGAGCAGAACGGCGGGCTGGCCCGTTTCGGGTTGCCGATCAGCCCGGAGTTCCGCGAGGTGAACCCGGCCGACAGGAAGGAATACACCGTGCAGTATTTCGAGCGAGCGCGCTTCGAGTGGCATCCGGAGGCCAGAGGGACGCTCTACGAGGTGCAACTCGGCCTGCTCGGAACGCAGGCGCTCGCGACGCTGGGGTGGTACCGCTAGCTGCTGGGGAGGATCGCCGCATGAGCGAGGCACTGAAACCGGTACACGCGGAACTGGTGCCGGCTCCACCGGGAAGCGGGCGCTTGCCGTTGGCGCTGCCGGATCCCGGAACCGAGCCGCTCCTGCCTGCACCCCGCACGCTCCGCCTCGAAGCGCTCCAGCATATCGCCATCCGAGTGGCCGATCTGCCAGCGGCGGAGCGGTTCTACCGCGAGTTCTTCGGCATGGAAGTCGTCTGGCGCGTGCGGCGAGCGGGTCAGGGCTGGGAGTATCTGCCAGCCGACTTTGACTGGGGCACTGCTCTGCGGACCGGCATCGTGCCGGAGTATGTCCTGCTCCGCAACGGGCCACTCCAGCTCCTGCTCCAGTTCGCTGGTCGCGGCACAGTCTTCGTCGAGCCCCGGCTCGTGCATCTGAGTCTGCGCGTCGCCCCCGAAACACTCCTGGAACTCCGCGCCGAAGTGCTGGTCCGCGGGTACGCCGTCGCCGAGAGCGGGGAACACTCATTCGTCTTCCGCGACCCGTTCGGTCTCACCTGGCACGTGACCGATCTGCCGGCCAGCGAGCCGCCGCACTGAGCCGGTGCACGAAGGAGCCGCCCATGCTCCACCCCTATCAGGAACTGATCGATCTCCTCGCCGAGACACCGCGCCGGTTGACCGCCCTGCTCGAGCAGGCCGGTTCCGATGGAGAAGGCCAGCGTGCGCAGCTGGCGCGTGTCGTGGCGCATCTGGCCGCAGTGGAATCCCTGATGCGGGAGCGGATCCTGCGCATGGCCGCGCAGGACACCCCCTACTTCCGGGCTGTCGATCTGAGCGCGCTGGCGGAAACGACGACCTCGCTGCGCGAGGCGCTCGACAAACTAGGACACGAGCGCGGAGACACCTTGACCACGCTCATGACGCTCTCCCTCAAGGACTGGGAGCGACCGGCTATCCACGAGCGGCTCGGCCAGGTCACGGTCGAAGACCTGGTCGAGCAACTGGTCGAACAAGACCGGCTCCATCTCGAGCAGATCGAACGACTCCTCGCCGGTCAGGAGGTGAGTTGGCCACCCGAGCCGAGTTGACGGCCGGGTGCCGCTGCCTCGACGAGCGCCAGCACCCCATCCAGCCGGTCACCGGCCGTGATCGCGCGGACGACCGTCTCGTCCAGAACTATCTCCCAGGGTGCGAGCGCAGCCGCCAACTCCTCGGCTCGCTCGACGGCGACGGCGGTCGCGAGCGCCGGTACGCCCATTCGCGCGAAGTGCTCGCGGTACCCAGGAAAGCGTTCGTAGCGCGCCGCTTCCTCCTGCAGGCGGGGTACGGCAGCGCTGCCCAGGGTGACCCGGACGTAGGCGTAGCGTCGGGGTAACGGTCTGTCAGCTCGTCGCGCTCCCTCGGCGACCCACTGCGTCGAGCGCTGTACATGGTCCGGCGTGAGCCAGTTGAACAGCACGGCATCGGCCACTTCACCGGCCAGGCGGCACATGCGGGGGCCGAGCGCCGCGACCACCACCTCGCAGGGGAGCGCTGCCCGCAGCGCGAGCGCGCCGCTCCGCACCCGCTCCAGCGCGCCAGGTCCTGTCCCCGAACCGATCCCCAGCCGGAGCCGGTCGAGCGGCAGGTCCAGCGCGCGCACCCGCTCGACGATCCGATCCGGTGTCCACCGCGTCAGCGGCAGGACCCCCACGCCGAGCGCGATCCGGCTGGTCACGGCAGCCGCAGCGGCCAGCGCCGCTAAGCCGTCACCGTCCGGCGTATCGTTCACCCAGAAGGTGCGATAGCCGAGCGCCTCGCAGGCGCTGGCTGCACCACGGATGACGTCAGGCGAGACCGCTGCTGCCAATCCGAACCCGCGTGCTCCCACCGTCGCCTCCTCTCTGCGCACGACCACAGCCCGTCGCGCTGCAGCGACGCGGGCGAGCGCGCCGGACCGGGTCTCCCGTCACAGCATAGCCGCAACCGATCTCTCTGTTGTGCTACACTTCGGGGTTCGTCGAGCGGCAGCCGGTCCTGCCGCGACACACGAGGTAGGGGAAAACAGGATGCGACAGCACGAACCGACCACCCCCGCTCGCATCGTCATCGCTGGAGGCGGCTTCGCCGGAGTGACGGCCGCTCATCAGCTGCGTCACGCCGCTCGCGCCGGCCACGTCGAGGTCGCGCTCGTCTCCCGCGAGAACGCCTTCGTCTTCTACCCACTGATGCCGGAGGTGATCGCTGGGGGCTTGCGCGTGGAAACGATCCTCACCTCGATCCGTCACGTCCTGCCGCACGCCCGCCTATACGTCGGTGAGTTGACCGGTGTGCATCTCGAGCGGCAGACGGTGACGATCCAGCATGGGCTGTACCAGCACCACCAGTGCCCACTCGAGTTGCCCTACGATCATCTGGTGCTGGCGCTGGGCGGCGTCCCGGCGACCTACGGCATACCTGGTCTGGACGATTACGCCTTCGATGTGCAGTGGCTGAGCAACGCCTTCGCGCTGCGCAACCACTTGATCGACCTCCTCGAGCAGGCCGATATCGAGCCCGATCCGGCCGAGCAACGCCGGCTTCTCACCGTCGTCGTGATCGGAGGTGGACCGACCGGTGTGGAGGTGGCGGCGGAGATCCGCAGTCTCTTCACGCACGCGCTTCCCTATTACCGGGCGATCGAGCCAGATACCGCGCGGATCGTCCTCGTGGAAGCCCTGCCGCGCCTGCTGACCGGCTTCCCGGACGCTGTCGCCCACCGGGCCGCCAGGGAACTCCGGCAGCGTGGGATCGAGGTCCTGCTCGGCCGCAAGGTCATTCAGGTCGAACCAGCCGCTGTGGTCCTCGACGACGGGACGCGCCTCGAGTCGCGCACCATCGTGAGCGCGATCGGTGTGGAACCGAACCCTATCGTCCGCAGCTTCGGCCTCCCCCTCGACCAGCGCGGTCGCATCGTGGTCGACGAGTACCTGCGAGTGACCGGTCATCCGAACGTCTGGGCCATCGGCGACAACGCGGCCGTCATCGATCCGGCGACCGGTCGCCCGTACGCCCCAACGGCCCAGCACGCGGTCCGGCAAGCCAAGCTCTTGGCCCGCAATCTGGTGGCCAGCCTGCGGAGCGAACCGCTCCAGCCGATGCGCTACCGCACGCGCGGCATGATGGTGACGCTGGGCGATCACGATGCCATCGCCTGGCTCGGCCGGGTGACGCTTACTGGGTTCCTCGCCTGGTGGCTCTGGCGCACTTACGCGCTGCTCCAGATCCCGCGCTGGGACCGCCGCATCCGTCTGGCCATGGAGTGGACGCTCGACCTTCTCTTCCCGCCTGAACTGGTCCAGCTCAAGGTGGGACAGCCGACACCAGCGACCCGGCGGCTGGTCGAGGCAGCTCTCCGCCGGCTGCGCGAGCGGCCGTCGCCAGCCGAGACAGCGCCAACGGTCTCGACGACGGCCAGCTCAGCGCGCCGCTCGTGAGCGGAGCGCAGCCAGCGCGGCCTCGACATCGGGCAGCTGGCGAAGCGGTGCCCGATCGCGGTGCACGATCGTTCCGTCGCGATCGACGATGACGATCGCCCGGGCTGGCACGTCGCGGTAGCCAGCGAGTTCGTCGAGCCTCACGTCGTAGGCGCGGATCGCCTCGCGGTTCCAGTCGCTGAGGAACGGGAAGCCGATTCCCAGCTCGCGCGCCCAGGCTGCCTGCGCGAAATGGCTGTCACAGCTGACGCCATAGACCTCGGCCCCGAGCGCGCGGATCTCCTCGATCCTGTCCCACAACTGGGACAGCTCGTTCGCTCAGCCACTCGTGAAGGCGAAGTGGAAAAAGGCGAGAACAGCGACCCGCTCAGCGAGGATCTCGGACAACGCTAAGGGATGCCCGAGCGTGCTCGGCAAACGGAACTCGGGAGCCCGTTCACCGACCTGACCAGCCATCGTACCCTCCCTTCCCGAATCAGGGAACTCCGACCTGGCACTCCGATGGTAGGATACGCGAAGCGAGCTGCCGGAATGCTGGAGGGAGCGCGCGAGGCCGTGCGATTGTTCAACTCGCTGACCGGGACGATCGAGCCCTTCGCCCCACTCGACGGACGAACCGTCCGCCTCTACGTTTGCGGCGTGACTCCCTACGATACGACTCACATGGGCCACGCCATGACGTATCTGGTCTTCGACATCCTGAACCGCATCTGCCAGTACCATGGCTGGCGCGTCAAGTACGTTCAGAACATCACCGATATCGACGACGACATCCTGCGCAAGGCACGCCAGGTCGGTGAGCCCTGGGATCGGCTGGGCGACCGTTACATCCGCCAGTTCCAGGAGGATCTGAACGCCCTCAATGTGCTCTTCCCCTCCGTCTTCCCCCGGGCGACCGAGGAGATCCCGCTCATGATCGAGATCATTCAAAAACTCCTCGAGCGCGGGGCAGCCTACATGCGTGACGGTAACGTCTACTTCCGCGTCGCCAGTGACCCTGACTATGGGCACCTCTGTCGCTGTAGCCGCGACGAGATGATCCGCCTTTCGGCCGAGCGGGGCGCCGACCCGCAGGATCCCCGCAAGGAAGACCCGCTCGATTTCCTTCTTTGGCAAGCAGCCCAACCAGGTGAACCGACCTGGGACAGTCCTTGGGGGCCTGGTCGGCCCGGCTGGCACATCGAATGCAGTGCCATGGCCATGAAGTACTTGGGACCGCAGATCGACGTCCACGGCGGCGGCTACGATCTCATCTATCCCCATCACGAGAGCGAGATCGCCCAGTCGGAAAGCTACACCGGTACGAGCCCCTTTGCCCGTTTCTGGGTCCATGTGGCCATGGTCGAGTACGATGGTGCCAAGATGTCCAAGTCACTCGGCAACCTGGTCCTGGTCCGCGATACGTTACGGCGGCACACTGGAGACGCAATCCGCCTGTATCTCCTCAGCCACCACTACCGGACACCCTTCGCCTACGAGGACGACGGGCCCGCTCGCTGCGAGCCGCTCGTCCAACGGCTGCGTGAGGCGGTCACCGCCCCCGGCGGAAGCGGCAGTCCGCTCGATCTCGCCCCGCTGCGCGACCAGTTGGCTGCTGCCCTCGCCGACGACCTGGATACGCCACGTGCGATTCAGCTGCTGGCCGATGCCGCGGAGCGACTGCTCCGCGCGGCCCGCGAGGGCCAGGCGATCGAGCAGGCCCGGGAGCAACTGCGCGAGATGGGCAGTCTCCTGGGGCTCACTGTGACCCGCTGACGCAGGGCCGTTTGGCGCGGCAGCCTCTGAGCACCGAGAACACTGTGCCCACTGACTTGCCCACCTCGGTTCTGCGCAACAGGATCAGCCGCATCGCTGCTCGCGCCAGTTTCCGCTCCGCGTCGCGCGTTGGGAAGCACGCGCACGCTGTGCCACTCGCTGCTCGGCGCGGCCGAGCCAGCGCCCGTGCTCGCCGGCTCGAGGACGCAGCGTCGGTTCTACCCCGCTAGCCGAGCGGTCGTCTCATAACGTGCGCCCAGCCGATCGGGCGCCCGCCGGAGGCGGATGCCACGTCTGGGTGAGTCGGTGCGCGGACGCACGAGCGGTTTCCTTGACCGACTTTGTATCATCCGACCGAGCCAGCGGAAGGACGGGTAATCAGATGCCCGGCAGTGACCAGCACGGAGCAGCCCGAGGATGGCGCGAGCACCGCGTGCGCGCGCTCGGCCGATGCTCCCTGCTGGGTGTTCTCACCCTCGCCCCGGTCGTCTTGGCGCTCGCGCTCTATTTGCCCTCGCTCCGCTTCAGCTTTCTTCTGGACGACAGCTACGATCTTCTGCTGGCGCAGGAGACGAGTTACCAGGATCTCCTGCTCCGCCCGCTCCCCGGCTTCAGTTACTACCGCCCGCTGACCTTCGTCGTCTACAAGCTGGTACACGAACTCGTCGGTGGGCGAGATCCCTGGCACTATCACGCCCTGGCGGTGCTCCTCCACGCCACGAACGTGCTCCTGCTCGGCCGGCTCGTCCGGCGACTGGCTGGGCGCAGCGCGTCCACGCTCGCGGCGGCACTGTTCGCCAGCTTTCCCTTCGCCTATCAGGCCGTGCAGATCGTCTGCTCGTTGCCGCACCTCCTGGTTACCAGCTGCCTCCTCGGGGCACTCTTGGCCTGGCTCCGCGCAGGCGACGACACCGAGCGGCGGTGGATCTGGTGCGGGCTCGCTCTGCTCCTCGCGCTCGCCGCACCCGGCTTGCACGAGACCGGCGCACTGGCTGGCCTGCTGCTCACCGGCACGCTGGTGCCCAGGGGGGCTCGGCGCGCCTGGCGCGCTCTCGCTCCATGGCTGGCGAGCGCGCTGGCGGGCAACGGTGCCTACGTCGCGCTCTGGTTCTGGGGTTTCGCCAAGCCTGGCCCGCGTGCCGTGACCTGGTGGGATCGCCTCCAGAACGTCGTCTTCTGGCTGCAAGCGGCTGCCTACCCGGTGACGCGCCAGCTAACGGTCCTCGTCGATGCGGGGTGGTTGACCCACCACGCCTGGAGCGCTGTCTCCGTCTCCGCGCTCCTCGCGCTCGGCGCTGGGCTCTTCGTCCACGGGCTGGGGGGCCAGGCACGCTCGGCTGCAGCGATTCTAGTCCTCGGCTTCCTCCTCTTCGCGCCAGTAGTCTGCTTTCTCCCCTTTGCGGGGTATGTCCAGGACGCACCGCGCCTGCTCTATCCGGTCGCACCGGCTCTCGCGACCTTCTGGGGCATGCTGCCGCGGGCCGGCTGGCGCTGGCCACGCGGCCGACTGGTCGCGGTGGCGCTCAGCGGCCTGCTGGTCGCGCTGGCCCTCCTGCAAGGGGTGACCTTCGTCGCCCGGCGGACCAAGCTGGCCGAGCAGGCGAGCGCAGCGCAGGAAGCGGTCGTTGCCGCTGCACGGGCTGCTCCGTGCTGGCCGCTGGTCGTCGTGAACGGCCCGGCCTGGCTGGCCTTGCACCGGTACGAGTATCCCCTGGGTCACTTCGGCATGAACGCCCAGCCGAGCTATCACGGCTACGATGCGCTCCTCCAGGTTCGCCTGGGCTGGCGAACTCCCGTGCGCTCGCTGGCCGTCGAGCCGGCGACGCACCAGCGCGACTGGACCTTTGGCCCGCACGGCCAGCCGGGAACACTGGCCGAGGTCGCCGCTCTGCGCCTCGCTGGCTGGCACATCCTGCACCTGGTAGCCAGCGAGCGCCGATTCAGCGCGACCGCTTCGGCACCACTGTACAGTTGATCGAGCAGAAGCGGCATTGCATCGATGATCCTCGCCCGCTCCACGGCGAATCATGACCTTTGGGCTAGAGAACACGGATGAGAGAGGCACGTTATAATAAGTAGGAGGAGACGCTGTCGCCTGGCTGTCGCTGCGCGCCGAGCGCCGAGATGAGGTGGAGACCGTGGAAAAGAGTGCCGATCCACCTGCCCGCGTATCCTCCGCGACGGAAGCGGTGCTCCCGGAGACAACTCGGCTCGCGACGCTCGCTCGGGCTATGCTTCTCCTCAACCGGGAGTCCGATGTCCGCCGGGCACTGGCCGAAGCGCTTCCGCTCTTCCACGAGATGTTCGCTGCCGCCGCTGCCTGGATCACTATGCGCGTCGGGGAGCGCTTCGAACTGGTCGCTGCGACCGGGCTTCCGCCCGCTCTAGAGGCTGGTGATCGCCAAGAACTCCGCTGGTCACCGTGCCGCTGCCAGCGGATGGCACTGGCTGGCGAGCTGACGGAGACCGCGACCGTGCTCGCCTGCGAGCGCCTGGCTCGCCTGCGCGAACGGCCCGGTGACCACCGGGAGACCGGGGAACTCACCTGGCATCTTTCCATCCCGCTCCGGCTTCCCAGCGGGCCGATTCTCGGCGTTCTCAATTTGGCGTATCGCTCTCTCCCCCACCTCGCTCCCAGCGACAAAGCGGTGCTCGATCTCGTCGGTGAGATCCTGGCTGCGACGATCGATCGAGCGCAACTCGCAGTTGAAGCAGCTGAGGCAGCTGAACTCGCCCAGCTTCGCTCGGACGAGCAGGTCCAGGCGACGCACCTGGCACAACAGCTGATCGGGCTGTGTAGCGTCGTCGAGGTCGCCGATGCGCTCTTCGCCGCATTCGAGCCCTTGCTCAAGCCGGATGCCATCAGTTTGTTCACCGTCGATCCTTCCGGACAGTTCCTGGTTCTCCGGGCTGCCCATGGCTGGGCAGTCGACTGGATCGGTCGTGTGTGGCTCCCACTGGAACTGCCGACACACAACGGACCAGCCTGGGCGCTCCATACCGGTCACCCCTTCACTGCCCAACTCGACCAACCCGATTGGCCGTTTCATCTTCCAACACCGGTGCAGCAAGCCGGAGCCCGCCTCTCCGTTTTCTTCCCACTGCGTGCGAACCAGCGACCGATCGGCGTGATCGTGGCTGATTACGGCACAGTTCGCCCGGTGAGCGAGGAGCAGCTCCGGTTCGCCACCTTGTTGTGCGAGATCGGTGCGGTCGGACTGATGCGCGCGCTGGATCATGAACGCACCGAGCGACTGATCAGCGAGCTGCCGATCGGTGTCTTCCAACTCGATGCTCATGGGCGCATCCTGCAGGCGAACCGGGCACTGGCTACCCTGCTCGGCTGGGAGCATCCCGATGAACTGGAAGGGCAGCTGCTGAGCGAGGCCTTTGCCGATCGGTCGGAAGCCCAGCGCTGGCTGCACCAGTTAGGGGGTGATGGCATCCTGGCCGGTACCGAATTCCGCTGGCGACGTCGGGACGACAGGCTGATCTGGGTGCGTGTCTCGGCTCGGGCTGACCACTCACCGGCTGGTCAGCCCCTCCTCATCGAGGGAACAGTCGAAGACGTCAGCGAGCGCAAGATTGTCGAGGAGCGCCTGACATACCTCGCCCGTCATGACACGCTGACCGGTATCGCAAACCGCCACGCGTTGCTCGAGACGCTGCAGGAGCGGCTCGCTCGTGCCGTGGGGAGCGGGCGATCCGGTGCCCTCTTGCTCCTCGATCTCGACCACTTCAAAGAGGTGAACGATCGACTCGGTCACGCAGCTGGTGACGCCGTCTTGCGTGTAGTCGCAAACCGGCTCATCGGCACCCTGCGATCCGGCGAACTCGTCGCCCGCGTGGGCGGAGACGAATTCGCTGCTCTTCTGCACCCGGTTACCCGTGAGGGGGCCGAATGCGTCGGCAGGCGGTTGCTCGACGTGATCGGGCAGATCATGGTCCCACTGCCCGATCGGGTGATCCGCCTCCGCGCAAGCTGCGGCATCGCGCTCTTTCCGGAGCACGGGACGACAGTCGAGGAACTGCTCATCGCCGCTGACCGGGCTCTCTACCAGGCCAAATACCGCGGGCGTGACCGTCTCGAGGTCTACGAACCCGCGATCGCGGAACCCGAACAGCCGAGGACAGCGCACCTCTCCATCGTGGAGTCGGCGTTGGCGAATGGGAATCTCATGCTCTTCGCACAGCCGATCCTGGACCTTCGCCGCGAGCACATCGCCGCCTACGAACTCCTGATTCGTCTTCGGGAAGGTGAGCGAGTGCTCGAGCCCGGCATGTTCTTCCCTGTCGCGGAACGTCTCGGGATCGTGCCCCAGTTCGATCTGTGGGTACTCGAGCGTGCGTGCGAGCTGAATCTCACGAGTCGCGGCCGCATTCATCTCAATGTGTCGGCTCGAACATTGCGCGAAGCGCGTCATTTTGACGTGCTGCGCGACCTGCTCGAACGCTGTCCGTTCGCCCCGAGACAACTCGTCCTCGAGGTAACCGAGACAACGGCATTGATCGACTTCGTCCAAGCGCACGAGCACCTCCAAAGGTTGCGCGAGCGCGGTTGTCGCATCGCGCTGGACGACTTCGGGGTCGGCTATTCGTCCCTCTACCAATTGCGTAACTTGCCGATCGACTTCATCAAGATCGATGGCATGTTCATCGTCGATCTCGCGGAGAACCCCGTGAACCAGAGCATCGTGCGCGCCATCGTCGCGCTCGCCCGCGCTGTGGGGGCGGAAACGATCGCCGAGTGGGTCGAGAGCGCGGAAATGCTGGCGCTCCTCCGCGAACTCGGGGTAGATCACGCACAAGGGTTCGCGATCGGTCGACCGGAACCACTCGCGCTTCCTTGACCTCCTCCGTACACTCAGCCTCGAGCTGTGCTCGAGCGGACGAGAGGAGAACCAGATGACGGGCGAGGTTCCGGTCGCGCTGGTAAGCGGGGGGACTGGGCAAGTCGGATCGGTGGTGGTCCGTTTCTTCGCCGAGCGAGGTGCGCGTCTCCTCGTGCCCTATCGCACGAGCGCACACTGGGAGCAACTCCAAGAGTCGCTCGGCCCGCTGGCCGGCCTCGTCGACGGGCTCGCCGTCGACCTCGCCGATCCCGAGGGAGGCAAACGGGCGGTGGCTGCTGCGCTCGAACGGTTCGGTCGTCTGGACTGGGTGCTGTGCCTGGCCGGTGGCTTCCGGCCCGGTCGTCTCGCCGAGACGGGGCAGGAGGTCTGGCAGGAGCTGCTGGCGCTCAATCTGTGGCCGACCGTCTCCGTGCTGCGGGCGGCGCTCCCGCACCTCCTCGCACAGGGTTCCGGGCGGATCGTCACCGTCGGTGCCCGAGCCGCGCTCGATCCTGGTCCCGGTGCCGTCGCCTATGCAGCGGTCAAGCAGGCTGTCGTGACGTTGACGCTGGCGATCGCGCGCGAGTGCCGCGGCGCCGGCGTCACGGCGAACTGCATCGCCCCGGCGACGATCGACACGCCCGCCAACCGCGCCGCCATGCCCACCGCCGACTTCACCAAGTGGGTCAAGCCGGAACAGGTGGCAGCGTTGCTCTGGTATCTCTGCTCACCGGAAGGAGCTGCCCTGAATGGTGCAGTCATCCCGCTGGCCGGGGGGCAATGAGCGCGGCATCATCCCCAGGCATGGGTCGGCATATCGACGCGCGGCGTCCCGTCCCAGGTGGCGCCGTAGAGGTGCCAACGGAAGGCCTCCTGGAGCGCGCGCAATGTGCCGGTGATCGCTTCCGGGATCGGTTGCCCCTCAGGGGTGAACCAGGTGTCGACCGGCTCCGGCGGGAGGAGCCGCTGGGCGTGTGTCGGCACTTCCGGGTGCGGTGCACCGTCCCACGAGATACCGTAGAGGTGCCAACGGAAGGCTTCCACCAGCGCACGGAGCGTGGTCACGGTGACCTCCCGGTCGAAGCCGTCGGCGTTCACCAGGACCGGCACTGGTTCGGGTGGGCGGACCGCCTGGGCATGGGTCGGCATCGCGCCACGATAGTCGCGTCCGTCCCAACTCGTCCCGTAAAGGTGCCAGCGGAAGGCCTCGACCAACGCGCGCACGGTCGCGTTGACTGCTTCGGCCTTGGGACGCCCCTGGCTGTCGAACCACAGCGTATCGCCGAGATCCCAGCTCACCACGATATCCCATATTGTGCGCAGTTCGCGTCCGCTGGTATCGCGGGCAACCGCCTCGATGGTGTAGTTCCCCGGATCCAGCCAGGCATCCAGCGACACGGTCGGCTGGTTACTGCGCGCCTCATAAGACGCCACGCGGACGGCCAACTCGCGCAGCGGCCGTTCCGACTCGACCTGGACACTCACGCGTACCCTGCCAGGAAGGACCGTCGCGTAGCGTGCCGGTTCCACCGCGACGAAGCGCATCCCGACGCCGGGCGATGGTGGAGCTGGGCGCGGTTCTGATCCACCCGGCGGCGCCGGAGGCCGCGATGCCCCGAGCTGACAACCAGCGTCGGCACAAAAGCGCTCGACGAAGCGCACGACATCTGGTGTCACCCGGCGAGCGATATTGGCCACGAACGATTCAGCCACAGCGATCGCGAAGACACTCTGGGTGTCCTCGCGCAAGAGCGGGCCACCGCTCACTCCCTCGATCCAATCCGCGTCGGTGAGGAAAAAGTCGTCACCTTGCACGAGGAGCCGCCCGACTGGCGCGAACCAAAGCGTGCCGAACGGCTTGTCGCTCGGGTAGCCAGCTGTCGTCACCGGCCAAGAGCGGTTCTCCAACTCGCTATCGGCTACGACAGCGAGCGGCAGGCTCCCGGCCTGCAGGCCCAGCGGCCGATCGAGCAGGACGACTCCGAAGTCGTACGTCATGTCCGGGCTCGTCCCACCCTCCACCCATCCGCGCGGCACCGATGCGTCGATCGCGGACGCGGTTCCGAACGGGGTCACCAGTTGCCCTCTCTGGCGATCCGCTCCGGGGACGACAGCGAGACGGGCGACCCACCCACCCGTTTCGGCGAGATAGAGGCAATGCGCGGCCGTGAGGACAACTGCCGGTCCGATCAGCGTCCCGGAGCAGGAAAACAGCCTCCGGTCAGCCGTTTCACCGACGAGAAGGACGATCGCTGAGGCCGGGAAGCTCGTAGTCGGCGTGACGCGAACCCGGTCATCCGGCGGGAAGATGCGCTGGTAGCGAGCGCGTTCGGCAGCCTGAGCGAGCAGAGCTGGCTGGGCAGCCGCGAAGCCAGCTGGTGGTCGGACCAGCGCCTGCGGATCAGTCGCTGCACCGGTCGGGACGAGGACGCCGTTCAGGCTCGCCCCGATGAGTGCGACCAGGAGTGCTATGACCCAGCGCGGCATGGCTCCCCTTCCTTTCCGGCACGGCGCGATTCGCCCACTCTCCATGTCGGCAAGTAAAGCCGAGGGCGAAAAGGGGCCCGTCGACACCCTGTCGTCTCCTCGGCGTCGCTCGAACGGGAGACTTGTCCTGCCAAGCATCGCCGTTCTCGTTGGCTCTAGGGAGCGCTCGGCGCACCGAAGACCGGTCGAGCGAGGGGTCAGCGACCTGGCAAAACGACGATCCGGAGCTGCCCGATGAGAGCTCTGACTGCCCTAGGTACGGCGAACTCGCTCCCCAGCCCGCGCACCAAGGATAGCGCGGAGGAGCCAGTTGAGACGAGGCGGTCGGCCAGCCGATGAGCAGGTTCGCGCGGTGCCCGCTTCCCACCCCACACTGAGCAGCTCAGCGACCGGGAACTCGGAACCCCGGAACACGTCGGAGGCGAGCCAGTGTCCAACGCAAGAACGCCGTCTCGGGAGTGCGCGCTCTCTGAGCGGCTCGCTGACCCGAGGTCTCGTCCCGCGCATTCCGACGGAACTCGCGGATGCTCCGTCCGATCGCCGATCCCAGCTCAGAAAGCTTGCCAGGTCCAAAGTCGATCAGGACGATGAGCAAACTGCTGCGCAACCGCCAGGATCGCCGCAAACCGTCGATCATGTCGGCACCGCCACTCGTGCCGCACTGCGGTTCAGCGGTACGTCTGTCTCGCCGCCTCAGCACGCTCTGTCACGACGTTCCCCCATCGTGCGCTCAGGAATCCGCCAAAGCACCGGATCGAGTGCGCGTCGGTACCGATTGCGTGTTCGTCTGCAGTACCGTTGCCAGTGGATCGCTGGACGATCGGCTCGCTCTTGGTCGTTCTCTGCACCGCGAGCACGAGGTGAGATCGGGTGCCGGAGAGTCGGGCGAGCGTCCTGCTGGATCGTCGAGGTCGGCGAACGGGCCGAGTAAAGGACGGAGGAAAGAGACAAGAACGATGACCGTGGAGCGGGACGATCGGCACGCGCTGGTTATCGTGGCTCATCCGGACGACATGGAGATCGGCTGTGGTGGAACAGTCGCGCGCTGGGTGGAAGAAGGCTGGATCGTCCGGCTCGTCGTGGTAACGGATGGTGGAGCGGGCGGGCCAGACGACGCGACCGACGTGAGTCCAGAAGCCCGCCGGCGCATCAGCGAGCAGCGCAAGGCGGAACAGCGCGAGGCAGCCAGGATCCTCGGGTTGGCGAGCGTCGACTTCCTCGACTATCCGGATGGCCAGCTGGAGCCGACCCTGGAACTCCGCCGGGATCTGGTGCGCCTGATCCGCCGTTACCGGCCACAGGTGCTGGTCATTCCCTCACCGGAGCGCAACTGGTCTCCCGCCTACCAGGTCGGGCGCTATCACCCCGATCATCTGGCGGTCGGACAAGCCGCCTTGGCAGCCGCCTACCCGGCAGCGGGGAACGCCTGGGACTTTCCCGAACTCCTGCGCGAGGGGCTCGCTCCGCACCACGTCCAGGAGATCTGGGTGATCAACGCACCAGTCTCGAACCATGCGGTCGACATCACGACGACGCTCGAGCGCAAGCTCGCCGCGCTCCGTGCGCATCACAGCCAGTTCGGAGACCGGCTGGCCCTTGTCGAGCGCTGGCTGCGCCAAGCCGCCATGGAGCGCGGCGTGCGCCACGGCATGCACTATGCGGAGGAGTTTCACCGCATCCGCGTCCGCGAGCCCTTCCCCTTCCGGCGGTGAGCGAACGACGGGCGCCGGCGAGCCAGGTGGCGACGAGCGCGCACTGGTCCCACCTGAGGCACCAAGCACCGACCCGTTCCGGGGCTGGAGCCCTCCGGGTCGGAACGCCTGCTGCCGACCGCGTCCCGGCCGGCACCGTTTCCTGGACTCACCGCGGACACCGTTCGAGCCAAGCGATCCCGTCGTGTGCCTGCCTCTGGGAGGAGCGCGCGGGACGAGCAGTCAGGGAGATCGCACGGAGGATGGTCCACGACATGTAGCCCAACGGAAGCAGGCTGATCGGAGCACAAAGCGACAACCTGAACCGACTGCACGCGCGAACCTGGGTGAGCGCCTCGCTCCGACGTCGGCGGCTCGGACGAGGGAGCACAGTGCGAGCGTCGAAGAACGCCGTATGGGGGAGCATGACACCCGCGCATCCATGATAACGAACGAGTTGTCCCTGTCCGCGCCGAATCTCGAGCTGCTGTATCCGCGAACGAGCACGTCGTTTAGGGTCAGGCAGTATATGGTGGCTATCGCGCTCATTGGGCGTTCATTGGCTCAGGAGAACGACGCGCTCGAAGGCGTATGAGCGAGAACTTCTGAAGCCATGCCCTCATGTCCGCTCGAGCACGGCGCGGAGCAGCCAGAAACACGTGCGCAAGCGTCCCGCAGACTCGTTCGTGGAGTTCCCTCGAGAAAAACCAAATCGAACGGACCCGGCACGAGAGAACCGCCTGCGCCGGAGCGGGGGCCTGTCGAGACTGACACCTGTTGTAGGAGCACGCTCCAGCCAAGTTGATCAGTCACTTGACAACCATACTAGACCACCGTATAGTGTTTTCAGGCTAGCCCATTTTGGGGATGCGAGGGGAGACGACCCGCATGCAGCAGACAACGAAAAGGAAGAACAGTCGCGGCCTTCGAAGATCGTTCTCGAGGCTGGTCCTTGCAACGGTCTTGGCGCTGCCTGCCATACCGGCTCCGGCCGCGCAGGCCGCCACGATCAACGTCGACGGCACCAGCTGCAGCCTCTGGGATGCAGTCCAGGCCATCGTCAGTGCAGCAGATTACGGTGCATGTACGGCCGCCCCCGGAACATCATATGGTTCTGGTGATACCCTCAACTTGAACAGTTCAACTCACACTGTAAGCACAGCCTTGCCCACCTTGCCGAGCAGCATCACGCTCCAAGTCAACGGTAACAACGCGACTGTGCTATGGACCGGGAGCGGGCGCCTCTGGACGATCGACGGCGCAGAGCTCACTGTCCGCGAGCTCACCATCCGCGGCACCTCGAGTGTCAGCAGCGGTCTCCGAGTCCAGAACGGCGCGACGGTCACGATCGAGGACGTGAGGATGGAGAGCCTCTCTTCCTCCGGCAGCGGCGGGGCGATCCTGGCGATCGAGGGCTCGACCGTCGTCATCGAAGACAGCCGACTCTGGAACAACACAGCCCGAAGTGTCGGCGGTGCAGTCGCCGCTTTTGATAATGACACGCGTGTTGTTTTGGAAAACGTAGAGGTTGTCGGTAACCGGGCGGCAGGTGGCGGTGGCATCGCGACGGCATTCGGTGCCCAGGCAGAGATCGATGGTGCCGAGATCCGCCAAAACGAGGCGACGATCGGGGACGGTGGCGGCATCTGGGTGGTCTTCGGCGGCAGCGTCTCCGTCACCGGCAGTCTCATCGCCGAGAACGTCGCCGCTGAGGACGGTGGCGGGATCGCTGCCGGGGTGGGCGACGGACCAGGCGGAGGAGGGCGGGTGATGGTTCGCGACTCCGTCGTGCGGGACAACCGAGCTGGCGCTTACGGTGGCGGCATCTCGGTGATCGATGACAGCCACCTCGAACTCAGCGGCTCCCGCATCGCCCAGAACGCGGCAGGGCTCAGGGGCGGTGGCATCTCGGTCACTATCGGAGCGACGGCCAACATCAGAGACTCGTCGGTCGTCGGCAACACGGCCATCGACGGGGGTGGGATCGAGATTCAAGGCGCCGCCGCTCGACTCGAGGGCGTCACCATCGCCGGTAACACCGCGACTCGCTACGGCGGCGGTCTCCACCTGCAGGGTGGCCTCGTCCACGCCGTCAACGTGACGCTCAGCGGTAACCAGGCACCAGACGGCAGCGCGGCGCGTCTCAATAACACCAGCACCCTTACCCTCTCCTTCGTCACGGTCGCCGACCATCAGGGCAGCGCCGCTCTCTGGGTCGACGGCAGCTCCACCCTCCGCCTCAAGCACACTCTCCTGGCCAACCCCGCCGTCGACGAGTGCCAGCTGGACACCGGCGCCACCCTCGCCGTCCAGGGCGTGGTTCTGGCTGACGACAATAGCTGCTCGGACCCCTCGATCACCATCGATCCGGCCTTGCGCTCCACCCTCGGCCCCCTCCAGAACAACGGTGGGCTGACCGATACCCACGCGCTCCTGCCCGGCTCCCCCGCACTCGATGCCATCGACCCGACCGAGTGCACCGACTGGGACGGCAATCCGGTCATCACCGACCAGCGCGGCAGCGGCCGGCCGCAGAACGGCGGCTGCGACGTGGGAGCGTTCGAGTTCCGGACCAGCGGTGGTGGCGGTGGCGGCAGTGGCGGCGGTGACGATGGCGGCGGTAGCGGCAGTGGCGGCAGTGGCGGCAACGGTGGTGGCGGTGGCGGCGGTAGCGGCAGTGGCGGCGGTGGTGACAGCGGTAGCGGCAGTGGCGGCGGTGGCACGCCTGGCCGAGGAGGCACGCAGGGCGAGACACTCCCGGGCGAGCCTACCCCACCAGATCGACCTGCGCCGGAGCTGACCCTGCCCATCGTTGATGGAAACCTCGCCGAGGGCGCTCCAGCATCCGGGTTGCCGCAGCTCTTGCCGCGCACTGGCGCGCTGCTCGCCGAACTCTCTGGATCGCGCTCCGGTACTTGGCTCCTCGCGCTGGCTGGGACAGCTCTACTCGGCACTGGCCTCTGGCTCGTCACGCGCAGTCGGCGTCACTCCGCTCTCCAGCGACGTGCATGACGATTCCGCACACCCCACGCGCGACCCAGCACGACCTGAGCCCACGCTGGGTCGCGCGTCATCCTACCCGATGGACGACCGTCCAGAGTTGGTACCCTACACGGGGAGCGCAACCGCACTCAGGCGAGAATCCCGAACCCTCCGCTACTGCACGCGGACCGCACCATGGCGCCGTCCGGATGGGGTCCGCCTCATCCGGCGAGGAACATCACTGCCCTGGGCGCCGCGAACTCGCTCCCCAGCCCGCGCACCGAGGATAGCGCGGAGGAGCCAGTTGACCCGAGGCGGTCGACCAGCACGCACGTCCAGGATGAGCGGGTTCGCGTCGTCCCCGCTTCCCACCCCACACTGAGCAGCTCAGTGACGGGGAGCTCAGAACTCCGGAACATGTCGGAGGCGAGCCAGTGTCCAACGCAAGAACGCCGTCTCGGGAGCACGCGCTCTCTCAGCGGCTCGCTGACCCGAGGTCTCGTCCCGCACATTCCGACGGAACTCGCGGATGCTCCGTCCGATCGCCGATCCCAGCTCAGAAAGCTTCCCAGGTCCAAAGTCGATCAGGACGATGAGCAAACTGCTGCGCAACCGCCAGGGTTGCCGCAAACCGTCGATCATGTCGGCACCGCCACTCGTGCCGCGCTGTCGAAGCGGTAATCCCGGTCGGCCCGTACCACCCGCTCAGCCCCCGGTCGAGCAGGTCAACTCGCCTTGGACCGACACCATCTCGCTGCTTCCGCCGGAAAGCGAGGCGGATACCGAGCGCTCCGAGCACCGACGACTCCCTCAGCTCTTGTCGCGTACCGACGCCCTGCTCGCTGCACCAGCGATGGTAGGAGGCAGGAGCACGATTCTTGCCGAGAGCAGTCGACCGGCTGCGCTCACTCGTCGCCGCAAGACGACCGCTACTTCCGGCCCCCACCGCGCCGTTTGCGCGAGCCCTGCCTGGCCGACGAGCTCACATGGTCACGGTTCCCACTGCTCGTATCCGGCAAAACTCCGTCACGAAACAGCTCCACCTGCTGCGGTCGCGTTTCCCCTCTGCCCTCGTCCTTGGCCGCTTCCCGCCAGCGTTTCGCCAACTCCCCCACCGGATCGTCGATCACACGGACCGCCGGATAGTAGGCGCAGAGTCTCTCAGCATGTTCGTTGCCACGCAGATAGCCCGGGATCCACACCTCCCGCCCCCAACGGACGGCTTTGTGGACCGCATCCCAGGTCCCGCTCCGGCGCGGGCCCCGGCCCTTGCGTGGTGTCCGCTCCGGCCCGATCGCTCCCACGATGACCACCCGAGCTAAGCCCACGATGATCGCGTTCCGCGTCATCGCGTTCCGACCTGACCACCGTTCCCCCGGCGGAAAGGGAGAGACGACGAGCAGGCGCTCCCCACAGGTCGCCAGCTTCTCCTCCATGAGACGTTGGTCTTCGTCCCGTAACTGCTCATCCAGCCCCTGGGCGAGCACAGCGATCGTCCGACCGCTAGGATCAGCGAGTGCGCCTTCGAACGCTGCCTGGTCGATGCCACGGGCGAAGCCGGAGACGATCACCCACCCGCACCCCGCGAGCCGCCGAGCCAGCTCCTTCGTCGCTTCCACGGCTTTCCTGCCAACACGGCGTGACCCGACGATGGCGACCAGCCGATCCGACGCCAGAAGCTCGAGGTTGCCCCGGTAGAAGAGCGTCGGTGGCCGGTCGTTCTTCGCCCCTTCGCGGAGCTGGAGCGGGTACCGCGGGTCTTCGGGAAAGAGTTCGATCCTGTCAACCATCTCCCTCATCCCTACATCGCTCTAGGGCGGGCGAGTGCGTGTCCGCGTCACCACCAGAGTATATACCCGTCCCACGCCACCCTGCTCGAGGAGTACCCGCGTGGCCGCCGCAAGTGTGGTGCCCGTCTGGCAGATGTCGTCGAACAACAGCACCCACTGGCCACGGTAGCGCTCCGGATCGGTCACCGTAAAGACCCCAGCGACTTCCTGTTCCCGCTCGGCCAGCGAGTCGATGCTCTTCAGCATCGGCGTCGGCCGCTGCTTTACCAGATACCCCTCGGCGAGAGGCAGCCCCGTCCGCTCGGCGAGTGCACGCGCCAGCTCGCGCACCGGTTGGACAGGACGGTCCTCGTTGGACAGAGGAACGGGAATGATCGCCGCCAACCGCGGCCGGATGATCCTCGTGCCGAGAAAGGCGGCCGGGGCTACGACCAACGGCGCCACCTGACTGGCATCCGACTGGTACTGCAACTGGTAGAGCCGCTCCGCGACTGGGGTACGGTGCACGCCGCCTCGCTCTGCTGGCTCGGTATGCCAGTCGAGCGCCCAGCTAGCGCGCCATGGCCCCTCGGGAAGCGAGCGTTCACCCATCGACGACTCACGCGTCACCTCGAACTCGAGTAGCGAGTGCATAGCCGTTACGGTTCCTTTCCGCAAGTGGCCAGGGTTCGTCCAGTAGAGACCGGTGTGCGAGCAACCACGCGTGCGACACGCTGGCGCCGAAACCGACGGGGACGGAGCCGCGCCGCTCCCTGGCGATCAGGCGAGTGCGGTCCGGCGGCGACTCCGGTCGACAACTTCTCTACAGCGCGCACTCATGCGACACTGGCGAGCGGTGCCGCAACCGGAGGCGAGGAGGCGGCATCAGCGCTGACGGCTGGGAGGAGGGTAGTAACGATGTCCAGGGATCTGATTGGACACCTGACCGAAGCGCTCCGCTTCCGCTGCATCGGCCCCCATCGGGGCGGGCGAGTCGTGGCGGTGGCCGGGCACCCCGAGGACCCGATGGTCTTTTATTTCGGTGCCTGTGCCGGAGGCGTCTGGAAGACTGAGGACGGGGGGACGACCTGGTGGAACGTCTCCGATGGGTTCTTCGGCACGGCTGGGGTGGGGGCGATCGCGCTCGCCCCAGCCGATCCGAACGTCCTCTATGTGGGCACGGGAGAGGCCTGTATCCGCGGCAATGTCTCGCACGGGGACGGGGTCTACAAATCGACTGACGGCGGCCGCACGTGGGTGAACGTCGGCTTGCGCGATACCCGGCATATCGCCAAGATCCGCGTCCATCCACACGATCCTGACCTCGTCTACGTGGCGGCGCTCGGCCACGCCTTCGGCCCCAACGAGGAGCGCGGCGTCTTCCGCAGCCGCGACGGTGGGCGAACCTGGGAGCGCGTCCTGTATCGGGACGCCGAGACTGGGGCCATCGACCTGGTCATGGACCCGCACAATCCACGCATCCTCTACGCAGCGCTCTGGCAGGCACGCCGCTGGCCCTGGAAGCTGGTGAGCGGTGGTCCCGGCTCCGGCATCTTCCGCTCCACCGACGGTGGAGAGACGTGGGAAGAACTGACCCGCAAGCCTGGACTCCCCAAGGGGATCATCGGGCGCGTGGGGCTGGCTGTCTCCGCCAAGCCGGGACGGCTCTGGGCGCTCGTCGAGGCCGAGGACGGGGCGCTCTTCCGCTCCGAGGACTACGGCGAGACCTGGGAGCGAGTGAGCGACAAGGGGGATCTCCGCTGGCGCGCCTGGTACTTCCATCACCTCTGCGCCGATCCGGTCGATCCCGACACGCTCTGGGTGCTCAATCTCAAGCTCTGGAAGTCGATCGACGGTGGGAAGACCTTCAGCGAGGTTCCGACACCGCACGGTGACCACCATGATCACTGGATCGATCCCAAGAATCCACTGCGCATGATCAACGGTAACGACGGGGGCGCCTGCGTCAGTTTCGACGGCGGTCGCACCTGGTCGACCCAGTTCAACCAGCCGACGGCCCAGCTCTACCACGTGACCGTCGACAACCGCTTCCCCTACTGGGTCTATGGCTCCCAGCAGGACAATACGGCGATCGCCTTGGCCAGCCGCTCAGTCAACGGAGCCATCACCACCTGCGAATGGGAAGAACCGGGAGGCGGCGAGAGCGGGCACATCGCGGTCAAGCCGGACGACCCCGCCATCGTGATCGGTGGAGCGATCGGGAGCGGCGAGGGGAATGGGAGGTTGATCCGCTACAACCGGCGGACCGGCGAGCAGCGCAACATCACGGTCTGGCCCTACGAGACGAGCATGGCGGAGGGAGCGGAATCGCTCCGCTACCGCTTCCAGTGGACCTTCCCGATCCTCTTCTCGCCGCACGATCCCAACACGCTCTACGTCTGCTCGCAGGTCGTGCACCGCTCGCGCGATCTCGGCTACACCTGGGCAGTGATCAGCCCTGACCTCACGCGGAACGATCCGGAGAAACTCGCGCCATCTGGTGGACCGATCACGCGCGACAACACCGGGGCCGAGGTCTACTGCACGATCTTCGCGTTCGTCGAATCGCCCCATCAGCCTGGTGTCTTCTGGGCTGGCACCGATGATGGCCTCGTGCACGTCTCTCGTGACGGCGGCGTGACCTGGGAGAACGTCACCCCACCGGAGCTTCCCGAGTGGGCCACAGTCGCGTCGCTCGAGGTCTCGCCGCACGACCCGGAGACGGTCTACCTGGCTGCTCACCGCTACCGACTCGATGATCCAGCCCCCTACCTCTTCGTCACGCGCGACGGCGGCAAGACCTGGCACTCGCTGCGCGGTGATCTTCCGGAGGAGACGATCTGCCGCGTGCTCCGCGTCGATCCAGCCAAGCCGGGGCTCTTGTACCTCGGTACCGAGACCGGGCTCTGGATCTCGCTCGACGATGGCCAGCACTGGCACCGCTGGCAGGGGAACCTTCCGATCTGCCCCATCTACGATCTCGTCGTAAAGGACGATGATCTGGTCGTCGCGACGCACGGTCGGAGCTTCTGGATCCTGGACGACGTGACGCCGTTGCGCCAATTCGATCCGGCCCGTGTGGACGGACCGGCCTCTCTCTTCGCTCCGCGTCCGACCATCCGCTTCAAGACCTATCCCGGATACGGCAGCGAAGTACCCAACACCGTGAGCTACCGCTGGGCCGGACCGATCGTCTATGCGGCCTGGGTCACCGAACAACCGACCGGTGTCAAGAAGGCGCGACCGCTCGACGCTGGTCAGAACCCGCCGGACGGCGCGATCATCACCTACTACCTCTCTGAAGAACCAGCCGAGGTGGTGCTGAGCATCCTGGATGCGGATGGCCGCGAGCTGCGGCGCTTTTCCAGCGAGAAGCCGGTCGATCCACTACCCGATGTGCCGGACGAGAAGAAGCCATCCCTTCCCCCGCGCCTCGCCAAGACTCCTGGCTTCCACCGCTTCGTTTGGGACCTCCGCATCGAAGGTGCCCGTCGGGCCATCAGCGACAAACCCTACGAGGGGTACCTGGTCGGCCCGCGCGTGGTGCCCGGTACCTACCAGGTTCGCCTGACCGTGGGCGACCGGAACTGGACACAACCGCTCGAGATCCGGCCCGATCCGCGCCTCTCGGTCACCCGCGAGGACCTCGTCCGGCAGTACGAGCTGCTCGTGCGTATCCGCGACAAGGTCTCGGAAGCACACGATGCCATCAACCGCCTGCGCGATACCCGGCGCCAGCTCCTGGAATGGCGTGACCGCTTGGAAGCGAGCGGCGCTGCGGCCGATCTCGTGGACGACGTGCGGCGCATGATCGAGCGCCTCGGGGCGCTCGTCGATGAACTCTTGGAGCCGCGCATGGACGACCCGCGCCAGTTCCCGCCGCGCGCTCCGGCTCGGCTGGCGATCTTGCAGAGCTTCGTCGATAGCGCGGACGATCGCCCGACAGCAGGTGAGGAGGAGGTGTATCGCCTGCTCGCCGCCGAGATCGATGCTGTTCTGACACGCGTTCAGAAGGTCTTCGACGAAGAACTCCCAGCGCTCAGCCAGCGGCTCCTCCAAGCTGGGGCGAACCCGATCGTGCCACGCAGCGTGCTCGCCCGGCCGTAGCGAGACGGCACGTGACGGCCAGACGCCGCGCCGGAAGGTGTTCCGGCGCGGCGTCTCCGCACGAGTGCTCGCCGAGGCGATCAGCCGAGCGGCAGACGCAACCGGTTTCCACCGAGTACGTGAAAATGCAGGTGGAAGACGCTCTGGCCAGCATCCGGGCCGACATTCGTCACCACCCGGTAGCCGCTCCAGTCGAGCCCGTGCTCGCGCGCGACCTTGGCAGCGACTTGCAGGCAGCGTCCGAGCAAGAGCGGATCGCTCTCCTCCGCTTCGGCTAGTGACCGGATATGCTGGTTGGGGACGACGAGGAGGTGAATCCGCGCCTGGGGATGGATATCCCAAAAGACGGTCACCGACTCGTCCTGATGGACGAGGCGCGCTGGCTGGCGACCAGCGACGATCTCACAGAAGATACAGAAATCAGCCATTCCCTTCCCTCCTCGGTTCGTGAGGTCGATATGCCAGAGCTACCGGAAGTCGAAACCATCCGCCGCACCCTGGCGCCCGTTCTCATCGGCGCGCTGGTCATCGGCGCGCTCCGCGGCGAGCACCCCGAGGATATTCTGCTCGATCCTTGGCCAGTCTTCGCCCGCCGCGTGCGCCGGCACCGCATCGTCGCACTCGAACGGCGCGGGAAGTATCTCGCTGCTCGCTTCGAGGACGGTGACCGGCTCGTGATCCATCTCGGCATGACGGGGGAACTCCGACTCAGCCACCCCGCTAACGCCCCAGGCAAGCATTGTCACCTGGCACTGGTCCTGCGCTCGCTGCGACCCTTGCCCCCATCGCTCGTCGATCAGCGGCAACGGTTCCTGCTTCGCTATCTGGACATCCGGCGGTTCGGGCGCATCGCTCTCCTCGATCAGGCAGGCTGGGAAACCTTCACCTCGCGACTCGGCCCCGAGCCGCTCGATCCGACCCTCGACCCACGCGCGCTCTGGTCGCGCCTGCGCGAGCGTCGGACAGCGATCAAGGCAGCACTGCTCGATCAAGCGCTCCTGGCCGGAATCGGGAACATCTACGCGGACGAGGCCTTATTCCAGGCGCGCCTCCATCCAGCACGGCGCTGCCAGACGCTCTCCCTGGACGAAGTCGAGCGGCTGCTGGTGACGCTGCGCACTGTCCTGTCGGCAGCGATCGAGAACGCCGGAACCACCATCCGCGATTACCGGGACGGGCAAGGACGAGCCGGCTCCTTCCAGTCCCGGCTCCAGGTATACGGCAAGCCGGCTGGGACGCCATGCCCGCGCTGCGGAACCGGACTCGCGCGGATCCGGATCGCTGGCCGAAGCAGCGTTTTTTGCCCAGGCTGTCAGCTGCTCGAATGAAATCCAGCGCTGTCACGCTCCCACCGAGTCCAGCCGGTTCAGCCGACCGGCGGACCGGGCAGCGAGTCAGCCTCCGGCTCGAGGACCGGACACTGCTCGTCGGCAGGCAGGAGTTCCGGATGCTTGAGCCCGCTGCCGGTCAGGAAGAGCACCACTTCGGCATCGGGCGCAAGCCACCCGTTGGCCCTGAGCTGCCGAACCGCCGCGACGGTCGCCCCGGCCTCCGGCGAGACGAGCACGCCCTCGTCGGTCGCCAGGATCCGCGTCCCCTCGAGAAGTTCTTGATCGCTCACCGCTACCGCTGTGCCACCGCTTGCCCGTACAGCTGCGAGAACGAGCTCGTCCCCGATGGTCGCTGGGACACGGAGGCCGGGCGCGATCGTCTGCGCTCCTTCCCACGGTCGTGCCCGGGTGGCGCCCTCGTGAAAGGCCCGCACGAGTGGTGCGCACCCCTCTGGCTGGACGATGACGAAACGCGCACGTGAACCAGCGAGCAGCCCGAGCGCCGCGAGTTCGGCGAAGGCCTTCTCCATACCGACGATGCCGGTTCCCCCACCGGTCGGATACACGATGACATCGGGAAGGCGCCAACCGAGCTGTTCGACGAGTTCGAACCCCATCGTTTTCTTGCCCTCGGCACGGTAGGGCTCGCGGAGCGTCGAGAGATCGGCCCAGCCGCGTTCGGCGGCGAAGCGACACACGAGGCGCCCGCAATCGGTGATGAGGCCACGCACGCGGTAGACCCGAGCACCGTAGGCCAGGCATTCCCGGACAATGCTCGGCGGCGTATCCATCGGGAGAAAGACGAAAGCAGGAATGCCGGCGCGCGCTGCATAGGCGCTGAGCGCGGCAGCAGCGTTCCCGGCCGATGGCAAGGCGACCGCGCGAGCACCGAGTTCGATCGCCCGACTCACCGCGACGGCCAGACCGCGAGACTTGAAGCTTCCGGTGGGGTTCCGACTCTCGTCCTTCAGCCAAAGCCGCCACAACCCCAACGTACGAGCGAGCCGCGGCGCGGGAAGGAGCGGTGTGCCACCCTCGCCCAGCGTGAGCCGGAAGCGGGGATCGCACACCGGCAGGAGTTCCGCATAGCGCCAGAGTGTCCAGGGGCGAGCAGCCAGCTCGGCAGGACGAAAAGTCCGGCGGGCTCGCTCCAGATCGTAGCGAGCAGCCAAGACGTGACCGCAATCCGGGCATGTTCCATGCCATTCGTCAGCCGAGACGGTGCGCTGGCACCCGGTACAGACGAGATGCGTGAGCGTGCTCTCGAGCATCGAGGAAGCCTCCCTTCGCCCGCATTCTAGCGGTCAGGATGCGGCAGGGGCTGCGTCGAGTCGTTCGGTGCCCTTGACATGGATAAGCTCAATGCGTTATGTTCCAGTGGTTGGCGTTCTGTGCTGGTTCGCTGCTCCATCAGCGACCTGTTCTTCGAAAGCACGACGACGCTCAGGGATGGGAGGTGGAGAGGATGCGGATCGCGCAGATCGCGCCCCTGTACGAGGCAGTCCCACCCAAGTTGTATGGCGGAACCGAGCGAGTCGTCTTTGCCTTGGTCGAAGAGCTCGTCCGGCGTGGGCACGACGTGACGCTCTTCGCGACAGCAGACTCGCAGACGAGTGCTCGGCTGATCCCGATGGCTCCCTCCGGCTTGCGCCTGGCGGGGGCGAGAGATCCGATCGCGCTGCACGTTGCGATGCTCGAAGAGGTGTACGCGCACGCTGACGAGTTCGACATCATTCACTCCCACGTCGATTATTTGACGTTCCCCTTCGCTCGCACCGTCACGACACCGACGGTGACCACCCTGCACGGTCGGTTGGACAAGCCGGAAACGCGGCGTGTGCTCAGTCGCTTCACCGATCAGCGCTTGATCAGTATCAGCCGGAGTCAACAAGCACCGCTGGCTGACTTGCCACTCCGCTGGGTCGGTACGGTCTACAATGGCGTCCGTTTGGAAAACTTTCCCTTCCGACCGGAACCGCAGGATCCCCCGTACCTCGCCTTCGTGGGCCGGATCTCACCGGAGAAACGCCCCGACTGGGCGATCGAGGTGGCACGACGGTTGGGACTCCCGCGCAAGATCGGAGCCAAGATCGACCCTGCGGACCGCGACTGGGCCGAAGCGCACTTCCTGCCCCTGCTCGGCACCCCTGGTGTCGAGTACCTGGGAGAGGTCGACGAGCGACAGAAGGCCGAACTCTTGGGCGGTGCGCTCGCTCTCCTCTTCCCGATCGATTGGCCTGAACCCTTCGACCTGGTTCTCGCCGAAGCGATGGCCTGTGGCACCCCGGTCGTGGCCTTCCCGGGTGGCGCCGTGGAAGAGATCGTCGTCGATGGCGTGACCGGGTACATCTGCCGCAGCAAGACGCTCGACGAGATGGTCGAGAAGGTCCGGCAGATCGAGCGGATCGATCGCTCAGCTTGCCGCCTACACGTCGAGCAGCACTTCTCCAGCATCGCGATGACCGACGCCTATGAGGCGATCTATCAGGAGATCCTGCTCGAGCAGGCGGTGACAGCGCTTTGCGGAGACAGGCGATTCTTTCTCGCCGTTTCCGGGGAGGAACGGATCGGGACGAGCCTCCCGGAGCGAGCAGGGCGATTGGCAGCGAACGGCTTCACGACTCCCGTTCCGCTGGAGCGGTGAGGAGTGCTCGCACGACGGCACGGTAGGCCTCGGTATCGGGTTCGGGCAGCGCCCGCAGGAAGACATGCGTCACCCCGAGCGCTGCGAGACGAGCCAAGCGAGGCCGGAGATCCCGCGCCGGCCCGATGAGACAGAGCTGAGCGACGAGTTCCGTCGGAACCAGCTGGCGGACGAGAGCTGGATCGACCGAGCGCCGGATATCGTGCCACGGGCGTCCCGCGCGCAGGAGGTCGTCGATCCGCAGGAGGCGGCGCAGCTCAACGATGAGGCGCTCGACATCGAAGCCCGGCACGATGACCTGCTGGGCCATACCGGGAAGCGTGCAGAGCAACGCGAAGGGGAGCTTGCGTTCCTCGAGCACCGGCTCCGGATCGTCCGTCATCACGAGGTTCGCGCGGAGGAAAACCGGAAACGAGGCCGGATCGCGCCCGGCTGCCGCGAGATCAGCGTGCAGCGCTGGGAGCAGCTGGGCCAGAAAGTGTTCGCTCGCGAAGTCCGCGATCAGGATGCCATCGGCTGATCGGACGGCGAGCTGGCGAGCCTGTCGACCGAGCGCCGCGAGATAGATGGGGAGATGCTCCTGGAGCGGAGCGATGCTGAGGGGCCAATCGCGGACACGGAACCGCCTTCCTTCCAGCGACGCCCGATACGGCGGCTGCCACCACTGCCGGAGCAGCGCGATGGCCTCCCGCATCGTCGCGAGCGGTGCATCAGCCGGAATGCCGAGACCATACGCGTAGAACTCCGGCTGCCCACGACCGAGACCGATAAAGGCCCGCCCACCGCTCAGCCGGTCCAGCGTCGCGACAGCCATCGCGATCTGCACGGGATGGCGGAGAAGCGCGCTCGTCACGCCCGTACCCAGGTGGATCCGCTCGCTGCGTCCTGCTGCAGCACTGGCAACCGAGATCGCATCCCACCCATCAGGGTCCTCGCTCAGCCAGACCGAGTGGAGACCCGCGCGATCCGCTGCGGCGATCGTCTCGAGCGTCCAGTTCACCGCAGCGCGCGGATCCTGTGCCCGTGCCCAGCGGTGGGGCGAGAGATCGAGACAGAACTTCATGGTTTTCGCGCTCCGCGCAGTGATCGACCCTGGTATCGCCAGGCCAGCGAGCGAGGCAGGAACCACACTGGCTCCACTCGGCCAGCTGGCAATCGCGGTGTCCGCCCGCGTGGACACCCTGCCCCGCCGGCAAGGACTGTACCATGCGACAGGCCGGTGCGCCGCGCATCGCCCATCCGCCTTGGCTCGCTGAGGCCAGTCGCACGATGGAGCGCGCACACGATTCCGCCGCTGGCATCTCCGTCGCAGCGATGCAAGGGCCGCTCTTCGCACCACGAGAGCCCCGGCGTGAGGCGACTCGCGTCCGTTCATGTCGCCCCGCGAGCTCGGCGCTCTCGCTCGCCACCGATGCCGGACGGAGCCGAGAGCCCGGGCGACGCGGCCTGCACGACGACGGTAGGGCAGCGCGAGGAGGCAGCGAGAGGCAACACCAAAAGAAAAGGCCCCGACGATCCTCGGTTCGGGTTTCCTACTCCCCTTGCGAGTTTCAGATTCCCGGCCTCGAATCGTCGGGGCCTAGTTACAGGATACCCATCGCGCACCCTCGAGCAAGGGGAAAGCGTTACAAAAACGCAACAGTTTTGTGCGGCGATGCGCCTCCGCTTCAGGAGCGGAGACGCCGGAACAGCCAGAGCGCACCAGCCACAGCCCCAACCAGCGGTGCCGCGGCCAGGAGTCCTAAGCTGAGCTGGGTGAGTCCGATCGCTCCACCGGAGAACAGCACGATCGAGAGCTGGAGGACCAGACCAACGACGATGACCAGCAGCGCGATCGCGAGCCCGCGAACCTTCGGGCGCTGCGACATGCTGCGCGCCGGTTGATCCCTCCGCCCTCTCCGGCTCATCGGCTCGTTCACTTCTCACGCCGTCGCGCTGCTCGCCCGTGCCGCGAGGTAGGCAGCGAGCTTTTCGCGGGCTCGTGCCAGTCGCTCCAGCGAGCGCTTCGCGCCGAGCACGCGCAAGGTCTCGAAGAGTCCTGGCGAGACCGTGCGCCCCGTCACCGCAACCCGGATGGGCATGAAGAGCTGCCCCGTCTTGAGTCCGAGTTCCTCGGCGAGGCCCCGCAAGCGCTGCTCGAGATCGGTCTCGTCAGCAAAGTTGGCCTGGCGCAACGCCTCGATCACCCGGTCCAGCGCCTGGAGCACGCGTTCCGGCTCCACCTTGCGCTGCAGCAAGAGCTCGGGGTCGTAGTCTTCGACGTCGGCGAAGAAGAAGCGCGTCAGATCCGGTACTTCGCTGAGCAGCTTGGCCCGATCCTTGACCAGCGCGACGACTTCCCGGACATAGGCGAAAGCAGGGCTCGCCGGATCGTCTGCTTCCGGCCCGACCAGCCCAGCATCGCGCAAGAAGGGAACACAGCGTCGCGCGAACTCGACGACCGAAAGGACATGATTGACGTAGTACTGGTTCATCCAGAGCAGCTTCTCGAAGTTGAAGCGGGCTGGGTGCGGATTGACTTCCTCCAGCCGGAAGAGCTGGATCAGCTCCTCGCGGGAAAAGATCTCGCGCTCGGCATCGTACGCCCAACCGAGCAGTGCCAGGTAATTGATCATCGCCTCGGGAAGATAGCCGAGGCGCTTGAACTCCAGCACTCCCGTCGCGCCATGTCGCTTGGACAGTTTTCCCTTTCCATCCGGACTCAGGATGAGCGGAAGGTGACAGAGCACTGGCATTTCCCAGCCGAAAGCGCGATAGAGCTGCGCGTGAAGCGGTGCGGACGGGATCCACTCCTCCGCACGGAGAATGTGGGAGATCTCCATGAAATGGTCGTCGACCACATTGGCGAGATGGTACGTCGGGAAACCATCCGACTTGAGAAGGACGAGATCCTGGAGCAACCGGTTCTCGTAGGTGATCTCGCCACGCAAAAGATCGACGATCGTCGTGACGCCCTCGAGGGGCATCTTGAAGCGGATCACTGCTGGCTCACCGCGGGCCAGTCGTGCTTCCACCTCTTCCGGTGGAAGGAAACGGCAGTGCCGATCGTAGCCCGGCGGCTCGCCGCGCGCCCGCTGTTCCTGGCGAACACGCTCCAAGCGCTCCGGCGTACAGAAGCAGTAATACGCGTGGCCGCGCTCGACCAGCCAGCGAGCATGCTCTCGATAGAGGGGAAGACGCTGGCTTTGGATGTAGGGACCGTACGGTCCCCCGATATCCGGGCCCTCGTCCCATTCCAGTCCGAGCCACTTCAACCCCTCGATGATGCCGGCGATGCTTTGACCGACCAAGCGCGCCTGGTCGGTATCTTCGATGCGCAGGATGAAGGCACCACCGTGCTGGCGAGCGAAGAGCCAATTGAACAGCGCGGTCCGCGCACCACCGACGTGGAGGTCACCAGTCGGGCTCGGTGCGAAGCGAACCCGTACGCGTGCGGTCGTCATCGTCCATCTCCTCGCTTTCGAGCGCCGCCTCGTTGCGCTCGAAAACAAGTATGCTGGACTCGGCACGAGCGCGAGCAGGGAGTGGATGCATGAGCCGAGACGACCGTGGTGTTCTTTTCGATCTGGACGGTGTCCTCATCGACAGCGAGCAGGCGCATTTCGAGGCCACGCGCCAGGCGTTCCGTCACCTGCGCCTTCCCGAACTCACCGTAGACCTCTACCGCAGTCAGATGATCGGCCGACCTGACCGGGAAGCGATCGCGGCGGCGATGCACGCGCTCGGCATCCCCGCCAGCTGGCTCGAACCGGTTCTGGAAGCCAAAGCAGGCTTCTATCAGGAACTCTTGGCCGCAGGTCGCGTCGACCTCTTGGTCGATGGGATCGCCGCAGTACACGCCGCGCTCGAGGCTGGTTACCCGGTCGCTCTCGTCACCGGAGCACTGGCTGTCGAGGCGCACTGGGCACTGCGCGCCGCTGGCCTGATGGGCCGGATCACGACGGTCGTCACGGCAGAGGACGTCCGCGCCGGGAAACCGGACCCAGAGCCGTATCGCACCGCCTGCAGCCGGCTCGGGGTCGAGCCCGGGCGGAGCGTCGCCGCCGAGGACTCGCCAGCTGGAGTCGCGGCGGGACGCGCAGCAGGCTTGCGCGTCCTGGCCGTCGCCCGCCAGCCCTTCCCCGAGCTCGCCGCAGCCGATCGGGTCGTTACCGTCCTCTCCTGGGAAGCGATCGCCGACCTGTTGGCGCGCTCACGCTAGCTCGCCAACTCTGCCAGTTTGCGAGCCAGCGCGATGTCGCGCTCGGTAATTCCCCCTGCTTCGTGGGTGGTGAGCAGCAACTGCACGCGGTTGTACCGAATCGTGATATCCGGGTGATGGCGCGCTTCCTCAGCGAGTTCGGCCACGCGGTTCACGAACGCCATGGCTTCCCGGAAGTTCTTGAACACGTAGGTGCGAACGAGCGCATCCCCCTGGCGTTCCCAACCAGGGATCTCCTGGAGAAGGGACGCGATCGTGGCGTCGTCGAGCCGTGCCATGCAAGACCTCCTCGTCGTCCAGCAGTCCGTCGGATCAATTGTAACGATCCAGCCGGATCGAGGTCCACGGAGAATACAAAGAACTATCCTCATTCTATTCAGAGACTGTTCATAGCCATTCTGTCCTCGATTCTTCCACTCGAACACGACCGTGCACGGACTCGCAGAGAACGGCGATCATCTAATTCATAGTTGGTTCTCAGATTTGACACCGGCTGCATGCACTCGTATACTCCCAGCTTGTGCACTGTGGGACCAGAGGCGTCCCCAGTCATCTGCCGATCGCATCTTGCAATTGGCATGAACGAGATGGAAAAGGTAGGGAAGGGATGCGAGCAGCGCCGAAACAGCTGCTCATGCTGGTCATTTTCGTGTTCTTCGCCTCGGCCACGCCAGTTGCTGCGGCACCGACACGGAGCGACGATCCGACGACAGCGATCCCAGCCGTCACCGCACTCTGGGTTCAGTTGGACGGATTCGCTCGCTATCAGGGGAACGGTCCCAGCTGGACGCTCGGTCCCGCCATCCGGGCTATCGCGACCGAGCCGTATCAGGAAGCGCCCGGTGGCGCTCGCCTCGTCTACTACTTCGACAAGGCCCGCGTCGAGGTGAACGACCCCGCCTCTGCCGATGACGGGCAGCTCACGCTCGGCTTATTGGTGCGCGACATGATTTCCGGCTCGCTCCAGGTCGGAGACCAGCGCTTCGTCCCGGTCGCACCCGCCGACATCCCGCTCGCGGGAGACGTGACCCGGAACGACATCGCTCCTACCTACGCATCGCTCCGAGCAGTCGCCACGCTCGGCGACGCGGCCGCAGAGCACCGCGCGCCTGACCGCTCCGGTCAGCTGGTGACCGCTGCCCTCCGACGCGATGGCCGGGTCGTGCCCGACGCTGTGCCGGAGTCATCGGTCCGCATCGCCGTCTACGAGTCCACCAGTGGGCACAACATCCCGAGCGTCTTTTGGGAGGCGCTGCAGCACCTGCCCTTGCCGTGGCTGGCACTGACCGGCTATCCGCTCGCCGAGCCGTATTGGGTGCAGACACGCGTCGCCGGCGCCGAGCGACTCGTCCTCGTGCAGGCGTTCGAGCGACGCGTGTTGACTCACGACCCTGCCAATCCTCCCGCCTGGCAAGTCGAATGGGGCAACGTCGGACTCCACTACCGGCTCTGGCGAGGGCTCGCCGCTTCCCCGGACCCGGAAGTCCAAGCACTCGCTAGTGGCATGCCCTTCGGCGAAGTGCTGGTTTCGGCCGCTCGCGCCGCACGAGTCGACCCGTATCTCCTGGTCGCTCTGGCCACCGTGCTCACCCAAAACGATCCGCTCGCAGCGAATTCGCGAGGGCTCGGCCTGCTGCTCGTCCCGCGCGCGCGACTGACCGGCGAACCATACCCGCTCGATCCGAGCGTCAACGCGCGCCGGGCTGCTCCATTGCTGGCCCAGGCGATCGCCCAAGCCGGCCTCGAAGGCGGCCTGGCCCACTATCTCGCCGCCTCCGGCAGCAATACGCGTCCGGAAGAAGTCCTGCGCACCGCCGACTATCTCCGTCAGCGTTTTCCGCCCGGTGCCCCCTTGCCGAGCAGCCCAGCTCTGACCGAAATCGGGCGCGGACATGCTGCCTTCTATGACCCGAGTTACGATGTCAGCTGGTGGGAGCGCACGCTGGCAGGCTACGCGAGTTGGGGAGGCGCCGTAGCCGATGCTGCGCCCGATCCGCACGGTTACTATTGCGTCCACCCGGACTTCCGCCCCGGTCAACGCCTGCTACTCATCGCCAACGGTCAGGCGCTCTGGTGCACCATCGGTGACACAGTCGCACCCGATCACGTCGCCGCCTGGCGCAGCCGCTGGGTCGTCGAGCTGTCCTGGCCGACTTTCGTCGCGCTCGGTCTCGACCGGAACAACGAGGTCATCGTCTGGGGGCCAAGCGAGTGAGCGAGTCGCTGCTCGTTGCTCATCGACGCGACGACCGCCGCTGCAGTAGCATCGGCTCGACGCTGTCGACAGTCGCGCGCTCACCGGGAGAGGAGCGACGATGGAAACGCTGACGCAGCTACTCCGCTTCAACCACTGGGCCAACCGGCTCATCGTGGAGCACTGCCGATCCGTCGATCCCGCCCTGCTCGATGCGCCGCCACCGCCGGGTGTCTATGGATCGGTCCGGGCGACTCTGGCGCATCTCGCCTGGGCAGAAGCGCTGTACGTCGCGCGCTTGCGCGGCGAAGAGCCGGTCGACCTTCCGGCCGATGCCTCGCTCGACGAGATCGTCACCTCGCTCGAGCGCACTGGACGCGAACTTCTCGAGCTCGCGACGAGCGTTCCAGGTGACCGGGTGATTTCGTACACGTCGGCCGTTTTCGGACCCGTCTCGGTCCCGGCCGCGGCGATCGTCGCACAGGCGATCGTGCACGGCTGCGATCACCGGTCGCAGCTCGCGGTGCTCTTCACCCAGCTGGGCGCACCGCTCCCGGAACTCGATATCTGGCGCTTCGTCGGCATCCGCCGCTGAGCGAATCGATCAGCGGCGCCCGAGAACGACCCGGCGGACTGCCTGGATCGCCCGCTCGATGTCCTGCCGCGTCACGTCGGGATGCGTCACCGCTCGCACGCGGTAGCGGCCGACCGCACCCATCCGAACGCCTTCGGCGAGCAGTGCTTCGGTGAAGGCTGCAGCCGTCATTCCCGTGTTCTGGACGTCGAAGAAGACGATGTTCGTTTCCACCTCAGCGGGATCGAGGCCGATCCCAGGAGTTTCCGCCAGCCCTTCGGCGAGGAGCCGCGCATTCGCATGATCCTCGGCCAATCGCTCGACATGGTGCTGGAGCGCGTAGATGCCTGCGGCGGCCAAGATGCCAGCTTGACGCATCGCGCCGCCGAACATCTGCTTGTACCGGCGGGCCAACCGCATCGTCTCACCGTCGCCAGCCAGCACCGCGCCGACCGGGCAGCCGAGTCCTTTGGAGAGATCGATCCAAACGGTATCGACCGAGCGGCACCAGGTCGCGGCCGGTAGACCAGTCGCCACGACAGCATTGAGCAGACGAGCACCATCCATGTGCACCTTGAGACCTAGCCGATGCGCGGTGGCGCACACCGCCTGCAGCGTCTCGATCGGCCAGATTTTCCCACCGCCCCGATTGTGGGTATTCTCGATGCAGACCAGCGTCGTCGGTGGCGTGTGAACGCCATCCCCGGGATCGGCTGCTGCTTCGACTTGCTCCGCAGTGAAGACACCGCGCACACCGTCGACGAGGTACGTCAGCACACCGCACACCAGTCCTGGTCCCCCGGCCTCCGACGTCACCGGATGGGCCGTTCGCTCGATGATGATCCGGTCACCTGGCTGAGTATGGACCTTGATTCCGACGAGGTTGCACATGGTTCCCGACGGGAGGAAGAGCGCTACCTCCTTGCCGGTGAGTTCGGCCACCATTTCCTGCAAGCGATTGACCGAAGGATCTTCACCCAGCTGCTCGTCGCCGACCTCCGCCTCGGCCATTACCCGGCGCATCGCCGGAGTCGGTCGCGTCACGGTATCGCTGACGAGATCGATCATGGCCTGACGTCCCTTTCTCTAATCGGCTCGCTCGCCCACCTGGATGGTGGGCGACATGGTCTGGCCAGGACTCCTGCGCACTGCCACCGGCATCGATGGCGCTGGCGTGCTCCGATCCGGCAGCGGACACCGCTGCGAGGCGGCGCTTGCTCGCGCCTGACCACGTCTCCGTATACTACCGCGGATAGGCTGGGGGCGGGATGGGAGACGACGTCGTCATGGAAACGACGGCCACCCGAGTAACAGCGTGGCGGCTCTTTGCCGGATCGCTCTTCAACGAGGGAGCGATCGGCTTCTTCTTTACGCTCTGGCCTCTCTACATCGCGTCGCTCGGCGCGTCACCAGCCGAAATCGGGTTGGTCATCGGTGCGTCCGGCGTCTTGCGCCTGCTTTTCCTGCTCCCCTCCAGCTGGCTCGTCGATCGGTTTTCGCTGCGGCTTCTGGTGGCTGGGATGCGCGCCGTCGCCGCGCTCGGCTTCATCCTCTGCGCACTCGTCCGCGAATGGTGGCAACTCTTCCCGGGACTGATCGCCATCAATGCTGGTGTCATCGCCTTTCCAGCACTGAGCACGCTCATCGCTGGTCTCGGCCGAGCGAGCGAGGAGCGCACCCGCTACTTCACGATGATCTACACCGTCGCTCCTTCGATCGCCACGATCCTGACTCCGGCCGCCGCTGGCTGGTTGGCGGAGCGCTGGGGACTGCGTGCAACGCTCGTCGCTGCCAGTCTCGCCACGGCTGCTGCCGCGGCCACCTTCGCGACCGTGCGTGTCCCCGAGCACGCGACTGCCTCGACAGCCGGTGGATCGTATCGAGAACTCCTGTATCGCCACCCGATCCTTCTTTCAGCCGGGCTCATGGTGGCGACGATCGGCGGCATGATGCTCGGTTGGGTCCTCGCGCCAAACTACCTTCAGGAGGTCCATGGGGTCAGTCTCGAACGGATCGGCTGGCTCGGTTCGATCGCTGCCTGCGGGAGCACGCTCTTGAGCATCGGTGTCCATCGCAACCGCTGGCTGCAAGACCCGTTCAATACGCTCCTGGTGGCGACGGGAGCGGTGGCAGCAGGCTTTGCGCTCATCCTGCTCGGGCGCGATTTCGGCGTCTTTGTCGTCGCCTACCTCCTGCGTGGAGGATTTCTGGTCGCTTGGTCGGCATTTTATTCGGCCTTCGGAGTCATCACACCGGAGCACTTGCGCTCGCGCGTGTTCGCGCTGGCTGAGATCCTCGGCGGCCTCGGCACGACGATCGCCCCGTTCCTCGCTGGCTTCCTCTACGAACGCGATCCACGCTTGCCGCTCGCGGCCGGCCTGGTCTGCAGCCTCACGCTCCTCTTCGCAACGAGGGCAGTGCGCCGTGCCGCTCTGACGCCGAGCACGACCATGCTTTCTGCTGGCTGACCGACGGATGCCCAGGATCCTGCGCCGTCCCCGTCCACCAACCGAACGTCACCAGCGAGCCGCCGAGTGGACCCGCTGGTTCACTGGCGACAGCAGCATCGCCGCTTATCGGCGAGAACTCGCGCAGCTGACTGGACTCGGTGCCGATCTCGCCTGGGAACTCGTCAGCGATCTGGCACCGCTCCTGCTCGAGCGCGTTCCGGCGAAACTGGGTGCCCAAGTCCTCTTGGCCACCGTCACGCTCGCAGCAGCACAGCCCAAGCCGCGAGAGGCCGGCTGGGCGCTGCTGGCGACCGTCACCGAAGAACTCACTCCAGCGCATGCCCGTACCGTGCTTGAAACACTGGCCTTGGGCTGGCAGGCGAGCTCCACCGCGCTCACGAGCACGCAGCGCCGTCAGGCGATCGAGCGTGAACTCCGACGCGTGATCCGTCGACTCGCTGCCAGTGGCGCCGCCGGCCTCGATGCGCTCGTTGCGGTCGTCGCTGTCCTGGGCATCTCGGAGGGAGGCGACAGCGCTATACTGGAGAGCATCGAGGGGCCTCACCGGGAGCAGGGCCAGGAGGAAGCGACCCAGCCACCGCAGCCCGGGACAGGGAAGGCGGACGACGAACGATGAGCGCGCAGGTTTGGCTCGGTCTCATGTTCCTCGTGCTCATCGTGATCTGGATCGTCGAACTCGTCTGGATCGCTCGTTCGGCGGAAAGCTGGGGACACGATGCGCTGACGATGGTCTCGGGGGCTGCGATCTTTTTCGTTCTGGCAGCACCGGTCGCGCTCCTCGCCCCGGGGCTCGTTCAGCGAGTCGCTGCTGTTTGGGAGGCACTGGTTCGTCCGTTCGGGACGCGAGCGCGCCAGCGACGCCAGAACACTCCACGCCTCGTGATGCCGGGGAAAACGGTGCTCCTCGAACAGGAACGTATCCGGATCGGCCGTTACCAGAACAACGACATCGTGATCGATCACCCGACGGTTTCGGCGTATCATGCTGAACTCGTCCGGCGTCCGGACGGCCGATACGAACTCCACGATCGCGAGAGCCGGAACGGCACCAGGATCAACGGCACGCCCGTCCGGCAGGCGATCCTGCGGGACGGCGATCAGATCACGCTCGGCGCGATCACGGTCCATTACCTGGAGGGATCGAAGACGGTGGAAGCGCTCAATCGCGGCGGTGTGCCCCTGCGACGGCGTTGAGCAAAACGATACCGACCGGCGAGGGCAACCGGGCGGTACTCTCTTCAGTGTGAACTGGCGATCAGTAGCCGGACGAGACCGTGCGGCGTGCGCGGAAGCAGTCGGAGCAATAGACAGGTCGATCCTGCCGGGGCAGGAAGGGAACCATCGTCTCGCGACCACAGTCGCTGCAGATCGCCGGGTACATCGGCCGATCCTGGCGCGCCTCACGCGGCTCGCGGCTGCGGTAGGCTGGGGCGTCTCCGCGCCCGGAGCGCCTGGCCCGGGCAGCCTGGCGGCACGTCGGGCAGCGGGAGGGCTCGTTGGTGAAACCCTTGTCCGCGTAGAACTGCTGCTCGCCAGCCGTGAAGACAAATTGGGTGCCGCAGTCGCGGCAAGTCAGGACCTTGTCTGTGAACCCGAAACTCATCTCGTGGGTCTCCTTAGGACTTCTTGTGGGTACGGAGCATGATCCCCTCCCCACTGGACTCGACTCACTCTAGCCTTGGGGGTTCTCCGCCGAGATGAGTCCAGGGAGACAGGCCCTCACTGTCGCCTCGACCACGCGCGCGGTACCCTCGGCTATTGTATTCACTATAACGCACCGAGCACTCCCCCGCAAGAGGAAAATCCTGGCACCGGTAACGCACACAGCCCGCTCGCTGCGCCGAAGACGCTCTCGCACACACGAGGACACTCAGCCAACGACGCCTGCAAAAGGGCCGAGTCCGCACTGTGCGGCCGATCCGCCGGCTGGGCGAGGCCAGGCTATTTGGGAGCCAGAATCACGCAAACGAAAGAGCCGGTACCCCCAAACGGGGTACCGGCTCGGACTCGCTAGCGCGCGTAATCGATCGCGCGTGTCTCGCGGATGACCGTGACCTTGATCTGTCCGGGATAGTCCAGCGTGTCCTGGATCTTCTTGACGACATCGCGGGCCAGCCGCAACGCGCCATAGTCATCGATCTGGTCCGGCTTGACCAGGATGCGAACCTCGCGCCCTGCCTGGATCGCGTAGGCCTTTTGCACACCAGGGAAGGAGGTCGCCACGCTCTCCAGCGCCTCCAGCCGCTTGATGTAGGCTTCGAGCATCTCGCGCCGTGCCCCCGGCCGAGCCCCGCTGATTGCATCAGCCGCGGCAACGATGAACGCCTCGACGGTCCGCGGCTCTTCTTCACCGTGATGCGCCGCGATCACATGGACGATCTTGGCCGAGCGGCCGAGACGCCGAGCGATATCGGCACCGATCAGCGCGTGCGGTCCCTCGACTTCGTGATCGACCGCCTTGCCGATATCGTGGAGAAGTCCCGCAGTCTTGGCCACATTGACATCGGCCCCGAGTTCAGCTGCCAACGCTCCAGCGATCAACGCGACCTCGATCGAATGCTGGAGCACGTTCTGGCCATAACTCGTGCGGAAGCGGAGCCGACCCAGCAAGCGGATGAGATCGGGATGCAGCCCTTGGACTCCCGCCTCCAGCGCAGCCTGCTCTCCCTCTTCCCAGATGATCTGCTCGACTTCTTGACGTGTCTTCTCGACAACTTCTTCGATCCGCGCCGGGTGGATTCGGCCGTCCTGAATCAACTTCAGGAGCGCACGCCGGGCGATCTCCCGGCGGACCGGATCGAACGACGAAAGCGTCACCGCTTCCGGCGTATCGTCGACGATGAGGTCGACGCCCGTCGCTTGCTCCAATGCGCGGATGTTGCGCCCTTCCCGGCCGATGATGCGTCCTTTCATGTCGTCGCTCGGCAACGGGACAACGGTCACCGTCGCTTCCGCGACATACTCGGAGGCGATTCGCTGAATCGCCGTTGCCAGAATCATGCGGGCACGCTGGTGCGCCTCCTCGCGAACCTGCTGCTCGAGTTCACGAACCTGGCGATTGACGATTTCGCGCGCCTCTTCGATCGCTTGCTGGATGACCAGTTGGCGCGCTTCCTCCAGCGACAGCTGCGCCACCCGCTGCAGCTCCACGTGTCGCTCTTGCTCGAGCCGAGCGACGTCTTGCAAGCGCTCCTCGATTTCCTTCTCCTGAGCCTGGATCTTGCGTTCCCGCTTCTCCAAATTCTCCAGACGCCGGTCGAGCTGCTCTTCCTTGGCCTGCAGTCGCCGCTCCAAGCGCTCGACCTGCTGGCGCCGCTGCTGGTACTCCTGCTCGAGCTCTTCCCGCAACTTGAGGGCCGCATCCTTGGCTTCCAACAGGATTTCGCGCTGCCGTGCCTCGGCCTCCTCGAGGAGTCGCCGCACCTCGTCTCCCGTCGCTCGCAGGCGCGAGCGCGCTGCCCGCTGCAAGTACAGATACATTCCGACTGCCGCAGCGATCGCTGCCACGATCGCCGCAGCGACCACCAATACGATCTCCATCGCTGCGCCTCTCCTCGATGCATCGTTTGGTAATGTACGAGGTCGTCACGCGGATCGGCGGACGACCGTCGAGTGGGGGGACTGCCCGCTTGTAAGGATACCCCGCTCCGTGAATCCCCGCCAAACCGCATTGTCACCGGGATACCTGGGCTTCGTCACGGCACGAACGACCGAGCGACGCACCCCAGCGGTCTGCGCTCGCCCAATCAGCGAAACGCTCGCTTGACATGGAACGCCCCTACGACCAGACTTCTTGGTGTCATCGGGCTTCGGCATTGACGAGGAGGAGACAGACCATGGCCGAACAACGAGCAGAGAGGTGGCTGATTCTCGCCATGCAGCGGCGCCGTTTTCTCCGGCTCACCGCCCTCGGGGCAGGAATCACCGGCATGGGTCTCCTGACGGCCTGCGCACGCCAGGAGGCGACACCGACTCCGGCGCCAGCCGCGACGCCACCCGGACCGGCCCCGGCGCAGACGCCAGCTGCTGCCGCCTCCCCGGCACCAGCCGGCAGCGGCACCTTCGTCATCGCACGTCTTACCGATACGATCACGCTCGACCCCTCGCGCCAGTACGAGCTCACCTCACCGATCGTCATGGGCGCGTGTTACGAGCGCTTGGTCACCATCCAGCCACCGGACATCCGCACTGTCCAGTTCCAGCTGGCCGAGAAGGTCGATATCAGCCAGGACGTCACGACCTATACCTTCACCCTGCGCGCGGGTCCCCGCTTCGCGTCCGGGAATCCCGTGACATCGGCCGACGTCGTCTTCAGCTTCAACCGGTTGCGCGAGCTGAAGGACAACCCCTCCTGGCTGGCTGACATCATCCAGACGATGGAAACGCCCGACGAGCGCACCGTCCGTATCACCTTGACCGAACCCAACGCCGCGTTCTTGGCTATGCTCGTCTCGCCGAACTTCTCCGTCCTCGACTCCCAGGTCGTCAAGCAGCAGGGCGGAACGGACCAGCCGGGAGCGGACAAGACCGACAAGGCCACCGAATGGCTCAACCAGAACTCGGCTGGCTCCGGTCCCTTCGTCCTCAATGGCTGGGTCAAAGAACAAGAGATCGTCATGGAGCGCAACCCCAACTACTGGGGTTCACCAGCTCCGCTGGAGCGCGTCATCATCCGGCACGTCCCCGATCCCACCGCCCAGCGACAGTTGCTCGAGCGCGGCGACATCGACGCCGCCCATAATCTGGACGCTGACCTCATTGCCGAGGTCGAGCGCGCGGGAACTGCCCAGATCGTACGCGGCGACACCCTCGACACCGAATACTTCGCCATGCATACCAGCCCGACGGTCGGCAAGGAACTGGCCGATCGGCGGGTGCGGCAAGCGATCGCCTACGCCATCGACTACGACGGGATCATCCAGCAACTCCTGCGCGGTGCAGCGGTCCGCCCGCCCTCGGTGATCCCCAGTGGTCTCCTGGGAGTGGCGGAAGCCGAGGACGCTCGCTATCGGACCGACCCCGAGCGGGCCAAGCAGCTCCTCGCCGAAGCTGGCTTGGCCAACGGCTTCGAGCTCACGCTCACCTTCAGCAGTGGCGGGACCGAGGTCGGTGGCGTGTCCTCCGAAGTCCTCGCTAGCAAGATCGCCGATGACCTGCGCAAGGTCGGGATCCGCGTCACGCTCGACCCCCGTGCACCGGACGTGCGTCTGGCGGATTACCGAGCCGGCAAGCTGCAATGCACGATCTCCGGCTGGACCCCCGATTTCCTCGATCCACATGGCTGGGCCATCCCCTTCGGTGTCCCGGGCGAGGCCGCAGCCAAGCGCGTGGCTTACGACAATCCGCAAGTCGCGGATCTGTTCCAGCGCGCCGCCAAGACGGCCGACCCGCAAGAACGGGCTCGCCTCTATGCCGAGGGACAGCGGCTCCTCAACCAGGACGCGCCCTTCCTGTGCCTCTACCAACCCAAGGCCCAGATCGCGGTCGGGAAGAACGTGCAGGGATACGTGTTCGATCCGGTCATCGCCGTCGATCTGAGCAAGGTCCGCAAGAGCTAGGATCGGCACCCTTCAGCCGCCCGAGGAGCCTGGACCATGTTCGGCCGTTTCGTCCTACGCCGCCTGCTCGTCACGATGCCGCTCCTCGTCGGGGTGACTCTGGTCACCTTCGCGGTCTCCCACCTGATCCCCGCCGATCCGCTCATGGCGATCCTGCCGGAGCGCGCCGCCAACGATCCGCAGACGGTGCAGATGTACCGGGAGCGATGGGGGCTCGACCGCTCGCTTCCGGAGCAGTATTTCTTCTACCTGCGCAATCTCCTGCGCGGCGATCTCGGCGAGTCGTACACCTCGCGCCGCCCCGTCATGCAGGACCTGCGCGAGCGCTTCCCTGCGACGGTCGAACTGGCACTCGCCGCGATGCTCTACGCCGTCACGCTCGGGCTGACCTTGGGGGTACTCTCGGCTATCTGGTACGAGCGCTGGATCGACCACGTGGCCAGGCTCGTCGCCTTGGTCGGCGTCTCCCTGCCGGTCTTCTGGCTGGGACTCTTGGCTCTGCAACTCTTTTACGCCAATCTTCGCTTGTTACCGGGTCCGGGGCGGATCGATCCGCGCCTCACCGCTCCGCCCTTCCGAACCGGCTTCTACACCATCGATAGCCTCTTGGCTGGTGATTGGTCCCTCTTTCTCAACGTGCTCTCCCATCTCGTGCTTCCCGGTATGGTGCTAGGCAGTTATGCGATGGGCATCATCGCGCGGATGACCCGGTCGGCGCTTCTCGATGTGCTCGGTGCCGAGTACATCCGCACTGCCCGCGCCAAGGGGTTAGCCGAACGGCGGGTCATTTTCGTCCACGCATTGCGTAACGCGCTCATCCCAACCGTCACGGTGATCGGTCTGACCTTCGGGAGTTTGCTCGCTGGTGCCGTGCTGACCGAGACCATCTTCGCCTGGCCCGGCATCGGCCGCTACGCGGTCGATGCCGCAATGAAACTCGATCTTCCGGCCGTCCTGGGCGTGACGTTGCTCATCGCCGTGGTCTACGTCGTCGTCAACTTCCTGACCGATGTGCTCTACGGCATGCTCGATCCGCGGATCCGCGTCAGTTGAGGAGCGACCGCATGGTGACGACCGCCCGACCAGCCGAGCGCTTGGGAACGTCCCGCAGCTGGTCGGACCGACCTGGTTTGCGCATCCTCCGGGCGCTGCTGCGGCGCCCTAGTGCCGCGGTGGGGTTGGTGATCTTGCTCTTCTGGATCATCGTCGCATTCACCGTCACGTTCGTGATTCCCTTCGACCCACTGGTGACCGATGTCAGTGCCCGTCTCCAACCACCCAGCGCCGCGCACTGGTTCGGCACCGATGACCTCGGACGAGACATCTTCCGGCGAACGCTCTACGGGGCACGGATCTCGCTCCCGGCTGGTTTCCTCACGGTCGCTGGTGCCTTGCTGATCGGCTCGGTCATCGGCGCGGTCGCCGGCTATGCCGGGGGCTGGGTCGACATCATCCTCATGCGCATTGCGGACATGGTCCTGGCATTCCCTTCCATCGTGCTGGCGATGGCGATCGCCGCAGCGCTCGGACCAGGACTCAAGAACGCGCTCATCGCGATCGTCGTCGTCCTCTGGCCGGAATATGCGCGCTTGATGCGCGCGCAGGTGCTCTCCATCAAGACGCAGGAGTTCGTCACCGCAGCTGAGTCGCTCGGGGTCAGCCGACTCCGTCTCCTGCTCGTCCACATCTTGCCCAACACCCAAGCACCACTCGTGGTCAAGGCCACGCTCGACGTCGGCGCAGCCATCGTGCTCACCGCAGGGCTCTCCTTCATCGGACTCGGCGCCGTTCCTCCCGCGCCCGAGTGGGGCGCGATGATCCGGGAGGGACAACGCCGCTTCAGCCAATGGTGGATGGCGACTTTCCCCGGCTTGGCGATCTTCAGCGTCGTCATGGCGCTCAACTTCCTCGGTGATGGCCTGCGCGACGCACTCGATCCGCGGCGTCGCGGCCGGTAAGTTGGTCGAGGGAAAGAGGGAAGGGAGCGGCCCGATGCGGAAACGGCGCACACTGCGTGGACTCGCGCGCTGGCTCGTTTGGGGGTTGATCGGCGCTGCCGTCTATGACCAGCTGCGCCGCCCACCCCAGGAACGGAGCTGGACGGGCCGGATCGGGCCGATCCCCTTCGACTTCCGGCCTCCCTCGCTGGAACGGATGCGCGCGAGCTTCTGGAACCCCGAGGACGCGCGCCTGTTCACCCCGATGCCCTGGGGCATCGGCTGGTCGGTGAACCTCGCTGTCCTGGGCGAGCAGCTTCGTCCCGCACTCGAGCGACTGCGAACTCGAGTCAGGCGCGCTGCGCCCCGAGGATGAGCTGCCAGAGTGCAGCGATCATCAGGACCATGCCGGTCCCCAGCAGGACGGCCGTGATCCCGAAGAGATCAGCCAACGCGCCAGCACCGAACACTGGCAAGAAGGCGACGCTGTTCGAAACCGTGAAGAAGACCGCCAAAACACGCCCACGCGCATATTCCGGCGCCTCGGACTGCAGGAGGGCTTGCGCCGGCGCCCGGACCAGTCCATCGGCCAGCCCGAGCAGTGCCGCGAGCACGATGGCGGCGGCGAGCGCCATCGCCTTCTCTGGGAAGAGATCCGGCACGACGGCGAGCGCCGCCAGGAGCAGACCACCGATCAGCAGCGCGAGGTCAGCTGTCCGCTCGGCACTGACCCGGCGTGTCACCACATCGACCACCAGGGTACCGAGGACGACACCGAGGCCAGCCGGTATGACGAGATAGGCGATGTCTTCCTTGGCCAACCCGAGGACGCGGGTCACATACCCCGGCCCGAGCGCCGCGATCACGAGATAGGTCGCGGTGGCGACCGCGAGGTAGGCGATCGCCTTGCGCAGCAGGCGACGCCCCGCCGAAAGGCGCACTCCCTCGACCATGTCACGCCAGACGCCCGCGAGCAGCGCCCGGAAGCCGAGCGCACGACTGACCTTGTGACCATGCGTGCGCGGCAGCGCGACGCTGAGAACCGCGCTCAGCACGAAGAATAGAATCGTCGCCGCGAGCACTGCTCGGACGCCGACGAGCTTGATGACCAGCGGGCCAACCACCGCAAATCCAGCGAGTTGGGACACGGTGAAGGTGAGATTGAACAGGGCATTGGCACGCACCAGCTGCCCAGCGGGAACGACACCCGGCAAGAGCGACCAGAGCGCAGGACCGAAAAACTGCCCCACTGTCCCAGAGGCGAAGGCCAGGAGGTAGATCACGGAGAGCGCGGCGAGCGGGCTCCAGCGTGCCTCGACGAAGAGCAGCCCAACCACCGCGAGCGCGCGCAGGAGATTGGTCACGATCAAGAGCGTCCGACGATCGAACCGATCAGCGGCAACGCCGGACAAAGGGCTCACGAGCACCGCCGGTACTGAAAAACTGAGCACTGCCAAGCCAACGGCGGTATTCGCCGGCAGAGCCGAGCCTGCACGCTCGATCACGCCCTGGACGAGCACGAGTAACGCGAAGTTGACCGCGTTCTGGGACGTCTGGGAGAGCGTCTGGACGAGCCAGAGAACGAGGAATGGTCGCTGCCGGAGCAACACTCCCGGCCGGGCCGTCAGCTCTTCCGGTCGTGGTTCGATCGTCTCGATGCTACCCATCAGTCGGCCGGGGCGGGAGCACGAGCGGTGGCTTCTCCGAACGCGAAACGAACGCCTTGAGTCGTCGCCGGAACTCGTGCCGCGGGAGCATGATGCGCCGACCACACCCGAGGCAGCGGAGACCGATATCAGCTCCCACCCGGACGACCACCCAATCGGTCGCCCCACACGGGTGCGGTTTCCGCAAGCGAACGACATCGTCGACGCGGACATCGAGCGTCATGCTCGCCTCCCACGAGCGAGTATACCGACTCTCTCGGGTCGGACATCCGGTGCTAGACTGCGCTGTGGTGGGAGGGAAGCGCGTGTTGATCCGGTTCCTCCTGGCTGTCGGATGGCTCATCGCGGTACCGCTCGCCTGGGCCGCAGCAATCTGGTTGATCGTCGCGCGCAATGTGGGCACGATCTCCGACTTCTGGGCACCCATTCGCCTGCTCACGGCGGCTGCTTTTCTGGCGGCGCCAGCCCTCACCTTCCTGCCGCTCGAACGCGTGACGCGCGTTCCCTTCTTGAGCATCGAGGCGATCGCGGGATGGTCGACGACGCTCTTCGTCTGGACCTTCGTCGATCCGTCTCGACTCCGTAGTCCACTCGCGATCTTGATCCTGCTCCTCCCGCTCCTCGTCGCCGTCTCGACGCTCTTCACCGTGCTGAGTGCCGCGCTCGAACATCGCTGGGCAAAGCGGTCCGGAAAAGAGATCGATCCCCTGCGCGCCCGGCGACGCGGCTATGTGCTGGGGCTCTTCGTCGTCGGCTGTCTGCTTTTGCATTCTCTGGAGGCGCTGACGCTCATCAATGCCGGTATGCTCGGCGTGATCGCTCTCCTGGCCGAAGTGATGGCCATGACCTGGTTCGCACCGGTTCGAGAAACGGGGGCACGACACGGTGGCGCGATTGGGCATCGACGTCGGTGGAACGAATACCGACGCGGTCCTTTTGGACCGCGGTGAGGTCCTCGCCTGGGCCAAGGAACCGACGACACCGGACGTGAACACCGGCATCTTGCGCGTGGTACGCGATGTCCTGGCGCAGGCTCGGATCGCCCCGGACGAGATCCGCGCCGTGATGCTCGGGACAACCCACTTCACCAATGCCGTCGTGCAGCGGCAGGAACTCGCCCGCATCGCCGTGCTCCGCCTCGGGCTTCCAGCGACCGCATCCATCCCACCACTCGAGGATTGGCCCGATGATCTCCGCGATGCCGTCGCGGGATTCGTCGCGCTCCTTCCCGGCGGACACCAGTTCGATGGCCGCGAGATCAGTCCGCTGGATCACTCGGCACTGAACCAGATCTGCGAACGGATCACCGAACTGGGAATCAGTTCCGCGGCGGTCACCGCCGTCTTCTCGCCAGCAACATCTGCCCACGAGGATGCGGTGGCCGACTTGCTCGCCAGCCGCGTGCCAGGACTCCGCATCACCCGCTCCCGCGAGATCGGGCGCCTCGGACTTCTCGAACGCGAGAATGCCGCTGCCCTCAATGCCTGCCTGGTGCCACTCGCCGAGCGGACGATCCGGGCGTTCCAGGACGCACTCGCCGAACTCGGGCTGACGGTACCGCTCTACCTCAGCCAGAACGATGGCACGCTCATGACAGCCGATTTCGCCACACGCTATCCTGTTCTCACCTTCGCGTCGGGACCGACCAACTCGATGCGCGGCGCGGCTGTCCTCAGCGGTCTGCGCGATGCCATCGTTCTGGACGTCGGCGGGACGACGACCGATGGTGGTGCCCTGGTCAACGGCTTCCCTCGCGAGGCATCGTTCGCGGTCACGATCGGTGGCGTCCGCACCAACTTTCGCATGCCGGACGTCGTGTCGATCGGGCTGGGCGGGGGTAGTCTCGTCGCGCCGGACGGGCGGAGCGTCGGCCCGCGCAGCGTCGGATTCCGGCTGATGCAGGAAGCCCGCATCTTCAGTGGCAACACGCTCACCGCCAGCGATATCGCGGTCGCTGCCGGACGAGCGCGCTTCGGTGATCCGACGTGCGTGGCCGATCTCTCTCCTGTGCTCGTCCAACGAGCTCTCACGATCATCGACCAGCGCCTCGCCGAACTTGTCGATAGCCTCAAGACCTCGGCCGGGCCGGTTCCCGTCATCGTCGTCGGTGGTGGAAGCGTCCTCGTACCGGGCCAACTCGAAGGAGCGAGCGAGGTGATCCGGCCACCCTACGCGGCAGTCGCCAACGCGATCGGGGCAGCGATCGCCCAGGTGAGCGGAGAAGTCGACCGGATCGTCTCGCTGGAGGGGCAGACGCGGGAGAGCGCATTGGCCGCAGCACGAGCGGACGCCTGCCGAGCAGCCATCACCGCTGGTGCCGATCCAGCTACCGTGAGCGTGGTGGAGGTCGAAGAAGTACCCATTGCGTATCTGCCCTCGAACGCCGTCCGGATCCGCATCAAAGCAGTTGGGGATCTCCGAGGAGGCTGAGGTGATGCGGGAGTTGGACGAGGAGAAGCTGGAGGCCATCACCATCGGGGCAGGCATCTTAGGTACCGGCGGAGGCGGCAATCCCTATTACGGCAAGCTCTATGTGCGACGCTTGCTGCGGGAAGGACGACGCGTCACCATCGTTTCTCCCGAAGACGTTCCAGACGATGCCTTGGTCGTCTCGGTCGGGGGAATGGGTGCACCAACGATCGGCATCGAGCGGATCCATCGCGGCGACGAACCGCTGGCAGCCTTGCGCGCGCTGGAGGCGCACCTCAGCCGGCGCGCGACCCATCTCGTTGCGGGGGAGATCGGGGGAGCGAACGCGCTCCGGCCGATGGCCGTCGCGGCCCTCGCTGATCTGCCAGTGGTGGACGGTGACGGGATGGGACGCGCCTTCCCGGAACTCCAGATGGATACCTTCGCGATTTACGGAGTCCCCGCGACACCGGCGGCCTTGGCCGATATCTTTCACAACCTCGTCGTCTTTCCCTGGCTGCAGGACGCCGTGACGCTGGAACGCTACGCTCGGGCCGTCACCGTTCAGATGGGCGGGGCAGCCGGCTTCGCCTTTCCCGCCATGAGCGGGGCGGACCTGCGCCGGACCGTGATTCCCTACACGGTGACGTTGGCCCTTCGACTCGGGGAGGCAGTGCTCCGAGCCCGCCGCGAGCACCATGACCCGATCGCCGCAGCGCTCGCGGTCACCGGTGGGTGCGTCCTCTTCCGCGGCAAGGTGATCGACGTGGAGCGCCGGTTAGCCGCCGGGTTCGCCAGGGGGGTCGTTCGGCTCGAGGGGCTCGCCGAGGACCGTGGGAGCGAACTCCGCATCGATTTCCAGAACGAGAACTTGATCGCTCGCCGCGACGGTGAAGTCCTCGCGGTCGTCCCGGACCTCATCTGTCTCGTCGATCAGGAGACAGCCGAACCAGTCACGACCGAGGTGGTTCGCTACGGCCTGCGCGTCGTGGTCCTCGGTATCCCAGCACCAACACTGCTGCGGACACCGGAGGCACTCGCGGTGGTCGGGCCACAGGCCTTCGGCTATCGCGACGTCGTGTATCGTCCGTTACCGGGCCTCTACGGGGGAGACCGCATCGCGGCCGAGCGACGCGCTGATGCACTCAGGAAACCGCGTTGACGAGCATCATGCGCAAGAGATAGATCAGCAACAGGGCGACGAGCGGCGAGAAATCGATGAAGCCGGTGCGGGGCATGACGCGGCGGATCGGTGCGATGATCGGCTCGGTGATCTGGAGCAGGATCTGGGAGATCGGCCAGCGAGCTCCTGGATCGAACCAGGAGAGGATCGCCCGAGCGATGATGGCGAACTGCATGACAGAGAGGAATGTGAGGAGCACGTTCAGAACCAGCGTCACAGTTTGGAACCCTCCAGTTCTCTCAACTTGCTCAAGGGTACTCCCCAGCGAGGCCAGCGTCAAATCGAGTCGTTTCGCGTAGAATGGCACGGGTGTGCCGACGGAAGTGCTGTCCGATGAGCGGAAGGGAACAGCAGGCGACGATGGGGAAGGATGTTCTGGTTCTGACGTGGAAGTATTTCTCGGCGCGCGAGGAGATCGCGCGTTTTCTCGAAGAGCGCAGTTGCCGTTTCGTCGAGAAGGAGATTCGCTATCCGGTCGACGAGGAGCAGCTGTGCGAGTTGGTCCGTGACGTCGACGGCTTGGTGGTGGGACTCGAGCCGATCACGGCACGCGTCCTCGCCCACGCGAACCGGCTCAAGGTGATCAGCACGAGCGGCGTCGGCTTCGACAACATCGACGTTGCCGAGGCGACCCGGCGCGGCATCGTCGTCACCAACTGCCACGGTGCCAACGAGCATTCGGTCGCCGAACTCGCCTTCGGGCTCATGCTCGAGCTGGCGCGTGGGATCCATCGCTCGGACCGACTGATGCGCGAGGGTCGCTGGGAGCCCTACTTCGGGGTAGAGTTGTGGGGAAAGACGCTCGGCGTCATCGGTCTGGGTCGGGCTGGCCGCGCGGTCGCATTGCTCGGTCGCGGGTTCGGGATGCGCGTCCTTGCACACGATATGGTTTGGGATACCACGTTCGCCAATGCCCACGAGATCAGCTATGTCCCACTCGAGAAGCTCCTCCGCGAGTCGGACTTCGTCTCGCTCCACGTCCCGCTCACTCCGGATACCCGGTGCCTGATCGACGAGCGAGCCCTCTCGCTCATGAAGCCGACCGCCTTCCTCATCAACCTGGCCCGCGGCCCGGTCGTCAAGCAATCGGCACTGGTCGAGGCTCTGCGCCGCGGTCAGATCGCTGGGGCCGGTCTGGACGTCTTCGAGGTCGAGCCGATTCGCGATAATCCGTTCGTCGAGTTCGAGAATGTCGTCATGACGCCGCACCTCGGCGCCTCGACCGAGGAGGCACGCGAGCGAACACTCTATCTGGCTTTGACGAACGTCTGCAACGTGTTGAACGGACGACCACCGCACCATCAGGTCAATACGGACGTTCGTATCGGCAACTGAGGGGGCAGGGATGCTGCGCGACGAGCAGAAATCGTTCTTGCTGCGGTTGCTGGAGGCCCCCAGCCCCTCCGGTTTCGAGGAAGCGGCAGCGCGCATCTGGCGCGAGGAAGCCAGCCGCTTCGCCGATGATGTCTGGGTCGATCACAACGGCAACGGCTACGCCCGCTTGAGGGCGGACACCCCGACCGTCCTCATCGAAGGCCATATCGACGAGATCGGACTCATGGTCACCCACATCGACGACCAGGGATTCCTCTGGTTCCGCGCCATCGGCGGCTGGGATGACCAGATCTTGACCGGGCAACGTGTCCGCATCCTCACCAGACAAGGCCCGATCCTCGGCGTCATCGGGCGCAAACCAGCGCACCTGCTGTCGGAGGAAGAAAAGGGGCGTGCAAGCCGAATCAAGGATCTGTGGATCGATATCGGTGCGCGCGATGGCAACGAGGCACGAGAAGTCGTCCGGGTCGGTGACCCGATCGTCATCGAGCAACCGCCCATCGAATTGCGGAACGGCCGACTGGTGGCGCGTGGGCTGGACAACCGGATGGGTGCCTTCATCGCGCTGGAGGCGCTGCGGGCGCTCGCCGCTGAGCGCCCGCCCCTGGATGTCGTCGCGCTCGCTGCGACGCAGGAAGAGATCAGCTTCCTCGGTGCGCGGGCAGCCGCCTTTGGGCTGGAACCGATCGTGGCGATCGTCATCGACGTGACGCACGCGACCGATCATCCGGATGCCGACAAGCGGGGCGGCGGCGACGTCCGTATCGGCGGGGGTCCCGTCCTGGACCGCGGCTCGATGGTTCATCCACTCGTCTTCGAGCGCCTGTTGGCGGCAGCCGAAGCGGAAGGGATCACGGTCACGCTTTCCGCTGCTCCGACTCGGACCGGGACCGATGCGGATGCCATCGCGCCGGCGCGGGCCGGTATTCCTTGCGGGCTCGTCTCGGTTCCCAACCGCTACATGCACTCGCCGAACGAGTTAGTGAGCCTGGACGACCTCGACGCCGCGATCCGCCTCATCGCTCGCTTCGTCCGGGACCTCGGATCGAGCCCAGATTTCCGCCGGCAGTGAGCGCACTCAGGCCGGCGTCCAGAGCTCGACTTCCAGATCGTCGTAGTCGCGCGTGCGGGCTCCCTCGCCGAGTGGACCGTGCAAGCCACGCTCGATCGGGCGGTGGGCTCGCTGCAAGCGTTCGAGCACCGTTTCCCAGGCGGCACGCTCCGGCACGACGACCGCGAAGCGAACGAGGCCACGGCATCCTGGCGGTGCGGGATCAGCGCGACGGCTGTGCCAGATGTTGAGGCCAAGATGATGGTGATTGCCGCCGGCAGCGACGAAGAGCGCCCCGGGGTAGGAGCGCTGGGTAACCTCGAACCCGAGCAGCTCGACGTAGAAGCGCTCGGCCAGTTCGAGGCTGGAAACCTGGTGGTGCACATGCCCGATCCGGGCCGTCGCTGGCATGTGTCGCCAGGAATCCGGACTCGCCTCGAGCTCGCGCAGGAGGTCGCGCACGTCCAAGGGCACAGTCGTCATGGCCACGACCTCGCGCGGCGAGCGCGGCCACTGTTCGCGCGGCCGATCAGCATAGATCTCCAGCCCATTCCCCTCAGGATCGGAGAGGTAGAGGGCCTCGCTCACACCATGATCGGACGCGCCAGCCAGTGGCCAGCGATATTCGACGAGATGCCGGAGAATGCGAGCCAACTCCACACGGGCAGGCAAGAGGACCGCTGCGTGGTAGAGACCAGGAGCACGCTCCGGTCGGGGTGGAGCCGCCGGATCCCATTCGAGGAGGAAATGCGGTATCGAGGAATCAGGCGGCAGAACAGCCAACAGGCGATCGCTCAGGGGCTGGACAGCATAGCCGAGCATGCCAGCATAGAAACGACTGACGAGTTCCGCATCGGCGACGCGCAGCGTCACCGGTCCGAGCCCGGTGCTCGCTGGCAAAACGAAATCCGGCACTGTGGACTCCTTTCGCTAAATGATGCCGCCGGCAAGGATAGCAGCCCAGTGACCTGGCTCACGAGAGAGGACAATCCGCGATGATCCGGCGGCCAACCACGGAACGTGTGACGCCGGAGAGTTGGGCTCTACGCGTTACCTATTGGCAAAGTCTGGCAGCGTACCGCTGGGCGAGCCAGCTGGCCACTGGTGCGTCCGTGCTCGACATCGGTTGTGGAGAGGGATACGGGACAGCTGAACTGGCCCGAACTGCTCGGCTGGTCATCGGCCTCGACCTCGATCTCCCCACGCTCGAGCACGCACGTCGCCGGTATCCGGCCGCGAACCTCACCTGGGTTCGTGCCTCGGCTGAACGCCTCCCGTTCCGTGCCGCCTCGTTCCAGCTCATCTGCTGTTTCCAGGTTCTCGAGCACCTGCCGGATCCGGAACGCTTCCTCCGCGAGGCACGTCGCGTCCTCGTTCCTGGGGGGCACCTGATCCTCACGACTCCCAATCGGCCAGCCGTTTTGAGTGGGCTGAACCCCCACCACGCCCGGGAATACGACGAAGCGAGCCTGCGAGCACTGGTCACCAGCATCTTTCCGCGAGTCGACCTCCTGGGGGTGTTCCCGAGCACGCGGGTCCTCGCCTACCGCACAGCTAATCGCCGACTCGTCGAGCGCATTCTTCGCCTCGATCAGTTCGGGTTGCACCGGCACCTACCGACCGAACTCCGCGCGTTCCTGCACGCAGTCGGAACGCTCGCCGTCCGCCATTGGCTCAACCAGCGCCAGCGCGAACTCGTCACCACCATCGGCATCGACGACTTCCGCATCGCAGCAGGTGATCTGGCACAAGCGATCGATCTCGTCGCGATCGCACGTGACGAGAGGGACGAGTGACCGTTCGGCAATCTCGACCTTCCCTCTTGACGAACGGGCACTTCGGGACTGACAATGAGACCGAGCGATTCGCACGACGCAGAACCGTAGACAGAAGGGAACAGCAGTCGGGAAGGGGTTCGGTGATGGTACTCACTCGAATGGTCGGGGCACGTGTCCGTCGCAAGGAAGACCCGCGGCTCATCACCGGCTCGTCACAATACGTCGATGATCTTCAGCTCGGGGGGATGCTGTACGCGGCATTCGTCCGCAGTGCGTATCCGCACGCGATCATCAAGCGGATCGACCCTTCGCCCGCCTTGGCTCTGCCCGGCGTGGTCGCGGTGATCACGCACAAGGAACTGGAGCAGTGGCTGAAGGGAGCAGTCCAGTTGGGCGCGGGCGAGGGGGAAGCTGAAGTACCGGCCCAGCAAGAGGATCAGGCTGGTCCACCGCAGCACGAGCTCCTGGCGATCGACCGCGTGCGCTACGTCGGACAGCCGATCGCCGTCGTGCTGGCAACCGAACGGTATCGCGCCTATGACGCGGCTGCTGCCGTCGAGATCCAGTACGAGCCACTGCCCGCGGTCGTCGATCCTGAAGAGACGATGAAGGAAGGCGCGCCCCAACTCCACGCGACGCTGAAGAACAATATCGCAATGCACACCAGTCACCAGCATGGGGATATCGAGAAGGCGTTCGCCGAGGCCGACGTCATCGTCAAGCAGCGTTTTTACCAGCAACGCCTCGTCTCGGTTCCGATGGAGCCACGCGCAGTGGCTGCTGCCCCTGATCCGCTGACACGCGGTGTCACCGTCTGGTCATCGACGCAAGCCCCACACAATAACCGGAACTCGCTCGCCCAAGCGCTCGGCTTGAGCCATGGGCAGGTGCGCGTCATCGCTCCAGAGGTCGGTGGGGGCTTCGGTGCCAAGATCGGTGCCTATCCGGAAGACATCATCCTGGCTGCGCTGGCCCTGCACCTGCACCGACCGGTCAAGTGGTACGAGACGCGCTCCGAGCATTTCATGGCGACGAACCAGGGGCGCGGGCAGGTCGCCTACTACGAGCTGGCCGCAACGAAGGAAGGGCGCATCCTCGGCTTGCGGGCCAAAGTGATCCAGGATCTCGGGGCCTACCCCAAACTCCTGCTCCTGGCAGGACTGACTGCCATGATGTCCGTCGGGGTCTACGATATTCCCAATCTCTCGATCGAGACTTACAGCGTGCTCACCAACACCACACCGGTCGGTGCCTACCGCGGCGCTGGTCGACCCGAGGCGGCCTACTACATCGAACGGATGATGGACCTCTTGGCCCGCAAGCTCGGCAAGGATCCCGCTGAGGTCCGGCGCCTGAACTACATCCCGCCCGAAAAGTTCCCTTGCCAAACGCCGGCGGGTGCACGCTACGATTCGGCCGAATACGAGAAGAACCTGAACAAGGCGCTGGAGATTTCCCGCTACCACGAGTGGCGACAGAAGCAACAGGAACTCCGCCAACAGGGCCGTTTCATCGGCATCGGATTGGTCACCTATACCGAGATCTGTGGCTTCGGCCCCTACGAGAGCGCCTCGATCCGCGTCGAGCCGACCGGTGCAGTGATCGCCTACACCGGTACCTCGCCGCACGGTCAGGGGCTGGAGACAGCACTGGCCCAGATCATCGCCGACGAGATCGGTGCCGACTTCGACCAGATCGTCGTTCTCCACGGCGATACGCAGAGTGTCCCTGAAGGCGTGGGAACGATGGGCAGCCGCAGCTTGGCGGTGGGCGGTGGGGCGATGCTTCTGGCCGCTCAGCGGATTCGCGAGAAGGCGCTCCGCATCGCGGCTCATCTCCTGGAGGCGGCTGTCGAGGATGTCGAGTACGCGGATGGGAAGTACCGCGTCAAGGGTGCTCCCGACCGTGCCGTCACGCTGGCCGAGATCGCACGAGCAGCCTATAGCCCCGGTTTGCCACCGGATATCGAACCGGCCTTGGTCGCGACGGACTACTACGCGCCGTCGGGTGTGCTGTTCCCCTTCGGCACGCATGTGGCAGTGGTCGAAGTCTTCCCCGAGACAGGCGAGGTCAAGATTCTCGAGTACTACGCGGTCGATGACTGTGGCCCCCGCATCAACCCGCTCCTCGTCGAGGGCCAGGTGCACGGTGGCTTGGCCCAGGGGATCGCCCAGGCCCTCTGGGAAGAGGTCCGCTACGACGAGAACGGCCAGCTCCTCACCGGCACGCTCATGGACTACGCCATCCCCAAGGCGAGCATGCTGCCGAGTTTCGTGACCGACGAGACCGTAACACCGAGCCCGCTCAACCCGCTGGGTGCCAAGGGGATCGGTGAGGCAGCCACGATTGGCTCCACCCCGACCATCGCCAACGCGGTCATGGATGCCCTGGCTCCCTTGGGAATCGAGCACCTCGACATCCCGCTCACCCCGCAGAAGATCTGGCAGGCGATTCGAGAGGCGCAGCGAGCGTAGCACATCGTTCACGAGAAAGATGCCTTCGAGGGTCCCACGACACACGGGTTCCTCGATTTTTCCTTTTCCCCTTGACGACAGCGTCAAACACGTTCAAGCTTGTTTGTGGACAGGGCCACCGGAGCTCGCGTTGGTACAAAACGGAAAGGAGTTGTCTCATGGTCATCAGTCATTATGTCGGTGCGCGAGTGCGGCGCAAGGAGGATCCGCGCCTCATCACCGGCTCCTCGCAATACGTCGACGATCTCAAGCTGCCGGGCATGCTGCACGTCGCCTTCGTCCGCAGCAGTTATCCACACGCCCGGATCCGCGGTATCGACGCCTCCGCCGCCAAGGCTATGCCAGGCGTCGTCGATGTCTTCACTGGTCGCGATCTGGCAGCGCGTCTCAAGGGGAAGTCAGAACTCATCCCCGGTGAGGCACCGCATCCCGAAGAGCAGAAACCGGAAGGGATCCCGGTTCCCCCGGAAGAGCCGATCGCGGTCGAACGCGCCCTCTACGTCGGCCAACCCATCGCCGTTGTTGTCGCCACGTCAGCGGCAGTCGCTCGCGATGCGGCTGAAGCGGTCGTGGTCGACTACGAACCCCTTCCCGCCGTCATCGATCCAGAGGTGGCGATGCAGGACGGCGCTCCGCGACTCTATCCGCATATCCCCAACAACATCGGGGAGCGCTGGGAGCGCGTCCACGGCGACATCGAGGCAGCCTTCGCTCAGGCCCACGTCGTCGTCAAGCAACGCTTCCGCCAGCAGCGTTTGGCCGGTATCCCGATGGAGACGCGCGCCATCGTCGCAGCCCCTGACCCCTTGACGCAAGGCGTCACGGTCTGGAGTTCCACCCAGGCACCGCACTGGAACCGGAACGCGCTCGCGGCGGCGCTCGGGCTGGCACACGGCCAGGTTCGCATCATCGCTCCGGAAGTCGGGGGCGGCTTCGGGGTCAAGATCGGCGCGTACCAGGAAGACTTCATTCTCGCCGCGCTGGCCTTGCACCTCCATCGCCCGGTCAAGTGGGTCGAGACACGTTCCGAGCATCTCATGGCCACCAACCACGGCCGCGATCAGGTGGTGGACTACGAACTCGCCGCCGATGCCGAGGGACGCATCCTCGGATTGCGCGCCCGCATCGTCCAGAATCTCGGTGCCTACCCGCGTGGGCTCTATCTCCCCTCGACGACCGGTCTCATGGCCTGCGGCTGCTACGACATCCCGGCTGTGGACATCAAAGCGTACGGCGTCTACACCAACACGATGGCAGTCGGTGCCTACCGCGGCGCTGGTCGACCCGAGGCAGCCTACTACATCGAACGGATGATGGATCTCTTGGCCCGCAAGCTCGGCAAGGATCCCGCTGAGGTCCGGCACCTGAACTACATCCCACCAGAGAAGTTCCCCTACACGACTGCAGCCGGTGAGAAGTACGATACAGGCGACTACGCCAAAGCACTCGACAAGGCTCTCGAGGTCTCTCGATATCACGAGTGGCGCCAGAAGCAGCAGGAACTCCGCCGGCAGGGTCGCTTCGTCGGGGTTGGTCTCGCCAGCTACGTGGAGATCTGCGGCTTCGGCCCCTACGAGAGCGCAGTCGTCCGCGTCGAGCCGAGCGGCGCGGTCACCGTCTATACCGGTACCTCGCCGCACGGTCAGGGGTTGGAGACGGCACTGGCCCAGCTCGTCGCCGATCGCCTCGGAGCCGATTTCGACCAGATCGTCGTGCTGCACGGTGATACGCAAAGCGTCCCCGAGGGGCATGGCACGATGGGGAGCCGCAGCCTGGTCGTCGGCGGCGGCGCGGTCCTCATGGCCATCGACCGCATCAAGGAGAAGGCCGCGCAGATCGCCGCGCACCTGCTTGAAGCGGCGGCAGAGGACATCGAATTCGTCGACGGGAAGTGGCGCGTCAAGGGTGCTCCTGACCGCGCCGTCACGCTGGCCGAGATCGCCCAGGCGGCCTATGGCGGTAATCTCCCGGAGGGGATGGAACCAGGGCTGGTCGCGACCGACTTCTTTGCACCCCCTGACGAGGTCTTCCCCTTCGGAACGCATGTGGCAGTGGTCGAAGTCTTCCCCGAGACAGGCGAGGTCGAGATCCTCAAGTACTACGCGGTCGATGACTGTGGCCCCCGCATCAACCCGCTCCTCGTCGAGGGCCAGGTGCACGGTGGCTTGGCCCAGGGGATCGCCCAGGCCCTCTGGGAAGAGGTCCGCTACGACGAGAACGGCCAGCTCCTCACCGGCACGCTCATGGACTACGCCATGCCCAAGGCGGCGATGTTGCTTTCCTTCACCACCGACCACACCGAGACGCCAACTCCGCTCAACCCGCTGGGTGCCAAGGGGATCGGTGAGGCGGCGACGATCGGTTCCACCCCGACCATCGCCAACGCGGTCATGGATGCCCTAGCTCCCTTCGGGATCGAGCACCTCGACATCCCGCTCACCCCGCAGAAGGTCTGGCAAGCGATCCAACGGGCCAAGCAAGCCTGACCGATGAACGCGATGACCAACCGGCAGCACCCACCGGCGGGTGCTGCCGGTCTTGCTTTTCCCCGCCGGAACCGCGACGACGTGCCGCCAAGCGGCAGTTCAAGCCAAGAGGTCAGCGACGAGGATTTCGAGGTCAGGGAAGGCCAACGGAGCGATGCGCTCGTCACGCGCCAGGCAGTCGACACAGCGGTAGCGCCCCGCTCCGGAATCCGGGTCGCGGAAGACGAGCAGGCGATCGCTCTGGAGGTCGAGGATCCAGTACTCAGCGAGCCCTGCCCGCGCGTACAGCGGCGCCTTGACCTCGCGGTCGTAAGCCAAGGAGGCATCCGCGACCTCGATGAGCAAGAGCACGTCGTCCGGTCCGGCATCGACGGAGGCATAGTAGTCCGCCCGGGGACGCAGGAGCAGGAGATCCGGCTGTGGCTCGGAAAACTGACTCAGCCGCACTGGTCCCTGGATACGGACGATCGCGCGCCCTCCTAATCGGCCCGCGAGAAGCGCCGTCATCTTGTCGAGACAGGCCTAACGTCGCCGGCCGATCGGGCTCATCTCGACGATTTCTCCCTCGATCAACTCGACTCGGTCATCCTCAGCGAGAATCCCCGCCTCGGCCATGCGGTGGTAGTCATCGACAGTGAAGCGGTGTCGTACGACGATCTCTCGGGCCATCTCGCGTCCCTGTCTCTGGACAATCGTTCGCGAACTCGACTGTAACACAGCTGGAAGCACCGCGGGGGAGTTTCCACTCCTGCCTGGCAACGGAGTCGGGCAAGGCCGGCTCGAGAAGAACGACAGGCACGTGCGTGCTCATCGATCGCTCAACCCCTCACCGGGGCGCTCGTACCGGATGGCGGCGAATTCCTCGCCCCGCCGTACCTCCACCCGCGGTGCGCTCGTGCGGCTCACGATGCGTCCTCGCTTGACGCACCAGAGCGCGGGAGCGAGCATGCGGAGCGCATCACGGTCGGTTGCCGCATCGAAAATGACGAAATCGGCCGACTTACCGACTTCGAGGCCGTAGCGATCGAAGATCCCCAAAGCACGTGCGGCGTTGGTCGTCACCAGATCCCACACCAGCGGAATCTCCTCGTAGCCCGAGAGCTGCACGAGGTGCAAGCCCAACCAGGCGGCATGCAACATGTTCCCTGTCCCGAGCGGATACCAGGGATCCATCACCGAATCGTGCCCGAACGCGACGTTGATCCCGAACTGGACAAGCTCTTTCACGCGCGTCAGTCCACGACGCTTGGGATAGGTATCGAAGCGCCCCTGCAAGATCGAGTTGTCCGGAGGGTTGGCGATGATGCTGAGTTCGGCACGCTTGAGCCAGCCGAAGAGCTTGAAGGCATAGGCGTTGTTGTACGAGCCCATGGCGGTCGTATGGCTAGCGACGACACGTCCCTGCATCCCGCGCCGGATCGTCTCCGCCGCCATCACCTCGACGAAGCGCGATTGGTCGTCGTCCGTCTCGTCGCAGTGGGCATCGAGCGGCCGGTCGTAGCGCTCGGCGAGGTCGAAGGCGATGCGCAGTGACTCGACGCCCATCTCCCGGGTCGTCTCGTAATGTGGGATGGCTCCCACCACGTCGCAGCCGAGCCGGAGCGCCTCTTCGAGAAGCTCGGCACCGCGCGGATAGGAGAGGATCCCCTCCTGCGGAAAGGCGACCAGCTGCAGATCGACGAGGTCGCGCACCTCCTCGCGCAGCTCGAGGAGCGCACGCAAACCGACGAAGTTGGGATCGCACACATCGACGTGGCTGCGGATCACCAGGGCTCCCTGGCTGGCATACCACTCGATCGTCCGGCGCGCCCGCTCCTTGACCGCCTCGATGGTGAGCTGAGGCTTGGTGAGGGCCCAGCGCTGAATCCCTTCGAGCAGCGTCCCGGACTCGTTGTGGCCAGCGAGCCCCTCGGTAAGCGCCGCATCGAGATGACAGTGCGGTTCGATGAGCGGTGGCGAGACAAGCCGCCCACCAGCATCGATCGTCTCCCGAGCCTCGCCCGCGAGGTTCGGCTCGATCGCAACGATCCGACCCTCGGCCACGGCGAGATCGACCACCCACCCATCGCGCAAGCGCGCATTGCGGACCACGAGATCGTAGGCCATCACGCCCCCCTGCTTCGGCTGAACGACCGACTCGAAAAGCGATTCCCCCGCATCTCCACGACCCCCCCTGTCGCGCGAGCAGAGCGGGAAATCCTCGGCAAGGAGAGAACCGAAAAAGCGCCGCGCTGTCAACTGCCGAAACGAGCACGCACCAGCCGGGTCAAAGCGAGGAACTCCTCCACGCGGAAGAGTCGCATGAGGACGGCATAGCAGGCGGCACCAACCACGACGTTCGCCCCCACGACCAGCGAGCGCCAGGCGACCCCGCTCGCCTCGGGGGCCTGCCACTGGCTGGCAACGGTGGCCAGACTGCCGACCACGAGCGCCATCAGTGTCGCCGCGAGCACGCTCGCTCGCATCGTGCGCGCGACCGTGCCATCCCCCACCCGACCAAGCCAGCGCCGCAACACCCACCACATGACGAGCGTATGGGCCACGAATTGCGCCGTATTGCCCAAGACGAGCCCCAGCATGCCGAGCGAGCGCACGAGCGCCAGCGCGACGAGGAAATAGACCCCGACCGAGAGAACGCCGACGAGAACCGGTGTCTGCGTATTGCGACGGGCGTACGCCGCGAAGATCAGGATCTGGTCGAATGCGGCGAAGAGCGTGCCGGGAAGGTACCCGAGCAAGGCGATCCAGATCGCTCGGGCTCCCTCGAGATCGGTCGCCCCATGCAGGAAGAGAAGCGTGACGATCGGCCAGCTGAGCGCGGCCATCCCCAGCACGGTCGGAAAGATGAGGAGCGCCACGAACTTGAGTCCCAGTGCCAGCGTGCGTTGATAGGCATCCTCGTTCCCGCTCGCATGGTGTCGAGAGAGCGTCGGCAGCGCGGCCAGCGAGGTCGCCGCAGCGACCAGCCCGAGGATCATCTGATTGAGTGCTGTCGCATAACGCATCGCGCCCAAGGCATGCGGATCCACTCCCCAGGCCAGGTTCCGGTCGACCGTCAAAGCGACCGTGTTGGCGAAGAGGCCGAGAAAAATCGGCAGATAGAGCAAGAAGATTTGCCGGATGGCCGGATGCCAGAGCGACAAGTTCAACCGGGGCAAACAATCGCGCAGCCCCCACAGTTGCAGCGCTGCAAGTCCGAACGCGCCGAGCAGCACGCCGACGACGAGGCTCGTCACCCCGAGCGAGTGCCCCAGCGGGAGCGCACAGGCGACGATCGCGGCGTTCCGCACACTCAAGGCCAGCGACGGTTGCGTGAAGCGCTGGAGCGCATAGAGCGCTCCCATGAGCACGGTCGAGAAGGCGAGGAGCAACACGGCCGGGACGATCAGGCGGACGAGCCGGATGGTCAGCTGGAACGTCTCGGCACCACGAGCCGCCTCCCCGCCGCCGAGCGCGGTCATCCCCCACACGACCCAGGGAGCAGCCATCGCGACGAGGACGACCACAGCACCGACGACCACTGCCACCCAAACCAGCAGCGCACCGACGATGCGACGGAACTCCTCGAGCCGCTCCGACACAGCATAGGCACTCAGGACCGGTACCAGAGCAGCTTGGAGCATTCCGCTGATGACCAGGTCGAAGAGCATGGTGTGCACGTTGTCAGCGATGGTGAAGGCCGCGATCGCGTCCGTCGTGCCCCAAAAGTAGGAGGTGACTTGCTCACGCACCAGGCCGAGCACGCGGCTGAGCACGACACCGATCATCAGGACACCAGCAGCGCGCGCCACCCGGGCGCGTTCCCCCTGCACGACCGTCTCGCTCGTCGGCGCGCCGCTCCTCACCATGGAGGGTTCGTCCAGTGTCACGGCACACGCTCCCTCCCCTACCCGGGCCAGCACGAGTGTACCGAGTGGGGAACGGATCGCCGGACTGAGCGCAAGCTGACCGGGCGAGCTCCGCCAGTTGGCTCGTCTGGCTCACCGCTCCTCCGGAAAGCGATCGCTCCAACCCGGGGGCAGCCTGAGCGGGAGGAAATGCGCCGCGCGAGCAGCCGGACTCAACCAGTTTCCCCGCTCGTGCCGGCTCCTGCCTCCGGCTCACAGCCGTAGGCCGCGAGAATGCGCCGGACGAGCGCGCTCGTCGAGCGTTCCGGGACCGAGGGGATCAGCACCACCTCACCACCCAACGCGCGCACGACCGGCGCCTCGGGAAGCGGTTGCTTGCCGGACGCATCGTCTTCCTCCGTGGTCCCGTAGTCGCCGCCTTTGACGTAGACGTGAGGACGGACAAGCCGCACGACTTCCTCCGCCGTCTCGCCGGGGAAGATCGTGACGTAGTCCACATAGGCCAGTGCCGCCAGGAGCTCGGCCCGCTCCGCTTCCGGAACGAGCGGGCGAGCTCGTCCCTTGCGCCTGCGGGTCGAGACATCGTCGTTGACCGCAACGATCAGCACGTCGCCCAAACTGCGTGCGGCCTGGAGATACCGCACATGCCCGATGTGCAGGAGATCGAAATGGCCGTTGGTCAGCACGATCCGCTTCCCGGCCCGGTGCAGGTCTTCGCTCAGCTTCGGGAGAAACGGGAACGGGATGACCTGCCCCACTGCGCTACCCCTCGCTCGGTCACGAGGCGACGACACCTCGCTCCGCAACAAGAATGCCAAAGCCGTTTAACACCGGTGCCACAGTGCAGCGCCCGTACAGGAGAAGACTCGACCCGGAGAGGGACGCGCGATGGCTCGTTACGTCGCCTACCGACTGCTGCGCGCGCTGATCACGATCTGGATCGTGGTCACGCTGGTCTTCATCGGGCTCCGACTGTCCGGAGACCCAGCACAAGCCTTGCTCGGGCCAGAAGCTTCGAGCGAGGCAGTGGCCGCGTTGCGCCAGGCGTGGGGGATCGACGAGCCACTCGCCGTGCAGTACACCCGCTATCTCCAGCAACTCGCCCGCGGGGACTTCGGACGCTCGCTCCGCGATCAGCGCCCAGCGACTGTCGTCGTGCACGAACGAATCCCGAGTACGTTGCGGCTGGCCAGCGCTGCCCTGGCCATCGCCTTGAGCGCCGGAACCGTGCTCGGCACAGTGGCAGCACTGCGAGCGGGAAGCCTTCTGGATCGCACCATCGTCGCTCTGTCGGCGATCGGACAGGGCATCCCGAACTTCGTCCTCGGTCTGCTGCTGATTTTGCTCTTCGCGCTGCACCTCGGGTGGTTTCCGACGTCGGGTCAACAAGGAGCAGCGAGCCTTGTGCTGCCGGCACTCACCTTGAGCAGCTTCAGCGTCGCGAGCCTGACGCGCTTCACGCGCTCGGCTCTGCTCGAAGTCCTGCGGGCCGATTACGTTCGCACTGCCCATGCGAAGGGCTTGCCCTGGCGGACCGTGCTGATCGACCACATGGGGCGCAATGCTGCGCTGACCCTGGTAACGGTCATCAGCTTGCAGGTGGCAGTGGCGATCGCGGGAGCGGTCGTGACCGAGACCGTCTTTTCTTGGCCCGGGATGGGCCAACTCTTGGCTCGAGCCGCCGAACTGCGCGACTTCCCGGTCGTCCAGTACGGCGTTCTGCTTATCGTGGCCTCGGTGGTGTTGGTCAACCTCCTGACCGACATCCTGTACGGCTGGCTCGATCCTCGCGTGCGGCTGGAGGCATGAGCGATGGTCGTTTCGACTCCTCTCCGACGGTCCGGTTCTCGAGGAGGACTTCCCGTCGTACCCCGCCGTACCCGTGCGCGGCCCGACTGGCCGCTGACCTCGCTGCTGGCGGTCGTGTGGCTCGTCGGGATCAGCGTTGCCGCGTTGGCTGCCCCGCTCTTGCCGCTGCCCGATCCCTCGACCCAGGACTTGCTGGCTCGTCTGCAGCCACCCGTCGGATTCGGTGGCACGTTGGCACATCCTCTGGGAACTGACCAACTGGGCCGCGACCTGGCCAGCCGGATCCTCGCTGGAACGCGTGTCTCCTTGTCCTTGGCTTTGGTGGGGGTCATCATCAGCGCCGTCGTGGGGACGAGCCTCGGGATCATCGCCGGGTATCGGCGTGGGTTACCCGACCACGTGATCAGCCTGTCGATCGACGTGCAGCTGGCTGTGCCGTTCATCGTCCTAGCGTTGATCGCTTTGACGCTCTTTGGCACCGGTTTGACTGTCCTCATCATTTTGCTCGGACTGAGCGGGTGGGAGCAGTACGCGCGCATTGCACGCGCCAATACGCTCCGGCTCAGGAACGAACTCTTCGTGGTCGCTGCGCAAGCTGCTGGAGCGAGCCCCGCCCGCATTCTCGCGCGCCACATTTTGCCGAACGAAGTCGCACCGCTCCTCGTCTTGATGACGCTGCACCTGACCAGTCTCGTCTTGTTGGAATCGTCCCTAAGTTTCCTCGGGATCGGCGTGCAGCCACCGACACCCAGTCTCGGCAATATTCTGGGCGATGCCCGCAATTACCTGCAGATCGCGTGGTGGCTCCCTGTCTTCCCCGGTGCTGTCCTTCTGGCGATCACCCTCTCGTTCAACGAACTCGGCGACTGGCTGCGCGACGTAACTGATCCTACGACGAGGGGACGTTGACCCCAGGTACAGCGAAAGGAGGCCAAGCAGCGAACAAAGAGCAGTTCTTCAACCAGTCGTCCTGAACCGGTCATGCGCTGCCAGCAGAGAAGAGTCAGCGAAGGAAGGAGTAGTCCGATGGTCAACCGACCCACCCACAACGCCCGCTGCTGCTTCACGAGGCGACAGATCGTGGCAGGTTTGACCGTTTTACCGGGTGCTTTGCTCCTCGCCTGCAACACGAGCGAGAGCACGCCGACCGCGACTCCTGCAACGACGCCTGCCAGCGCAGGCCAAGCAGCGGCGCAGCCGACCAGCATGCCCTCTCCGACCGCAGCACCGGCTTCGGTCGCCACCGCGACAGCGGTGCCGCGCCGCGAGTTGCGCATCGGCGTGCAAGGACTGCCACCGAACCTCGATCCACACCAACAGCTCTCGAACGTCGGCACGCGCGTGACGTATTCGATCTTCGACTACCTGATCCGGCGCGACTTCCTGAGCGGTCCGCAGCCAGGGACTGGGTTCGCGCTCGTACCCTGGGTCGCCAAGGAGTGGAAGCGGATCGATGATCTGACCGTCGAGTTCACCTTGCGCGACGACGTGACGTTCCACGACGGAAGCATGCTGACTGCCGAGGATGTGGTCTTCACCTTCGAGCGGTTGTTGAAGAACACGCCGGATCAGTTGCGGGAGGCTGCCAACTACTTCAAAACAGTTGCAGAGATCAGTGCGCTGGACAGGAATCGAGTCCGCTTCGTGACCCAAAGCCCCGACCCTGTTTTCGAAAAGCGGATCTCCTCGTGGGGCGGCTGGCTGATTCCCAAGGCGTACTATGAGCGAGTCGGCATGGATGGCTTCGCTCGCGCGCCGATCGGCACCGGGCCATATCGTGTCGCGGAGTTCGTGACCGACGAGCGGCTCGTGCTCGAGCCCCACGAGACGTACTTCGGTGGACGCCCGACGGCCTCCCGGATCGTCTTCCAAGTCATTCCCGAGATCCAGGCCCGAGTCGCCGCGCTCTTGTCCGGGGAGGTCGACCTCATCACCAACGTGCCGCCGGATCAGGTACCGGTGCTCCAGCGGAGCCAAGGAATCGTCATCCGCAGCATTCCGCTCGCCAACTGTCATGTGCTGCGCTACAACGGCAATCACCCACTCTTGAAGGACAAGCGACTGCGTCAGGCACTCAACCTCGGCATCGACCGCGAACTCTTGATCAAGACACTGTGGAATGGCCAGGCAGTCCGCATGCGCAGCCACCAGTTCGAGGATTACGGACCACTTTACAACGCGCAACGCCCCTACACGCCCTATGATCCAGACCGCGCTCGCCAACTCGTCCGTCAGTCCGGCTACGACGGCAGCACGATTCGCTACAACAACAAACCGGGCTACTATACGCTCGGCAATGAAGCAGCCCAGGCAATCGTCGAGATGTGGCGCCAGATCGGCGTGAACGCTGAAGTCCAGCTGATCGACTGGGCCGATCTCCCCAAGGAAGAGCGGATGGTTGGGTCTTGGTCGAACTCCAACTACTTGGCCGATCCGGAGGGAGCCTTCTGGTTGCGCTGGGGTCCGGGGACGGCGACCCAGCGTGACTGGTGGAAGCCGGAGAATCCGCGCTTCAACGAGCTCGGCGAGCAACAACGGCAGACGCTCGATCAGCAGTTCAGGGCACGGGCTTTTCAGGATGCGCTCGACATTTGGGAGGAGGAGGCACCCGGAACCGTCCTCTGGATCCCGATCGAGCACTACGCCATGCGCGATTTCGTCAAGTGGACCCCTTACAGCTTTTACTATATGGATCTGCGGCCCGATAACCTTTCGTTGGCCGGTTGAGGAAGAGGACTACAGCAGTGGCGACTAGCCGTGTCCTGATCGTGGTACTCGACGGGCTCCGCCCTGACCTGGTTACCGAGGAACGCATGCCCTTTGTCCATTCCCTGGCAGCCGAGGGCACGCGCCTGACCCGGTATGCGGCGGCCTATCCGCCACATACCCGGGTTCAGGTGGCGACCATGTGCACCGGTACGTATCCGGGACAGCACGGCATCGTCTCCAACGTGATGGTCCTCGAGGAAGCGGGCGAAGACGGGATCCTGGATACCAGCGACTTTCGACAAATCGCGGAACTCGATCGGCGGACGCAGGGTCGGGCGATCCTGCGCCCGCCGCTCGCCGATCTCCTCGCCGCGCGTGGGCAGCGTCTCGCAGTCGCAGCCAGCGGCTCCACCGGCTCGAGTTGGCTCTGGGCCCGCACTCAGCCGTTCCGCCTGGTCAATCCTCGCTCGGTCTTCGGCCTGCCCGATCTCGCCGCGTTGCGCGAAAAGCTCGGGCCACCTCCCGATCTCACGGACTCGTCCCTCGAGCTCGTCCGCTACGCCATCCGCGCAGCCCGCGATCTCTTGCTGCCCGATCCAGACGTCGCGGTGACCGTGCTCTGGCTCCACGAGCCGGACGCGACCTTTCACTTCGCTGGGCTCGGCAGCCCAGAAAGCGAGTCGGTCCTCCGCCAACTGGACGAGCTCCTCGCTCGCTTCTTCGATCACCTGGCTGCCCGCCGACTGCTGGACGATCTGCTCGTCTTCGTCCTTTCCGATCATGGCCAATCGACCCCACTCCATCACCGCTCGCTGAGCGAACTCCTCCGCCAGGCACCTCCCCTGCCGGTCCTCGATCGCCTCGTGCCGGCAGGCGATTTCCTGTTCCGGCGACCGGGGTCCACCACCCCCAAGCCGGCAGAACTTGCCCCACTGATCGAGTGGTTACTCGAGCAGCCATGGGTCGGCGCGGTCCTCGCTCATCCCTCGCTGACCTCGGCACGACCAGGAACAGCCGCTCTCACCGCTGTGTGGGGTGGCTCGCTCGAGCGTGATGCCCTCGAGCGGCTCCCGCTCCTCGCCGTGAGCCCGACCTGGAGAGCAGACCAGAACGAGTTCGGAGTCGCCGGAGTCGTCACCGCTCTGACCGAGCAGGTCGCGCTCCGGTCGACGCACGGCTCGGGCTCCCCCTTCGAACTGCAGGCTTTTGCCGTGATGCTGGGACCGAATATCCGTAAGGGGTTCACGAGCCGAATTCCAGCCGGTGTGGTGGATATCGTTCCCACCGTAGCAGCCGTTCTCGGCTTGACGCCGGAACAGCCATTCGCTGGCCGCGTCTTGCAGGAAGCATTCGACGAGAGCTGGCAACCATCGATCCGCAGCGAACTCTGCCGCCCGACTCCCGGAACCATCGTGCTCGGCTGGCGTACCGAGGGCACGTTCTACCTGGATCGCATCGCTGGTCCGGATCAATTCTGGGACGACCGCTCTGGGTGAGGATCGACCTTCTCGCGCCTCACGCGACCGGTAAGCCCTCACGCTGGAGCGCCTGGCGCAAGCGCCGAGCATCGTGCACTGCATGGGCGAAGGCGTCATTGTTGAAATAGACGAATCCGGGCCGATCGCTGCAGGAGGCCAACCGGGTAACCAGCTGAGCGATCTCCTCGTCCGTCAGACCGATATCGAAGAGACCACTGTGGACTCGGACAGAACAGAGCGGGCCGACGAACCGAAACGCATCCGGAGTGGGATGCGTTCCGCCATACGCGAGGACGATCGTGCTGCCAGCGCCGGCGATCGCGTCGGCGACGGCGGGCACGAACCAGCTCGGGTGACGAAATTCGAAGGCGAACGGTTGGCCCGCTGGCAACGAATCGAGGAAAGATCGCAAGCGGTCGAGATCGCAGGCGAAGCCGGGAGGCAGCTGGAAGAGGAGCGGGCCACGAGAGGAACCGAGTTCCTCAGATTGTGGCCAGGAACGTTCCCAGCACCGGCTCGACACCAGCCAAGCGATGGACGTGCGTGAACGCGCGTGGTGCCTTGACCGCGAAGACAAAGCCCGGTCGTTGGGCAGCTTGCCTAGCCCATTCCCGAAAGCGTTGGCGCTCCGGCAGCCGGTAGAAAGTCACGTTCAACTCGACTGTGACAAACTCGCGCAGGTAGTAGGAGAACCACTCCCATGGCGGGAGTTCTGGCGGATAGAAGCGGCCACGCCAGTGACGATACGACCAACCGGATGTCCCGACGACCCACACGGAGACCTCCTGCACGGCACTCGCCGCCGCCAGCGTAACACGGTCGTGGGGAAGCGTCACACGGGTGAGCGGGGAGGAGCAGGACATAGCGATGGAAGAGTATCAGCATCTGCAGGTCATCGTCCCTGGCAAACTCGTCTACCTCGGTCCGATCCGGCGCGACTTGGCGGCAGTCTATCAGCGGTGGATGAACGATCTCGAGGTCTCGCGCACGCTGACTGCTCATTGGCGGGTCCCCTTCACCGTCGAGGACGAAGTCGAGTGGTTCGAGCAAGCCCGGCGCGACCCAACACGCCGGGTCTTCATGATCTACGAGCGACCCGATGACCTCCCAGTCGGCAACGCAGAACTCTTCGGGATCGACTTCGCTGTCGGGAGCGCCGAGGTCGGGATCGTCATCGGTGAGCGGAGCGTTTGGGGACGGGGATACGCGACCGAGGCGCTGACTCTCCTCTTGGACTTCGGCTTCACGGTCCTCGGCTTGCATCACATCTGGCTACGCTATTACGCAGCGAACGAGCGGGCACGAGCCGTCTACGACCGTGTGAAGTCGGTCGCCTGCGCCAAGCGACGAAGATCGGTCCGTACCGCGACGACATCGTGATCATGGATATCCTGGCGAGCGAGTTCCAGAGCCCAGTTCTGGCCGCCAAATTGCGCCTGCCGGGATCGACGCCATGATGGAATCGCGTCGCGCGTATACTGGAAGGTGAACCAGCCAGCTTGGCAGGGAACTGCCGCGAGCGTGTGCTGGAACGATCTCCTGGTGTTGCCAGGAGAACGAGTGTGAGGTGACCGGCGCGATGCTGGTAGCAGAACTCTTTCGGCGTGCGCCGGACACCGATTCCGAGGAAGAGCTGTGGCTGGGTTGCCCGATGCTGAAGAAGGTTACCTTCCAGACCAAGCGTGGCCGAAAACGGGTGATCCTCCGTTGCGCGCTCGGTTATGCGCTCAATACGCCGGAAACGGTCGAGCGTTGCCGAGCCACCGCAGGACCGCATCAGTGCTGGCAGTGCCAGGAATATCTGGCGGCCCGGACGCTGCGCGAGTCATCCTGAGCTGCTCGCGGCACCTCGGAATCGTGTCCGGATGGCAGAGCGGTCGCTCGTCCTACCTCGAGCGGCCGCTCTCGTCCGTTCACGAGACCGTTGCGTACTGTCTCGCGAGAGCAGGAGCGAGGCGATGACTGCCTTACCATTCATCGTCCTGATCGAGCCGGACTGGCCGGCACGCTCCTATTTCCGCGCGGAACTCGAGGAACTCGGCTACGCCGTGAGCGCGCACGAGCGCGCCGCTGACGCAGCACACTTTCTCGCTGGCTGGGGATTGCGCCCCGACCTGATCGTGGTGGACCTCGCGAGTGATGGTGAGCAGCTCGCCGAACTCCAGCGCCTGCTCGAAGACTTCCCTGACACGCGACTCCTCGTCCTGGCGAGCCCCCTGCGCGCCCTGCCGGAATGGCTGCGCCAGCGCGCGAGCCGGATCCTCTCCCGCCCCTTCGCAGTCAGCGACGTGGTGCGCGTCGTCAGCGAACTCGCCCCGTTAATCGACCGTTAATCTCCCGCTGATCCTCCGTTAATCGCAGCCCGGTACACTGCCCACAGTGAAGGGAAGACGGATGGTCACGGTGAGCAGCCGATCGACCACGCGACCAGAAGGAACACCGACGCAGCAGCGTATCCTGATCGTCGAGGATGATCCGACACTCGCCCAGATTCTCTCCTACAGCCTGGAACAACGCGGCTACAGCGTCTGGACCGCCCAAGAGGGCCGGCACGCGATCATGCTGGCGCGCACCATCCGACCCGACCTCATCATCCTCGATCTGATGCTCCCGGGTATCGACGGGCGCGATGTCTGCCGGCTGATCCGCAAGTGGTCGAGCGCGCCCATCCTCGTGTTGACGGCCCGCGACAGCGAAGACGACATCGTCGCGCTGTTCCAGGAAGGCGCCGACGATTACGTGGTGAAGCCCTTCCGCACGCGCGAACTCTTTGCCCGGATCGACGCCTTGCTGCGCCGGTCGGCAGAGACGACAGCCGGAAACGTGCTCACGGCCGGAACGCTCGTGATCTTCCGCGACGAGCACCGCGTGGTGTACCGGGGACGGGAGGTTCATCTCGCGCCGCGTGAGTTCGCCCTGCTCACCGCACTGGTCGAGCGGGCCGGTCGCGTGTGCACGCGGCAGGAGCTTCTCGACTTGGTCTGGGGACAGGACGTCGTCGACCTCCGGAACGTCGATGTCCACATCCACCGGATCCGGGAAGCACTGGGGGGAGAGCCAGATGGGTCGAATCTGATCAGAACGGTCCACGGAATCGGATACCGGTTCGTACCGGAATTGGCGGCAATGGACGAGACGAATGGAGGAGGAAGTTGACCATGCAGGAACGGACGACGCGACTGAGTCGACGGCAATTGATCGCGCGCCTGGCCACACTGGGCGCCACGGTTCCGGTAGCGAGCGCGCTCATCGCAGCGTGCGGGGGCGGGCAAGCGACCCCCACGCCGACGACCGCTCCGGCAGCGCAGCCGAGCCCAACGCCAGCAGCAGCCGCTCAGCCTTCACCGACCGCAGCAATGGCAACCACCCCAACAGCTCAGCAGCTCAGCGGTACGATCACGATCGACGGTTCCAGCACCGTGTTCCCGATTTCGGAAGCGGTCGCCGAGGAGTTCCAGAAGAAGTATCCCCAGGTGAAGGTCACGGTCGGAATCTCCGGCACCGGCGGTGGATTCAAGAAGTTCTGCAACAAGGAAACCGATATCTCGAATGCGTCGCGCCCGATCAGGGACTCCGAGGTGGAGGCCTGCCAAAAGAGCGGTCGTGAGTACATCGAGCTTCCTGTTGCGTTCGATGGACTCGCCGTCGTGGTCAACCCGCAAAACGACTGGGTGGATTACCTGACGGTCGAGGAACTCAATCTGATCTGGAAGCCCGAGTCGCAGGGGGTCATCACCCGCTGGAACCAGGTGCGACCGAACTGGCCGGATGCACCGCTCAACTTGTACGGGGCAGGAACCGACTCGGGAACCTTCGACTACTTCACGGAAGCGATCAACGGCAAGGCTGGCGCCAGCCGGGGTGACTACACTGCCTCCGAGGACGACAACGTCCTCGTCCTGGGTGTCGCCGGAGACAAGAACGCGCTCGGCTATTTCGGGCTCGCCTACGCGATCGAGAATAAAGGTCGGGTGAAGATCGTGCCCATCGTCAACCCGAAGACCGGCAAACCGGTCGAGCCGAACCTCGAGACGGTGAACACCGGGCAATACCAGCCCCTCTCGCGACCGCTCTTCATCTATGTCGCGCGCGACCAAGCCGATCGGCCGGAACTCCAGGCGTTCATCGAGTTCTATCTCGACAACGCAGCCGAACTCTCTCAGGAAGTCGGGTACATCCCCCTGCCGGACGAGGCCTACCAGCTCGCCAAGAAGCGCTTCCAAGCGCGAAAGACCGGGTCGGTCTTCAAGGGAGTCGAGGTCGGTGTCTCGATCGAGGACGTGCTCAAGCGTGAGTAATAGCTTCCCGGAGGTCGAGAAGACCGGGTACAATCCGCGAGCAGGAGGATATCCTCTTGCTCGCGGCCGGTCGTTGCCGAGCGAGGGACGGACGTGATGAGCGAGTCAACTCTTGCTCAACTCGCCACATCGATCGACCGCCGTGAGTGGGTCGAGCGTGTCCTCACCGGCACGCAACGAATCGACCGGCTTCGTCGCGTCCGCGAACGGACGATCCTGACCTTCTTGTTCCTGGCTGCACTGATCTCGATCGGGACGACGATCGGCATCATCTACACGCTCGGGATCGAGACCGTCCGCTTTTTCCAGCGCGTTTCCATCGTCGACTTTTTGACCGACACGCAATGGACTCCCCTCTTTACCGAGAAGCATTTCGGTATCTGGCCACTGCTCACGGCGACCATTCTGGTCTCGGTCATCGCGATGCTCATCGCCCTACCCATCGGGCTCCTCTCGGCGATCGGGCTCGCTGAATACGCTCCAGACCGCGTCGCCCGCGTCCTCAAGCCGGTTCTGGAGGTCCTCGCCGGTGTCCCGACGGTGGTGTATGGCTACTTTGCCCTGCTCTTCGTCACACCTGTCCTAAAGCGCTTCATCCCGCAGCTCGAGGTGTTCAACGCGCTTTCGGCCGGCCTGGTGATGGGAATCATGATCGTCCCGCTGGTTGCTTCCCTCTCCGAGGACGCCATGCGGGCAGTCCCGCAGAGTCTCCGCGAGGGTGCCTATGCGCTGGGTGCCACCAAACTCGAGGTCGTCTGGCGCGTCGTGGTACCGTCGTCGCTCTCGGGTATCGTCGCTGCCTTCATTCTGGCAGTCTCGCGGGCAGTCGGCGAGACCATGATCGTGGCCATCGCGATGGGCCAGGTCCCGCGCCTCACCCTCAACCCACTGGTCGCGATGGAGACGATGACTGCCTACATCGTCCAGGTGAGCCTCGGCGATACTCCGCATGGCACGCTCGAGTACCAGACGATCTTCGCGGTCGGCACCACACTGTTCGTGATCACGATGGCCCTGAATCTCTTGAGCTACCGCTTCCTCAAGCGCTTCCGGGAGATCTACGAGTGAGTGCCGAGCGGCTTTCCATGACCGAGCGAGAGTTCGATCCTCGCCTACCGTTGCGTAAGCGACTCGGGATGCTCTTCGGCCTCCTCGGCGCAGTCGCGATCGCCATCGGGCTCGTCACGCTCGGGGTCCTCATCGCCGATGTCATCCACGACGGCTGGCGGGCACTTTCCTGGGACTTCTTGACGAGCTATCCCTCGCGGCGCCCCGAGCAAGCCGGCATCCTCTCCGCGCTAGTCGGAAGCTTCTATATTTTGATTCTGGTGGCCCTGATCGCCTTTCCACTCGGCGTCGCTGCTGCGATCTATCTCGAGGAATTCGCACCGCAAAACCGGCTCACTGCGACGATCGAGATCAACTTGTCCAACTTGGCAGCCGTCCCGTCGATCGTCTACGGGTTGCTCGGTCTCGGTGTCTTCGTCCGCTCCTTCATGCTCGGCCGCAGTCTCCTCGCAGGAGCCTTGACACTCAGCCTCCTGGTGCTCCCGATCATCATCATCGCCTCGCGCGAAGCGTTGCGGGCGGTTCCGCCATCGATCCGCGAGGCCGGACTCGCGCTCGGCGCCTCGCAGTGGCAGACAGTCCGGCTCTTCGTCCTTCCCGCAGCCTGGCCTGGCATCCTGACCGGCACGATTCTCGCACTGGCGCGGGCGATCGGCGAAACTGCCCCGCTCATCACCATCGGCGCGCTGACCTACGTCGCCTTTACGCCCCAGAGCCTGTTCGATCCGTTCACCGTCCTGCCCATCCAGATCTTCAACTGGATCTCGCGCCCGCAACCGGCCTTCCACGAGCGCGCTGCTGCGGGAATCATCGTGTTGCTGGCTGTGCTCTTGCTCTTCAACGGCCTGGCGATCTTCCTCCGCGCTCGGCTGCAGCGCCGCATCCGCTTCTGAGGGGAGTCTGCCCATGACGATCACCAGCCCGAACCCAGCACGGCATATCGTTCAACCAGCCGAACCGGCTGCTCTGCGCATCGAGCGACTCAACGTGTGGTACGGCAAGCACCAGGCGATCCGGGATGTGAGCTTCACTATCCCGGCACGTCGGATCACCGCCATCATCGGCCCGTCCGGATGCGGCAAGAGCACGCTCCTGCGTGCGATCAACCGGATGCACGACCTCACGCGGGACGCCCGGGTGGAGGGATCGATCTACCGGGGCGAGATCGACCTCTATGCCCCGACGACCGACCCGGTTTGGGTACGGCGCCACATCGGCATGATCTTCCAGAAACCGAATCCATTTCCGAAGAGTATCTTCGAGAATGTCGCGTTCGGTCTCCGCGTCAACGGGTACCGTGGGGACATCGCGGCACGCGTCGAAGAAGCCCTGCGCAAGGCCGCGCTTTGGGACGAGGTCAAGGACAAGCTCCAGCAGAACGCGCTCGCGCTCTCCGGCGGACAGCAACAACGGCTCTGCATCGCGCGCGCGATCGCGCTCGAGCCCGATATCCTGCTCATGGACGAGCCCTGTTCGGCACTCGATCCGGTTACGACCATACGGATCGAGGATCTGATGATCGAACTCGCCCATACCTACACCATCGTGATCGTCACGCACAATATGCAGCAAGCTTCCCGCGTGTCCCACTACACGGCCTTCCTCCTGGCGGGAGAAGATCGCACCGGAGAATTGATCGAATACGCGCCGACCCGCGAACTCTTCCTGCGGCCACGCGACCGACGGACCGAGGACTATATCACTGGCCGCATCGGCTAGTAGCTCGGAGGGATCCGACGATGTCCGAGCCGATCGCCGCACTCACCGCCGCACAAGCTGCCCGCGCCGAAACAGCGTCGCGCGACCGGGCGCTCACGGCGGCTGCCGGTATGGAAATCGAGCGACTCTCCGCCTACTACGGCCGCTTCCAAGCGCTCGCCGATATCACGTTGCCGATCCATCCGGGTGCCGTGACGGCAGTCATCGGCCCTTCCGGGTGTGGCAAGTCGACGTTGATCCGCTGCTTGAACCGACTCCATGAGCTGACGCCAGGCGCGCGGGTGACGGGAAGTGTTCGCCTGGAAGGGGTCGATATTTACGGTCCAGGAATCGACCCCGCTCGCGTCCGCCAGCTCGTGGGTATGGTCTTCCAAAAGCCGAACCCGTTCCCGACGCTCTCGATCTACGACAACGTCCTCGCGGGAGTGCGCTTGCACCGGCAACGGCTCTCCCGTACGGAAGCGGATGAGATCGTCGAACGCAGTCTCCGAGCAGCTGCACTCTGGGACGAGGTCAAGGACAAGCTGAAGGACTCAGGGGCCTCGCTCTCCGGTGGCCAGCAACAACGGCTCTGCATCGCCCGGGCACTTGCGGTGGAACCACTGGTTCTCCTGATGGACGAACCGACGAGTGCGCTCGACCCGATCGCGACCTACCGGATCGAAGAGCTTGTCTGGGAACTCAAGCAGCGCTATACCATCGTCATCGTCACCCACAACATGCAGCAAGCAGCCCGCATTGCTGATTATGTCGCCTTCCTGCTCGCCGGCGAGGAACGGACCGGCAAGCTGATCGAGTTCGATACCGCGCAGCGGATCTTCACCAACCCGAAACGCAAGGAAACCGAAGACTATATCACTGGCAAGATCGGCTAGCTCCTCGCCGCACTGCGGCGTACACTTGGACTACTCAGTACCCCGCACGATCGCCGCTTCGCGCCGGTCTGGAGAGGTACGAACCCGAACGAGGAAAGGGAAAACGACATGGCAACGCGTGCTCGCCTGGAATTCGAGCGTGACCTCCAGTTGCTCCGCCAGGACCTCTTGAATCTGGGTAGCATGGTGGAAAAGGCAGTCGAACGCGCGGTCGAGGCGCTCAAGCGCTATGACACGAAGTTGGCGCAGGAAGTGATCGAGCACGACCGCGCGATCGACGAACGGAGCTACGCGCTGGAGGAGCGTGCACTGCTGCTCATCGCGACCCAGCAACCGATGGCTTCCGATCTCCGGATCATCGCCGCGACTCTCTTCATCATCGGGGAACTGGAGCGCATCGGTGACTACGCAGAAGGGCTGGCCAAGATCGCTATCCGACTGAGTGCCTGGCCACCCCTCAAGCCCTTGATCGATATCCCACGGATGGCCGAGATCGCGATCGACATGCTGCGCCAAGCGCTCGATGCGTTCATCGAAATGGATCTCGAGCGCTGCCGCACCATCTGGCGCCGGGACGACGAGGTCGATGGACTTTACGATCAAGTCTACCGAGAACTCTTGACCTACATGATGAGCGACCCCCGCACGATCGAGCGGGCCACTCTGTTGCTTTGGGCAGCACACAATCTCGAGCGGATCGCTGATCGCGTGACCAATATCTGCGAGCGCATCGCCTTCGTCATCACCGGCGACCCCCGCACGCTCGTCACCCCGGGCGAACCGGATTATCCTGGAGAACGGGAGGCCGAGCACGACGTGGAGTGACGAGAGGAGCGAGGAATGCTCTGGGCGGCAGTGATCCGCTACGGGAACCCGGACAAGATCAAGGAAGTGCGTCCGGTTCACCGCCAGTACCTCAGCGCACTACGCGAGCGAGGCAAACTGTGGGCCTCGGGGCCGTTCGTCGATGACAGCGGCGCGCTCATCATCTATCAAGCCGAGAGCGAGGAGGAAGCCCGCCAGCTCATCGAGGGAGACCCCTTCTTCGCTGCCGGCGTCTTTCAGGATATCCAGCTCAAACCGTGGAATATCGTCTTCACACCGCCAGCCTCATGACCGAACACGCTGGCCGTGCTACGATCGTGCTGCCGCAAGGGCAGCAGCGGCATGCGTTCACTCGGTTCCTGCCCGGGGAGGCGAAGAATGACGACCGAAACCGGAATTCGCACCTACGGTCTGCTCATCGACGGCCAGTTCGTTCCCGCCGCGAGCGGCGAGACGTTCCCAACCTACAATCCGGCGACGAACGAGGTCATCGGCTACGTTGCCAGGGCGAACCGGGAGGATGTCGATCGTGCGGTCCGCGCAGCCCGTCGTGCCTTCGACGAAGGCCCCTGGGGGCATATGACGCCCAACGAGCGGGCCCGCCGCTTGCGCCGTGTCGCCGAGATCCTCCGTGAGCGCGTCGACGAACTCGCGCGTCTGGAGACGCTGAACTGCGGGAAGATCATCGTCGAGTCGCGGATGGACATCTTGGCTGCCGCCAACTGCTTCGACTATTACGCCAACCTGACAGGTCAGATCTGGGGCGAGACGATCCCGATGAACGGGCCGCTCCTCGACTACACGGTTCGCGAACCGTACGGGGTGTGCGGACAGATCATTCCCTGGAACTTCCCCATCCTCATGGCCGCATGGAAACTGGCACCGGCACTCGCGGCCGGAAATACGGTCGTTCTCAAGCCTGCCAGCTATACCCCGATCACCGCACTCGTCCTGGGGCAGACCTGCCTCGAAGCCGGTATCCCTGAAGGCGTTGTCAACGTCGTGACGGGGCCGGGCAGCGAGGTCGGTGCCGCGATCTGCGAGCACCCGCTGGTCGACAAGATCGCCTTCACCGGCGAGACGGAGACCGGTCACGAGATCTTGCGCCTGAGTGCGGGGACGATCAAGAAGGTTTCCCTCGAACTCGGTGGCAAGTCGCCGAACATCGTCTTCCCGGACGCCGACCTCGAAGAGGCGGTCAACGGCTCGCTGTTCGCTATCTTCACCAATGCGGGTCAGCGCTGCACGGCACGTACGCGTCTCCTGCTGCACGAGTCGATCCATGATCAGTTCATGGATCTCTTTCTGCGCAAGGCATCCGCTCTGCGGATCGGTGACCCGTTGGATGAGCGCACCCAGCTCGGTCCGTTGGTCTCGCGCCGACAGTGCGAGCGCGTCCTGAGCTACGTCGAGCGCGCCAAGGCGGAAGGGGCTGCGCTCCGCTTGGGTGGGAAGCGGCCGGACGACCCGGCGCTCCAGCGCGGGAACTTCGTCGAGCCGACGATTTTCGACGAGGTGCAGCCCCAGATGACGATCGCCCGCGAGGAAGTCTTCGGTCCGGTGCTCGCCGTCATTCCGTTCCGCACCGAGGACGAGGCGGTCGTGATCGCCAATGCGACGATCTACGGGCTCGCTGCCACGATTTGGACGAACGACATCAAGCGGGCGCATCGCCTGGCGGCGCGGATCAAGGCCGGCAACATCAGCATCAACTATCCCGTCGTCAATCCACCGGAGGCCCCCTTCGGTGGCTTCAAGCAGAGCGGCATCGGGCGGGAACTGTCGCGGCACGCGCTCGACCTCTACACGCAGGTCAAGAATGTCGTCGTGGGGTTGAGTGAGCAACGCTTTGACTGGTACGGAAACTGGCCACCTGGACGGTGACACCGGCCCTTCGATCAGGGAGCGAGGAAAGAAGGCCAGCCCGCCGCCGCGAGCTGGCCTTCGCGTTCGAGATAGCGCAGCACGGTCGCGATGAAGGTTCCATGACTCCAGCTCAAGGGGCTGACGGAGAGCGGCTCGCCCGTCTCCGGATGCACCTGCTCGGCCAGCACGCCACTCGGTAGCGCGTGGGCGACGACCCATTCGAGCAACTCCTGGGCACGAGCGAGTTCCGCGGGAGAAGTCGCCCGCGCGGTGTGCCAATCTGCGAGCCACAGCGTGCAGATGAACCAGGGATTGCCAGGAATGCGCTCGATATCGCGACTCATCTGGTAATAGTAGTCGTCCTCGTAGCGGGCGATGCCTCCGACGGGAGTCTTCACCCACAGTCGTTCCTCGACTGCCTGCATCGTGGCGACGACGCGCGGATCGCGCGCCGGGAACAACCCGAACAGGAACAGCCCCGCCAGGCTGGCATCGATCGTCGGGTCAGGTTCGACGTTGCCCTGCGCATCGACCGTGAGCATGCGGGCGAAGCGCCCGAGTTCCGTTCGGAAGAGGTAGCGGCTCGCCGCAGCGCGGATACCATCGGCAGCACGATCCCACCCCTCCGCGAACTGGTCGTCACCGAAGATGCGCGCCAAGCGTGCCGCAGCACGCAACCCGGCCACGACAGCCGCCACGGTGAACGTGTGGATACCGCGTCGCTCTTCCCACAGGTCGTACGAGGGCGCGGGCAATCCGGTGACCGGATCGCGATAGGAAGCCAGGAAACGCCCGCACGGGACGACCACCGAGCTGTACAAGCCGCGGAGAAGTTCCAGGTCGCGGGTCTTGCGATAGTAATCCCAGAGGGTCATCAGTACGAGAGCAGTACTGTCCTCCTGGATCGGGAATTGGAGGTCACCCGTCGGACCTGCCCAGGGATGCCAGCTCGACCCAGCGGAGCCGTCCGGGTTGTACTTGTGCAAGAAAAATCCGTAGTGGGTGACCAGGTCACCGATGAAGGTGAAGAAGCGCCGCGCCAGTTCTGGATAGCCGGCATCCAACAACGCGCTGGCGATGAGCGCGCCATCGCGCGGCCAGACGTAACTGTACGTATCGCGACCGAATTGGAGAATATCGGAGTCATTCGCCGCGAGGATCGCTCCACCCTCGTCGATCTGCGTCCGCAGGATCAACAAGCTTTGCCGGTAGAGGCGCTGTAGCGTCGGCGAGAGAGAGACCAAACCCGGAGGATCGGGCTCGATCCAGCTCTGCCAATAGCGCCGGACACGGGTCAGCAACGCTTCTGGGGCCAGCTGGAGCACTGTCTGGTGCAACCGGTAGACATCGGCGAAGCGGAGCCCGGCTGCCATCCAGAACGTGGCTTTCCCCTCACCCCCAGCCGGAAGCACGAGTTCCAGTCCCCCGATCGAGTCGACCGAGCCCTGCGCGATCGGATTCCCGCTCAACACTCCGTCCTCGGCATCGCGCCAGGTCCCCTCATGCCCACGGAACGCCTTGTTCCCACAGGCGAAGCAGTGGTAACCGGGTCGATCGCCGGCCCAACCGGAAAACCAGAAGTAGCGTTTTCCCTTGTAGTGCACGAGTGCCCGCGCCGTGGGCTCGTAGTACACCGTCTCACCATCGGCGTAGCCCCACAGGTACCCATCGAAATGGAGAAACAGGCGTACAGTCCGCGGGATCGGCCGCTCGTTGCGGACCGTTACCCGTCGTATCCAGAGATCGTGCTCGAGGGCCACGGCATCATGACAGACGAGTGTCAGCCCGAGCCGCGGGTGGTGCAAGCGAACGTCCGTTACCAGCGTGCGTTCTTCGTAGCGGAGGTCGCGCTGCCACCCTTCGTCGGAGAACCAGGCGAATTCACCATCACACCAGATGCCGAAGCGGTTGAGGCGCCCCTGCGCATGGTTCTCCTGCCCCACCCGCGGGAAGTAGACATCGCGCAGGGTATACGTCCGGTCGAACGCGAGAAGCAACCGTCCGTTGCCGATCGGGAGATCGCGCGGCATCGCTGTACCCTTCTCGTCAAGTCAGCGAGGAGAGACCGAGCATCCGCTCGAGTCCATAGCGGGCGACACTCGTCACCACCATGAACGCGAGCGCGATCGTCAGTGCGGCAAGGGCAGGACGGCGAAGCTCTTGCCAGGTCGTTGCGCATTCGATCCGGCCGATCAGAGCCAGGACCACCGGCCAGGCGAGCAGCGCCAACGTGAGGAGCGCCGCCAGGACTAGCCCCATCGCCACCAACGGAAACCAGAAGACCGGCCCCCGCCAGGCAAACCAGCCGAAAAAGGCCAGCGCTGCGGCGAGCGGGATACCATCGCGCTTCAACTCGAACACGGTGCCCGAGTCGCAGAGATCGGAGCGCCAAGTCGTCGACTGGAAGATCCACCAGAGCATGCTGCCGAGCGCGACGCCGGTCCAGGCACCGGTGGCATAGCGCAGCAGGTTGTGCGGCGAATAGAGCGACCGCAGGCCGAGGTCGAGCGCCAGCGAGTTCAGGCCATCGACTGCAAGCATCACGACCCCGGTGGCGAGAAACCCGATCGCGAGCGGAGACGGGGGTGCGGCTGACCGGCGAGCCGCTCGCCGGGCGAGCCAGGCGACCGTCGCTACAGCACCTGCGTAGATACCGGTCATCCGAGCATCGAAGGGCAACTGGTACGGGCCGAACCAGAAGGAATGACTCGGCCGTTGGGCACACAACCCGTGCAAGGCCGCACGGGTCGCCAGTTCGAGCTGGCTCGGCGCAACGGACCACAGCAACGCGACTGCCGCCAGGACAGCGAGCGGCGGCAATAACGAGGCCCACTCGACAATCGTCCGCCGTTTGCTGTGCTCGAGACGCTCCATCACGCGCTCACTTTCTGCAGCGCTCCAGCATATCATGCTGCACGCTCCCCGCCGACGAGGACCGATGGGACTGTTCGGACAGGTTGATCGTACACTCGCCGTGGCGTACGATTGCCCCCGTGCCGGCCGGTGAGGCAGGCCACCCGAGGGGGACGCGATGCGGGGGAGCCGACTGACGCGGCGGATGCTCCTGCGCGTGGCTGGCGGAGTCATCGCAGCGACGGTCATGGAGTTGGGGAGCAGCCAGGCGCGTGGCGGGGTGATCCGGAGGACCAGTTGGTTCGTCGAGGGTCCGTTTCCCACGGCTGGCCAGATCCTGACGCCGGTCTATCCATTGCCGTTTTCCTTCCGTAGCGTCGAGGTGAGCTGGCAGGCCTCGGTTCCCCGAGGTGCGCTGTTGCAGCTCTCGGTCCGCCTGCGCAGCGACGGCGAAAGCTGGAGCGACTGGATCCCACTCGCCGCTGATCCGCACACGCCACCAGTCCAGGACGATGGCTGGACCTATGCCCCACCGATCCTGGCCAGCGGACGAGCCGTCCAGCTCGGGATCGTCTGCGAGCCGGGCATCGGAGGAGCGGGGCCAGGAGTCGAAGCGATCCGCGTGACCGCGGTCGAAGTCTCTTCGAGCGACATGCAGTGGTTCGCGAGCAGCGACCTCATCGATGGCTGGATCGTTCCTCGAGCCGGCTGGGGAGCTGATGAATCGTTGCGTTTCGATGAAAACGGCAAGGAAATCTGGCCACCGCGCTACGCGCCGATCCAGAAAGTCATTGTCCACCATACCGTGACGCGCAACGATCCACCTGATCCGGCCGCGACGATCCGGGCCATTTACGCCTATCACGCTGTCACGCTCGGGTGGGGCGATATCGGCTACAACTTCGTCGTCGACTGGCAAGGACGCGTCTACGAAGGACGATACGGTGGTCCCAACGTCGTCGGCGCCCACACCGCCGGGTACAACACGGGGACGCTCGGCATCGCTGTGCTGGGGGACTTCACGGCGACCGATCCCCCGCGGGTCGTCCTCGACGCGCTGGCGCGTCTCGTCCGGACACGTGCAGGCCAACTCGACCCAGGCGGCATCGGGCCGTTCCGCGACCTCGTGGATGTTCCCAACATCGGTGGGCACCGCGACTACAACATCACCGAATGCCCAGGTGACCAGCTTTATGCACAGTTGCCGCTCCTCCGCGGCATGCTCAAAGGAACTGGCCCGATCGTCTTCCCCTCCAAGCCGCGGCGCTTGGAACCGAGGGCCCAACTGGTCAGCGTGACCTTCACGCCAGCGAGCGAGTTGTACGCCGGCACACTCGTCCGAGTCGACGCGGTCGTTCGCAATGTCGGGCCGATCGAGCTGCCCACCCAAGGACCGCCGCCAGGATTCATCTACGAAGAAGGCCAAACATTCGACAGTGTCGGCTTTCCGAAGGAGGAAGGAGCCTTTCGCGTCGGGGTCGATTTCGAAGGCAACACCGGCGTGCCCAACCCGTTCCGGTGGGGACTCCCTGTGCTGCTCCCACCCGGACAGGAAGCGACCGTGACCGGTTTCATCCGCTTACGGTCCGTGCGCAGCTGGCGCCTGACGGCCAGCTTGGTGCGCGAGTACGTGCGCTACGAGCAACAAGGCGTCTTCCCGAAAGACCTTACCACCCTGCCGCCACCGACTGCTCCGGTTCCACCGAGCAGAGATCCGAACATGATCTATTTCGAGGTCACCCAGCACAATGTCCCGCGCGTTTTCTACGACTACTGGCGAGCGAACGGGGGACTCGAGCGCTTCGGCTATCCACTGACTGAGCCATTCGTGGAGGTCTCCGCAACGGATGGGCAACAGTATCTCGTGCAGTACTTCGAGCGAGCGCGCTTCGAGCACCACCCCGAGTTGGCCGGGACACCGTTCGAGGTTTTGCTGGGGCTGCTCGGTGTCGAGCGGACACGCGGGCGCGAGAACGAGCCAGCGTTTCGGCCGGTGGAGCGGCCAGCCGATCCGCAGATCGATTACTTCGTCGAGACACGCCACACGTTACGGCCACCCTTCCAGGCATACTGGTGGAGCCGCGGGGGCCCTGCCGTCTTCGGTTACCCGATCAGCGAACCGTTCGAAGAAGTGAGCAAAACGGACGGGCAACGCTACCTCGTCCAGTACTTCGAGCGAAATCGCATGGAGTACCATCCCGAGCTGGCCGGAACCCGCTTCGAGATCCTGCTCGGCCATCTCGGCCGCGAGGCACTGATCGACCGCGGTTGGCTTCCCGGCGCGTGAGCTCGGTCAAATCCCCAGGCCAGCGAGCTGTTGCCGGAAAAGAGAGCGCGTCACATCGCTCAGGACGGGAAACGCGACCTGGCTCGCCGTCACGACCCGATAGGCGACGTAGAGCCCGAGTCCGAGAGGGAGCAAGAAACCGATCCACAGCACGCAGCCGAGTGGCGGCACGATCGCGGTCAGCGCAAACGTGAGGCACGAGTAGAGCAGGAGGAAGACGATACTCGCTCCACCGAAGACGAGACCCTGCAGGGCATGGACGTAGGCGAAGGAACTCCGCCGGAGATCGGTGAGGAGGACGATCAGCGGCACCACGATCCAAAAGACATAGCCGAGCGCCGCGACGAGTCGATCGTTTTCCGTACTGGGTCGGAGTCGATCGAACCCCAGAGCTTCAGCCTCGTCATCGGGTCGGTCTAAAGGGGGCCTCTCCATGGGAAACTCCTCTCGTCAGCCAATCGTCTGTCCCATGCGCAGTCATAGCCCCCTGGCCACCTCCCTCGGCGCGCGCTCGCGCGCCAGTCACGTTGTGGCGAACCCGAGCCCGAGCCGCCGCAGCGAGCAAAAGCGCCCATGCCCGATCACGAGATGATCGACCACTTCGATCCCGAGCAGGGTTCCTGCCTCGACCGCACTCTCGGTCAGCTCGATATCCTGACGAGACGGTGTCGGGTCACCGGACGGATGGTTGTGGAGCAAGACGAGTGCCGGAGTGTTGGCGCGGATAGCCTCCCGGAACAACTCGGCGATCCGCACTTGGGCACCGTTCACGTGCCCCTGTGCGACCGTCACCGTGCGCACCACGCGGTTCCGGGTATCGAGCAGCACGACCCGGAGCTGTTCCTGCTCCAGGGTCGCCATTTCCGCCCCAGCGATCGCGTACACGTCTTCCGGTGTGCGGATCACCGGACGTTCTTCCGGTTGGGCCAGCGCGAGCCGCCGCCCGAGTTCGAGTGCCGCCTTGAGCTTGGCAGCCTTCGCCTCGCCGAGTCCGTGAAAACGCCGCAGACTGGCGAGATCAGCTCTGGCCAAACCGACGAGCCCACCGAACTCGACGAGCAAGCGCTGCGCCAGGTCGAGCACCGACTCGCCACGTGTCCCCGTGTTCAGGATGATGGCCAGGAGTTCAGCATTGGTCAGCACTTCTGGCCCATACTGCTGGATCCGCTCGCGTGGGCGCTCGCTCACTGGCAACTCTTTGATCGAGTGATAGGACGGACGATTTTCGCTCATCGTTCCCCAGTTCGCACAGAAAGAGTCCGATGCGACCGACGCAGCCAGTGTGCCGCTCGACGAGACGTTCGTCAAGGGTTAGGCATTCCTCGGCGCGCCACCGTCTCGCCGGAGAGTACTCCCCGCGCGACAGCGCGACCGGACCGCTCCAGCCAACGAAAGAGCCAGCGCGGCACGACTGCTATACTTAGCGATGACGCCGCGGCAGTCGCTGCGGCGCCTCACTCCAGGGAAGTATCCCGGAACGAGGAGACGAGCGTGATCTTCAGTCGTTTTTTCCGCCGGCGGACCCCGCCCAGCCCACAACTGGAATCGGGCTTGAAGCGTAGCCGGCAGGGAATCTTTCGCCAGATCGTTCAGCTTTTCGAGCGGTCGCAAATCGACCGCGAGCTCTTCGATGACTTGGAAGCGTTGCTCATTCAGGCCGACCTGGGTGTGGCGACCACCGAAGCCTTGCTGGAACGACTTCAGGAGCGCGTGCGACGTGGCGAGGTCCGCGACCCGGTCGAGGCACGCGAGGCGCTGCGTGAGGAGATGGTCGCTCTGCTCGAGGCAGCGATGCGCAACCGCCGGGTCAAGATCTACCAGCGCGGGGTTCCGTTCGTCTCTCTGGTCGTCGGCGTCAATGGGACCGGAAAGACAACGACGATCGCCAAGTTGGCCCGGTATCACCTGGATCAGGGGCGGACGGTCCTGCTCGTCGCGGCCGATACCTTCCGCGCAGCCGCGATCGATCAACTCAAGGCGTGGGGCGAACGGCTCGGTGTGCCGGTCATCGCACACGCACCCGGCGCCGATCCAGGTGCCGTCGTGTTCGATGGCATGCAGGCAGCTCACAATCGGGGCATCGATGTCTTGCTGATCGATACTGCTGGCCGACTGCACACGAAGTCGAATCTGATGGCGGAACTGGCCAAGATCCGACGCGTCATTCAGCGACATGTGCCGGACGCCCCGCATGAGGTGCTGCTCGTCATCGACGCGACGACTGGGCAAAATGGCCTCAACCAGGCCCGGGTCTTCACGGAAGCAGCTGGCGTGACGGACATCGCGCTGACCAAGCTGGATGGGACGGCCAAAGGCGGGATCGCCTTCGCCATCGCGCGCGAACTCGGCATCCCGATCGCCTACGTGGGGACTGGTGAGAAGCCAACTGACTTTGCCGAATTCGATCCGGAAGCCTACGTCGACGCCCTGTTCTTCGGGGACGAGGAGGACTGACCATGTTCGAGGCGCTGACGGACCGCTTGACCCAGGTCTTCCAACGCATCGGTCGCAAGGGGCGCCTCACCGAAGAGGACGTCGACGAGGCACTACGTGAAGTCCGACGTGCTCTCTTGGAAGCCGACGTCCACTACACGGTCGTGCGTGACTTCATCGCCGCGGTCCGCGAGCGCGCGATCGGCGAAGAGGTGCTGCGCTCCTTGACGCCAGCGCAACAAGTGATCGCCATCGTCCACCAGGAGCTCGTGCGCGTGCTCGGCAGCGAGCGGGTTCCACTCCAGTGGGCGAGCCAGCCGCCGACGATCGTCATGCTCGTCGGCCTGCAGGGTTCGGGCAAAACAACGCAAGTCGCGAAGCTCGGCTATCACCTGCGCAAGGAGGGACGCCGACCACTGCTCGTAGCGGCCGATATTTACCGGCCGGCTGCGGTCGAGCAGTTGCGGACGCTGGGCAAGCAGCACGATCTTCCCGTCTACGACGAAGGGACCAAGGCTGATCCAGTCGAGACCGTCAAGCATGCGGTCAAGGTCGCCCGCGACCAGGGCTATAACCCGGTCATCATCGATACAGCTGGTCGGTTGCAGATCGACGAGCCGATGATGCAGGAACTCGAGCGGATGGTCGAAGCAGTCCGCCCGACCGAGATCCTGCTCGTCGCCGACGCCATGACCGGGCAAGAGGCAGTCAATGTCGCCAAAGAGTTTCACCGGCGTCTCTCGCTGACCGGCCTCATCCTGACCAAGCTGGACGGCGACGCGCGCGGTGGAGCTGCGCTCTCCATTCGAGCCGTGGTCGGGGTTCCCATCAAATTCATCGGAACCGGTGAGCGGGTCGATGCGCTCGAACCCTTCTATCCTGATCGGCTGGCGACCCGCATCCTGGGGATGGGCGATGTCCTCTCGCTGATCGAAAAAGCGCAGCAGCAGATCAGCCAGGAAGAGGGGAAGAAACTCCAAGAAAAACTGCTCGCGGGCACCTTCGATCTGGAAGACTTCCTGCGGCAGTTGCAACAGGTCAAGAAGATGGGTCCGCTCACCCAGCTTCTGGAGATGATCCCCGGTATGGGGCAGCTGCTGCGCCAGCAGCAGGTGCAGATCAGCGACGACGAGTACAAGCGGATCGAGGCGATCATCCTTTCGATGACCCCCGAGGAGCGGCGCAACCCGGACATCATCAACTACAGTCGGCGCCGACGCATCGCGCAGGGGAGCGGCACGACGATCGCTGAAGTCTCGCAGCTGTTGACGCAGTTCAAGCAGATGCAGCGCATGATGGCCGAACTCGGACAGCTGGCTGCTGGACGCAGCCGAGGCCCGCTGCGCGGTCTGCTCGGAGCCGGCAACGCATTCCCGAGCTTGCCGGGGCTGGACGGTTTCCCAGGGATCGGCACTGCCCCAGCTCGACCGCAGCCAGCAGCCCACCACGGTCGACACCAGAGCAAGAAGAAAAAGAAGAAGCGCCGCTGAGCGGCACGAGGACCACCACTGACCATGACGACACGAATTGCGACGATCACTGGCTATCTCGTTCGGTCGCTCGCTCATCTTCCCATCTTTTACAAGGTCTTGATCGCCAATTCTCTGATCGTGGTCACCGGGGCCGTCGCCGGAACCACGCTCACGCTGTTGAGTACGGGAAGCACTGAGCACCTTTTCGAACTCGTCGCACTCTTCACGATCGCGGGAACCTTCCTCTCGGTTCTCATCAACTGGATCGTTCTGCGCGCGGCCTTTCGCCCCATCGACGTCCTGGAGCAGACAGCCGATGAGGTGCGACGCGGCAACTTCCACGTCCGGGCACCATCCGTTCCGCTCAGTGACCCCGATCTGGAGAACTTGACCGCGACATTCAACGCGATGCTGGATACGCTGGTCGGCTACCAGCAACGGCTGCGGGAACTCTCCCAGCGCGTCCTGACCGCCCAGGAAGAGGAGCGCCAGCGGATCGCCCGCGAGCTGCACGATGATCCGGCACAGAGCCTGACCGCACTGCTGGTTCTGCTCAAGATGCTGCACGATCGCCAACAGCCGACCGATGGGCGAACCCTTCAGGAACTGATCGACCTGACGACAGCGACCCTCGAGTCGATCCGCGCCATCGCCCAGGAACTGCGCCCTCCCGTACTGGACGACTTTGGCCTCGCGGCAGCACTGGAAGGCTTGGCAGCGCAATACGGGCAACGTTTCGGTCTCCCGGTTCATGTCTATGTCCGCGGGCAACGGCAGCGACTATCACCGGAGATCGAGCTCGCACTCTATCGGATCGCGCAAGAGGCGTTGACCAATGTGGCCAAGCACGCGGACGCGACGCACGCAACGATCGACCTGCAGTTCCGGGAGGGCACTGTTTCGTTGCGGATCGAGGACGACGGCCGGGGCTTCGAACCGCGAGAGGGCCTCGGACGTGGACTCGGACTGTTCGGGATGCGCGAGCGCGCCGAACTGGTTCACGGCACGTTCGCCCTCGAGAGCGAGCCCGGCCACGGAACCCGCATCACGGTCGCGGTGCCACTCGAGTCACGAACCCAGTTCGCGAGCACGACAGGAGTTCGAGCATGACGACGAACAAGATCCGCGTTCTCTTAGCTGACGATCACCCGATCGTGCGCGTTGGTCTGCGCGCTCTTTTGGAGGCGGAGCCGGACATTGTGGTGGTTGGTGAAGCGGGAACGGCCGACGAAGCGGTCGAGTTGGCGCGTACCCTGCAACCCGATGTCGCAGTCTTGGACATCAGCATGCCCGGCAACGGCTTGGAAGCCTTGCGCCGCATCGCCAGCCTCGGCCTCCCCACACGCACCTTGATTCTCACCGTACACGCTGAGGAACGCTACCTCTTGCCGGTGCTGCAGGCAGGCGGGTCAGGATACGTGCGCAAGTCGAGCTTGCACACCGACCTCGTCGAGGCGATCCGCCTGGTCGCCCGCGGTGAGGTCTTCATCGACCAGGCGGCCGCCCGCACCCTGCTGCAGGGCTACCTGGACCATGCGCGGACCGGCGAGGTACAAGATCCGGCGCAACTCCTCTCTGAGCGGGAACGGGAAGTGCTTCGGCTCACCGCGGCCGGGTACACGGCGCAAGAGATCGCCGATCAACTGTTCCTCTCCCCCAAGACGGTCGAGACCTACCGGCATCGCGTCATGCAGAAGCTGGGCTTTTCGCGCCGCTCCGAACTCGTGCGCTTCGCACTCCGCATCGGGTTGTTAGACCCTCAAGCCGACTGAGACAGCCTGGCACAACGCGCGATCCGCGAGCAGAAGCCAGCGTGGATCCTGGCAGCACAGCCACGCTCGTTGGCAGACAGGACGTACCGGGGAGAGCGTCCAGCTCGCCACTATCGATCTGATCGCGTCCGTACGCTGACTCTCTTGCATTCTGCGGCGGACACTGGTACACTACCCACGGGCTGTACGTACAGCAGAAACGACGAAGAGACAAGTAGCACATTTGACCGGAAGACGCATCTAGACAGCTCCGGTCGGTGCGACTACACTAGAGCTTGAGTCGAACGAAACCGACAGGTGCCAGATCTAGTAGCATCGCCGGTTTCTCCCCGAACTGGTGCCTAGCAGAACGCGGAAGGGGTTGTGGAGGCAAACATGGCAGCGGAGCACACGAACGGTCAGGAGCAACGTGGTCTGAAGATTCGGCGCTTCTACACCAAGGCCGGGCAGGATCCGTATGAAACGGTCAAATGGGCCCGGCGGACCTCGCGCATCACGAATCCGGACGGCACAGTCATCTTCGAGATGACCGATGCCGAGGTCCCCGAACACTGGTCACAGGTGGCGACCGATATCGTCGTCTCCAAGTACTTCCGCAAGGCCGGGGTGCCACAGCTGGACGAGCAGGGTCGACCCATCCTCGACGATCAGGGCAATCCGGTCCTGGGACCGGAACGCAGTGTCCGGCAAGTCGTGCGCCGGCTGGTCGGCTGCTGGCGCGATTGGGGGGAGCGCTACGGCTACTTCGCCACAGCAGAAGACGCCCAGGCATTCGAGGACGAACTCGCCTACATGCTGCTCCACCAGATCGGCGCACCCAACTCTCCTCAGTGGTTCAACACCGGGCTGTACTGGGCCTACGGGATCGCTGGCCCACCGCAGGGTCACTGGTACGTCGATCCCGAGACGGGGGAACTGCGGCAATCACCGGACGCCTATTCTCATCCCTCCGCCCACGCCTGCTTCATCCAGTCGGTCGAGGACGATCTGGTGAATCCGGGTGGCATCTTCGACCTGGTTCTTCGGGAAGCACGCGTCTTCAAGTACGGTGCCGGCTCCGGGACCAACTTTTCCAAGATCCGCGCAGAAGGGGAGCCACTCTCCGGTGGCGGCACGTCGTCCGGCTTGATGAGCTTTCTCAAGGTCTTCGATCGGGCTGCTAGTGCCATCAAGAGCGGTGGTACCACCCGGCGAGCAGCCAAGATGGTCGTCGTCGATATCGACCATCCGGACATCGAAAAGTTCATCCGCTGGAAGGCCGAAGAGGAAAAGAAGGTCGCGGCACTGGTCGCCGCCGGTTACTCGGCCGACTTCAATGGCGAGGCCTATGCCACCGTCTCTGGGCAGAACTCGAACAACTCCGTGCGCGTACCGGACGAGTTCATCCGCGCCGTTCTCGAGGACCGCGACTGGCACTTGCGCTGGCGCACTGATGGCCGGATCGCCAAGACGGTTCGCGCACGCGAACTCTGGCAGATGATCGCTGAGGCAGCCTGGCAGTGCGCTGATCCCGGTATCCAGTACGATACGACGATCAACGACTGGCACACCTGCCCTGCTTCCGGCCGTATCAACGCGTCGAACCCGTGTTCCGAATATATGTTCCTCGACGACACAGCCTGCAATCTCGCCTCGCTCAACCTGCTCAAGTTCTACGATGCGAAATCCGGTCGCTTCGACATCGCGGCCTTCCGACATGCCGTGCGGCTCTGGACGATCGTGCTCGAGATCACGGTCCTCATGGCGCAGTATCCGAGCCGCGAGATCGCCTGGAACAGTTACCGCTTCCGCACTCTCGGACTGGGTTACGCCAATCTGGGCTCCCTCTTGATGACGATGGGACTGCCTTACGACTCGGACCGTGCACGAGCTGTCGCCGCTGCCATCACCGCCATCATGACCGGCGAGACCTACACGACCTCGGCCGAGATGGCGGCGATCCTCGGACCGTTTCCTGCCTTCCCGGAGAACCGGGAGCACATGTTGCGCGTCATCCGCAACCACCGCCGTGCCGCCTACGACGCGCACCCCGAGGAATACGAGGGGTTGCACATCGCACCGCAAGGACTGGATGTCACGCACTGTCCACCCGAACTCATCGCGGCTGCCCGCGAGGCCTGGGATCGCGCTCTGGAACTCGGGGAACGCTTCGGGTATCGGAACGCTCAAGCGACGCTCCTGGCACCGACCGGGACGATCGGCTTGCTCATGGACTGCGATACGACCGGGATCGAGCCGGACTTCGCGCTCGTCAAGTTCAAGAAGCTCGCCGGGGGTGGCTACTTCAAGATCGTCAACCGCTCGGTCGCGCCGGCGCTGGAGCGCCTTGGCTATACGCCCGAGCAGATTCAGGACATCTTGACCTATGTGCTCGGCACGCTCCGACTCGACGGCGCCCCGCACATCAACCGCGAGACGCTGCGAGCGCGCGGCTTGACCGAGGACGAGTTGCAGCGCATCGAGGCTGCTCTGCCCAGCGTGTTCGAGCTCCGGCATGCCTTCTCCCCGTACGTCATCGGCGAAGCAGCGTTGCGCCGTCTCGGTTTCTCACCCGAGCAGTGGAGCCAGCCGGGCTTCGATCTTCTGGCCGCGCTCGGTTTTACCGCTGAGGAAATCGAGGAAGCCAACGACGTCATCTGTGGACGGCAAACCGTGGAGGGGGCACCGCATCTTGCGCCTGAGCATCTGCCGGTCTTCGATTGCGCGAACAAGTGCGGCAAGCATGGAACGCGCTTCATCCACTATATGGGCCATATCCGGATAATGGCAGCTGTGCAGCCCTTCCTCTCCGGAGCGATCTCCAAGACGATCAACATGCCACACGAGGTCACCGTCGAAGACGTCGCCAACGCCTACTTCGAGGGCTGGCGGCTCGGTCTCAAGGCACTGGCGATCTACCGGGATGGCTCCAAGCTCTCCCAACCGCTCTCGACGCGAAGCAGCGAGAAGGAAAAGAGCGAGCGAGCCAGCACAGCGACCAGGGAAGCTCCGCCGCCCGAGCGACAGGTCGAGGTCATGGTCGTCGAGCGCCCACGCCGGCGCCCCTTGCCGCAGAAGCGACGCGGGTTTACCTACGAGGGTCGTGTCGGCGGCCAAAAGGTCTATCTCCGCACTGGTGAGTACGAGGACGGGACGCTCGGCGAGATCTTCGTGGATGTCGCCAAAGAGGGAGCCGCTTTCCGTAGCCTCATGAACTGCTTTGCGATCGCGATCTCCAAGGGTCTCCAGTATGGTGTCCCGCTCGAGGAGTTCGTGGATACCTTCACCTTCCAGCGCTTCGAACCACAGGGGATCGTCGAGGGCCACCCCAACATCAAGATGGCGACCTCGATCATCGACTACATCTTCCGCGTCCTCGGGTACGAATACCTCGGTCGCACCGACCTCGTTCACGTCCCACCAGCCGACCAGTCCGCGGCGAGCCGTGACACAGGTGCCTCTGCTCCCGCGGTGCAGCCGGAAACCGATCGAGAAACGAACGAGACGAGCGACCAGCCGGCGCCTCGCGCTCCGAGCCCGAAGCCGCGCGTCAACGGCCAGGCCGAACTGGCCGCCGCACTCGCGACGGTTGCCGCGGCCGTCAATGGGACGGTTCGTGCCGGATCCCTGCGTGACGCCTTAGACGAGCAGCTCTCGCAGCTCATGGGTGATGCACCGTTCTGCGATGTGTGCGGCCACCTGACCGTGCGTAACGGATCGTGCTACAAGTGCTTGAACTGCGGGAACAGCTTGGGCTGCAGCTGAACGATCACTCCTTCGTTCTCTCCAAAGGGCCGCTCTTCGCCCAGGAAGAGCGGCCCTTCCGCATCTGTCGATCCCCAACGAACAGGCTATGGAAAAAGGTCGGCTCGATACCGTAAAAAATCTCAGCGGAGGCGCGGCGACCACACTCGCCGCGCAGCGGTACGACAGAAATCGACACCGAGCAGTCGCCGAGCTGAAACCAGTGCCGTACTCGATGCGTTCTTCCGCTAGAAGGCGCTGGGCCGGGCGGATGACGAGGGGATCGATAGTGTCGATCGACGCCCACGAAACACGGGCCGAGGATACGAGGGAGCGAGCTCGAGCGCTCAGGGTGACGCTCGCCGGCGGGCTCGCACTGGCGAGCATTCTCGGAATCGTCGCGTTTTCGCGAGACGCAACACTCAGCGCGCCAGTCGTGCTCGTCGGCGCGTTGCTCGCAGTGATCGGTCACGGCTTCTCGCTCGCCCCCCGAGTGCCCGCCAGGACGCGGCAGCTCGCTCGTCTCCTCGCCGGCAGCAGCATGCTTGCGCTCACTGCCACTGCTGCTCTCGACCTGGCGCAGCGCTCCCCGGATGATTTTCTGCTCGCCGCACTCCCTGCGCTCGGACTCGCCTCGCTCGGCCTGAGCAGTATCGCCTCGCTGCTGGCTCGACGACCGCGCAGCATCTGCCTCGCCGGCGTGAGCGCGACGCTCGCTGCGAGCGTCTGGCTCACGCTCCTCGTGGCAGAACTCGTCCGGCTTCGCCTGGTCACCGAAGCACTTTCCACCAAGTCGTCCCTTCAAACGATTCTCCTCCTGGCGTTGGCGAGCCTATTAGCCCACCTCGTTGCGGTACAGAGCGATCATGCGGCCGGACGCTCGCCCCTGCGTTGGGCACCCTGGGCAGCACTCGCGACCGGGTTGCTCGTCACGGCTGTCACGGTTGCGACGCTCCAACGTTGGCAACAGGCCGCGCTCGCGGATCAGGCACGGACGGAAGGGTTGGCAGCAACCAACCAACTCGGCACACTGCTCGATAACCGCCTGGCACGCCTCCGACCCACCCCGGAGCAACCCGCCACCGTCGACGACCGCGATGTCCCTGGGCTCCTCTGGTACGGTCGAACGACTCCGCGCGAGCGCGAGACGCTCTTCGTTGCACCAGGATTTGCCCACCAAGACGAGGAACTGGCAACCCTGGCACAGCAGACGCCCGGGCTGGCCGGACCGATCGACGGGGCCACGCTCTTGCGGATCGTCCTTCCGGACGGGCGTCCAGGGCTGCTCGCCGAGTGGTGGACACCCACCGGGCAGATCCGCGCGGTGATCGACCCTGAGCGGTTCTTCGCTCCAGTGGTCCGGGCAGCGACCGACCGTGACGTTGCGCTCACCCTCTACCTGAACGGCGACCTGCTTCTTGGCAGCGGACGAGGCGACCCACGGGCCAAACCGCTCACGGTGCGGGTACCGTCGAATGAGGTGGGATTCGGTGTCCTGCGTCTCCGCACCCAACTCGGGACAGCACGGGTGCAGCCGCTGCTCAGTCCGCTCCCGCTCGTCGTCGGTGCAGCGAGCTTGCTGGCGACGCTGGCAACAGCACTCGCGCTCGCCGTCGGCTGGCGCACAGCACAAGCCAACCAGCGCCTGCGTGCCTTGAGCGCGGAACTCCGTGACGAGATCGAGGAGCGCCGCACGATCGAGCGGCTGCTGGCCGAACGAGAGGCCCGGCTACAGCTGCTCCTTCGGCAGCTGCCCGCCGTCGTGTGGACTGTCGATCGTGATCTCGTCTTCACCTCGAGCGAGGGAGCGGGGTTGGCACATCTCGGTCTCCGGCCAGGCCAGATCGTCGGGCAAACGCTGTTCGAGTACCTCGGCGCGAGCGACCCTGATCATCTCGTGATCCGCGCTCACCGGCTCGCGCTGGCCGGGGAGCCGCAAGAGTACCAGTTCTCCTGGCACGACCGCTGCTTCCGCGTCCGCCTCGAACCATTGCGCGATCCAGATGGTCGAATCACCGGCGTCATCGGAATCGCCTTCGACAGCACCGACGAGGTGCGAACACGCGAGCAACTGGAGCGGCTCGCCACGACCGACGAGTTGACGGGCATCGCGAACCGCGCCTCGCTGTTGGCGCATTTGGATCACGTGGCCCGCGCGGGCGAGCCATTCGCCGCCCTGTTGATCGATCTCGATGGTTTCAAAGCGGTGAACGACACGTTCGGGCATTTGGTCGGAGACGCCCTCTTGCGCGAGGTCGCCCAGCGCCTCCGGCGCAGCGTCCGCCAGGACGACCTGGTGGGACGACTCGGTGGCGATGAGTTCCTCGTCCTCGCCCGCGTGCAGGATACAGAAGGAGCGCGCGAACTCGCCAACCGGATCCTGGTAGCCCTCACCCACCCGTTCCGCATCGACGGGCAGACGATCCATCTCGGTGGCAGTGTAGGCATCGCGTTCTGCGATGGTCGGCCCTGCGATACCACCGAGATACTGCGGGCAGCCGACCTCGCTCTCTACGAGGCCAAGCGACGGGGCAAAGGACGCGTCGTCCTGTTCTCGCCTGAACTCGCAGAGGAAACGACGCAACTCGTCATCCTCAGCGAGGCACTCCGCACCGCTTGCGAAACCGGCTCCATCCGTTTCGCAGCGCAAGCCGTCATCCACCTCCGGACCGGCCGGGTCGCGGGCGTCGAACTCGTTCCCGAATGGAGCGATCCCCAGCACGGGACCTACCGGGGAGAAGAGCTGGCAGCGTTGGCTGAGCGCACCGGCGTCGCTGAGCTCCTCGCTCTCCGCGGCATCCAGGAATGCCTCGACTGGCTGCGTGAGATGCCGAAGCGCTCGCTCGTCGTCCTGCGCTTTCGCCAGCGAGCGCTCCTGGCAGACGAGGTTGTGAAGATCTTGCGCGAGCCCCTGGACGAGCTGGCGCGTGACCAAAAACGGCTCTGGCTCGATCTCCCCACATCGCTGCTGCGCATGCCGCGCGACCGGCAGGCACTCCAGGCAGTCTCGTCAGAAGGAGTCGGCATCCTCGTGCGCGATCCAGTGCTCACGCCGGAAGGGATCGAGCCGGTTTTGTCACTGCCGCGTGCTGGCATCCGGATCCCTCGGGGATTCGTCCGCTCCTTTTTCGTGGATCCGCGAGCAGCGGTCCTGACCCACGCGTTGCTCCGGGTCACCCAGGATCTGTCGCTTCTCAGCCTCGCCGACGACATCGACGAGTTCGCAGTCTTCGTTGCGCTGGCCCGTTCCGGCTGCACCTACGGGGTAGGACCTCTGTTCGGGGGCGAACTCGCTCGCGGGCGAGCGATCGCAGCCGCACACGACGAGGCGCACTGGAGTACGCTGGCACGCGACGCCGCGACGCCAGCGGAAGCTCACCCCGATGGAGCCACCGAACAGGTGCAAGCGAACTGGCAACCGGCGGCGGAGTCCGAGTATCATCGCCGGAGAGAACGGTGAGTCATTTCCATCGATGACCGACCCGATGATCGCTGTCGGTGACCGGATCGTCGATTTTACCCTCGAGGATCTGGGTGGGAGGCGCATCGAGACGCGTCGCTTCTACTTGCGCCGCGGTCTCGTGCTCGTGTTCCTGCACGAGTGGCCATGTGCTGATTGTCTCGTCTACCTCCGCCGGATCAGTTCTCTCGCCGATGAGATCGCCCGAGCCCGGAGTCAGCTCCTGGCGATCGTCCCGCTCGGCCGGACACTGGCAGTCCATTGGCCCGGTGAGGAACCGCCACCTTTTCCGCTCCTCCTGACCGAGGGAGAGGAGCTGCATCGCCGTTCCGGTCTCCTCGACAGAGCGGGACGACCCGTCGCAGCCGTCATCGTGACCGACGATACGGGAACCGTTTGGGAGATCTGGCGGACGGGAGACCAGCACGACCTCCCAGACCAACTCGATTTGCTCGAGACGGTGGAGTACGTCTCCTATCAGTGCCCGGAATGCTGGGACCGCCAGCGCTGGCCATGAGCACGCGCGACAGGGGAGAGTACGGGAGTCGCGCGGATCTGAATGCAGCGGGATGTGGAGTCGCATGGAACCCGGACTTTTTCTGATCCTCGCCCAAACGTGTGGTCCGACATGCGATCCCTGGTTCGATGCGTTGCTGGCACTCGCCGCGACCGGATCGCTGTTCCTGGTGGCTGTTTTCGGTTTCTGGGTCAGCTTCGAACGCCTGCGAGGATTTCGGCGGATCCGTCGTCTCTCTACCGAGCCGATCGGGACAGTCCTGACAGGCCCATTCGACCGGTTTGTCGAACTACGAGGGCAAGCGAAACGTGCAACGGCAGAACGCATGCTTCTGACCGACACGATGGCTGCTGCCGGTAAGAGGACAATCACGGTTACCTGGGCGAGAAGCGTCTTCTGGAAAGATCGGTTCCGATTCCTACGTCACGAGGAATGCTTTTTGAACCAAATCGTCCTCGACGACGGGACAGGACAAGTACTCGTCGACGCATCGGACGCCCACCGGTACTGGTTGTCGAAAGTCGCCAACTGGAAGATCGAAGAGGCACCGGATTGGGCGCGGCAACGCTATGAGGAACTGAGGCAAAGACACGGCGATACGATCGCAAGTTGGGAAGACTCCGGATTTTCAGCCCGCTCGATCGAAGTCTGGGAAGAATATCTGCCGATCGGCAGCGAACTCTTCGTCGCCGGTCGCTTGCAACCGGCACCGGAGAATGGGAACACCGTAAATGGATCACTCGGACTCGCCACGGTCCGCGCAGAAGTTGCGAGTCTGGGTCGCGAGTCCTCGACGGCTTACGGGCTCCTCGTCGAGGGAATCCTCGCGTTCCTCGCCGCTGCTGGCGCAGCTGTCGGTATCTCTCGCCTCACGCCTTGGCTCGTCGGCACATTGGTACGCTATCTGGCTGACCAGCAGTCCTGGTGGGACCGGGTGGTCCAAGGCGGCATCATGCTCGTGATCTCGGCCGTGGCGTGGTGGCTCACGTTACTCGTGACCTTCGGGACTATCGGGGTCTTCGGCGAGATGATCACCCTGCGTGGCCGCAAGAGTGCGTGAGCCAAGAGTCTGAGCGAGAAGCGCTCGTTTCCCGTGCTTCGCCGGGAAGCGGCCTACTCAGGCGGGCAGCGGCACACCGTAGCGCGTCGCGATCTCGCAGAGTGTCGCCAGTACCTCGGGATGCACGGGAATACCGGTGGCTCGCCGTTCGGCTTCCGTTTCCGCTTCCAGATCACCCGGCACCAAGACCCGCTCGGCACCGTCGGCTGGACGAGCACGCCGCAGTTCTCCGAGCATGTCGTCCATATCGGCCAAAAACTCTTCGAGCGGGCGAAATGCGTCGATGCGGATCGCCATGAAAGCATGACCCGTATTGGAAGGGCCGATCGTCTCGGAGCGCGAGCCGCCCACGTACTTGGCCCACACGCCACCCGCCAGTTGGCCACACAAGACCTCGACGAGCAGCGCCAGCGCATACCCCTTGTGGCTGCGCAGTTCGGGGAATGCACCGAGCGGCGTCAAGAAGCGCGCGGCGAACGGATCGGTCGTCGGTCGTCCCTCGGCGTCGAGCGCCCAACCGAGAGGAATCGGCTGGCGATTGCGCCGTGCGATCTCGATCTTCCCCCAGGCAACGGTGCTGGTCGCACCGTCGAAGACGAGTGGGCGCTCCTTGCCCGCCGGAATCGCGAAGGCGATCGGTGCTGTGCTGAGATAGGCATCGCGCGCGTGCGGTGGCACGACGAGCGGCGTTGCATTGGTCATCGACACGCCGATCATCCCGGGAACCTCGAGCGCCATCGTCGCATAGTAGCCAGCGATCCCGTAGTGATTGCTGCGACGCACGGTCGCCAGACACAAGCCGCTTTCCTGCGCTTTCTCGATGCACCGTCGCATCGCACGGTAGGCACTCGGAAAGCCCATCCCATTGTCGGCGTCGAAGGCGATCGTCGCCGGTGTCTCCGCCACTGCGTGAAAACGCGGGCGCAGGTTGACTGCACCGGCCTCGATCCGGCGGACGTAGTAGTCCAGTCGCGCCACACCGTGCGAATCGAATCCGCGTACGTCAGCGGCCACGAGGATCTCCGCACTGATCGCCGCGTCCTCCTCGCTGAGGCCCGTGCGGAGAAAGACTTCGGTGACGAAGCGTTGCAGTTCCTCGACCGGAAGACGAACCGCCACTGGCATCCTCCTCAGCGCTGAACCGACGCACCGACCTGTCGGCATGATAGCGCATGCTGACAGCTCAGCGCGTGCGTGGTAGGCTGCAATTGCTCGGGGATCAGTGGAGCGAGCGCGACACCGATCGGGAGAAGCGAGGCATCGGGCAGAACAGCAGTGGGGAAGGGGGATACGATGATTCGCTCGGTCGTGGTGCCACTGGATGGATCGGAACTGGCAGAAGCTGCGCTTCCGTACGGGCAGGCACTCAGCGAGCGGTTCGGGGCCAAGCTCTACCTCGTCCGAGTGGTCGATATCGATGCGCCGGCCGAGATCGCGGCGGAGGCACGCGACTACCTCGCGCGCGTCGCACGTCAGCTGGGGGGAGAGACCGACATCACGGTCCGCTACGGCGATCCAGCAGCCGAGATCATCGATTTCGTTCTCGAACTCGACGATCCCGCGATCGCGATGACGACACACGGGCGGAGCGGGATCGGGCGTTGGCTCTTCGGGAGCGTGGCTGACCGTGTCGTTCGCGGGGCCGGTGCTCCCGTCCTGCTGATCCGCTCCTCGATGCCACAGCGTGAGCCAGGTGTGGTGCGCTCGATCCTCGTACCGGTCGACGGCTCAGCGCTGGCCGAAGCTGCGATTCCCTATGCGAGCGAACTGGCACGCCGGTTCGACGCGACGATCCATCTTGTACGAGTGGCCGAGACGCCGGAGATCTACAGCTTGCTCAGTGTCCCAGCCGGTGCCCCGACTTCAGCTGATGTCCTGAACCAGTTAGCTCAGCAACTCGTCGAAGCCGCCACGAGTTATGTGCAAGAACTCGGCGAGCGCTTGCGGGGCGAGGGTCTGCGGGTCGAAACCCATGTTCTGGAAGGGATCGCACCCGAACAACTCCTGGCCTTCGAGCGCGAGCGACAGCCGGATCTCGTCGTGATGGCGACGCATGGTCGGAGTGGCTTCAGTCGTGTGGTGTTCGGCAGCGTGGCCGAGCGGCTGCTCCGCGAGGGAACAGTCCCCTTGCTCCTGATCCGTCCCCCCGAGGCAGCGCAAGCAAGCTGAAGGAGAAGGCTGAGAGAGCGAAAACGGGCGCCGGGGATGCTTTTCCCCGGCGCCTACTGGTGCCGACTCGCTCAGGCTCGAGCACCAGCCGCGAGCAATGTTTTCGCCTCGTTGACGATACGCTCGACACTGGGAATAACAGCGTTCTCGAGTGGTTCCGAGAAGGGAATGGGAACGTCCGGAACCGCCAGCCGACGGATCGGCGCCTTGAGCGCATCGAGCGCACCGGCTTGCACGCGGAAGGCGATCTCGCCGGTCATCCCGTAGCTCTGGTAATCCTCATCGACGATGAGTACACGCCCGGTCTTGCGGGCAGAAGTCACGAGCGTCTCGCTATCGAGCGGAACGAGCGTCCGCAGGTCGATGACCTCGGCCGAGATACCGTCGCGCGCCAATTCCTCAGCAGCCCGCAGGCAGCGATGCACCATGAGACCAGCCGCGATCATCGTGAGATCGCTCCCCTCCCGGCGTACCGCAGCCTTGCCGAACTCGATGGTATAGCGCTCCTCCGGTACTTCTTCCTCCTGACCCTCGAAGGGAAGGAAGGGTAGGCCAGTCAACAGCTTGTGTCCGAAGATGACGACCGGGTTCGAGTCACGCAGCGCACTGATCGTGAGCCCCTTGGCATCGTAGGCGGTCGCGGGGACAACCACCTTGAAGCCCGGCACATGGGCAAAGAGTCCATAGAGTACCTGTGAGTGCTGAGCAGCATCGCCGTACCCACCACCGGTCGCGGTGAGAATGGTGACCGGCATCGCGAACTGGCCACCGGACATATAGTGATTCTTGGCGATATGGTTGTACATCTGGTCGAAACCAGCCCCGAGAAAGTCGACGAACATGAGCGAGACGACCGGATGCATCCCGACCGATGCTGCGCCAGCTGCCATGCCGAAAAACGTTTGCTCGGTGATCGGTGTATCGATCACGCGATCGCGACCGTACTTCTGATACAGACCCAACGTGAAGCCGAACACCGCGCCCCAGTAGGTGACGTCCTCACCAAGGACGACGATGTCCGGCCGCTCAGCCATTTCCTGATCGATCGCTTCAGCGATCGCGAAGGCTATCCCTTTCATCGTCCGCGTCATCGGAACACCCCCACCAGCGCTTCCTGCGGATCCGGCAATGGGCTCTGCTCGGCGAAGGCAACGGCTCGCGCCACCTCTTCCTCCGCCTCTCGCCGCAGCCGCTCGAGCGTCGTGTCATCGGCCCAACCGAGTCGCTTGAGCCGCTCCGCCAGTCGCGGGATCGGGTCGAGCTGGCGCCATCGCTCGACTTCTTCGCGTGTCCGATACTCTTCGCCATCCCCCTCGAAGTGGCCGCGGTAGCGATAGCACACTGCCTCGATGAGACTGGGGCCATACCCGGCACGGGCACGCTCGACAGCATCCTTGGCTGCCCGCCAGACGTCGATGAGGTCCATGCCATCGACCAGGTAGGAGGGAACATTGAAGCCGAGAGCACGCTGGAACTGATGCGGTTGAGCGAGCGCCTGCCACTTCGGTGTCGAATCGGCATACATGTTGTCCTCGATCACGATGACGAGCGGCAAGCGCCAGAGGACCGCTGCGTTGAGCGTCTCGGCTAGCGTCCCATGATTGGCTGCTCCCTCCCCGGCGAAAGCAACCGCCACGTGCGGTTCGCCACGGTGGCGGAACGCGAACGCCGCGCCAGCGGCTTGCGGGAAGGAAGCCCCGACAATGCCGCTGCAGGAGAAGCGGTGCTCAGCATCGAAGAGATGCATATGCCCGCCCTTGCCCCGGCACAAACCGGTCATTTTGCCGAAGATCTCGGCAGCCAGCTTGTCGGCCGGAACTCCTTTGGCGAGTGCATGATGATGCGGCCGGTGCGTGCTGACGACCGCATCGGGTTCCCGCAGGTGCATGCCGACTCCGACTGCCACCGCCTCCTGGCCGACCGCGAGATGCATCTCGCCATGGATCGGCCCGGCCGCCATGTTGAATTGCGGAGTCTTCCCGATGTAATAGCGGTCAGCGATCGTTTCCTCGAAGGAACGAATCAGGCACATCTGGCGGTACGCCGCGAGCAGGGTCTCTGGGGAGAGACCAGCCTTCTCAACGGTGTACCGCAAGTCAGCGAGACTCGGCTCCGGCTTCCACATGCCGCACCTCCCTCACTGCACCGCGGCTCTTCCTTCGTGGGGGGTTCTCTATTCTCCAGTGCAAGCTGTTGAGCTCACCTGTCAAGAGGCGATCGGCGAAGCCTTCATCCAAACGAGAACCCAGACGAAGCTCTACCGAAACGTCTCTTACGGCGAAAGCGGACAGCACACCTGTTTGGTCGAGCGGCCATTTCGCTTCAGCGCCCCTCGCTTCATCGCCCCGTCGCCAACGCATCGCTGAGCTGTCTCACCGCATGCAGCATCCCGATATAGGCGAAGGTGCAGGCTGGACCGATCGTCGAGCCGGGCCCTGGATAGGTCCGGCCCATCACGGAAGCGGTCGTGTTCCCCGCCGCATACAAGCCCAGGATCGGTTGACCGTCTTCGCGCAGCACGCGTGCCCACTCGTCGGTGAGCAACCCACCCTTCGTTCCCAAATCACCGGGATAGATGGCCGTGGCATAAAACGGCGGCTTGTCGAGCAGGCCGAGGTTGGGATTGGGCCGGACTCGCGGATCACCGTAGAACTGATCGTAGGCACTTTCGCCGCGGTGGAAATCCTCATCGCGTCCGACGAGAGCCATCCGATTGAACCGCTCGATCGTTCGCTCCAACCCGTCGGGATCGATGCCACAGCGGTGAGCCAGCTCACGCACGGTCTCCGCCCGCACGAGGAATCGCTCGCTCGTCATCGACCGCGGGTGATCATGGGTGGTACGAATCCGAAGGGATAGAAGCGACGATGCTTGCTGTCGATGATCAGCCAAGCAGGAATCGCCGGTATTGTTCGGTGACGTTCGTACTGCCAATGGCCACAGTCGACATAGGAAGCCGATTCGTTCATGAAGCGTTGCCCGCTGGAGTCGACGATGATGCTGAAAGGAAAGGAGCGCTCCCAGAGAACGAAGAGCGGTCGTCCATTCGGCATGATGGCGGTCGGACCCCACCAGGCATCGTCCATGAGCGCGAGTGCTGCCCCAATCGCCTGAGCAGCCCGGATCGCATCGCCGGTGTCGCTCGGCGGAGCGCTCGTCCATTCAGTCGTGATCGGATGCGGGTGATAACGTTCGCGCATTTCGCGGTTCTGCGCGAAACCGCCAGAAGCGAGCAGGACGCCGCCACGCGCCCGCACGCGTACCCGCCGCCCCTGATGCTGCACCACCGCACCGACAACAGCACCATCGTCGACCAGGAGCTCGACCAGCGGGCTTTCCAGCCAGATCGGTATGCTCCGCTGCACACACAGCCGGAGGAGCTGGCCGACCAGCGAGGCACCGAGCGTGAGCGGGACACGCCCGCGCAGGCGCCAGGAGAACAGGCGCCAGGTAACACGAGCCGCGGTCGCAGCCCCCTGCAGAGTACGCAAGGCGAGCGCGAACTTCGCTGCTTCGTTGGTGTGGAGCGGCACGCTCGGTACGCTGGGATACCGATGGAGACGCGGCAGCCAGGGTCCGAGTTCCCGCCCGTCGAAGAGTGCCCCCTCGATCGCACGGCCGAAGGTCGATCCCCCCGGCTTTTCCGGGTAGTAATCCGGATAGCCAACGGCCGCGCGCCACCGGAATCCAAGGCGCTCGAGGAATTCGACCATCTGTGACCCGAACTCGAGAAAAGCTCATCGTCTTTGCGGCGAGGATGCCGGTCCAACGTCACCGATCACCTCGTCCATGTAGCGCAGCGCACTCTCGAACGAGTCCTGCAAGCCAGCTCGGCGACTCACTGGGTTATTCGGGATCCAGAGTCCTCCTCCTGACCAGGCGGTCGTCCCACCGACGAAGGCGGTCTTCTCGATCACCAGCGGCTCGAAGCCATGCTCTTTCATTACCAGCGCACCGACCAGGCCCGCCCCGCCACTGCCGACGACCAAGACATCAGTCTGATAGTCAAAATCCGGCATGCTGCACCTCCCCTGGCATCGGATCGTGCAGGTCGATCATGGCGCCGGATAGTTGCGGAGTCAATCGAGCGATCCGGCATCGCTCATCCGGTCACCGGGGGGAGCCACGTCACCGGAACGCACTCTGCTTTGCGTCCCACGGCAGATCGTGCTGCCCCTGCTGGTCGTCGATCGTGGCTACCGGCGATCGCCCAAGCAGCCAGCTGTCTTACTCACCGACCACGCTGGGGACGGACCTTCGTTGACTCTTTCTTCCCGCGAGACTGATCGCGCACTGGATACTGTCGCCATGACAGCCGAGCGAGGGAGTACGGATCGGCACCAGGGAGCAAGACCACCTTTTCAGTCATGGCGAACGCGCGCCGAAAACGGTGACGCCACGTGGTATGATCGGCGGGTAGTTGAGTCGGAAGGCAGGGCGATGGATCTCCACGAATATCAAGCAGCAGAACTTTTTGCACGGTATGGGATTCCGGTCAACCGTGGGATCGTGGCCCGGACTCCAGAGGAAGCCAGCGCCGCAGCCGAACAGTTGGGCGGCCGGGTCGTGGTGAAAGCGCAGGTCCACGCCGGAGGTCGCGGCAAAGCCGGTGGAATCCGCCTGGCCGATGATCCAGTCCAGGCCGAGGCTGTTGCCCGGCAGATCCTCGGTATGGAGATTCGCGGGCGGATCGTCCGCAAAGTGCTGGTTGCGCCAGCAGTCGCCTTCGAGCGGGAGTATTACCTGGGGGCTGTGCTCGATCGCGATAGTCGTCGCATTGTGGTGATGGCGAGCAGCGCGGGCGGTGTCGATATCGAGGAAGTCGCCCGCGAACGCCCGACCGCGATCGTCCGCGAGCACGCTGATCCCTTCCTCGGTTTCCTCGACTTCCAGGCTCGGCGGCTCGCCTTCCGGCTCGGCATCGAACCGGACCTGGTGCGGGGTTTCGCGACGATCGCTCGGCAACTCTATCGCGCTTTCGTCGACAACGATGCTTCGCTGGCGGAGATCAATCCGCTGGTCCTCACACAGGATCGTTCCTGGCTCGCCCTCGATACCAAGGTCGTGCTCGACGACAACGGATTGTTCCGGCATCCGGATCTGGCCGAACTCCGCGACCCCGAGGAGGAAGACCCGCTGGAGCGGGAAGCCCGGCTGGCAGGGATCAGCTTCGTGCGCCTGAACGGGACCGTCGGGTGCATCGTCAACGGAGCAGGGCTCTCCATGGCGACGATGGACGCCATCAAACTGTACGGTGGGGAGCCAGCGAATTTCCTGGACATCGGTGGAGGAGCCTCGGCGCAGCGGGTGGCGGCGGCTTTGCGGATCGTCGTCGCTGATCCCAACGTCCGCGCCATTCTGGTCAATATCTTCGGGGGCATCACGCGCGGCGATGTGGTGGCACAAGGGATTCTCGAGGCCATGCGCCAAGTCGAGGTTCGCGTGCCGATGGTGATCCGTCTCGTCGGAACGCGCCAGGAGGAGGGGCGTCGCCTGCTCGAGGAAGCTGGTTTCACGGTCGTGGACACGATGGAGGAAGCAGCGCAGCGAGCCGTGGCACTCGCGCAAGGTCAGTGAGGCGGGGGCGGGAGATGGCGATCCTGGTCGACGAGTCGACGCGGTTGCTGGTGCAAGGAATCACCGGGAAGGAAGGCTCGTTCCACACCGGGCAGATGATCGAGTACGGGACCAGAGTTGTAGCGGGCGTCACACCGGGAGCCGGCGGTCGAGTCGTGCACGGTGTCCCAGTGTTCGATACGGTCACCGATGCCGTCGCTGCTACCCAGCCCAATGTCTCTTTCATCGCTGTTCCGGCGCCGTTCGCTCCCGATGCGATCCTCGAGGGGGCCGATGCTGGCATCCCGCTCATTGTCTGCATCACCGAGGGGATTCCAGTTCTGGAAATGCTCCGGGTTTACCACGCCGTCCGTCAGCGCGGCGTGCGGCTCATCGGCCCCAATTGCCCGGGACTGATCTCGCCGGGCAAGGCCAAGGTGGGCATCATGCCGGGATTCATCCACACGCCCGGGCCAGTCGGTATCGTCTCGCGCAGTGGAACGCTTACGTACGAAGTTGTCTGGGCACTGACACGCGCAGGCATCGGCCAATCGTCGGCCGTCGGCATCGGCGGCGATCCGATCATCGGGACCTCCTTCGTTGATGTGCTCGAGCTGTTCGAGCACGATCCAGAGACACGCGCCATCGTGCTCATCGGTGAGATCGGCGGAGCCGACGAGGAAGCAGCCGCAGCCTATATCCGGGAGCAGGTGACCAAGCCTGTCGTCGGCTTCATCGCCGGGCGCACGGCCCCGCCCGGTCGACGCATGGGACACGCTGGAGCGATCATCAGCGGCGGGCGGGGAACAGCTGCCGAGAAGATCGCCGCACTCGAGGCAGCTGGCGTGCACGTCGCGGAGCGACCGGCTGAGATAGCCGACTTGATGCGCGAGATCCTCGCGAACACGTGACGATGACAGACAGGAGAGGCGAATGCCAGTCGAGCTCGTCCCACATCAGAGTCTCATCGCACTCGGTCGGCTGGCGGGGAGTCGCGGGTACCTGTGGGGGACTGGCGGTAACCTGAGCCTGCGGCGCAGCGAGTCGCACTTCCTCATCACCATGCGAGGAACCGCCCTCGACCAACTCGACTCGCAAGATTTCGTTCTCGCCCCGCTCCAGGGCGAACGGGACGAGCCGCCGGAGGCCTCCACCGAGATCCAGCTGCACCGACGCATCTACCAGGCACGTCCCGATGTGCGCTGCGTGATCCATCTTTCTCCGTTCTACACGACGCTCGTCGCGTGCACCGACCTGGAACTCCCGACCGATATCGTTCCTGAAACAGCGTTGTACCTCGGTGAAATCGCTCGAGTACCCTACATTCAGCCTGGCACTGACGAGTTGGCTCGGGCTGTCGCCGAGGCGCTCGGCAAAGAGCGCTCGGTCGTCATCATGGCGAATCACGGCGTGGTCACCGTCGGCGAGTCTCCGCTCGATGCATTCCGGCGAGTCGAGGTGCTCGAGTTTCTCTGCCGCATGGTGGTGACAGCCCGGAGCGCTGGACTGGAATTGCATCGGATCGGTCCCGACGCTGTCGCGAGCCTCCGCCGATCCTATGGCGTCAAGGTACGAGGTTAGGCCGTTCGCGTATCAACTCGCCGGGCACGCTCTGGGCTGGTAAGCAGAAAGCTCGCCTGATCGCCTGGACAAAACAGCGATCGGTTGCGCTCTACCGCCACATCGACGCGGGAGCGAGAAGATCACCACGGAGAGCGTACCCGCACGCGTTGCGGTCGGGCACCCACTCGCCACAGGCACAGCGAAGGCATCATGGCTCGTCAGCTGGTGAGGACAGCGAGGCGGCAGCAGTCCGCGCGACGCGAATCCGGCTCAACCGGTGCAGCAGCGGGAAGAGAGTCAGCAGGAGCACACCCGCAGCCACACCGGCGATTCCCCACTCGAGATATGGCGGACGATAGCGGAACTCGACGCGATGCTGCCCCGCCGGCACCCAGATCGCCTGGTAGAGCCCGTCTGCCGTGACGACCGCAGTCGACCGGCCATCGAGTGCAGCACGCCAGCCGGGGTCAGCTGTGATCGCCACGACGAGGTACGCCGGGCCGCTCGTCTGGACATCGAGCAGCAAGCGATTGGGGCCATCCCAGCGAGTACGCACGGTCCCGCTCGCACCCGGGTCAGCTGGTGGCAGCGGTTCGGCGAGGAGGAGATCCTGCTGCGGGGCGAAGTCAGGGCGACAGACGCGATCGAGCGCTTCGTCCACGCTCGCCACCTTGGCGCGACCACGCAACCAGGCGCGCGGCAAAGCGGATCGGTTCTCCCAGATCACGAGTCCAGTCGACGTGTGCAGGCGGTCTTCCCAGTGGGGGGCGAGTGGTCCACTCTCTGGCCGAGTCAGTATGAAGCGGACGTTCAGGAGATCGAGGAGCGGGAGAGCGGGTTGCGCTCGGACGCACTCCAGTGCACGCGCCATGGAGGCCGGTTGCATCGGATCGAAGAGTCCCCCCGCATCCTCCAGGCCGTACACAGCCGCCGCACTCGGCTGCCAGCGGATGGTGAGCGAGAGAAAACGCCAGGGCTCGTCCCGGCTCGCTTGCCGGAGAAACGCGACTGTCTCCGCATGCCGGAAGTCGACGAGGAGATCGTCGGGAGTCGGATTGAACGGTGCTGTGGCGCTGAAGAGATCCAGGACGACGAGGAGCACGCCAGCCAGGCCGAGGAGCGGCGCTGGCCACCGCGTTCGGAGACCGCGGAACCAGAGCGTCGCCAGACCGAGCCAAAGGACGAGCATGAGCGTCCCCTCCAGGGCCAGCACAGCCCGTTCCGGTGGTGACGAACCGCTCACGATCGCGTCGAGAAAGAGCGGAGCAGCGAACAGGCCGAGCGCCGCGAGAACGAGCAGAAGTCGGCGCTCCCAGCGACGATGCAACGAGGGGGACACGACACCAGGCTCGAGCGCCGCTGCCAGACCGAGCGCACTCAACAGGGCCAGCACGAGATCGACGAAGAGGAGGGAGCGAGCTGGTGCACGGAGGAGATCCGCGAACGGGATGAAGCGATACACCCAGCCGTGCAGCGGTGTCGCTGGCCCCAGCGCGTGGAGCAAGGCGATCAGTCCGATTCCGGCGAGTGCCCAGCGGAGCGGTTCTCGACTGAGCGCGAGCGCCAGACTCGCCAGAAAGAGCGTCACCACCCCGGCATATGCCCAGACTTCGCCGCTCGCCCAGGGTCCCCACCAGTTCGTAGGATTGTCACCGAAGAGCCGCGGCAAGAAGAAGTTCACGAGCGCGATCGGCTGGAGCGAGAACTCGCTTGCTTGTTCGTAACCCAGGCCACCGGCCCGCACCGACCGCCGGGCCAGGTCGAGGGACGGAAGGAGCGCCGGCGCTGCCGCGAGCACACCGCTTGCGACCGGTAGTCCACTTCGCGCGGCGTCCGCAAGAAGCCTTCCGGCACGCTGCCAGACCTCCACGGGCTCCGCTGCGCGGTGGCGAGCGGCGATCGCCAGCAACTCTCCCGCGCGCCAGCGGACGAAACAGGCCAACCACCAGAGAGCGCTCGCGCTAAGACCATAGAGAACGGTCTGCTGATGCCCACCCGTACAGAGCAAGAACGTCGCGCTCGCCGTCAACAAGCTCCAGCGCCAACGCGACGTGACGACGCTGCGGGCGAGCCCGAGCCAGAGCCAGGGAATCCAGACCGCAGCAGCCAGCATCGAATAATGACCGAGATGGGCAACCAGAAATCCGCTATACGGAAAGACGATTCCCACGACGAGACTCGCGATCCGTGGGAGTCTCAGCCCGAGCCGGGCGAGCGCATAGGCACCAGAACTGGCGACGAGATACTGAGCGAGCACGAGGAGTTCGAGAGCGCCGTAGCTGAAGGGACGCGCGAGGAGATACAAGATCCAGTTCGGTGGGTAGAGCAAGCCGGCCTGATAATTCGCCCAATGCGGCAAACCGCTGAACAGCGTCGGGTTCCAGTACGGTATCTCCCCCTGCTGGACGACGCGCGCGGCGAAGGCATGCAGGGGGAAGAAGAACGAATTCAGGTCGCCACCGCCGCGCGGTACCTGCGCAGCGCTCAGGAGTGGTCGCCAGAAGAAAGCGACCCAGCTGAGGAAGAGTGCTCCCAGCGCCGCGAGTTCGGCGGCAAAGCACGACCGCCGTCGCCACAGGCTGGTCGTCACCACCAGCCAGGTCAACCCCACGCCGGCAACCAGCCACAGCGGCAGGAGTCCGCTGGTTCGCGGCGAAAGGTCGACATCCACGGCCATCGCCCTCCCGGCGATCAGACGTTGAAGAGAATGTGGACGATGTCGCCATCCTGCACCACGTAGTTCCGGCCCTCCAAGCGGAGCAGACCAGCCTTCCGCGCTTCGGTCAATCCACCCACGCGGACGAGATCCTCGTAGTGCACGACTTCTGCTCGGATGAAACCCTGCGCCAGGTCACTGTGGATCGCACCAGCAGCCTCGACTGCTGTGGCACCGCGCTTGATAGTCCACGCACGCACTTCGTCCGGTCCAACCGTGAAGAACGAGATGAGGCCCAGCAGCCGATACGAGGTCCGGATCACGCGATTCCGGGCAGGCTCGTCGATGCCGAGTTCTTGCATGAAAGCAGCTGCCTCCTCTGGGGCGAGCTGAGCCAGTTCCGCCTCCAACTTGCCCGGCAGCGCTTCGACCGCAACCCCGGGACCGCTTACGTGCTGGCTGGCAGCCGCCAAAAGGTCTTCCGCCTGGGCCAGTCGCTCCTCCCCGAGATTGAGCAGAATGAGCAGGGGTTTCTGTGTCAAGAAACCGAAACCGCGGAGCAGCTTTTCCTCGTCCGGCTCGAGTTCGATCGCCCGGATCGGCTTCCCCTCGCTCAGGGCACGATACAAACGCTCCAAGACTGCTCCTTCGCGTTCGTGCGCCTCTCGCTCCGGGCCGCGCAGCTTCGGGATCATGGAGCGGATCCGCTGCAGTCGCTTGTCGACCATCGCGAGATCAGTAAAGAGGAGCTCCATGTCGATCGTCGCGATGTCGCGGAGCGGATCGACCGATCCTTCTGGATGCGGGACCGCTGGATCGTGAAAGGCTCGGACGACATGGACGAGCGCACTGGCCTGCTGGAGAATCCCGAGCAGGCGCCCACCGAGTCCTCGCTCATGGATTCCCTTGGCCAGACCAGCGACATCCCAGTACCGGATCTCCGCTGGCACAGTCCGGCGTGGTCGGAAAAGCTGTGTGAGTTCGTCGAGTCGCGGGTCCGGCACTTTGACCGTGGCTAGGTTCGGTTCGTCCTCGGCACCACTGAAGGTTCCGGTCGCCGCCTGTAAACCGGTCAAAGCATTGAAGACAGTGGTCTTTCCGCTCTGGGGAAGCCCGATCAAGACGAGCTGAATTGGCATGCGATTCCTCTCCTCGCACCGGGCCTTGTTGTACCACGCACCAGAAATCAGCGCTGGAGCAAGGGATCAGGCACCCCTGCCTCCGCGAACGCCTGGGCCCGCAAGCGGCACGAATCGCACTCCTGGCAGGGACGCTCACCGCCACGGTAGCACGACCAGGTCTCGGCGTAGTCGACACCGAGCCGGAGACCGAGTCGGACGATCGCTGACTTGGGAACATCGAGGAACGGCGCCAAGACCAGAATCCGTCGTCCCTTTTCGACGAAGCGCCGCGATGCGAGATCCGCTGCCTGCTGATAGGCGGCGAGGAACTCTCCGCGACAATCCGGGTACCCGCTGTAGTCGACTTGACTCACCGCGATCGCGACCGCATCGGCATCGATCGCTTCCGCATAGGCATGGGCGACCGCGAGGAAGACCAGGTTGCGCACCGGTACATAGGTGGAGGGGATTCCGCTCGTCGGCTGCCTGGGTATCTCTCCCGAACCGACGAGAGACGACCCGCCCCACTGCGCGAGATCGATCGTGACGACCCGATGTTCGGCGAAACGGAGTTTCTCCGCGATGGCTCGCGCTGCTTCCAGTTCCCGTTCGTGGCGCTGACCATAGCGGAAGGAGAGCCCGTAGAGCACGAAGCCGTAGGCATCGAGCAAATAGGCCAGTGTCGTGCTGTCCAGTCCACCCGACAGGAGAACGACAGCGCGCTGTGATCGCTTGCGGGGTTCCACTCTTCACCCTCCTCGGCCAGACCGACCTGCCTGTCCGCTCCATCGAGTATGCTCGGGCGGGGAAGGATGGAGGCAGGAGCATGCGGCGTTGGCTCGCGACGCTGCTCACCTGGGGTATCGCCCTGATCGCGCATCGCGCATGGTCGGCAGCACCGCCCGGATCGTGGCGACGCGGCGTGAGTGATGCTGCCTCGCACGCGGCATCGGGACTGGCGACTGTCTTGCCGATCACCGGGCAGCTGCCGGCTCCCGGTCGTCTGCTCGCCGGGGCACTCGTCGGTTCCCTCATCCTCGATCTCGATCACGTCGCAGCCGCGCGTTCGCTGCGTCTTTCGGCCTGCATGACGATGCCCTCCCGCCCAGCGACGCACTCAGCCGCGGTGGCGTGCCTGCTGGCACTGGTGACGATGCGTCGAGATCGGGCGCTCGGACTGGGGCTGGGACTCGGGCTTGGCGCTCATCTCGTCCGCGATCTCGCCACCGGCGGGGCTCCCCTGCTGACACCCAAGCGCTCGGTCAGCGTCCCCGAGGAGTGGATGATTCCGCTGCTCGCTGGCATCAGCGCGCTGGGCTGGTGGGGAGCTCGGCGCAGCCGGTCCATCGCGCGATAGAATAGGCAGGGAAAGGAAGGAACGATGGGAACGATCGTCACGATCCACGGGATGCTCGGTGAATCGCTCGCCACCATCTATTTGCTCCTTGCCGTCGGCTCGTGGTTGCGCCGGCAGAAGAATGGACTGCCGATGTGGCTCGTTGGGATCGCTCACTCACTGATCGCGCTCCAGGTGGTCCTGGGCACGATCCTCTACATCAGAGCACCCCAAGTGATCAGCATTTGGCATCCGATTACCGGGTACCTGGCGCTCGCGGCGCTCTTCCTGACCGTGCTCTGGCGCAACCGTTTGGGGCGAGCCAACAGCACGGCGCTGGCGGCGCTGATCGTCGCCGTGCTGGTCGTCGTCAACGTCCTGATCGCCCGGCTCCGCTAACGGAGGGTCACGCTCATAACTCGCTGATCAGCGGCAAGATCAGCGGGCGGAACTTGGCCCGTCGATAGAGCTGCCGGCCGAGCACGCTCTTTGTTCGACTGACCAGGTAACCGTGGCTGAAGCCACCTTTTTGCTTGGCCAGGAACCGCTTGAACTCCTCCGTCACTTTGGCGAGTGTTTCCGCGCTCACCTTACCGTTCAGCCCTTCAGCGGTCACTTCAGGGCCGGCGATGAGCTTCCCCGTTTCGCGATCGATCACGAAGGCGGCGATGATTACGCCACTGGAAGCGACCTCATCCCGTCGGCGCAAGACGGCGTGAGTCGGCGTGACGAAGTCGACGAGGACAGGCCCACAATCGACCGTTCCCTCGCGCCGGACATCTTCGCGGCTGAAGCTCAGGACCGACCCGAGTTCGGGAATGATGACTCGCTCTGGCAAATAGCCGAGTTCGAGGGCGAGTTCCCGGTAAAGGGCGAGGTGACGGTACTCTCCATGGACGGGAACACAGAAGCGCGGCCGCAGCAGGCGAAGCATATGCTTGAGCTCCTCGCGACTCGCGTGCCCGGAGACGTGCACCGTCGGCTCGATATCGGGATAAATCACTTTGATCCCCATCCGGAAGAGCTGATCGATAGTCTCGCTCACCGTCTGCTCGTTACCAGGGATGGGAGTAGCGGAAAAGATGACGAGATCGCCAGGCGTGAGCCGAATATGCGGGTGATCGCTGCTCGCGATCCGCGCTAGAGCCGCCGTCGCTTCTCCTTGGCTACCGGTCGTCAGAAGCATCGCCTGTTTGCGCGGGAGCGTCATCGCGATCTCGACCGGCACCAACACGCCATCGGGTGGGTGAAGATAGCCGAGTTCCTGAGCGATGCGGGTGCTCTGCTCCATGCTCCGGCCGGAGATGGCTACCTTGCGCCCGTGGCGATGCGCTGCCCGGATCGCCTGATCGATCCGGGTGATGTTGGAGGCAAATGTGGTCAGCACCACCCGACCCTCGGCCGCACCGATGATACGGTCCAACGTCTCGCTGACCACCGCCTCGGAGGGGGTGTGACCAGGACGTTCGACCCGGACAGCGTCGGAAAGGAGAACCAAAACTCCTTCCCGGCCGAGCTGCTTCAGGCGCTCTTCGTCGGTCCGCGGGCCGAGCGGTGGAGTGGGGTCGAACTTGTAGTCACCAGTATGGACCACCCAACCGAGTGGCGTTTTCAGCGCGATGGCGTAACTACCGGGAATGCTGTGGGTGACCGGAATGAATTCGACCTCGAAGTGCTGGCCGAGTCGGAAACGCTTGCGCGGCTCGACGACCCGGAAGTCCGCCAGTTTGGGATCGCTGTAGTCTTCCAGCTTGGCACGCGCATAGGCGATCGCGAGTTCCGAGCCGTAGATCGGCACCGGAGCGATACCCTTGAATTCGTTGAGAATGAAGGAAATCCCACCGATATGGTCCTCATGCCCGTGGGTGAGCAGGATGGCGCGCAACTTGTTCAGCCTTTGCTTAATGTATCCGATATCGGGGATAATCAAATCGACTCCACGGAGATCTTCCTCGGGGAATTTGGCGCCGGCATCGATCACAATTAGATCGTTGCGATACTCGTAAACGGTCATGCTCTTACCGATCTCACCGACACCGCCGAGCGGAATGATCCGAAGACGTGGTTTGGCCATCGACAAGTCCTCCATTGTTGTTTGCGGCGCACGAAGAAGTCGCCGCGCGATCGCGTCAATCATAGCGTAGTGCGACGATCGGACGAACCGGTGGGGGTGGGCGATGTTTCGAGACCGCTTCGAGGCAGGCCGGCAACTGGCGGAACGGCTGCGTGATCTGACAGGAACACCAGCCATCGTCCTCGCGTTACCACGCGGTGGCGTTCTAGTCGGCTACGAGATCGCTCGATCGCTGCACATTCCTTTGGACGTCATCCTCACGCGCAAGATCGGTGCACCCTTCAACCCGGAATATGCGATCGGCGTAGTAGCCGAGAACGGCTTCGTCTCGGTCAACGAGGAGGAGATTCGCTTGGGCATCGCGACCCGCGAGTACATCGAGCGGATCGTCCCCAAGTTGATGGCTGAACTCGAGCGCCGACGCCAACTCTATCGCGGCGGACGACCGCTCCCTGACTTGACCGGGAAAACGGCGATCCTCGTCGATGACGGAGTCGCTACCGGCTTCACGATGCTGGGAGCGATCGCCGCCGTGCGGGAGCAGCATCCGGAGCACATCGTCGTGGCCTTGCCGGTCGCGCCACCGTCCACGGTCGAGCGCTTACGCCGTGAAGTCGATCGCGTCGAGGTGCTCATCACGCCCGAACCGCTCGATGGAGTCGGTGACTGGTACGAAGACTTTCACCAGGCGACCGATGAAGAGGTGCTGGAGCTGCTCGAGCGTGCCCGGGCGGACCGAGCCGAGCCGAATGGCATATCGGCAAAGGGGGAAAAGTAAACGCGGCACTTGGCTCGGCTGCCAGGAACGGATCGGCAGCGAGAGCCCCGTCGCCGGGTCGACGGTCGTACACCATGCGGGGGCAGTGCCGGCCGTTTGACGAGGCCGCTCGTGGACCCTATCATCGCGGCAGGGAGGCGAGTCGGGATGCCGACGGAGCTTTTGTACCTGAACGACAGCTACGTCCGCGAGTTCACGGCGACCGTGCTCGCGGTGACGCCGGATCAGGGTGTCATCCTAGATCGCACCGCGTTCTATCCCGGTGGTGGTGGACAGCCACACGACACTGGTGAGCTGGTGAGCACCGATGGTCGATCGTGGCGAGTGGTCTCGCTCCGACGCGGTACGACTGCGGATGAGATCGTGCATCTCCTCGATCGCGAACCACCTCCATTGGGTACGGCCGTGCGGGGTGTGCTGGATTGGGACCGACGCTACCGGCTGATGCGCTTCCACACCGCCTTGCACGTTCTTTCAGCAGTGGTCTTCCGCGAGTTCGGCGCTCTGGTCACCGGTGCGAACCTGGATGTGGACAAAGCGCGGATGGACTTCGAACTCGAGGATCTGGCCCCGGAACGAGTCGCACGCATCGAACAGCTGGCCAACGAGGCGATTGCCCGTGGACTCCCTGTCCGCTGGTGGACGATTCCGCGGGCTGAGGCAGAGCGGATACCGGACTTGATCCGAACCAAGGTCAACTTACTCCCGCCGAGCATCCAGTCGATCCGCGTCGTCGAGATCAGCGGACTCGATCTCCAGGCAGATGGCGGAACGCACGTCCGCAATACGCGGGAAATCGGCGGTATCCGCGTCGTCGGTACCCGCTCGAAAGGACGCAACAACAAGCGGATCGAGATCACCCTCGTCGATCAGGCCGAGAACGAGCGGACGGAGGGATCGTGAGGATCGATTGGTCGACCATTTTGGCCGGGCGGGCCAGAGCGTTCCGTCCCTGCATCCGGACGGACTTTTCCTCGCTCCCCACACCACCCGATGTCATCCATTTCACCGGCGGGGCACCCCCGCTCGAGTGTTTACCGGCCGAGCCGCTCGGCGAAGCGCTCGCCCGAGCCTGGCGAACGGAACCGACTGGACTCTGGTACGGAGAGACCGAAGGTCACCGGCCATTGCGTGAAGCCATCGCTGCACGATTGGGGCAGCGAGGAGCGACGGTGGACCCGGATACCATCTTGATCACACAGGGTGCGCAGCAAGCGATCGATCTGGTCGCGCGCGCGTTGCTCGAACCGGGGGATCGGGTCCTCGTCGAGGGACCGACGTATTTCGGTGCCCTGCAGGTCTTCGAGCCATATGGCGTTCGGATCGAGGCGATTCCCCTGGACGAGGAAGGAGTGGTCCTCGACGAATTGGCAGCAGCGCTGGCCCGTTCACCGCGCCCCAAGCTCTTCTACACCGTTCCGACTTTCCAGAACCCAGCCGGTGTCACGATGACGCTCGAGCGGCGCCGCGCGGTCGTGGAGCTGGCAGCCCAGTGTGGCGTACCGATCGTCGAGGATGATCCGTACGGCGATCTGTGGTACGAAACACCGCCACCGCCGCCGTTGCGCGCCTTCTGGGACGAGGTGCTCTCGCTGGGGAGTTTTTCGAAGACGCTGGCTCCTGGCTTGCGTGTGGGCTGGTTAGTCGCGCCACCGCACCTGATGAAGCTCTTGATCGACGCCAAAGAAGCAACCGATATCCAGTCGGACCGCTTGCTCCAGCGAGCGATCACGGCCGTCATCACGAGCCCCTGGTACGAGGAACATCTGGCTCGAGCGCGCCGGATCTATGCGGAGCGTTGCCAGCTGCTGGCCGAAGCACTCGCGCGCGAACTCGGGGAACGCGCAGCGTGGTCGTTGCCGAGGGGCGGGTTCTTCCTCTGGATTACCCTACGCGGCGTGGAAGAGAGTGCGAGTCTGCTGCCGCGTTGCGCTGCTGCTGGGGTGAACTTCGTGCCCGGATCGGAGTTCTACCCTGATCATCGACCGAGCCCGAGCCTTCGCTTGGGCTTCACCACGCTCTCCCGCGAGGATCTCCTGAAGGGGGCAGAGCGTTTGGGGCGCGTCCTCCGGGAGACGATCGTCGAGGTGAGCGGGCGCTGAGGCTGCCCGCCGTGGTCGAAAGCTCCTCAGCCCGCTACCAGACACGACAGATCAATCCTTTCAAATACTCCCCCTCGGGAAACGTGAGCCGGATGGGATGATCGGGCGGTTGGGCCAGCCGCTCCAGAATCTGGACATCTCGCCCGGCATCCTCAGCAGCAGCGAAGACGATTTTCTGAAAGAGATCGGCCGAAACCAAACCGGAGCAGGAGAAGGTCGCCAAGATCCCGCCAGGTTCGAGGAGATGGAGCGCCTGCAGGTTGATGTCCTTGTACCCGCGCGTCGCTCGCTGGAGGTGCGCCTGGGAAAATGCGAACTTCGGTGGATCAAGGATCACCGCATCGAAGCGGCGACCAGTCGAGCGGAACGCTCGCAAGACGCGAAAGGCATCACCCTCCACGCACTCGAACGACGATTCTGGAAAGCCGTTGAGGATGAGATTGGCGGCTGCTTCGCTCAAAACATCGGCAGCCGAATCGAGATTGACCACGTGTCGAGCACCCGCAGCCAGCGCCCAGACCGCAAAGGCCCCAGTGTAGGAGAAAGCATTGAGCACGCGGCGACCGGCCAGATACGCGGCGGTCAGCCGACGATTCTCGCGTTGGTCCAGGTAGAACCCGGTCTTGTGTCCACGCCGGACATCGACTCGGAATCGGTGACCATACTCCTGGATGAGGAGACGGTCCGGTGGGTCGACCCCCCAGCGCACTCCCTCCGAGGGAGCAAGACCCTCCTTCTCGCGCATGTCGCGGTCGCTCCGTTCGAGGATCCCAGCGGGTCGGCACTCCTCAGCGAGAAGGCGAACGAGAAGTTCCTTGCGGCGCTCGATGCCGAGCGTCAAGCACTGCAGGACGAGAAAGTCGGCATAGCGATCCACGATGAGCCCTGGAATCCAGTCGCTCTCGGCGAAGACGAGACGATAGGCATCGGTCACGCTCTCGAGCTCGAGCAATGTGCGCGCTCTGACAGCACGATCGATCCGTCGGTGCCAGAAGGATTCGTCGATTGCCTCTTCCCGATCCCAAGTCAGCAGACGCACGACGATTTGGGAACGCCGATTCAGGTAACCACGCGCCAGCCACTCGCCCTCGCTACTGTAGACCTCGACGATATCGCCATCGTCAGGCTGTCCATCGATGCGCGCCACCGCGCCGGAAAAGATCCAGGGATGATGACGGCGTACCGGCTTGTCGTGGCCAGGTCGGAGAAACAGCTTCGGCATCGCCATGATCGTATCCTGTCCCGATCCGAGGCAACGGAGTGAGCGATAGAATCACGTCAGCGGAAGCTCAGCGACCTGATAGGTCCGCCAGAGATGCGCTCCAGCTCGTCCGTAGAACGATGCGAGGTCGGTCCAATCGATGATCGCCCAACGAGCGCCAGCCGCTCGCAGGCGTTCCAACGCGCCGATCACCATTGCCAGTCCCCACCCTCGGCGCCGATACGCTTGCGCGATACCGAGAGGGCCCAAACCCGCTACTGGGCCGGGCAAGCTCTCCGCCCAGAATAGGCTCGGTGGTGGCGGCCATTGCCCTGGCGAGTGGATGGCTGCGAAACCGACGAGCGTCTCAGCATGGTAGAGGCCGAGGACAGTGGCACCGGCATCGTAGGCATCGCTGACATCCGACTCCCACTCACCGGGAAATTCCTGGGTCAGAAAAGCGAGCATCGCCTCGCGCGGTGCAGGTTCGAGGCGGAGGTCAGCTTTCGGGGGTACCGTCGGCAAGGGAAGAGCGAGATCGACGAGCAGATCGTGGAAAATCTCGCGAGGGAGTGCCCCCGCGCGCCGTAGGAACCGCCAGGTCTCCAGGGGAGCATCGGCCGGAATCCCGGGAACCAGATGTCCTGGCCCCCCACCGAAGACGAGGGAACGATAACCGTGACGCCGGGCGATCCGAATGGCCTCGTCGAGGAGCGCGCGGCCGATGCCGCGACCACGCATCGCGCGATCGACGACGAGCAGGGTGACGAAGGCCGATCGAGCGGGGTACCATGGGCTCGTCGGGAAGCGAACCAGGAGCGCCCCGAGTAGACGGTCCCTCCATCGCGCGATCCGCGCCACTGTTGGCTCGCCGTCAGCCGGCTGCCAGCGAAGGGCGAGCAACGCGGCTGACAGTGGCAGCTGGCGGCCGAACTCCTGATTCCAAAGAGCAGCCACCGCGGCGGCATGCGTCGCATCGTAGGGTTCGAGCGTCCAGTTCATGCGCGTCGCGTTCGATGGGATGCCGTCAGGCCAGCGCCGCGGACCAGCGCTGTACGAGATCGAGGATAGGGCTGGAAACCAATCCGAGAACGAGCGTGGCGAGCGTCGTGAGCGCGAGTCCCACACCTACAATGGGAGTCCGCGCTGGCTGCAGTGCTCCGGCTGGCTCCTCGAAGTACATCCGGGTCACCACGCGCAAGTAGAAGAAAGCGGACACAGCGCTCATGACCACGATCGCCACCGCTAGCCAAAGCTGGCCGGCCTCGATCAGTGCGAGAATGACGTAGTACTTCGCGTAGAAACCGAGAAGGGGCGGCAGTCCCATCAAGGAGAGCATGAAAATGGCCATCGTAAGGGCAGCGAGCGGCGCACGCCCAGCCAAACCAGCGATATCGTCGAGCGTCGTGCCGAGACGGCGTTCCTGTAACCAGGCGATGACCCCAAAGGCTCCGATGTTCATGAAAGTGTAGGCAAAGAGATAGAAGAGGACACTGCCGACACTCCGGTCCCCCGCTTGACCGGTCGTGAAGGCAGCAAGGCCCGCCAGCATGTAGCCGGTGTGACCGATCGCCGAGTAGCCGAGCATCCGCTTCAGGTCACGCTGGGCGATCGCAACGACGTTCCCATAGATCATCGTGATCGCCGCGAGCATACCGAGGAGGCCGGTCCACTGCTCACTGAGCGGCTGCAGGCCTTGGACCAGTACCCGTGCGACCGCGGCAAAACCGGCCACCTTGGGAACCACTGACATGTAGGCTGAGACAGGCGTCGGAGCACCTTGGTAGGCATCCGGTGTCCACATGTGGAACGGTACAGCTGCGATCTTGAACCCGAGGCCGACGGCGAGGAGCAGGAGCGCCAGGAGCAAAGCGGGATCGAGCGGCTGACCGGGCATGACGACTGTCCGCAGCGTCTCCGCGATATCCCGGAGGACGATGCTGCCGGTCGAGCCGTACACCCACGCCATACCGTAAATCAGGATGGCGCTGGCGAACGCTCCGAGAAGGAAGTATTTGAGCGCACCCTCGACGCTGGTCACGCGCCGACGCGCGAACGCCGTGAGGGCGTAGACCGCCACCGCGCTCATTTCCAAACCGAGGAGGAGGACGATGAAGTCCCCGGCCGCGCCGACCAGCATGGTCCCGAGAACCGAGAAGAGCAACAAGGAGAGATATTCGGCCTGCCCGATCCCCTCAGGATCGAGTCCCGACTCGGTGTACCCGGCCGAAACGAGCACCGAGAGCGCACCAGCGATCAGCGCCACGAGCGCGACCGCCAGCGCGAACCAGTCAGCACGGTAGCTTTGTCCGAAGGTCGTCGCGCCCTGCGCCCAGTCGATGGTCCAGAGAGAGGCGAGCGCAAGCACTTGCCCGGCGAAGGCGAGAGAGAGCAGCAGGCGAGCTGGCGGACGCCGCAGCACGGCATCCACGATCAGCAACAGGACGATCGTGCCCACGACGATGAGAGGCGGGACGAGTAGTGACCAATCGGGAGCGGCCAGACGGACCGACATCGGTGACTTCCCCCTTACATCCCTCGGCCGAGGAGAGCAGCCAGGGCTGGCTCGAGCATTTCGAGCAGCGGGAGCGGGTAGACGCCGATCCAGATCGTCAACAGCGCGAGCGGCAGGAGGCTCACTGCTTCGCGCCAGGTGAGATCCGGGAACGTTCGCGGATCGGGATAGGCATGAGGACCATCGCTCCCGCCAGCGATCGGCGGTAGGCCGTGCGCGACCGCCAGCCGACGTTCCGGATCGTCGGGATCAGGCGGCTCACCGGGTGCACGCACGAGCGCGACCCGCTGATAAACACGGAGCATGTACCAGGCGGCCAGGATGACGACAATTGTCCCCAAGACTCCGGCCCAACGATAGGCGCGGAAGCCACCGAGCAGAGCCAGGAACTCGCCGACGAACCCGCTCAGTCCGGGAAGACCGAGAGACGCCAGGGCGAAGAGTCCAAAGAAGGCAGCGAAGACAGGCATGGTGCGCGCCAGCCCACCGAACGCTGCGAGGTCGCGCGTATGCGCACGCTCGTAGAGCACGCCGACGATGAGGAAGAGCGCGCTGGTGACGAAACCGTGACTCAGCATCACCACCATGGCACCACTGAGCCCCAGCTGGTTCAGTACGAAGATCCCCAAAGTGACGAACCCCATATGGCTCACCGAGGAATACGCCACCAGCTTCTTGAAGTCCTGCTGGACGAGTGCCATCAACGCACCATACAGGATAGCGATGACCGAGAGCACGACGATCGCCGGAGCCCACACTCGTGTCGCATCGGGGAAGAGGGGTAGATTGAAGCGGAGGAAGCCATAACCCCCCATCTTGAGCAAAACGCCAGCGAGGATCACCGAGCCAGCAGTCGGCGCCTCGACATGCGCGTCTGGTAACCACGTGTGGAAGGGCCACATCGGGACTTTGATGGCGAAAGCGAGGAAAAAGGCGAGGAAAGTCCAGAACTGAAACGCCTCGCTGTACTGCCCCTGTGCGAGCTGCAAGACGTCCAGGGTGCGGATCCCGGTCTGGCGAAAATACTCCTGGTAGAGTGCGACGATTCCGACCAGCATCAACAAGCTACCAGCGAGCGTGTAAAGGAAGAACTTGACTGCCGCATACACCCGATTGGCGCTTCCCCAGACGCCGATGATGAGCGCCATCGGGATGAGGACGATCTCCCAAAAGACATAGAAGAGAAACAGATCGAGGCTCACGAAGACGCCGAGCATTCCGGTCGCCAGGAGCAGGAGGGTGATGTAGTACTCGCGCACTCGGTGCCGGATGGGATCCCAGGAGGCGAGAACAGCGATCAGGGTCAGCAACGTCGTCAACCCGACCAGCGGCGCGCTGATGCCGTCGACCCCCAGGCGGTAGGCGATTCCCAGTTCCGGCAGCCAGTCGAACGTCTCGGTGAACTGCAGAGTGGACTGGCCTCGATCGAAAGCGACCAGCATGACGACGGACAAGAGGAAGGAGACGGAACTTGCGAGGAGGGCGATCCAGCGTGCCGCACGCGGGGATGCTCCGCCCCACAAAAAGAGGATCGCTGCTCCGACGAGCGGACTATAGGTAATGAGACTCAGGATCGGGAGATTGTCCATCGATCGTTCCTCCCTACACGCTCACCGGAACAGGGTGCTCCCGAATGCGAGATAGATCCCAACGAGCAGGACCGTCCCCAAGGCGATGACGAGCGCGTAGTTGGCGACCAACCCCGTCTGGAGCCGGCGCCAGAGCTGGGCTGTGGCAGCGACTGCCCGGGCAACCCCGTTCACGGCACCGTCGATGATCGCGATGTCAACGTTGCGCCACAGCCAAGTCGCGAACGCGTCGAGCGGGCGGACGACCGCTCGCTGGTAGACGAGATCGAAGTACCAGCCGTTCGCAGCCAACCGGTAGAGCAGGCCCAGTCGCGCCGCCATCGCAGCTGGATCGATCGTTGCCCGCACATAGGCAGCATGCGCGATCCAGAGTCCGGCGAGCGCGACGACCGTCGACGCGATGGCGATGCCGAGTGTGAGCGCGAGCGGTACTTCGTGATGCTTCGCTCCCTCGAAGACCGGCTCGAGCGCATGGTGGAGCCACCCGTTCTCTGGGGGCACCCCGACGAATCCGGCGAGGACAGCACCGACCGCGAGGAGCAGGAGCGGCAGCGCCATCGTCTTCGGAGGATCGTGCGGATGGATCTCGTGAGGATCGAAGCGCGGCTCCCCGTGGAAGGTGAGAAAGACAGCACGGAACATGTAGAGCGCGGTAAAGAAGGCAGCGACCAAGCCGAGGATGGTCAGGATCGGCACTCCAGCGACCCAGGCCCCGACCAGGATCTCGTCCTTGCTCCAGAATCCAGCGAGCGGCACGATCCCCGCATTGGCGGCCGCGCCGATGACGAAAGCCCAGTAGGTGAGCGGCATCCAGCGCTTCAGTCCGCCCATACGCCGCATGTCGAGCTCGTCATGCATCGCGTGCATTACGGCACCCGAGCCGAGAAACAAGAGCGCCTTGAAGAAGGCATGCGTGAAGAGGTGGAAGATAGCGGGAATCCAGGCGCCGACTCCCAGTGCCATCGCCATGTAGCCGAGTTGGCTGACCGTCGAATAGGCGACGACACGCTTGATATCGAACTGGGTCGCCGCGATCGTCGCTGCCACGAAGGCCGTGAGCCCACCGATAGTCGCGACCACTCCCATGGCGAGTGGCGCGGCCAGCAAGATCGGATGTGCGCGGGCGACCATGAAGATACCAGCCGTCACCATGGTCGCGGCATGGATGAGCGCTGAGACTGGGGTCGGCCCCTCCATGGCATCGGGAAGCCAGACGAAGAGTGGGAGCTGGGCAGATTTCCCGATCGCCCCCGTGAAGAGGAGCAGTGCGATCGCCGTGACCGTGCCGGTCGAGAGTTCGGGTATGGACTGGAAGACCTCGTGGTACTCGAGTGTCCCAAGGCTCGTAAAGATCAGCATGATGCCGAGCGCGAACCCGAAGTCACCGATCCGGTTGACGATGAAGGCCTTCTTGGCTGCATCGGCCGCTGAACGGCGCCGGAACCAGAAGCCGATGAGGAGGTACGAGCAGAGTCCGACGGCTTCCCAAAAGACGAAGAGGACCAGAAAGTTATTGGCCAAAACCAGCATCACCATCGAGAAAACGAAGAGCGGCAGCCAGGCGAAGAAGCGGTAATAGCCTGGATCATGCGCCATGTACCCGATCGAGTAGACATGGACGAGGAAGCTGATCCCTGTCACCACGAGGAGCATCACGGCGGTCAGCTCGTCGATGACCAACTCGACCGGGACATGGAAGTCACCGGCGGCGATCCACGTGTAGAGCGACTGGCGCAGCACGTGGTGTTGTCCGAGCACCTCCACTGCAGCCACGAGGCTCACCAGAAAGGACAACCCGACTGCGGGAACCGCCAACCAGTGCGCCTGCTGGCGTATCCACCAACGACCAACGAGAAAGTTGACGAGTGCGGCCAGCAGCGGTGCGAGAGGGATGATGACCAGCCAGTCGACTGTTCGCTCCATCATTCCTCCCCTTTACTCGCGGAGCTGGCGGAGTTCGTCGATGTCGACCGTATCGGTCCGGCGCGTCAGTGCCATGACGATTCCGAGGCCGACGACCGCCTCAGCAGCAGCGATCGCGATGACGAACAGGGCGAAGACCTGTCCGGTGAGCTGGTGGAGTTCCCACGCGAAGCCGATCAGGCTCACGTTGACTGCGTTGAGCATCAACTCGATGCACATGAAGATGACGAGCACGTTGCGTCGCGTCAGGACTCCGACCATGCCGATGATAAAGAGCGCGGCACTCAGGAGGAGGAAATGTGTCGCCGAAAGCTCGCTCATCGCCCCCTCCATTCACCCCAAGCCGGTTGCTCGGTGAACTCGTCGGCCGAGCGAGCCAGGACGATCGGTCGACCTCCCCCGGCCGCCTTGACCCTGCCGTCCTGCGTTCCCGGCAAAGCTAATGGAAGCTCCGGTTGGTCGAGACCACGCGGATGGGCGAGCGAGATGGTGAGCACCCGACGCGCTGCGGCCACCCGGTCACTGATCGCCTCCGGGCGAGCCAGGGCGATCGCCGCGATCGTTGCCGCGAGGAGGAGCAAAGCAGTGAGCTGAATCCCTAGCGTGTAATCGACGTACAGAACCTGACCGAGCGCGCGCGTATTGCCCCCGACCGCAGCCACCACTTCATCCGTCCACGGTCCCGGTGCCCCGCGCACGCCCCGTGCGAGGACGGCAGCCGCGACTTCGGCCAATAATGCCGCACCGAGCACGAGACCGGTCACCAGGCGGAGCGAACGGCGCCCGTGAAACTCCGGCAGATCGTCCGGATGCACGAGCATGGTGACAAAGACGACGAGCACGATGATCGCCCCAGCGTAGACGATGACCTGCACAACAGCCAGGAACTCGGCACGCGCCACGAGATAGATCGCCGCCACGTTGAGGAAAGAGAGAACCAACCCGATCGCACTGTGGACCGGGTTGCGGGCGAGCACCACTCCGAGCGCGCCGAGAACACTCACCAGCGCGAGCAAGGAGAACACCGCGACCTCGAGCGACATCGAAGACGTTCCCTCTCCCGTCTCAGAGCGCGCCGATGCCCCACAACCGCACCAAACCGGTCAGCCCGATATTGAGGAGCGCCAGCGGCAAAAGCACCTTCCAGGCCAGTCCCATCAGCTGGTCGTAGCGGAAGCGTGGCAGCGTCGCGCGCAGCCAAACATAGAAGAACAGGAAGAAGAGCGCTTTGAGCGCTAACCACCACACCCCATCAGCAAAAGGCCCATCGATCCCACCTAAAAAGAGCGTGGCCGCCAGGAGCGAGACGACGATCATATTGATGTATTCTGCCAGGAAGTAGAATGAGAAGCGGAACCCGGAGTACTCGGTCAAATAACCGGCCACCAGCTCCGTCTCTGCTTCCGGCAAATCGAACGGTGCCCGGTTGGTCTCAGCGACTGCGGCGATCAGGAACAAGGCGAAGGCCAACGGCTGCGACAAGATGTACCAGTTCGGCAGCGTGAGCGGGCCGAGCACGAGCATACGCTGTTGCTCGCGCAGAATGTCTTGCAGACTGAGTGAACCGGACAAGATGAAGACCCCGACGAGCGAGAGCCCCAGCACCAGTTCGTAGCTGATCACCTGGGCAGTGGAGCGGAGCGCGCCGAGCAACGAGTACCGGTTCCCGGAGGCATACCCACCGAGAATGATCCCATAGACTCCTACCGAGCCGAGCGCCAGCACGTAGAGGACAGCGACATTGATGTCGGCGACGAGCAAAGGAATCTCGATTCCGAAAAGCTGCAGCGTGTCACCGAACGGGATGACCGCCGCACCGAGCGGCGCCAGCGCGAAGGAGAGGAGCGGGGCGACGAGGAAGACGAGACGATCAGCATTGGCTGGAACGATATCTTCCTTGGCCAGGAGCTTGATGCCGTCAGCGATCGGCTGGAGCAAACCGAATGGACCCGTCCGGTTCGGCCCCACCCGGTGCTGCATGCGCGCCAGCACGCGTCGCTCGAACCAGGTCATGTAGGCCATGAGCCCGAGCAACACGGTGAGGAGGACGAAGCCGGCCAGATAACTCACGATCAGCCGCTGCCAGTCCATCCGCCTGCCGCCTCACTCCGCTTCCCGGTCTCACCGATCGACCGAGCCGAGGACGATATCGATCGACCCGATCAAGGCCACGATATCCGCCAGCATGGCTCCCTGCGCCATGTACGGGAGCGATTGCAGGTTGACGAAGTCGGGCGTGCGGATGCGCACCCGATACGGGATCGGGCTTCCGTCGCTGACGATGTAGTAACCGAGTTCACCCTTCGAGTGCTCCACCGAGTGGTAGACCTCGCCCTTGGGGGGACTGAACCCCTTGATGACCCAGATGAAGTGCCGCTGCATGTCTTCGGCCGTCGTCATCACCGTCTTGTGCGGCGGGATGACATAGGGCGATTCGTAGGCCATGAGCGGACCATCGTTCGGCACCTGGTCGAGACACTGCTCGATGATGCGAAGAGACTGGCGCATCTCCTCGATGCGAACCAGATAACGGTCGTAGACGTCTCCATGCGTGCCGAGCGGCACCTCGAACTCGACCCGATCGTACAGAAGATACGGCATCGCCTTGCGGACATCGTAGTTGACCCCCGAGCCGCGCAGGCAGGCGCCGGTGAGCCCGTAGTTGATGGCCGCGTCGGGCTCGATGACACCGACCCCCTTGGTACGCGCGAGCCAGATCGGGTTCTCGGTCAGGAGATCCTCGTATTGCCGGATCGCTTTCGGAAAGTAACGACAGAACTCGCGAACCATTTCCGGGAGATCGGGCGGTATTTCCCGCGAGAAGCCACCGATCTCCATCATGTTGGTCGTCAGCCGCGCTCCACAGAACTTCTCGAAGATATCCAGAATGCGTTCGCGGTCACGGAACGTGTAGAGGGAGACGGAAAGGGCGCCGATATCCAGCGCGTGCGTTCCCAGCCACACCAGGTGAGAAGCGATTCGCGTGAGTTCGGCCATGATCATTCGCCAATACTGGGCTCGCTCGGGCGCCTGGATGCCGCAGAGCTTCTCCACCGCGAGCACATAGCCGAGATTGTTCGAGGGTGCGGCAACGTAGTCGGTGCGGTCGGTCCAGGGAACGAACTGCGCGTACCGGTGCGACTCGCCCAGCTTCTCGACTCCCCGGTGCAGATAGCCGATCACCGGGTCGCAGGCGATGACCGTCTCCCCCTCGAGCGTCAGCCGCACGCGGAGCACACCATGGGTGCTCGGATGCTGCGGACCCATATTGAGGACGAGTTCGCGCCGCGTCGGGGTAATCTGGCGCACCTCGCTGAGGATCACCGGTGTCGGCTGCGAGAAGTCGATCATGGTCCTGGCCTCCGCAAGGTTCCGCGGATGCGAGGCGCCGGTGCCTCGTAGCCGGGCTGCACGTAGTCCCGGTACCCGCGCAACGGATAATCCTTTCGCAGGGGGTGCCCCTCGTCCCAATCCTCTGGTAAGAGGATGCGCCGCAGATCAGGGTGCCCCTCGAACACGATACCGAACATGTCGTAGCACTCGCGCTCCAACCAGTTCGCCCCGGCGAAGATCGGGACGAGAGAAGGGACCATTTCGCCGTCGTCGACGCCGCACTTGACGCGCAGCCGCTGGCGTCGTGGGATCGAGTAGAGGTGCACGACGACGTCGAAGCGCGGCCGCTCGCGGAGAGACAGCAGGTCGACAGCCGTGATGTCGGTCAGATGGTTGTAGCGCAGCTCTGGGTGCAGGCGCAGGAAATCGACGACGTCGCGGAGCGCCAGCCGGGCGACACGGATCGTCATCTCGTCACGGAAAACCGTCGCCTCTTCGAAGGCTTCCGGAAAGCGCTCCCGCACCAGGCGAACAGCCGGATGCTGCTCCGAGTCGGTCGGGCCCCAATAGCCGGTCGTCTCCCACGATCTCGGCTCGATCACCATCGGCTGCTGGCGCTGCTCCTCCATGCCCTGCTTCTCCTATGAACGCGGACCGAGCGCCGAGCGAGCGGCCTGGCGTTCTTCCTCGCGGTACGCTTCGGCCGCCTCTGGCCCGTAGCGTTCCTTGAGACGCTCGTAGCGGATGATCCGGTTCTGCAGCTCCAGGACTCCGTAGTAGAGCGCTTCCGGCACCGGTGGACAGCCCGGCACGTAGATGTCGACCGGAATGACCTGGTCGACACCTTGCACGACCGCATAGGTATCGAACGGCCCGCCGACGTTCGCACAGCTGCCCATGCTGATGACCCACTTGGGATCTGCCATCTGATCGTAGAGCTGGCGAACGACTGGGGCCATTTTCTTGGTGACGGTGCCGGCAACGATCATCAGGTCAGCCTGGCGCGGCGATGCTCGATACAGCATCCCGAAGCGCTCGGCGAGATCGAAACGAGGCATCGCCGAGCTGATCATCTCGATGGCACAGCAGGCGAGCCCGAATTGCAACCACCACAAGCTGGAGCGACGCGCCCAGCTGAAGAGCCAATCGGCCGTGGTGGTGATGATATTGGGATGGCTCTGCTCAGCACTCATACCCATTCCAGGGCTCCTTTCCGCCATTCGTAGAGGATTCCGAGCAGCAGGATCCCCACGAAGAGCGCAGCTTGGACGTAGCCGTAGAGCGCGAGCGCGTCGAAGGCGACTGCCCACGGATACAGGAAGATGGCCTCGACATCGAAGACGACGAACAGGAGAGCAACGAGGTAGAAGCGCGGAGTGAAGCGGCCACGCGGCGGGGATACGTCCGGAACGCCGGATTCATAGGGCTGGAGCTTTGCCGGATTCGGCTTGCGAGGACGGACGAAGTGGCCCAGCAGGATGAGAACTGTTCCCATCACCGTGCTGGTGATGACGAGCAGTCCGATGACCGCGTAATCGATCAGCGACACCGGCGCACCTCGCTTCCGAGGACCCTCCTTGCCCCGATCGTGAAGGATAGCACGAGTCACCGGAAACCGCAGCGATCCTCCGGCAACGCTTCCCGAGTGTTCGAGCGGCGCGGAAGAGCCTGGCCGGATTCCGTATCGAGCATCGCTCGCTAAAGCGACGATGCTGCGAGTCTGCTAACGTTCCAACCCTCGACCGGATGCTCGAGTGGCATATCCGACCACGGTGGCCGTAGCGATCGGCCAGTGTGTTCGGTATTTAGGAACTTGTCTCTCGACACGAGCCATTCGTGCCGTATACTAGACTGAGTCGAGCGTCGGCTTGCCGCACCGAAGCCCGAGTCGCAAGGAGGGATCAGCAAGATGGATCAGGACACCGACCGACATGCTGCAGTCGTCGTGACGCTCTTTACCACGGCGCTGGGGATGGGTAGCGGTTCGGGTTGCGGTCGCGGCTCCAGTAGTCGCTCCGGTTCCAGTCGGCCCGGATCCAGTCGAAGCTGGTCCGATACGACGAGCTGGCTGTCGGCGACGACTGTCACCAGAGAACCGGAGGGGACTCATGGATCGCTCGATTCGACTCGCACTCGATCTTGACGGCGTCCTGACCGAGCATCCGGCACCGCTCGCCCAAGCAGCGAACCGGGCGCTCGGCATGCAACTTCCCGATCACGCCTTCGTCGACTCTCACGGATGCAACGTTCCGGAGGCAGTTCGCTTGTGGGTCTATGGCCCAGGCGGGCCAGTAACGCTCCTCGATCCGGCGCCGAACGCCCCGAAGCTCCTCCAGCAGTTGCTGCAGGCGTTGGGCGACGAGCAACTGGTGATCATCACGGCTCGGCCGCAGGGATCCCAGCCGACGACCGAAGAATGGCTGCAGCGACATGGCTTTCCACCCTGCCGGATCGTCTTCGCTGACGATAAAGTGGCGGTCGCACGCGAACTCGGCGTCACTCATGCGATCGAGGACAGTCTGCGACACGCGACCCGGTATGCGGAGGCAGGGATCACCTGCTTCCTGTTGACCCAGGATCCTGCCCCGCCGGCCGAGTCCCCCTTCATCGTCCGCGTTCCCGATTTCACCGCTGCAGTGCAGGCGATCCTGCGGCTCGCTGGTGCGCCCATCGCCTTGCCCAACAGTGGTGACGGTGCACAGCCACGCCGGCGCCGCATCGTGGTGAGCGACGTCATCGACCAACGGGCACGCGAGCGACTCGCCAGCGAGGCGGACGTGATCGAGGTCGATGGGCGCGACAAACCGGCGCTCTACGAGGCATTGCGCGAGGCCGACGCCCTGATCGTGCGCAGCGAGACACAGGTGACGCGCGAACTCCTCGCCCACGCCCCGCGTCTCCGCGTCGTGGCCCGAGCCGGCACGGGGGTCGACAACATCGATCTTCAAGCGGCCACCGAGGCCGGTATTCTGGTCCTGAACGCGCCGGGTGCCAACGCCGTCTCAGCGGGCGAACATACCATCGCCCTCATGCTGGCCATCGCGCGCAACTTGATCGACGCCAACGCGACAACGCACGCGGGACGATGGGAACGCAAGCGCTTTCGCCCCTTCGATCTCAAGGGGAAGACGATCGGAATCGTCGGCCTCGGGCGTGTCGGTTCGGTCGTGGCGCAGCGACTCCGGGCATTCGAGTGCCGACTTCTCGGCTATGACCCGTACATCACCCGCGAGCGCTTTGCGCAACTCGGCGTGGAACCGGTCGACTACGAGAGGCTTTTGGAAAACAGCGACATCGTGACGTTCCACGTTCCCGCGACACCAGAAACGCGCCACATGCTCGATGCCCGGGCGATCGCGCGCATGAAGCCGGGAGCCATCGTGATCAACTGCGCGCGGGGGGAGGTGGTCGATGTGCAGGCATTGGCCGAGGCGCTGAAGAGCAGCCATTTGGCAGCGGCTGGAGTCGATGTCTTCCCCGAGGAGCCGGCCTACCTGAGCCCCCTCTTCGGCCTCCCCCATGTCGTCCTCACTCCGCACATCGGCGGATCGAGCCGTGAGGCCCTGGAAGCGGTCGGTGAGATCATCGCCACCACCACGTTGGCTGCGCTGCGCGGTGAGATCGTGCCCAACGCGGTGAACTTGCCAGCTGCGTCCCTCCATGCACCGGAACTGCGTCGCCTCACTCGGGTGGCGGAAGCCGCCGGCCATCTCATCGCCGTCCTGCAGCCAGCTCGTCCGACCACCTTCCAGGTGACGGTCCACGGTCAAGTCGCCCCGGACATCGCTGAGCATGTGACCGCGGTCGCACTCGCCGCCGCGTTGCGTCGCTGGACAGTCCGCCGGGTCACCCCGGTCAATGCCCGGTTCGTCGCCCAAGAACTGCACCTCTTCGTCGATGTCCGCTTCGATACCACTGCCTCGACCGTGCCGGAATTCAATTTCGAAGTCGACGGGGATCCGCCACACCACGTCATGGTTCGCTGGGATCATCGCGAGGCCGGCATCATGGAAGTCGACCGTTTCTCGCTGGAGCGCCCCCTGGCCGGCCACATGCTGATCACCCATCACCTCGACCGACCCGGCATCATCGGCCGAATCGGGACGATTCTCGGGCGCTACGAGGTGAACATCGCCGGCATGCAGGTCGGCCGGCGGGTGCGCGGCGGCGAAGCGATCATGGTGCTCAACGTGGACGACCCGATCCCGGAAGCCGCCTTGAACGAGATTCTCCAGATCCCGGATGTGTGGACCGCGTATGTGGTGTCGCTTCCCGAGTCAGGCGATAACCCGATGGCCGCCGGGAGCGCTCTCTCTACGGCGGTCGCTCAGACCAGACTCCGGTAAAGTGCCAGTGTCCGCTCCGCAACGGCCGACCAGCTGAACAGTTGCTCGACCCGCTGGCGGCCGTTGCGGCCCAGTCGTGCCCGGAGCGCTGGATCCTCGATGATACGCCGGATCGCGCGTGCCAGATCCTGGGCATACCCGTCAGGATCGACCGGCTCACCGCGTTCCGGGTCGATCTCCACATGAACGAGGAGTCCGGTCTCACCATCGACCACCACCTCGGTTATCCCGCCGACATCCGAGGCTACGACCGGACACTCGCAGGCCATGGCTTCCAGATTGATCAGGCCGAAAGGCTCGTAGATCGACGGGCAACAGAAGACCGTCGCGTGCGAGTAGAACTGGATCACCTCCTGACGCGGCAGCATTTCCGGTACCCAGAAGATCCCGCCACGTCGTTCCCGGAATTCAGCGACCCGCGACTCCACGAGATGAGCGAGTTCGGGGGTATCGGGTTGGCCCGCCAGCAGGACGATTTGGACGTCCGCTGGAAGGTGCGGAACTGCCGCGAGCAGGTAGGCGATCCCCTTCTGGCGCGTGATCCGTCCCACGAACAGCACGAACGGGCGTGCGAGATCGACACCGATGCGCTGGAGTGCGGCGGTCTCGCTGGTTCGACGGTAGAGAGCCGTGTCGATCCCGTTGTGGATCACATGGACGCGCTCCGGTGCCACTCGGTAGAGTCGCAGGACGTCCTCACGGGTGGCACCGGAGACCGCGATCACGGCGTCAGCCGATTCGATAGCGACCCGCTCCATCCAGGAGCTGAGGTGGTACGCCGTACCGAGTTGTTCCCTTTTCCAGGGGCGCAACGGTTCGAGGGAATGAATGGTCAACACGAAGGGACGCTCCCAGAGGAGGCGTCCCCACAGTGCAGCCAGATCAGTGTACCAGGTGTGGGCATGGATAAGATCGGCATCGATCGGATCCCGCACCATCAGGAGGTTACGAGACAGCGCATCGAGTGCCGGCCAGTGCCGCCGATCGCCGGCAGACCGGATCTCCTCCCAGCCGCGATAACCCCGAACGCGAAGGTTCGGCGTGTCGATCGACTGATCCCTGAAGCACCGCACCTCCACGGCGACGTGACGAGCGAGCTCGCGCGTGAGGTACTCGACATGAACACCCGCCCCACCATAGACGTGCGGTGGGTACTCGTTCGTTAGGACCAGCACTGTACTCAGCGTGCCCATCGCCACCTCCCTCGGGGGATCGTATCATGGGCGAGCCGGTACTGTCGCCGGCGACAACTCGGTCGAGCGAGGGCGGAAGGCGAGGAGGCGCAAGCCGTTGAGCACGACGACGATCGTGCTTCCCTCGTGCCCGACGACCGCCAGCGGAAGTGGCACACCGTGGACCAGGATGCTGGTCACCAGCACGACGATCACCCCGAGCGCGATGGCGAGGTTCTGCACGATGACCTGCCGAGCAGCCCGCGAGAGCTGGATCGCATACGGAAGCTTGGTGAGATCGTCGCTCATCAGAACGACATCGGCAGTTTCTAAAGCGACGTCGGTACCAGCTGCACCCATGGCGATACCGACGTCGGCAGCGGCGAGAGCCGGCGCATCGTTGACCCCGTCCCCGACCATCGCGACGCGCAGTCCAGCTGCTTGGAGTTCACGCACGACCGCAACCTTGTCCTCCGGGAGAAGCCCAGCACGCCATTCTTCGAGTCCGATCTCGCGGGCGATCGCCCGCGCGGCCCGTTCGTTGTCGCCGGTCAGCATCACCAGACGACCGATACCGAGCGCCCGCAACTGGGTGATCACCTGCCGCGCGACCGGGCGAACGACATCCGCGATACCGAACACCGCGACGACTCGCCCATCGAGCGCCGCATAGACAGCGGTCCGACCACGTTCCCGGAGTTCGCTCGCGACCGCGTGGAGGTCAGGCGGAACAGCGATCCCGTGTTCGCGGAGCAAGAGCTCGTTCCCGACGAGGACCGTGCGACCTGCTACCTCGGCGCGCACACCGCGGCCGACCAAGGCCGTGAGCGATTCCACGCGATCGACCAGCGCACGATCGAAAGCACCGAGGGCGTCAGCGTGCGCGACGATCGCCAGCCCGAGCGGGTGTTCAGATCGATACTCGACCGGCGCGACAAAGCGCAGCACTTCCTGCGCATCGATGCTCTCCGCCGGAATCAGTTCAGTCAAGCGCGGCTTGCCGATCGTCAGCGTCCCGGTCTTGTCGAAGACGACCGCGTCGATCGTGCCGATGGTCTCCAGGTGCAACGACCCCTTGAACAGCACGCCGTTGCGGGCAGCATTGGCGAGTGCCGAGAGAATCGAGGCCGGTGTCGAGATGACCAGCGCACAGGGTGACGCGGCAACCAGCAGGGTCATCGCCCGATAGAAGGTCGTTTCAGTCGAGGCACCGAGCGCGACCGGAACGGCGAACGCGAGAGCGGAGACGACGATGACGCCGAGAGCGTACTTCCCCTGAAACGCCTCGGCGAAGCGTTGCGCGCGCGACTTCTGTTCGCGCGCCTGCTCGACGATTTCGATGATTCGAGCCAGCGTGCTCTCGTGCACGGCGCGCTCGACTCGGACGCGGAGGAGACCAGTCATGTTCAAGGTGCCACTGAAAACCGGATCGCCCGGACGCGTGTGCACCGGCAACGACTCGCCGGTGATCGCGGACTGATCGACACTCGAGTCACCACTGAGGACGGTTCCATCGACTGGAATCCGTTCCGCTGGGCGTACGATCACCTCGTCTCCCGGAACGAGGTCCTCGACCGGAACGAGATATTCGGCTCCGTCCCGGACGACGAGTGCCGTTTCCGGACGCAGCTCCATCAAGGCACGGACGGCGCGGTGCGTCCGACCGAGCGCGTAGTGTTCCAGCGCATTGCCCAGCGAGAAGAGAAAGAGCAAGATGCCACCTTCGGGCCAGGCGTCGAGGATCGCCGCACCTGCGGCAGCCAGGATCATGAGGAGATCGATGTCGATCGTCGCCTGAGCGAGTGCGCGGAGAGCCCGATACGTCGCGTACGAGCCACCAGCTGCATAGGCGAGGAGATAGAGGACGAGGGAGAGCCAGCTGGGAAGTCCCGCCCGGTCAGCCGACCAGGCGGAGACGAGCAAGATACCGGTCGCGGCGGTACTCAGGAGCAAACCGTGCTGTTGCCACCAGAGCATCCGTTCTTCGCGATCGACACGCCTTGGCTGCCGGCGCGCGCTCGCTCTTGCGGGCGGAAGTGGTACGGTGAGTATCGTCATCGGGGCGTCCGTTTCCGTCCCGTTCTGGACGGTGACCAAACCATTGGCCCAGTCGGGACAAGCCGAGGCAGTCGCGGCGCGGTGCTTAGCCAGGAGCTCTGCCACGTGCTGAGCCCTCTTTTCCACCGTCGCCGCATCGCTCGACGACCGGTAGTGGACGACGAGTTCACCGCGATCAGGATCGTCGGCCGCGCGAGCGATCGCGTCATCGTCGGCCAATTCGCGAAGCATCTTCACGCTGCGTTTCAGCGACTGAGTAGGATTCATCTCACCGACTTTCCCTTCGAAATTGAGAATGAGTCTTATTCGCACGAGCCAGAGTGTACCGTAGGACGCTGGCGTGTGCAAGCGCTGGTCACTGGTCGCGGCTGGCCGGCAAGGATCCGGTCGGCCCGGACAGCTGGGGAAGCGGCACCGACAGTCGCCTTCCTTCAGCATCGCGTCGGCGTCTTTTCGGGTCGATCGGGCGAGGAAGCCGACCGAACCAGCGCGGCAGGCACCTGGCTCGTCAGGTTGGAGCCGGAGCACCCCAGGCTGGCCCGCGTCTCGTCCAGGGTGGAGAGCAGCAGCGTGCCGGGTATGGCGCAGCCTGAGGCGAACAGGACACAGCACCGCGCGCTGACCTGGCGCAGTCAAGCACCGAGGGGGGATCGGTACCGAGCGTGTTTCCGAGTCTCAGTGTGCCGACCAGGCACAGTGCCAGCATGGGACAGCCAGCCGCTGTGGAGAATGCCGGCCCACCTTGTGGATAACTCCTGCCACGTGTCCACAACAGCAGCCGTGTGGTGTGGGCGAGTCAGCGGCAGCCTGTGGTCTATCGGTGGAGGACGCTGGTCCTGTGCCGGCGGCGCTCCGGTTTCGCCCACAGTCGGCCCTCGCTCGTCCGCTTCTTTCCACACCGACGTGCCTCGTTTTTCGCCGGCTGCAAAGGCGATTCACCACTTTTCCACGCTATCCTCGGCCCGACGACTATGACGGTTTCTCTCTCGGGCTGATATCCCGGAAGAGCGAGGAACACGGGAGACACACGTGCGACAATGGTGGAGATGAGCGATCGGAGCATGGAGGAAGAGAAGCGATGCGAGAAGAGCGAGCGACAGTCATCGTGGTCGGTCTGGGCATCATGGGGTCGGCGACGGCCTGGGCGCTCGCGCGGCGAGGCGTGCGCGTCGTGGGGCTGGAACAGTATGCGCCCTTCCACGCGCTGGGCTCGTCGCACGGGAAAACGCGGATCATCCGCGAGGCCTACTTCGAGTCGCCGGAGTACGTGCCGCTGGTCCAGCGCGCCTATGAGCTGTGGGACGAGCTCGGCGAGCGAACGGGACGGAGGCTTTTGCGGGTGACCGGTGGTGTGAGTATCGGGCGGCTGGATAGCCCGTTCATCGTCGGGGCGCGCGAGAGCGCGCAGCGGCACGGGCTGGCGCACGAACTGCTGGACGCGCAGGAAGCCCGAAAACGCTTTCCCGTGCTGGCGCTGCCGGACGACTTCGTCGCGCTCGTCGAAGGGCGAGCGGGGATCCTCTTCGCGGAAGAGTGCTGGCGAGCCTTCTGTGAGGGTGCGGTGCGGCATGGGGCGGAGCTGCGCTTCGGTGTGCGTGTGCACGGGTTCGCGCCGGACGGGGAAGGGATGACGGTGGAGACCGAGAGCGGTCGACTGCGCGCGGATCGCGTGGTGGTGACTGCCGGACCGTGGTCAGCGACATTGCTGGCTGATTTGGGATTGCCGCTCGAGGTGCGGCGGGTGCTCGTCGTCCACGTCCAGCCTGACGATCCGACTCGGTTCCGACCAGAGGTGCTGCCGATTTTCATCATGGACGTTCCAGAAGGTGAGTATTATGGTTTCCCCTTCTTGCCGGATCAGGGTGTGAAGTTCGGTCGCCACGACGATGGCGAGGTGTGCACGCCGGAATCGGCGCGGCGGACGGTGACCGACGATGAGGTGCGCTGGATGACCGGAGTCCTCGAACGGTATCTTCCCGGAGCCGCTCGCCAGGTGCTGATGACGGTGACCTGCCTGTATACGATGACCCCAGACAGTCATTTCGTGATCGACCGACATCCCGAGTGGCCACAGGTGGTCTTCGCTGCTGGTTTTTCCGGACACGGGTTCAAGTTCGCGTCGATCATGGGGGAGGCACTGGCTGATCTCGCACTGGAAGGCGCCAGCCGGTTACCGATCGGCTTTTTGAGCTTCCGCCGATTGGCGAAGGCTCAGTAAAAACGAGACCGTGTCCGGTGATAGGGAGGAGCGTCGGGCGGAAGGTTTTGGCCGAGTTGCCACAGTGCCCAGTCGACGCGCCACGGAGCAGCGGGAAGACCGCGGGTGCGGAGGGAGAGGGTGAGCGCGTCGACGGCGAGGACGGTAGCAGCGCGGATTTCGACCTCCTCGGGTGAGCCAGCTGGGATCTCTTGGCGAGCGTCGATTCGGGCAGCGAGTCCGGGATGATAGCGGAGGACGCCGAAGGCACGGAGGACCTGGGGGAGCTTGTAATCAGCGAAGGCGGTGAGGAGATCGAGATCGTGGAAGCAGCCGAGTCCAGTGCCACGGAAGGCTCCGGCCAGATCGGTACAGAGGAGTTGGGCTCGCTTGTAGAAGGGAACGCGCTGTCTATCGTCCGTGGCGACGTCATCGAAGGACGGGAAAGTGTCGACGACGAGGCGGACGAGTTCGATGCTGCTGCCGCCGGCGGCAGCGATGAGCGTGGCGAAGGAGCTGCGACAGTGTTCGATGAGTCCGCGGGCGATCTCGCGGACGTGCCGAATGCGCCATTCCAAGAGCGAAATCGTCCCCTGGCCAGCGAAGAGCGCGGTGATCTCGGCGTCGGTGAGTTGGGACAGAAAGTGGGGATCCCAGAGAGGGAGACCGCAGTCGAGAGCCCGCCGTAGGCTGGCGGCGAGCGCCCAATAGCCGTCGTAGGTCCGACCGTCGTACACGACCTGCCAGCGCGGTTCGCCCCAGAAACAGAAATTGAGGGCATCGAGGAGCAGAACGTAATTGGCTGTTTGCTCGGGAGTGCCGCGCCAATGCAGCGGGTGATCCCAGGCCGGGAGATTTGGTAAGGGGTGAGGAAGACGCTCGGCAAGGGTGGGGAGTGCGGAGAAATCGAGCGATACCCAGTGGGCGCGCTGGATGACAGTCCGACAAGCCGTGCGAATACTGAGGGGGTCAGGAAGGTTGGTGAGTAGGGGATCCATGGAACAGCATTCCTCGTCTTCCGTGAGAGTCCATGGCCGCGAATTGGGAGAGACTGGCTAGGGGGCGGCCGAACCGGTTGGAGTATACTCGCAGCACGACAACGTTCGGCGAGCGAACCGGGGGTGCGATGAGCACGATCCCGCTCGAGGAAGCGATCGGGCGAGCGAGGCGAGCGCTCGCGGAGGGGCGTTTGGATGAAGCGAAGGAGCTCTGCCAGGCGATCCGGCGAGCGGTGCCGGAAGCGCTGGTGGGGTTGCGGCTGTGGAGCGAGGTGAGCCGACAGGAAGGCGATGCGGAGACAGCCGAGCGACTGCTTGGGGTCGTGTTGGAGCGAGATCCGGAAGATGCGGAGGCGTGGTGCGCGCTGGCCGAGCTACACCGGGCGAGGGGCGACAAAGAAGCAGCTCTGCGTCTGTTGCAAGTCGCCTGGGAATGCGCGCCATGGCGTCGGGAATTGGCAGAGCGACTGGGCGAGTGGGCGAACGAGGAGAGACGAGAGGGTCGACTGTGGCCGACACGAGCTGCTCTCTCCGCATGGTACGAGAGGCAGGGGTGGTGGACACGTGCTGCCGAAGAATGTCGTGCGCTGCTAACGGGGTCGGGTGAGCGAGTCGACGTGCGGCAGCGGTTGATCCGCTGTTTGTGGCGTGCTGGTGAGCAGGAGGAAGCTTGCCGCGCAGCGGAGACCTTGCTCGGTGAGCGCGGTGAGACGGTCGGGGCACTGGTGGTAGCCGCGCTGGTTGCGAGGAGTCGGGGAGACGAGGAGGCAGCGCAGGCGCACCGCGAACGCTTGTGGGCGCTCGATCCGGTCGGTGAGGGGATCGAGCGGTATTGGGGGCCGGAGGAGCGTGAGGGGCGGGAGTGGTTGAGGGCGACTGGGCCCGTGCTCGTGGAGGAACCAGCATTCGCTGAAGCGTCCGGCGAGCTGGAACTCTTGTGGGAGTTGCCGACTGACGAGGAGCTCGAGGAGGCGCGACGCGGTTCGGTTGAGGTTGGGACGGGTGTGGAGGAAACAGGACGAGCCGATGAAGTCGCCGTGGTGAGTGGCCTCGAAATAGGCGACAGAGTTGGAGTGGAGTCGACCAGCGAGGGGTGGACGTTGCCGGGCGATGAGGAGATCGAAGCGGCGCGACCGCGCGAGGAACTCGAGCCTGGCTGGACCGGGCTGCTGGAGGAGTTGGCCGCGAGCGGTGTCGAGCCGTTCTCGTGCGACGAAGAGTCTGTCAGTGGCGGACCCGCGGAGGGGGAGGGTGCGGTCGTCGCGGGGCAGGAGGAGTCGGTTGCCGCGACAGGAGAGGAAACGCGCGAGAGTGGGGAAGAGGCCCGTGAGCCGCTCCAGGTGGTGGAGTTCGGACGCGCCGCGCGTGAAGAGCGCGAGAGTGTGGAGACAGCTGCGGAGCTGGCTGGTGACGAGATCGAGCAGGTTCGGATGCTGTTGGAGAGCGGTGCGGTGCTGGAGGCGGTACGAGTCGCCCAGCGGCTGGTGCGCGAGCGTCACAGTGACATCGCAGCGCTGGTTCCCTTGTTGGAGCGGGTCGTGAGTGGTGAGGGGTCGGGTGCGCGCGAAGCGGCGATGACGCTGGGAGCGATCTATCGTCGGCGCGGTGATCGCGCGGTGGCGTCCCGATACTACGAGCTGGCGCTGCGGTTGCGGAACGAGTAGGCTGAACCGGGGAGAAAGGACGTGGCGATGGCGGGCGAGGGGATCGCCCGCGTTCGTTGTCGGAGGGTAGTGGCGTGGAGCGGACGCTGATCATCGTGAAGCCGGATGCGGTCCAGCGGGGACTGGTTGGGGAGGTGCTGCGGCGGTTGGAGGAGCGTGGCCTGCGCTTCGTCGGTTTGAAGTTGATGAAGGTCGATCGTGAGCTAGCTGAACGGCACTACGCAGAGCACCGGGGCAAGCCGTTTTATGAGGACCTGCTGACGTTCATCACGTCGGGTCCGGTGGTGGTCGGGGTGGTCGAGGGGCCGAGGGCGATCGAGATCACGCGGAAGACGATGGGAAAGACCGATCCGGCGCAGGCGGAGCCCGGCACCATTCGGGGTGATCTGGCGCTGACGATCGGGCAGAACGTGATCCACGGGTCGGACAGCCCGGAGAAGGCGTCGTACGAAATCGGTCTCTTCTTCCGGGCGGAGGAGCTCGTGAGCTACGAGCGAGCGATCGATCGCTGGATCATGGGCTGAGGAGTGTTTCACGTGAAACAACCGGAGAGAGGCAGGGGATTGCTCTCCTGCCCCTCTCCCTTTTCAGCTATCGCTCTGGCGGATGATCAGCGGGTGCTTGTGCCAGGCGGCGAGGAGGCGCGCCAGCTCGTCGCGGAGGGCGACGTCCGTGAGATCGACGTCCAGGTCCTCGCGCACCTCGCAAGGCTGGCCACCGAACCACTCGCGCCCGGCAGCGGTGTGGACCAGGGTGCGGTGCTGCACGACCTGGTGCACGAGCTGGAGGCGATCGCCCTGACGCTCGACAGCGAGACTGAACCCCGGTGCGAGCGCGATCCCCACGATCCCCTGCTCAGGGTCGTCGATGACGATCGGGTACCCGGGAACCGTCCGATCAGCCAGTTCCTCAGCCACCGCGCGGAGCATGGGCAAGAAGCGCTGCCGGACGACCAGAAAGCGATCACCGTCGTTCATCACACAGCTCCTTCCTGCGACGGCCGCGACCATCCAAACCGAAGAGCGCAAAACCCAGCCGGACGGCCGGACCGAGCCTGGCGGGCGACGCCGGTCGGCGCGGGACCGGCCGATCGACGAATGAGGATACGCGGCCGCCAGCGCCTCCTGCGACCCGGTCCGAGCGGTCCTCCATGATGCTCCATCAGGCGGACTGAAGGGGCGCGTGCTGCCCGCACCCTTCAGGGGGGTGCGGGCAGCTGTGGTCGCCCCCACGCCGGGAAAGTCACCTTCGACCGACTCCTGGATGCGTCGATCGACCGACTGTCCGCGACGGGTGCGGTGCCAGCAGTCTTGCCGGTTTGCTGGCGTCCGTGGGAATCGGGCAGCGCCTGGCAAGCGAGACGGGGCGGCGACGGGCGAGCGGTGCGGCTCGAGACGCGATGCGGCTTTGCCTGGCAGCGTGGTCGCATCGGGCGATCGGGCGAGCGAGCGACCAGCCGGGCAGTGCATGCCCATGGCGGGGCGGCGGGCAGCTGCGAGCCCTCGCCTCCGCGGCTGCCGAGGTAACCACTAAATACCGCACAAGCCTGGGAGCGCGACCAGCCCGAGCGCTGCCCGTACCCCGAGGGTGCGTGACGAGGCGTCAACCGGTCGGTCGGTGCGGGTGGCGGGACGGGGGTCACGATCGGGCGCGATGACCTGCCCGGCAGCCGCGCCAGCCCGAGCGGGGAGCGCTCGGGGCTGCTCGTGGGGAGTCTGGTACCAGTCCCTTCGTCCTGCTGAACGGTAGCCCAAAATACCCTCCTTGCTAGCCAATAATTCCTCTATGCCGACCAGTTATTCGCTGTAGCCTCCTACGGAGGGGTGGTCGCACACTCGAGGAGGCCTGTGATGGTTCCCCGCTCGCTGCAACGGCTCTGGCTCACGGTCATCCTGCTGACGACGCTGAGCATGGTTCTCAGCAGTCTCTCGCCGTTCGTGGCGGCTGATCCGCTGCGGGGTGACGAGACTGGGACGAGTCTGGAGCAATCGCGGGATAGTAACGCCACGCTCGAGGGGAGTGGGCCCGGTACGAGCGGGGAGGAACAAGGTGGCGGAAGCGGCCTGCGCGAGGACCAGTCAGGGGTGCCGGCAAGCGGGGCCGAGCCGTCCGGCGGGGGAACTGGGGCTGGGCAGGACGAGTGCATAGCTGAGGCGCGCGAGAAGATCGGTGACGCGCCAGGCGGCGACGTCGCCTGTCCCCGTGAGGTTATCCAGGAGGGATCGGGCGATGCGGGCTCGGCAGAGACCGGGACACCGCCGGAGAGGGACGTGACCTGTGGTCCGGGACGGCAGGTCGATTGTCTGCCCGCGAATCCGCCGGGAGGCGAGCCGCCGAAGGGGGATGAGCCCTGTGATCCCGGGCAGAAGCTCGATTGTCCGCCGGCTGGGGAACAGCCGTCGAAGGAGAACAGTGGTCCCGGGAAGACGGGCGAACCCGATGGTGGCGTGGGGACCTTCTCCAACCTGCGGCAAGGCAACCCGGGAGATCGGTGCGACTTCGACAACAAGGATCCCAACGACATCACCTGCATCCGCATCACCGTCTGGAAGATTTGGTACGGAAACTATGCTCAGACTGCGACTGGGGCGACCATCACGCTGACGATCGCTGGCCAGGACTACACGGTGACCTGCACGCACAACACTGGCCAGGCGATCTGCGGGATGATCGACGTCGTCCTGGACGAAAACACGCCGATCCAGGTGACCGAGAGTATCACCGGGAACCCGGGCCCCCCGTTCGAATGGGTGACGGATGCTGGTCCGGGGAGCTACACCTTCCTCGGGGCGAACGTGCCGATCGGCACCGACCCGATCGCTGGCAACCAGCCGATCCCCAGGTGGGCGGGGTCGGGCAGGGTGTGGGACTGTCTCAATCCAGAGCAGTTCTGCGGCCTCAAAGTCTACAACCGGCCACTGCGCCGCCTGCTCTATCTCTACAAGTACTGGAACCCTCCGCCCGACCCGATACCGTCGATCGATCTCGAAGTGACGACGTATGACAGTCAGGGCACGGTCATCAGTGGGCCGACGACCTACACCTGCCCGCCGACGAACGGCGGGCCGTGCGCGGGTCCGATCGTGCTGCCGGACAACGTGACGTGGTACGAGGTCCGAGAACTCAATCCACCCAGCGGCTATTCTGTCTATGGGACTGGTCGGTATCTCTGGTTTGATGATTTTTACGGGCCCCGCGACCACGGGGTGTCCAATTGGCCGGAATCATCGTCGTCAGAATCCTACATTGTTATTAGCATAGTGAAGGAATGGCGCAATCCCTGGGGTCTCGACCCGTACGGTCCTGATGCCCCCGTCACGATCGCCATCGACGATGGGCGAAGTTGGAACGGAACCTGCCCGATGGGAGGGATGTGGGGTCCCTTCGATCCGACTCGCCGTGACTGCTACCGCCTGCGCCTCCCGATCGACGCGATCGCTGACGGGCAACAGGTGACCGTGAGCGAGGTCGCGCCAGCTGGTTGGACGCCGCTGCAGCCGAGCGGCGGCACCATCACCTGGACCTGGAACAGCGCGAACCCCGAAGCAATGAGTCAGTTAGCAAACGGCTTGGACTGCCACGGCCACGGGTCCCCGCCGCAGATTATCCACTGTGGGCTTATCTTGGTCAACCAACAAGACGTCCCTCGAGCGTACCGGCTTCATCTACACATTTATAAGAGGTGGAATTCGTACGATTACTGGCCGCTCCAGCCTGCGACGGTCGAGGTGACGGTCGGTAGCCAAACCGGCTCGATCGTGTGCCCGCGGGCCTGGCCTGGGTCGTACCCACTCAACTCTTGGATCTATTGTGGCGTCATCACCTTCGATAACGTGACGTATCTCGACACGCTGCAGAGCCTCGTCGAGCGGCCCCCGCTGCCTGACTGGGGCTACACGCATTGGGGCGACCACCTGATCACGCGCTGCCGTTGGGTCACGGTGCCGACCGAGATTCGCTGCGACCGCCGAGTCGAGAATACCCCGTATGTCAACGTGCTCCGCGTGCGCAAGCGGTGGACCGATCCGCAAGGGAGCGGCATCGCGCCACAACCGGCGACGATCACGGTGACCCTGCCGAACGGCGCGACGCTCCAGGTGACGTGCACGCCGCCGGCTAATTACGACACGAGCACGGCGCCGGCGGTGCTCTGCGGGAGCCGGCGGCTCAATGTCGCCATGAACGATCTCCTCGATGTGCAGGAGCAGATCAGTGGCGATTGGGGACCGGTCTCTGGGGTCGGCATCGTCCAGGTCGGCGGGTCAGATCCGGCGCTGCAATGTCAGCAGGTGGAGGGTCGCGTGGAATGCGACTTGACGGTGACGAACCAGGCACCGCTGGCCTTCCGGATCTTGGTCCGCAAGTGGTGGCGAACGGTGGATGGCCAAGCGACGAGTGGGCCGGCGACGACGATCCAGCTCGTGGTCGATGGCCAGACGATCGATGTGCTGTGCCCGGCGGGATCGACGCCGGTCACGTGTGCGACGCTCGAGTATCCGGACGCGCCGCCGACGCTCGAGGCGGTGCGGGAGCCGGCGCTGCCCCAAGGGTGGTTGGTGCAGAGCGGAACAGGGAGCTTCAACCGGGTCTGCAGCCCGTACTGCACGGTGGACGTGGTGAACGCGCAGGAATACCGGGTGCAGGTGAGCAAGCGCTGGACCCTTGCAGACGGGAGTCTCGCCCCTGCGACGATGGTTCCGGGTGCGACACTGGTGGTGACGATCAATGGGCAACAGCAGACGGTCAGCTGTCCGGCGAACCGGCCGACTGGGCTGTGTGCGGCTTTGGTGTTGCCGGGGCGGCCGTGGCAACTGGTCGTGACGGAACGAACCCGCCGACTGGCTGGCAGCCCAGCGGCACTGGTGACTACACAAATACCTGTCGCCAGTACGCGCAGACGTGTCCGATCCAGATCGTCAACGAGTACCGCGGACCACACGTCGTCGTTCAGAAGCGTTGGATGGTCCGTCAGGGGTCGTACGCGCCGCCCCCGTATCCGGCGGTGACGCTTGCGGTGACGATCGACGGGGTGACGGAGGACGTGAACTGCCCGGCGCAGTCGTGGTCCAATTGGGTGACGTGCGGCGTTCTGTTCCTGACGAGTGCACCGGGGTCGATCAGCGTGAGCGAGCGGGATCTGCCAGCTCCCTGGCAGTATGACGGCTACACGGTATCCGGCAACTGCGCGCGTGGATGTACTCTCGTAGTCACCAACCGTCGTAATCCGGTCATGAAAATCCGAAAGGCCTGGTATCGCGGATCGTACCCGATGCTACCCTCTGACGTTCCAGCCGTCACGCTGGAAGTGACGCTGACCTACCAGAATGGCCAAACGGCGCAGCACACGCTGACGTGTCCAGCCGGTGCGAATCCGTCACCGTGCGGCCAGATCGTGCTCGACGACACGATCGCGTCGGCTGACTTCCAGGAGCCCGGCCTCGGTGAGGGGTGGACGTTCGAGTCGCCATCCTCGTCGCAACTGTCCAGTTGCAACTCTTATGACTGCACAGTGACGGTGACCAATCGGGACAGCCGGTACCCTGTCTACGTGTCGAAACGGTGGAGAGGTGAAGATGGTTCGTTACTCGATCCCGCCCAGACGCCCAGGGCGACCATCGAGGTGACGATCGACGGGACGCCCTACACGTTCGACTGTCCAGCAGGTGTGGCGAACCCAGTCGAGTGTGGCCAGGTGGTACTGCCCTCGCGTCCCTCGAGCATTACGGTGACCGAAACCGCGGTCGGTGACGAGTGGGTCCCGGTGGTTTCTGACGTGCGTGAATGTTTGCGGCACTGGGCTGAGGAGTGTCGGATCGAGATCACGAACTGGCGAAATGGCCCGTACACCATCCAAGTTTGGAAGTATTGGGTCGACCTCTGGTTTAACCCTGTTGGGACTAACCAAATCAGCTCCACCACGATCACGGTGTGGGTCGACGGCCAAGCGTATACTCTGACATGCCCTGGAAACAGCAATCCCGACCCCTGTGGGGAGATCAGTCTGGATCGATGGCCACGCAGTGTCGTTGTCGACGAACCGTCCGTGCCGAGCGGGTGGCAAGTTGCGAACGGGACCGGCGACCGGACCACGGATTGTACCCAACTGGGTAATCCTTGTTACCTCGCCGTGACGAACCGGCAGGAGGGCATGTGGCTAGCTGTTGCGAAGATGTGGTTAAGCGGACTGCCTGGGAATTTAACGGCCGGTCCGCAGACCTACGTGCAGGTCACGGTTGACGGAGTCCCGCTGGTGCTGACGTGTCCGGCAACCGCCATCGGATGGACTTTCTGTGGGCTACTCGCGATACCCGGTCGACCCACAACCATCATCGCCGATGAGCCGTGGCTGCCCGCGTATTGGGCGTATTATTGGGGTGCCGGTGATTACAGCTCGTCGTGTGCTGGCCAGGACTCCTGTGGAATAGTGTTCATTAACGTAAGGGATGAGCAACGAAGGGAAGGCAGTTCGCCGGAAGGACTCTATGTCGTTGATGTCCGCAAGGAATGGTTGAGCGACGGGCAGCATACTAGTGACCATCCGAGCACCTCGCTCGAGCTGACGATTGTGCAGGGCACACAGAGTTTCACGCTCTTATTGTTGTGTGCACAGAATGCGCCGTCGCCGCAGTCATGCGGAGGCGTCACGTTGACGCAGCGGCCGGATCGGGTCGTCGTGCGGGAACCGGCTGTGTCGAATGGCTGGCAGGCGGTGGCCGAGACGGTGACGGTTGACAACTGCCCTGAGGTAGGCCCATGCGTCGTCACCTTCACGAACGAAGCGCGGCAGGTGTCGGCGACTGGGTCCTACCGCCTTGCGGTGGTGAAGCGGTGGCTGGACGAGCGTGGCCAGGATACCAGCGCGCACCCGGCGACGACGCTCGAGGTCGGCGTCGAGGGGCCGAGCGGCAGCCGCACGTTCACGGTGCAGTGTCCGGCTGGTGGACCGTCGCCGCAAGAGTGTCACACGGAAGAGCTGAGCGAGGCGCCGGTGAGGGTCACGGTCCGCGAGGGTCGTGTGCCGGCGGGGTGGGTGGCGGTCGTCGGCAGTGCGAGCCGTGAGTGCGATGGCAGCGAGACGTGCCAGGTCGGCCTCGTCAACGCGGTCATAAGCGGTACTGGCTCCGGTGGCGGGGGCGGCGGCGGTACGGGCTCAGGGGTCGCGGACGAACCGGTGGTCGAAGAGCCACCCCCGCCGGGGACACCGGAGAATCCGACGCAGGGTGGTGGGAGCGGAGGCTCGAATCAGGGGGTTGGCCAGCAACCGCCTGCCCAGCAATCGGCTGAGCGTGCAGAGGCGACCTATCAGGGCCAGGACTGGTCGATCGAGGATGAGCGGCTGAGCGAGGCGCTGCGGGAGCGGAAGAAGATCGAGTCGGAGGAGCTCCAAGTCATTCAACTCCTGCCGCGGACGGGACGCGGAGGCGGCACGAATTGGCCCGCGTCTCCGGTTGCACTGTTGGGGATCGCGCTACTTCTGACGGGCCTTGCGCTGGCGCTGAGTAGTCGGACTGGTCGCCCGAGTGTGGCTGCTGCTGGGAGCGAGCGAGGAGCCTCTAGCGGAGCGGGGGGGAGCGGCAGTGATCGAGCGCGTCCTCCGCGTGGTGGGCGGCACTGGTCGGCTCGTGGCCGTGGTCGCCCGCCGGTGCGGTAGCCGGTGCGGTCGATCTCGGCAGCTGCGGGCGGAGTTGCGAAACGGGGTGACGAGTCCGACCTCGGGTCGCAATGCGCGGACAGATGCGGGTGTACCGTGAGCGGGGGGTGCTGAGGGGAGCGAGGGTCAGCACTCCCCGCTGCGGTGCAGTGGGCGCGCGGAGCAGGGCAGTCGCTGGGTGGTGGTGCGGAAAACGGGCGGAACGGGGCAGCGGGGCGGTGGTGGCGTACGTGGCGGGGGCGGGCGTGCCTGTGGGCGTCGAGCGAGCGGAGACGGCGAGAGCGCGGAAGGCGGATCGGGTAGCCGATTGGCGACGAGGCGCGCAGCTCTGGAGGCGCAGGAGCTGGACTGGGCGGGTTGTCGCGGGCGACGCGGGTGACAAACGGTGGTAGCGGGGAGTTGTGTGGGGCGGCAGCAGGCAACGGTGACTCGGTCCGATCACGGGCGACCGAGACGGGGTTATTGCTGGCAAGGATTGGAGAGTGCCTACAGGGGAAGGGGCATCGACGCGACCTCGGGTTTACCGGTTGGTTGATTAGCGACCGATGGGTGCCATGTGGTGTCTCGGCGGCGCGCGTGGCTGAGCGACGGCGTCTCCGTCGTCGCACGGGATCCACCCAGCCCCGGAACCGGTGGAGTCACCCAGCGAGGCGTTTCTGAGCGTGGAACTGCTCTGATGCGGCATTGCCGCGGGGACGAGCGTTCTCGTGTGCATCGCTGAGGAGGTCGGGCACGGCGAGAGACGGGGGCTAATGGCTTCCTTGTCGCAACGCGTTGGGCGGGTTGCTTCGGAAATTCCGCGGTGTAGGCGTTTCCTTCGTCACCAATCGCCCGGCGCGTCCCACACGGACTGCCGCCGCGGTGATGGCAATGATGTGCTGGCGCGCGAGCGTGATTTGACAGAATGCCAGGCGAGCGTTGCGGAAGGCTAGCGCGCCCATCCAGAGTTCGTTCTCGAGACGGGGAGTGGTTGGGGAGCTCACGATACAGGGAGGCGACCAAACGGCGAGGACGAATGGCGCGGTGAGGCGGAGCGCAGTGGGTGCGGTGACAACCGAGCGGCTTCAGATCCAGCACCGCGGCAAGCGACCTAAGACAGAACGGTTAGCAAAGCGGCCGCCCTGCCGTTTGGGCTCAGCTGCTCTCCGCGATCACAGGCGGGCAAGCGAGCGACCAGCCGGGCAGTGCGCGCCGGTGGCGGGGCGGTGGGCGGCGGGGAGCGCTCGCCTACGCGGCTGCCGAGGTAACCACTGAATACCGCACAAGCCCGGGAGCGCGACCGGCCCGAGCGTTGCCCGTACCCCGAGGGGGCGTGACGAGGCGTCAACCGGTCGGTCGGTGCGGGTGGCGGGACGGGGGTCACGATCGGGCGCGATGACCTGCCCGGCAGCCGCGCCAGCCCGAGCGGGGAGCGCTCGGGGCTGCTCGTCGGGAGTCTGGTACCAGTCCCTTCGTCCTGCTGAACGGTAGCCCAAAATACCCTCCTCGCTAGCCAATAATTCCTCTACGCCGACCAGTTATTCGCTGTAACCTACAAGGAAGGGGTGGTAGCGCACTCGAGGAGGCTCGCGATGGTTCCCCGCCCGCTGCACCGGCTCTGGCTCACGGTGATCCTGCTGACGACGCTGAGCATGGTTCTCAGCAGTCTCTCGCCGTTCGTGGCGGCTGATCCGCTGCGGGGTGACGAGACTGGGACGAGTCTGGAGCAATCGCGCGACAGCAACGCCACGCTCGAGGGGAGTGGGCCCGGTGCGAGCGGAGAGGAGCAGGCTGGTGAAAGCGGCCTGCGCGAGGACCAGTCAGGGGTGCCGGGAAGCGGGGCCGACCCGTCTAACGGGGGAACTGGGGCTGGGCAGGACGAGTGCATAGCTGAGGCGCGCGAGAAGATCGGTGACGCGCAGGGCGGCGAAGTCGCCTGTGACCCGAGAAGTGGTACGGCTAGCGAGGAGGGATCGGGTGGTTCGGGCTCGGCGGAGAACGGGACACCGCCGGCGGGGAACGCGACCTGTGATCCGGAGCAAGAGGTCGATTGTCCGCCCGGGAATCCGCCGGGAGACGAGCCGCCGAAGGAGAACAAGCCCTGCGAAGAGAACCGGAAGGAAGGTTGTCCACCGAAGGAGCCGCCGAAGGGGGACGAGCCCTGTGAACCCGGGAAGAAGGTCGATTGTCCGCCGGCTGGGGAACAGCCGCCGAAGGAGGACAGTGGTCCCGGGAAGACGGGCGAAAACGATGGTGGCGTGGGCACCTTCTCCAACCTGCGGCAAGGCGACCCGGGAGAGCGGTGCGACTTCGACAACAAGGATCCCAACGACATCACCTGCATCCGCATCACCGTCTGGAAGATTTGGTACGACAACGCTGTTCAGCGTCCGACTGGGGCGACCATCACGCTCACGATCGCTGGCCAGGATTACACGGTGACCTGCACGCACAACACTGGCCAGGCGATCTGCGGGACGATCGACGTCGTCCTGGACGAAAACACGCCAATTACGGTGACGGAGAGTATCACCGGGAACCCGAACTACCCGTTCGAATGGGTGACCGATGCTGGTCCGGGGAGCTACACCTTCCTCGGGGCGAACGTGCCGATCGGCACCGACCCGATCGCTGGCAACCAGCCGACCCCCAGTTGGGCGCGGCCGGCGGGGACGGTGTGGGACTGTCTCAATCCAGAACTCTTCTGCGGTGTCAAAGTCTACAACCGGCCAGTGCACCGCCTGCTCTATCTCCGCAAGTACTGGAACCCTGTGCCCAACCCGATTCCCTCGATCGACCTCCAAGTGACGCTGTACGACAGTCAGGGCACGAACGTCGATGGGCCGACGACCTACACCTGCCCGCAGACGAACCCTGCTCTGTGCGCGGGTCCGATCGTGCTGCCGGATGACGCAACCGGGTATGAGGTGCGAGAACTCAATCCACCCAGTGGCTATTCTGTTAGCGGGACTGGTCAGTTTAACTGGCCCAATAACTTATTCGGGCCGTACTACCACACGGTGTCCAATTGGCAGTCTCAACCGTCACAACCCTTAATTCGTATTAGGATCACGAAGGAGTGGCGCAATCCCTGGGGTCTCGACCCGCGCGATCCTGGTGCCCCGGTCACGATCGCCATCGACGATGGGCGCACGTGGAACGCAACCTGCCCGATGGGAGGCACCACAGGTCCCTTCAACCCGACTACCGTACACTGCTACACTTTGATCCTCTCGATCGACGCGATCGCTGACGGGCAGCAGGTGACCGTGAGCGAGGTCACGCCAGTCGGTTGGACGCCGGTGCGACCGAGTGGCGGCACCATCACCTGGACCTGGAACAGCGCGAACCCCAGTGCGATGAGTCAGTCAGCAAACGGCTTGTCGTGCTCCGGTTCGGCGACGGGAGGGATCAGCTGCGAAGTGAGATTCGTCAACCAACAGGACGTCCCTCGGGCGTACCGGCTGCAGCTGCACGTTCATAAGTATTGGGAGTCCTACGATTACTGGCCGTTGCAACCGGCCACGATCGAAGCGACCGTCGGCAGCCAAACTGGGTCGATCGTGTGCCCGCGGGCCTGGTATGGGTCGTACAACCTCAACGAGTGGATCTATTGTGGCGTCATCATCTTCGACAACGCGACCTATCTCGACACGCTACAGAGCCTCGTCGAGCGGCCGCCGCTGCCTGACTGGGGCTACACGCAGTGGGGTGACCCCGTGATCACGGGCTGCCGTTGGGTCACGGTGCCGACCGAGATTCGCTGCGACCGCTGGGTCAAGAACAAGCCGTATGTCAACGTGCTCCGCGTGCGCAAGCGGTGGAGCGATCCGCAAGGGAGCGGCATCGCGCCACAACCGGCGACGATCACGGTGACCCTGCCGAACGGCGCGGTGCTGCAGGTGACGTGCACGCCGCCGGCTAATTACGACACGAGCACGGCGCCGGCGGTGCTCTGCGGGAGCCGGCGGCTCAATGTCGCCATGAACGATCTCCTCGATGTCCAGGAGACGATCAGTGGCGATTGGGGACCGATCTCCGGGGTCGGCCTAGTCCAGGTCGGCGGGTCAGATCCGGCGCTGCAATGTCAGCAGGTGGAGGGTCGCGTGGAATGCGACTTGACGGTGACGAACCAGGCACCGCTCGCCTTCCGGATCTTGGTCCGCAAGTGGTGGCGAACGGTGGACGGCCAAGCGACGAATGGGCCGGCGACGACGATCCAGCTCGTGGTCGATGGCCAGACGATCGATGTGCCGTGCCCGGCGGGGTCGACGCCGGTCACGTGTGCGACGCTCGAGTATCCGGACGCGCCGCCGACGCTTGAGGCGGTGAATGAGCCGACGCTGCCCCAAGGGTGGTTGGTGCAGAGCGGAACAGGGAGCTTCAACCAGGTCTGCAACCCGTACTGCACGGTGGACGTGGTGAACGCGCAGGAATACCGGGTGCAGGTGAGCAAGCGCTGGACCCTTGCAGACGGGAGTCTCGCCCCCGCGACGGTGGTTCCGGGTGCGACACTGGTGGTGACGATCAATGGGCAACAGCAGACGATCAGCTGTCCGGCGAACCAGCCGAGTGGGCTCTGTGCGGCTTTGGTGTTGCCGGGGCGGCCGTGGCAACTGGTCGTGACGGAACCGAACCCGCCAGCTGGCTGGCAGCCCAGCGGCACTGGTGACTACACGTCGACCTGTCGCTGGTACGCGGAGACGTGTCCGATCCAGATCGTCAACCAGTACCGCGGACCACACGTCGTCGTTCAGAAGCGTTGGATGGTCAGTCAGTGGTCGTACGCGGATCCCCCGTACCCGGCGGTGACGCTCTCCGTGACGATCGACGGGGAGACGGAGGACGTGAACTGCCCCGCGCAGTCGACGTGGGGTCCGGTGACGTGTGGGGTCCTGTTCCTGACGGGTGCACCGGGGTCGATCAGCGTGAGCGAGCGGGATCTGCCAGCTCCCTGGCAGTATGACGGCTACACGGTGGTCGGTGACTGCGCGCAAGGATGCGTCCTCCAGGTCACCAACCGTCGTAATCGGGTCATGACTATCCAAAAGTACTGGTATCGCGGATGGGGCTGGATGTCATCCTCTGACGTTCCAGCCGTCACGCTCGAGGTGACGCTGACCTACCAGAATGGCCAAACGGCGCAGCACACGCTAACGTGTCCAGCCGGTGCGAATCCGTCACCGTGCGGCCAGATCGTGCTCGACGACAGGATCGCGTCGGCTGACTTCCAGGAGCCCGGCCTCGGTGAGGGGTGGACGTTCGAGCCGCCACCTTGGTGGCAACTGTCCGGTTGCAACTCGTGGGACTGCACAGTGACGGTGACCAACCGGGACATGCGCCGGCAGATGCAGGTACAGAAGCAGTGGCAGCGCGGGTGGAACAATGTCCCTGCGGCCGAGGTGCCGCAGCAACAGCTGACGGTGACGGTGACGCTGCAGGGTGGCGGAGAGGTGACGCAGACGCTGACCTGCCCGGCGGGGCAGAATCCCGCCAACTGCGGTACGGTCGCCGTAATTGGGCAGGTGCAGTCGGTCACGGTCAGCGAGCCGAATCTGCCCGAGGGGTGGGTACTCGAAAGCGTCAGCGGCACATGGTATTGCGCGTATGAAGACTGCACAGTGACGGTCACCAATCGGGACATGCGGCGGCAGATTCAGGTACAGAAGCAGTGGCTGCGCGGGCTCGGGTGGAATCCTCTCCCTGCGGCCGAGGTGCCGCAGCAACAGCTGACGGTGACGGTGACGCTGCAGGGTGGCGGAGAGGTGACGCAGACGCTGACCTGCCCGGCGGGGCAGAACCCCTCGAACTGCGGGACGGTCGCCGTAACCGGGCAAGTGCAGTCGGTCACGGTCAGCGAGCCGAATCTGCCGGAGGGGTGGTATTTGGACAGCGTCTGGGGCACAGAGTCGTGCGCCTACTATGACTGTTGGATTTGGGTGACTAACCGAGACAGCCGGTACCCTGTTTACGTGTCGAAGGAGTGGAGAGGTGATGACGGCTCGTTGCTCGATCCTGGCCAGACGCCCGGGGCGACCATCGAGGTGACGATCGACGGGACGACCTATACGTTCGACTGTCCAGCAGGTGTGGCGAACCCAGTGGACTGTGGCCAGGTCATGCTGCCCTCGCGTCCCTCGAGCATCACGGTGACCGAACCCGCGGTCGGTGACGAGTGGGTCCCGGTGGTGCCGGATGTGAGTTGGTGTTTGTGGCGCTGGGCTGAGGAGTGTCGGATCGACATCACGAACTGGCGAAACGGCCCGTTCACCATCCGTGTTGGCAAGGGTTGGATCGACCCCATGTGGAACCTGGTCAGCACTGACCAAATCGGCTCCACCACGATCAGAGTGTGGGTCGACGGCCAGGCGTACGATCTGACCTGCGCTGGCAGGAGCAATCCCGATGACTGTGGGGAGATCAGTCTGGATCGGTGGCCACGTCGTATCGTTGTCGACGAACCGTCCGTGCCGAGCGGGTGGGAAGTTGTGTACGGGACCGGTGACCAGTCGTGGTGCGCAAGGTGGGGTAACTCTTGTGAAATCTGGGTCGTGAACCGGCAGATGGGCACGATGGTAAATGTCTGGAAGGTCTGGTACGATACGAATTGGGATCCAGTAGACGGTCCGGAGACCTACGTGCAGGTTACGGTCGACGGAGTCTCGCTCGTGCTGACGTGTCCGGCGACCGACAGCGGATGGGCTGACTGCGGGTCGCTCACGATACCCGGTCGACCGACATACATTTGGGTCGATGAGCCGTGGCTGCCCGAGGGTTGGACGCTCTTGAGGGGTGCCGGCGATTACAGCTGGTGCGCTGGCCAAGGGTGCTCCATTTGGCTCTATAACCAAGCGGGCGGCAAAGGCGTTGGCGATCCGCCTGGGGAGCGGTATGCGGTCGATGTCCGCAAGGCATGGCTGATCTACGGGGGGCACGCGAGTCAGCATCCGCGCACTACGCTCGAGGTGACGATCGAGCAGGGCGGAGGGAGTGTCACGCTCGCGCTGACGTGTGCAGCGAACGGTGGGTCGCCGCAGTCGTGCGGAGTGGTGACGTTGACCGGGCGGCCGGATCGGGTCGTCGTGCGGGAACCGGTGGTGCCGGATGGCTGGCAGGCGGCGACCGAGACGGTGACGGTTGACAACTGCCCGGAGGCAGGCCCATGCGTCGTGACCTTCACGAACCAGCGTAACACAGGTGGCTCTGGGGGCGGCGGCTCAGGTGGTTCTGGTGGCGGCTCAGGTGGCTCCGGTGGCGGGGGTGGCGGCGGTACGGGCTCAGGAGGCGAGGATGAACCGCCGCCGGGGACACCGGCGAATCCGTCGCCGGGTGGCGGGAGCGGAGGCTCGAATCAGGGGGTTGGCCAGCAACCGCCTGCCCAGCAACCGGCGGAGCGTGCAGAGGCGGCGACCTACCAGGGCCAGGACTGGTCGATCGAGGATGAGCGGCTCAGCGAGGCGCTGCGGGAGCGGAAGAAGATCGAGTCGGAGGAGCTCCAAGTCATCCAACTTTTGCCGCGGACGGGGCGCGGAGTGGAGGCGGTCTTGCCGGCGTCTGCGGTGGGTCTGCTGGTGATGGCGACACTGCTTGCCGGCCTGGCGCTGGTGTGGGGTAGTCGGGCAAGGTACCGGACTGCGGTCGGTGGTGCTGGCGAGCGAGGAGCGGCTGGCGGAGCGGGGCGGAGCGGCAGTGATCCAACGCGTCCTCCGCTTGGTGGGCGGCACTGGTCGGCTCGTGGCCGTGGTCGCCCGCCCGTGCGGTAGCCGGTGCGGTCGATCCAGGCAGTTGCGGGCGGAGTCGCGGGAGCGGGGTGAAGAGTCCGACCTCGGGTAGCAACGCGAAGACAAATGCGATTGTGCCGGGAGTGGGGGGTGCTGAGGGGAGCGAGGGTGAGCACCCCCTGCTGCGGTGCAGTGGGCGCGCGGAGCAGGGCAGTCGCTGGGTGGAAATGGGGAGGAGGGGCTAAGCGGCAAAGCATGGGCGGAGAATGACACCGTACCGCGGGGTGAAAGCGACTGAGAGCCCCGGTGGTGGAACACAGTTATCGAAAGAGCTGCAGAGACGTAGGGCGTGTCGGTGAAGACGCGGAGTACGGCTCGGCGAGCGCAACGGGGGAACCAGTGTACGCTTCGTTCATCGGTACCAATCGCACCGTACTCTTCTCGCAGTGCACCGCGAGACAAGACGGAGAGTCAGCGGGCGCGCCTTCCGAGCCTCGCACGCGCACACGCGGAGCGCCGACTCCCGCTTTGACTCGCAGATCTTCTGGGAACACGGTACTTCACGAAGCTAAGGAAAACGTCTCTCTCCCCGGTCACAACAACGCATGGAAGGGCTTCAGGCGTCGAATATACTATCGCTAGGAGTTAGCGCAACCGGAGGGACAAGCGATGCGAGGTCTTGTCATTCTTACCATTCTCACTCTCGGTCTTTTCACCTCCCTCGATCCGAAGGTTGCGCAGGCCACGTCGCCGACGGGGTTCGAGGTCGCCCCGGTCTTCAAAGCCTTTTACGATCGCTATGGTGGATTGCCGACGTTCGGGTATCCCATCAGCCCGCCTTTCCACGAAAACGGGTATCTCGTCCAGTACTTCGAGCGGCAGCGGTTCGAACATCACCCCGAGTATGCCGGTACGGAGTACGAGGTCTTACTCGGGCTCCTCGGACGCGAAGTCGCTCAACGTGAGGGGCGTGACCTGCGACGGTCCGATCCGCGTCCCGGGCACCGATATTTCCCGGAAACCGGCCACAACATGTGGCCAGGCTTCGCAACCTACTGGGAGCGCCGCGGAGGCCTGCGCCTCTTCGGTTACCCCATCACGGAGCCGTTCTGGGAAAACGGACTACTCATCCAATACTTCGAGCGAGCTCGCTTCGAGTATCACCCGGCCAATGCGGGCACGCAGTGGGAGATCTTGCTCGGTCGCCTCGGTGCTGAAGTGTATACCGGCGACACGGCTGGATTCGCGGGCTCGCTACCCGATCCGCGCGCTCAAGAACTCGCCAACCGGATCAACCGCACGCGACAACAAAGCGGTCTGGCTCCACTGACGCTCGACCCCGTGCTCACCCGGATCGCCCAAGAGCGGTGCGATGACATGGCGCGCCGCGGCTACTTCTCGCACACGACGCCAGAGGGTCGCACGGTCTTCGACCTGCTCGATGCGTACCGGGTCGACTGGCGCTTCGCTGGTGAAACGCTGCAGCGCAACAACTACCCCGCCGACCGCACGGTTGCCGAGGCATCTCGCTCGCTCTTCGCCAGTGCGTCCCATCGTGCCATCCTGCTCGATCCGCGCTTCACCCACTTCGGGGTCGCTTCAGCGACCAGTCGGGATGGGATGCATTACTACACCGTCGTGCTCATCCAGCGCTGAGCAGTCAGTTCGGCACCTGCGCTGTACCCTCCGAGCTCGTAACGCGTCCCCACGCGGCGCGTTCAACCCGCCGGTCGGCGACGGGGGAGCGCGCCGAGCGCACCCAGGCGGCTCCTTCGCCATCGCCATGCCGCGAACGGTTCCGCGCTGCCAGCGCCCGACCGAAAACACGGCTATTCGGTCTCCCACACGGGCGGGCCGTCGGCGGTGCGACCCGCGGGGGAGGTTCCTCACCCGGCGGATCGCAGTCCTGTCGACGAGCCAGACTCTACCAGTATCCCCCGAGCGTCACGTCCCCGGACGGTCCCGATGAAGCCAGTCGGCTTCTGACCGGTCACGCCCGGTACTGTGGAAAGTTGGGAGCACGCTTTTCGAGGAAGGCCCGCACGCCCTCGTGGAACGCCACGCCCTCGTAAACCGTCGTGAGGAGATCGCGATAGCTGACGTCATTTTCCGTGGCCCCGCGAACCGCGAGCTGAACCACTGCCTTCGTGGCCTGCAACGTCTCGGCGGACATGCTCAGGAGGCGGTCGATCCACCGCTGTGTCGCGAGCTCGAGTTCCTCGATCGGAACGACCTCGCTGACGAGACCCAGTCGCCAAGCCTCCTCGGCATCGATCAACTCACCGCGGAAAACCAACTCGATCAGCTTGCCGGGAGGCAGCAGACGCAACAACGCGCGCGTCTCGCCGAGACCAGGCATCACTCCGAGTCGACCGTACGGGAGCCCCAAGCGCGCATCCTGTGCGGCGAGCCGGATGTCACAGGCTGCGGCCAGCTCGAGACCACCCCCGACCGCCAGCCCCCTGATCACCGCAATGACCGGCTGCGGAGCCTCCTGGATCGCTGCGAGGGCTGCCGAGACGAGCCGATCGTACGCCCGCGCTCGAGCCAACCCACTGCGCCGGGACGGAAACTCCCGGATATCCGCTCCGGCGCTGAACGCTCGCTCGCCGGATCCCCGAATCGCGACCACGCGCACCGATCGGTCGCTGGCGAGTCGGCGCACGATTCCCCGCAGTTCGTGCCACATCGCGGCAGTGAGCGCGTTGAGGGTCTCCGGGCGGTCGAGGACGATGTGCGCCACTGGTCCCGTTCGCTCGAGCCTGATGCCGCTCATCGGACCGCTCGCTCCCTCGGGCCGAGCACGATCGCCCCTTCCTCGGCCAAGCGAGTGATCGCCTGATCATCGTAGCCGAGTTCCCGGAGCACTTCAGCCGTATGCTCAGCCAGGAGCGGTGGCGTCCGCCGGATCACCGGCGGTGTGCGCGACAGCTCCACCGCCGGACCGACCAGTCGAATGGGACCAGCCAGCGCGTGCTCGACCGTCCGGACGATCCCGAGATGCTCGACCGGCTCGCTCTCCAGCGCTTGCCCCACGCTCCAGATCGGTCCGCACGCGACACCGGCGCGACTCAGGCGCTCCACCCAGTTCGCCACGCTGTCCGCCTGTAACGCTTCCTCGAGTGCCGCGTTGATCAGCGACCGATTGGCCACCCGGTCAGCATTACTGCGGAACCGTGGATCGTCGATCCACTCAGGGTGCCCGACTTCTTCGGCCAACCTTCGCCACATCTGCTCGTTGGCGATCGCGATGTTGAGGTACCCGTCCCGCACCCGGAAGGTACCGTACGGTGCGGCCACCGGATGGTCGTTCCCCTCGAGTCCCGGATCGCCACCCCCGGCGAGGTACCGTCCTGCCTGAAAGGTCAGCACACCGATCACCGCGCCGAGCAACGAGGTATCCACGCGCTGACCGATCCCCGTGCGCTTGCGCTCGTAGAGCGCTGCCAGCACGCCATAGGTCGCGAACAAGGCGGCCAGAATATCGGCGATGGCGATCCCGACGCGGACGGGCCCACTCTCCGGTTTGCCGGTCACGCTCATCAACCCGGACATCCCCTGCGCGACCTGGTCGAAGGCGGGTCGATCGGCCCATGGCCCGCGCGGGCCATAGCCCGTGACCTGGCAATAGATCAGTCGCGGATTGCGGGTGCGCAGCGTCGACTCGTCCAATCCCAGCCGCTGCATGGCTGACGGCCGGAAGTTGGTGACCAGCACATCGGCGCGCGAGGCCAGTTCCTGCGCGACGCGTGTTCCTTCAGGGTGCTTGAGATCGAGCACGACACTGCGCTTGTTGCGGTTGACCGACAAGAAATAGGGACTTTCCCCAGCCACGAACGGTGGACCGTAGCCGCGCGCGGGATCGCCTTGCGGTGGCTCGATCTTGATCACGTCGGCACCCATATCACCGAGGAGCATCGTGCAGAGTGGACTGGAGACAGCCTGTCCGAGCTCGATGACCGTGATCCCGTCGAGTGGCATCGGCTGCTCACGTTCGTGCTCCGGTGGCATGGGTTCCTCCTTTCCCATCGGCTTCGTTCTTCTGCTCCTCCTGCTGGACGGTCACGGCCAGCTGGTACAGCTCGCGACGGGGTCGACCAGTCAGACGAGCGAGTTCGCGGGCGACGGCCGCGGCCGAAAGACCTTTCGTCAGCCGCTCGCGTACGAGCTCCTCGAGTCGCTGCCCGCCTGCCTGGGCATGCTCCCGGCTACCCGCGGCGATGACCAGCACGAACTCGCCGCGGAGTTCGTGCTGCGCGTAATGGGCGGCGGCTTCCGCGAGCGTCGTCCGCCTGACCTCCTCGAAGCGCTTCGTCAGCTCCCGGCAGACGGCGACCGGTCGGTCTCCGAGTACTTCCACAGCGTCATGCAAGGTTTCCCGGAGTCGGTGGGGTGCCTCGAAGACGACCAGAGGATACGGCAGGTCTCGCAGCAGCGAGAGTCGCTCGCGGCGCTCCGAACTCCGGCGCGGCAGGAAGCCGGTGAAGACGAAGCCATCGGTCACCAGACCAGAAACCGCGACAGCAGCTGTCACTGCCGAAGGGCCTGGCACGACGACCACGGGATATCCTGCCTCCGCCGCCGCGCGAACCAGCTCGGCTCCCGGATCGGATATCCCCGGCATTCCGGCATCGCTCACGACAGCGATGTCTCCCTCGCCCAGAGCGGCCAGGAGCTGTTGCACGCGTTCCCGGCCACTGTGCGCGTGGAAACTCACCAACGGCGTTTGGATTCCGTACCGTCCGAGCAGCTTGCGGGCTTGTCGCGTATCTTCGGCCGCGATGAGACGTACCTCAGCGAGCACGCGGAGCGCCCGCATCGTGATGTCCTCGAGGTTTCCGATCGGTGTTCCCACCAGGTACAGCGTCCCCATTTGCCCGGCTGGCACGTCCCCACGTATGCTTAATCGTACGGACGCTCGTGACGCGTCGCCACACTGAGAGGCCCCAAGGATGGACTCGTCCCGCGAGGCCAGGATGCAGTCCGGCTCATTGTACCGGAAATATCGCCCGCAGACCTTCGAGGAACTGGTCGGACAGGAAGCCATCGCGCGCACGCTGCGCAATGCGGTCGCCCTCGACCGGGTGGCGCACGCCTACCTGTTTTGTGGGCCGCGCGGAACCGGGAAAACCAGCACGGCGCGCCTGCTGGCCAAGGCGGTCAACTGCCGGGACGCCGATCCCTGGCGGCGCCCCTGCAACCAGTGCGGAGCCTGCCGCTCCATCGCCGCTGGTACGGCAGTCGATATCATCGAGATCGACGCGGCTTCTAACCGCGGAGTCGACGATATCCGCGATCTCCGCGAGAAGGTGAAATATGCACCCGTCGAGCTGCGCACCAAGTTCTATATCATCGACGAAGCGCACCAATTGACGCGAGACGCCTTCAACGCCTTCCTCAAGACGCTGGAGGAGCCACCCCCGCACGTCGTCTTTGTCCTGGCGACGACCGAGCCGGACAAGCTACCGGAAACGGTTGCCTCACGCTGCCAGCGCTTCGATTTCCGCCGCTTGCCCGTTGACCGGATGGTCGAGCGCCTCCGTTTCGTGTGCCGGCGCGAAGGCATCGAGGCACCGGACGACGTGCTCGCCCTGATCGCTCGCCGCGCTGCGGGGAGCCTGCGCGATGCCCTCGGCCTCCTAGAGCGACTAGCCGTTTTCGCGAGCGACGGCGAGAACGAACCCGTCATCACGCTCGAGCTGGCGCGCCAGGTCCTGGGTGGCAGCCGCGACGACCGGCTTCTCGATCTCGTGACGGCGATCGCTGACCGGGATGCTAGCCGGGCTCTCCGGCTGGTGACGGAGGCGGCCGATGCGGGCGATGACCTGCACCAGCTCGGTCGCGAGCTGGTCCGCTTCACTCGGACACTATTGTACGTCCGGGCTGGTGGCAGCGATCCGCTCCTGCCGCCTGAGGCATCAGCGCTGGCTCAGCGCTTCTCGCTCGAGGAACTCGCGCTCGTTCTCCGTCGGCTGACCGGTCTCGACGCGCCCCTCCCGCGATCCGGCATCGATCCGCAGCTCCTCCTGGAACTCGGCCTCGTGGAGTCGATCCTGTTGCTCGATGGATCGCAGCGCGAGCGCACTCTTGCACCTTCTGGTGCCACGACGGTACCGGCGATGACCGCAACACCGCCGCGCGCTGTCCCAGCGGCTCCACGCCCGGCTCCCCCGCCAGCAGCATCGTCCCAGCCGGCCGTTTCACCGACGACCAGTCCAGCGGTCGATAAAGACGATGCGCTCCTCGATCAGCTGCTCACGCGCTGGGCTGCGATCCGGCGCGAGCTCCGGGCTGTCAACAGCAAGGCGGCTGCACTCCTAGCGGATGCTGAACCACGCCTGATCCGCGGAGATGAGGTCGTCCTCGTCGCGCCGTACGAGTTCCATCGTCGCCGTATCAACGAAGAGGACGAGCTGCGACGTGTGATCGAACGGGTGCTGGCCAAGCATCTCGGCCGAGCCTGCCGCATCACCTGTCTGGCGCCGGAAGACGTGCCACGGCAGATGACCACAGCGGCCGGGGAGCCGCCTTCTTCGGGAGATGAGACTGACCCAAAAGGTCGGCTGACGCCTGATTCCTCCGGACAACAGCGACCGGTCGCGCTGACTCCGGAGGACCAGCGCCGCCTGAAGGCAGCCAAGGCGATCTTCGAGGCAGTCGAGTAACCCATGCGGTCCTTTAAGGCGGCTGCAGCGGTCCTAGCGAGAAAGGAGAGAGCGATGAGCGTAGCCCGATTCCCGGACGGTTTCCTCTGGGGTACCGCGACTGCTGCATACCAGATAGAAGGTGCGGTAGGCGAGGATGGTCGCGGGCCGTCGATCTGGGACACCTTCAGCCACACGCCAGGAAAGACCTTTCAGGGGCACACCGGCGATGTCGCTTGCGACCATTATCACCGCTGGCCGGATGATGTCAGGCTCCTCCGTGAACTCGGAGCACCCGCCTATCGCTTCTCGATCGCCTGGCCGCGCGTCTTCCCGGAGGGAACTGGCGCTCTCAACGAACCCGGGCTCACCTTCTACGAGCGATTGGTCGATGCGCTGCTCGAGGCGGGCATCACGCCGTTCGTCACGCTCTATCATTGGGATCTTCCGCAAGCCTTGCAGGATCGCGGCGGCTGGAGCGAGCGCTCGACGGCCGAGGCATTCGCTCGCTATGCCGAGGTCGTGACTCGCCGACTCGGTGATCGGGTGCGCTACTGGATCACGCACAACGAGCCGTGGGTCGTCACCTATCCCGGTCACTATCTGGGTGTCCATGCACCAGGTATTCAAGATCTTCCGACGGCGATCCGAGTCAGCCACGAACTGCTGGTCTCGCACGGACTGGCTGCCCAGGCCATCCGGGCAGCGAGTTCTCAGGCAGTGGTCGGTATCACGCTGAACTTGTCGCCGGTCGAGTCAGCGAGCGACCACCCGGACGATCGCGCAGCCGCCCAGCTCTTCGACGGTCTCCTCAACCGATGGTTTCTCGATCCGGTGTTCGGCCGTGGGTATCCGCTCGACGTGCGCGAGCGCCTGGCTCCGTACTTCGACCCACCGGACACCGATCTCCCGACCATCGCGCAGCCGCTCGATTTTCTGGGTATCAACTACTACGCTCCGGCTTTCATCAGAGCTGTTCCCCAGGAGCAGAACCCTTTAGGCTTGGCCCAGCTCGAGCCGCAAGCATTGGCCGACCGCGGTTACCAGCTCACCGACATGGGCTGGCCAGTCGTCCCGGAGGGACTCGAGCACTTGTTGCTCCGGATCAGTAGGGAGTATGCACCGCGCGAGCTGTTCATCACCGAGAACGGTGCCGCCTATCCTGATCAGCTCGTCGCTGGCCGTGTCCAGGATGACCAGCGCATCGCCTACCTGGCTGCCCACTTCGCGGCCGCCTACCGTGCCGTTCGGGCGGGGGTTCCCCTGAAGGGATACTTCGTCTGGTCGCTCCTCGACAATTTCGAATGGGCGCACGGCTACAGCAAGCGCTTCGGCATCGTCTACGTCGATTACGAAAGCTTGTCCCGCTTTCCCAAAGCGAGCTTTTCCTGGTACCGCGATATCGTAGCCCGCAACGCGCTCGTCGAGGGATGAGCCGGGACGTGGTACACTGCCGCCCGGCAGAGGGAGGTTCGCCGATGCGTTTGAGCCGCGAGATCGTCGATCATGTCGCGATGCTGGCACGCCTCGGCTTGACCGAGGAAGAGCGCGAGCTGATGCGCGAGCAGCTCTCGTCGATCCTCGAGCACGTGAGTCGCATTCAGGAACTCGATACCGAGGCGATCCCGCCCACCGCGCAGGTCATCACGCTCCAGAATGTCTGGCGCGAGGACGACGTCCGGCCATCCCTGCCGGTGGAAGCAGTCCTGGCCAACGCTCCGGAAAGCGAAGATGGCTTCTTCCGGGTCCATGCGGTGCTCGAGCAGAGTTGAGGGGGCACTGTGACCAGCGAACTCGTTCGCCTGACCGCTGTGCAGGCCCGCGCGCTGCTCGATCGACGCGAGATCAGCGCTCTGGAATTGCTCGAGGCGCATCTCGCCCAGATCGAGCGAGTGGAGCCTACTCTCCACGCCTTCATCACGGTCGCGCCGGAACTGGCGCGTCGCCAAGCTCGGGCAGCTGACGACCGCCTCGCTCGCGGTGAGGGTGATCTCTTGACGGGTATACCGGTCGCCCTGAAGGACGTCCTCTGTACGGTCGATGCGCCGACGACAGCTGGGTCACGCATTCTGCAAGGATTCCGCTCGCCCTACGATGCGACTGTCGTCGCTCGCCTGCGGGCACAGGATGCGGTGTTCGTCGGCAAAGCCAACACCGACGAGTTCGCCATGGGTTCCTCCACCGAGAACTCGGCCTACGGTCCGACCCGTAATCCGTGGGATCCGGACCGCGTTCCGGGCGGATCGAGTGGCGGTTCGGCAGCAGCGGTCGCCGCTGGAGAAGCGATAGTGGCTCTCGGGTCGGATACGGGTGGATCGATCCGGCAGCCAGCGGGCTTCTGCGGTATCGTCGGGCTCAAGCCGACGTATGGTCGAGTGTCCCGCTATGGACTCGTCGCTTTCGCGTCAAGCCTGGACCAGATCGGGCCCTTCGGCCGCACGGTCGCCGATGTGGCGATGCTGCTGCAGGTGATCGCCGGTCACGATCCAGCCGACTCCACATCGGTCCCCCTCCCGGTGCCCGATTATCGAGCGGCGCTAACCGGTGATATCCGTGGCCTGCGAATCGGTATCCCTGTCGAGTACCGAGTGCCCGGAATGGATCAGGCAGTCGAGCGAGTGATCGAGGATGCCCTGGCGCTCCTGCAAGAACTGGGAGCCGAGCTCGTTCCCGTGTCCTTGCCGCACACCGAATATGCCTTGGCCACGTACTACATCATCGCGCCCTCCGAGGCGAGCGCGAACCTGGCACGCTATGACGGCGTGAAGTACGGGTTGAGCTTGCCCGGCGAAACGCTCTTGGAGCGCTACCTCCGCACGCGCGGGGAAGGATTCGGGCCAGAAGTCAAGCGGCGCATCATGCTCGGCACCTACGCCTTGAGCGCTGGCTATTACGATGCCTATTACGTCAAGGCTCAAAAGGTGCGGACACTCATCAAACGCGACTTTGACGAAGCGTTCGCTCGTGTCGATGTGATCGCGGCACCGACCTCGCCGACGGTGGCTTTCCGCCTCGGCGAGCGCACAGCGGATCCGTTGCAGATGTACCTTTCCGATGTGTTCACCATCCCGGCGAACATGGCTGGCCTCCCGGCAATCGCGGTTCCCTGTGGTTTCGCGCACGCCTTGCCGGTCAGTCTGCAGTTCATGGGCCGGCCATTCGACGAGCCCACGCTCTTGCGGGTCGCCCACGCGTACGAGCAGGCCACCGACTGGCATACCCGGTGGCCACCCCTGGTGTTCGGGGGCTGAGCGATGCTCTGGATCGGTTCCTGGCTCCGCACCGCGGTGCTGGTCGCTCTTAGCTTCGCGATCGCGCTCTATTTCGTCGTCGCTTTCGGTCAACAAGCCTGGCGGGCCCGGCAGCTCGAGATGCAGGTGGCTGAAAGCCGAGCCGCTCTGGCTCGACTCGTGACCGAGCGAGACACACTCGCCAGCCAGCTGGCCGATCTGCAGGGGGAAAACGATCGTGCGTACGTCGAACGGACAGCTCGACGCGAGTTGAACCTGACGTACCCTGGTGAAACGGTCCTCTTCGTCCAGTGGGAGCCAGCGTCTCCTGGCGCGAGTCCCGCACTGTCCACACCGACACCCGGTCCCGAGCCGAATTGGGAACGCTGGCTCGAGCTCCTGCGACTCCCTCGACCCTGAGTCGCTCAAGCCTCGGGAAGCGAGGCGCGCTCGACCACGAGGGGTTGCTGGAGCACGCCGTTGGCGAGCGCGAAGATCGCCGCCTGTGTCCGATCCTTCACTCCCAACTTGTCGAAGAGCAGGGAAAGTCGGTTTTTGACCGTACTCTCGGCGAGAGACAATGCGTCGGCGATCTCCTTGTTGGACAGTCCGGAGGCTACGAGTTGTAAGAGCTGCGCCTCGCGACGAGTCAGACGGACGCCGGTGTGTCCCTCGTGGAGGACGCTCCAGCGCTGGACCTCGCGGAGGAGGATACCTCCGTAACGGGGACTGACGTACCGCTCGCGACGCAGGACGGCTTCGACCGCTTCCACGAGTTCCTGTACACTCGCTTCCGCACTCACCAGCGCTTCGGCTCCAGCTCGGGCGAGGGCCAGGACGACATCGCTGTCGTTTCCCAATCCGTACACGACGAGCGGTGGTGCTGGTGATCCATCCGCTACCGCGAGGCCCGGCGGCAGCCGCTTGATCGCGCGGACGAAGTGCGCGAGCCCTGGCCCGAATGCAGCGGAAACGAGGACGACGTCCGGTTGCTGCCACTCAAGCAGGCTCGCGAGACGGGACAGTTCTCCCGCTTCGCCCAGCACGCGCAGTCGCCCCGCCGACTCCAGGTAATGTCGGAAACTCTGACGGACCGCAGCGTGTGGATCGCCGATGATCACGGTGGAAAGATCGGTTCGTCGCTTTGTCGTCGCTTGCACGCCCACTGTCGCCTTCCGGAGTTCGTGCCTCCAGCCGACACCATCTCCCGTCTGTTTTCGACGGTGCACTGGACTGTTGCCTCCATAGGACTTTGGCGCTACTTCTGCGGCCCGCTTCGGCTAGCAGCACTGCGGACCCTGTTCCTGCTGTCGCTACCGGACCGATCTCGCCATCGCTCTGCGTGGGAACTCGAGTGTGCGGGCCAGCCTCGTCAGGTCGCCACGGAAGCGAGCAGGGGGCTCGTTCCTCGCTGCCCTGCCTCTGCTCGGAAGATGCGAAATCCTCCTGTTCCCGGTTCCCGTGAGCGCTGCCGAGTGTCGGTGTCCAGCGGTACGTGTAGTCTCGCGGCAGAGGCATCGATCCGACACCGGTGTGCTCCGTCGCGCACACGACCGCACACCTCGCCTCGTCGTGACCGGGCCCTTGCGCACGAGGAGCGACTGCGGCACGGGGTCGAGCTGGACGAACGACCGTCGCCTCGAGTACCGTTCCGGCAAAGGGACCGGTGGTTCGGCATGTCTGGCAGCGAAGACGAGACGTTTCTGGTAGCTCGGGCACGGACCGGCGATCGCGACGCGTTCGCCGAACTCGTCCGTCGCTACCAGCGACTCGTCTTCGCCGTCTCCTATCGCTTGCTCGGCGATCCTGACCTCGCTGAAGACGTGGCGCAGGAGACCTTCATTCGGGCCTTCCTCTCGCTGGAGCAATTCCGCGGCACGACGATGCGTGCCTGGCTCCTGCGGATCGCGCACAATGCTGCCCTCGATCAGTTGCGGGCGAGTGCGCGACGTCGCACCGTCCCACTCGAACACGCCGGCGAGCACGCTTCTTTCGATGTCCCCGAGCCAGGTATCGAACAGGCGGGACTCCGCGCGGCGTTGGAAGCCGCCTTGGCCGCGCTCCCCGTCGAGCAACGAGCGGTCGTCGTGCTCGCCGATGTCGAGGGGTTGCCCTACGAGGAGATCGCGCAGACACTCGGCCTTCCGCTCGGGACCGTCAAGTCGCGCCTGGCGCGTGCCCGCATGCGTCTGCGCACGCTGCTGGAGTCCGATCCGCGAGCGAGGGAACTCTTGGGGCTGAGCGGTCGTCTCCCGGATAGGGAGGGTGAGTCGCCGGAACGCCTGATCGAAGGTGAGTGACGGTTCTCGATGACCGATCGCAGAAGTCACTTGGACGAAGAGCGACTCGCGCTCCTGGCGAGCGAGGAGCCGGATGCGGAGGTATCGGCGCATCTCGCCCAATGTGAGTTCTGCCGCCGCCGCTGGCAGGAGTATCGAGCGGTTCGCCAGGCGTTGCGCTCCTTGCCCGCGCCGCCGCTCCCGCGCGACTTCGCGGCCGGGTTCGAGGACATCGAGTTCCTTCCCCGCGACCCTTGGTGGTGGCGATACCGAACCGCTCTCAGGGCTGGGACGCTTTTGGCTGCAACGCTCCTCGTGGTGCTTCTCTCGACGCTGCTCGTCCGACCGCTGATTCCACCCCGCGAGGAACCGAGCGCTGCGCCCGCCTCTTCACCGGCCGATCAGGTCGCTGTGCTCGCCGAACCCTCGATGCGTGAACCGGGAGCTGGCGGTCCGTTCCTGCCAAGTCCGGAGGCACTGGCCGGCACACCGGTCGTCCCGTCCGATACCAACGCGAAACTGCCTCCGGAACCTGGCTCGCCTGCTCCCCTTCCGGCAGCGGGTGTGGCCGAGGCTGAGTCCTCCAGTCCACTCCCGATCGCGTCACCCCTCGGCTGGCTCGCACTTGCTGTGCTTGCGCTGCTGGTGCTCGCTGGATTTCTCCTTGGATTTCTACTGCCAGCCATTTCTCGACGGCGCTAGCCGATTCCTCCACGCTGAGCGGGAACCGAAACTGCCTCTCGCTCGTCATCTCTGCGGAGACATGGAGCGGAAAGGAGAAAGCGATGCAGAGAACCTGGGTTCCTCTCGCTGTCGTGCTCGGCCTTCTGGTTATGGTGGGAGCGGTGCTGAGCGGTACGGCGAGCATGCGCCTGCCGCAGGCTGCGGCGCAGGACACCGGGACAGTCCAGCGTTCGATCAGCGTTTCTGGTGAAGGGCGCGTTTCGCTGCCACCTGATACTGCCACGCTCACCCTGGGAGCTGAGGTCTTCGATCCCGATGCGGCGGCGGCTCAGCGTGAAGTCCAACGACGTATGGAGGCGATCCTGTCGGTCTTTCGCCAGGCTGGTATACCGGAGAGCAAGGTCAAGACCGTGGTGTACAGCATGTCGGTCGAGCGGGACTGGAACCAACCGACGATGCCGGTGATCGGTTACCGCGTGACGCATCTCGTCGAGGTGCAACTGCAACCGGTCGAGCGGACTGGTGACCTCCTCGACCGCGCCGTCCAAGCTGGTGCCAATGCGGTGACCAATATCAGCTTTTCGGTTTCCAACCCGGCTGCGGCGCTGCGGCAAGCACGCGAGCTCGCGGTTCGCGATGCCCGCGAGAAGGCAGCCCAACTCGCCCAGCTGAGTGGTGTCGCCCTCGGCGCGCCGCTGCGCATCGTCGAGTCGACGAGTTCACTACCGGTTCCGGTGCCGGCGGTCGGCGCGGGTGGTCCGGAAGCCAAGGCCGTTCCGGCCGGGGAAGCAACGATCGTCGTGGCTGTCTCGATCGATTACGCGATCCAGTGAAGCCTCGGTATGATCGAGACTGGCAAGGCGGAGGCATCTCCCCTTGCCGGTCTCGTGCATGGGCGCGAGACCGGCTCGCGGAGCGATGGCGGCGCGGAGCATGCGGACGACCCGGCGAGGGCTCGTGATCGCTGGTCTCGCGGTATTGGGGCTGTCTGCCTGCCGGCAGACGCGCGCGCAACGCTCCCTGGCTCCGGCCGAGCAGTATCCTGGTGGGCGACTCCTGATCGAGGCACCGGAACTAGCTGACCGGCTCGGGGAGCGCTCGCTCGTCATCCTCGATGCCAGCCGGCTCCACGAGTACCATGCCGGGCATATTCCCGGGGCTCGTCACGTCTGGTGGCAAGATACGATGGAAATTCACAACGAGATCTACGGGATGTTGGTCGGCGAGCCCCGACGGAGCCAACTCGTCCGGCGTATCGGGCTCGATCCTGACGACGAAGTCGTCGTCTACGAGCGCGGTGACGGGCGGGCTGCCTGCCGCTGGTTGTGGTTTCTTCACGCGATCGGCTTTCGGCGAGTACGCCTGCTGCACGGCGGCCTTCGGGCTTGGCTCGCGGCTGGTTACCCGACGACGCGTGCCCTTCCGCCCGGTGCGGAGCACGGAACGTTTCAGCCCGTGCTCCACTACGATGTACTGGCCGAGCTACCGGACGTCCAGGCCGCACTCCAGGATCCGGAATCCTGCCTCCTCGATAACCGAACCGATCAGGAGCGCCGCCAAACCTGGGGTGGTCGTCTCCGGCTCGGCCAGATCCCCGGCGCGGTTGCCGTGCCGTGGAGAGCGCTCCTGGCCGGGGACCCACCGCTCGCCTTCCGTCCACCGGACGAACTGGCCGCACTCTACCGGTCAGTCAGCGTCCAACCGGAGCAGCGGGTGATCGTCTACGGCTTGTCCAGTCCGCACGCGGCCATCAGCTATGTCTCACTGCGTCTCCTCGACTATCCGAACGTGCGCATCTACGATGGATCGTGGGCACAATGGGGGATCCTGAACGACCTTCCGATCGAGCCAGCCGATGTCTCGAAGCCGTGATCGAGGATCCAGCTGGCTCCATGGTTCGGCACGTCTACGATCCCGTGATCGGGCAGTGGCGGACGTACCGCCATCCGGCCGCAGTCAGTCCGTGGCCAGCCAACTACGGGTATCTTCCGGGCACGTACAATCCCAGCGATGACGATGCGCTGGACGTCATCGTCCTGTCCCAGGATCCGCTCCCGACCGGAACGCGGTTGCTGGTTCGCCCAGTGGGGCTCCTGCGTCGAGCGGATGGTGACGACAAGATCCTGGCTGTTGCCTGTGACGATCCAGCGTACGGTGCTGTTCAGCGGCTCTCGGAGGTACCGGTCGATGCGATCGAACGGATTCTGAGGTGGTTCACCGAATGGGAGACCGCACCGGAAATCGCTGACGAGGAAGCAGCGTGGGTCGCGATCCACGCCGCACGTCGTTCCTGAGGAGGAGATTGTCCATGGCTGCAGCGCTCACCGTGCTGGTTACCGGAGGAGCTGGGTACGTCGGTTCTTTTACGGTGCGCGCGCTCCAACAAGCTGGTCATGAGGTGGTCGTCTTCGACAACCTGCGACAAGGGCATCGCTCAGCCGTCTGCGTACCCCTGGTTGTCGGTGAGTTGATCGATCGCGAGGCTGCCGCAACCTGCTTCCGTCGCTGGCGTTTCGACGCGGTCATCCATCTCGCGGCGTACACCTCCGTGCGCGAGTCGGTCACCGACCCGAACAAGTACGTGGTGCACAATGTGGGCGGAACGATCGTACTCCTCGAGGCCTGTTTGCGTCACGATGTTCCCTATCTGGTCTTTTCCTCTTCCTCGGAAGTGTACGGCGAAGCACGGTATCTCCCGCTCGACGAAGCGCATCCGACGGAGCCGACCAATCCGTATGGAGCGACCAAGCTCCAGGTCGAGCACTATCTGCGCTGGTACGACGCAGCCTATGGCTTGCGCTCCATCAGCCTCCGCTACTTCAACGCAGCGGGTGCCGCGCTCGACGGTTCGATGGGTGAAGATCATCGACCCGAAGAGCACTTGATTCCGAATGCCATCCGGGGAGCGCTCGGCCTGCAGGCGTTTCGCCTCACCTCCCCGGTCGTCGCGACACCGGACGGGACGACGATCCGGGATTACGTGCACGTGCTCGATCTCGCGGAGGCCCATGTGCTGGCGCTCGAGGCACTCCGGCAGGGGCACCCGACTGACGTGATCAATCTCGGGAGCGGTGTCGGCTATTCCACGCGGCAGATCATCGAACTCGTCCAGGAGCTGACCGGTGTGCGTTTCCCGGTCGAGCGCGGCGAGGCGCGTCCGGGCGAGCCGCCGATCAAGTACGCCAGCTACGCCAAGGCCGAACGCGTCCTCGGCTGGCGACCACGTTACGGAATCGAGGAAATCATCGCTTCGGCGGTGCATTGGCACACGCGCTTTCCGCATGGCTATCCGGACTGACGAGGTCGCAGGCCATGGGTGTCCGGCTCCTCCGCCTGGCGCTGCTCGGCTTCAAGAGCTTTGCCGATCCTGTCGAACTCGTCTTCGACCGTGGCATCACCGCCATCGTCGGCCCCAACGGCTCCGGCAAGTCGAACCTCGCTGAGGCCATCGCCTGGGTGCTCGGCGAACAGGCGGGCTCAGCTGTTCGCAGCCGCCGAGCAGACGATGTGATCTTCGCTGGTGGACCCGATCGCCCCTCGCTCGGCATGGCCGAGGTCACGCTGACGTTGGAGCAGGACGGAGACGAACTCGGGGTGCCGTTCCGCGAGGTGAGCGTGACCCGGCGCGTCTTTCGTGACGGCGAGACCCAATACCTCATCAACGGCTCGCGGGCGCGTCTGCGCGACGTCCTGCGCATCGCCGCGATCCTGCGAGCTGATTGGATCATCACTCGGCAAGGGTCGGTCGATGACGTGCTCGACCAACGTCCGGCTGAGCGCCGGCACTACCTGGAGCATGCGGCGGGCCTGTCCGCGCTCCGCCTGCGACAGGCGGAGGCTCGCCAGCAACTGGCTGAAGCCGAGCAGCATGCGCAGCGACTGGACGACCTGTTGCGCGAGTTGGAGCCGCATGTCCATGCGCTCGGTGAAGCTGCTCAGCGCGCACGAGAAGCACTGGCTGTTCGCGCGAGCCTGCGCGAGGCTCTGCTCCAGCTCTCCGCAGCTCGCTGGCGACGCGCCCGTGAGGAGGAGGCAAAGGCCCGCCGCGAACTCGGTCGACTCGAGTCGGCCTTGCGTGCGGCAGAAGCCGATCGTGCTGCACTCGCGGCTGAGCTGGAGCGGGTCGAGCAGCAGCAGGCGACCGTGCTGGCCCAGCGCGACCAGCTCCGGGAACTCCGTACCGAACGGGCAGCCCAAGCGGCGACTGCCCAGCACCGCACGCAGCTGGCTCGGGAGCGGATCGCTGCCCTCGGAAGACAGTTGGACGCGCTCGCTCACGATGTCGAGCAGCTCGAGCGGGAGATGCGGGAGACCGAGCAGGAGCTGGAGCATGCCGACACGAGTTGGCAGGCGACCGTGCACGCATTGCGAGCGACCGAGGCTGCGCTCCGGGAACGAGAAGCTGCCGCAGTGCAGCGCACTCGCGAACTCTCGGCACTGCGCGAGCAGCTGCACCGCATCGAGCACGAACTCGCGGAGCGAGTCACGGAACGTGAGCGGCTCGCGCGCACGCGAGCAGCCCTGCAGGCAACCCAAGAAGCGTATCGGGCTGAACTCCAGCGGGCTGAAGCCGCGTACGCGGCACATCTGCAGGAGCGCCAGCGACTCGACCAGGAACGCGTTCGCCTCGATGAGCAGCGCGCTGCTCTCGCTGCGGACGTCCAAACCTTGCGGGTGGAGGTGGAACGGCAAGCGGCTCAGACCGAGCGTGCCCAACAGGAACTCGAGCGTTGTGTCGAGGTGGTGCGCGAATTGGAGCGCGAGGACGCTCTCGTCCGGGGCCGTCTGGAAACGCTCACCAATGCCCTGACGGGCGATCTGGTGGCGAGCGCAGCGAGGGCAGTGCTGGCAGCGGCACGCGAGGGAAAACTCTCCGGGATCGTCGGAACGCTCGGAACGTTGCTCCACGTTCCGGCAGAACTCGAAACAGCGATCGAAGCAGCGCTCGGCGGGCACCTTTCCGACATCGTCGTCGAGCAGTGGTCCGATGCCGAGGCAGCGATCGCCTTTCTCAAAGCGACCAAGGCCGGACGAGCGACGTTCCATCCGTTGGATACGATCCGCTCGCTGCCAGCTGGGCGTCGCCCGCTCGTCGCTCGTGAACCGGGTGTCATCGGGGTCGCAGCTGACCTGGTCGAGGCGCCACCAGCACTGGTACCGATCGTGGAGTCGCTTCTGGGACGGGTACTCGTCGCCGACGATCTGGCGACCGTCCGGCGCTTGCTACCCCAGCTTCCTCCCAGCTGGGTCATCGTGACCCGCGAGGGGGAGCTGGCTCGTCCGACCGGCTCGGTCACTGGTGGGGCTATGCGTGGTCGCGAGCGTGGGTTCTTGTCGCTGGTTCGCCAGCGACGCGCGTTCGCTGCCCGGCAGGAACGACTCGCTGCGTCGCTCGAGGAAGCCCGGCGGCAGTTCCTCGCCGCACGAGATGCGGTCGAGCGAGCGCGTCGTTCGCTGGAGTCGGTCCGCGACCAGCTGCGGACCCAGGAGACGAAGCTGGTGCAGCTCGATCACGAGTGGGTGCAGCTGGTGCGCAGCATCCAAAGGCTGGACGACGCACTCGCCCGGGAAGCGGAGTCGATCGCTGCCGTGCGAGCTGCTCTCGCTCGGGACGACGAGCAGGCTCGGGCACTCCACGAGCAGGAGGACGCGCTCCATGCCGCTCTGGACGACCTCGAGCACCAGCGTGCTCAGGTTGCCGATGCGATCGCTCGCCTGGACACGCCCGATCCGGAACGCGAGCAGCTCTTGGAGCAGATCGCGACCTTGCGGGAGCGGGAGCGTGCGGGAGCGCGGGAGCGCAGCCAGCTCGCCCAGCGCCTCGGAGAACTTCGACAGCGGTTGGCTGCGCTGCATGCCCGATGGGATGAGCTCCGGGCAGAACACACCCAGTTCCTGGCCGAAGCAGAGCGCTCGGATGCGGAAGCGAAGCGGCTGGCACTCGAGGCGGCCGAACTCGAAACCGAGGAGCGAGCACGCACGGTCGAGATCGAACGGCTCGCCGAGCAGGCGAAAGCGTTGCGGACCGAATCGGCTCGTGCCGAACAGCGCCTGCGTCAGCTCGCGCAGGAGAGCGCAGCAGCACGTGCCGCGTTGGAGCGTGCCGAGCGCGCACTCCACTCGCTTCTCGAACAAGCAGCCTGGGAACTCGCCGAAGGATCGCTCGATGCAGGACTCGTCGAACGACTCGAGCAGGCTAGTCGCGCTCAGCAGAATCCCCCAGAGCGTTGGGAGCGACGCGTCGCCGAACTCCGGCGGCGCTGGCAGGAGTTGAGCCGGTTCGGAGAGGCCGCGATCGCCCAATACGAGTCGGAACGGGAACGCTACGAATCGCTCCGCGCGCAACTCGAGGACGTGCGGGGCACGACCCAAGCGTTGCGCAAGCTCCTCGCCGATCTGGACAGAGAGGTCGAGCGGGGTCTGGTGCGTTCGTTGCGTGCGCTCGATCGTGCTTTCGCGGATACCTTCGCGGAACTGTTCGGTGGTGGGCGAGCACGTCTCGTCGCCCGCGACGGTGCCGGCTCCATCGAGGGGGTCGACCTGGTCGTCCAACCAGCGGGTAAGCGTGTCCGCTCGGTACAGCAGCTGAGCGGTGGCGAGCGGGCGCTGACGGCGATCGCGCTCCGTTTCGCGCTCCTCGAGCTCGACCCGCTGCCGTTCTGTGTTCTGGACGAAGTCGATGCCGCGCTCGATGAGGCGAACGTCGCTCGTTTCCGGGGAGTGCTGGAACGGCTGGCGGAACGCACCCAGTTTCTCGTCATCACGCACAACCGGGTGACGATCGAGGCTGCTGGCACGCTCTACGGTGTCACGATGGGAGAGGACGGTGTCTCGCGCGTCGTGTCGCTCCGACTCGCCGACTATGCATGCGGGTGATCGCTCACGCCATGTCGAGCGGCCAGATCGGCCGGCGGATGAAGCGGAACGGTAGCCGACGCAGATCGCTCCCCGTGATGCCTGGTCCTTCGACGAGGACGACTCGTTCGGCGATCGGCTCGAAGGCCGCGCGGAAATGTCCCTTCCCTTTGAGCCCGATGACGCGTTGCTCGGTCGGCTCGATTCCGTGCGAGCGGAAGACGTTCAGATCGATCGGTGACTCGGCGCGTTCCGTCACCAGCACATCGATCCCCTCGACGCGGAGTACGACGGTCCGACCGAGATCGACCGTCACGCCCGCGTGCATCGGCCCGGCGTTGACGTACCGGCCGTCGGAGAGCAGCCGGATCGTCCCGCGCACGGGGAGCGGAGGCCCATGGAGATCGTCTGTCTTGCCGCCGAGTTCGACCTCGACGGTGGCACCGATTCCTGCTCGGAAGCACTCGTCCACCACTTCCGGATCGTGCACCAGCGCGAGTGCGGCCGGCCGTACCTGCTCCTTCAACAGGAAGCGGAGAAGTTCGACGCTGTCACCTGGGCCGCCTGTCCAGGGGTTGTCGGCGATGTCGACGAGGACGAGGGGGCCGCGCTCGAGGTGCCGGATGGCCTCGGCTGCCTCTTCCCAGGTCGCGACACCGCCGAGAAAGCCGTGGCGCAGGTCCCAGGCGAGGGCAGCCAGTTCTTCGGCCACCTTCGCAGCCAGCGCGGGGTCGTCGTCGGTCGTCACCAGCACGCTCAACCCGGCTTCTGGAACGTCGGCTGGCGGGAATCCGCCAGCGATCGTCACGTCGACAACGCGGGGATGGCGCTCCCATTCCTCAGCATGCTGCATGAGTGTCCGCATCGGTGGGCGATCGGTCGTCATACGCTGGGACGTCGGCAGCATCGGCGGTTTGACCAGTACTGGCGTCGGGTGGATCGTACGGTCCAACAAGCGGGCGAGTGCCAGGCCAGCCTGCCGACCGCGCGCCCGCTGATCGACGTGCGGATAGGTGTGGTAGCCGATGAGCAAGTCGGCCTGTTCCACCATGAGTGGGCTGATGTTGGCATGGAGGTCGAGAACCGCGACGATCGGGACGGACTGTCCGACCGTCGCACGAATGCGGCGGAGGAGTTCGCCATCAGCGTCCTGGATGTGCTCGGTCACCATCGCACCGTGGAGCGAAAGCAGCACGCCATCGACCGGGGCTGCTGTCTCCAGGCGATCGATGAGTTCGCCGAGGAGCGTCTCGTAGGCGTCGCGCGTGACCAGACCAGCTGGCGTGATCCATACCGCGAGCAGCGGGACCAGCGTGAACGCCAGTTCGTTGGCGATATCGATGAACCCAGCCAGAACGGTCGCAGTGTCCCGCGCACGAGTCACGACCGTCGCGCCAAGGGTGATCCCGCACCGCTCGACGAATGCGAGATCGACGCGGGTGCGTGCGAACGCGTTCGTCTCGTGAGAAAGTTCGGCGATCGCGATGCGTGGGCGTCGCATGGTCCCTCAGCTCTGGAACGGCGGGAGCCCGAGCAGTGTGCGTGCTTCACTCGGGGAAGCCGGCTCGCGGCCGAGTTCGCGCGCGATGCGGACGATCCGCGCGACCAGCGGCGCGTTTCCTTCGGCGAGGACGCGGTAGGAGTAGTAAACGTTGTCTTCTAATCCCGTGCGGACATGCCCACCCATCACGAGCGCCGCGACATTCATCGGGAGCTGGTATCGGCCGATGGCGCAGACCGACCACAGCGAGCCGGCTGGGAGCTGGCGCACCATGTGCACGAGTTGGTCGACGGTCGCAGGCGCTCCACCGCGTACTCCGAGCACCATCTGGAACCAATACGGTGGCTGGATCAGGCCGCGCTCGATGAAACGCTTGGCTGTCTCGATGAAACCGCTCTCGAAACACTCGATCTCCGGCTTGACGCCATGAGCCTGCATCTCGTGCGCGAGCGCCTCGAGAAAGGCTGGTGAATTCACGAAGACGCGGTCGCCGAAATTGAGCGAGCCAGCATCGAAGGAAGCGATCTCTGGTCGCAAGCGAACCGGAGCGATCCGCTCCTCGTCCGGAACGATCCCGGCTCCTCCACCGGTCGAGAAATTGAGGATGATGTCGCATCCCTGGGAACGGATCAGGTCGCGCACCCGAGCGTACCGGGCAGGATCGCTGGTGACGAGTCCCTGCTGGTCGCGCACCTGAATGTGCACGATCGCCGCACCCTCGCGCCAGCAGCGGATCGCTTCGGCAGCGATTTCCTCCTCCGTGATCGGGACAGACGGGGTCTGCTCGCGTGTCGTCCAACTGCCGGTCGTCGCGACCGAGACGATCACTTTGTCCATCCTCGCCTCCTCGTCCGTTGTCGATCAGAGCGACACGCGCTCGAACCCGACCGTACACGGCGGCCCTGGTGCCACCCAGATTGCCCGATGCGTGACCTCGATGACGAGCCCAGCGATCGTTCGGGACACCCGGTCAGGACCAGGAGCGACGTGCTTGCAGATCGCATGTGGCTGGTTGGCGTGATCGCGGAGAAGTTCCTGCAGGGTCGTCGAGCTGAGCTGTCCCGTGCCCAGCTCGAGCAGGCGTTGCGCTCGATTCCTCCGCAGGATCGAGTCGAGCTTATCTCCCTCCTCGAAGTGCCGCAGCTCGGGAGCGAGGAGGTGGTTCGTGTGCGCGAACGGCTGGTTCCCGGCGTAGAGCAGCGCGTGGTGCCGACCAGTGACCTCGACGTCGTAAATCTCTCCATCGCCGGTCGCGATCAGGTGATCGTTGCCGTTGGCTCGTTCAGGGAGCCAGGTCGCCCGTAGGGCATCAGCCAAGGTCTCGGCACGGAGCACTTCGCGATAGAGAAACAGCTTCGGTACGCCGATCCGGATATCAGTAGCAGTCAGGGCGTTACCAGTCGAACCGACCCCTGCTTCGTTGACCCCTTGATAGAGGAAAAGGCCCCCCATAGGCGACGGCGACGAAGGCTGGCTCATCGCTCGGGCGAGCACGCACGACGTAGATCTGCTCGTGACGACAGGGCAGGGCATCCTCGTTGTGTGCGAGGAGAACCGTGCCGTCGACGCTGGCCGCTGCGGGAACAGCGAGGCTCGTGCAACCCTCTTCGGCTCGCAGTCGTCGGGTGAGGAAGAGGGTCTCTTGCAGGGCGTTCAGGCTTACCAATGCGTCGATGTCGCACCCAGCAGCGCGCGCCAGCGCGTGGAGTTCCTCGGCTGTGCGGCTGAGATTCCCGTCGAGATCGCCGCGGAACTGCTGGGCGAGTTCGAGCGCCTCATCCCAATCGATACCGCTCCGAGCGAGTTCTTGCCGGTGCCGGACGATCGCCTCGCCGAGAATCGGCTGGAGTGCACGTCCGATCGCTTCGCCGATTGCGGCCGGGTCTCCGCTCGCTTCGATGATCAGCAATCCCGGCATGGTTCACGAGTCCCCCGCCCGAGCCTGCTCGCGGGCACGCCGTGCCTGCGCTGGTTCCCAATAAGCTGGTTGTCGGCCGATCCGCTGTTGCCCACCCATGTAGGGGCGCAAGACAGCTGGGATCTCGATCGTCCCATCTGGCTGCTGGTAGTTTTCCATGATCGCGATGAGTGTCCGGGGGAGAGCGAGTCCCGATCCGTTGAGCGTGTGCACGAACTGGGGGCGTGCTCCCTCGCTCGGCCGGTAGCGGATATTGGCCCGTCTGGCCTGGAAGTCACGGAAATTCGAGCAGGACGAGACCTCCAGCCACTCCTGGGAGCCAGGTGCCCAGACCTCGAGATCGAACTTCTTGGCTGCCGTGAAGGAAAGATCACCAGTGCACATTTGGACGACACGGTAGGGAAGTTCCAGCCGGCGCAACACGTCTTCGGCATCAGCGACGAGTCGCTGGAGTTCCTCGTCGGAGCGATCCGGCTCGACGAACTTGACCATCTCCACCTTCTCGAACTGATGGACGCGCTTGATTCCGCGTACATCGCGGCCGGCTGAGACTCTCTCCTTGCGGAAGCAGGGAGTAGCCGCGACGAGATAGATGGGGAGCGAACCCGGCGGGAGGATTTCGTCGCGGAAGAGATTGGTAACGGGCACCTCAGCGGTGGGAATCAGCCAGAGATCGGTTTCCTCGTCGTGATAGAGATTGTCCCCGAACTTCGGGAGATTTCCCGTCCCGATCATCGCCTCGCGGCGGACGAGGAACGGCGGATAGACTTCCAAATACCCATGCTCGTTGACGTGGAGATCGATCATCCAAGCGATGAGGGCGCGCTGGAGCCGCGCGAGATCACCGCGGAGCACGTAGAAGCGACTCCCCGCGATCTTGACTCCACGGGCGAAGTCGATCAGCCCGAGCTCCTCCGCCAGTTCCCAGTGCGGCTTGACCGGGAAGTCGAACGGTCGCGGTTTTCCCCAGTGACGCACGACGACGTTGCCACTTTCATCGGGGCCGACGGGAACATCGGGATCGGGCAGGTTGGGAACCTCCAAGAGCAGCGCCTGGAGCCGCTCTTCGATCGCGGCGAGTTCGCGGTCGAGTGCCTCGATTCGGTCGCCGAGTGCACGCATGGCGGCGATGGTGGCTTCCCGCTCCGGCCCAGCTGGCAACTGGCCGATCCGCTTGGACTCGGCGTTGCGTTGAGCCTTGAGCTGCTCGACTTCAGCGACCAGCTGGCGACGTCGCTCGTCGAGTTCCAGGATCTCGTCGAGCGGAGCCTCGGTATTGAGCTTGCGCAAGGCCTCGCGCACCAGGTCCGGATGCTCTCGGATCAGCCTGAGGTCGAGCATGTCTCCCCCTTCGGCAATGATTCGGGCGGGTCAGCTGCTCCCGCCTGACTGCTCGAGTTATCGACTGCGCTGACTCTTGACGTCAAGATCGGGGAGGAACTTCAGCCAGCTCTCGTGCACGGGTGAGCGCAGCAGCCGCTGGATCGTGTAGTAGCGGCTCGGCGGTGGTTCGAAGGGTGGGCGCAAGAGCCGCATGCGCGCCTCGGCCAGCGACTTGCCTCCCTTGCGGTGATTGCAGGTACGGCAGGCGCTGACGACGTTCTCCCAGGTGTGAGGACCACCGCGCGAGCGCGGGATCACGTGGTCGATGGTGAGGTCGTGAGTCCGTACGCCGCAGTACTGGCAGGTGAAGTTATCGCGCAGGAAGACCTCGCGGCGGGTCAGCCGGACGCGGACCAGTGGCCGCTTGACGAGTGTGTAGAGGCGAATGACCGAGGGCGCGGGGAAACGGTGCTGGGCGGATGCGACTTCATGGTCATAGGTTTCCAGGATTTCGGCTTTTCCAGCCAGCCAGAGTACGAGAGCACGCCGGACGGTTGCGACGTGGAGTGGTTCGTAGTTCTGGTTCAGTACGAGAACTGGGTGGTAGCCGTTCTGGGATGATCGAGAGATACCCTCGGACAAGCCGTCCAGGGAGAGATGGCCATTGTGGCGTTGGAGAGGGTCGTTATCGAGCACGTTTGCGTCCCGTTCAGCCGAGTCTTCTGTGGAATCGACGCATCGACTGTCGCCGATCAGCGCACACTGCGCCCTCTCGAGGGTCGCCTTCAATGATACTGAGCGGCTGGTGCTGCTGACTACCTGTCTGGGCCCGGCGTGACGGCCTACTGTGAGAGCGACGCTACCGGCAACACCCGACGCAGAGCTTGGCCGGTATACGAGTGCTCGATTGCCGCGATCTCTTCCGGGGTACCAGTTGCGATCACGTACCCACCGGCAGCGCCGCCCTCTGGCCCGAGATCGATCACATAGTCGGCGCACTTGATCACGTCCAGGTTGTGTTCGATCACGATCACCGTATTGCCAGCATCGGTGAGACGCTGGAGCACGTTGAGCAGCCGCTCGATATCGGCGAAATGCAGGCCAGTGGTCGGTTCGTCCAGGATGTACAAGGTGCGGCCGGTGGCACGCCGACTGAGTTCCGTCGCCAGCTTGACACGCTGCGCTTCACCACCGGAGAGCGTCGTGGCGGGCTGCCCGAGCTTGATGTATCCCAGTCCGACGTCCGAGAGGGTCTGGAGCTTGGCCCGGATCGCCGGGAAGGCCGAGAAGAACTCGAGTGCTTCGTCTACCGTCATCTCCAACACGTCAGCGATGCTCTTGCCGCGGTAGGTGATCTCGAGTGCCTCCCGGTTGTACCGCTTGCCGTGGCAGACCTCGCAGGGAACATAGACATCGGGAAGGAACTGCATCGAGATCTGGATGACCCCCTGCCCTTCGCAGGCTTCGCACCGTCCTCCTTTGACATTGAAGGAGAACCGGCCCGGTGCGTAGCCTCGTGCTTTGGCCTCGGGGAGCGAGGCGAAAAGCTCGCGGATCGGGGTGAAGACGCCGGTATAGGTCGCGGGATTGGAGCGTGGTGTCCGTCCGATCGGGCTTTGGTCGATGTTGATCACTTTGTCGATGTGCTCGATCCCCTCGATCGCGTCATGCGCGCCCGGACGATCCTTCGCCCGGTAAAAGAGCTGTGCCAGCCGCCGGTAGAGAGTGTCGACGACCAGGGTGCTCTTTCCCGAGCCGGAGACACCGGTGACGCAGATGAAGCAGCCGAGCGGAAAGGCGACATCGATATTCTTCAGGTTGTTCTCGCGCGCTCCCCGGACGACGAGCCACTGCCCATTGCCGGAGCGACGCTGCTCCGGCACAGCGATCCGGCGGGCGCCGCTCAAATACTGGCCAGTTAGCGATTCGGGTGTCTGGATGATGACCTCGAGCGGACCAGCCGCGACCACGCGCCCGCCGTGCTCGCCAGCGCCCGGGCCGATATCGATGATCCAGTCGGCGGCGCGGATCGTCTCCTCGTCGTGCTCGACGACGATCACCGTGTTCCCGAGATCGCGCAAGCGCAAGAGCGTCCGAATGAGCCGACCGTTATCGCGCGGATGCAGCCCGATGCTCGGCTCGTCGAGGACGTACAGGACGCCCATCAGCCGACTGCCGATCTGGGTCGCCAACCGGATGCGCTGCGCTTCCCCGCCGGAGAGCGTCGCGGTCGGCCGGTCGAGCGTGAGGTAATCGAGCCCGACGTCGACCAGGAAGCCGAGCCGCTCGCGGATCTCCTTGAGAATTTGATGCGCGATGCGCCGCTCTCGCTCGGTGAGCGGCGTGCGCGCGTTGTCAGCCAGTTCGTCGAAGAAGCGGAGCGCCTCGCCGATCGAGAGCCGCGTCACTTCAACGATCGAGCGCCCGGCGACGGTCACCGCGCGGCTCTCCGGTCGGAGCCGGGATCCCCCGCATTCCGGGCAGGGATACGCTGCCATGTATTGCTCGATCTCGGCACGCACGTATTCGGAGTTGCTGGTTGCGTAGCGGCGGCGGAGACTCGGGACGACCCCCTCGAAGGTGACCCGGTAGGAGCGCTCGTGGCCGCTCTTCCCAGCATAGACCAGCGTGACGGTCCGACTGCCGTCGCCGTAAAGGATGAGCTGCTTGACTCGTTCAGGGAGCTCGCGCCAGGGGACATCGGTGCGGAAACGCTCGGCCCGAGCCAGTGCGCGGAGGAGCGCCAGATACCAGGCGCTACTTCCCCGCCCCTCGCGGAACCATGGGGCGATCGCTCCCTCCTCGAGCGAACGGTCCGGGTCGGGAACGATGAGATCGGGATCGAACTCGAGCTTGCTGCCCAGCCCATCGCAGGCAGGGCAAGCGCCATGCGGGCTGTTGAAGGAGAAGCTCCGCGGCTCGAGCTCCGGCAAACTGATCCCACAGTGGACGCAGGCGTTCTTTTCCGAGAAAACGATCGGTTCGCCCTCGAGCGGCTGAACCAGCGCGATTCCTCCGCCGAGCTTGACTGCAGTCTCCAACGCTTCGACGACGCGCAGGTGAAAGGCATGCGCTTCTTCCGGATCGCTGGTCCGGACGATCAAGCGGTCGACCACGACCTCGATCGTGTGCCGCTTGTTCTTGGCCAGGGCGATCGGCTCGTCCAGATCGCGCAGCTCGCCGTCGATCCGGACGCGCGTGAAACCGGCGCGCCGCAGCTCCTCGAGCACGCTCTGGTGCTCGCCCTTCCGGTCCCGGATGACCGGAGCGAGGACGAAGAGTCGTGTCCCGTCGGGCAGTGCTTCAACCTGCTCGGCCATTTGCTGGACGGTCTGGGCCTGGATCGGACGGCCGCACTCCGGGCAGTGCGGTTTCCCGATCCGCGCGTAGAGGAGGCGGAGGTAATCGTAGATCTCAGTCTGCGTACCGACCGTCGAGCGCGGGTTGTGACTAGCTGCCTTCTGGTCGATCGAGATGGCGGGGGAGAGCCCTTCGATCTGGTCGACGTCGGGCTTTTCCATCAGGCCGAGGAACTGCCGGGCATAGGCGGAGAGCGACTCGACGTAGCGCCGTTGTCCTTCGGCGTAGATCGTGTCGAAGGCGAGGCTCGACTTCCCCGATCCGGACAGGCCCGTGATCACGACGAGCTTGTCGCGTGGGATCGCGACGTCGATGTTCTTCAGGTTGTGCTCGCGGGCACCGCGGACGATGATCTTGTCGCTGGCCATGAGCCTCTCCAGCCCGTGTCCGGACACGGGCACTCGACTATTGTAGCAACGATCTGGGCCCCGTTGACCGCTGGGCACGGCAGGGATGCAGGGGGATGGGAGTGCATCCGCCGGGCGACCCACGCTCGCTCTCGGCCTCGCAGCGACGGTCTCCTGGCTGTCGCGTGGCTCGTGCTGAGCTGGCAGCTTTCCCTGCTCTGCGATCCACTCACCGTCCTCTTTGTCGCGGTGCTTGTCGCGGCGACGGTTCCTCGCCCGGCGGACGGGCTCGAGCGAGGACGCCTTGGACGGGCACGAGGTGGCCCTGCCTGTGCGGTGACCTGCTTGGGCGATCGCGCTGCGCATTGCCCTGCGAGGATACGGGTACGGTCGGTCATGGGAGGTGCACTAGGAAGAGTGCCTGTGCTCCACCAGTCCGAGCGGAATGTGTGTAGGTGGCAGGCGATCGAGAGCCGGAGCGGGGCCCGCGGTCAGCCACGGAAGTGAATGCCTGCCCGCCCGGGAATCGCCGCGAGCTGAGTCCCGGGCGGGCAGCGGTGGGGTCGACGCTTATGGGGTCCAGCTCATCGACTGGGTCACTTGTGGCTCGCTCGCGTCACAAGAACCGTTGGTGTTCAAGTCCCAACAGACGGTGACAGGGGCCGTCGTGTTGGTGCCCTTCACGAGCACGGTCGCGGCTCCGAACATGTTCGTGAAGGCGGGTGAGGTCGTGATGGTCAGACCGGCCGGTCCCTGAACCTGGATCTGTTGGGCGGGCATCTGCACACCGTTCTCGTCGACCGTTTGGGCGACGATGATCGTATCCACGCCGCTCTTGTTGGCGACCTTGCCGAAGTCGACACGGAGGGCGCGCTGTCCGGTCGCGACATTGAAGGCGGCCGATCCATCAGCTTGCACGTCGTAGTTGACGTTGTTGGTAATGGCGACAACCGGTCCGCCCGCGGTCACGGCGGCGCGTACCTGACCCTGGAAGTTGGCGGGGAGCGGTGCCTGACTCGGCGCGTAGATGGTCACGGCGCCGTTGGGGGCGATCCCTGGGACAGTCAAGGGTGAGGGAGGTTGCGGTGCACCGCTCGCGTCGAAAAAGTCGAGCGTGACCGTGGCCGCAGCGCCGCCTACGTTGAAGAGCTGGATCCCGCTGTTGTCGTTGCCGCTCGACCCCTGCTTCTGGAAGAGCGGGACGCGGAGGAGGGGCATGGGGAGACCCGGTGTTAGGGTAAGTGGTCCATTGATGCCCATCGAGGTCAGCGCTTGCCCGACGTCCGCGCCACCCCCGGTGTACTTGACGGCATCGACCGAGACGATGATCGGCTGGGTGCTGGTGATGACCGCCTGAGCGAGCTGGCCACCGCTCCCGCTCAGATAGTCGAAGTCCATCGAGTTGGACGCAATCGGCCCCAGGCTCTTGGTGGTGATGAGGTTGCCGTTGGTTCCGTAGTAGTTGATCGTCACGTTAGCGGGAAGGCTCCCAGCGTTCGTCACGGCCAGGCCGGTGTTCCAGTCGAAGTAGGCCTGGAAGACGAGCGGCACGTACACTGTGCTGGTCAAGGAACCCGCCGGCAAAGCGAGGTTGGTGAGGGCCATATTGACTGGGGTTCCCCAGGGCTGAGTCGGCTTGATCCGGTCGATGCTGGCGGTCAGCTGGCACCCGACTCCTTCGATGCGCGCTGTGCCCAGCCAGTTGTTCGGCACGCCAGCCGCGACGAGGTCCAGGTTCCACGTCGCGCCGGCAGCCACTGCCTGTGTGAGTGTATGCGTCTGGGTGCCGCTCGGGTGTTGGTAGAGCTTGACGGTGACGGAGCAGAGCGCGCTGCCGACGTTGGTGACGTGCAGGACCGTCTTCCAACCGCTGTAGTTGGCCTGCGCGATCGGTGCGACCAGCGTGCTGCCGACCGCACTGGCCCGGCTCAGTCCGGCGTATCCACTGACCATGAGGTGGGTGCTGCTCGTGCGACCGTTCGTCGAGGGGGCTGGGGCCATAAGCTTGACGGCGGCGCTCAGCCGGGCCGGGCGGCAGGGAAAGTCGTAAGCGACTTGCACGCTGTAGGCGCTACCGCCAGCTGGCTCAGCTCCAGCTGGTGCCCAGCTGATGTTCAGCGTCGTACCGACTTGGGAGAAGGTATAGTCGGCTGGTGCTGCGTAGAGCGTCGTTCCCTGGCTCACGACGACCTGGGTGACGTTGACGCCGCTGGGAACCGGCAAAGCGATCGTATCGGCCGTGTTCGCAGGGGTACCGCGCGTCTTGGTGAACTCCTGGACTGCCTGGGACGCGCAGCCGCCTTGCTCACGCCCACTGAGCAAGAGACCACCGCCGGGGTTGGAGCCGAAGAGTGTTCCCGCGGCCAGGGTCGTCGAGCCGTTGCCGGGTAGGTTGACGCTCGTGATCGGGGAGCCGTCCGCCTTGGCGATGTCGACGGTCACCGGGAAGTTGCTGGCGTTGGCGACGGTGACCGTTCCGTGCCACGGACCGGTACCCGCGAGCGTCTCGTTGTTCGGCAGATACGGGACGACGAGTTGCTCGTCGATGTCCCAGAGGCTCGCTGTGGGGGTGGGTGCGGACCAGTTCGCTGTGACCGGGGCGCTCGAGGCAACGAGCAGACCGAGCGCGAGGAGAACGACGCCGAAGCGTCTTGACCAATGCTTCATGCTGTTGTCCCCTTTCGCAGGCTATCGACTGTGCCGAACGAGACGAGTGTAAGGCATCCGTCCTTTCTGGAGAATCCTTCTCGTGCGCTGTCCCCGGGGCGCGAGCTGGCCGGATCATTTTCCGGCTTTGTCGAAACAACGCGCGAGCCTGCCGACCGCTTACAGCCGGCAGGCTCGCTCGAGGTGCCCGAACCCTGTTCAGCGGACGAGCAGCAGCATCGGCTGCTCCAGAAGCGTGCGTACGGTCTGGAGGAAGCGGGCGGCAACGGCGCCGTCGGCGACGCGATGGTCGACCGAAAGGGTCAGACGCAGGCGGCGCACCGGTACCGGCTCCTCGCTTCCCTCGCGATAGACCGGTTCGCGCAGGATGCTTCCTACTGCGAGGATCGCTGCCTGGGGTGGGTTGATGATGGCCGTGAAGTGTTCGACCAGCCCGAACATCCCGAGGTTGGAAATCGTGAAGGTTCCCCCTTGATATTCCTCGGGACGCAAGCGTTCCTCACGGGCGCGCGCGATCAGATCCTTGGTCAGCCGCGCGATCGCCGCGAGGGGTTTGTGGTCAGCGTCCGGCACGTAGGGCGCGATCAAACCGTGCTCGGTCGCGACCGCGATGTTGATGTCGATGCGCTTGTAGATGTGTAGCTGGTTGGGTGGGACGAAGCTCGCGTTCAGCGTCGGGAAGTCACGCAGTGCCAGTGCGCAGGCTTTGATCAAAAGATCGGTCACCGAGACGCGTTCCTCCTCTGGGACCTGCGCGTTGATCTGCTCGCGCAGGGCGAGCAGCGCGTCGACCTCGGCGACAGTGGTAACGAAGAAGTGCGGCGCTTGCTGGAAGCTCTCGGCCATCCGGCGAGCGATCGTTTGCCGGATGCGAGAGAGCTCGATCACTTCGAACTCGGGCAATCCTGGAACCGGTGCAACGGTCACCGCTGGTGCCGCCGCTGCTGGCGGAGCGGCTGGGGGTACCGATGGTGGCGGTGGTGCAGCGGCCGGAGCTGGCTGCTCGGGTGCCAACGGTGCGCGTGGTGCAGCGATGAGCGGCAAGATGTCCTCTTTGACGATGCGACCGCCAGGGCCGCTCCCGCGGATCTTGCTGAGGTCGATGCCGTGCTCGGCAGCGAGCCGCCGGACGAGCGGTGAGGCGCGAACCCGTTCACCGGGTGCGGTGGGGCCCTCCTCAAGCGGGGCGGCTTCCGGCGCCCTCGGTCCTGGGGCGGTGACGGTTGCTGCCGCAGTGGCAGCGCCGACAACCGCAGGAGCTGGTACAGCCTCTTCTTCCACCTTCTCACCGGGCTCGCCGATCAGGGCGATCAGTTGCCCGACCGGAACGGTTTCTCCCTCCTTGGCCAGAAGCTTCAGGATCACGCCCGAGGCGAACGACTCGATCTCCAGATTGACCTTGTCGGTCTCGATTTCGGCGATCGGTTCGCCGCGCTCGACGCGGTCCCCCTCATGCTTGAGCCAGCGAAGGATAGTGCCTTCTTTCATGTCATACCCCATCTGGGGCATGACGAGCGGTCGTGCCATTTCGTTTCCTCCGTCCCCACCTGCCTGGCGCTACCGCGCGACCGGTGCGAGGAGCCGCTGATAGAGCACCTCCCGCACCACCTCGATGACCTTGTCCTTGTTCGGGATGACCAGGCGCTCGAGATTGCGCGCGTACGGCATCGAGACTTCGACACTGGCGACGCGCATGATCGGTGCGTCCAGGTAGTCGAGTGCCCGTTCCTGGACCGACGCAGCGATCTCGGCTCCGACACCGAACGACTTCCAGCCTTCCTCGACGATCACCAGACGGTTCGTCTTTTGCACTGAGCGGACGATCGTCTCGACATCGAGCGGGCGCAGGACACGCAGATCGATCACCTCGCACTCGATTCCTTCGCGGGCGAGTTCCTCAGCTGCACCGAGCGCCAGGTAGTACCCGCGGAGCCAGGAGACGATGGTGACGTCGCGCCCTTCGCGACGGACTTCGGCTCCCTCGAGCGGCAGGAGGAAGTCCTCTCCGTCCGGTACTTCACCGCGGTTGCGGTAGATCAGCGAATTCTCGATGAAGATGACAGGATCGTTCCCGCGGATCGCGGCCTTGAGGAACCCCTTCGCGTCCTTGGGGACGGCCGGAGCGACGACGCGGAGTCCGGGAACATAGGCGAAGTAATTCTCGAAGAACTGCGAGTGCGTCGCACCGAGTTGGCCGAAGCCCTCGGCAGTACGCACGACGACCGGCGCGGTGAACTGCCCATTGAACATGTAGTAAATCTTGGCCAGGTGATTCACGATCTGGTCCAGGGCGAGCAGTGCGAAATTGACCGTCATCAGCTCGACGACCGGGAGCAGACCACCGATCGCGGCTCCGATTCCGAGCCCGACGATCCCCAGTTCGGCGATCGGTGTATCGCGGACCCGATCCGGTCCGAACTCCTGGAGGAAGCCGCGCGTGACCGCATAGGAGCCACCGTACGCGCCGATGTCTTCACCCATGAGGAAGACGCGCTCGTCGCGGTACATCTCCTCGCGCAGCGCCTCGCGTAGCGCGTCGCGGTAGGTGATCTCTCGTGCCATTGTCGTCCCCATTCCTCTTTAGCGCACGGTGATCGGGTCGGCATACACGTACTGGGTGAGTGTCTCCGGGGCCGGTTCGGGGCTCTCGTCGGCGAAGCGGACGGCCTCGGCGACCGCCTCCTCCACTGCCTGGTCGAGCGCTGCCAGTTCCTCCGGGGTGGCGACATTGTGGGCGAGCAACTGTTGCCGGAAGCGCTCGATCGGATCCCGGTGACGTCGCCACTCTTCGCCCTCTTCCTTGGACCGATACGTCTCCGGATCAGCCATCGAGTGCCCACGGTAGCGATAGGTGAGAGCTTCGAGGAAGTAGGGGCCATTCCCGGACCGGCAATGCTCGAGTGCTCGCTTCGTCGCCTCGTAGACCGCGAGGACATCCTGGCCATCGACTCGCTCGGCGGGGATGTCGTAGGCGCAGGCCTTCCGGTACATCTCCCGCACGGCTGAGGCATACTGCACAGCTGTGCCCATGCCGTACTGGTTGTTCTCGCAGAGGAACAGGACGGGAAGCTTCCACAGCGCGGCGAAGTTCAGGGCTTCGTGAAAGGCGCCATTATTGGTCGCGCCATCGCCGAAGATCGCCACCGCGACGCGGCGTTGGTTCAAGTGCTTGCTGGCCAAGCCGAGCCCAGCCGCGATCGGCAGGAGGCCAGCCACGATCGCGTAGCCACCCCAGAAGTGCTTGGATGCATCGGCGAAATGCATCGAGCCACCGCGCCCGCCGACGAGACCGGTCGCTTTGCCGAAGAGTTCCGCCATGCACCGTCGCGGATCGAGACCGAGCGCCAGCGCGTAGCCATGGTCGCGGTAATGCGTCACCAGGTGATCGTCCGGATCCATGGCGCGGATCGTGCCGACTGCGACCGCTTCCTCCCCGATATAGAGGTGTAAGAAGCCCGCGATCTTGCCGAGCGCGTATTGCTCCGCTGCGACCTCCTCGAAGCGCCGGATCAGGACCATCAGGCGATACATCTCGAGAAGCTCGCTCTTGGGGAGCGCTACCCCGGGCAGCTGGCCATCGACTGTGCTGGTCATCGCATCCTCCTGTCTTGCGCCTGCCTGGTCGCGACTCGCCCGGTCTCCTCGGCCGGTTCCACTCCGTTGTGGCCGTCGCGACCGCTCGGCTCGGTGTCCCGGCACAACCTTGGTTTATGATACTCCAGGGCCGAGCTTATACCCAATCTGCCGGAGGAAACTCATCCGCTTGGCGATGTCCTCTTCTCCCTCGATGCCGAGCGGCTTGAAACCGTCGGCGACTCCGAGAACAGCGCGTTGCTCGCCCAGGTCAGCGAGCACGACCGTGACCGGGTTGGCGGTGGCGCAGAAGATCGTGCACACCTCGACCACGTTGCGCACGGCCGGTAAGACGTTGATCGGATACGCGTTGCCGAGCATGATCAAAAAGCAGTGTCCAGCCGCGATGTTCAAGACATTGCGCCGCGCCAGGTCGGTCAACTCCGGATCGGTTCCGCTCCAGCGGACCAGTCGCGGCCCCGATGCTTCGCTGAAGGCCAGCCCGAATTTGATCCCGGGTACTGCATTGACCAACGCCTCGTGCAGATCTTCCACTGTCTTGATGAAATGACTGTGCCCGAAGATCACGTTCACGTGATCCGGCTTCTCGATGGGCACGGTTACCAGCTCGATCGGCATTCTCCGCCTCCTTTCTGTTGCTCACAGTCCTCAGGGTACGAATACCGCGCATCCCTCGATGCGACCATCCCACAGGTCCCACGGTGCCTGGGCGATCTGGGCGAGCGGATCGTCGGATACTGACAATGTGATTCCCCTACGACGCGTTCTCTGTGTTCGCCCAGTTCGCTATCAGTACCGACCAGGTTGCACGCGATCGTCTTTTCCTGATCGACGAGTTCTCTCGAGCGGGTGTCGATTCGTCCACCAGAGCCCCCGATGTAAAAGACCCCACCGCCGCGCGTCATCATCAGCCCTCGCTAGGGTGTCGATCCTTCGCCGACGCAGTCCAGGATGACCGCTGTACCCTGCCCTCCTGTGGTTTGCCGGACGTTCTCGACCGGCTCGCGGTCAGCTCGCTTGGTGCAGCGTGCCCGAGTTCCTGGGCATGATCGAGTGTCTGCTCCGATCGACCGACCACGATGCTCTGGACCAGCGCGTGCGCGATCGGAAACGCGCTGTGCCCGAGGCCACCGAAGCCGATGGGCACGACGGTGTCGCCCGCTTCGGGCCAGCACCGTGCCCGCTTGACCGCATGGTAGCCAGTCAGCCCGGCATCGGCATAAGGCGACACGGAAGGCAGTGGCAACACGCGTGGTCTCCACACGGAGTTCTGCTCCTTCATCACAGGATATTCGGCCGATCCCCCTTCCCGCGTAAGATCCAGAACGTCTCCTCCCTCGCCGTGCCTGTCTCGGCCACGCCAGCAAGCGAAGCAGGTGCCATCGGTGATCGGTGGAGAGATGATGACTGGGTTGCCGGGGTGGAAGCGTTGCACCGCGGGACCAACCGCGACGACGAAACCGGCGTTCTCGTGCCCAGGAATGAATCAGGGAGTGCGACTGGAATCCGGTGCACTGCCCTTCGATGCTGTCGAGATCCGTGCGGCACACACCAGCACCGTCGATCGTCACGATTACCTCGTCCGGTGCGCTGATCGTTGGGTCCGGCATGTCCTCCCGGAGCGAGCACGCTGCTCCTTCGAGCGTCGTGTCATATCCGTGCAAACGCGCAGCGCGCATCAGCTTTACCGTTCCTCACGCAGCACTCGCGTTCCGGTGCGCTCATGATCCTAGCACGCTCGCCGGTGACGGTCGATCGCTGCCGACAGCGTTCACTCCCGCCAGATGCCTGATCGAGAGCGGTGCCGGAGAGCGCGCATTGCCTGCTAGCGTCTTGCGGGCTATCCTCGTTTGCTCGTCGTGTCGGGCCGGGGGAGCGAGGAGGTGTCTCGTGGCGGAAGAGCGAGCGTCGTGCTGGCGACGTCGCGCCAAGATCGTGGCAACGATCGGTCCGGCCTCCTGGAGTCCGCCGGTTTTGGACCAGCTGATCGCCGCTGGTGTCGATGTCTTTCGGGTGAACGCGGCGCACAACTCGCCGGAGGAACGCCGGCCTATCGTGGCTGACCTGCGAGCCGCTGCTGACCGGGCAGGGCGACCGATCGCCATCCTGCAGGATTTGGCGAGTTGGAAGCCACGGACTGGTCCCCTGGAGGGTGATTCATTCCGGCTGATTCGCGACACGCATGTGCGGATCATTCCGGGCAGTGAGCCGCTCTCGCCGGAGCGGCTCAGTATCGACGATGCAGAACTGGTCGCTCAGCTGCAGCCCGGACATCGGATCCTGATCAGCGATGGGTTGATCGAGCTCGTCGTCGAGTCGCGCGCGGGAGACGAGCTGATCGCTCGCGTCCTGCGTGGTGGCCAGATCCGGGGGCGACAGGGCGTTGCCGTACCAGGGGTCGTCGGGCGTCCTTTCCGATTGAGCGAACGCGATCGAGCCGATATCGCCTTCGCCGCCGAGCACGAGCTGGAGTACATCGGGGTGAGCTTCGTCACGGGGCCGCATGATCTCCGGTCGGTGCGAGCGATCCTGCGCGAGTGTGGCGGGCGCGCTCGGCTCGTCGCGAAAATCGAGCGTCCCGAGGCGCTGGCAGCGATCCGCGAGATCGCGCGCGAGAGCGACGCTGTCATGGTCGCTCGGGGCGATCTCGGTGTTCAGCTGCCGCCGGAGGAAGTGCCCATCGCGCAAAAGCGGATCATCCGCGTTGCCCGTGCCTTCGGTATTCCCAGCATTATCGCCACACAGATGCTGGAATCGATGACGACGCAGCCGATCCCGACTCGCGCGGAGGTCAGCGACGTGGCCAATGCCGTTCTCGAGGGAGCCGACGCTCTGATGCTCAGTGCGGAAACGGCGACTGGTCAGTATCCGGTCGAGGCAGTCGAGATGATGCATCGAATCATCGTCGCCACCGAGCAGCAGCTGACCCCTGCACCGGTTCCCGAAGAGGAAGAGCCGACGACGATCGCTGCGACGATCGCGCGCACCGCCACCGATCTCGCTCGACGTTGGCGAGCGGTTCGCACGATCGTGGCGATCACGCGAAGCGGGTTTACCGCTCGGGAAGTGGCTCGCGAGCGACCGGTCGCACCGATCGTCGCGGTGACCTGTGATCCCATGGTTGCCCGGCAACTCTCCCTGGTTTGGGGGGTTGTGCCGCTCGCACTTCCTTCGTTCGCGGAAACCAGCGAGGAGTTGATCGAGCAGGCAGCAGGGGCAGCGCGTGCGAGCGGGCTCGTCAGGAGCGGTGATCACGCCGTCTTCATCACGAGTCTCCGCTATTTTCCCGAGCCCGGGCACGCCGATACGCTCCATCTCCGCCAACTCTGAACCCAGGGGCTGCTGCCCCGCGAGCAGCTCTGGTGGTCGCGCTGCTCTCGCTGTGTGCCGTGAAGGCTGGGTATCGGCCGAGTGATCCTGCCAGAGCATGACGGGCTGGGCGCGAGCACTCCGTGGTACGCTCCGGCTGCATGGAGCCCCCGACGGGGCCAGACTGGGGACGAGCGACACTGCGCCTCGCGAATGCCTGCCCGTCGTGGCGTCGCCTTCTCGACTTTTCTCGCTGCGGAAGCTGGGCGGTCGGGCGCAGAAGCATCGTGGATGGACGCCGTCGAATAGGCTGGGCGCTCCCTATTGACGGCATGATCGCGGTATGGTACGCCTACACGCGGCTGCAGCCTTGCGCAGTAGCCGTCGCGACGGCGATCGGAAGGGGATGACGGGACATCGAGACAGGAGAGGAGTGGGGACAGCGCGAAGCGTCGGACACGCTGCTCGGAATTGGTATCAGGCTCAGCGACAAGCGTGGCAGTGACCCACATCCATCGGAGGAGACAGCATGGAGCGCTTCTTCAGCAAACTGGATTTGCGCGAAATCAAGATCGGGACCGAAGCGAGTTTCCCGCCCGAGGAGGAGGCGAATCGGGGTCCGGCGCGCTCGAACGCGCAAGGGAGTGGTGGGCAGCGTCCGCGCCGCAGCGAAGTGCTCAAGGTTTCGGCTCGCTCGCGCCCGAGTGCCGTCGCTGGTGCGATCGCCGGTGTCGTCCGTGAAGTCGGGCGTGCTGAAGTGCAGGCGATTGGTGCTGGCGCGGCCAATCAGGCGATCAAGGCGGTGGCGATCGCCCGCGATTACCTCGCGGAATCCGGTATCGATGCGGTCTGCCTTCCCTCGTTCATCACGGTGACCATCGGGAACGAGGATCGCACCGCGATCCGCTTGATCGTGGAACCGCGCTGAGAACTCGCTGCCCCCAGTCAGGACTGGCTGGGGGCAGTTCGTTTTCCCGCTCATGGGTTCGATCGATCTTCACACGCACACGACAGCGTCGGATGGCATCCTCTCGCCCGAGGAGCTCGTCGAGCTTGCCGCAGTGCGCGGTATCGAGGTGCTCGGGATCACCGATCACGATACGGTCGCTGGTCTTCCGGCTGCCCAATCTGCGGCTGCTCATCGGAGTGTGAAGATCGTCCCGGGCATCGAGCTGAGCACAGCGGTCGAAACAGGCGAAGTCCATATCCTCGGTTATTTCATCGATCCAGCGGATCCGGTGCTTCAGGCACATCTGGCGTCGCTCGCCACTGCGCGCCGGGAGCGCGCTCAGCGGATGGTCGATCGACTCCGACAGCTCGGTATTCCCGTGACGATGGAGGATCTCGAAGCGATCGCCCAAGGGGGAACCATCACCCGCGCTCACGCAGCGCGCTTGCTCGTCGCGCGAGGGTTCGCGGGATCGATCGACGAGGCTTTCGAGCGGTTCCTGGGACGCAACCGCCCGGCGTATGTGCCACGGACGTATCCCTCGCCTCGGCGTGCCGTCGAGATCGTGCTGGCTGCCGGGGGCGCTCCGGTGCTCGCTCATCCGCTGAGTGCCGGTGATCCGGAGACGATTTTGGAGGAACTCGTGCCGGTCGGGCTCGTTGGGTTGGAAGCCTGGTATGCCGAGTATGCGCCGGAAATCCAACGTGAACTCGTTGCGCTGGCTGCGCGCTGGGGATTGATCCCGACTGGTGGAAGCGATTACCACGGACCTGGGTTCCGAGCCGAGCGCGAACTCGGGAGTGTCGATGTACCCCGCCAGTCAGTGGACATGCTGGCAGCACGGGCTCGCTCGGGTCGAGGAGGTGCTGCTACACTACCTGAGCAGTGAGAGTCGGCGCCAGCGAGCGATGGTGCGGTCGCGATGGTCGTGGTCGGATCTTCACGAGAGACGACCAAAGCCGAGACGGCTGGTGGGGCGGGTGCTCGCACCCCAGCTGACTGTCGGCACGCGCGTGCGGAACGGGCTCGGGGGCCGCTCGGCCGTCTCTTCCGATATGCTGGTCTCTCGATTGGTGCGCTCCTGGGCTGGTCGTTCGGCGGATTCTTCGCCGCTCGTCCGGAACTGGTTGCGGTGACACAGTTCTTTCTCGCCTCGGTCCTCGCCGCGCTCGGCTTTCTCGTGACGCCATATCTTCTGTTCGATCTCTCGGACGCGATCTGGGCGCGCTTGCGTGCGTTGGCGGTCGATGCGCTGATCGCTGGCGGGATCGGTGCCTTCGCCGGTGGAGTCTTCGGGCTGTTGTTGGCCTGGCCGTTGGCGCTCCTGCCTCGCCCCACGGGGCAACTGATCCCCCCGACTGTTGCTCTGCTGGCCATGCTGGTCGGGGCAGCGCTGGTGAGCGGCCGGCGTCGCGAGTTGATGGAGGTCATGGGTCTCCGTTCTCAGCGGCCCGGGCTCGCCCTCGCCCTCGATACCAGCGCGTTGATCGACGGGCGGATCGGAGAATTCATCCGGCTTGCCGTACCCGATGCGCAGCTTCTCGTCCCGGAAGAAGTCTTGCGGGAACTTCATCGGCTGGCTGAACACAGCGACCCTCCCCGACGAGCGCGTGGCCAGCGCGGCCTCGAGCTTTTGCGGCGCTTGCGTGAGGAGGTCGGTTCCCAGTTCGTGATGGTTCCCGCCCGCGTTCCCGAAACCGAAGCGGACGACGCAGTCGTCGCCTGCTGCCGAGAGTGCGCTGGTCGGCTGGTGACCTGCGATCAGCGTCTGGCGGACGAGGCTCGTGTACAGGGGCTCGTGGTGTGGAATCCGCATCAGCTGGCCGAGGCACTCCACAGTCCGGTACACGTGGGGGATCGCTTCGTCCTTCACCTGAGTGGTCCGGGACGCGAGCCGGGGCAGGCGATCGGCTATCTGGACGATGGGACACTGGTCGTCGTCGAGGAAGCACGATCGCGCATCGGCCAGGACGTGCCAGTCGAGGTAACGCGGATCCTGCGGACACCAGCTGGACGCCTGGTCTTCGCGCAGTTGGTCGCGCAGAGCGAGCCCTGATGACGTGCAGTGCGGTCGTTCCGGCGGCGGGGCGAGGTCAACGACTCGGTGGGCGCGAGAAACCGCTGCTCCCGCTGGCTGGTCGTCCTGCCTTGGCCTGGGTCCTGGAGGCACTGAGTGCTTCCGGTGTCATCGCCGAGATCATCGTCGTGGCCAGCAAGGCGAACCGGGAAGCGGTCGAGTCGCTGTGCACTGCGCTCGGGCTGTCGCTTCCTGTCCAGGTCGTGATCGGTGGAGCGGAGCGTGCGCTCTCGGTCCGAGCGGGGGTGGAGCACGTACCGGACGACAGACGGTATGTGCTGATCCATGATGCCGCTCGGCCGCTCGTGACGCCCGAGCTCGTCCGGCGAGCCATCGCGGCAGCGCTGCGACACGGCGCAGCGGTCGCAGCGATTCCGGTGACCGACACGATCAAGCAGGTCGCCAGCGATGGGCGAGTCGTGACGACCCCGGAACGCTCGACCCTGGTAGCGGCGCAAACGCCACAAGTCTTTCGGTTGGACTGGCTTCGCGAAGCGTACCGCCGGGCCGGTGCGCAGTGGGTGACCGCCACGGACGAAGCGATGCTGCTCGAACGTGCTGGCTTTCCAGTCTATGTCTTTCCCGGCGATCCCGAGAATCTCAAGCTGACCACGCCGCTCGACGTGGCGATCGCCGAGCTGATCCTCGAGCGCAGGATGCGGGGGAATGCATGATACGAGTTGGTTTGGGTTACGACGTCCATCCACTCGTGCCGGGGCGGCGGCTGGTGCTGGGTGGTGTCGAGATCCCGGGAACGGTCGGCTTAGCTGGACACTCGGATGCCGATGTCTTGGCTCATGCGATCGGCGATGCGCTGCTGGGGGCGGCTGGACTCGGTGACCTGGGGACGCATTTCGCACCAGACGACGAGCGGTGGCGGGATGCCTCGAGTCTCGATCTCCTCCGCCGCATCCGGGAGGAGCTCGGCCGAGTTGGCTGGCGCGTGATCTTCGTCGATGCGACAGTCATCGCCGAGTTTCCCCGCATCGCACCCTTTCGAGAACGGATGCGCGAGCGGTTGGCTGCGGCGTTGTCCCTCGCCGTCGAGCAGATCAGCGTGAAGGCGACGACGAACGAGCGACTCGGGTTCATCGGGCGTGGTGAGGGGATCGCTGCGCTGGCCGTGGCGATGCTCCAGCGCAGCGACGAGGAACACGACTCCGATCCGGACGGGAGGTAAGGACAGTGCGGGTTCTCCTCCAGCGGGTGAGCGAAGCCAGTGTCACGGTTGATGGAACGTTGGTGAGTTCGATCGGCCAGGGAGTCCTGCTCTTGGTCGGAGTGCGGCATGGTGACGACCGGGCGACGGCCGAGTGGCTCGCGCACAAAGTCGCGCACTTGCGGATCTTCGAGGACGAAGCCGGCAAAATGAACCGCTCGCTCCTCGACGTCGGTGGCAGTGCGCTGGTCGTCTCGCAGTTCACGCTCTATGCCGATGTGCGCAAAGGTCGTCGGCCGAGCTTCATCGAGGCTGCCCCGCCGAACGAGGCGCGACCGCTCGTCGATGCCTTCGCGGAGACGCTGCGGGCACTCGGTGTACCCGTCGAGACCGGTGTGTTCGGTGCGCACATGGACGTCGCGCTCGTCAACGATGGGCCGGTCACGATCTGGCTGGACAGTGCGGAACTCCGTGGAGGCTCCCTCGATTAGGACTTCTGGGGCTCTTGTCGATCGGTATCCAGTGTTACACTCGCTCCTGGAGGATCGAGGACGAACGGAGAAGCTTCGGTGTACTGCCCGCAGTGCGGACAGCGGATCGGTGAGGGACGTGACACCTGTCCCATCTGTGGGGCTGCGATCGGTGAACCGGTGGCCGGGACGGGAGTGTGTTCCAGCTGTGGAGCGTTGCGTGCTCCCGAGGATACCTATTGTCGCCAGTGTGGAAACCTCCTTCCTTTCGATCTGAGTGCGCTCGAGCAGCTCGAACCGGCTCCGGGGGAGTCGCTCGGTGAGGTGCCGATTCCCGAGTGGCTTCGGGCAGAGGAACCAGGAACGCCAGGGAGCGAGCTCCAATTGCTGAGCGATTTGGATCTGCCGGAGTGGTTGCGGGAACCGACCGAGTCGGCAGCCGAAGCGCCGCCATTGCCGACGACAGCGGCGTTCGTCGTGCCGCCAGTGGTGCTTGCCTGGTCGCAGCCGATCGCGAGCGAAACGGCCGATCCTTCGTTTTTCGAGCCGCTTCCACCCCTGCTCTTGCCGGTCGCGCCGGCACTCGGTAGGGTCGCTACTGCGGCGGCTGAGCCAGCCGGAGATCTTCGCCTGGTACGAATCGCTCTGTTCCTGGCACTGGCAGTCTTGATCGGTGTGGTCTTGTACATCTTGTGGCAGAGCCGGTAGCGCGCCCGGGAGGTAGTGAGGAGAGCGCGCATGCACAGTGCTGTGGCGATCTCCTGCAACCAGGGGATGACGCGGATCGTGCTGGCCGACCGCGTCGAGGGTGAGCCACGACTGCTCCGAACGGTGGCGGTTCCTGGCCGGGACGTCGAGACCGGATTGGCGTTCGCCGAAGAGCGCTTCGGTCGCCGATTGCTCGCCGAGGAGCGCCCGATCCGTCCGCGTGGCCTGTTGGGAGACGGCGCCGACGCCTGGATCGCGGTCGGTAGTCCGGCGAGCGTTCCGCTTCTAGCAGTGCTGGCCATCGCACCGGACCCGTTGCTGACAGACCTCGCCAAGCGTGCTGCCGAAGCAGCCATGGTCGAGACCCACTGGATCGAGGCCACGCAAGTCGCAAGCCTGACGGCGCTGGTGCAACAGCTTGTGGAACTGCGTCCTCGCTTTCTCCTGCTGACGGGGGGATCCGATGAGTCTGCCTGGCAGTCGGCGATAGTGGCAGTGAGCAACGCGCTCGGCGACGCATTCGACCTCGAAGTCGGTATCGTCATCGCGCCGGAAGCGATCCAGCAGCTCGTGGCGAAGACGATCGGCGATCAGGTCGAACTCATGGGTGTCGATCCGACCACCTCCCAGCCAGCTGAGGTCGTCCGCGCGGTGACGAGCGAGTTTCGCTCCCGGGTAGCAACGCTGCTGTCAGCGGAGTTGAAAGCACTGGAACTGGATCGCTTCGTCGATCGTGCCACGGCATTGGAGCGTGCGCTTGCCTTTCTCGTCCGGCGTGCTGATCAGCGTGTCGCTCTCGTCGATCTCGAGCAGGGGATGCTCGGTATCTGGGCGCGTTCCGAGGGGATGTTGACGCTCTATCGAGCTGGGCGTGACCTCGAGCAGGGGGCGCTCGGACTGGCAGCACTCGGTCCCGAGACGATCGCGCGCTGGCTTCCTTTTCCGATGACCGAAGAAGACATCCTCGACTGGCTCGCCAATCGCGTCATGACAGCATCTCCTTTCCTTTTCGAGTGGCGTGACCAACTCATCGCGACTGCGGCGGTGCGAGCGCTCGTGCAGGATCTGGCGAGCGCAGGGCCACCGAGCGGAATGCGCGAGGATCTCACGCTCGTGGTACTCGGACCACGTCTGGCTTGGCTTTCTGCGGAACTCGCATTGCTGTGCGCGCTCGATGGGTTCGCGCCGCTTCCGGCTGGCGGGCTCGTCAGTGTCGCGCTCGACGAAGCGGATCTCCTGGCGACGTGCGGTGCGCTCGCTGAAATCGATCCGGGATACGCGGCGACTCTCCTGGAGCGGGATGCGCTCTTCCCGTTGGCTCATGTCATCGTTGTGGCTGGTGATGCCATGGAGGGAGCGATCGCCGTCCGCGGCGAGGTTCGTGCGGGTGATCTGGTGCACCGCTTCGCGGTGCCCTGGGGGAGTTTGCACGTCCTACCGTTTCCTTCTGGCCGTTCAGCGGAACTTCTCGTGGAGCCGGAAGCAGGTATTCGTATCGGGAGTCTCGAGCCAGGGGTCGCGATCGAGTTCGCTGGCGAGGCAGCGCTCGGCTGGACGCGTCTCGGAATCGTGATCGACGCGCGAGGACGCCCCTTGCGGTTACCGGACGATCCGCCAGTTCGCGCTCGGCGGATCCGTTCCTGGCTGGCTGACCTCGGCGTGGCGGAGGGAGTGATGCGGTGAGCGCTCTCGGGCGCCTGCCCTTGGTCGCGCAAGATGTGGAGTGCCTCGTGCGACATCGCTTGGCTGCACCGGAACTGCGCGTCGCTGTTGGGCAACTGGTCGAACCGGAGACGATCCTGGCGATGGCGGCCGACGGTCTGCCACGCAGTGCACGGATCGCGCTCGCGGCGGAACTCGGAGTCCCACCAGCGGACGCAGCGCGCTACCTGGTGCGTGCGCTCGGGGAGCGCGTCGAGGCGGGTGAAGTGGTGGCAGTGCGTCGCCGAGGGCTGCGAAGCCAAGAGGTGACCAGCCCGATCGCTGGGCGATTGGCAACGCTGGATGCCGAAACCGGTCTCTTGACCGTGGTGACCGATCCACCGCGACGGGCGGTACCTGCTCTCGTCGCAGGCGAGGTGAGAAGCGTTGCCGACGATGCAGTGACGATTCGTGCCATCGGTGATCTTCTGCTCGGAGCAAGCCTCCTCGGTCGGGAAAGCGCTGGTCCACTGATCGTTCTGGCCGATCGGCCGGATCGTGAACTCCCCGCCGAGGAGTTCGACGAGCGCTGCCGCGGAGCGATCGTTCTGGCCGGTATGACGGTGAGCAGCGCTGCGCTCCGGCGCCTCCACGATGTGGGAGCGGCCGGTGTGATCGTGGGCGGTCTCTCGACACACGCGCTCGAGCCGTTCTGGGGAAGCACGACGCCGACCCGTCTCCAGCGGGCACTGGTCGACCCGAGTGCGGACTGGCCGTTTCCCTTCGGTGTGCTCATGCTGGAGGGATTCGGTCGTCTCCCCGTGCCGGAACCGGCTTTCGACTTTCTGGCCGAGCGTACCGGACGATGGGTCGCGCTCCTGTCGAGCGCAAGTCTCGGACTCGATCGTCCAGCCTGCTTCGTGTCCTCGCGGGGCTTGCAGGGGCAACCCCTCCAACCGATCGAGCTGGTTCCCGGTGCGGTGGTGCATCTCCGGCTGCCGGCCCGGCCGGGGCTCGGTCGCCTGGTGAGCGTGCCGTTTGTGGCTCGCCAGCCGGATAGCTTGGCGTTCCGGGCGGTCTGGGTCGAGCGGGACGGAAACCGTGAGATCGTGCCGGTCGATCTCGTCGATCCGGTCGCAGCTGATGCCTGAGCCTCGCTCAGCTGGCTCGGCGCTCGCGTTGACGTTGCGTGTACAAGACAGCAACCTCGTCGGGTAAGCGACCCAATTCCTGCCGGAGTTGCAAGAAACGAAGGAGTGCGTTGCGCGTCAGTAGGCCGAGTAAGCGGCTGTCATCGACGATCGGGATTTGGTGGATCTCGTGCGTCGCCATCAGGCGGAGGATTCGCTCGAGATCGTCTTCCGGTTTCGCCGTGATCAGCCGCGCGCGCGGAGTCATCAAGTCGCGGACGCGCCGGATCGGCCACTGCTCACGCGGTGCGTGTCGCACATCGGTCAATGTGACGATTCCGACGAGCCGTCCGTCCTCGACGACTGGGAAGCTGCGCACGTTGTAGGCGAGCAAGGCATCGACGAGTTCGTCGATCGTCGCGTCGGGGCGGATGGTCGGCGGATCGGGATCCATGAGCTGGCCGACCTGCACTCCTTCGAACAAGCGGCGGATCACCAATTGCTGGTACGACTGCTGAGCAGCATTCTGGAGAAACCAGCCGAGTGCGATGAGCCAGATACCGGAAAGCGGCGAACGGAACACGAGGAAGAGTCCACCCGCCATGAACAAGAACCCGATCGCGACACCGATCCCGGCTGCGATCCGCGTTGCGCGGAGAACGTTGCCGAGTGTCCCCCACAGGAGCGCTCGGAGGACGCGTCCACCATCGAGCGGATAGGCCGGGATCGAGTTGAACGCGACGAGGATCAGGTTGGCCCACCCCAGGTACTCGAAGATCGCCCCCAGGGGTTGGCTGATGTCCTCGACGATCGGCCAGAGTCCGAGCGAGACGATACCGATCGCGACGCTGACGAGCGGTCCGGCGACAGCGATGAGAAACTCGTCGCGCGCTCGGCGTGCTTCGTCAGCCAGTTGCGCGACGCCACCGAAGATGAACAGGACGATCCTGATGACGGGGACGCCACGGGACTGCGCAACCAGCGAGTGTCCCAGTTCGTGGGCCAGAACAGAAGCGAACAGCAGCACGCTCGCGAGTACGCCGACCGCCCAATAGGTTCCAGAACTCCAACCGGAATACCAGCTCGGAAAGACGCCAAACGCCAGGGAGTAGGTCAACAGGGCGAAGACGAGGAGCCAACTGTAGTGCACGCCGATCTCGATGCCGCGGAGCCTTCCCAGCCGAATCGAGGCTTCCATCACCATCCTCCAACGTCGGAGTGATGCCAGCGGAGTTGGCGAGCGGGTGCGAGAGGGGCGGCAAGACCGATCTCCGCCCTTTGCCGCCGAGTTCCTCGCTAATCCTAACACTCGCGGTATCGAATTCAGCCGACGACCTCGCGGAACACGCGCAAGAAGTTGAGCCCGAGCAGCTTGCGGAGTTCCTCTTCGGTGAAGCCCGCTTGGGCGAGCGCGACGGTCAGGTTCGGCCAATCGGCGAATGTTTCGTAGCCCTCGATCCGATAGTCGGGCGTCAAGCGGTGCTCCTCGGGTCGGAAACCTGTCCAGTCGAAGCTTCCTGGTAGTGTCGCTGGCATTTCGGGCGGGTACTCGATGAGCGATCCAGTCCGGGAACTCGGTGGCCCTATCTTGTCCGTTCCGATACCGACATGATCGATACCACAGACATCGACCATGTGCTCGACATGCCGCACGAAGTCCTCCAACGTGACGCGGGGATGCGCGCTGAGAAAGCCCGGTACGACGACGACGCCGAAGTATCCCCCGCGCTCGGCGACAGCACGGGCGAGTTCGTCCGATTTGGCACGAGGGTGGCCGGACAACGCCTTGGCTGCCGAGTGGGACACGACGACGGGTGCCGTGGAGACGGCGAGAGCGTCCCACCCCACCTGCTCGCTACAGTGACTGATATCGACGAGAATCCGGAGGTCGTTCAGCCGGCGGACGACCTCGAGGCCGAAGGTCGTCAGTCCGCCCTGATAACGCTCGGTGCAGCCGTCACCGACCAGGTTCTGGAGGTTGTACGTCAGCTGGACCATGCGCAGGCCCAGGTTATGGAACAACTCGATGCGGTCGAGATCGTCGCCGAACGCGAGTGTGTCTTGGAAATCGATCACGATCCCGTGCTTGCCTTCGCGGTGCGCCCGCTCGATATCAGCGGCTTCGCGGACGAGCACGAGATGGTCCGTGAGGAGGTCGACGATCGCGTGGGCGTTCGCGATACGCCGGACGGCTTGCTCGAAGGCCTGACTGATCGGTCCAGGGCCGGAGAACGTGCCGCAGGCGACCGTGACGCCAGCTCGTCGCCAGAGGTTCAGGTACGACTCGCGTGCCTCTGCCGAATCGCGGAATTCACGAACGATCATCGCTTCGAGCAGCGGCTGGATTTCGGCACGCGTGCGACCGAGCCGCGCGTATTCGCTGACGAGTTGCTGCATGCGGGGGGTGAAGAGCGCACCGCTCGTGATCGGCGGCTGTTGCGAGTCGATGACGAGCGCTTCATGGTGCAGGGCGCGGGCTTCCTCCGGCGTCAGGCTCGGTTTCCGCCGTCCCATCGCGATCGTCTCTCCTTTCGGTCTGGTCGGTCCGCTCACCGGCAGTGTAGGGGGAGACATCGCGATCGGCAAGTGAGCTCGGTTGAGGGTACCCGAGTTTGCGCAGAACTTCCTGCCAGAGTTTCCGCACCTGACGACGCGTCTCGTCGATCGTCCCGCTATTGTCGATCACGCGATCGGCGCGAGCGATCTTTTCCTCCTGGGGTGGTTGGGCGCGGATCCTGACCAGCGCTTCTTCCTCGCTGAGGCCGTTGCGACTCATCAGCCGGGTGAGTTGTTGCTCCGGTGTGCAGGTGACGACCCAGACCTCGTCGCAGTCCCGAGCGAGACTCGACTCGAAGAGCTTGATCGCATCGATGACGACGACCGGACGCTCGGTCTCAGCGATACGGCGTCGGATCTCGGCGACGATGACGGGGTGCGTCATCTCCTCGAGGCGACGGAGCGCCACGTGGTCGCGGAAAACGGTCGCACCGAGCGCGCGCCGATCGAGTGAACCGTCGGGGAGGAGGATGGACGGGCCAAACGCCTCGACGATTTGTGCGAGAACAGGGCTTCCCGGTTGAACAAGGGTGCGGGCAACCTCGTCCGCGTCGATCGTTTCCGCACCGAGCGCGGCCAATTCCCTGAGGACGAGCGTCTTGCCACAGGCGATATTGCCGGTCAGGCCGATCACGTAAGGGCGTCGCGCCATCTCAGAGTTCTCCGACCCGCGCGACAGCGAGTTCCTCCTGGAGGTGCTCCCAGCGCGCGTAGGCCTGCTCGAGTTCGCGCGTCAGCGCATCGTAGGTCGCCCCCAACTCGGCGATCGCTTCGACATCGTGGCGAGCCGTGGCTTCGTCCAGTTCGTCAGCGATCTGGCGCACGCGTGCCTCCAGTTGCTCGATCGTGCGTTCGACCTGTGCCACTTCTCGCTCGATCTGTCGTGGTGAGCGTGAGCGGCGCGGGCGTCCAGGCTCTGGCGCGAGTGGCTGTTCAGGGGAAGAAAGACGCGGCGGCTGAGCTATCGCGGTCGCGTGATGCGTACGCTGATACTCGCTGTAGCCCCCGAACCAGACGCGAAGCTCTCCTCCTTCGATCACCCAGAGCATGGTCGCGAGCCGATCGATGAAGTACCGGTCATGGGAAACGAAGAGCAGGGTGCCGGAGAATTCCCTGAGGACGGCTTCGAGGGCTTCCCGACTGGGAAGATCGAGATGGTTGGTCGGCTCGTCGAGGAAGAGAAGGTTGGGACGTTCCAGCGTGAGGAGCGCCAGAGCGAGGCGACGCCGCTCCCCACCGCTCAGGGCACTGACCGGCTTGACAACCTCGTCACCCTGGAAGAGAAAGCGCGCAGCGAAACGACGTGCCTCCTGCTCGTTCAGTGCATGCTGGCGAAGCAACGTTTCGAGGACGGTGCGTCGTTCGTCCAAGCGTGGTTCCTGCGTGAGAAAGGCGAGCTTGACCCCATTGCCATAGCGGAGCGTACCGGACAAGGGAGCGAGTTCTCCAGCGAGCGTCCGCAGGAGTGTCGTCTTCCCGGCGCCGTTGGGGCCGACGATCGCGATCCGCTCGCCGCGCTGAATGACGAGTTCCGGCGTCCGCAGGAGCACCGTGCCGGGATAACCGATCACCAGTGGTGTCGTTGTCAGGACTGTCCGGCTGCTCGTCCCGCCCTGAACGAGCGCGAGCTGGAGTCGCTTCATTACGCGCGGGGGCTCCAGCCGCTCGAGTCGTGCCAGTTTCGTTGCGCGGCCACGAGCCTCGCGAGCCCGTTGACCGGCTCGATAGCGCTGGATGAACGTTTCCTCCTTGCGGATGTACTCCTGTTGCTGTTCGTACGCGGCCAGCCGCTCCGCGAAGCGCTGGGCACGGAGTTCGAGATATCTGGAATAATTGCCCGGATATTCTTCGAGCCGACCGAAGCTGAGCTCGAGTGTCCGCGTCGTGATCTGGTCGAGGAAGTACCGGTCGTGCGCGACGACGAGGACGGTCCCGCGCCAGCGCTGGAGGAAGGACTCCAGCCAGGACAAGGCCGGGAGATCGAGATGATTGGTCGGCTCGTCAAGGAGAAGCAGATCGGGATCGCTCAAAAGCGCTCGCGCGAGCGCGAGGCGGGTCCGCTGACCACCACTGAGGTGCTCAACCGGCCAGGCGAGCTGGGACTCCGCGAACCCGAGTCCGGCTAGCACGGTACGAGCCCGGACGTCCAGTTCCCAGCCGCCAGCCGCCTCGAAACGCGTACTCACTGCCTCGTAGCGGGCGAGGAGTTGGGCATGTTCTTCCTCGTCGCGACTCGAAGCGATCGCTTCGGTGAGGGCAACGAGTTCATCGCCGAGCGCTCGCACGTGAGCCAGGGCGTCGAGCGCTGCTTCCAGCACCGTGTGGCCACGCGGGAGATCCGGTTCCTGAGGAACGTAGCCGATACGGAGCCCGCGGCGAGCGATGATCCGTCCGCTGTCCGGTCGCTCGAGCCCTGCGATGATCCGCAAGAGGGTGCTCTTGCCAGCCCCATTGGGGCCGACGAATCCGACCCGCTCGCGTTCGAGGAGCTGGAAGCGGAGGTCTCGGAACACCTCCTGCGTTCCGTAGCGCTTGCTCGCTCCCTCAACGGTCAGGATGGTCTCGGGCATCGATCAGGTCTTTTCGCTCTACTCATCCGGGCTGTGCGGACGATCCAGCGGACGCAGATGCCGGCACTGCCCAACTATACTGAAGGTGCGCGGTTTCTTGGGAGACGAATGGTGGTCACGGCGCCTTGAACGGCCAGTTCCCTCGGTGACCTGAGGCAGAGCGGGGCCGCTCGGATGCCGGAGAGCGATGCGGAGAGCGAACGAGCGGTCGGGGCCGACGGGGTCGTTCGGTTCTTCGCGCAGGTACGCGGTGACCTGTGGCCGGAGCGCCCGCTGACCGGTGCGGCGAGTTCGAGCGTTCAAGGAGAATCGGGTGGAAGCCCTTCCGACCCGTCGTCCTGCGCGGCGCTGTTCTCGACGCATGTGAGCTGGAGAGCCGGTCCCGCGGTCAGTCCTTCAGCGTGAGCGCCACTGCGCACGTGTCCAGCGATACGGGAGGAGTGCCACCGTGCCTGCTATTCCATCGATGACGAGTCACCGAATACTCTCACGTCACTCCTCATCGCTGACCGAGCTCGATGTCGACCCAGAGCGGCATAGCTCTCGGCGCATCGCTCGATGATCGGAGATCAGTTCGTGGAAGCTCTCTCGGCTGACGGGTTGTCTTGCGGCTGGCGCACGTTGCGGAGCGGCCATCGTCGCACTCCAGGAAGAGCCGAGAGTGCCGGCTATTTGGCTCTCCCTGTGTCGCGATCGCTATCCTTCTCATTAGGAAAAAGCTAGTTGCAAGTTCGTCTTCGTGCCATCTCTTTGGAGTGACGGAGGCCCGAGGATGGCTCGAGCTGAGATGGGAGCAGAGACGATCGACCCGATCCGGCGGAGGCTGCTCTATCTGCGCTGGTCCATGACGTTCGTGCCGGCCCTGGTGGTGTTCGTCTATGAGACCGTCCGGCACGATATTTTGGAGCCGATCCTTCACCTCTCGTATGGGAACCTCCTTGCGGGACTGGTCACGCTGTGTGTGGCGTATGGATTTTCGCGCGCGATATTCGGTATCGTAGACCTACTCTATGCGCAATTGCTGGCTCGTGTGCAGGAAGCGGCGATACTGCAGGCCACGATCGACGAGCGGGAGCGGTTGAGCCGCGAGCTGCACGACGGTTTTGCCCAGCTCGTTTCCACCCTGCTGACCCGCTTGGATATCGTGGCAGAACTGGTCGGGGCCGGCCGGCGAACTGAAGCGTTGACCGAAGTCGCGCGGCTTCGCGCCTTGACCGATGAGCTCTATATCGAAATTCGGGAGACGATCAGTGGCTTGCGCTCGGATGTCCAGCAAAAGGGTTTCGTTCGAGCGCTGCGTGACTACTTGGAACGATTCGAGGAACTCCACGGTCTCCGAGTCACGCTGCAAGCTGATCCGATTGCCGATGTGCTCCCATTGCCTACGGCCGTTACTCTGTTCCGCATCGCGCAAGAAGCGTTGAGCAACGTGCGTAAGCATGCCGAGGCCAGCCGCGTGCTCGTGCGGGTTACTCCTTCTGCCTCGGGACGCCTCGCGCTGACGATCAGCGACGATGGAAGGGGCTTGGCTCAGCTTCCGACAGCGGACCAGCCGAACCGTACCCAGGGGCTCGCGGTGATGCGCGAGCGTGCCGAGTGTCTCGGGGGGACGTTCCGGATCGAAAGCGAACCGGGCCGAGGGACGATAGTCACCGTCGAAATACCGCTCGACCGTCAGACGAAGGAGTGATCGATGGCGTGGCGAGTCTTGCTGGTCGACGATCACGCGCTGTTCCGAGAAGGGTTGGCGGCCTTGTTCGCATACCAGACTGACTTCGTTGTCGTCGGCGAGGCGGACGATGCGGCGAGTGCGCTGACGCTCGCGCAGGAACTCAAGCCAGATCTGATCCTGATGGATATCAACTTACCCGGTGAAGACGGGATTGAAGTGACCCGCCGCCTCAAAGAGGTGGTGCCGACTGCGGCGATCGTGATGCTGACCGTTTTCGATGATACCGATACACTGCTCGAAGCATTCAAGGCGGGAGCCCAAGGGTACCTGGTGAAGAATATGCGGTACGGGGAACTGCTCGAACAGTTGCGGGGGTTGACGCGCGGTGAAGCGGTCGTCTCGCGGCGCATGGCTGCACGGATTTTGGAAGAGTTTCAGAAATGGGATAAGAGGATGCAATCCGATATCGCCTTGACGCAGCGCGAGACCGAAATCCTCGAGCTCGTTACCGCACGCCTCTCGAACAAGGAAATTGCCGAGCGTTTGAATATCAGCGAGTACACTGTGAAGAATCATATCAAAAGTATCTTACGCAAGTTGCACCTGCGGAGTCGGCATGAGGCTGCTGCCTTCGGTCTGGCCCGTGGTCTCATCCGTGGCTATCGTCCCTGATGCTGTTCGAAGAGGCCGAGAACCGGCAGTGGTTGCCTGCCTGGCTCCTGGCAGCGGCACGCCATCTCGCTGGGTCACTGTCGTTCGATATGACCGCTCGGGACGCGTCGCCCGCGCTGCACTCGAAAAAGGTTCGACCGAGACTCCCCACTTCTCCACTCCGGCCGCTCAGGGCTAGTCCTCGCGGGCCGAAGGGCTAGTCCCACTGCTCGTTTCCGGTAGCTCGAAAGCAGTCTCGCAGAATCATGCTGAGGAATCAGCGTGCCTGCTAGCCTCAGCAAGCGAACGGGGCAACGGCGACGTTGCCTCCTCCGAGTCGCCGTCAAGACCCTTGCTCACCTCGTCTGTCGGTCGACGGCGGACCGTCAGCGCGAAAGCCAGAAAGGACGTCACTTGGTGGTCGCTTTCGGTGTTGCTGCCAAGACCCGTCCGATGGCTGTGGCTTGTTTTCCTCATTCATGCCGTCTCACCAACCATCAGCCTGGTGTCTCGGTTGGCGATGCGACCGCTTTTCCTCCCACCGGTACGAAACCGGCTAGGCGGCGCGACGAGGTCGACCAAACGACGAGATCGGTCGTGACTGCCCGGACGGATCGACCTGCGTCTCCCATCGACCGACGGACGGAGTTCGGGCGACGGCTGTTGTCGCGTTCCTGTGTTGAAAGAGGATCAGTAGCGGTCGTTTTTCGACCTATTGACCTCTTCGGTCCGCTTGTGGATCGGCCTCTTGGGCGTGACCCGCCGGAGGCTGGGGTGGATCAGTCGCGATCACGCCTGATGGAGGGCAGCGAAGAACGGAACGGTCGAGTGCGAGGAGGATTGGGATGAAACGGTTCAGACTGCTGGCGTTGCTCGCAGTAATGACGCTTGTCTTGTCGGCGTGCGCGACGCAGCAGGCGACACCGACTGCAGCGCCGACGCCCACGCCCGAGCCAGAGGCTACGCCGATGGGGCAGGTGGCTCAGCCGCCAACGCCCGTCAGCACCTCGACACCTGTCCCGACACCGACGATGTCTGTGGTCACGGGCGAGTTCGTCTTGGCATTCGCTCCCAATCGCATCGCGGTCATCGACCCGAAAGAGGCACGGGTTGTCAAGGATATCCCGACCAATCAAACCGAGGCCGAATATGTAGAGGCGAGGTTCGATAGCAAAGAGCGCCTGCTGTTCGTCGTCGATCGGGCCAATGCGCAAATCGTCGTGGTCGATACGGAAAAGTTGGAAGCGGTCAAGACGATCGATGTCGGACAGCGACCGGTGCACATTTACAACCCGTTCAAGAAGGACGAAATCTGGGTCCATGCCGATGGCGAGGGCACCTGGTACGTCATCGATGGGAAGACTCTCGAGGTCACGGCCAAAATTGCCAAGCCCTTCGCCAACCCTGGCCATGGCAAGCTGCTCTACCACAAGGATTTGGGAACGAAGGCGTACGTCACTGACGTGAATAACACGACGATCACCGTCATCGATCTCGAGCAGAAATCTGTCATCAAGACATTCGAACTGTGCGAAGGCAAGCCTGGGACGCACTACGCAGTCTACTCGACCGTCACGAAGCGCGCCTACTTCGAGTGCTTCGGTATCGGCAAGACAGCGATCGTCGACCCGACGACGGACACGGTTCTGGGCTATCTGGAGGGTTCTGGTTCGACCAAAATCTTGGAGAAGGAGAAGCTTCTCCTGATCATGCAGAAGCGCAACAACCAGCTCACCATCGTCGACTTGGCGCAGCAAGAAACAGTCAAAGGGACGATTCCGATCGAGGGTGGTCCCGACCAGATTTATGTCGTAAAGCAGGACGGTAAGCTCCTCGGGTTCGTGACCACGACGTTGACCCCGGAAGTAGTCATCGTCGACCTCGACGCGATGAAGGTGGTCAAGCGGGTGGCAGCTGGGGATATCGAGCGACCAGAGGGCGCTCGCGTCTTGCACCGAACGGGTGACCTCGGTCATGACTTCTTCTACACGCCGGCTTCGGCAGATGGGGTGGTGGCGATCATCGATATCAAGCGGCAGACGCTCCATGCTGCTGTACCGGTCGCGAAGGGTGTGAGGACCGTCGTCGCCAAGCACGACCACTGATCGTCGCAGGGAGCGCGCGGGCTCGGACAGGATGAGGAGAGGCTGAGCTATGCTGAGCCGCTTGATCGTTGCCCTGCTGCTGGCGTTGTTCGTTGGGCTGCTCACCGGTAACGCTGCTCTCGGGCATGCCGAGCTCGTGCGCTCCCAGCCCGGTAACGGGGAGCAGGTCGCGGACTTCCCTGCCTCGATTCTCCTCTATTACAGTCAAGGGGTCGATTTCGCCGATATCCAGGTGCTGGACGCCAACGGGCAACGAGTCGACCGCGGAGAGGTGATCATCAGTGCTCCCGATCGCACGGTCGTCGAGGTGCCGTTGACCCAAGGCGGCAGCGGTGTCTACACCGTGAAGTGGGAGGTTCTCGCCGAGGACGGGCACACCACGAACGGGAACTTCTTTTTCTTGGTCGGCGCGGCTGAGGTCGATCCCGAGTCGCTGCGGCAGCTCTTTGCCGGAGCGAGAGAGACGGCGGAGGTATCGAACCCTTTAGAGGCGATTGCGCGCGGTCTGCTGTTCCTTTCGCTCTCGTTGCTCGTCGGGGTACCGCTGGCGCTCCTGGTCGTGATTCCACTGAGGACGGTGAGTGAGCAGCTGGAGCCTGCTCGCTTGCTGCGGAACGCTCGCCGACTGTTGATGGCTGCAGCCGCTCTCACTCTCGTGGCGAGCCTGGTCCTCTTGGCGAATCAGGTCTATCGCTCGGTCGGTGAGCCGACCGTTGCCCAGCTGTGGGATCTCCTTCTGACGACTAGCTTCGGGAGAGCCGCTCTCATTCGCTTTGCAGTGGCAGGTACCGTGTTGCTCAGCGGACTCATGTTCGCCCGCTCGAGCCGAGCATGGCTCGTGGCGAGCGTCCTCGCTGGGGTAATCGGCCAGCTGACGGTCAGCTTGTCCAGTCACACGTGGGCCTTAGTGACGATACCAGGAGCATGGCTCTTCGATCTGCTCCATTTGCTCGGTGGGGCCGTGTGGATCGGTGGCCTGGCAGCCCTCGCTGTCCTAGTGCCGTCACCGCGAGGTAGAGCCGAGCAGGCACTCGGGTTGCTCGCGCGCGCGACCCAGCGCTTCGCTGCACTCGCTCTCGCCGCAGTCGCTGTGCTCGGAGCGACTGGCCTGTGGCTGATGTCGTTCCATGTCCCACAAGTGCAATCACTGCCGACGACTGACTCCGGTACGGCGTTGCTGGTCAAGAACGGTCTGATGGTCGTTATCCTGTGTCTGGCCGGCTGGCAACGCCTAGTGCTCGTTCCCGCACTCGCGCGCCATGCTCAGTCAGCGCAAAATGATCCAGGACAGCTATCGTTGCTCAGAAGATTTCGCCGAACCATCCGATCGGAGGCGCTCCTCGTCGCCGGCGTCTTTCTAGTCAGCGGCGTCCTGACCTCGCTGCCGCCGGCCGGTGTGGAAGAGAGACAGCGCGCTGCGGCGACGAACATGGTGAGCCAATCGGCGACAGTCGGAGAAGTCAGTATCGACCTGACACTGATACCCGGGCAGGTCGGCTTGAATGTCGTCGATGTCGCTTTCCGCAAGCAGGGTCAGCCGATCGGTAGTCTGGAAGACGTGCAGGTCTTAACGCGTCAACGAGACGCCGGAGTCGAACTTCCGCGGGTTGTGCTCACGCCAGCCGAGGACGGAACCTACTCCGGCTTGGTCAGCTTGACGCTTCCGGGCTCGTGGTCTCTGCGTGTGGGAGCGATGGTCGACGGTCGCTTTACGACGCACACCTTCGCGATTGAGCCGAGGGAAAGAGCCGGTACATTGCCAGAGCAAGCCACCACCGCATTCCAGATCGCTGCCCGTGGAGTAGGGAGTGTCCTCTTGCTGATCGGCGGGATTCTGGTGGGCTACGAGTTCCGCCGATTGCGGCAGCGAACGCTGCTCCGTTAACCCTCCGAGCTGTCAGGGCGGAAGACGGGTAGGGAGTGCGGGCCACCTGATCCGTCCGAGTTCCCGCTTTCTGACTTGGCTGCGATCGCTCGCGACGCTGCGACGGCTCGTTCGGCACGCGGGCCCAGCGGTCGAGCAGAACCCGATGCATGAACGCCCCTCCAGAACAGAAGACAGGAGCTGCGAGACCCGCAGCAGCGCGGCTGCTGCTCGGGGACGCATCGCGCCGGTCCGGCTCGGCACAGTCGACAGCCTAGGGCCGCGAGCGTCAGGCGGGGCGAGCCAAGCACGGCTGGCCGTCGTTCGATTTCGATCTGGTGCGCGAGGGAGAGGACGAGCGTGCGCGCGCAGTCGGTACAACAGCGTTGCTTGGCGAACCTTCGCTTTTGCGCCTCTACTTCACCGCCGTGCCCACTGAGGTGAGAAAGGTCGGACATGTGCGGTTTCATGACCGAACCAGCGCATATCTTGCCGGAAACGGCTCGAAGTGGCGCGTGTGGGCAGCTGTGCATCGGTGAGGTTGCGCTATCCCAACTCGCGGAGCAGTTCGGCAGTCTGCTCACTTTCTATGAAGTCGCTACCAGAGCACCTGCCGTCGCGGCCAACCGGCACGGTCTGGTGAGCTATCCAGGAGAGACGGCGTCCGTCTCTACGGCCAAGGCCTTTGCGACAGGTGAGCTGCTCCGCTCGCTTGCGAGCGAGGGGCTCGGAGTCAATGGCGTCTTCGAAAGGGAACTCGCTTTAGCACGGGCAGCCGGTGTCCCTGCCGAGCGACTGGTCTTCCACGCCAACAACGAGTCTGGATGGGATTCTCGCTTCGCTCGTCAACTGGGAGTTGGTCGGATCGGAATCGATAACCGCCATGAGTCCAAGCAGCCTGCAGCAATCGCCCGACATACCGGCACGATTGTCTCGAATCTCCTACGGCTCAACCCGGCGGTGGAACCCTACGACACGTATGCCTACCGGCGAGCCGGTCAACTCGATGCCATGTTCGGTCTTCCGATCGAGACCGGGGATGCGGAGGCAGCGGATGCGTGCTGCGCGATCGTCCCGGGACTCGAAGTGCTCGGGTTGCATGTCCGTCCCGGCTCGCAGGTCTTCGATCTCATGCTGTACCAGCGAGCGATCGAGCGGGGCTTCGCTTTCGCGCGTGATCTCCACCAGCAGCGTTTCGCTTTTCCCTCCGCGAATGCTCGCCAGAGGGTGGCTCGGCAATTCCGGACATGGCAGAGGATTCGGCCATAGATCTGCCGAGGCGACAGCACAAGTTGGCTGGAGGATCGCGTAAGCCGCGCGAATGGTGGGCGTGTCGCTTTCTTGGCTCGTGCTCGAGCCACGGCGCTGGCTGGTCAGGCACGCCGACCCGGCGCTGTACCACGTGGGAAGCCTCGGGTGTCTTCCGTGTATCCGTGCGGATGTGGCGGTTGATAGTGGTATGGCGGGCAACATCCGGCCAATGCTTGACGGAGCGTGGTCCCTCGCGGGCCGGGTATCGCGCGCGCGGATGGTCGGTCCGAGCGCCTCACCCTCGCGAGTATGTACTGCGAGTCAGGTCATGTGTCGGTGTGGGATACGATGCTCCCACAGCCAGTTCGGGGTGATCTGATGGAGGATCCCGTCGCCGGAGCGTACTGCTTGGCGATGGCGAGTGGTGACAACTGCGCTCGCCGGCCTGCAACGGTTGCGCATAAGGCGGGACGGGTGGAGCTTTGGCAGCGCCGCGAAACGATCGAGCATCTTCTGGCACGGGAACTAGGAGCCGAGGCAGCGTGCTACCGTTGAATTTTCCCGTCTTCCGTAGTATTACTAGGATGCCGCACGAGCAGGCGCTGGTTTCCTCGAAGGCCGTGAGGAGTGCGCGCGGTGACCAAGGCGGAACGGCGCGGGAAGCCCATGCGGTCACGTGAGGTGGTGACCAGGGCGAACGGATCGGTCGATCTCCCGGTGCTCGCAGGGGCTGATGCGATCCTAGCGACGGCTCGCTTGCACGGCCGTCTCACGCGTGAGCAATGGTTGGCCCTGATCGACACGCTCGGCCCCGATGCTGCCGAGACGGCTCTCGCTGAGCTGCAAGCAGAGGGAGTCCTCGTCGCGATCGAGGAAGCGCTCGAACCGGATGGCACTTCTCGCTCCTGGGAGCCTGAGAAGGAGGCCGATCCGGATCTGCTCGTCGAGGATCCGGTGCGCTTGTACCTCGCGGAGATCGGGCGTGTCCCGCTCTTGACGGCCGAGCAGGAAGTGGAGCTCGGCCGAGCAGTGGAGTTGGCGGAGTATCTCGACGAACTTCGGCGCTGCTGCGGTGACGACCCGCTCGTACTGCTGCTGGCGGCGTGGGAGCGCTTCATGACGGGTTGGCCGCTCGTCGAGCGCCTGGCCCAGCGTCTGCCAGGCAAGAGGGAGACACGCACCGCGGTGCTCGCTGCGATCTTGCCGCTGCGCTCCCTTCCGCCCGTGCTGCTACGACAGTTCCGTGGGAAGGATGGCAGGAGCGTCGAGGAACTCGAGGACACCTTGCGGCGCCGGCGCCTGGAGTTCGCGCTCTTTCCCGAGCCCTTGCAACGGTGGTGTGATCCGCTCGAGCGCAGGCTTCCCCCGATTCCGCCGCTGAACGAGCTCGGACTGGATCGAACAGCGCTGACCGCGCACTGGCAGCGCCTCCGGCGCGACGGGGAGGCGGCTCGTCGCAAACTGACCGAGGCCAATCTCCGGCTCGTCGTCAGCATCGCCAAGCGGTATACCGGCCGGGGATTGACGCTCCTGGATCTGATCCAGGAGGGGAATCTCGGGCTGATGCGGGCGGTCGACAAGTTCCAGACGCACAAGGGCTTCAAGTTCTCGACCTATGCGACCTGGTGGATCCGCCAAGCGATCACGCGTGCCCTGGCTGATCATGCCCGGACGATCCGCTTGCCGGTTCACCTCGTCGAGGCCTTGAACCGCGTCAGCCGTGTGGCACGCCAATTGACGCAGGAACTCGGGCGCGAGCCGACGACCAGCGAACTCGCGGCCGCTGTCAACATGCCGCTGGATCGCCTGCGCGAATTACTCCAGGCGGCACAGGATCCGGTTTCGCTGGAAGCGCCGGTGGGCCAGGAAGAGGAGAGCACACTGGGTGACTTTTTAGAAGACGAGCGCACGGTTGCCCCGTTGGATGCAGCAGCGCTTTCGCTCTTGCGCGAGCAGGTGCAGTCGCTCCTGGCGACGTTGACTGAGCGTGAGCGCCGAGTCCTCGCCATGCGCTTCGGTCTCGAAGATGGGCAGACCTACACGTTGGAAGAAGTCGGTCGAGCGTTCGGTGTCACGCGCGAGCGAGTCCGCCAGATCGAGGCGAAGGCGCTTCGCAAACTCCGTCATCCGCAGCGGGCGCGAGCACTCCGCGATTTCCTCGAGTAAGCTTGATCGTGTGTCAACGGAATGTTGCGAGCAGGTCTGCCGAGCGGCAGGCCAGAGGGGTTATGTTCTACGACGAAGCCAAGATCTTCGTGAAGGCTGGAAACGGTGGGAACGGGGCGGTCAGTTTCCACCGGGAAAAGTACATACCGCGTGGTGGGCCCGATGGAGGCGATGGTGGGCGCGGGGGGAACGTGTATCTCCGCGTCGATCCCTCGCTCAACACGTTGCTCCCGTTCAGCTATCAGCGACAGTTCCGGGCCGAGGATGGACAGCCGGGTCAGGGAAACAACAAGAACGGTCGGGACGGTGCGGATCTCTACATCGACGTTCCACCGGGAACCGTGGTGTACGACGAGGCCACTGGTGCGGTTCTCGGCGATCTACTCGAGCTGGGCGAGGTGTTGCTGGTCGCTCGCGGAGGGTTCGGTGGACGGGGCAATCAGCATTTCGCGACGCCGAGCCGGCAGGCTCCGCGCTTCGCGGAAAAGGGAGAGCCCGGCGAGGAGCGCTGGCTGCGGCTGGAACTGAAGCTTTTGGCCGATGTCGGGCTGGTCGGTTTGCCCAACGCCGGCAAGTCAACGCTCTTGGCTGCAGTGAGCGCTGCTCGACCGAAGATCGCTGACTATCCCTTCACGACGCTGGAGCCAATGCTCGGCGTGGTGAGCGTGCCGGGTCGGGAGGGAGGAACGTTCGTCCTCGCCGATCTGCCAGGACTGATCGCTGGCGCCTCGCGTGGTGCTGGACTCGGCCATGAGTTCTTGCGCCATGTGGAGCGGACACGCCTGCTCATCCATGTGCTGGACGGCTCCGGCGGACTCGAGGGGCGCGATCCACTGGAGGACTTTCACACGATCAATGCGGAACTCGCCGCCTATTCCGCATCGCTGGCTGGCAAGCCGCAGATCGTCGCGGTCAACAAGATGGATCTCCCCGAGGCACAGGCCAACTGGCCGCGCATCGCGCGAGCACTGGACGAACTCGGTTACACGGCCTACCCGATCTCGGCGGCCACGGGACAAGGGGTCGGCGAACTGATCCGCGCGACCTGGGAGCGCCTGCAGCAACTGCCTCGCCCCGCACGGGTCGCGCCGCCCCTGCGCAGTCACCGGGTCTATACGCTCGATCGCTCGCAGGAGCGTTGGGAGGCGATCCGCTTGTCTCCTCACCACTTCGCGCTGCGAGGTCCAAAGATCGAGCGACTCACGCTGATGACCGACTTTTCCAACCCGGAGGCAGCCGAACGGTACCAGCGGCTGCTGGCCCGCTGGGGTATCTCCCGGCGGCTGCTCGCGCTCGGCATTCAGCCAGGCGATATCGTGCACGTGGCTGGGCGCGAACTGGTGTGGGAACCCGAGTTGGCGGAAGCTGAGCAGACTCGGCCGCGCCGGCGCTTGACCAAACGCGAGCGGCTCCTCAAGCGGGCTGGCCTTTTGGAAGAACCGGAAGAAGAGATCGGCGAGCAGTGACGTCCGCTCAACGGGAGACCGCGGTCGGTGTTTGGTCGCCCGTGATGCGTCGGACGTCGTAGACGTCCCTGACCGATTCCAGCTTCTGGAGGATGCGGCTCAACTGCTGCACGCTGGTCACTTCGAGTGTCATGAGGATCGTCACGGTGCGATCCTCGTGCACGTTGGTGAGGACGGAGAGGGCATTGAGTCCTTCGTCAGCGACCAGCGTCGTGATATCGCGGAGGAGTCCGACTCGATCCCACGCCTCGATACGGATCGTCACCGGGTACTGCTGTGGTGTCTCTCCCCAGTTGACGGGGATGACCCGTTCCGGTTCGTTGGTATGCAGAATGTTCGGGCAATCGGCGCGGTGGACGGTGATCCCGCGTCCGCGCGTGATGAAGCCGACGATCGGGTCGCCGTAGACCGGCTTGCAGCAATTGGCGAGCCGGGTCAGCAGGTCACGTAGGCCGGTCACCTGGAGCGGTGGTGCTTGGGTCGGGGACTGAGCTGCGCTCGCTCGTGTGCGCTGGTCCTCGTGTTCGGCGATGCGAGCGGCGAGTTGTTGGGGCGTGATGGCACCGTAGCCGATAGCCGCTAAGAAGTCCTCGAGCTTTTGGTAGCGGGGGAACAGCTTGAGGACGTCCTCGAGCTTCATCTCGACACCGAGGCGTCGGAGTTCCTGTTCGAGGAGATGGCGGCCGTGCGCGATATTCTCCTCGCGTTCCTGCTTGCGGAACCACTGGCGAATCTTCTCGCGCGCTGAGGCCGTCGTGACGTACCCGTTGCTGGGGATGAGCCAGTCGCGGCTCGGACCAGTGCGTGACTTGGACGTGATGATCTGCACGACTTGACCGTTCTGCAGCTTGTAATTGAGCGGAACGATCTGCCCATTGACCTTGGCGCCCACACACTGGTGCCCGACCTCGGTATGGATGCGATAGGCGAAGTCGATCGGTGTCGCACCTGCCGGCAGTTCGACGACGTCCCCTTTCGGGGTGAAGACGTAGATCATCTCCGGCAGGAGATCCTGTTTGACCGAGTCGACGAACTCTTGGGCATCGAGCAGTTCGTCGCGCCACTCGAGGATCTGGCGGAACCACGCGATCTTGGCCTCGATCGACCGATCGCCACTGTCGGGTTTCAGCTGCTCTTTGTAGCGCCAATGGGCGGCGATCCCGTACTCGGCCTCGCGGTGCATCTCATGGGTCCGGATCTGGACTTCGAGCGGGATGCCGCGCGGGCCGATCACCGCTGTGTGTAGGGAGCGGTAGAGATTCTCCTTCGGATTGGCGATGTAGTCGTCGAACTGACCCGGGATCGGGTGCCACATACCATGGATGATGCCGAGCGCGGCATAGCAATCGCGCTGCTCGTCGACGATGACGCGGATTCCCAGAACGTCGTAAATCTCGTCGAAGTTGCGTTGCTTCTCGCGCATCTTGCGAGCGATCGAAGCGATATGCTTCTCGCGCCCGGTCACGACCGCCCGAATGCCGGCATCGGCGAGGGCGCGCTTGACCTGCTCGATCACTTCCTGGAGATACTGCTCACGATCGTGCCCGCGCGACTCGAGCGCGCGTGCGATCGTCTCGTAGGTCTGCGGCTCGAGATACTTGAAGGCGAGATCCTCGAGTTCCGCCTTGAGCTGGCCGATACCGAGGCGGTTCGCCAGCGGGGCATAGATCTCCATCGTCTCGCGCGCGATGCGACGCTGCTTTTCGGGCGGCAAATGGTCCAATGTCCGCATGTTGTGGAGGCGATCGGCGAGCTTGATGAGGACGACGCCGACATCCTCAGCCATGGCCAAGAGCATCTTGCGGAGACTCTCTGCCTGGCGAATCTTCTCGCGTTCGAGGCTGACCGGCTCGTTCTCCGGACTCAAGCGGATTTTCCCGAGCTTCGTCACACCATCGACCAGGCGAGCGACCCGCGGACCGAATCGCTCCCGGAGTTGCTCGATCGTGACGTCGGTGTCTTCGAGCACATCGTGCAACAGCGCAGCAGCGATCGTCTCCTGGTCCAGCTGCAAGTTGGCCAGGATCAGCGCGACCGCCAGGGGATGGGACAGGTACGGCTCACCGGAGCGCCGGCGCATCCCGGCATGCGCGGACCGAGCGAGCTCGAATGCATGGTGGATCAGCTCGAGATCGGCGTTCGGCAGGCGCTTGAGGAACTCGGGAGCCACGTCCTCCCATACCGGCTCGTCGCTCGGCCCGACGGCCGGAGTGGCCTGGGACGGAGATTCGTGGTTGCTTTCACGCGGTACCGCTGTCGCCATGTTGTCCCGATCGCGCGATCGCCCACTGGGGGAGTAATCGTTTCATTCTCCAATGATACGGTGGAAACGGGTCCTATCGCAATCGTCTCGTGAACTCACTGGTACTCGTGGCCGAAGCGGCAAACTGGTCTCGTCGCGTTCTGCTGTGGTGAAGGAAAGCGGTAGCGCTGGCCACGTCGCACGCCCCAGTGCTGTTCGCTTCGCTGAAGCGGCAGCGGCCTGCGCAGCGGGCGTGGTAAGAGCGATGCGGAGCGGCCGGTCTGCAGCGGTGGAGCCGCCTTCGCTCCCTGGGGAGGTGTAGGATAGAATCGCTTTCGTGCCGATAGCGGTCGGCGAGGAGTACGGTATGCAGCGAACGAGCCGGATTTTGACTCCACAGGAAGCGCTCGACATCATTCTCGCTCACGTCCAGCGCCTCCCGAGCGAGGAGGTCGGGCTGATGGATGCGGCTGGGCGCGTGTTGGCCGAACCGCTGTATGCACCGGAGGACCATCCCCCGTTTCCTGCCGCGACCATGGATGGCTACGCAGTGATCCACGACGATACCTCACCGTGGCGCGAAGTGATCGGCGAACAGTTCGCTGGTCATGTCACGGACGTCACCGTGACTCCGGGGACAGCCGTGCGGATCACGACTGGGGCGCCTTTGCCGGCGGGCGCGGACGCAGTCGTCCCGGTGGAAGACGTCGAGCTCGTGGACGATCATATCGTGATTCGGCGGGAGGAGGTCCGTCCAGGCGAGAACGTGCGGCCGGTCGGGGCGGACGTGCACCGTGGCGAACTGATCGTGCCGGCCGGGACGGTACTCGGCCCGGCGGAGATCGGCCTCGCGGCGAGCTTGGGCATCGCCAGTGTCCCCGTCTCACGCCGACCGCGCGTTTCCGTGTTGAGTACCGGCGACGAGCTGGTCGATCCCGGACAGCCGCTCGGTCCCGGCCAGATCCGCGATTCGAACCGCTTCATGCTGGTCGCAGCGTTGCAGCAGGCCGGTGCCGAGGTGGTTTGGGCGGGGCGAGGACCCGACGATGTGGAGCGCTTGACCGAACTGCTGCGAGAGCGAATCGTGGAGAGTGACGTCGTGATTTCCTCCGGCGGTGTGTCGGTCGGGGAACGCGACCTGATCAGTGCGGCACTCCGCACGCTCGGAACCGTTCACATCGAGCGGCTCTTCATGAAGCCAGGCAAGCCTTTCCACTTCGTGACGGTTGGCCGGACGCTCCTTTTCGGCTTGCCCGGTAACCCCGTCTCGGCGCTCGTCGGTTTCGAGATCTTCGTCATGGCGGCGTTGCGGGCGATGACCGGACAGCAGCCGGTCGTCCCGGAGCCGGTTACCGTGGTGCTCGCGCATCCGATCGAGCCGGGTGACCGTATCGAGTACCAGCGGGCGATCGTCTGGTGCGACGAGACGGGGACCCTGTTCGCCCGCAATACCGGGCCGCAGTCGTCGGCCCGCTTGCTCTCGGCCGTCGGCGCGAATGCCTACCTGATCGTGCCGCCGCGGGCCGAGCCATACCGTCCCGGCGAGCGACTCCGTGCGATCCTGCGGCGTCCGGTGCACGGACAGGCGCGCTGAGATGCTTCGTCACTCGGCTGGAGCCGAAGGTTCCGAGGCGCGACGAGCGAAGAGTTCCTGGTAGAGCGCTTCGCTCCCCACCCAGATCTCGCCGTCCTCGTACACTTCCTTCTTCCAGATCGGTGCGACCTGCTTGAGACGCTCGATCGCGTAGCGGCAGGCCTCGAACGCTTCCGCGCGATGCGCGCTGGACACTGCGATGACGACACTGGCTTCGCCGATATCGACGCGTCCGGTGCGGTGAGCGATCGCGATACCGAGCACGTCCCAGCGTTGCCGGATTTCCTCAGCGATCTGTGCGAACGTTTCGAGTGCGGCCTCCGCATAGGCCTCGTATTCGAGGTAGAGGACGCGCTTGCCGCGAGCGTGGTCGCGCACGGTACCGATGAAGAGAACGACTGCTCCCGCTCGAGGATCGGCGACCAGCTGCTCGATCCTCCTGGGGTCGAGGGGCTCGGGACCGATCGAGAATGGGGTGCTTCCGCCCGAAACAGGCGGGACGAGCGCGACCTCGTCGCCCTCGCGGAGCAATTGATCCGGGCGGGCGTAGCGGCGATTGACCATGACCATCATCGAACGCTGGAGCCGCGCGAGGGACGGCTGAGACTCGCAGAGTTGCGCGAGGAGCTGTCCGACCGTCGTCCCCTCAGGGAGGTCGCGCTCCTCGCGATCTCGCCCGAGGAGTTCGCGCACGATGGCGAAGTAACGGACCGTGACACGCATGGCTTCTCTCGTTTCTTTCACTTCTGGCCTCGTTCTCGGTTGCGGCGACGCGGGAGCGGGAGCTGGGTGAACAAGCTGAGAAAGAGCAAGAGGAGCCCAGTTCCTCCCACGATGCTGCTCGTCGTCTCGGAGAGTGCCAGCCCGAAGACGCGCGTGAGCACGAACGGTATCAGGACGAGCGTGGTTCCCGGAAGGAAGAAAATGAGCCACAACTGGTTGGCGCGCTGGCGCATGCCGTTCTCGCTCTCTGGTAAGCGTTCCTGCTGGCTCTCCCGGTGACGAGTGCTCGCATCGCAGATCAGTCAGGGGAGCGAGAGCACCGCTCACCAGATCCGCCCCGAAGAGAGCAGTACCCCCGGCAGGATTCGAACCTGCGACATGCGGCTTAGAAGGCCGCCGTTCTATCCACTGAACTACGGGGGCATGGCGCTCTCACCCTGTCGATCACGATGGTACTGCAGGGACGAGTGGACTGGCAAACGGCAGGGTACGACGGCGTCGGGGCAACAGTCGGAGGGGAGCGATGCGGCTCCACGCATGGCCGGGAACGAGCTGCCAGGGATGCTCAGCGGATGAGGAGCGCAGCTTCCACTATGGAGGCTCGTGCAACCAGCGAGTCGCTGGCCGCGCGAACCCGACTGGTCGGGGGCGTTCTCGTCGGTGCCGAGGCGTGCGCTGGCGGAACGATGGGATGGAACTAGCGTGCTCGGGGCGAAGTGGCTTCTCGCCTGCGATATCCCCGGGCCGCTCGTCGTCTTGCGATCACTCTGCCGCCAGGGGCAACAAGCCTTCCGGTGTTTCGGGCCGATAGTCCGGGCAGGCCAAACGCGCTTCTCGATCGCTGAGAAAGCGCTCGATCAGTTCGCAGCGATGCGGCTCGTCGGTACCTGGGGCCACGTTCTCGCGGAAGTAGATGCATCCGCGGCATGCCTCAGCCACTTGCAAGAGACCGGACGCGCGCAGGCTCCAGACGACGGCTCCCAGGCCACGCTCCAGCGCCAGGAGCTCGCTCTCGCTCAGCCCTGCCAGGGCTTCTTCGAGCGTGTGGCCGAAACGTTCCAGCCGTTGCGCCGCCGCCTCGCCAGCCGGAGTCAAGCGGAGGAGCGTCACTCGGCGGTCGACGCGGCTAATTTCGCGAGCGAGCAAGCCAGCATGCTCCAGTGCGTCGATGATCCCGATCGCGGTCACGTGCGTCACACCGAGCGCCTGGGCGAGACGCCCGACCGATGCGAGAAATGGCTTCGTGTAGCGGACCCAGAGGAGTGCCTGGGCCTGCATGGGGGTCAGCCCGAGCCCCTTGACTTCTTCCGTCGAGATCGCCTTGATTGCATGGGTCAGTCGCAGTAAAGCCATGGCGACGCGGGCAGCCCGCGATCGTTGCCGGAGTTCGGGATCGAAGACGGACATCGGTATCGACTCGCTTTCCACGCTTCTCATCCATCCGAAGCGACCAACACACACGAGCGAGTATAGCACTGTTGTGTCGCTTGCCGACGGGGCGTGTCGTGCCGATGGGATCCGACTGGCCAGCGAGGAGTGACTGGTCGCGGCCTCACGCGATGGCACACAGCAGCCCGGGTAGCGAGCGACCACGCGCGCTACCCAGGCTGCTCGTCTCGCTCGTTCAGAACACACCATCTTTCACGTAGGGATAGGTCCAGAGGATCGCTTGCAGGAGCACCGCCTTGAGCCAGGCCTGGTGCATCCGTTCCACTCGAGCGGGATCCGATTCACCGCGCTCAAGGAAGGGGCGCACGGTTGCGTAGATCGGGTAGACCAACACGATCATGTAACGGTAGTGGACGAACGGCGGCGTTCCGTGGACGTTGTCGGTCTGGTTCTTCTTGTCGAAGTGCCGGCGCCCGATCTCGAACGCGTAGTCGAGCCAGCGCTGATCGAACTCGGCGCGGCAGGTATCCAGGACCCACTGTCCGAATCGCTGGCGTACACGGGCGAGATACTCGCCGTGCGGCTCTTCGGGCGCCGAGAAATACCGCAGGAGGAAGTCATGGCTGCCGACGAAGCCGTACCAGACGCCGAGCAGCTCGTCGATGTTTGGGGCGAGAATCTCCCCGGCTCGGCGGAGGGCAGTCGCGTCCTCTTCGGTGAAAAGGAGGGCTTGCTGGAGAAGTGCCAGGTCCGCCTCGCTATACGGGGCGCGCGGCAACGTTGGATCGCCGTACCGATAGCTGGGAATCGCCTATGTCGCCATGATCGCACCTCCCGAGAGCGCTCGCCACATACGTCGTATACCGACATAGTAACGGTTCGCGAGGGAGTTGTCAAGCCCTTCCCGCGTTCTCCTCGCGGGAGGCCGCGAGCGAGTCCGTCCCTGGTCGCCGCTCGACCAGGCTCCGCGGCCAGTTCGTCGCCAACCGAGCGCGCAGGAGCGAGGGTGCCGCCCGGTAGCTGGTCGAACGACTGGCCGCCCGTGGCGATGGTCGGACTGCGCGTTGGGTCGTCGGCAGTGCGGTCGTGCCGAACGACACGGGCCGGCGGAGTGCGCTCTCGGCCGGCCCGTGTGGTCGTGGCGGGCGCTCAGCGACCTAGCGGGAGGTCACGGTAATGGTCACCGAGCGGGTGTTATCGGCTGGGTTGACGTCGTCGCTCAGGGGCGCACTCGCTGTCACTGTGTAGGTCCCGAGCGCAGTCCGGCTGTTGGTCCGCCAGGTGAAGGAGATCGTCTGAGAGGCCCCAGGGGCCAGCGTGATCCTGCTGCTGACCGTTCCCATCGCAGCATTGCGCGGTTGCGTCGTCAGCGTCACCGTGACGGTGACACTTGCGGTGCCGCGGTTCTCCAGCGTGACGGACACGGTTCCGTTCTGGCCGCGCCGGAGCTGGGTGGGAGCAGTGAGGTTGGTGATCGCGACATCGCGAACGGATTGCGTGACGGTGACCGTCGCGGTTCGACTGTTGTCGCTCGGATCGCTGTCCTCACCGCTGATTTCGGCTCGTGCCTCGAGCGTATAGGTGTCTGCAGCGGTCGGTTGCCACGAGAAGCTCACCGTCGTGCTGGAGCCTGCCGCGAGCGAGACGCTGCGCGGCGAGCCGATGGCGGCACCGTTCGCGTTGAGCGTGACGGTCACCGATTCGCTGGTGGTGCCTTCGTTGCGCACAGTGACGCGGATGGTCGCGCTGCTTCCAGTCGCCAACGAGGTGGGAACCTCGAGGCCGGTGACTGCCACATCGCGATTCGTCGGAGCGGTGGTACTGCCATCGTTTCCGCTGTTGTCGCCACTCTCGTTGCCGCTACCGCCACTCCAGTTCACGCGAACGAGCGGCTGGCCGTAGCTGTCCCACGTTCCAGCTTCCCCGTTGGCGAGGAGAGAGCTCCGCACCTGATCGGGTGATGCGCCAGGATTTTGGTGGAGATAGAGGGCAGCTGCACCGGTCACGTGCGGAGTCGCCATGCTGGTGCCGCTCCAGCGCTGGTAACCGCCGCCGGGAACCGTGGAGAGAATCGAGACGCCCGGAGCATAAAGATCAACGACTGATCCATAGTTGGAGAACGAGGCGCGCGTATCGTCGGCACCGTACGAGGTACTCGGCCCGAGTCCACCAGGTTTCCCATCGGTATCCAAGATTGCGCCGACCGCGATGACTTCAGGATAGGCAGCGGGAATAGTATTGCTGGCATCTTTGCCATCGTTCCCGGCCGCGACGACGAGCGTTACGCCGGCCTGCACGACGCGGCAGACGGTACGATGGAGCGGATCGCTCGTTTCACCGCAGTTGGGCGTATCGGTACCGCTCGCACCACCACTGTAATTCGCCACGCGGATCGTCGCTGCGTTGGAGGCGACCCAATCCAGTCCACAGATAAGCCACGACACATAGCCGGTGCCGTTATCGCCGAAGACCTTGACCGCCCACAAGCGGGCGCCCGGTGCCACACCGACCACGCCAGTGCTGTTGTCGCGCGCGCCGATGATCCCCGCGACATGCGTGCCGTGCCCGTGCCGGTCGACCCAACTCCCGCTGCCGGAGCAATCGAATCCCCCGACGACATTGAGATCCGGGTGGCTCGGATCGATCCCGGTATCCAGTACCGCGATGTCGATCGGCATCGGATCGTCGACGCCGTCGATCTTGGCTGTCCCGTTCTCCAGCGTACCGATCCGCTGGACACCGGTCGGCACGGTCTGCGCTGCCAAATGCATTTCCGTATCGGGGACGATGGCGGCGATACGACCCGTTGCGAGCAAGCGCTGCAATTGCCGACCAGTCAGGTGTCCAGCGAAGCCAGCGAACGCCGTACCGTAGACCTGCTCCGGCTCGATGCCGAGCTCGCTCGCGACGCGGACCGTCTCGCTCCGGCGGACGGGGGCATAGGCGTCGGCGCTCGTCTGGGCGTCATCGAGGACGATGATGTAGCGAGCCGGTGGGCCTTCTGCAGCAGCGACTGCCAGGGCTGCCGCGCAGAGTTGCAGGGCGAGAAAGAGACTCAGCACGATTTGGATGACTCGGCGTGCCATGTGACCCCCTGACCGATCAACGGCCTTGCGGCCTCGCTCAGTGGAGGAGGTCGTCGGTTGTGCCGGCCGGTCAGAGGGGTCGAGAGTCTCAGTGACGGCTGAGGGGAAAGTCTCGATCGCTGCTAGCCAGCTGAGGTCAGAACGATCGTGCTGACCGATCTTTCCTGGTCTCCTCGGTTCTCGGTCCCATTCCCTGATCATCGGCGAGTCGACGAAAGGACCGGTACTCGCGGGAGGTCCGATCGGACCGGTCGCCTGTCTCCATCGTTCGTAGGCGCCCGCACTGCGAGGGAAGCGTGGTACGCGTTCCCAAAGCGGTATCGCGGTCGCGGACCTGTACCTGATCAGCGCCGTCTTGTCCCGCCGCTCATCCTGCCGCTCGGCGGGCGGCGCGCGGGAGGGGTGGCCGCGCCACCGGCACGGCGGGCGCGGCAGTGCCTCGCCCCTCCATTGGGTGGACAGCACCTCCCCGGTCGGGCATGGTGCGCCATAGTCAGCGGGGACGCCCCCGTCCTGTAGGGGTCAGGCGGTGCCTGACCCGCCGGGTCGCCAGGACCGGTCAATACGCCGTGCCCGTGCGCCGATCGCCGGAGAGGCGTTCGCGTCACGGTGCGCCAGTGCGTAGCGTGGGTTTACCGCTCCTAATGGCGCGGCGGGCGACGCCGCGCGTCGCCCCTACACTGCGGTGCAATGCATCCCCGGTCGGGTATGTGTGCGCCACGTTTGGGCGGTAACCCGGCGTTGTAGGGGTCAGGTGCTGCCTGACCCGCCGACCAGGGGGCCGGCACGTCGCCCTGTGGCCATTTCCTCGACATGGGTGCTGCATCGCCATGAATGTCGCCTGCCACGAACGGGTGTTGCCGCGCCGATGGCGCGGCGGCTGACACACGCGTCGCCCGTACAGGATCGGACGGTACGTCTGCGGTTCGACAGGTGCGCACCACGGGGCGGCGCCATCGCCCACGTGTTGCGTGTTGGAGGGGCCGGGCGTGCCCGACCCGCCGGGCCGTCAGGGCCGACGGGTCGCCGAGCTTCTGACGCTCGATGGCGCCGACTGCCCCCGTTACCCAGCGCGCAGCGCGGTCAGCCGCGCGTTGCTGAGGCAGCCAGGTCATGGAAGTCCAACCCACGTGGGATTCGGGAAAAAGGTGGTCTGGGCCGGGAGGAGCCAGCGAGCCTGCGCCCAGGCCAGCACAGTGGCGAGCGAGGTCGGTCGGACGAGGACCGCACGCGACGCATCCGCTCGCGTTCTACTCGAGCCGAACGAAGCGTTCGCGCGCTCGTCGTTTTGTCGCTGACCGACCCCGTTCAAGCGAGGGAAGAATCGTCTTCGCTATCGGGAATGCCGTGCAGATTAGCCGGTAAGGCGAGTCCGGCCTCCGGCGAGCTGGTGCGCAACTGGGAGATCTGCAGTTCGGCTTGATCTAGAATGGCGTTGCATTGGCGGATCAGCTCGACTCCTCGCTGGTACTCCCGGATCGCCTCGGCCAGGGGCAGGTTCTCGTTCTCCAGTCGCTGGACGATCGCTTCGACTTCGCTGACGAGCTGTTCGAAGAGGTCGATCCGGTGTGGCACCGCGCCGTCCGCTTGCTCGGTCATCCTGTCCCCCTCTCATTCGCTCAACTCGATCGATCGGACGATCGTCTCAGCCTGACCGTCGCTGAAGTGAAGGCGGAGAGCCTGGCCGAGACTGACCTGACGGATGGAACGGACGAGCTCACCACTGGCACTGTCCTCGGCCAGGAGGTACCCCCGAGCTAACGGGCCGTAGGGGCTGAGCAATTCCAGTTCGCGGCCGAGTGCTTGCACATGCTGGCGTTGGCGTGTCAAGCGCAGCAGGATCGCTCGGTCGATCCGCTGAGCTGACTGATCCAGGCGTTGCCGCAGGTTGTCCATGCGGTGCAGGGGCGCTGCACGGTGAAGTCGATGCTGGAGCTGCCCAACATGGTCACGCGTACGCACCAGCCGGCGTGTGGCCAGCGCTTCCAGCCGCTCTTCCAAATCGACGAGTTGCCTGACCAGGGTACGACGATCGTGCGGCGTGACCAGTTCGGCAGCCGCTGACGGTGTCGGTGCACGACGGTCGGCGACGTAGTCGCAGATCGTCCAATCCGTCTCGTGACCGATGGCTGACACGACCGGGATCCTGCTCGCGTAGATCGCTCGGGCCAGTTGCTCGTCGTTGAAACACCAGAGGTCTTCGAGCGATCCGCCACCACGGGCGATGATGACGACCTCCGCCCGTCCGTCCAGTTGGACCGATTCCAGAGCGGCGATGAGTGTCTCGACCGCATCGTCTCCCTGCACGCGGGCCGGGGCGAGCAACAGGTGCACGTAGGGATAGCGGCGACGCAGAATATTTTGGATGTCGTGCCAGACTGCCCCGTGAGGGGAGGTCACCACCGCGATGCAGCGGGGGCGCAGCGGCAGGGGACGCTTGCGCCGCTGATCGAACAATCCCTCGCGTTCCAGTTTTTCCTTGAGGCGCTCGAACTGCTGACGCAATGCGCCATCGCCGAGCGGCTGGAGGTGCTCGACATACAGCTGGTAGGCACCGTCGCGCTCATAGACGCCCAGTGACCCACTGGCGATCGCTTCGTCGCCATCGCGGGGGAGATAGGTCAGGAGTTGTGCCTGACTGCGGAACAGAACGCAACGGAGGATCGCTTCTCCCTCGCGCAGATTGAAGTACCAGTGTCCACTGGCATAGGTTCGAGCGTTGGTGATCTCACCGCGCACGCGGAGCAGGCGGAGGTTCGGGTGCTCTTCCAGGAGGTCCTTGATGAAGCGGGTGAGAGCGGCGACCCCGATGACCTCGCTCGGCAACATCGCTGTCCCTCGTCAATCGGGCCGCAGTCGCATCAGCGGCTGCCCGTATTCGACCGGTTGACCGTTCTCGACCAGGATCTCGACGATGGTGCCAGTGCGTTCCGCCACGATCTCGTTCATCACCTTCATCGCCTCGATGATCGCCACGACTTGCCCTGGCTCGACCCGATCACCGACACGAACGAATGGTTCGGCACCTGGCCGCGGTGCTGCATAGAAGGTTCCGACCATCGGTGCGGTGATCGTCTCCAGCTGCTCGAGCGCCGCTGTGTGCTCCTCGGCTGTTCGCCCGGGCGAGACTGCTGCCGGCGGCAGGAGCGTCGCTGCTGCACTGAGTGCTGCGCTCTCCAGCACGATGCGCAAATCGCCGTGACTGACTTCGAGACGCTGGAGTCCGGCTGCTCGCATCACCTCGATGAGTTCGCGGACCGTACGCGTCAGTGCTCCGTAGTCGGGAGCGCGAGACGATCCTGGTCGGGTCTCTTCCGACATCGTCAGCTCACCCGCTCGATATATTCGCCCGTGCGCGTATCCACGCGCACGATATCACCGATCTCGATGAAAAAGGGAACAGTGACAACGAGTCCCGTTTCGAGGGTTGCCGGCTTTCCGCCACCAGACTGCGTATCACCACGCACACCGGGTGGGGTATCCACGACTTTGAGATCGACCGTAACCGGTAACTCGACTTCGACAGGCTGGCCGTTGTAGGTCAGGAGATCGAGTTGGAGGCCCTCCTTGAGGTAATAGACCGCATCGCCGAGCGCTTCTCGATCGATCGCGAACTGCTCGAACGTCTCGGTATCCATGAAATGGTATTGGCCACCGTCCTCATAGAGGAACTGCACCCGATGCCGCTCGAGCGGGGCGAGTTCGAAGCGTGTCCCCGCTTGGACGGTCGTCGTCGTGGTGGCTCCGGTGCGTAAGTTCTTGAGAGTCAAGCGGACGAAGGCGCTGCCGCGTCCCATCTTGACGTGCTGATAGTCGAGGACGCGAACCAGTTCGCCGTCGATGAGCAGCGTCAAGCCTTTCCTGAGATCACCGGTCTCGATCATCCCGGAATCCCCCTGCTGTGCCGAACGTGATCCACCTCTTGTCGCTCAGTATACGAGATACGACTCACCCTTCCGGATGGGTACACGGTTCCTCCCTTATGACCCGGCGAGATCGATCCGCTTGGGGGTACGGGTCAGAACCTCGATGCCGCTTTCACGGATGACTGCGAGATCCTCGATCCGGACTCCACCCCATCCTGGCACATAAATCCCCGGCTCGATCGTCACCACGTGCCCGGGTTCGAGGATTTGATCGGAGGCCGGTGACAGTGCGGGTGCCTCGTGCACGCGCACGCCGACACCATGCCCGAGCGAGTGGGTGAAGGCATCCCCGTAGCCAGCCTCGGCGATCACCTGTCGGGCGAGTGCATCGGCCTCCCGTCCGGTCATTCCTGGTCGTATGCCGGCTTCCGCCGCTTCCAAGGCCGCGAGCACGATGGAGAAAATGCGCTCCAGCTGCTGGTCGGGCTGACCGATCCAGACGGTCCGCGTCAGATCGGCGCAGTAGCCGGCGACGATGGCTCCCATGTCGATGACGATCGGTTCGCCAGTGCTCAACCGGCGTTGGGTGGGACGATAGTGCGGGAGCGCACCGTGTGGGCCGGAGGCGACGGCGATCGGGAAGGCGATCCCATCGGCACCGGCCTCCACGAGTGCCTGCTCCAGACGGAGCGCGACCGCGCGCTCGCTCAGCCCGGGCCGGAGTTCAGCGAGCACTGCCTGGAAGGCGGCGTCGGTGACCGCCTGGGCCTGCCTGATCCGTTCCAACTCGTCTGGTGTCTTGCGAGCGCGCAGATCGTCGACCAGCGTTCCCGCTGCGATGAGTTCGACTGCGGGACCCAATGTCTCGCGCAAGACCTGGACGTCGCGATAGAGAATCGCGCGGTCCTCGAAGCCGACACGCCGCACCCCCATCTCCTGGAGAACGAGCGCGTCGCCGCGGGCGAAGTCGCGCTCGCGATCGAACACCTCGAAACCGATGGCCTCTTGTTGGGCCAGGACACTGTTGAGTCGGCTGGTGACGACGACCGCGGCAGAGTGGCTGATCACGAGATGGCCAGCGGATTCGTTGGGGGGAATATCCTCGCTAGTAAAACCGCTCAGCCAAAAGCGATTGGAGGGGTGCGTGATGACGATCGCATCCAGTTCCTGCTCACGCAACCGTTCTCGCAGCCGCGCCAGTCGTTCCGCTGTGTTCACCCGATCGCTCCTTCCGCTCGTCGTACGAGATAGATGAGTGCCAGTTCGTAGCTCATCGGACCGAAACCACAAATCTGTCCCACCGTGACCGGTGCGATGACCGACCGATGCCGGAATGGCTCGCGGGCATGAATGTTGGAGAGATGGACCTCGACGACTGGTGCTGGGACCGCAGCGACCGCGTCGCGCAAGGCAATACTGTAATGGGTCAAGGCGCCGGGGTTGACGATGATGCCAGCCACTTCCCAGCCGTAGCGCTGAATCAGGTCAACGAGTTCCCCTTCATGATTGGATTGCGCGCAGATGACCTCGAATCCGTGTGCCTGTGCCAGTTCCTGCAGTCGCTGGTCGATCTCGGCCAGTGTCGTCGTTCCATACACCTCTGGCTCGCGCCGGCCCAGCAAATTCAGGTTCGGACCATGGAGGACGAGCAGGCGCTTGGCGACACTCACCGGATCCATCCTTTCGCCCGAACCAGATCACGACCGAGCAGTCCGAGGAGCACCTGGTACGGCTCCGGGTTCTCCGGATGATACTCGAAGCGCGCCCGCTCGAAGTACTGGATGGTCAAGCCGGTAACGGGATCAGTGAAGGGTTCCGAGATCGGGTAGCCGAAGAGCGCCAGCGACTCGCGGAAGGAGATCCCGGGATCACCGAACTCGAGCCCATAGGAGCGCCAGTAGGCGAGGAAGCGGCCACAGACTGCGTGTCCGGTCTCCGGGAAGAACCAGCAGTCCCCGGAGACAGCACTGGCCGGGATCGGCTGAAACGCTGGATGCCCGAGAAGGCCACGCCGCTTCGCGTCCTCCACTCCCAACCGGCCGAGCTGGACTTCGTAGGGGGTCCCCGCGAGTTCCAGATGATACTCGAATCGCTGCCGCTCGAAGTACTGGACCGTGAAGGGCTTACCGAGATCCGGATTGATTTCGCTGAACTCCTCGGTGAGCGGATACCCGAAAATCGGCAGCCCGCCGCTCCGTTCCCAGAAGGCCTTGAAGCCGTGGGAGAGCGAGTGGCCAGTTTCCGGGAAGTAGCGCCGTTCCGGTGTCGACGAAAATGCGGGGATCCGAGTGGCCGGCGTGTTCAGGCGAGCCAAATCATCCCAAACAGCTGGGTCCTCGTGCCCGAGCCGCCAGAGCGCGACACCCGCGAGACCACGATCGAGCGCGAGATCGACGCGCGCGGCGACGCTCCGCGCGTCAGCGTGCCAGACTTCGTGCTGCTGTCCCTGATCGTCGGTGTAGCGGATCCACGCCTCTTTTTCCGTTTCGTCGTAACCGCTGCTCGCTCCTGGTCGGCGGAGCAGTTCTCGTACCTGGTCATAGCGAACCGAACGAGCCGGCGGCCCGGCAGTCATGTTCCAGTCGTAACCATAGAGCGGAATGCCGAGGATCAGCTTCTCGCGGGGAACACGAGTCGTCAGGTAGCTGACGACTCGTTGCACCCACGTATACGGGCCGACCGGACCCGGTGACCCTCCAGCATAGTGGAAATCGTATGCCATAACGACGATGTAGTCGTTCACCTCGGCCAGTGCCGGATAGTCATAGGCACCGCCCCAGGTGGTCGGAGTGTCCGAGGTGCGGGCCACGACCGCTTGTGTCACCAACTTGCCGCGTGGGCGGAGTTGGGCAGCGAGTTCGCGCATGAAGGCGGTGAGGTGCGGGGCGTCGCCGGCATTCACTGCTTCGAAGTCGATGTGAATGCCACTGTAGCCGCGCTCCTCGACTAGTCGCACGAGGCGAGTGATCACGGCACTGCGCTGCACGGGATCGGCGATCAGGGGGGTAAAGTCGTTCCAGCGCGGTACGTTCTTGATCATCGGGACGACCGTGATCCCACTCTGGCGGAGGAAGCTGTCAGCGGTGGGGTCGCTCAGCTCCTCGATCGTCCCGTCAGCGCGCAGCTGGAAAAAGTACGGGGACACGATGTCGAGCGTGCCGAGGTGCGCTTGCAGGGTGGTCCACGACGTGCGGTCGTACGTCACGTAGTATCCCCAGCGGACGAACGATGGTGCTGCCTGCGCACTGGGGATGTGCGTCGCGGGGGGCAACACGATCGACAGCACAGCGAGCAGAAGCCCGAGTCGGAGCAGTTGCTGACCAGCGTGTGTCGTCTTCACGGCACCTCCGTTCCCTGTGCTCGCTCTTCACCCGCGCGGCGAGGCTTGTGCAGCGACGGCGACGACCGTCACCACGACCTCGACCGGCTCCGGATATCCCTCGATGGTCGCGGTACCGCGGAAACGGACGACCGGCGTGAGATAGCGTGAGCTCCCTTGCCCTGCATCGACCCACGCGAGTTCGGCACTCGTCAGACGAGCCACACCGCGCAGCGGCAGGCTGGCTCGCTCGAAGAGACGCTCGTCGACTTCCACCGTCGCGCGCCCGCTCGGCACATCCTGCCAGAGCGCCTGGGCTGGCCGGAGGCTGTAGGTGGATGGCTCGAGTGCAGCTGGCCAGGCCACGAATGCCTGGCGGACCGTTCCATCGCTCGCGACGGTGACGGTCGCGCCGGGAAACGCGGAGAGGACCGGTGTTGGTTCGGCAGGACCGAAGGTGACGATGGCCAAGCCGCGATCCGGCAGGCGCTCGCGCACCTGTCCCTCGTCGATCGGCGTGGAAACCAGCTGGTGGCTCTGCAGCCAGTCGCGGGCGATCCGGCGGAGTTCCGCGTCGTCTGGGAGGGCGGTTTCCGCCGGCGTGGTCTCGGGGGTAGCTGCAGGCGAGTTCGTCGGCTGAGGCGTCGGGCTGGGGAGTTCGGCCTGGTACTGGATCGTCAGCTCGTTGACGATGAGCTGCCCGCGCGAGCTGCGGACGAGGAAACCACCACCGGCTGTCCGCTCGACTGTACCATCGATGCCGAGCGAGTGGGCGAGGTCTCGGACAGTCGTCTCGTCCCACTGGCGGGGGACCAAGCGATAGACCGGAGCGTCCTGCGGCAGGCGCGCGAGCTCGATGGCCAGTTCGTAGGTCAGGTTCAAGAGGTTCGGCGGGTAGGCCGGTTGTGGGATGTTCGGAACGGGCAACTCGCCGAATGCACCGACGACGATCGGTGGAGGCGGGGTCGGAGTCGGAGCGGGTGTCGGGGTCGCTCCAGTTTCCGGGGTCTCCACTGGGGACAGAGGGAGGTTGCTAGGCGAGCCCGGTGGAGCGGTCACGACCGGTAGAGCAGACTCGACGGGCGGGGTCGTTGCCGCACCGGGAGCTTCCGATGGGGGAGTGCGCCAGAGACCACGAATGGCCCAGACAGCGACGAGCAGCATGGCGATCAACGCGAGCGCTGCGAAGACCGTCGGGCCACGCCCGGTGCTGCTTTGGGACATGCTGGCTCGCCTAGCGGTGCGGCGGCCAGTGTGCCGCGGACGCTTGCTGTTCGCCACGTCCCTCCCCTTCCCGCTCATCCCCAGAGGGTACCACTGGCGATGAAGCATGCGCAGCCTTGCGCGGTGTTCGATCGCGCGTCGTCATTCTGGTGACTATCACGACGGATCGGAAACAAGACCGATCGGGCCGATCGCATTCCGGTGGGAGGACTCTCTCAGCGAGGCGGCTCGTGCGGCCCGGCCGAACGTCGTCCTCCCCTCCCGGTGCGGGCACCGGTCGCTCGCCCTCCGCTGGTACCGCGCGGCGAACGCGAGTCAGGGGGCGAAGGGGAAGCCGGTGCAGCGGTCGTAGCCGAGGAACGATCCCGGCGTGCGATCGGTACCGGTTGCGTAACTGGTGAGCGCGCGTTCGGTCCGCGAAACCGGTTACGTCCGATGAAGCCGGATGGCCCCGCTTCCCTGGCTGTCGGAGAACGAAGCCGCCCCTCGTGCATGCACGGGGGGGCGGACGAATACGCTCATGGGTGACGAGCTGGGCACGAGAGTCCGGCCGTCAGTGCAGCTGGCCGGGGCATCGACCGCGGCGTGTCAGTCAGAAAGGATCGACGCGAGTCGCTCCAGCAAGCGATCGGTGAAGGCCTCGGTCCCCATGGCTGGCTCTCCAGGACGGGCCAGGTCGGCCGTCCGTGCACCGGAGGCGAGCGTTTCCCCGACTGCCTGCTCGATCGCCTTCGCAGTGCGCTCGTTCCCCAGTGTCCAGCGAACGAGCAGGGCCGCGCTCAGGATGGCGCCGATGGGATTGGCGATCCCCTTGCCAGCGATGTCAGGTGCCGAGCCATGCACCGGTTCGTACAGCCCGAAGCGGACCGCCGGCGAGCCAGGCCGTTGCGGTGGCTGCCCGTGCAAGCTCGCCGAAGGGAGCATGCCGAGCGAGCCGGCCAAGACTGCTGCCTCGTCGCTCAAGATGTCGCCGAAGAGATTCTCCATGACGAGAACGTCGAAATCGCTCGGCCGGGCGACCAGACACATCGCGCAGGAATCGACCAGGGCATGCTCGAGCGTGACGTCTGGGTAGCGCTGACCGATCTCACTGGCGACTTCGCGCCACAGCGCTGAGGTGTTGAGTACATTCGCCTTGTCGACGCTCGTCACCTTGCGGCGACGTGCCCGGGCAAGCTGGAACGCGAGGTCGACGATCCGCGCGATCTCCTCCTCTCGATAGGGAAGGGTGTCGACTGCCCAGCGGCCAGTTGGCTCGCGGCGCAGCTCGGACGGCTGACCGAAGTAGAGCCCTCCGGTCAGCTCGCGGACCACGATAAGGTCGACGCCGCGCACGATCTCCGGCTTGAGCGGCGTGGCATCGGCGAGCGGGTCGAAGACGCGTACTGGCCGCAGGTTGGCGAAGAGCCCGAGCTCCTTCCGTAAGCGCAAGAGACCGGCCTCCGGGCGTGTAGCCTTTGGGAGATGATCCCACTTGGGGCCACCGACCGCCCCGAGGAAGACGGCATCGGAGCGAAGCGCCATTTCGACCGTCTCGTCGCGGAGCGGCGTACCATAGGCATCGATCGCTGCCCCACCGACGAGGTTCTCCGAGAAGACGAAACGATAACCATTCCGGTGGCCGACCAGTTCGAGGACACGCTGGGCTGCGGCGACCACCTCTGGGCCGATACCGTCGCCGGGCAGGAGGAGCACGTGCACCTCGCTCACTGGCTTCCCCCCGCTGCCTGGCGCGCGGCGAGACGCTCGCGGACGGCATTCAAGAGCCCACCAGCGCGGATGATATGTTGGATGAACGCGTCGTACTGCGTCGCCTTGTAGGTCTTGCCGGTGCGCAGGTTGCGGACGATTCCGTTTTCGGTGTCGATCTCGAGTTCGTCGCCCGTTTCCGTCTCGCGGACTGCCTCGGGCGCCTCCACGACCGGGAGTCCGATATTGATGGCGTTGCGGAAGAAGATTCGGGCGAACGATTCAGCCACTACCGCCTGGACACCGGCAGCCTTGATCGCGATCGGTGCATGTTCGCGTGACGAGCCGCAGCCGAAGTTGCGCCCAGCCACAATGATGTCGCCCGGTTGCACCTTGCTGGCGAACTCGGGGTCGATGTCTTCCATGACGTGTTGCGCCAGTTCCTGGGGATCGATCGTCACCAGGTACCGGGCCGGGATGATGACGTCAGTATCGATGTTGTCACCGAACTTCCAGACACGCCCACGCGTCGGCACGGGAACTGCCCTCCTCGCTTGCACGTCGAGTACCTGCGGAGAGCGGCCACCTGCTCCGCTCTCCGCTCCTCGCTTCAGTTGAGTTCGAACGGCGATGCGACACGACCCAGAACGGCGCTGGCTGCCGCCACTGCTGGGCTGGCCAGGATGACCTCCGATTCGCGGTGTCCCATGCGCCCGCGGAAGTTGCGGTTGGTGGTCGAGACGCAACGCTCGCCCTTCGCCAGCACGCCCATGTATCCGCCGAGGCAGGGACCGCAGGTGGAGACCGAGAAGACGGCGCCGGCTTCCAGGAAGATGTCCACCAACCCTTCCCTGGTCGCCTGCTTGGCTACTTCCTGACTGCCCGGGATCACGATGCAGCGAACGCGCGGGTGCACCTGCCGCCCTTTCAGGATCTCCGCGGCGATGCGGAGATCGCTCAGCCGACCGTTGGTGCAGGAGCCGATGACCACTTGGTCGATCGGCAGATCACGCACCTCGTCGGCGGGGCGAACGTTGGACGGCAAGTGAGGCAGCGCCACCAGCGGACGCAGGTTGGAGACATCGAACTCGATGATCTGGGCGTAGCGGGCATCCAGATCGCTGTGCACTGGCTCGTACGGTTCCGTGGTGACCTTGGCCAGCCATTCGCGCGTCTTGTCGTCGCAGGCGAAGATGCCGGTCTTGGCACCAGCCTCGATGGCCATGTTGGCCATGGTGATCCGGTCGTCCATCGGAAGCTGGTCGATCACCGGGCCAGTGAACTCCATGCAGGCGTACAAGGCACCGTCGACGCCGATCTGCCCGATGGTGTAGAGGATGAGATCTTTGCCAGTCACGAACGGGGGCAGCGTGCCGGTGTAGACGAACTTGATCGTTTGCGGGACGCGCATCCAGGTTGTGCCGGTCGCCATCGCGGCGGCGATGTCGGTCGAACCCATCCCTGTCGCGAAGGCATTGAAGGCACCATAGGTGCAGGTATGGGAATCGGCACCGATGATGACCATGCCTGGGCGGGTGAGCCCGTGCTCCGGCAAAACGACGTGCTCGATACCGGCCCGACCGATCTCGAAGTAGATCGCTCCCTGTTCGAGCGCGAACTCGCGCATGATCTTGGACTGCTCCGCTGCCTTGATGTCCTTGGCGGGCACGAAGTGATCGGGCACGAAGACGACCTTCTTGGGGTCGAAGACGCGTTCGACCCCGAGCTTCTTGAACTCAGCGATGGAGAGTGGGGCGGTGATGTCGTTGGTCATCACCAGATCGACCGCGACCTCGATGATTTCTCCCGGCTCGACGCGGCGACGTCCTGCCGCCCGAGCCAGGATCTTTTCTGCCATCGTCATACCCATGCTCGTCATTCACCTCCACTGACCGAGACCGGTGTCGTCAGCGCTGCCCGATTGAGTGCCATGAGATAGGCACGGAGGCTCGCTTCGATGACGTCCGTCGCGACGCCCCGGCCATTATAGACCTGCGTGCCACAGCGCAGATGGACAGTGACCTGTCCTTGTGCATCTTCGCCCGGGCTCACGGCATCGACATGGAACGCCTCCAGTTCACAGTGGCGACCCACCAGCCGGTCGATCGCCTTGAAGAGCGCATCGATCTGCCCGTTGCCGGAGGCGGATGCTTCTCGCTCGACACCGTCGATTTCCAGCTTGACCCACGCTTCCGCTCGACCGTCCGAGCCGGAATGTGCGCGCCAGCCCTTCAACGTATAGCGTTGCGGGACTTGGGCCAGCTGATCCTCGACGATCGCGATGATGTCGGCATCGGTGACCGTCTTCTTCCGGTCGCAGAGATCGATGAAACGCTGGTACAGTTCCTCGATCCGCTCCCGCGAGAGATCGCCGTAGCCCAGTTCCTTGAGCCGGGCGGTGAATCCGGCACGACCGGAATGCTTACCCAGCACGAGGCGACTGGCCTCCCAGCCGACCGACTGCGGGGTCATGATCTCGTAGGTCATGCGGTGCTTGAGCATGCCGTCCTGGTGGATGCCCGCTTCGTGCGCGAAGGCATTGGCCCCGACGATCGCCTTGTTGGGCTGGACCTGGATACCGGTGATCCGCTGGACCAGCTTGGAGGTCGGCACGATCTGTTCGGTCACGACGCGTGGCAGGATGCTCCCGAACACGTCGCGGCGCACGTGCAGCGCCATCGCGACCTCTTCCAGCGCGGTGTTTCCGGCACGCTCGCCGATCCCGTTGATCGTCACCTCCGCCTGCCGTGCCCCGACCCGGATCGCGGCCAGCGTGTTCGCAGTGGCCAAGCCGAGATCGTTGTGGCAGTGGACACTCACCGTCACCTTTTCGATGCCGGGCGTGTGCTCCATGACGTAGCGGACCAGCTCGGCGAACTCATGGGGTACCGCATAGCCGACGGTATCCGGGATGTTGATCGTCGTGGCGCCCTCCTCGATGGCGGCAGCGAAGACACGGCAGAGGAAGTCCCAATCGGAGCGGGTCGCGTCCTCCGCCGAGAACTCGACGTCGCTGACATAGCGCTTGGCGGTCCGCACCGCAAAGCGGGCAGCCTCGAGGACTTGCTCTGGTGTCTTGCGGAGCTTGTATTCCATATGGATCGGCGAGGTGGCGATGAAGGTATGGATGCGCGGCTGTTCGGCATCGCGCACCCCTTCCCACGCCGCATCGATATCCTGCTGATTGGCACGAGCCAGCGCACAGATGGTCACACCCTTGACCTCGCGGCTGATCCGCTGGACGGCGCGGAGGTCGCCAGGTGAGGCAGCGGGAAAGCCTGCCTCGATGACGTCTACCCCGAGCTTGACCAGTTGCCGGGCCACTTCGATCTTCTCGTCCTCGGTCATCGTTGCGCCAGGTGACTGCTCACCGTCCCGCAGTGTGGTATCGAAGATGATCAATCGCTCGCTCATCGACTCCCTCCGGTGACTGGATTCATGGAACCGGCTTCCTGTGCGGGAGGCCGGTGGCATATTCCGAGCGGCCATCACGACCGTCCCGCGATCATCCTGGCCCCTCGCCGGGGCCGGCTAAGGGAGAGTCGGAGCAGGCTCGAGATCCGGTAGAACATCGTTCCCCTCAGATGCCGAGCGGCCCGTCCGCGAAGGGACGGGCCGCTCCCGTGGTACCACCCTACTTGGCCGCCGCTTCCGAAGAAGCGGCGCCCACTCTCTGCGCGATAACGGGCGCAACCCGACGCTCGCTACTCGACCAGGTTCGCGAACGCAGCTCTGGGACGAGTTCGCGCACCGTACCGGACCGGGCTTCCACCGCGAGCCCCGGCTCGCTGACCGGGTTCGGCGCGCTACTGCTTCCCTTCCGCGCCTTTGTTTCTGAGGCTAGCAGATCCGCACACGCTTCGTCAAGTATTGTGTCGTCGAACTCCTTTCACCCGCTGCCGGAGAATGCCAGCACGCTCCGAGATACCGAGCGCCATGCTCAGGCATGGCGGAGAGCGAGCGGGCTGGTGCGTGCTCCTTCCTCTCCTGATTCGTCCTCTCCTGGCCGTGTGCCGGGTTCGCCACGTCGCTCTCGTTCGCCGCCCCCTTCGCCGAAGGTCGCGAGCAGGCCGCGGATGAGTTGGTCCTTTTCCTGTGCCGAGAGGTTGGCCTCAGGGTGGAGTGGGAGGTAGAACCACGGTGGCATCTTGCCTTCCCGGATCTGTTCGACCGACTCGTCGCACTTGGCTTCGCCCCCGCTTCCCCATTCCGAGACGTTGCACTTTTGTCGTCCTTCGACGACGTCGCGATAGGCCAGGAAAGCGGCTGGTGCGACGTAGGTAGACCAGCGCCAGTTGGTTTGGTTAGAGTGACAGTCGCCGCATGCACGCATGAAGAGTTCGCGTGTCTGGGGACTGTCCCAGGCGGGCTCAGCGACCACCGGTGGATTGGTCCGCGGGAGCGCCAGGGCGACTCCCTGCAGCGCGAGGAACAGGGTGAGCAGCGTCCCCCCGACAACGAGTGCAATCCGTTTGCCTCGAGTGGAGCGCTGGACTCGTCGGAGCGTTTGTGGCTGGGCCATCGGTGACCTCCCTCTTCTGGTCTTGCCGAGCCGGTCATCAGCCGGCTTTCGAGACGGAGTCTCGCTACCCTCGGTAAACGCTGCGTATACGGACGAGGTGGGACGCGTTGCCCTGCCTTCGCTGTCATGGGATACTGCCCGGGGAAGGAGGAATATGGCGATGGGAATCGTTTTCGGTGCCGTGGCGCCGCACGGTTTTCCGATCATCCCCGAGCTTTCCGAGGATGCCGA